>Ga0134125_10000005_pt1 | contig 580996 bp, 519 predicted proteins | sample KB31751_FD_96464 | JGI IMG/M metagenome (GOLD analysis project Ga0134125, IMG submission 96464) | Terrestrial soil microbial communities with excess Nitrogen fertilizer from Kellogg Biological Station, Michigan, USA - KB3-175-1 | ecosystem: Environmental > Terrestrial > Soil > Unclassified ...
TCCATGTAGGCCTGGCTGAAGCTGATGCCGGTCTGCAGGAGGTACTTGCAGTAGGCCCGCAGCAGCATGGTCTGGCGCCAGGAGAGGCCCGCGCTCAGCACCAGGCGGTTGAAGCCGTCGCTCTCCGCCTCGCCGCGCCAGACGCGGGCAAACTGCTCCTGGAAGGCCTCCTTGAGGGCTTCCACGTCGATCTCGCCGGGATGCACCAGCTCGAAGTCCTGGATCCAGACGATGCTGCCGTCCGCCAGGTCCATCTCGTAGGGGCGCTCGCTGATGACGCGCACGCCCATGTTCTCGAGCATCGGCAGCGCGTCGGAGATGGGGATGGTCTGCTCGCGGTGGAAGGTCTTGAAGCGCAGGTAGCCGGGCGGGGCGTTGAAGGGCCGGTATAGGCTCATGCGCAGTCCGCCGCTGGCGTTCAGCGCGTCCACCTGCTCCACGTCGAACACCGCGGCCTTGGGCTTGATGTCGTCCTGGTAGGCGCCGGGGAAGTGGTTGCCGTAACGGGCGAAGAGCTTGAGGCCGTGTTCCTCGCCGCACTTCTCCACCAGGGCGTCCTTCAGCTCGTCCTGCCAGGAGCGCACCGCCAGCACGATGTCCTTCTCGATGGCGGTGCGGTCGTACTTGGGCAGCTGCCAGGGCGTGGTGCGCACGATCACGTGCAGGCGCGCCAGGGCGGATTCGGACAGCGCCACGGCGTGTTCCACGCTCTTGCCGTTCAGCGCCTGGTACAGCACCGCTTCGATCTTCTGCCGCACCGCGGTGGTGTAGCGGTCGCGCGGCACGTAGACGAGGCAGGAGAAGAAGCGGCCGAAGCTGTCGCGGCGGATGAACAGCTTGACGCGCTGGCGTTCCTGCAGCTGCACCACGCCCATGGCGGTCTCGGACAGCTCATCGGTGGTGCTCTGGAACAGCTCGTCGCGGGGCAGGGTCTCGAGGATGTGGGTGAGGGCCTTGCCGTCGTGGCTGGAGGCGGGGAGCTCGGAACGGCGCATCACCGCCGCCACCTTCTCCCGCAGCACCGGGATGTCGCGGGGGCTCGCGGCGTAGGCGCTGGTGGTGAAGAGACCGAGGAAGCGCCACTCGCCGGTGACCTGGCCGTCGGCGCCGAAGCGCTTGACGCCCACGTAGTCGAGATAGCCGGGGCGATGCACCGTGGCCTGGGAGTTGGCTTTGGTGACGATCATGAACTCCTTGGCGCGGGCGCGCTTGCGCACGTCCTTCGGCAGCACCAGGAAGGACTGCGAGACCTTGGCGTTGGTGTCGCGCAGGATGCCCAGCCCCGAGTTCGGGACCAGCTTCAGCACTTCCTCGCCGTTCTCCTCGCCCAGCTGGTACTCGCGCACGCCGAGGAAGGTGAAATGGTTGTCGCCCAGCCATTCCAGGAACTTGATGCCTTCGTCCACCTCGGCGTCGCCCAGGATGCTGCGGTGCGCCTGCACCGTCTTGGTCACTTCCTTCAGCTTGTCGCGCATGGCCTGCCAGTCGCCGATGGTGGCGCGCACGTCGCGCATGGCGCTCTGCAGGGCGGTCTCGATCTTGGCCAGGGTCTCGGCGCCGGCCTGGTTGTCCACCTCGATGTGCATCCAGGATTCGGTGAGCGCGCCTTCCTGCTTGCCCGGCAAGAGGCCGGTGATGGCGCCGCGCGCGTCGCGTTGCACGTTGTAGATGGGATGCACGGTGAGGTGGATGCCTACCCCTAAGCGGTTCAGGGTCATGGTGGTGGTGTCCACCAGGAAGGGCATGTCGTCGTTCACCATCTCGATGATGGTGTGGGGGCTCTTCCAGCCGTCCTTCTTCGGGTTGGGGTTGAAGACCCGCACCTTGGTCTCGCCGCGGGCGCGCTTGGCGCCGAACTCCCAGTGGCTGAAGGCTGCGCCGTAGAGGTCCTCCGGCGTGTGGGCCAGGACGTCTTCTTCGGCGATGTCGTCGTAGTAGTTGAGAATGAACTGCTCGAGCTGGGCCGCGGCGGGATGCTTCTTGGCGAGGGCGATGACCTTCTCAAGATGCTTGTCTTTGGGCGGGGATTTCCGTTGCGGCATGGCTCGAGCCTTGGCTTTTCTTCGGGGTTAGTGAGGCATTTTACTGCGATACATGTGTAAACGGCGACCTCAGGGCCGCCGTTTACTTGGGACACGTCACTAAGTTGTCATTGTGCCTTTTCCAGGTCCTTGATGACCGCCGCCAGCCAGCGGCAGGCGGTGCCGCCGGTGATGCAGCGGTGGTCGAAGGTGATGGAGAGGGGCACGCGCTTGTGCACCTCGATGCCGCCCATGACCGGCACCACGTCGTGGCGCAGGCCGCCGGTGCCGAGGATCGCCACCTGGGGCGGCACCACCACCGGGGTGGCGTAACGGCCGGCCATCATGCCGAAGTTCGACAGGGTGATGGTGGGGTCCTTCATGTCGGCGGGCGACACGCTGCGGGCGCGGGTCGCTTCCTTGATGCGGTTGAGATCATCGCGCAGCTGCTGGGCATTCTTGGATTCGACGCGTCGCAGGATCGGCACGATCAAGCCGTCCGGCGTGTCCACCGCCATGGCGAGATCCACGCGCTCGTGGATCGTGCGCTCCAGCTTCTCGCCGTCGTACCAGGCATTGAGTTCCGGTTCGGCGCGGCAGCCGGCCACGATGGCGCGCACGATGCGCACCGTGATGTCCTGCCCCGGCATCCAGTTGTGGATGTCGGCGTCGTCGAAGAGCGTGCACTCGGCCACTTCAGAGCGGGACCTGGTCATGCTGGCATGCATGGCGCGGCGCGGACCGCGCAAGGGCTCCGCCACGCCGTACTTCACATCGGTGCGTTTCGCCGGTATGTCCCAGCGCGCCTGCGGCGCGGAAGGCGTGGCAGCGCCGCGACTGCCGCCGGCCGCATTACGCACGTCCTCGGCGCTGACGGTGTCGTTCTTGCCGGTGGGCGGGATGCCGGAGAGGTCCACGCCCATCTGCTTCGCCAGGATGCGCACCGAGGGCAGCGCCTTCACGCGCTGCGGCTCCTGCTTCTGTTTCTTGCGGATGATGGCGGTCTCCGCCACCACTGCGTTGCTGGTGGGCACGTTGCCCACCACGGTGCCGCTGTCCTCGGCGATGGGCGTGCCTTTCTGGGCTTCCGGCGCGGCCTTCTGGGGCGCAGCCTCTTCTTTCTTCTTAGCAGGAGCGGCTGCACCACCCTCGCCTGCGATGTCGAAATCGACGAGCGCCGAGTGGGTCGGGATGATGTCGCCGTTCTTGCCGTGCAGCTTGGCGATCTTGCCGGCCCAGGGGGAGGGCACGTCGACCACGGCTTTCGCGGTCTCGACGGAGAGCAGCGGCTGGTCCACCTTGACCACGTCGCCTTCCTTCACGTGCCAGCTGACGATCTCGGCTTCCTGCAGGCCTTCGCCCAGGTCCGGGAGGTTGAACGTTCTCATCTTTATGCCTCCAGCACCTTGCGGATGCCTTTCAGGACGCGGTCCACGCTCGGCATGTAATCATGCTCCAGCTTGAAGAGCGGCATCGGTATGTCATAACCCGTGACGCGGCCGATGGGGGCCTTCAGGGAATAGATGGCTTTCTCGGCCACGGTGGCGGCGATCTCGGCGCCCACGCCGCAGTTGCGCGGCGCCTCGTGCACGATCACCAGGCGCCCCGTCTTTTCGACGGATTCCAGGATGGTGTCGAAGTCGATGGGCGCGACGGTGGCGAGGTCGATCACGTCGCAGCTCACGCCTTCCTCGCCCAGTTTCGCGGCGGCCTGCAGGGTCTCGTGGACCATGGCGCCCCAGGAGACCAGGGTCACGTCCTCGCCTTCGCGCAGCACGAAGCAGGTATCGAGAGGCAGGGCCTTGCCGTCGTCTTCCACTTCCGCCTTGTTCAGGCGATACAGGCGCGTCGGCTCGAGGAACACCACCGGGTCCGGGTCGCGGATGGCGGCGAGCAGGAGGCCATAGGCACGGGACGGGGAGGAGGGCATCACGGTGCGGATGCCGGGCATGTGGGCGAACATCGCCTCGTTGCTCTCGGAATGGTGTTCCGGCGCGTGGATACCGCCGCCCGAGGGAGCACGCAGCACCATGGGCACGTGCAGGCGGCCGCGGGTGCGGGTACGCAGGCGGCCGGCGTGGTTGATCATCTGATCCACGGCGGGGTAGATGAAGCCGGAGAACTGGATCTCGGCGATGGGCTTCATGCCCTGGGTCGCCATGCCGATGGAGATGCCGGCGATAAGCGCTTCCGCCAAGGGGGTATCCATCACCCGGTCCTTGCCGAAGCGCTGCTGCAGGCCCTGGGTGGCGCGGAACACACCGCCGTTGAGACCCACGTCCTCGCCCAGCACCACCACGGAAGGATCCTTCTCCATCTCGTGGGCCATCGCCATGGTGATGGCCTCGACCATCGTGACCTTAGCCATGATGGGAGCCCTCCTCGACCGCCTCTTCGCGCTGGGCGACGAGGCCTTCCGGCAGGTTGGCGAACATGTGGTCGAACATGCTCTCCACCGGCGGCTTGCCGGTGTCCTTATATAGCTTCACTTCGGCGTCCACCCGCTCGGCGCATTCCGCGAGCAGGGCTTCTTCCTTCTTCTGGTCCCAGGCGCCGATGTCCGTCAGATACTTGCGGATGCGGACCAGGGGTTCCTTCTTCCATTCGCCTTCCACTTCGCCCTTGGGGCGGTAGCGGGTGGCATCGTCCGCCGTGGTGTGGTCGTGGAGGCGGTAGGTGAGGGCTTCGACGAGTGTCGGGCCCTTGCCGGCGCGGGCCTTCTCCAGCGCCTTATCCATCACGTCGCGCACCGCGATGATGTCGTTGCCGTCCACCTGGATGCCTTCGATGCCGCCAGCCACGGCCTTCTGCGCCAGGGTCTCGCAGGCGGTCTGGGCGGAGAGGGGCACCGAGATGGCCCACTTGTTGTTGCACACCACGAACACCACCGGCAGCTGCCAGGCGCCGGCGCAGTTGATGGCCTCGTAGTAGTCGCCCTGGGAGGTGCCGCCGTCGCCGATCACGGTCACCGCCGCGCGCTTCTCCTTGCGCAGCTTGAAGGCGGTGGCGGCGCCGGCCGCGTGGTGATACTGGGTGGCGATGGGCACGCACCAGGCGAAGTCATGCTTGGGGCCCGAGAAGTTGTTGCCGCGTTCGTCGCCGCCCCAGAACAGCAGCACCTCGTGGGGCTGCACGCCGCGATAGAACTGGGTGCCGTACTCGCGGTACATGGGGAAGAAGGCGTCTTCCTGCTTCATGGCGGCGCCGATGCCCACGTGGGTGGCTTCGTGGCCGAGGCAGGAGGCGTAGGTGCCGAGCTGGCCGGTGCGCTGCAGCGCGATGGCCTTGGTATCGAAGACCCGCACGAAGCTCATGGCGCGGTACATCTTCAGCAGCTCCTCCTTGTCCTTGGCGAACTTGGGGAGTTCCTTCTGCACGAGCTTGGCCTCGTGGTCGAGGTACTGCTGGTACTTGATCTCGAAGGTGGCGGCGGTCTTCAAGGCTTCATGCTCCTGGAAAGCCGCCCGGGGCGCTTCTGGACCTTCATGGGGTCCTGCAGGCCCGCCGGCGGGGGAGTGCTTATATAGATAGCGCCCGGCAAGGGCCGGGCGGGGCGGCAATTATACATGAGGGGCTCCCGCGGCCCCTCTGGGGCCAAGGGGGTAGGCATGGGGGTCGGGTAGAATGGCGGAAAATTGGGGCAGGACAAGGCATGAGCGGCAATAAACGCGAGCTGGAACAGGGTATCCGCACCGACCTCAAGCCCCAGGAGACCTACTCCGGGTACCTGAAGCTCGACGTGCTGTTCACGGCCCAGCACCCGGTGACCCGTCACCACGACGAGATGCTGTTCATCATCCAGCACCAGACCTCCGAGCTCTGGATCAAGCTGGTGCTGCACGAGCTGCATGCCGCCATCCGCCACATCCAGAAGGACGAGCTGGAACCCTGCTTCAAGATCCTGTCGCGGGTGAAGCAGATCCAGATGCAACTCTTCAACCAGTGGGCGGTGCTGGAGACCCTCACTCCCACCGAGTACACCGAGTTCCGCGGCGCCTTGGGCGCCGCGTCCGGTTTCCAGTCGCACCAATACCGGGCGCTGGAGTTCATGCTGGGCAACAAGTCCCCCGAGCTGGTGCAGGTGTTCGGTTACGACGCCAAGGTCCACGCGTTGCTGATGCAGCTCTTGAACCGCCCCGGCCTCTACGACGAGTTCCTGCGCTATCTCAAGCGCCGCGGTCTGCCGGTACCCGCCGAACGCGTGGAGCGGGACTGGACGCAAGCCTACGAGCGCCATCCCGGCGTCACCGCCGTGTTCAAGCAGATCTACGAGGGCACGTCTGAATGGTGGGACGCCTACGAGATGTGCGAGAAGCTCGTCGACGTGGAGGAGTATTTCCAGCTTTGGCGCTTCCGGCACATGAAGACCGTGGAGCGCATCATCGGCCACAAGACCGGCACCGGCGGTTCCTCCGGCGTGAAGTTCCTGGAGAAAGCCCTGTCTCTGACCTTCTTCCCCGAATTGATCGATGTGCGTACTGAGATAGGCGTCGTTAAGTAGCTGATTTGCGTCGGGTTGGGGTGACCTGGACCCCGGCGCTATAATGTCCAACTCACTGATTTTCCAGCCCGGCGGCATTGCCGGCGGGCAGTACCGAGGTAGCTAGAGATGAGCGCACAGCCCAACGTCGGCATCAAACCCCAGCAGTTCGAGAACCCCATGGGGGTGGACGGCTTCGAGTTCGTGGAGTTCGCGGCCCCCGACCACAAGCTGCTGCATGCGCTCTTCCCCAAGCTCGGTTTCACCGCCGTCGCCAAGCACAGGAAGAAGGCCATCACCCTGTATCGCCAGGGCGAGTGCAACTTCCTCGTCAACGACGAGCCCAACTCCTTCGCCGCCGAGTTCGCCAAGAAGCACGGCCCCTCGGCCTGCGGCTTCGCCATCCGCTTCAGCAAGCCGGCGGCCCAGGTGAAGGAGACCGCCCTCAAGAACGGCGGTGAGCCCATTACCCAGCTCGAATCCACCAAGGCGGTGGATGTGCCGGTGATCTCCGGCATCGGCGGCAGCATGCTTTATCTCGTGGACAAGTACGGCGCCAAGGGCTCGGTCTATGACGCGGAGTTCGACTACCTGCCCGGAGTGGACAAGCACCCGAAGGGCTTCGGCCTCACCTTCGTGGATCACCTGACCCACAACCTGTACTTCGGCAACATGGAGAAGTTCGCCAACTTCTACGAGCGGCTGTTCAACTTCCGCGAGATCCGCTACTTCGACATCAAGGGCGTGAAGACCGGCCTCATCTCCAAGGCCATGACCGCGCCGGACGGCATGGTGCGCATCCCCTTGAACGAGTCCAACGATCCCAAGAGCCAGATCAACGAATACCTGAACGAATACAAGGGCGAGGGCATCCAGCACATCGCCTGCTTCACCGATGACATCTATAGCTCCGTGGAGGCCATGCGCAAGGCCGGCATGCTGTTCCTGGACACGCCTGATGCCTATTTCGAGATGATCGATGAGCGGGTGCCGAACCACGGCGAGGATGTGCCGCGCCTGGCCAAGAACAAGATCCTCATCGACGCCGATCGTGAGACCAAGAAGAAGCTGCTCCTGCAGATCTTCACCCAGAACATGATCGGCCCGGTGTTCTTCGAGATCATCCAGCGCAAGGGCAACGAGGGCTTCGGCGAAGGCAACTTCCAAGCTCTGTTTGAGAGCATTGAGCGCGACCAGATGAAGCGGGGCGTCCTCTAACAATTCCGGAGCCGGGCATGAGCCAGAAAGTCAGCGCCATGGAGCCAAAGACTCACGCCGACACGGCGGAGACCGAAGGCTATCAATCCGGCTTCGGCAACGAGTTCGCCACGGAAGCCCTGCCCGGTGTGCTGCCGACGGGCCGCAACTCTCCCCAGAAAGTCCCTTACGGCCTCTATGCCGAGCAGATCTCCGGCACCGCCTTCACGGCGCCGCGCCATGCCAACCGCCGCAGCTGGCTGTACCGCATCCGCCCCGCGGCCATGCACAAGCCCTTCAAGCCCCTGCCGGCAGGCCGTTTCCATAACGATTTCGACCAGCAGGCCGCGACGCCGAACCAGCTGCGCTGGAGCCCGCTCTCCATCCCGCAGCAGAACGCGACTGATTTCATCGCTGGCATTACCACCATGGCCGGCAACGGCAGCCCGGCCACCCAGGCCGGCGTCGGCATCCACATGTATGCGGCGGACCGCGCCATGCAGGGCCGCTTCTTCTACGACGCGGACGGGGAGCTCCTGATCGTCCCGCAGCAGGGCCGCCTGCGCATCGCCACCGAGCTCGGCGTCCTCGATGTCATGCCGCTCGAGATCGCAGTGATCCCCCGCGGTATCCGCTTCCGGGTGGAACTGCCGGACGGGACCGCCCGCGGCTACGTGGCGGAGAACTTCGGCGCTGCCTTACGCCTGCCGGAACTGGGCCCGATCGGATCGAATGCGCTCGCCAATGCCCGGGACTTCCTCTATCCCAAGGCGGCCTACGAGGACGTCGAGGGAAAATTCGAACTGGTGGCGAAGTTCCAGGGCAAGCTCTGGTCCGCCGAGATAGACCATTCACCGCTGGACGTGGTGGGCTGGCATGGCAACCATGCGCCCTATAAATACGACCTGCGCCGTTTCAACACCATCGGTTCCATCAGCTACGATCATCCGGATCCGTCCATCTTCACGGTGCTGACGTCCTTGAGCGACACGCCGGGCACCGCCAACATGGACTTCGTGGTGTTCCCGCCCCGCTGGCTGGTGGCGGAGGACACCTTCCGTCCGCCCTGGTTCCATCGCAACGTGGCCTCGGAGTTCATGGGCCTCATCACCGGCGTGTACGACGCGAAGGAAGGCGGCGGCTTCGTGCCGGGCGGCGCCTCTCTGCACAACTGCATGAGCGGTCACGGCCCGGATGCGGGCAGTTACGAGAAGGCGGTGTCCGGCGACACCTCCAAGCCCCTGCACATCGTGGACACCATGGCCTTCATGTTCGAGACCCGCGCCGTGATCCGTCCCACCAAGCACGCTCTCGAAGCCAAGGAATTGCAGGGCGACTACTACGAGTGCTGGCAGGGTATCAAGAAGCATTTCGATCCGAAGCGCCGCTGACCGTGCGGCTGCTGACCCTTAGCCTGGCGATGCTCGTGCTTGGCGGCTGCGCCTCGGTGTCCGACGCGGATCATCCTTACTCGCTCATCAAGCCCAGCGAAGCTTGGGTGCAGATGCAGGCGCCGCCGGCCGACAGTGCGGCGATTATTGAAGCCGCAGGCGATACGACCAAGGACATGCTGGCCGACAAGAAGAAGTACAAAATCACCTGGTTCACCCGCAAGACCGACGACTACCTGATCTATTTCCAGGTACGTGACTCTGCGTCAGGCTGCGGTGACGAGGCCCCTGAGTTCTACAAGGAAGAAGACGGTCGCTGGGTCGAGGATCGCCTGAGTCGCGTACTGATATGTGCAAGCTGACAGCCAATCTGGAGAATCTGTGAAACTCGCAAGCCTCAAATCCGGCGGTCGTGACGGCACCCTGGTGGTGGTGGACAAGCAACTCCAGAACGCCGTGAAGGTGCCGGAGATCGCCGCTTCCCTGGTGCATGCTCTGGAAAATTGGTCCATGACGGAGCACAAGCTCCAGTCCGTGTCCGATTCCCTCAATGCCGGCAAGGCCAAGGACGCTTTCAAGCTCAACCCCGGCGACCTGGCCGCCGTGTTGCCGCGTGCGCCGCAGTTCCTGGACGGCAGCGCCTACCTCGCTCACGTGGAGCGGGTGCGCAAGGCCCGCGGCGCCGAGATGCCGCCGAGCTTCCTCAACGACCCGCTCATGTACCACGCGGTGAGCGACGGCTTCCTGGCCCCCACGGACCCCATCCGCATGGCCAGCGAGGACTACGGCATCGACTTCGAATCCGAAGTGGGCGTGGTGGTGGATGATGTGCCCATGGGCGTGTCGCCGGCCGATGCCGTGAAGCACATCAAGCTGGTGCTGCTCATCAACGACGTCTCCCTGCGCAACCTCATCCCGGACGAGCTGGCCAAGGGCTTCGGTTTCCTGCAGAGCAAGCCCCGTTCCGCCCTCTCGCCTGCGGCCCTCACGCCCGATGAGCTGGGCGCGGCTTGGGCTGGGGGCAAGGTGCAGCTGCCCCTCATCACCCACCTCAATGGCCGGAAGTTCGGCGAGCCGGATGCGGGCGTGGACATGCAGTTCGACTTCGCGCGCCTAGTGTCCCATGCCGCCAAGACCCGGCCCCTGGCGGCCGGAACTATTGTTGGCTCTGGAACAATTGCTAACCAGGACGAGTCCAAGGGTTCATCCTGCCTGGCCGAGAAGCGAGTGCTGGAAGTCATCAAGTCCGGCAAGGCGGTGACGCCCTTCATGAAGTTCGGCGACACGGTGCGCATCGAGATGCTGGACAAGGCGGGCCAGAACCTCTTCGGCAGCATCGAGCAGAAGGTGGAGAAGTACTGATGGAACTGTTCACCTATTTCCGCAGCTCCGCCGCCTTCCGGGCGCGCATCGCGCTGAACCTCAAGGGCCTCAAGGCCGAGCCGCATTTCGTGCATCTGGTGAAGGACTGCGGCCAGCAGCACAAACCGGAGTTCCGCAAGGTGAACCCCCAGGGCTTCGTGCCGGCACTGGTGGACCAGGGCCACGTCATCACCCAGTCCATCGCCATCATCGAATACCTGGAGGAGACCCATCCCCAGCCGCCCTTGCTGCCGAAGGACGCCCTGGGCCGGGCCCGGGTGCGGGCCATCGCGCTCGCCATCGCCGCTGACATACACCCGCTGCAGAACACCCGCATCATGAAGTACCTGGAGCAGGAGCTGAAGCAGGACGAAGCCGCCCGCAAGCGCTGGATCGTGCGCTGGATCACCGAGGGCTTCACGGCCCTGGAGAAGATGCTGGCGAACGATCCGGCCACCAGCGAGTTCTGCCACGGCGAAACGCCCACCATGGCGGATGTGCTCCTGGTGCCGCAGATGTTCAGCGCCCGGCGCTTCGGCGCGGAACTGGAGGCCTTTCCCACCCTGCGGCGCATCGATGAGCATTGCCAGTTGTTGAAGCCATTCCAAGACGCGGCGCCTGCCAAGCAACCTGATTTCGAAGCATGATCAAAGCTGCTGCGCCTCGTTCTACTTCGGCTCGCGACGCTTTGATCCGATAGATAAAATTTTGACTATTGGGGTCGATTTAGATGACTGAGTTCTTCTCAAGCGGCTTCTTGTGGTGGCCGGTGTTCATCCTGGTGGCGCTGGGTGTCGCCACGGCGCGGCCGAACCGCTTCGCCGGTTTCGTCATCTTCGCCGTGCTGCTGGCGTTCTTCTCCGCCAGCCATGTGGGCGGCGGCGTCAAGGCCCTGTTCTGGGTCATCTATGGCATCGCGGTGCTGCTGCTGTGGTTCGGTCCCTTCCGCCGTCTCTTCATCAGCAACCGCCTGCTGGACTTCTATCGCCGCTCCATGCCGGAGCTCTCCAGCACCGAGCGGGAAGCCCTGGAAGCGGGCACCGTGTGGTGGGATGGCGAGCTATTCAGCGGCAATCCGCAGTGGCAGAGGCTCCTGGACCTGCCGGCGCCCAAGATATCAGCAGAAGAGCAGGCCTTCCTGGACGGGCCGGTGGAACAGCTCTGCGGCATGCTGGATGACCACCGCATCTGCAACGTGGACAAGGATCTGACGCCGGAGACCTGGCGCTTCATCAAGGAGCGTGGCTTCTTCGGCATGATGATCTCGAAACAATATGGCGGCATGGCCTTCTCCAACATGGGCCACGCCGCGGTGATCCTCAAGATCGCGAGCCGCAGCATCAGCGCCGCGCTCACGGTCATGATCCCCAACTCCGTGGGCCCCGGTAAGCTGCTGCTGAAGTACGGCACCGAGGCGCAGAAGGACCATTGGCTGCCCCGGCTCGCCCGTGGCGAAGAGATCCCTTGTTTCGCGCTTACAGGACCGGAGGCGGGCAGCGATGCCGGCGCCATCCCGGACATCGGCGTGGTCTGCAAAGACGCCAAGGGCACGCTGGGCATCCGCCTGAACTTCGAGAAGCGCTACATCTCCATGGGACCCATCGCCACGGTGTTGGGCGTCGCCTTCAAGCTTGAAGACCCGGAGCACTTGCTAGGCGAGAAGACCCATCTCGGCATCACACTGGCACTCGTACCGGCCAAGTCCGAAGGCGTGCGCACCGGCACCCGCCACGACCAGCTGCACATGGCCTTCATGAACGGCCCGCTGTTCGGCAAGGACGTGTTCGTGCCCATGGATCTCGTCATCGGCGGCCCGGAGATGGCTGGCAAGGGCTGGCGCATGCTGGTGGAGTCCCTCACGGACGGCCGTGCCATATCGCTGCCCGCCCTCAGCACCGCGACCGCCAAGCTTAGCGTCCGCGTCACCTGCGCCTATGCCCGCATCCGCCGCCAGTTCAAGCTGCCCATCAGTCAATTTGAAGGTATCCGGGAGTCCCTGGCGCGGCTGGTGGGCAACACCTATGCCATGGACGGTGCCCGACTCACCACGCTCGCCGCTCTGGATGCGGGCCACAAGCCCGCGGTCATCTCCGCCATAGTGAAGTACAACCTTACCGAACGTTGCCGCCAGGTCATGCAGGACGCCATGGACGTGCACGGCGGGGCTGCGCTCGCCATGGGGCCGCGCAACCCCCTGGGTACCTTCCACAGCTTCCCGCAGCTCGGCGCCACCGTGGAGGGCCATAACGTCCTCACCCGCAACCTCATGACCTTCGGCCAGGGCGCGATCCGCTGCCATCCTTATCTGTTGAAGGAACTGCAGGCGGCCGCCAACCCCGATCAAAAGGCGGCGCGCAAGGAATTCGACAAGGTGGTGATGTCGCACCTCGCCTTCGCAGCCAACAACAAGGCCCGCGCCTTCCTGCATGGCCTCACCGGCGGTGCCTTCATCGCCGTGCCTACTGCGCCCGTGGCGCTGAACCGCTATTACCAGCAGCTCACGCGCATGAGCGCAGCCTTCGCCTTCGTCACGGACGTTCTGCTCCTGACCCTGCGCGGCGAGCTGAAACGCCGCGAGCGGCTTTCGGCGCGCATGGCAGACGTGGTAAGCCAGTTATACATTGCGTCCGCGGCTCTGAAGCATTACCACGACCAGGGCAACCAGCCCGGTGACCTGGTGCTGGTGCGCTGGGTCTGCGAAGACAGCCTGTACAAGATCCAGCAGAGCTTCGATGCGCTCTTCAAGAACCTGCCGAGCCGGTGGCTCGCCTTTGCACTGCGCAGGGTGGTCTTCCCGCTGGGACGACCCTACAAGGCACCCTCGGACAAGTTGGAGCACGAGCTTGCCGCCGCCGTGCTGCGTCCCTCGGCGGAGCGCGACCGCCTCACCTCCGGGATGTACCTGCCCATGGACATGAAGGAGAAGGTGAGACTCCTGGACGAGGCCTTCCAGCGCGCCGTGGATACCCGCGGCTTGAGGGAGAAGCTGCGTGCCGCGGCGAAGGACAAGACCCTGCAGACGCGCGGCGAGGCGCAGATAGATGAGGCGGTGCAGAAGGGGCTCATCACCTCCGGAGAGGCGGCGGCGCTGCGTGCCGCAGATGCGCTCAGGCGCGAAGCGATTAAAGTCGATGATTTCCCGGACCTAAGAAATCAGGGAGCGAGATAAAAAGGGCCGGCGAAAGCCGGCCTCTTCATTTTCGGGACCGCCGCAGCTCATTGCGCCGCTTCGTGATCCATCCTGAATAAAGGCAATCCATCCGGCATCCAGCGGCGGTTGTCCTGCATCAGGTCATGCAGCCACTCGGCGCGGGCCGAGATGTTGGTCTCCATGGCCTTCCAGTCCACGCCGGAGTTGCCTATGCGGGGCGCGGCATTGTTGCCCTCACCCAGGCGCGCCGCTTCCAGCTGCCATTTGAGGGCGAAGTAGCGGGCCGCGTCGCGCACGTTGCGGGCGGCGCCGGCTTCGGCGTGGTCGGTGGGCACGATGCCGGTGATCACCCAGAACTTGGGGTTCTGGCCGTGCTTGGGCCAGACCCGGCCGAGCATGGCCCGGTGCGGGATGATCCACAGCCACTCGCCGGTGATGTCGGTATCGAAGATCTGCTGGCGGCGCAGGTAATCCGCCACCTGGGCCTGCTGGGCCTTGTGCCACTCGGCGAACGCCGCTTCGTCAAACGCCATGGAAACCTCTAATTCTTGTGAGTGTGAGCTTTCAAAATGAGGGATTTTGGCCTCTGGCTAGGCGCGCGAGGTGAGCAGGAGGGAGTGCACTCTTATGTGCATGACCGACTGCGAGTCCGAAGCGCAACAACGCCAGAGGGCAAAAGACCCATTTTGGGCGAATTCTACGGTAAATGGGGTTCCGAAAGATATTCCCGGGTCTGCATCTCGGTCAGGCGGCTCCGGGCCCGCTCGAACTCGAAGCCCAAGCGCTTGCCGGAATAGAGCTCCGCCAGAGGCACCGCGGCGGAGGCCGCGAGCTTGACCCGTCGGTCGTAGAACTCATCCACGAGCGCGATGAAGCGGCGGGCCGCGTCCTCGTCGTCCGCGCCGAGCCGGGGAATGCCCGAGAGCAGCACCGTATGGAAGCCCCGGGCGATCTCGATGTAGTCCTCCTGGCTGCGGGGTCCCTCACACAGGGCCTGGAAGTCGAACCAGGCCACGCCGTCCGAATGGCGGCGGGTGGGGATGGCGCGGTCGTTCACCCAGACGTCGCCGGACTCAGGAAGGTGGTGCCCCACCAGCCGCTGGAATACCTTCTCCAGGTGCGCGTCGGCTTTGGGTCCGGCCGGCACGTAGAAGAGCTGGGTGTCCTGCATGTGGCGCAGGCGGTAGTCGGTGTCACCGCCCACCTCCAGCACCTGGGTATGGGACTTGATCTGGCGGATAGCGGGCAGGAAACGCTCCCGCTGCAGGCCATCCCGGTAGAGCTGGTCCGGCGGCACGTTGGAGGTGGCCACCAGGGTCACGCCCATGGCGAACAGGTGCTCGAACAAGCGTCCCAGGATCATCGCGTCGGTGATGTCCGAGACGAAGAACTCATCGAAGCAGATGACCCGCGCCCGGGCCCGGAACTGCTGCGCCACCGCCTTGAGCGGGTCCTCCTGTTCCGGCAGCCGCTTCAGTTCCGCGTGCACCTCCTGCATGAAGCGGTGGAAGTGCAGCCGCAGCTTGTCCTGGAAAGGCAGGCAGTCGAAGAAGAGGTCCATGAGCCAGGTCTTGCCGCGGCCCACGCCGCCCCAGAGGTACAGGCCCTTCACCGCCGGCGCCTCGCGGCCCAGGAAGCGTGTCCAGCCGGCACGGGGAGTGGTCACCAGGCGCTGATACAGCGCGTCCAGCACCCCCACGGCGCGATCCTGGGCGGGATCGCGCAGGAAACCGTGCTTCTCCAGGTCCGCCTCGTAGCGCCAGCGCGGGGTCTCGGGGGAATCCATCAGCTCTTGAGCTCCGGCAGATCCCGGTAGTGCTCCAGGGCCTGGGGGTTGGCCAGGGCATCGGTGTTCTTCACCGGCCGCCCATGGATCACGTTGCGCACCGCGAGCTCGGTGATCTTGCCGCTGATGGTGCGCGGGATGTCCGGCACCGCGATGATCTTGGCGGGCACGTGGCGCGGCGTAGTCTCGCTGCGGATGGTCTTGCGGATACGGTCACGCAGGGCGTCGTCCAGCGCCGTGCCTTCCCGCAGCCGCACGAACAGGATCACCCGTACGTCGTCTTCCCAGTCCTGGCCCACCACCAGGCTCTCCACGATCTCCGGCAGCTTTTCCACCTGGCGGTAGATCTCCGCGGTGCCGATGCGCACGCCGCCGGGGTTGAGCGTGGCATCGGAGCGGCCGTAGATGATGAGGCCGCCGTGTTCCGTCAGGGCCGCCCAGTCGCCGTGGCGCCAGACGTTCGGATACTGCTCGAAATAGGCCTCGTGGTACTTCTTGGCCGAAGCGTCGTTCCAGAAGAACACCGGCATCGAAGGGAAGGGCTTCGTGCAGACGAGTTCGCCCGGCTGCCCGCGCAGGGGTTTGCCGTCCTCGTCCCAGATCTCCACTGCCATCCCTAAGCCCCGGCATTGCAGCTCACCGGCGTAGACCGGCAGGGTCGGGTTGCCGAGCGCGAAGCAGGAGATGATGTCGGTGCCGCCGGAGATGGAGGAGAGGCATAGTCCTGAGCTGATCTCCCGGTACACGTACTCGGCGTTCTCCGGCAGAAGCGGCGAACCGGTCGAGGTGATGGTGCGCAGCCGCGCCAGCTGGTACTTAGATTTCGGCTTCACACCGAACTTCTCGGCGGCCGCCAGGTACTTGGCGCTGGTGCCGAAGATGCTGATGCCTTCTTCCTCGGCGATCTTCCACAGGATGTCGTGGCTCGGGTGGAAGGCGGAGCCGTCGTAGAGCAGCACCGTGGCGCCCACGGCCAGACTCGACACCAGCCAGTTCCACATCATCCAGCCGCAGGTGGTGAAGTAGAAGATCACGTCCTCGCGCTTGAGGTCGGTGTGCAGCGCCAGTTCCTTCAGGTGCTGGATCAGCGTGCCGCCGGCCCCGTGCACGATGCACTTGGGGACGCCGGTGGTGCCGGAGGAATACATGATGTAGACCGGATGATCGAAGGGCAGCTGCTCGAACTGCATCTCCTTCGCGTCCGTCAGGTAATCTTTCCACAGCACCGCTTTCGGCACGGCGCTGATGTCGGGCGTGGCGCTCACGTAGGGCACCACCACCACTTGGCTGACCGAAGGCAGCTTCTCCAACACGCCCCGGATGCGCTCCAGGGAGTCGATGACCTTGCCGGCGTAGTGATAGCCGTCGGTGGTGATGAGCACCTTCGGTTCGATCTGGCCGAAGCGGTCCAGCACGCCGTTGATGCCGAAATCCGGCGAGCAGGAGGACCATACGGCGCCCAAGCTCGTGGCCGCCAGCATCGCTATCACGGTCTCGTGACGGTTGGGCATGAAGCCCGCGACCCGATCTCCCGTCTTGACGCCTGACTTACGCAGCGCGTCGGCGCAGCCCGCTACCTGGACATACAGCTCCTTGTAGGTGAGCGCGGCGCGCTCGCCCTTCTCGCCGCGGAACACCAGCGCCACCCGGTCATCCCGGTGGCGCAGCAGGTTCTCGGCGAAATTGAGGCGGCTGCCGGTGAACCACTGGGCGCCGGGCATCCGCTCGCGATGCTCCAGCACCTTGTCCCAGTGCTTGCTGGCCTTGATGCCGCAGAAGGCCCAGACCTGGGGCCAGAACTTCTCCGGATGCTCGATGGACCAGCGGTAGAGCGCCTGCTGGCTGGTGACGTCGGGCGCGACTTCGGCGCGGATATGCTCCAGGAAGCGGGTGATGTTCGCTTCGCGGATACGCGCTGGGCTGGGAGTCCAAAGGGGCTCGGACATTGGGGCTGCTGCGACAATTCGGAACACGAATTATCGCAGGTTTGCGGGCCCAGACAAAAAGGGAGCCGCCTTCTGCGGATGTATTAAGAGGGCGGGATTCCGCCCCGCGGGCGGGCGACTTTTGTCTTGGCAAAAGTCGCCAAAACCGCCTTCCCGGAGCGCGGGCCGCCGAAACGGCGACTTCCCTGCGCCCTTCCTTCGCTGCGGAGTTGTGCTCACGGGGCATCCTGCCCCGATCGCACAAGCGCCGCCATCCTTGGGCGGCGCCCCCTCCGGGGCTTCCTTTGCTCAGTCCAGTGCTCGGCTCGCGCTACGGAGGGAGAGGAAGAGATGCGAGTTCTTACTCGCGCCCTTTGATGCCGGCGAGCACTGGAGCGAGCAAGCCAAGCCGAAGGGCGCCGCCAGGGAAGGCGGCGCCTTCACACTCGAGGCAGGGAGGCCTCGTGTGTGAAGCTGCGCAGCAAGCGAAGCGCGCAGTGGAGTCCGCTTCGGACCGGCATCAGGGGGCGCCCTTTCTTTTCGTCCCTTTTCTTTGGGCGAGCAAAGAAAAGGGACCCGTGTGCGCGGCGGAACGCGCCCTCTGAATCAAAGCCGTGACCGAGAGGTACAAAAAGAAAGGGCCGCCTTGCGGCGGCCCTCAAATGCACTGGACTGAACAGCTCTAGATCACTTGTGGCTGGACTCGATGAACTTCGCCACGTCGTCATGCAGCTTCTTGGCGGAAGCCTCGTTGGCGTAAACCATGTGGCCCGAGGGATACCAGGCGTAGCTGATGTTGGCCTGCAGCTTGTCGTCCATGGGCAGGTGCTGCATCTGGAACTGGGCGCCGTAGAAGGCGGTGGCCAGGTCGTAGTAGCCGCCCGCCAGCAACACCTTCATGGTGGGATTCTGGCCCATGGTCACCGCCAGGTCCGGCAGCACGTTGGTGGCGCCGGGGAAGGCCTGACCGAAGGGATTGGCGTGCTTGAAGTCCCAACCCTGGTTCACGGAGCCGGAGAGCGGGATGTAGCTCAGGTCGGCGCCGTAGTTCAGGGTCTTGCGCACGTAGTCGTTGAACAGCGACACGTAGGCGGAGCTGATGGAGGAGGACTGCGGGTCGTACTCCGCCTGCTCGCCCAGCGGATCCAGGGCGTAGCCGGAGAAGCGGCCGTCCAGGCGGCCGGCCAGCTTGTCGGAATCGCGGAACAGTTCATGTTCGAACTGGCCGCCGTTCACGCGCAGGTTGGCCGTCATCCAGTAGTTGGCCGAGAGGCCGGTGTAGGCCGAGAGCTGCTGGGCGATCTTCTGCTTGGTGGCGGCATCCAGCGTGGAGCCGGCATTCAGCGCCGTCAGGTAGTCGCCCATGGCGAACTTCTCCACCTGGGCCAGGAAGTCCTCCAGCTTGGCGGGCTTGTTCGGGATCTTGTCGTGGTACCAGGCGATGGCGGCCTGGGTCGGCAGCACCAGCGCGAAGGGGATGTCGATGGCCGGGTTCAGCGAATCGCCATCCGCGCTTATGTCGGTGTTGGGGATGGCCGAGAGCAGTATCAGTCCATTGATATCTACCGCCGCGTTCTGCAGGCCTTCGGCCAGCAGCGGACCGCGGATGGTGCCGTAGCTCTCGCCGAAGATGTACTTGGGCGAGTTCCAGCGGCTGTACTTGGAGAGGAACAACTGCACGAAGTTGGTGAAGGCCTTGGCGTCCTGGTCCACGCCGTAATAGTCCTTCGGGTCGGCCTTGCCGCCCAGGTCCTTGTCGATCACGCGGCTGAAGCCGGTGCCCGGGGCGTCGATGAACACCTCGTCGGTGACGTCCAGCAGGCTGTCTTCGTTGTTGACCAGCGCGTAGGGCGCGCCGGGGGTGTGGGTGTCGTCGGCAGTGCGCACGCGCTGCGGACCGAAGGCGCCCATGTGCAGCCACACGGTGGCGGAACCCGGGCCGCCGTTGAAGAAGAAGGTCACGGGCCGGTTGGAGGGCGCGCCGTCCTTCGCGTAGTACACGTAGAACATGCTGACGGCGGGCTCGTTCTTGTCGTCCTTCAGGACCAGCGTGCCGGCATTGGCCTTGTAGCTGATCTTCTCACCGCCGATGCTCACCGAGCCCGAGGTGGTGGACAGGGTGGGCTTGGTGTAGTCCATGGAGGGCTTGGCGGCGTCCTTCGCAGGCGCGTCGTCGGCCCAGGCGGGCAGGGAGCTTGCCAGCAGCAGGGCCGGCACAAGGTGGCGCAGTTTCATCGTTTATCCCCTCAGGGTTTGGAAAAGTGTCCGCCGGTGTCCGGCGGACGGTCACAAGACAACGGACTCGTGTGCAGATGAGACCGCCCCCGGCGCCGTTGGTTCCGGATCGCTAGTCGTTGAACCGTCAGCGTTTTTCCAGGGCCTTTTCCAGTTCCGGCAGGATCTGGAACAGGTCCCCCACCAGCCCCAAGTCCGCCACTTGGAAGATGGGTGCATCCGGGTCCTTGTTGATGGCCACGATGGTACGCGCATCCTTGATACCCGTCAGATGCTGGATGGCGCCGGAGATGCCGATGGCGATGTAGAGGTCCGGCGCGATGATCTTTCCCGTCTGGCCCACCTGCAGGTCGTTGGGCACGAAGCCTGCGTCCACCGCGGCGCGGGAAGCGCCCACGGCGGCGCCTAATCTGTCAGCCAACTTATAGACGATGGCGAAGTTCTCCTTGCTGCCCACGCCGCGCCCGCCGGACACCACCCGCGGCGCGGACTGCAGGTCCGGCCGGTCGGTCTTGTCGCGCTTCAACTCGAGGTAGCGGCTGTGGGAGGGGAGCGCTGCGTCCGTCGAAGCATCTTCGATGGCCGCGCTGCCGCCCTCGCCGCAACCCGCCCAGGAAGCGGTGCGCACCGTGGCCACCACGCAGGGCTTCTCCGGCGCCTTCACCGTGACGATGGCATTGCCGGCATAGATGGGCCGCTCGAAGGTCAGCGGGTCTTTCACCTTCATCACGTCGCTCACCTGGGGTACGCCCAAGAGCGCCGCCGCGCGCGGCAACACGTCCTTGCCGAAGGTGGTGGAGGGGGCCAGCACGTGGCTGTAGCCGGCGGCGAGCTTCGCCACCTGCGGCGCCAGGACTGCGGCCAGGGGCTTGGCGTTCTCCGCCCGCGCCACCCGCAGCACCTTCTTCACGCCTTTCAGTTTCGCCGCGGCTTCGCACACGGCCTTGCCGTCTGCGGCGAACACCGCGATATCGATGTCGCCGCCGATGGCGGCGGCGCAGCTCACGGCCCGTGCCGTGCTGGAGTTCAGCTTCTCGCCGTCATGCTCGGCAATAACAAGAATCTTGCTCATGACAGCACCCCCCGGTCATGGAGTTCCTTGACCAAGGCCTGCACGCTCTCCACCTTATGGCCGCCCTTGCGCGGCACCGGTGCGGCGTAGGAGACCGCCTCCAGGGCTGGCGCCGCAGCGACGTTCAGTTCGGCGAGCTTCACGGTGGCGAGCGGCTTGGACTTCGCCTTCATGATGTCCGGCATCTTCACGAAGCGGGGAGTATTCAGGCGCAGGTCCGTGGTCACCACAGCGGGGAGGTCCACTTCGATCACCTCCAGGCCCGCATCCACTTCGCGGGTCACCTTGAGGGTCTTGTCCTTGAGTTCCACCGCCGAGGCGAAGGTGGCCTGGGGCCGGTCCCAGAGGGCCGCCAGCATCTGGCCGGTCTGGTTGCAGTCATCGTCGATGGCCTGCTTGCCGAGGATCACGAGGTCGGCGTTCTCGCGCTTCGCCATCTCCAAGAGGATGCGCGCCGCCATGAGCGGCTGCACGGCATCGGCGGTCTCCACCAGTACCGCCCGGTCCGCGCCCATTGCGAGCGCCGTGCGCAGCTGCTGCTGCACGTCCGCGGGGCCGATGCTCAGGGCGATCACTTCCGCCTGCATGCCCTTCTCGCGGATGCGCAGGGCCTCCTCCAGGGCGATCTCATCGAAGGGATTGAGCCCAAGTTTGACACCGGCGAGTTCCACGCCTGAGCCGTCCTTCTTCACCTGGATGCGGACGTTGAAGTCCACCACGCGTTTCATGCCGACAAGAATCTTCATCGCTGATCCTTAATCACAGATTCTGGTAATTCGGACCTGAGCCGCCTTCGGGCGTCGTCCAGGTGATTATTTCGTAAGGGTCTTTGATGTCGCAGGCCTTGCAGTGCACGCAGTTGGCGGCGTTGATCTGCAGGCGCTTCTTCCCGGCGTCTTCCACCATCTCGTAGACGTTGGCGGGGCAGAAGCGGGTACAGGGGTTGTCGAATTCTTCTGCGCACTTCGTGGCGCAGATATTGGTGTCGCTGACCTTGAGATGAGCTGGCTGGTGTTCGTCGTGGGACGTCGCCGCGAAGTACACCGAGGCCAGGCGGTCCCGGGGCGGCAGCGTGCGCTCCACATAGTCCACGTGGTTTTCGATCCGGCCCTTCTTCTTCAGGTTGGACCAGTCCGCATGGTTCTTGAGGGTCCAGGGCAGGAGTCCGAAGGTGGCGGTTTCGATGGCCGCATTCACGAGCCCCACCCACATCCCCCAGCGGAAGCCGGGACGGATGTTGCGCACCTTGCGCAGCTCCTTGGCGCAGGGCGAGGTGCGCCAGCGGGCGTCGAAGCCGGCGCTGGTGCCGCTCTCCGTGAGGTGCTTCGCCGCGAGCATGCCGGAGCGCATGGCCAGATGCACGCCCTTGATCTTGGGTACGTTCAGGGTTCCGGCTGCATCACCGATGAGTATCGCGCCGGGCATCTCCAGCTTGGGCAGTGACTGGATGCCGCCTTCGACTATCGTCCGTGCGCCGGCGGCCTGGATCTCGCCACCTTCCAGCAGCGCCTTCACGCTGGGATGGTTCTTGAACTGCTGGAAGGCCTCGAAAGGTTTGAATTCCGGGTCCTCGTAATCCAGGCCCGCCACGAAGCCCACGTACACCCGGTCCTGATCCAGGTGATAGAGGAAGCTGCCGCCGTAAGTCTTGGTATCCAGGGGCCAGCCGATGCTGTGCTGGATCAAGCCCGGCTGCACGCGGCCGGCTGGGACGCGCCAGAGTTCCTTCAGCCCTATGCCATAAGTCTGGGGCGAGCAGTCCCTATCGAGCTGGAATTCCTTGATGAGGCGCTTGCTCACGCTGCCGCGGCAGCCTTCCGCCAGCACCGTGACGCCCGCATGGATGTCCGCGCCGGCGGCGAAGTTGGGGCCCGGCGTGCCGTCTTTCTGCAGGCCCATGTCGCCGCAGCGCACGCCGATGACCTTGCCGCCCTCGATGAGCGGGACCGCGGCGCTGAAGCCGGGGAATACGTCCACCCCCAAGCCTTCCGCCTGGGTGGCGAGCCAGGCGCAGAGGGAGCCCAGGGAGACGATGAAGTTGCCGCGGTTGTGCATCTGCGGCGGCGTGGGCAGTCTCACGCGGCCGGTCTTGGTCAGCAGTACGAACTCATCCTTGGCGGCGGGCACGCAGATGGCCGGCGGGTGCTTGCGCCAATCCGGCAGCAGCCGGTCCATGGCGATGGGGTCCATGACGCAGCCGGAGAGGATGTGGGCGCCCACCTGGGAGCCCTTCTCCAGGATGCAGACGGTCTTCTCGGGAGCCAGCTGCTTCAGGCGGATGGCGAACGCGAGGCCTGCCGGCCCTGCACCGACGACGACAAAATCGTACGTCATGACATCGCGTTGGATCTGCATATCGTTCTTCTGGTGCCGGCAGAAACGCGGAGCCCCCGAGATCGGGGGCTCCCTTGGATGCTATTTTACCCGGCCCTGGGGCCGCGTCTGCCCTTATTTAACGGCCTGTCCAGGCCGGGGCCTATTTAGGCTGCATCCGGATGGCGCCATCCAGCCGGATGGTGCCGCCGTTCAGCATCACGCTCTCGCAGATCTGCTGCACCAGCTGGGCGTATTCCTCGGGTTTGCCGAGGCGGGAGGGGAAGGGCACCTGCGCGCCCAGGGATTTCTGCACTTCCTCGGTCATGCCCGCCATCATGGGGGTCCAGAAGATGCCGGGGGCGATGGTCATGACCCGGATGCCGAAGCGGGCGAACTCACGGGCGATGGGCAGGGTCATGCCCACCACGCCGCCCTTGGAGGCGGAGTAGGCGGCCTGGCCGATCTGGCCCTCATAGGCGGCCACCGAAGCGGTGTTCACGATCACGCCGCGCTCGCCGTCGTCGGAGGGTGCGTTGTGCTGCATCACGTTGGCGGCGGCCTTGATGAGGTTGAAGCTGCCCACCAGGTTCACGCCGATGACCTTGGCGAAGAAGTCCGAGGCCATGGGGCCTTCCTTGCCGAGCACGCGGCCGGCGCCCAGGATGCCGGCGCAGTTCACCGCGAGCTGCAGGCTGCCGAAGGCGTCCTTGGCACGGGCCACCGCCGCGTCCACGTCCTTGCCGTTGGAGACGTCGGTCTTGATGAACAGCGCCTGGGCGCCGAGCTTCTTCGCCGCTTCCTGGCCCTGCTGCTTGTTCTTGTCCAGCACGGCGACCTTGCCGCCGGCCTTCACCACGCGTTCGCAGGTGGCGAAGCCCAATCCGGAGGCGCCGCCGGAGACGATGGCGTTGAGCTTGTCGAAGCGCATGGTGAGCGGTCCCGTGAGATGAGGTGGACCGCTATTTTACCGGAGACGGCCCGGGCATGTACCGGGCCGACTTTTGCAGTCGATTCAGGAGGCCTGCAGGGCCGACCCGATCTGTTTCACCTGGGCCAAGTCCAGCTTGGAGACCACCCAGAAGCTCAAGGAACCCTTGGTCCAGTAGGCCACCTGGTAGCCGTCGTCGCTGTCGGTGTCCAGGGCCTTGTCGCCGTGCTGGGCGCGGCACACGAACACCGTGACCATCTCGCTGCCGCGCTGGTAGACCAATGCCGCGGCGGGCAGACCGCCGACCTTGTCCAGGCGCGCGCCCAGGAGCACGTAGCCCTGGGCCTTCAGGTCCGGCACCGGCGGGGTGTAGGCAAGCTTGCCGCCGAACCAGCGCTGCAGGACGCTCGGACTGGTGGAGGCATAGTCGGTGAGATGGCCGATCTTCACGGCATCCTGCTGCTGGTCTACGGCGGAATCCACCATGGCATCGTCATCCGCAGCCGCCGGGGCGCCCGGGCCATGGGGCATGAAGTTCCAGGCCAGGGCCACGGCCACCATGGCCGCCGCGGCCGCCATCCCTAAGCGCGGGAAGGCGGGGCGGCGTTCGCGGGCATCGGCCTTGCGCAGCTGGGTCTTGATCCTCTGGCGCAGGGTGTCGCTGGCGGTGTAGCGCAGCTCCGGCATCTGCAGCGCGCGCTGCAGCATGTGCACGTGCTCGAGGGACTGGCGGCAGTCGTCACAGCCCTTCAGGTGCTGGTCCACGGCAGCGCGCTGGGCGGCGTCCAATTCGCCGTCCAGATACGCATGCAGCAGCTCTTCGCACTCCTGGCACTTCACGTGTTCACTCCCGCGGCTTCGCCGCTGAGACGGTTCTTCAACTGTTGGCGCGCCCGGGACAGCCGGGACATCACCGTGCCGATGGGCACCTCGACGATGTCGGCGATCTCCTTGTAGGAGCAGCCCTCGAACTCCCTGAGCAGGAGCACCTCGCGGAACTCCAGGGGCAGGGTCTCGACGGCCGCCCGGACCAGCTTGGCGCCATGCTCCTTTATCAGTACCTCGTCCGGGGGCAATTCATTCCCGGGCACGTCCATGGCCTCGTCCCCCAGGGTCTCGGTCTGGGCGTGGCGCCGGTTCTTGTCATACCAGCTGTAGAAGGTGTTGCGGACGATTTTCAGGAACCAGTGGCGGGCCTCCCCGCCCTGGAAGGTGTCGTAGAAGCGGAAAGCCCGCAGCACCGCCTCCTGCACCACGTCCTCGGCATCGTGCGTGTCGCGCGTCAGCCAGCGCGCAAGGCTATAGGCGGCATCGAGGTGCGGCAGCACCGTCTCCTCGAATCGCCCGAGTTTGCCGGGGGTCCCCAAGACCGAGTCCTTATAGATTGAGTGCGTCGAGACTGAGTCCAGACCCGGCGCGGTGGGGGATTATTGCAGACCCCCGCCCCTTAAGTCAGGCCCCGGCGTCAGGCCTCAAGGCTCAAGCCCGGCTCAGGCCTTGGTCTGGTTGGCCACGGCAGCCGCGGCGGCGGCCACCTTGGCGGCATCTCCCAGGTAGTAATGCCGTTTGGGGCGCAGTTTCTTGTCGAACTCATAGACCAGGGGTACGGCGGTGGGGATGTTCAGGGCCACGATCTCCTCCTCTCCCATGCGGTCCAGGTGTTTCACCAGGGCCCGGAGCGAGTTGCCATGGGCCACGATCAGCACCCGCTCGCCGCGCTTCATGGCCGGCAGGATCTTCGACTTGTAGTAGGGGACGAAGCGGGCCACCGTCTCCTTGAGGCTCTCGGTGGCGGGCAGGTCTTTGGCCTTGAGGTCCGCGTAGCGCGGATCGTGCTTCGGGTGCCGCTCGTCGCTCTTCTTCAGGGCCGGCGGCGGGATGTCGTAGCTGCGGCGCCAGACCTTCACCTGTTCCTCGCCGAACTTCTGCACCGTCTCGGCCTTGTTCAGGCCCTGCAGGGCGCCGTAGTGGCGCTCGTTCAGGCGCCAGTCCTTGTGCACCGGTATCCACAGGAGGTCCAGCTCATCCTGCACCACCCACAGGGTGCGGATGGCGCGCTTCAGCACCGAGGTATAGGCCACGTCGAACCCGAGCTTCGCCTCCTTCAAGAGGCGCGCCGCTTCCTTGGCCTCGGCGATGCCCTCCGGCGCCAGGTCCACGTCGGTCCAGCCGGTAAACCTATTCGATTTGTTCCACTCGCTGAAACCGTGACGGAGCAGGACCAGCTTGGGCGTGTTGCTTTTCTTCATGGGCTCAACCGTCGTAGGAAGATGAAAGCGTCTGTTCGTGCCGGAATCTCTCAATTGCGAGTTCAATCAGCCGGCTGATGAGCTGTGTGTAGCCGATGCCCGAGGCTTCCCAGAGCTTCGGGTACATGCTGATCTTGGTGAAACCGGGGATGGTGTTGATCTCGTTGACGTAGAGCTTGCCATCCGGGGTGAGGAAGAAATCCACGCGTCCCATGCCCTCGCAGTTCAGGGCCTGGAAGGTCTTCACCGCCATCTCCTGCACGCGCTGCACGGTGGCGGCGTCGAGCTTCGCCGGGATCTCAAGCTTCGCGCCCTCGGCGTCCAGGTATTTCGCCTCGTAGGAATAGAACTCATGGGTCGGGATGATCTCGCCCGGGATGGAGGCCTTGGGGTCCACGTTCCCCAGCACCGCGCATTCGATCTCCCGCGCCTTCACGCTTTCTTCTATCACTATCTTGGTGTCGTAGCGGAAGGCCTCGGTCACCGCCTTGTGGAACCCGGCCTCATCCTTGGCCTTGCTGATGCCCACCGACGAGCCTAAGTTCGCCGGCTTCACGAACACCGGCATGCCGAGCGCCTTCTCCACGGCGCCGAAGTCGGGCTTCTGGCCGCGGCCGAACACCAGGAACTTCGGTACCGGGATCCCCGCGTCCCGTAGCAGGCGCTTCATCACGTCCTTGTCCATGCCCACCGCCGAGCCCAGCACGCCCGCGCCCACGAAGGGCACGTTGGCGAGCTTCAGCAGCCCCTGCACCGCGCCGTCCTCGCCCAGGGGGCCGTGCAGGATCGGGAACACCACGTCCACGCTGCGGTAGAGGCCGGCGCTGTCGAGTCCGGTGAGCTTGCCCTCGCTCTGGGGCACCAGGGCCACGTCCCGGCTCTCGGCCTTGTTGAGGGCGATGAGTTTGGGATCGCTGTGGTTCAGCAGGAACTTGGAGGGCTCGCTCGTGACCCAGCGGCCGGACTTGTCGATGCCGATCAGCACCGGCTCGTATTTGGAGCGGTCCAGGGCATCGATGACGTTCTTGGCGGAGAGCAGCGAGATCTCATGTTCGGCCGATTTGCCGCCGAAGAGGATGCCGACCCGGATGCGGTTGTCTTTCATCGTTTGATTGTGGAAGTGAAGACTGGGAAAAAGAATATGCACATTATAACCGACTGAAAATCCCCGGAGATTCGCCGCCGCGGTTTTATTCCCGGAGACTTTTTTATTCCCCGATTGCCGGGCCGGAATAAGTCTCATGCGCCTCCCGTTCTGTTCGTTAATGACGCCTGAGGAGGCATACATGAACGACCAGAATTCGCGTGACGAGGAAGTCCGGGATAACGAGCGCCGCAGGCTGCTGAAATGCATGGCCATGGCCGGTGCCGGCGTGCTGTGGACCATGAAAGGCGGCGTGCTGAGCGCCAAGACCCTGGACACGCTGACCACGCCCGCCGACGCGGACTTCAGCTTCGTGCAGATGAGCGACTCCCACGTGGGCTTCCACCTGGAAGCCAACCCCAACGTGCTGGCGACGCTCAGCCAGGCCATCGGTCACATAAACGCCCTGCCGCGTACCCCGGCCTTCGTCCTGCACACCGGCGACGTCTCGCATCTCTCCAAGCCTGAGCAGTTCGACACAGCCCAGCAGGCCTTCAAGTCCCTCAAGACCGGTCAGATGTTCTTCACGCCCGGCGAGCACGACACCATCGGCGACGACGGCGCGGAGTTCTTCAACCGCTTCGGCAAGGGCAGCTCGGGGAAGGGCTATCACAGCTTCGACTACAAGGGCACGCACTTCGTCGGCCTCGTGAACGTGCTCAACTTCAAGCAGGGCGCCATGTCGCAGCTCGGCGATGAGCAGCTCGAGTGGGTGGAGAAGGACCTGAAGGGCGTCTCCTCCAGCACGCCCATCGTGGTCTACGCCCACATCCCCCTGTGGACGGTGTACCAGCCCTGGGGCTGGGGCACGGATGACGCGCCGCGGCTCTACTCCTATCTCAAGCGTTTCGGCTCGGTGACGCTGCTGAATGGGCACATCCACCAGATCCAGCAGAAGGTCGAAGGCAACATGACCTTCTACACCGCCCGCGGCACCGCCTATCCGCAGCCGCAGCCGGGCGCAGCGCCGAACCCGGGTCCGCTCACCGTGCCGGCAGGTCAACTCGGTAGCTACCTCGGCATACGTGAGATCCGCCATATCACCACCAGTACGTCGCTGGCAGTTACGGATACGAGCTTGGCCTTATAGCGCCAAAACGCGTCTTTTGCTCCCTGGCGGTGTTGCGCTTCGGGCTCGCAGTCGGTCATGCACAGAAGAGTGCACTCCCTCCTGCTCGCCTCGCGCGCCTAGCCAGGAACCAAAATCCGCTGTTTTGGCTTATTCGAGACTTTTGGAGGATGAGTTGTGCGTAGAAATCTTTCGGGACTGATGTTTCTTCTCATGGGCTTCGCTGCGCTGTCCATGGACGCGGCGCGGGCCGATGCACCTGCCGCGAACACGGTGCAGGTGAGCATCACCGGCTACAAGTTCGATCCGCCGGTGCTCACGATCCCGGTGGGTACCACCGTGGTCTGGACCAACCATGACGACGTGCCCCACACCGTCACCAGCACCGACAAGACCTTCAAGTCTTCCGGCGCCCTGGACCAGGGAGATACGTACTCCTACACCTTCACGGCGGCCGGTACTTTCAACTACTACTGCACGGTGCACCCGTTCATGACCGCCAAGGTCATCGTGCAGCCTGCACCGAAAGGTTGATACACATGGAATTCGGATTCGGAAAACTGCTGCTCTTGCTGGTCATCGTGATGCTGGTGTTCGGCACCGCCAAGCTGCCCAAAATCGGGGAAGACTTGGGCAAGGCCGTGCGCAGCTTCAAGCAGGCGACCCGCGAAAACGAGGGCTGACGCAGCCATGGAGATGCTGTTCATCCTGTTCCTGGCCTTGGTGGTGTTCGGTCCCGAGCGCCTGCCGGGACTCGCCCGCAGCGCCGGACGCTGGATCGGGCGGACGCGCCGCTTCTCCTCGGACCTGCGGCGTCAGGTGGAGAAGGAACTGGCGGAAGAAGAACTGAGAAAGGCGGTGGTCATGGCGCGTGACAGCGCCATAGAAGGGTAATGAGTGCAGGAAGGTCCCGCAGGCTGCGTCCACCCCCACGTCATACGAGACGCAGCTTGCGGGGCCGATTTTGTAGCTACGGCTGCTTAGCGCCCGTCCCGTCCAGCACCGTCTTCCAGGCCTTCTGGTCCGGCGAGGTCTCGAGCTTGACGGTCACGTGGGTGGGTGAGTCGTACACGTAGCTGATGCGGGTGTAGCTCTTGTTGCCCTTGTCGTCCTTGTCATCGCCGAGTTCCGTCCAGGTGTTGCCCTGGATGGTCATCTTGGCGGCGAAGGGGTCGGCGCCACCGCCGCCCACGGCGAAGAACTCGTAGTGCCAGTAGGCCTGGTCCTTGGCGTTCCAGGAGTCCACCACCTCGGACTGCACCTTCTCGCCGGACCAGTCGTTGTCGAAGCTGCAATTCAGGAACAACTTGTTCGAGGACCAGGAACAATGCTCATCCCAGGTGAACGTCCCCGGCTTACCATCGAAGGTCGTGCTGCCATGATAGATCCAATGGCCGGACTGGACGTCCAGGGCCTTGAACTGTGGTGCCAGTGGCGGGAAGTCGGCGGCGAATGCAGGGAATGTGGCGAGGGTGGCAGCGATCAGGACGAGGCGCATGTGGGTCTCCTGGTAGTTAAGGGGCCCGACGGCTATCTGCAGGTATCCGTCCGAGTTTGCTCTCCGGCGAGCGATTGAGCACACCGCTGATGAACGTCCCGGCCGTAAGAAGCTTGGCCATGTCCACGCCGGTCTGGATGCCCATGCCCGTGAGCATGAACAATACGTCCTCTGTCGCCACGTTGCCGGTGGCGCCCTTCGCATAGGGGCAACCGCCCAGGCCCGAGGTGGAGGAATCCACCACCGCGACGCCGAGTTCGAGGCAGGCATGGATGTTGGCGAGCGCCTGGCCGTAGGTATCGTGGAAATGCACCGCTAACCTATCCATCGGCACTTCCGCCGCGGCGGCCTTGAGCATCGCTTGCGCTTTCACCGGCGTGCCGACGCCGATGGTGTCGCCCAGGGATATCTCGTAGCAGCCGATGGCCGCCAGGTCCTTCGCCACCCGGGCCACCGCTTCCGGCTTGATGGCGCCCTCGTAGGGGCAGCCGATGACCGTGGAGATGTAGCCACGTACCTTGATGGAGTGCTTCGCCGCCAGGGCCATCACCGGCTTGAAGCGCTCGATGGATTCTGCGATGGAGGCGTTGATGTTCTTCTGGTTAAAGCTCTCGGAAGCCGCGGTGAATACCGCTATCTCTTTCACGCCGGCTGAGAGCGCCCGCTCCATGCCTTTCTCGTTCGGCACCAGCACCGGGTAGCTCACGCCGGGCTTCTGCTTGATGCCCTTGTACACCTCGTCCGCGTCCGCCAGCTGCGGCACCCACTTGGGACTCACGAAGCTCGTGGCCTCGATGGTCCGTAATCCAGTGTCAGACAAGAGATCAATGAACTTGATCTTGTCCGCGGCGGGGATGACGCCCTTCTCGTTCTGCAGGCCGTCCCGCGGACCCACCTCGACGATCTTCACGGACTTGGGGAGCTGGCTCATGTTCACTCTGGCTTTATATGAGCGAGCGGCGCGTCTGCGTCGACCATAGAACCTGCTTCGAACAGCACCTTCTCGATGGTCCCGGCCACGGCCGCCTTCACGGTGTATTCCATCTTCATGCCTTCCAGCACCATCAGCGCCTGGCCGACGGTCACTTTATCACCGGCCTTCACGTGCAGCGCCACCACCCGCCCCGGCATGGGGCTCAAGGGGTGGGTCGCCGCATCCGCCACGCGTCCGGCCTTGTGGGCGAAGGGGCTGCTGAGTGAGAAGTTGTAAGCGACATCGTCCAACACGACTTGGAATTCGTCATGGTGGTGGAATGCATAGAGCTTTCGCGACACCCCATTTTCCATCAGCGACATATAGGTAAAGCCGATATGCTCTACTTCAAAGGTTTGGATCCCTGCATCCGTATGCAGTTTTAATTCACGGGCGTGTACTGATATACGTAACTTATGTTCCTGACCATCGAATTCACGCGCTAGAAGTCGCCATCCATCCTTGCTTCCCAGGTGCCAGCCATCGGCTGCCCAGACATCTGAGGCCACGATGTCCGAACGAAACTCGGATGCAACAGCCGCAGCCATCACGACTGAAGTAGGGCGGGGACGCACGAGCAAGGTCTTCAGTTCTCGCTCGATGAAACCCGTGTCCACCTCGCCCTTGGAGAAGGCAGGGTGCGCGGCGATGCCGCGCAGCAGGGGCAGGTTGGTGGTGAGGCCGAACACCGCGGTCTCCGCCAGCGCGGTCTTCAGGTGCGCGATAGCTTCGGTTCGATCCTTACCGCGCACCGTGATCTTGGCGATCATGGGATCGTAGAACAGGCTGATGTCGTCGCCGCTGCGCACACCGGTGTCGACGCGCACAAAGATGTCATCGGCGGGTTGAAACTGCTCTACGCGCCCCGGCGCCGGCAGGAAATTCTTGTCCGGGTTCTCGGCGTAGAGCCGCACCTCGATGGCGTGGCCCGTCTGCTTGATCTTGTCCTGAGCGAGCGGCAGTCTGCCGCCGGAAGCCACGATCAGCTGCCATTCGACGAGGTCCTGGCCCGTGGTCTCCTCGGTGATGGGGTGCTCCACCTGGAGGCGGGTATTCATCTCCATGAAGTAGAAAGATCTGTCCGGAGCGACGATGAACTCGATGGTGCCGGCGTTCACGTATTTCACGGCCTTGGCAGCGGCCACCGCCGCTTCGCCCATCTTGCGGCGCATGTCCGCATCCAGGAAAGGCGAGGGGGTCTCTTCCAGCACCTTCTGGAAGCGGCGCTGCAGGGAGCACTCCCGCTCGAAGAGATGCACCACGTTGCCGTGGTCGTCGCCGAACACCTGGAACTCGATATGGCGCGGCTGCTGGATGTAGCGTTCCAAGAGCACGTGGTCGTCGCCGAAGGCGGCCTTGGCTTCGCGCTGGGCGCCCGCCAGGGCTTCCTTGAACTCAGCCTGGGCGTTCACGATGCGCATGCCCTTGCCACCGCCGCCCGCCACGGCCTTGATAAGCAAGGGATAACCGATCTTGTCCGCCTCGGCCTGGAGCCTGGGCAGGGACTGGTCGTCACCGTGGTAGCCGGGCGTCACCGGCACGCCGGCCTTCTCCATCAGCGCCTTGGCGGCGCTCTTGGAGCCCATGAGCTCGATGGCCTCCGGCCAGGGGCCGATGAACACCACGCCGGCTTGCTGGCATTGCCTGGAGAACTCGGTGTTCTCCGAGAGGAAGCCGTAACCCGGGTGCACCGCCTCGGCGCCGGTGTCCTTGGCGGCCTTCAGGATGCGTCGCCAATCAAGATACGATTCGGCCGCCTTGGCGGGACCGATGTGCACCGCCTCGTCCGCCATCTGCACGTGCAGCGCGTGGCGGTCCGCATCGGAGTACACCGCCACGGTCTGGATGCCCAGTCGTCGGCAGGTCTGCATCACCCGACAGGCGATCTCGCCGCGGTTGGCGATGAGGATCTTCTTGAACATCGGCTTATTCTAGCTTTTCCGGCTTCAGGCCGGTTTGATGATCATCAGCAAGAGGAAAAGAAGCGTGATGACGCCGATGCCCACTTCACCGATCACGGTCTTGCGGTCGCGCAGGGCAGCGCTCAGCGCCGGTGTCATGGAGCCGGCCTCCACCGCTTCGGCACTGGCTGCCTCGATCCTGCCGCCGCCCTTGATGGTCAACACCACGAAGGGCACCAGGATGACCAGCAGCACGATGGCGTGGATGGAGAAGGCGGGCCAGGACTCGTAGTACGCGGCCCACAGGCCGAAGATCAACAGCAGTATGCTGCCCGGACGGATCATGAAGTTCCGGATCCGGACTGTCAGCCCCACCAGCCCATGCACGGAGCGCACGTCATCGCTCTTAAGCATGGTGAGGCGCGTGAGCAGGTAGGCTGCCACGCCGCAGGTGAACCAGATACCGGCGAGGATGTGCAGGGTGCGGACGGTCATGAACATTGCGCGACTCCTTTTATGAAAGTGTGCATATAAGGACTCGCGAACGGAAGCAGGCCCGAATCACGAGACAGGCGATCTCGACGCGGTTGGCAATGAGGATGTTCTTAAACATAGATCATCATTCTCTTTGTTATCTCAGATGCAATGCCGGTTATCACGCCAATACCTAGCGCGACAAATATGAAGATCACAGTACCTACCAAAGCTTTCTTCCAAGAGCGACTTTTGAACAGATAGACAGGTATCCCGACTAGGGCCAGTAAAATGATTAGAAGTTTGAGCCCCGTTGTTCGCTGGAATCCTCTTGCATTGGCGTCCAAGTAATACCAGATGAAGGGTAGTGGGACGCCTATCAGGAAAAAGATCGCGTAGCAGGCTTCATAGTCCTCTTTAGATCGTGCCGCGCTGATGGCGGTGAAGTAACCGTCAGCAACCGCATAGACGATCAAAAATATATAAAAGAAGCTTTTTTTAGAGATCATCTTTAGATCGACTGTTCGGGACGACGGCAAACTGCTTCGATATTGTGTCCGTCCGGGTCCAGCACGAACGCGCCGAAGTAATCCTTGGCGTAGTGGGGCCGCAGACCCGGCAGGCCGTTATCCTTGCCGCCGGCCTTGATGGCGGCTTCATAGAAGGCCGCCACGGCCGCCCGGTCCTTGGCGGCGAAGGCCACGTGCAGGCGCCCCTTCAGGGGCTTGCCGGTACTGATCCAGAAGAAGGCCCTATTGGCTTCGCCGAAACCCGCATGATGGCCTTCGTTGCCCGTCATCTCCGGCGTCACTTCCGCGATGAGCGTGATGCCAAGCGGTGCCAGCGCCTTCTGGTAGAAGCAAATGCTGCGCTTGATGTCCGAGACCGGGAAACCAACGTGGTCGATCATGGAATTCTCACTTGATCCAATCTGGATTACGTTTCTCCAGGAAGGCCGTGAGGCCTTCCTGTCCTTCCTTGGAAATGCGTAACTCAGCTATCAGTTGAGCGGTCTTCTTCTTGAGAGCCTTGCGGTCCACCGGCGACTGTTCCGCGATGAAACGCTTGGCCGCCAAGAGCGCCTTCGGCCCGCCTTTCAGCAGGCTGGCAGCCAGCATGTTCACGGTCTCGTCCAGGATATCCGGCGTCACCACCTCGTGCACCAGGCCGATGTGATAAGCGATCTGGGCTTCGATAGGCTCGGCGGTGAGGAAATAGCGGCGCGCCTGGTGCTCGCCGATGGCGGCGATGACATAAGGGCTGATCACCGCGGGGATGAGACCCAGCCGCACTTCCGTCAGAGCGAATTTCGCCACCGGGGTGCAGATGGCGATGTCGCAGCAGGCCACCAGACCCACGCCGCCGCCATAGGCCGGGCCGTTCACCTTGGCGATGGTGGGCTTGCTCAAGCCGTCCAGCACCTCCATCAGCTCCGCGAGCTTTAGGGCATCCTCCACGTTCTCCTTCTCGCTGAAGGCAGCCATGGATCTCATCCAGTTCAGGTCGCCGCCGGCGGAGAAGGTCTTGCCGGCGCCGGTGAGCACCACCACCCGCACCGAGGCATCGCCATCCAGCTGCTTCAGCTTGGCGGTGAGGTCCGCGATGATGGCGTCGTCGAAGGCGTTGTGCTTCTCGGCGCGGTTCAGCGTCAGCGTGGCGACGCCGTGGGGGTCGGTGTGGAGCAGGACGCTGTCGGTCATGGTACTTCCCGTCATTCCCGCGAAAGCGGGAATCCAGTTATCCAAATTAGGCTCCGGCCAATCAGACAATGTCCGAATAGAGATCTCGCCATTCGGGATTCGCCTTCTCTATCATCTCCGGCTTCCAGGCCCGGTCCCATTTCTTGATGGCCTTTTCGCGGCTTATGGCTGATTCCATCGTCTCATGCTGTTCATACCAAACCAGAACATGGACGTTATATCTCTTGGTGAAACCTTCTTTGGAGCCATTCTTGTGCTCCCAGACACGCCTCGCCAAATCAGAAGTCACACCAGTATATAAAGTCCCATTCTTATCACTGGCTAAGATATAGACACAAGGCTGCATCGCATCATTCTAGAACTGGATCCCCGCTTTCGCGGGGATGACGAGGGTGGAAGACCACCTTGTCACATCCTGAACACGCCGAACCGACCGCCTTGTTCCAGCGGCGCGTTCTCGGCGGTGGCGAGGGCCAGCCCCAACACCCGGCGCGTATCGGCCGGGTCGATGATGCCGTCGTCCCAGAGGCGGGCGGTGGCGTAGTAGGGATGGCCCTGGTTTTCGTATTGGTCGCGGATCGGTCTCTTGAAGGTGTCTTCCTCTTCCTTGCTCCACTTGCCGCCCTTGAGCTCGATACCGTCGCGCTTCACCGTCGCCAGCACCGAAGCCGCCTGCTCGCCGCCCATGACCGAGATGCGCGCGTTGGGCCACATCCACAGGAAGCGCCCGCCGTAGGCGCGGCCGCACATGGCATAGTTGCCGGCGCCGAAGCTGCCGCCGATCACCACCGTGAACTTCGGCACCGTGGCGCAGGCCACCGCCGTCACCATCTTGGCGCCGTCCTTGGCGATGCCGCCGTGCTCGTATTTCTTGCCCACCATGAAGCCGGTGATGTTCTGCAGGAACACCAGCGGCAGGCGGCGCTGCTCGCAGAGCTCGATGAAGTGCGCGCCCTTCTGGGCAGACTCGGAGAAGAGGATGCCGTTGTTGGCGACGATGCCCAAGGGCTTGCCGTAGAGATGGGCGAAGCCCGTCACCAGGGTCTTGCCGTACTCCGCCTTGAACTCCTGGAACTCGGAACCGTCCACTAGGCGCGCGATGATCTCGTGCACGTCGTAGGGGAAGCGGGTCTCCTGGGGGACGACGCCGTAGAGCTCGTCCGCGGGGAAGCGCGGCTCGGCCGGTTCCTGCTGCGCGAGCCAATGGGGTTTCTGGTAGTTCATGTGGCCCAGGATGTCCCGCGCCATCTGCAGGGCATGGGCATCGTCGTCGGCCAGATGATCGGTCACACCCGAGATCTTGCTATGCACCTCGCCTCCCCCTAAGGTCTCCGCGTCCACCACTTCGCCGGTGGCGGCCTTCACCAGCGGGGGGCCGCCCAGGAAGATCGTCCCCTGGTTGCGCACGATGATGGCTTCGTCGCACATGGCCGGCACGTAGGCGCCGCCGGCGGTGCAGGAACCCATCACCACCGCGATCTGCGGGATGCGCTCGCGGGAGAGCCGCGCCTGGTTATAGAAGATGCGGCCGAAGTGTTCTTTATCGGGGAAGACCTCGTCCTGCAGCGGCAGGAAGGCGCCGCCGGAATCCACGAGGTACACGCAGGGCAGCCGGTTCTCCAGCGCCACTTCCTGCGCCCGCAGGTGCTTCTTCACGGTGATGGGGTAGTAGGTGCCGCCCTTTACGGTGGCGTCGTTCGCCACCACCAGCACCTCGCGGCCGTGCACCCGGCCGATGCCGGTTACGATGCCCGCACAGGGGGCATCGTCGTCGTACATGCCGTGGGCGGCGAGGGGCGAGAGTTCCAGGAACGGCGAGCCGCGATCCAGCAGCGCCTCGATGCGCTCCCGGGGCAGGAGCTTGCCGCGGTCCGTGTGTTTCTTGCGGGCTTTCTCGTCGCCGCCCAGGGCCGCCTTGGCCTGCTGGCTGCGCAGGTCCGCCACGAGCTTCTGCATGTGCTCGCGGTTGGCGATGAATTCTTTGGAGTTCCGGTCCAGGGCTGACTTCAGGATGGGCATTTCCAGGCCTTGGGTCTTGGGGGTCGGAAAAGCGTGCGCCGGCTATTCTAGCGCCCTGCGCCTATATTGTGCCGTCCGTGCGTAAAATCACCCCGTGGACGGCGAAGATATCACCATGCAAACCACGCGTTGCTGCATCGTGGGCGGCGGGCCCGCCGGGATCGTCCTGAGTCTCCTGCTTGCGCGCGTCGGCATCGACGTCACGGTGCTGGAGAAGCACGGGGATTTCCTGCGGGACTTCCGCGGCGACACCGTGCACCCGTCTACCCTCGAGCTCCTGCGCGACCTGGGGCTTCTCGACAAGTTCATGGCCCTGCCGCACCGGCAGGAAGAGGTGCTCATCGGCAAGTTCGCCGATGGCTTCGTCACCATCGGCGAGTTCCGTGGCATCCAGCCTTTCCCCTTCATGGCCCTGGTGCCGCAATGGGATCTCCTGGACATGCTGGTGGGCGAATCCAGGCGCTACCCGAGTTACAAGCTCTTGATGAAGACAAAAGCCACTGCGCTCATCCGCGAAGGCGGGCGGGTGGTGGGCGTGCAGGCGGATGGGCCGCAGGGGCCGCTCACGGTGCGGGCGGATCTCGTGGTCGCCTGTGATGGACGGCGCTCGACGCTGCGCGAAGACGCAGGCCTCAAGACCCTGGATTTCGGCGCGCCCATGGACGTGCTGTGGTTCCGCATCTCCAAGGAGAAGACTGACATCGACAACACCTTAGGCGTCGTCGCGCGCGGCCGCCTCATGGTGCTCATCAACCGCAAAGACTATTGGCAGGCCGGCTTCATCATCCCCAAGGGGACAGGCGAAGCGCGCCGCGAGAAGCCCATCGCCGAGTTCCAGGCGGAAGTGGCCGAGGTCGCATCTTTCCTCAAGGACCGGGTGCAGGAGATCAAGTCCTGGAAGGACGTGAGTCTCCTCACCGTCACGGTGGACCGCCTGGAACAGTGGCACCAGCCGGGCTTGCTGCTCATCGGCGACGCGGCCCACGCCATGTCGCCCATGGGCGGCGTCGGCATCAACCTCGCCGTGCAGGACGCCATCGCCACCGCCAACATCGTCGGCCCGGCGCTCAGGGACGGCAAGCCCATAGATGAAGGGTTATTGGCGAAGGTGCAGGCGCGGCGTCTCTTCCCCACGCGCGTCATCCAGAAGATCCAGGTGGTCGCCCAGCGCCGCGTCATAGACCCGGTGCTGAACCAGGACGGCCCGCCGCCGCGGCTTCCCGCCCTGATTAAGTTCCTGTTGAAGTTCGCCTGGGTGCGCCACATCCCGGCGCGACTCTTCGGCCGGGGTGTGCGCCGCGAGAAGTTACGACTCGGCCCCCGCAGCGTCGACTGACTAAGTTCTACGATCTCAATAGAGGGTGGCTAGGAACTTGAGGAAGAAATCTCGCAACACCGGCACTTGATATCTGCCGTAGTGAATCCAGGCTTCGATGCGCTTGCGGTCGAAGAAGGGTCTAGCCGTCAGGATCCATGCAAGATACCCCAACAGCCCGCTCAGCGTAAGCGCGGCCATGATCGAGATCATCAACGGCCAGAATTCTCCCTTGGGTACCGGGCGGTCTATAGGCCCGAAAAGCGGCGCAACGTAGTGCAACCAAGCACTCAGTCCTCCGATCATCGACCCGACTATTACCAGTATGAAATGAAGGATCAAGACGATATTAGTTGGGGAATCGTTGCGCACGAAGTTTAGACGCACACCCACTGCAGCTGCCCCAGCAGTGCATGGCAGGTGACCTGGAGGCCGCCTTTGCCCTTCTGGGTGTATATGAAGTAGAAGGTGCTGGTCTTGCGGTCGTATTGGATGTTGGGGTCCGTGGGCACGGCCCTCAGGTATTTGGGCACCAGGTCGTTGATGCTGTTGGGCACGCGGGCAGTCTCGTCCATGTAGGTGCGCGCTGCCTGGAGCACGTCCTCGCCGGTCCCCTGCAGGATGCGGCCATAATCGTCCTCGCCGGGGCCATAGGCCGCGCAGCTGGTGAGCATGAGTGTCAAGGCGAGCGGTAGCAGCTTCTTCATGGTGATCCCCATCCCGTGATTGGGATGAGTATATCGGAAGCTCAACGAATAACGGGGCGGGGTCTCACGCGGATGGAGCCTGCGAAAGTTGCAAGCGTATCCCGCAAGGTCTTCTGCGTCTCAGCCGAGGCGAGTATCGGCGCCATCTCCGCAGGTTTCTTCCCGCGCAGATGCAAAGTCAGGCCCGCTTCCGGCACCAGATGCATCGACATCGTCTTGAGGATCTCCGCAAGTGAAGCCTTGGCATTCTCCCCGTAGACCGAGGCATGCCAGAGTGCCACTGGCGTCTCCGCCAGTTCACCCCAGCCCACCACCCAATCCAGCAGGTTCTTGAGTCCCCCGGGCACGCCGTGGGCGTATTCGGGGCAGGCGATGAGCAAGCCATCGTGCGCCCGCAAAGCCTCGCGCAGCGCCGCGGGCCCTTGGGCCAAGGGATCGGTATGATCGGGATTGAAGATGGGTAGGGCGCCCATGCCCTCATAGAGCGTGAGCGCCACGTCCTGGGTTGCCGCCTTTTGGGCGGTGCGCAGGAGCGCACTATTGGTGGAATCTCGCCTGATGCTTCCAGATATAGCCAAAATCTTCGTCATGTTTGCCCGAATCTTAGGAGCGTCGCGAGCCGAAGCAGAACGAGGCGGGCGAGGCGAGCAGGAGGGAGTGCACTCTTATGTGCATGACCGACTGCGAGTCCGAAGCCCAACAAAGTTATGCGAGGCGCAGCAGCTCCTACACGATCTCTACAGCAATAGCTGTAGCTTCACCGCCGCCGATGCACAGCGAAGCAACACCGCGCTTCCCGCCGCGCGCCTTCAGCGCATGGATCAGCGTCACCAGGATGCGCGCGCCGGAAGCGCCGATGGGGTGGCCGAGGGCGCAGGCGCCGCCGTTCACGTTCAGCTTGGAATGATCGATCTTGAGCTCGGTCATGGCCGCCATGGCCACCACCGCGAAGGCCTCGTTCACCTCGAAGAGGTCCACGTCCTTCACGCTCCAACCCACCTGCTTCAAGAGCTTGTTCATGGCGCCGACGGGCGCGGTGGTGAACCAGGCCGGCTCCTGGGCGAAGGTGGCGTGACCCACGATGCGCGCCAGGGGCTGGGAGCCCTGTTCCTTGGCTTCCTTGGCGCTCATCAGCACCAGGGCCGCTGCGCCATCGGAGATGGAGGAAGAGGTGGCCGCCGTCACCGTGCCGCCTTCCTTCTTGAAGGCCGGCTTCAACGTCGGGATCTTCTTGATGTCGCACTTCATGGGCTCCTCGTCCTTGTCCACGAGGTAGTCGCCCTTGCGCGATTTCACCATCACCGGCACCACTTCGGTCTTGAACAGGCCGTTGGCCAGCGCGAGCTGGGCGCGCTTCACGGATTCGATGGCGAAAGTGTCCTGCTCGGTGCGGCCGAACTTGTACTTGTCGGCGCAGATCTCGCCGAAGTTGCCCATCATCTCCCCGTCGTAGGGGTTCTGCAGGCCGTCGAAGAACATGTGGTCGATGAGCTTGGAGTGGCCCATGCGCAGGCCGGCGCGGGCGCCGGGGATGAGGTAGGGCGCGTTGGTCATGGACTCCATGCCGCCCGCCACCACGATGTTGGCGGAGCCCGCCAGGATCAGGTCATGGCCCAGCATCACTGCTTTCATGCCCGAGCCGCAGACCTTGTTGATGGTGGTGCAAGGCACCGACTTCGGCAGCTTCGCGCCCAGCGAAGCCTGCCGTGCCGGGGCCTGGCCCAGTCCCGCCGGCAGCACGCAGCCCATGATCACCTCGGAGAGCTGCTCCTTCTGCACGCCGGCGTCGGCCACCGCGGCCTCGATGGCGGCGGAGCCGAGCTCCGTCGAGCTCACGTGGGAGAACTGGCCCTGGAAGGAGCCGATGGGGGTGCGGCGCGCAGAGACGATGACGACGGGATCGGCCATGGGAGACTCCAGAAAGGGACGCTGATTTTACGGGAAGTTTACGGAACTAGGGACATTACCTGCCGTGATTTGGTTCACGGCCTATGTAAATGAGGCCGGCAGGGGCCTACTTCAATGGAGCCGCCGGCTCAGGCGTGATTGTGAGTCTGGAGTCATCGGTGAAGACCCGGTAAGTAGCGGCGTCACCGGCCTTCAGGCTCACATCCACGTCAACCGGCGGCATGTTGCCGCAGAAGCTGCTGAACACGTCGAGTCGGTAGTAGCCTGGGTCGAGATAGATGTCCAACCGATCCAGCGGCCAGAGCTTTGCCACGTCGGCGATGCGTCCGCCCGGCACACTATGGAAGGAGACCTGCACCAAGGCATCACAGTGAGTGAAGAAGACCTTCGGCACCCTGTAGAGCGTCAGGTGGGCAGTGCCTGCGCGCGGAATGGTGAGCTCGGTCTCGAGGATGTTGCTCGGCGCTATCGGCGTCGTGTGAGCCAGATCATCGGTTGCAGCGCAGCCGCAGAGCGCGGCGATCAAGAGCCCCAGCATTAGCTGACTGATACGGAGCATGTCATTACCAGTAGAGGCGTCGCGAGCCGAAGCAGAATGAGGCGCACGAGGCGAGCAGGAGGAAGTGCACTCTTATGTGCATGACCGACTGCGAGTCCGAAGGGCAACAAAGTTATGCGAGACGCAGCAGCCTCTACCCGTTGTTGAAGAGTTCTCGGCCGATGAGCATCCTGCGGATCTCGTTGGTCCCTGCGCCGATGTCATAGAGCTTGGCATCGCGGAGCAGGCGGCCGGTAGGATATTCGTTGATATAGCCGTTCCCGCCCAGGCTCTGGATGGCTTCCAGCGCCACCTTCACCGCGTTCTCAGAGCTATACAGCAGCGAGGCCGCGGCTTCGGTGCGGGTCGGGGCGCCGGCATCGAAACGCTCGCACACCCGGTAAGTGAAGGCGCGGGAGGTCTGCAGGGCCACGAACATGTCCGCGATCTTGGCCTGCATGATCTCGAACTCGCCGATGGGCCGGCCGAACTGCTTGCGCTCGCGCACGTAGGGCAGCACCACGTCCATGGCCGCCTGCATGATGCCGATGGGACCACCCGAGAGCACCAGGCGCTCGGAATCCAGGCCGCGCATCAATATATAGACGCCGCCGTTGGCCTCGCCCAGCAGGTTCGCCTCGGGGATGGCGCAGTCCTGGAACACCAGCTCGCAGGTGTGGGAGCCGCGCATGCCGAGCTTGTCCAGCTTCTGTGCCGTGCTGAAGCCCTTGAAGGTCTTCTCCACGATGAAGGCGCTCATGCACTTGGAGCCGGCTTCCTTCCCGGCGGTGCGCATGTACACCAGCAGCACGTCCGCGTCCGGGCCATTGGTGATCCACATCTTGTTGCCGTTGGCGACCCATTTGTCGCCCTTCTTCTCGGCGTGACAGCTCATGGAACCGACGACGTCCGATCCGGCGCCGGGCTCGGACATGGCCAAGGCGCCCACCCACTCGCCGGAGCAGAGCTTGGGCAGGTATTTCTTGCGCTGGGCTTCGGTGCCGTTGAGGAAGAGGTTGTTGATGCAGAGGTTGGAGTGGGCGGCGTAGGAGAGGCCCACGGAGGCGGAGGCGCGGGAGATCTCCTCCATGGCGATCACATGGGCGAGGTAGCTCATGCCGGAGCCGCCGTACTCGGTCGGCACCGTCACGCCGAGCAGTCCCAGCTCGCCGAACTTGCGCCACAGGTCCGCCGGGAACTCGTTCTTCTCGTCCATCTCCGCGGCGCGGGGCGCGATCTCGGCCTCCGCGAAGCGGCGCACGGTCTCCCGGAGAAGGTCCAATTCCTCGTTCACCCGGGTCCCGGCATTGGCGACGGCTTTGTCCATGACTATCTCTATATATAGATAGATAGTGTACCAATGGTTACAGGGACGTAACCGTTCCTGGCCCGCGCCAGTTCTGGCGCGGGCCAGGCTTCAGGCTATTACTTCTTGGCGCTGCGACGCCCGCTGAAATGCCGCTCATAGGACTGGTTCACGGTGGGCAGCTTCACTTGGCCTATGGCCGCGATGCGCGCTTCCGCCAGGCGGTCGGCGGCCTGGTAGGTGGGGATCGCATCCCTGTCCGCCAGCTTGAAGATGTTGCCCATGATGTCGTAGATGCCGGTGACCATGCGGTTGGCGCGCTCACGGTCATAGCCCTGCAGCTCGATGGACACGTTCATCAGGCCGCCGGCGTTGATGGCGTAGTCCGGGGCATAGAGGATGCCCTTCTTGTGGATGATGTCGCCGCACTCGTTGGTGGCCAGCTGGTTGTTGGCGGCGCCGGCGATGATCTCGAACTTGAACTGCGGGATGGTCTTCTCGTTCACCGTGGCGCCGAGCGCGCAGGGCACGTAGACCTTGGCATCCACTTTGTAGATGTCGTCCATGCTCACCGCCTCGGCGCCGAGCTTCACGCATTCCTCGATGCGGTCCTTGTGCATGTCGGTCACGAACACCTTGGCGCCGGCGTCGCGCAGGTGCTTCACCACATGGAAGCCCACGTGGCCCAAGCCCTGTACCGCGTAGCTGGCCTTGGCGAGGTCGGTGTGGCCGTACTTCTTCATCAGGCAGGCCTTGATGCCCTGGATGGTGCCGAAGGCGGTGAAGGGCGAGGGGTCGCCGCTGCCGCCGTGCACCGGGTGCACGCCGGTCACGTAGTCCGTCTCCATGAAGATGTTGTCCATGTCGGCGATGCTGGTGTTCACGTCCTCGGCGGTGATGTAGCGGCCGCCCAGGGACTGCACGAAGCGGCCGAAGGCGCGGAACATCGCCTCGGATTTCTGCGAGGGCTCGCCGATGATCACGGCCTTGCCGCCGCCCAGGTTCAGGCCCGACACCGCGGCCTTGTAGGTCATGCCGCGCGAGAGCCGCAGCACGTCGGTGATCGCCTCGTCCTCGTTCTTGTAGGGCCACATGCGGCAGCCGCCGAGCGCGGGGCCGAGCACCGTGTTGTGGATGCCCACGATGGCCTTGAGGCCGGATTCTTTATGGTTGAAGAACACGACCTGCTCATGCCCCATCTTCTCGAGGGTGGCGAAAACTTCCATGGGCGACTCCTAGACTGATGCGATGGCTGGATGTGACGGCCCGGGCCATATGGCTGACCGGGGGTAAACCCCGGTAAATTCCCGAGTCCTATAAAAACTCAGCCCCCGGGGGTCCGAGGGCGGCGCGATTATACGCGTCCGCCGGGCCTCTGGCACGACGGACGCGGGGGGTCTGGACAGGGTCTATTGAGGGGCTACACCTTATAATGTGTAGGTATCCGAGCATCTATGTCTTAGCTGCTCCATAAACCGATGGATTTTGTTTCCTGGCTAGGCGCAGACGGCCGAGGAACTGGAGCGTACTCCGACCGTACGTGAAGCTTCCGAGGTCCGGCTGCAACGCCGCCAGGGAACAAAAGACGCGGTTTTCAACCTTCGCGAGGGACGAGTGAATACGAGTTCAAAAAAGATCCAAGCAGACCTCGCGAAGGTCGAGACACCCCTGCGTTTCGTCACCGCGGCCTCCCTCTTCGACGGCCACGATGCCGCCATCAACATCATGCGCCGGCTGATCCAGAGCCAGGGTGCGGAGGTCATCCACCTCGGCCACAACCGGGCGGTGGAGGACGTGGTGCGAGCGGCCCTGCAGGAGGACGCGGACGCCATCGCCGTCAGCTCCTACCAGGGCGGCCACATGGAGTACTTCAAGTACATGGTGGACATGCTGAAGGAGCGTGGCGCGGGCCACATCCGCGTGTTCGGCGGCGGCGGCGGAACCATCACCCCCGAAGAGATCGCCGAACTCCATGCCTACGGCGTGGAGCGCATCTACCACCCGAACGACGGCATGCATATGGGCCTCGTGGAGATGATCACCGACGTAGTGAAGCGCACCACCGAGCACCGCCGCGGCACCGAGCGTCCGGCCAAGGTTGCTCTCGACGACGAGATCTCCGTCGGCAAGATGCTCTCGAACATCGAGGAGGGCACGCTGTCCGAGGCGGAGCTCGCCAAGCTGCGCAAGGAGTGGGAGCTGGCCGGCAAGAAGACCCCGGTCATCGGCCTCACCGGCACCGGCGGCGCCGGCAAGTCGTCCGTGGTGGACGAGCTCTTGCTGCGCTTCCTCCAGGCTTTCCCGGACATGCGCATCGCGGTGCTGGCGGTGGACCCGACCCGCCGGCGCACCGGCGGCGCGCTCCTGGGCGACCGCATCCGCATGAACGCGCTGCGTTCCAAGCGCGTGTTCATGCGTTCCATGGCCACCCGCCGCCAGAACGCCTCCGTGAACGAGATGCTGCATGACTGCGTGGCCTTCCTGCGCGGCCAGGGCTATGACCTCGTCATCGTGGAGACCGCCGGCATAGGCCAGTCCGACTCCGAGATCGTGGACCTCGTGGATTTCCCGGTCTACGTCATGACCAGCGACTACGGCGCCGCGAGCCAGCTCGAGAAGATCGACATGATCGACTTCGCGGAGCTGATCGTGCTCAACAAATACGACCGCCGCGGCGCGGAAGACGCGCTGCGCGACGTGCGCAAGCAATGGAAGCGCAACCGCACCGCCTTCAAGATGAAGGACGAAGAGGTGCCGGTGTATCCGACCATCGCCAGCCAGTTCAACGACCCGGGCGTCACCTGGATGTTCGTGAACCTGTGCCGCCTCTTGCGGGACAAGCTCAAGCTCCCGGAAGACAGATGGTCGCCGAAGGCCGACACCAGCCTGAAAGAGCCCCGCGCCACGGTGCTCATCCCGGGCAACCGCACCCGCTACCTCGCCGAGATCGCGGAGCAGGGCCGGGGCATCAACGGCGGCATAGACCGCCAGGCGGAAGCCGCCGGCCGCGCCCAGCATTACTACGAGTCCCTGAAGGAGCTGGAAGACCCCCGGCTCCCGGAGCCGCTACATCTATATATGGGTGCAGACCTGGAGAAGGGCCCCGACCACAGCCTCACGGTCCTGCGCCAGCGCTACCAGGAAGCCGTCAAAGGCCTCTCGGCCGAAGCCCTGGACCTCCTGCGCGAATGGCCCCACCGCCTCAAGACCGTCACCGACCCGCACTACACCTATGAAGTGCGCGGCAAGGTCATCGAGGGCAACAACTACGTGGAATCCCTGTCGCACCAGAAGATCCCCAAGATCGCCGCCCCCAAGCACATGGGCTGGTCGGAGCTCCTGCGTTTCCTCATGAAGGAAAACCTGCCGGGTCATTATCCGTACACCGGCGGCGTGTATCCCTATAGAAGGACCGGCGAAGATCCGACGCGCATGTTCGCGGGCGAGGGTACGCCGGAGCGCACCAACCGCCGCTTCCACTATCTCAGCCACGGCCAGAAGGGCGCGCGGCTCTCCACCGCCTTCGACTCCGTGACGCTCTACGGTGAAGACCCGGCCGTGCGGCCGGACATCTACGGCAAGGTGGGCAACTCGGGCGTCAGCATCGCGACCCTGGACGACATGAAGAAGCTCTATTCGGGCTTCGACCTCTGCGCCCCCACCACTTCCGTGTCCATGACCATCAACGGCCCCGCGCCCATGATCCTGGCCATGTTCATGAACACCGCCATCGACCAGCAGGTGGAGAAGCACCTGAAGGAAGACCCCAAGCGCTGGGCCGAGGCCGAGCAGAAGATCGCCTCTATATATAAGGGTAAGGAACGCCCGAAATACCAGGGTGAGCTGCCGCCGGACAGCGATGGGCTGGGCTTGGCCCTGCTGGGCGTCACCGGCGATGAGCTCGTCGATGCCGAGACCTACAACAAGATCAAGGCCTACGTGCTCACCACCGCCCGCGGCACCGTGCAGGCGGACATCCTCAAGGAAGACCAGGCCCAGAACACCTGCATCTTCTCCACGGAATTCGCCCTGCGCATGATGGGCGACATCCAGCAGTACTTCGTGGAGCACAAGGTCCGGAACTTCTATTCCGTCTCCATCTCCGGTTACCACATCGCCGAAGCCGGCGCGAACCCGATATCTCAACTTGCATTTACACTCTCCAACGGCTTCACGCTGGTGGAGTACTACCTCGCGCGCGGCATGAAGGTGGATGATTTCGCGCCTAACTTAAGCTTCTTCTTCTCCAACGGCATGGACCCGGAATACACCGTCATCGGCCGGGTCGCGCGCCGCATCTGGGCGCGGGCCATGCGCGAGCGTTACGGCGCCTCGCCCCGCAGCCAGATGCTCAAGTACCACATCCAGACCTCGGGCCGTTCGCTCCACGCCCAGGAGATCCAGTTCAACGACATCCGCACCACGCTCCAGGCGCTCTACGCCTTGTTCGACAACTGCAACAGCCTGCATACCAACGCCTACGACGAGGCCATCACCACGCCCACGGAAGAGAGCGTGCGCCGGGCCGTCGCCATCCAGCTCATCATCAACCGCGAGCTGGGCTTGAACTTCAACGAGAACCCCTGGCAAGGTAGCTTCGTGGTGGAGCAGCTCACGGACATCGTGGAAGAGGCGGTCTACAAGGAGTTCGAGGCCATCTCCGAACGCGGCGGCGTCTTGGGCGCCATGGACACCATGTACCAGCGCGGCAAGATCCAGGAAGAGAGCCTCTACTACGAACACAAGAAGCACGATGGCTCCCTGCCTCTGATCGGCGTGAACACCTATCTCCCGCGGGATCACGGCGGCGACATCACCACGACCATTGAACTGATCAGATCGACTGAGGGTGAGAAGCAGGCCCAGATCGATAACGTGGCGGTGTATCAGAAGGTCCGCAACAGCCGCGGTACCGAGAGCCTGAAGTCTCTGCAGCAGACGGCGCGGGATCGCAAGAACATCTTCGCCTCCTTGATGGAAGCGGTGAAGTTCAACTCACTCGGCCAGATCTCCCACTCGCTCTACGAGGTGGGTGGCGAGTATCGAAGGAATATGTAGGTGAAGCGGGATTGGGGCAGGAGCGGAGTGGTCTAACAACAAACGGGGAGAATCGAGATGGCTGACCAGATCGTGGTATCGGAGCAGGCCTTGGGTTATCTCAACGAGACCCGTCCTTGGGTCAAGTTCCTGGCCATCTTGGGCTTCGTGGGCATCGCGTTCATGGTGCTCGCCTCGTTCTTCTTCATGTTCGGCATGTCGGCCATGCCCGCGCGTCCGGGCACGCAGCCCTTGCCGGCCGCGTTCGGCGCGCTGTTCGGGTTCTTCTATCTGCTATTCGCGGCCCTCTATTTCATGCCCTGCCTGTTCCTGTACCGCTATAGCAAGGCCATCGCCGCCATCCCGGGCTCGGGTCAGGCCGCGTTGGAAGATGCCCTCAAGAACCAGAAGTCGGTGTGGAAGTTCTGGGGCATCCTGATGGCCGTGATGGTGTGCATCTATGCGTTCTTCCTGCTGATCGGTGTCATCGTAGCCGCGGTGGGCTTGGCGGCGCATCACTGAGGGCTCTCGGTAACTGCTCCTGTGTTGCTCATCCATGTAGTGCGCCCCGTGCGCGACATTTCGTAGATTTAAATGTAAGGCAGACGATACATCTGAACGCATCTCGCCATTCGACATAATCTCCGCTAACATTCGTCTTTCTTAAGAGCCTTCTACAGGGATCGTTTCCATGGGGTATCGGGGAATCCTTCTCCTGGCCTGCTTCTGCGCGGGCCCGGTGTCAGCAGCCACCATCAACGTGCCTGCCGATCAGTCCACCATCCAGGCCGCCATCAACGCCGCCAATACCGGCGACACCGTACTCGTGGCGCCGGGCACTTATTACGAAAAGATCGACTTCAAGGGTAAGGCCATCACCGTTACGAGCAGCGGCGGGGCAGCAGCCACCATCTTGGACGGCCAGAACAAATCCCCGATTGTGACTTTCGATACCGGCGAAGGGAACAATTCAGTCCTGCAGGGATTCACAATCACTCACGCGAATGGGAGTAATTTTGGTTCGGCTGTCTATATCTTGGGTTCCGCCTCGCCCATGATCTTGGACAATATTTTTTCGTACAACACATTAAGTCCTGGTCTCTGGGGTGCCGCAATCGGCGGTGACGGACTGGGATCTCCGGTCATTTTGAGGAATTTCTTCACTCATAACGTCTGCAGTATTGAATACGCGGGTGGCAGTGTGGTGGGCTTTGGTTACGCCGGATCCCCGGTCGTCGCCGACAATGTCTTCGTCAATAATCCCTGCGCTGCGATCTACGTGCTATTGAGGTACTCGGCAGCTCCCAAGGTCTATAACAACACTATCGTCGGGAACGCAGAAGGGATCTACCTGCAATTAAATACCGTCAATCCCGGGACGGTGTTCAGCAACAATCTGATCGCCTATAACCAGTATGGTTTGAGCGCAGGTTCTAGTCCCGCGCTACCCTGGACGAACAATCTCGTCTATGGAAATACGACGGCGGACTATGGCGGCATATCCAATCAGACTGGGATAGCCGGGAATATATCTTCCGATCCGCAACTGAAATACTGGGTCAGCGGTGATGTGCATCTACTGTCGCATTCTCCCGCTATCGATGCTGGGGACAGCACGGTCAGTCAGGATTCCATCACCGACTATTACGGCGACACCCGGATTTATGCCGGCAACCCCGGCGAGCCGGCGGTGGTGGATATCGGCGCGGTCGAAAGCATCGCGCCTGATGACGTACCGGGGACGGCTCCTGTCATCAACGTGCCTGGCGACGAGCCGACGATCCAGGATGCGATCGATGCCGCGTCGGACGGTGACATGGTGCTGGTGGCACCAGGCACCTACTACGAGAAGCTGAATTTCAAGGGCAAGGCGATCACCGTCAAGGGCACAGCAGCGGCGGATACCATCCTCGATGGACACGCCGGTGGCCCGATCGTCACTTTCTATGATGGTGAAGGCTATGGTTCCGTGCTTCAGGGATTCACGCTCGCCAATGCGCAGCCGACTACAGAGATAATCGGTACTGCGATCTCATTGTCAGGACTATCATCCCCGCAAATCGTAGGCAATATCTTCACCAACAATACGGAATATAGCGGTCTCTGGGGAGCGGCGATCGGCGGCAACAATGCATCTGCCGTCATCGTGGGCAACCTTTTCGAGAACAATATCTGTTACGACGGCGTGATCGCTTTTAAGAATACAGCGGCACCGTCGATAGTGAACAACGTGTTCTTGAACAATGTGGGTGGAGGTGACGGATGTGCTGCCATCAGTGCTCCCTCAGGTCCGGTGTATATATCCAACAATACTTTCGTGGGCAACACTATCGGGATACGCACGCAGGCAGAAGTTGGCGACGCTGTGCAGACCTACCGTAACAACCTGCTCTACGGAAACCTCGTGGGCCTGGATGTGGATGTTATTGGGTCCCCGGGAGGTTATCCGATCTGGAAGAACAACCTGGTCTTCGGTAACACGACTGCTAACTACCAGGGTATGTCCGACCAGACCGGTACCAACGCCAACCTCTCGGCAGACCCGATGTTCGCGGATGTCGCCGGCGGCAGCGTGAAACTCACTTATGGTTCGCCGGCCATCGATGTGGGTGACATGTCCGCTCCAATACTGCCGGCTACGGATTACTACGGTGAATCCGAGCCTTTCGCGGGGATACCGAACGGTACCGCGACGGTGGACATCGGCGCATCCGAATATCATCCGCCGCTGGTCACAGCGAAAGGAGACGGCGTCGCCGTCGCTGTCGATACACCTGGCAACGGCACACTTATGTCTGCCGGAGCAGACCCCGGCGAACCCGTGACCTATGCCATCGTGACCCAAGGTGCGCATGGGACCGTCACGATCACCGATGCGGCCACCGGCGCCTTCCAGTACGTGCCGGCAGCGGGCTACAGTGGTCTCGATAATTTCACTTTCGACGTCACCGATCCTTATGGGACCACTTCCGATCCGGGTACCGAGATGGTAGATGTGGGTGATGTCGCTGCCACGGCCGAAGATGGCGGCACCGTCACCAAATCGGATGAGGCTGTAGACGGGTTCTTATCCGCCACGCCGGCCGATGGTGGACAGGTGCTGCGCTTCATTGTTATATCGCAGCCCACCCATGGGATGGTGGTCGTCGATCCTGTCAGCGGACAGTTCACCTATACGCCTGCTACCGGGTACGCGGGTCACGATCCTTTCACTTTCGCGGTCAAGGATCAGTATGAGTTGCAATCCAATGTCGCGACCGAGGACATCAACGTCGTTGACATCGCGCCGATCATCTCGGGCGGAGTCCTGACCACGAACGCGGGGGTGAGTGCCGGAATCAACCTGGCGGCCACCCTTGCATACGTGGGGCAGACCGTGAGCTATGAGATCTCGTTCCAGCCTCAGCACGGCAGCGCCACCATTGATGCCGCTACCGGTCACGCTGTCTATACGCCCGGCGCCGGGTTTGCCGGCACAGACAGTTTTGGGTACCGGGTCACGGACGCCTATGGCAGCGTCGCTGCGACGAACGTCCAGGTGACCGTGAAGGACTTGGCCGCTCTGGCTCTGAGTTTCACGGTCACTACGACTGTGGACGTACAAGTAGTCGGGATGCTGCATGCCACGCAGGGCTATGTAGGTCAGACCCTAAGTTATGCGGTTGTGAACCGGCCTGCCCATGGTGCCGTCACTCTGGACGCCAACACCGGCGGCTACACCTATACGCCTGCGACTGGCTTCAATGGATCGGACAGTTTCACCTTCAAAGCGACTGACAGTTATGGGCTGGACTCGAACCTTGCGTACGCGTTTATCGGGGTCACCGATGTGGCACCGACCGCAAGTGATGGAAGCGCGGATACCATACCGGATGTGTCTGTAGCGGGTACACTCACAGCTGCTCAGGGCGCCGCAGGCCAGACTTTAACTTTCAGTCTGGTGTCACAGCCGGGGCACGGCACTGTGAGCCTCAATGCCGGCACCGGCCAGTTCAACTACACGCCGGCCTCCGGCTTCGCGGGTAGCGATGGTTTCACCTTCCAGGTCACAGACCAATACGGCACTTCATCGAACACCGCTACAGAGCAAATCACGGTTGCTGATGCTGCGCCGACCGCAAACAGTGCCGCCGTGAGCATTACGCCGGAAACTGTGGTCAGCGGAAAGCTCTCCGCCACGCTCGCTTACGTCGGGCAGACGCTGACTTACAGCCTGGTCTCGAATCCGGCCCATGGGGCCGTCAGTCTCAACACTGGAAACGGCCAGTTCAGATACGCCCCGAAGACAGGTTACGTAGGCAGCGACAGCTTCACTTTCCAGGTGACGGACGCAGCCGGGACTCCGTCCAACATTGCCACCGTCAGCATCACGGTGAACGATCTTGCCCCCAAGGCCACGGGATCGAACCTCAGGGCGACACCCGGCCGTTCCACCAGCGGCATCCTGAGCGCCACCAAGGCCTATACCGGCCAGACGCTCACCTTCAGCATCGTGAACCCGCCGGCTCGCGGCACCGTGCACATCACCAATCCCAATACCGGCGCCTACACCTACACGCCGGCCGGCCGCTTGAGCGGCACCGATAGTTTCACGTTCCAGGTGGTGGACCAGTGGGGTACTGCCAGCACCGCGGTAGTCAAGATCACGGTGTTATAGGTCGGCAGGGAATAACGGAGAAATAGGGACATGGGGTATCGGGGAATCCTGCTATTGGCCTGTTTGTTCGCGGGTTCCGCATCGGCCGCAAGCAATGATTGGTCCGCGGTCGGCCCGCTGCCACCCGGCGGTTTCGTCGGCCCGATAGTCGTCAATCCGAAGACCCCGTCCACCCTCTACGCTGCAGCCCAAAAGGGCCTGTATGAGAGCACCGATTCCGGCGCCAGTTGGACGCGCGTGTTAGTGACCTTGAATCCGGCCACCGCCGTCGCCATCGACCCACAGAGCCCAAGCACCCTATACGTCGTAGCCAGCCTCGGCACTGGCGGGCTCTATAAGACCGTGGATGGCGGCCTCACCTGGGCGCCGATAGACACGGGGATCGCCGGCATAGGTTCACTCCTGGTCGATGGGCTTGTTGAAGTCGCCGTGGACCCCGTGGACGAAGGCGTGGTCTATGCGGGCGGCATCAATACCGGCATGTACAAGTCCACGGATGGTGGAGCGCACTGGAATCAGATAAACGCTGGCATCATCACGGGATCGGTCACCCATGCTTGGGTCGTCAGTGTGGTGGTGGACCCGGTAACCCCCGCGGTCCTGTACGCGATCGTCAATACCTCCACCGCCGGCTCTACCGGCAGCACGTCCCTGTACAAGAGCACGGACAACGGCGCCACATGGATCGCTCAACTGGGTCTCGGCACCATCTTGGCCGGCGAAGTGGCGATCGATCCTGCCGACCACACGCACCTCCTGGCATGTTTCAGCAAGACGGCGGCCCAGAGCACCGATTCCGGCGCCACGTGGAATTCAGTGTCCATTACGGATACAGGCACAGACATGCAGGTATGTGCTTTCGATCCCTCAGACTCCAGCCACATCCTCATAGGCTCAGTCACCTCCCTGTTCGTGAGCAGCGGCGGCGGAGCGTTCGCGGCGGATCCGAACGTGCCGGCCAACCGCGTCAATGGCATCGCCTTCGATCCTGTCACGCCCTCGAACATCTATGTCGGTTCGCTGGCTTGGGGTGTGCTCAAGAGCAGCGACGGCGGCGCCACCTGGAGCCAGTCCACCACCGGCATACCGGACTTAGGTGCGGACCGGGTGCTCGAAGGCTCCGACGGCATCCTCTACATGTCCACCACGCAATCCGGTATCTATAAGAGTCTCGACCAGGGCGCGACCTGGGAGCCGGCGGGGGCGGGCATCGGCGGTTCACTCCCGGCAACGGCGGATGCCGTGCGGGCATTCGCCCAGGACCCTGCTACTCCGTCCAAGCTCTACGTCGGCACTGGGGACGGCCTGTATCGCTCGTCGGATGGTGGAGATAGCTGGACGCTATCCAACACCGGGAGACCGTACCCGTGGGAGGTCGATGCTCTCGCCATCGATCCTGAGGCGCCCGCCACGCTCTATGCGGGTGACGACGGCGTTGTCTACAAATCTGTGGACGGCGGCGCCACTTGGGCCGCCGCGTCGAGCGGGCTCACTGCCCCGGTGGTTCCTCTTATCCACGCCATCGCGGTGGATCCGCACAATAGCGGCGTGGTCTTCGCCGCGCCCTACGGGAATGGGCTCTTCAAGAGCGTGGACGGCGGCGCAAGCTGGGTGGAGTCCGACACCGGCATGGGCAAGGCGGATATCTACTCGGTAGCGGTGGACCCGGCCGATTCCAATCTCGTCTATGTCTCCGCCATCATGGGAATCTACAAGAGCAGCGACGGGGGCAGCACCTGGGTAGCGTCCAGCGCAGGGATGTCCGCGATCGGGATCTTCGATGCTCTGCTGATCGATCCCGTGGATCCATCTGTCCTCTATCTCTCACCGACGGTTTGGGCAGGCGAATCCTATGTGAGCCAGGATGCCGCAGCCTCCTGGCAGATCGTGGACAGCCCCACATCCTTGGTCTACCACTGCTCCATGCTGATCGATCCCATGAACCACACCCACCTCTACGCCGCCGGCAGTGAAGGCAATTTCTACGTGCAGGGCGTCCCCGCCACAGGCGTCGCCGCAGGCGCAGCTGTACAGACGGTCATCGACACGAGCGTCGGAGGCACGCTCTCGGCCACGCCCGCCTATAGCAAGGTTCAGACTCTGAAATTCACCGTGGTGCAGCAGCCGGCTCACGGCCAGGTGAATCTCGATCCCGGCACCGGGAACTTCACCTATGCGCCCACGGCCGGCTATGTCGGCACGGATGGTTTCAGCTTCGAAGTCACCGACCAATGGGGCGGCGTGTCGGACACCGCAACCGAGCAGGTCAACGTAGCCGACGCCGCGCCGGTAGCGAACGATGGCTCCGTGGATGCACCGGTGAGCCTCTCAGTAAACGCCACGCTCTCGGCCACGGCCTATGACGGGCAGACGCTCACTTTCAGACTCACTTCACACCCGGCTCACGGCAAAGTGGTCCTCACTCCCGGTACCGGCCAGTTCACATACACTCCCGCCGCCGGTTTCGTGGGCGGCGACAGCTTCCTCTTCCAGGTCGTGGATCAATACGGCACGCCGTCGAACACCGCCACCGAGCAAGTCACGGTGGCCAAAGTGGATCCGGTCGCCAACGTCGGCAGCGTGAGCACGACGCCCGACATCGGCATCTCCGGCAAGCTCTCCGCCACGCCAGGGTTTGCGGGAGACGTCCTCACATACAGCCTGGTGGCGAATCCCACTCACGGCACCGTCACTCTCAACGCCGGTGATGGCCAGTTCCGCTACGTCCCGAAGTCGGGCTACGCCGGTAGCGACAGCTTCAGCTTCCAGGTCACAGATGAGGCAGGGACCTTGTCTAACGTCGCGACCGTGAGCATCACGGTGAACGATCTTGCCCCCAAGGCAGCGTCGGCGATGATCAGGGCGACTCCCGGCAAGTCCACGAACGGAACCCTGGGAGCCACCAAGGCCTATGTCGGCCAGACGCTCACCTTCAGCATCGTGATCCCGCCGACTCGCGGCACCGTACACATCACCAATCCCAACACCGGCGCCTACACCTACACCTCGGCCGGCCGCCTGTCCGGCACGGATAGTTTCACGTTCCAGGTAATGGACCAGTGGGGCACCGTGTCCACCGCGGTGGTCAAGATCACCATATTGTGAAGTTCAAAAAAATCGGGGGATGCATGTCCATCCGTAGCCTGGTCCTGATCTCGACGCTCGTCCTTTCACTCTCCGGCTGCGCCAGCGCGCAGTGGAAGCCTCCGGCCGGCCGGCAGAAGCTGGCGGTGGCGTCCATCGTCTATCCCAAGGCCAAGCAACTCCATGTCGGCATCACCATCTTCGGCAACAGCTTCGACCACGACGTGGACATGGGCTTCGACATCAACCGCGAGATAAGCCAGATGCTCACGGAGCAGCTGACCAAGTCCGGCCAGTACGATCTCGTGGACCTGCCCGTGGATCTCAAGGACTTCAGCTACGCCACCAGCACCTACAAGGGCGGTGTGAGCTTCGACAGCTTGCCGCAGCCGCTGGCCGCGCAGCTGGTCCAGGACGCCAGGGGCCGCGGCATCGACCACATCATCGTAGTCGTGGATTCGCGCCTGCCGCCGCCGCAGGAGGACCTGGGCTGGGGTCTGTACCAGCACCACGCCGGTTGTGACAGCGCCTACATCTCGTATTACATCTTCGTGGTGAACGCCAGGACCGGAGCGACCGAAGTCAGCATGAAGTCGGCGCCTTTCCGGCAGGTGCAGGACATCGCCTGGGACACCGCTTGGGTAGCCCTGCCGGCGGACAACAAGGCCGAGATCGTCGCGGCCCTGAGATCCATCATCCACCAGGACATGCCCTGGACCCTGACCCAGCTCGGCATCGTGCCCGGCAATCTCGAGCCGGCTGACAAGCAGATAGCGATGTGCAGGCCGATGGCCTGAGGCCAGGGCGAACGCCGCCCGCGCCGTTCTGGGCGGACCTAATCCCCAAGCGCTCCGCGATCCCCTAGGCTTCCGCCCCGAGACAGAAGTAGAACGTGGCGCCCTTGTCCTGCGCGGCCTCGGCCCATACGCGTCCTCCATGCAGGGCGATCACGCGCTGCACGATCGCCAGGCCGATGCCGGTCCCCTCGAACTGGTCCTCGCCATGCATGCGGTGGAAGGGCTTGAACAGGTCGCGCGCATCCTGCATGTCGAAGCCGGCGCCGTTGTCCTGCACGAAGAACACGTCCTCTCCCTCGCGGTGTTCCATGCCGATGCGGATCTCCGCTTCCGCCACGTAGCCGCTGTATTTCCAGGCGTTGCCGATCAGGTTCTCGAGGGCGATCTTCAGCAGGCCCTCGTCCACGTAGGCCTGGAGTCCCGGCGTGATGTCCACCGTAACCCGGCGGCTTGGATCCCGTTCGCGCAACAGTGCCACCTGCACGGCCGCCAGCTCACTGATGTCCACTGCGGACCGGCGGATGGCGTGCTTGGACACCTTGGCGAGCTTGGAGAGGTCGTCCACCAGGGCCATCATGTGCCGGGCGGTCACCTGGATCTTCTTGATCTGGTCCACGGCGTCGGCCGGCAGGCGGTCGCCGGTGTCCTTGAGCAGCATGTCCACGAACAGGCCCATGACCCAGAGCGGCGTGCGCAGGTCATGGGACGCGGAATAGGAAAACATCTCCAGGTCGCGGTTCACGATCTCCAGCTCCCGCTGGCGCTGGCGCAGCCGGTGCGCATAGCGGCGCACCTTCTGGGTGCGTTCCGCCACCTTGGCGGCCAGGCTCGCGTTCAGCTCCTTGAGGCGCCGGTCCGCGGCCAGGCGCTCCGTCACGTCGGTGGCGGTCACCAGTCGCACCTTGCGGCCGCGCCAAGCTAGCTCGTGGGAGCAGATCTCGACGTCGATGGCGGTCCCATCCTTGCGGTGGTGCGTCCAGAAGCCGGCGCGCTGCAGCGAGCCGCGCGGCGCGGCGAGGTAGCTCGTCAACGTCTCGCGGTCGGCTTCCGCGCGCAGCTGCAGGATGGTCATCCCCAGGAACTCCGTGCGGCTGTATCCGTACTGGGCGCAGGCGGCATCGTTGACCGCCATGATCCGCAGGCTGCCTTCATCGAAGATCCACATGGGCGCCGGATGGCTCACGAAGATGTCGCGGTATTCGATCTGCAGGGTATGCAGTTGTTCGTCCTTGTCCTGCTCCGCCAGGGCCCGCAGCTCCGCATCGAGCAGCAGGGCATCGGTGGCACGCGCGGCCTTGCGCCAGGCGGCACCCGCCGCGCCGGTGGCGCCGGCCAGCAGCATGATCAGCACCGCTTCCAGCGTCATCAGCCGGTCACCGCCGGTCGCCTTCAGGAGCAGGTAAGCGATGCCGACGATGGCGGCGCTCGAGGAGACCACGATCCCGAACCACATCCGCCAACGGCGTGGTTCGTTGCGCGGGCGGGTGACACCCGCCCCATTGAGCATCCCAGCCTGAATGACTTGATCGAGGTCCATCCGTCTTCTCCCTGTCGTTATTCCTGTTTCTGTTCTGCGCCGCGTCCCTGCGGCGCATCTCGACGGACCGTCCCGGGTCCCGTGTTCTGCTCAGTGCTCCTGCTCAGTGCAGAGGACTGCTGTACTCGTTCTCGTGCAGGATCCGCAGGTCCTGCGTGCCCCGGGCCGCCTTGACCGGCGCGCCCTTCGGTTCCGGCTGCTTCGCGGCGACCTGGAAGTCATCCACCTCCGCGAGACGCGCCTTCTCCAGGGACTTGCCGACCAGCGCCATCAGCTCATCCACGCTCTCGCCCTGGAAATACTCGGCCAGGCCGACGGTGATGGTGAGGTCCAGGGGTCCGGCCAGCGTGCGCACCATCTGGTGCGAGATCGCCGCGTGCAGCCGCTCGGAGCAGGCGCGCGCGCCCCGCAGGTTGGTCCGGTCCAGGATGATGCCGAACAGCCCCTCGCCGACCTTGCCCACCGGATGGCTGCCGCCGTTGTCCTGGTTCACCTTGCCGACCACGCCGGTGATGCGCTGCACCACCTCGCGGTTCAGCTGCTTCATGGCCGTCTCGCCATGCCGCTGGCTCAGCGCCGCGAAGTGGTCGATGCTCACCAGTCCGACGGTGAATATCTCGCCGCTGCGGTCGGCGCGTTCCTTGCAGCGCTGCAGCTCCTGCTTGAAGAAGGGGTACTTGAGCGCGATGGTATCCAGGTCCTGGACGGTGAGCGCATGGATGCGCTGCTTGGCCTCCTCGATCTCCCCGGCCTGGCGGCTGTTCTCCTCCCGGAGCTGGGCCTTCTCGTTGCGCACGCGGGTATAGTCCCTGGCGCGCCAGTACATGAAACCCGCCATCACGCAGGACAGCACCAGCATGTAGATCGCCTCGGCGTGGGCTTCCGTGCCCGTGGCCAGGAACAAGGTCGAGGCGAAGGCGCTGGCGAAGATGCCGACGGAGAGGGCGAACAGGGCCATCACCCGCAGCGGCGTGAGGTGCATGAGCCCCACCGCGGTCCAAAGCAGGAACACCGTGAACATCACCTCGGGCCGGGGCGCGCCGCTGACCAGGCTATAGAGGCCTCCGCAGACCACGATGCCGGACAAGGCTTGCAGGAAGACCCCGCTGGAATCCTTGATCGCCCGCGCCAGCCGGGAGCCGCGGTACACGGCGACGAAGAGGCTCGCGATGACAGCCCCCGCCAGGAGCTCCAGCCCCCCCAGGACGTCCAAACCCGTGGAGAGGATGGGCAGCGCCGCGATCCCGATACAGATCCCGTAGATGCCCAGTCCCGCGTAATAGTTCTTCCAGTTCACGTTATTCATGGCCGAGTCCTCCCTGGTCCAACAGACACATCGGTAGCAGCCGGGTCCTTTTCGACGATCGCCCCTTCCCTGGTGCGCGGCTGCCTTTTTTCACGCTTCCAGTAAGCCAGACAGATCCGCCAGTACCCATCGGAGTCCTGCTTAAATTGCCGGGCGGATGGGATGAAGAGGGGCTCGGGGAATCCCTGAGGCCACGGGGGGCCTGGGCTTGCCCGGCGCCAAACGCCACCGGCGCTGGCATAACTTCGTTGGCCTTCGGACTCGCAGTCGGTCATGCACACAAGAGTGCACTCCTCCTGCTCGCCTCGGCCGCCTCGTTCTGCCTAGCGCGGGCGACGTTTGGTGAGATACATATGGGGCAGGCGGTTGGGGTGGCCATTTCCCCAACCCCTCTCCCCTCGGGAGAGGGCAGGGTGAGGGTCTATACTCAAGCGCCTGAAATCTCTTACGGATAAGGGGTCTTTATGCGCTTGCTCCCTCTGCTCGCCGGCTTCTCCGCCGCCCTCGTCGCCGTCACCGCCTTCGCACTCCCGCCGGCTCCCGCCGCCGCGCCCGTGCGCCCGGTGACGGACGACTACTACGGCACCAAGGTGGTGGACGACTACCGCTGGATGGAAGCGCAGCCCAATGCCGAGCGGGATGCCTGGATGAAGGCGCAAGCCGACTACACCCGCGCCGTGCTGGACGCCATCCCCGGCCGCCAGCAGCTCCTCGCCGACATCCAGCAGGCCGACGGCGCCAACACCAGCGTGTACTGGCTGCAGCCCGCCGGCTCCAGGTTCTTCTATATGAAGCTCTTGCCCGGCCAGGCCAATCCCACCCTGGACGTGCGCGAAGGCCTCACTGGGCCTGAGCGCGTGCTGGTGGACCCGGCCGCCCTGCAGCAGGGCGGCACCCATTACTCCATCAATTACTTCCGACCCTCCTTCGATGGCCGCTACGTGGCTTATGGCCTCTCGGCCGGCGGCTCCGAGAAGGCGGTGCTGCATGTCATGGACGCCACCTCAGGCTCGCTCCTGGACGAAGGCATAGACCGGGTGGAAGGGGACGGTGGCTTCATCCCCGTCACCTGGCGGCCCGACGGCAAATCCTTCTTCTATTACCGCCAGCAGGCGCTGGGTCCGAACGACGATGCCAGCGGCAAGTTCCTCAAGAGCCGCGACTACCTGCATCTCCTCGGCGCCCATGCAGACGGCGACGGTGACAAGCCCGTGTTCGGTTACGGCGTGGACGCCACCATCGGCGTGGCGCCGGACCAAGACGCCCTCATCATGACCTTCCCCGACTCGTCCTACGCCTTCGGTCTCCTCACCCAGAACGAGGAGACGGACCTCATCGCGGGCCTGTACGTGGCCAAGCTCTCGGAGCTGGGTGTGAAGCCTCATCCCTGGCGCCAGGTGGCGAAGCCCGCGGACGACGTCACCGGCTTCGCCGCCCACGCCGATCAGATCTATCTCCTGAGCCACGCGGGCGCACCCCATTTCAAGGTGGTGCAGACCTCGCTTAAAGCGCCGGACTTCGCCAAGGCCAAGCTCGTCGTCGCCAACAGCGACACCCAAGTCATCCGCGGCATCGTGGCCGGGAAGGACAGCCTCTACGTCGCGCTCCTGGAGGATGGTCTGGGCAAGGCCAAGCGCGTCTCGTATACGGACGGCAAGGCGAGCGCCATCCCCTTGCCTTTCGAAGGCAGCATCGCAGACATGGTTCCCCAGGCCGCCGGCAGCGGCGTGTATCTCGCGCTCACCTCCTGGATGAGGTCGCCGCTCTGGTATGCCTACGATGCCGCGGTGGATTCCCTGGACGACACCAAGCTTGAGCCCGCCTCGCCGGTGGACGTGTCCGGCGTGGAGACCCGCGAAGTCCAGGCCGTGAGCTATGACGGCACGCTCGTGCCGCTCTCCATCATCATGCCCAAGGGCGCCAAGCTCGATGGCAGCCACCCCACCTGGATCACCGGTTACGGCGCTTACGCCATAGACATCAACCCCAGCTTCCAGGCCGCCATGGTCCCCTGGATCCAGCGCGGCGGCATCTACGCCATCGCCCACGTGCGCGGCGGCGGCGAGAAGGGCGAGGACTGGCACCAGGGCGGCATGAAGCTGACGAAACCTAACACGTACCTGGACATCATCGCCTGCGCCCAATACTTGGTGGACCAGCACTACACCAGCCCGGAGCATCTGGCGGTCAGCGGCACCAGCGCTGGCGGCGTGACAGTCGGCGGCGCCATCACCTGGCGGCCGGACCTGTTCGCGGCGGCGATAGACAACGTCGGCATGACCGACACCCTGCGGGTGGAGCTCACCCCCAACGGTCCGCCCAACATCGTCGAGTTCGGCTCCACCAAGACCCGGGAAGGCTTCCAGGGGCTCTACGCCATGAGTGCCTATGCCCATGTGCATGACGGCGTGAAGTATCCGGCGGTGCTCGCCATGACCGGCGCCAACGATCCCCGCGTCGCCCCCTGGATCATCGCCAAGATGGCGGCGCGCCTGCAGGCCGCCTCGGCCTCCGGCAAGCCGGTGCTGCTCAGGGTGGATTACGACGCCGGCCACGGCATCGGCTCCACCCGGGTGCAGCGGGACCAGCAGTTGGCGGATGAAGAGACATTTTTATTTTGGCAGCTGGGTGATCCCAACTACCAGCCGAAGTAAAACAGTCCGCGGCATGCCGCGGACGCCCGTGCAGGGAAAGCACGGGCCGTCCGGCCGGCGAAGCAGGATGCGCAGCCGGGGAGGTGGCGAAGCCACCCCGTTTCTTTGGCTCTGATTGCCTAGCGCGGGCGACGTTTAGACACAGAGACGTTTCGAAATCGATCTCAAAATTAAAGGGGCGCATCCATCGGATGCGCCCCTTTAATTTGAAGCTTGGGTCATTTACGGCTGTTTTCTACTCAACAAGCTCGCCAGACCCAGAAGCATCAGGCTGAGCCACTCCATGACGCCGCCGCCACCGCTGCTGGCCGCGGCGCCGCTCTTGGTGCTGCCACCCGTGGAACCGGTGCCGGCGGTAGTCTTGCCCGTGCTGCCGCTCTTCGTGACCACCGTCACCTTGGTGATGGTGGGCAGCTTGATCTGGCCATTACCGCTGAGCACCGACACCGGCAGCGTCGCCACGCTGCCCGCACCACCGAGCAGGCCTACCCCGGTGCCAGCGGTCACCGTCACGCCCGCGCCTGAGATGGAGACGCTGCCGCCGGCGGAGGAGCCGCCCGTGGCCGGCTGCCAGGCCGAGGCAGTGAAGGTGCCATCGCCATTGTTGATGAACTTCTGGCTGCCGGGCGTGCCGGTGACAGCCCCGAATACGGCGCTGCCGCCATGGACGAACGTCGAAACGTAGATGTCCGGGTGCCCGTCGCCGTTGAGGTCGCCCACGGTGAGCGTGGCCACCGATCCGCCCACGTGATAGGTGGTCGGCGCGGCGAAGGTGCCGTCGCCCTTGTTGAGGCTCACGCTCACGCTCTGGTCCGTGGCGCTCTCGGTGACCACGTCGGGAAAGCCGTCGCTGTTCACGTCCGCCGCCGCCAGGAGCGCCACGTCGGAAGCGACCGCGTACTGCGTCACCGAGTTGAAGTTGCCGCGGCTGTTAAGCATCACCGTGAAGGTGCCGTCGCTGCCGTTGGCGGTGAGGATGTCATCCCAGCCGTTGCCATCCAGGTCCAGCACCTGCACGCCGCTGGGCGCGGCGGCGGCGCCGGTGAACAGCAGGGTATCGAACACCGCGGTGCCGCTGCCGGTCTTGTCGTTGAGGAAGAGTTCCACCCCGCCGACCCCGTGGTAGGAGCGGCCGAACGCTATGTCCTCGAAGCCGTCATGGTTGAAGTCGCCGAAGGTGTAGGCGGTGAGCCAGCTGATATCCAGGTCGGCCGGGGCGCAGATGTAGAGCCCGTAGCTGGAACCGGGTTCCAGAGGGGCCGTCACGCCATACACATCCGGGTTATTGGTGCCCGGGAACGAGACCTGCGGATCGCCGTTAAGCAGGCAGAAATTGTCCGCCAGGGCTTGGGTGCTGAGAGAGGTCCCGGCACAGAGTAGGGTCAGGGGCAGGAGTCGGCGGCGCATGGAAGATTCCCTTTTTACACCCGTCTGATCCTTCCCTCGCCGTCCCTAAGGTCTCTATGGCGGGGAAGATTATGCAGGTAGGATAGCAAGCGATCCGGGGAGCGGCAACGAACGCTCCATACATGCTTATCGAAAAGGGGAGTCAAGGATGGGGACTATCAAGCGATCGTCATGGGTGCTCATGGCGGGCTTGCTCTCGGCCTGCCACCACGGCGGTGGCGCGAGCTTCAACCTCGAACCGCTCTCGCCCCTGCCCGGGGTATCGGACTGGAGCATGTCCGGCGGCGGCCCGTCACACGCCGGTTATGTGCCGGTCACGCTCGATGCCTCCAAGTTTTCCGCGCGCTGGAGCGTGACCGTCTCCGAGGACAATTCCCACCTCTGTGCGCAGGTGCTCGACGAGTGCGCCTATACCGGCCAGACCGCGACGGATTCAGCCGATGGACGCGTGGTGGTGGTGAGCAGCGGTGGATTCTTCCAAAGCGACGGTTCGGACGTCTTCCCCTTGGCGATACTCAGCCTCAACGAGAGCGACGGCTCCATGGCCTGGGGCGACCCGTCTGGGGTGAGCGACGACATGTCGAACATGCCCACATTCGCGTTCGGACCCCCGTCGGTCGCCGACGGCAAGGTCTACGTCTCCGAGATCGTGTTCGATTTCACCTTCCAGGCAAATGCGAAAGTCACGCTGTACGCCTTCGACGCCAGGACAGGCAAACAGGTCTTCACCGCGCAACCGCCCTGCAGCGGGATCTGCGGCACCTTCGGCAACACCCAGGCGGTGATATCGGATTCGACCCTCTACGAGGGCACGCCCTTGAGTGCCTTCGACGCCGACACCGGCGCCCTGCGCTGGACGTCGGCCGTGGGAGATTCGGATCCGGCCGTCGCGCCGGGAGCCCTGTACCTGTCGGAGAGCGATGGGTTCTCCGCAGTGGACCCCGCTTCCGGTTCGCTGCAGTACCAGATCAAGGCATCGAACCAGTCCGGGTTCCAGACCGCCCCGATGCTGGACGGCATGGGCGGCGCGGTGGTGGCGCACTTGGGAACCGCGGCGTCGAACGGCGGTTTCGTGACACACGCCCACGGGTTCCTCGATCACTACTCGCTCGCCACCCGGGTACAGGACTGGACGGTGCACGGCGACTTCTCCGTCGTGATGAGGCCCGCTGTCGCCCAAGGCGTGGTCTATGCCTGCGACGGCGCGGTGGTGAAGGCCTACTCGGTCAGCGATGGCACCCTGCTGTGGAGCTGGACCGGTGACAGCAGCCTGCAGGATGACGGCGCCGGGACATCCAACTGCTCCCTGCTCGCTACCCGGAATCTCCTGTTCGTCAGCAGCTACCAGACCACCACTGCCCTGGATCTCGCTGGCCACACAGCGGTGTGGAGCTGGCCTGAAGGCGGGGATCTGTCCCTGTCGCCCTCGGGTCTCCTCTATATAACTGTCGCGAGTCCCGCGCCGGCGCACCTGGTGGCCATCAACCTGCACTGACGGCGGACTTTGGGGTCTTGCCGCGACGAATTGCACCCCGTCAATGGAACGCCATGCAAGCTCTATGAAAACCGCAGATTTTGAGCCCGATGCTAGGCGCGGCGAAGGGCGAGTGGCGACAGCCACGAGCGCGCTACAGGGATGTAGCGCTGGGCTTTCCGTGAAGCAGGAAGCACAGCGGAAAGGCAGCGGAGTGCCCGCCCGTCCCTCTCGGGCTTCCTGCCCTACCGCGACGTTAGGACTCCTGTCCGTCACGCCGCAGCAGGCCAAAGGATGCGGTTTTAGGTGTATTCTTTGAGGCGCATGTGTCGTAGGGGTCTTGAAGTGCGGATCCGTCTCGGCAGCCGTCCCGGCCGGCCGCGTTGCACCTGAATGAAACCCACCGACGTCTCCAAGCCCGAGCACTTCCACAAGGTCGTGGACTGCCAGTGGGGTTGTCCCGCCCACACCGACGTCCCGCAATACATCCGCCTCATCGCCCAGGGGCGTTACACCGAGGCTTACCTCCTCAACCGCGAATCCAACGTGTTCCCCGGCATCCTGGGGCGCGTCTGCGATAGGCCCTGCGAGCCCGCCTGCCGCCGTGGCCGGGTGGACGAGAAACCCGTGGCCATCTGCCGCCTGAAGCGCGTGGCGGCGGACTTGGCCGAGGACGTGCGCGAGCGCCTGCCGAAATCTCCCAAGCAGAAGAACGGCAAGCGCATCGCCTGCATCGGCGCCGGCACCGCCTCCCTCACCGTCGCCAACGACCTCCTGCCGCTGGGCTACGAGATCGTCATGTTCGAGAAGCAGCAAGAGGCGGGCGGCCTCATGCGCACCAACATCCCCGCCTTCCGCCTGCCGCCGGAAGTGCTGGCGGACGAGATCGCCATGATCGTGGAGCGGGGCGTGGACCTGCGCTTAGGCTCCCCCATCCAGAGCATGAAGCAGCTCCTGGCGGAAGGGTATGACGCGGTGTTCGTCGGCTCCGGCGCGCCCCGCGGCAAGAACCTGGAAGTCCCGGGCCGTTACGACGATCCGGCACACCTGCACATCGGCATCGACTGGCTGGAATCCGTGGCCTTCGGCCATATCGAGAAGATCGGTGAGAAGGTCATCATCGTCGGCGCCGGCAACACCGCCATGGACTGCTGCCGCACGGCCCTGCGCCTCGGCGCCAAAGACGTGAAGGTCATGGCCCGCAAGCCCATGAGCATGCTGAAGGCCTCGGACTGGGAGCTGGAAGACGCGAAAGAAGAGAGTGTGGACATCGTCGAGTGTTATAGCCCCAAAGACTTCGTCATCAAGGATGGCCGTCTCACCGGCATGCACTTCGAGGTCCTCGAATACTACGAGGAAGGCGGCAAGCTCAAGTCCCGCGTCCTGAAAGAGGAACTGCTCCCGGCGGATGACGTGATCCTCGCCATCGGCCAGGAGAACGCCTTCCCCTGGATCGAAGAGGGTCTAGGCATCGAGCTCGACAAGTGGCACGTGCCGGTGGTGGACACCAAGACCTTCCAATCCACCCGCGCCGGGGTCTTCTTCGGCGGCGACGCCGCCTTCGGCCCCAAGAACATCATCTGGGCGGTGGAGCACGGCCACCAGGCCGCCATCTCCATCCATAAGTATTGCCAAGGCGCGGATATGGCCGAGCGCCCGGCGGACGGCATGACCCTCGTGAGCACCAAGATGGGCATCCACGAGTGGAGCTATAGCAACGACTTCGACTCAGCCCCGCGCCGCCTCATGCCCCACGTGAGCCTCAAGGAGCGCTTCAAGAAGATAAACATCGAGGTGGAGCTGGGCTTCGACGCCGCCCAGACCCAGGTGGAGGTGGAGCGCTGCCTCAACTGCGACATCCAGACCGTGTTCTTCGCGCCGAAGTGCATCGAATGCGACGCCTGCATAGACATCTGCCCCACGGACTGCCTCACCATCACCCAGAACGGCGAAGAGGCGGAGCTGCGCAGCCGCCTGAAAGCGCCCGCCCAGAACCTGCAGCAACCTCTATATGTCTCCGAACCCCTCAAGCAGACGGGCCGGGTGATGGTCAAAGACGAGGACCACTGCGTCCACTGCGGCCTCTGCGCCGAGCGCTGCCCCACCGCCGCCTGGGACATGCAGAAATCCACCCTCAAGGTCGCCTACGCGGGCAGCGATGACGCCCCGCCTGCGCCACTGAAGAAGCAGGCGTAACTCCGATGAATCGAGTCAACGACTTCGTCATAAAAGTCGCCAACGTAAACGGTACCGGCTCCGCCAGCGCCAATGGCCTCCTCATGAAGGCCATCTTCCGCATGGGCATCCCGGTGGTGGGCAAGAACTTCTTCCCCTCCAACATCCAGGGCCTGCCCACCTGGTTCGAGATCCGCGTGAGCAAGGAGGGCTATCTCTCCCGCTCCGGCCGGGTGGACATCATGGTGGCCATGAACGCCCAGACCTACGCCAAGGACCTGGCGGAAGTGAGCCCCGGCGGCTACCTCCTGTATGACTCCACCTGGCCCCGGGACAAGCAGCTGGCGCGGGAAGACATCACGCTCCTGGGCGTTCCGCTGGCGGAGCTGGTCAACAAGGAGTTCGAGAACATCCGCGCCCGCATCCTCATGAAGAACGTCTGTTACCTGGGGGCCCTGGCGGCGCTCCTGGACATAGACATGGGCGTGATCGAAGAGCTGCTCAAAGAGACCTTCGCGGACAAGCAGAAGCTCGTCGCCGGCAACCTCAAGGCCATCGAGCTCGGCTATGAATACGCCAAGGCCCATTTCAGCTGCCCGCTGCCCCTGAAGCTGGAAGCCATGGACAAGACCGCGGGCCACATCATGGTGGATGGCAACACCCTCGCCGGCTTGGGCTGCGTCTATGCCGGCGCCACCGTCGGCGCCTGGTATCCCATCACCCCCTCCACCTCGCTCATGGACGCCTTCAAGGAATACTGCGAGGAGCTACGGGTGGACAAGGCCACCGGCAAGAACAAGTTCTGCATCGTGCAGGCGGAAGACGAGCTCTCCGCCATCGGCATGGTGCTGGGCGCCGCCTGGAACGGCGCGCGGGCCTTCACGCCCACCAGCGGCCCCGGCATCTCGCTCATGAACGAGTTCATCGGCTTCGGCTACTACACCGAGATCCCCGCGGTCATCTTCGACGTGCAGCGGGTCGGGCCCTCCACCGGCATGCCCACCCGCACCCAGCAGGGGGACCTCATGCTCTCGGCCTATGCCTCCCATGGCGACACGCGCCATGTGCTCTTGTTCCCGGCGGACCCGGCGGAATGCTTCCACATGGCCATCCAGGCCTTCGATCTCGCGGAGCGGCTGCAGACGCCGGTCATGGTGCTCTCGGACCTGGACATCGGCATGAACGACTGGATGGTGCCTAAGATCAAGTGGGACGAGAGCTACCAGCCGGACCGGGGCAAGGTGTACACCAAGGAACAGCTCGCCGAGATGCAGGTGTTCCACAGGTATACGGACGTGGACGGCGACGGCATCGCCTACCGCACCCTCCCGGGCGTGCACCCCAAGGGCGCGTACTTCCTGCGCGGCTCGGGGCATAACCGCCGCGGCGCCTATACGGAAGACGCGGCCGAGTACCAGGACGTGCTGGACAGGCTGCGCAAGAAGCATGACACCGCCAAGAGCCTGGTCCCCGCGCCGGTGGTGAAGACTAAGAAAGGCGTCAAGACCGGCATCGTCTCCATCGGCAGTTGCGACGGCGCGGTGCGGGAAGCCCTGGACATCTTAGGAAGACAGGGCACGGAGCTGGATTACCTCAGGGTCCGGGCCTTCCCCTTCACCAGGGAGCTGGACGAGTTCCTGGAGAAGCATGACCGCATCTTCGTGGTGGAGCAGAACCGGGACGCCCAGCTGAAGTCGCTGATCCTGATCGAGACCGAGGTGGACCGGCGCAAGCTGCATTCGATACTGCATTACAGCGGCATGCCCATAGACTGCCGCTGCATCGTGGAGGGTGTGACACAAGCTCTCTCCAAGGGAGCGGCGGCTTGAGCGAGCGGCACTGCCGCGAGCGCCCGCGCAGGAGCGCGGGCCAGGCCTGCGGTCGGCGCAGGAAAGCACAGACCGGCAGCTGGCCGTCACGGCCAGCCAGTGTCTTCATTCCAGATCGAGGCTGCTAACCATGTCTTTCATCCGCAAACCGGCCCCCGCCATCACCAAGCTGCCCAAGAACGGGCTGGGTCTGCGGTGCATGGATGCACCGCACGCGGGCGAAGCCCGGCGGAGGCGAGTACGGGCCTGTACCGGACTCGCCGAGTCTGAAAAATCCTGGGATGGATTTTTCAGACCTATGTTATGGAGTGAGACCAGCGCGACGCGAGGATACCTATGACCTTCATTAGTAAGCCGCGTGTACCGATAGATAAATTACCGAAGAATGCGCTTGGTCTCACGTCGCGCCAGTATGAAGGCGCCATGTCCACCCTCTGCGCCGGCTGCGGGCATGATTCCATCACCGCCGCCCTGATCCAGGCCTTCTGGGAGCTGGACGTAGAACCATATAAAGTAGTTAAGCTGAGTGGCATCGGCTGCTCCTCCAAGACCACCGCCTATTTCATGAACGAAGCCCACGGCATCAACGCCGTGCATGGCCGCATGCCCTCAGTCGCCACCGGCGCGGACGCGGCCCAGCGGGATCTCTATTACGTGGGCGTCTCGGGGGATGGCGATTCGCTCTCCATAGGCTTGGGCCAGTTCGCCCATGCCCTGCGCCGCAACCTCAACATGATCTATCTCGTGGAGAACAACGGCGTGTATGGCCTGACGAAGGGCCAGTTCTCCGCCTCGGCGGACGTGGGCAGCAAGGCCAAGAAGGGCGAGGTGAACCAGCAGCCGCCCATTGACCCCGTCATCACCGCGCTGGCACTGGGCGCGAGCTTCGTGGCCCGGAGCTTCAGCGGCGACAAGCAGCAGCTCGTGCCCCTCATCAAGGCCGGCATCCGGCATCGCGGCTTCGCGCTCCTGGATGTCTTAAGCCCCTGCGTCACCTTCAACGACCATGAGGATTCCACCAAGAGCTACGCCCATACCCGGCAGTTCTACCACCCGGCGGTGCATGCGGACTTCGTGCCGCCCTCCAAGCCCATCCGCACCGCCTATGACGAGGGCGAGGCCATGCCGGTGGAGCTGCATGATGGCAGCACGGTGGTGCTGCGCAAGGTGTCCAAGGATTACGACCCGAGGGATAGGGGCAAGGCGTATGGGTATCTGCATAGTCATCAGAAGAAGGGGGAGATAGTGACGGGGCTTCTCTATATAGATGAGAAGCAGAGGGAGATGCATGAGGTCAGTAATACCGTAGCGGAACCGTTAAGGGATCTGAGGTATGAGGAGCTTTGTCCGGGGGCGGAAGCACTCTCCAAAATCCAAGATCGGTTCCGCTAAGCAAAGCCGATCTTTTGGTCCCTGGCGTTGTTAAAACGCCTCGGCAGTCCTCACATACGCCAAGAGTATGCTCCGGGTGCCTCGGCATTTTTGCCTAGCCAGTGAGCCAAAATCTCTGGCTTTAATTGAGCTAGTAGACGCACGAATAGTTCGATAGTGGTAGAGAAGGGAGTTGACTACAGGGAGGGGTCTTGCTGTGAGCATCTTGAAAGATGAAGCACTGGAGTTCAGCAAGCTTCATATCACCAAATACTACGACTCAGATTTCTTTCCTCGGGCAATGGAATTTGACGCTATCTGGCACAACTGGGCCAGTGTCAAACAGCACCTTCTTTCGAAGAATATTTCTAAATTGACTGTATCGGTACCACGCGCGATGGCGGCGCGTAAGCCTAAAGGCTCGTACCGAGTAGTCCATCAAATGGAATCGTTAGATGCGCTCGTCTATACAGCACTCGCGTTCCAAATTGCTCCCGATATTGAAAATGCGAGGGTGCCCGTTGGAGAGCACGTCGCGTGTTCTTATCGTTTTAATGTCGTCGACGGCAACTTCTTTGGCAGCGGGAGTGGGTACGAAAATTTTCAAAACAAATCAGAAGCTCTTGCTGCTGAGCTCAACCATGTTCTTAGCACAGATATCACGGATTTCTACAATCAGATTTACCTGCATCGACTAAATGGAGCTATCGCCGAAATAAATCCCGACCTCGCGATCGTAAGTGATGACATCGAGCAATTTATTAGCAGGCTAAATAACGGCGCATCAAAAGGTATTCCGGTTGGACCGGCGGGCAGCATAGTAATGTCGGAAGCGGTTTTGAGAGACATCGATTCGTTTATTTTGCGCCGCGGAGTGGCGCATACACGTTACGTAGACGATATCCGAATATTTTCAAATTCTCGATCGGAGCTAGATCATGTGCTGCAAGAGTTAACGATGTATCTCTATCAGCAGCATCGTCTAACGCTATCTGGCGAAAAAACTGCTATTACCTCGTCTGCAGAATTCTTAGCAGCTGCGCTACACAACGACTATGAGGAAGCTCGAACCGCTCTGTTTAAAACTCTAGATGAGATAAACCCTTATTCCATCGACGATGATTTTGAAGAAGAAGTAAATCCTGAGGAAGACATCGACGACGCAGTTGTGACGGAAACTTTGGAAGAGGTAATAGCGCGCGTTAGGAACACCGACAAATTAGACCTTGGGCTCGCGCGCAGTGTTATTCGTCGTGCAAAACGAAATGGAGCAGAAGACCTAGTCCGCCCACTCATGGACGACTTCGAATTTTTTTCCCCAGTTATCAATGACGTCATGCTTTACTTTTCGGCTATTACAAATGACGACAACGCAGAATCATACGTCGATGACTTCGTTTCCATTATCGACCTCGAGACTGCTAAGAACGATCTGGTGCGATACTGGTTAGGCTGGTATTTGAGCGATAGAACTGTGTTTCAGCAGAACGACAATATTCGGGAGTTTTTGTATTCTGGTCCCATTGAGAATCAAGCGCGCGCTGCTCTGACGGTCAATAATTTGACCTGGGTTAGGGAACGTAAAGCAGATATATCCAATTTAAGTCCTCGAGGTAGGCGCGCAGTCCTCTACGCATCTCAGATCTTGCCTGCGGATGAGCGAAATCATTGGCTGCGTATGATGATGGGTGGAACGGAAGCGCTCACAGATAGATGGGTCGCGCAGTGGGTCCTAGAGACTGGTGGAAATCCATAAGAAGTAATCTATGAGTCTGTCCTTAAAAGAATCCAAAGCCATCGCCGAGATTGCTGATATTTTTTATTCATTCCTTCCTGGCTCTGGCGATCCTAAGTGGAAAGGGCATGTATCTTTCAAGACAGTGGCCGAGAAAGTAGGTGTCGGAGAGTTTTGGCAGCCTGGTAGCAAGCAACCAATGATTACGGCCTTATTGCAGCGGACGCTGGAACATAGGCGCGGATGTTTCGAGCGGCTAATTTTGGAAATAGTTCGTTGTGGCCTTACTTACCGTGAAAAGCAGGGGAATTCGGTTAAGCCTTCAGAAATACAGAAGCTAAATGGTCTGTTACTTGATGTTGGCTTTAAATTCCCCGATCTCTGGGATCCCGACTTCATTGCACTTCTAGACATTGATAGTGGAAAGCGAGCACAGGAGCGAGTGGATGCCGTGATTGCGGAAGAAAATCTTCGTATAACGGAGAAGCAGACGCGATCTGTAGATTTGCGAAGCCTGAGGGATGAGTATTTCGATCTGGGGAATGCGCCATCACCTCAAGCGGCAGGGTTCGCTCTCGAGAAGATCTTAAACAGAATGTTTGCCCTTCATGGGCTGGCTCCGCGAGAGCCATTTAAGGTCGTTGGCGAGCAAATAGATGGCTCATTCGATTTGGACCATGAGACCTACTTAGTTGAGGCAAAGTGGGAGAAAGCCCCTGTATCTGAAGCGGCACTCTTGATTTTCCGCGGGAAGATTGAAGGGAAGTCCGCATATACGCGAGGACTCTTTATATCACTTAATGGAATAACCAACGACGCAAGGATTGCAATTACTACGGGGAAGCAGCCTACCTTCTTTGTGATAGATGGATACGATTTGACGATGGTGTTGTCTGACGAAGTTAAGATGATCGAGTTCTTAAGACAGCGACGGAGGTTGCTCGCCGAAGAAGGTGCAGTTGTTGTGCCATTTCCTCAGCTATGGCGGGGAAGCAGAGGGTCTCACTAGGGGTAAAAGTTTTTGGGGTTATGAACTTATGATTGTCACATTGATAGCAATAGCACTATTTGTAATTGTGGGGCTCGCAATCGCGCATTACTTAGGTTTGATATCACAGAAGGCGGCGGCGAGCATCGATCTTGGTGGCGGCCTGGTGGTTGCATTTTGCGCTGTTGCTGCATTTTTTGTCGCTATTCAACAGCCGAGTGCTGCTTCCGGCAATGCGGGCCCTACGATGCCAACTCGAGCGAAAAGTATTTCCACAACTGCATCGTCAGCTGTCGCAACCATTCAGCCGCGAACTACCGCTGCGACACAGGGAGAACTAGCGAAACCGAGTAGTCAAACGGTCACCGTAGAGCCTGGCAGTACTGAAGTACTTTTTGACGGTCAGCTACGGATCTCTATGTTTACTGCTAGTGAGGAAGGCAAGCCCATGTATCTGAAGTTCTATGGTCAGATAGCGGGACCCGGTTTGAAGCCACAAAAGATTAATGCAGCGGGTCCAGGTTTTAGCCTTCAATATGGTGGATATGAGATTACTTTGTTGGAAGTAAATCTGCTTGACGCTAGGGTGATGGCGGTCAAGAGCACTAGAACAGATGCAAAGTGACTAGGGTCTATGAATGAAAGAGAATCGAGGATAGTCGGCGATGCCAATCAAGAGAATAGTAAATGAAGCCTGGGCCCATACCGCAATTTGTGAAGGAACTAGGCCATCAAGTTGTTGCCTATTTTCTCAATATTGATGAGCACGAAGCAGATGCGCTTTTACGTGGAAAATTTGAGTTAGATGGCGACAGGCAGAAAGTATTCTTGGAATTCGTCGAAAAGTGCAGACAGATCAGAGCCGCCCAGTCTGAGAGCAATGATCCTCAATTCCAATTAGTTAGCAGGTTGTCTTTGTATATCAAAGATGGTCAACATGTATTTTCTATTATCCGGCGGGATCTTGGTGGTGTTCAGCCAGAAATCGATGAGGGCGATAATCTTGTGCGACTCGTAGGCGTACTCGCGGCTAACGTTTACCCCATTCTCTTGCTGCATATTTCTGCACCTTTCCCTCCATTCCTCAGTGCCTTTACAAGATGGCCCACAAGCGGTCCGGTTGCAGATAGTCATCAGCAATTGCTCAATGCAATTATTGAAGATAAAGCGGTAGGAAAGATATTTCGTAGTAAGGACGGAACAGCGAGACAAGACTCGGTCGAATTTGCTACTTCCACGGGTAGAAGCAGTTCGTTACAACTGGATGGGTTCCCTGAATTAATTGTATTAAAGGCTTTCGAGTTTTGTAGGCTTAGAAATGACTATTCAATAGATGGATTATTAAAGTCGGTATCGACGGTAATTGGTCACTTCCGAGATCTCGCTGAAGGTAAAGCAATTGAAATACCGGTCCATATTGGATTTCATAACATAGGCGTGATTGGCAACATGGAGCTCAATACCGGGCTCGGCGTCCTTAGAGCCTATCATGCAGGTATATACAGTTTACTTTCTCCAGATGCGAGGCCAAGCACACTAGGGGGTACCAATGAGGTGCTGGGTTTTATTCTGGAAAGTAGTACCAAGTACCGAGTGTTTTTCCACAAGAACCTTAACGACATAGGAACCAAGGAGTTTGAAAGAACCTTCGCGAGTTTAAAGGAACTAGAAGAGCAATTTAGTTTAGCGGTTGCTCTGGCAATTGATCGGACACCACCTATAGGTCTTACATCGGCTTGGACTCATATCTTCGATCCAATTTCGCTCGGCGCGAATTTATCAAGGAAGTTTGTTACTTTCTCCCCGTTTAATCACTATCTATTAGATGAGCAGGGAGGCGCTCTACTGATTACCTGGTGCGAAAGGATTAAGACGCACCAAAGTAAATATTTGAATATTGCGATTCACCGAGTGGTGTCCTGCATCAGTGATCGCCTGGATCCAGTAGATGGATTTATTGATGCGGTCATGGCGTGGGAAAATATGTTTGGCAACGGCCCAGAACTGAAGTTTAGGATTTCAATGGCCATCGCCAAGTTGCTGGAAGAGAATGTGGATGCAAGAGTAAGACTTCAGAAGGCAGTATCCACACTCTATGATAGAAGAAGCGAAATTGTGCATGGATCTAAAACAGTCTCACATGAAACGGCTGCTGTCATGCGAAACGAAGCGGTTACAATCGCATTGCGCTGTCTCAGAGTTCTGTACACATCTCGAACTGAGCTGATAAATCAAAAAGATAGAGCAAAGCAAATACTGCTTCAATAGAGAGAGAATATTCGGGGACAGACCACATTCACCTGTATCGCGGGGGCGTGTATGAGTAGAACTAAATCAGCGATTCTGCTTCTTTCACTCTGCGCTGCTGTAGCGCTTTGCCTTTCCTTCGCCCCTGTAATTGCGGCGCAAGCCGATCCAACTGAATTTCAGTACAACCACGGTCTGTCATCAGTCCACATTACCCAGAAGGATTTGATAAAGATAATATTGGTGGCACATCAACTAGCCTACGAAGCAGATCGACTTGCTGATGTAGGAGAAGTTAATGGCGTGATAGAAAGTATGACGCTTTCATACGGGACTTCGAGTATCAAAATTAGTAACTTCAGTGAAAATCTTGGTTCTAATTTAGAAAATCTAGACATCCCAGCTGCTACGGGCGTTTCTTATTCCTTCAATGCCTTTGGCAGCCATCCAATACAATCGATTAACATAGATCTCACAGACTCTTCGCGAACTATTAGTGTGGCCGGCACATCTCAGGAACAGGTTGGCGCAATCAGCGCACAGGTTTTTGATTCCTTTTCTGACTATCAAGTCACTATGTCTGGTAATGGATTTAGATCGTTTTTGGCCGGTATAGCAAATGTATTGGGTGCTCTTCTATTAGGCTTGGGCTACGCCGTATTCGATACAAAATGGGTTCTAGCTCTGTCCTCTTCGATCGTAGGCGCCATTGTTTTGTGCTTACTGCATTTTGTTTCATGGCAGGAACTATTGCCGGGTACGTTGGTCACTGAGCAAGATCCAAGTTTTGCGATCAGATTTGCACCCGAGATTTCTATAGCTGGATTACTTTTTACCGTAGTCTTTGGTCTATTGGCGGTTGTTCCGCTTTTGAGATCGAACGAGGCTCATACAGAGAAGACTCCCGTAGAGGTGGCGGAAGAATAGAGTAGGTGATTGGAGACAGACCACGTTTCTTGAACCGCGCTAGACGAATGTTTTCTAGACTTAAAAACGAGGGGGTGCATATGAAGAAGCTCGTGTTGTCATTGGTGATCCTGTATTCCGGTGCCTGCCAGGCCGCCTTCCCGGGCAAGTGGGATGTGTACGCACTCCTGCTGGCAAGCCCCAATAAGGACGACGTCAGGGTCAGTTCGGACGCTATCCAGGAGGATGGCGTGAAGCTCCCCGCGCTGCTCGATCTGGTGGCGGAGCGCCTGTGCATGTATGTACACGCCGACCCGGACTCGGACATGGATATGGATGCGAAGGACAATATCAACACCGTGTCATCGCTCGCCCAGACCCTCGGCGGCTCCGGCGACGCCAGATACCGTCCGTTCCTGGAGGAAGCGCGGGCCAAGGCCAAGCAGGACGACAACAAGAAGCACTTCGGCGAGGCCTTGGGCGAGCTTCCCGCGGCCACGCCGGGCGCGGCCTATGAACCCTCCTGTCCCACCCTTGCGGAATTCCGCGCCCAGGCCCTCGCCGGGCGGACCCCGGCCAAGGTGAGTTTCAAGGACGCGAGCGGCTTCAAACCCGGCGACACGCTGGATGCGGTGCTCGCCAAGCTGGGCTCCCCCACGGTCGCACGTTATTACATGTACCAGACCTCCCATATCCTCTTTCATATTCATCACGATGACATCCAGATCTCCTATCTCGGCGCGGCCACCTTCCAATTCGGTGACGACGACGGGACCTGGCACATCATCCATGTCTTGGAGAATGCGGCGGATCCGGCGGTCTCTCCCACGAGCCCGGACGCAGAGCTTTTGGACGGGGTGTTGAGCGGTTCGAAGGAGGTGGTGTCGGACACCGGAGACCGGATGAGTGATCAGAAGCTCTATCCCACCGCCGTCCTCGATGCAACCGCAAGGCGCTTCTGGTACCAGCGCGACACCAGCGACGAGGACACGCTCGATGCCCTGGACGAAGTAGGCGATATCCTGAGCGACAGCAAGAACCCGCGCTATCGCATGCTGCTGACCCAGGTGAGCCAGCAGGCCAAGGAGAAGAGGCTGCGCAAGTACGCCGCGAGTGCCCTTGCCGATCTCCCGCCCGGCGACGCGGAACAGTTGCCGGTGCCGGCGGAGTGAGCGAGTAGCACTGCTACGAGCGCACATGCATGGGCCCGAAGCATGCCTTCGGGCGGGAGTGCAGGACGCACGACCTGGGCCGTGAGCGTAGCTGGATGCGTAGCGCGGCGGGCATGGGCTGTGCCGCCGGCGTATCATGATGCGCAGCCGGGCAGGTGACACAGTCACCCGGATATTTCTAGTCCCCCCACTGTCACAAAACATTCACACAGTTGGCCCTATATCGTTAAACCGGTAGGGGAGGGGCTATCAATTCGAGTGATGTCCGCTCAGCATCCGCGCATCTCAATGGCGGAGCCGACCGATGCTTACCGAAGGTGAGCAGCACTGCTGCGAACGACCGTGCAGGACAGCGCGGGCTGTGCCGCCGGCGTAGCAGGATGCGAAGCCGGGCAGGTGACGGTAGTCACCCGGAAATCCAGGGAGGGGCTATTCAATTTGGCAATCATTGACCAGCATCTGATCCCTTTTAAGGTTCGGAGCTGGTCGATGATTACCGAAGAGTCAGCACGCAAGCAGTTGGAGGCACTGCACCAGGAAGGTGTCGCGTTCGCCAAGGTGTTCGATGAGGAAGAGCAGACCGGGGATTTCGAGGAGCGATACCAGTCCTGGTACAGCCGCGCCCTTCCGATGATGAAACGGCTGGCGCCGGATCGTTACGCCGAGTTCCAGCGTTTCTATAGCCGCGACCCCAAGGTCTCCGTGCATTGGAGCCGTGACCACATCATCCAGGATGTCATCTGGGGCGTGGAGAATGAGAGCAAGGATCTCTGGCAAGAGGCCGGGCGCTGCTTGCGCAGCCAGTTGGCCATCCTGAAGTCCATCTCGGATCGCCTGAGCTGGGGAGATATGGATTCCGCCGATCAGGCGGAGCGGGGCCTGCAACTGGCCTTCCTCGAGACCGCCCGGGAGCTCATGAACGTCGACGAGCGTGCCGCCGGCGCCCTGGCCGGCACGGTCCTCGAGACCTATCTCAAGAACCTCTGTGGCAAGCACCGCCTCAAGTTCCGCAAGCAGGTCCCGCCGCTGCGGGAATATATAGAGGCGCTCCACACAGCTAAAGTGCTCGATATTCCCATCCACGCCCAAGCCACCTGGCTCGCCGAGATCTCCGCCCGTTCCCGCGCCGAGGGCGAATCCCCCACCAAGCTCCAGATTCGCGATCTTATAGATGGTTCCCGCTGGCTCATAACGAATGTTTTCTAGTATCTTTTGTTGCGGGGGAATCGTAGGGATTCTTGTTCATGGACGTAGCACTTCTGCTTTCCGGATTCGGCGGCTTCATGGTGGGTCTGACCATCTGGCCCAGGGTGGTGCGCTGGCTGCATTCCCTTTGGACGGTGTCCACGGAACGGCGGCGGAATCCCGCCCATCGAAGTGCCTGGCGTCTGGTCGCGGTGGTCCTGCTCCATTCCGGACCATGGATGCTGGCGGTTTTGATAGTGATGGCGGTGCTGATCCTCCCTTCACCCCACGCTGCTGGCTGGAACGTATTCTTTTACGGCTTCCTCGTGGGCATAGGCTTCATGGCCGTTGTAGCTGCCTGGCTTGTTAGGAAAGTGATGAAGAAGCGCGCTCAGCTCGCGGCACAATCTGCCGAAGCAAAGTTAGGCAATGCGAAGTAATAGGGGCTAGATATCAGGGGATGACCGTGCGCAAATCAGTATTGTTGATTCCGCTTCTTTCGCTGCTGTCTGCACTCGCGGGCTGTAGCAGCACCGCGAACATCAAGCCCGATGACCTCAGCGCCCTGGGGCCCGCGCCGACGGCGGAAGAGGTGGCTAAGGTCGCGGACGGCAAGCCTCTCTACCGGCTGGATTATCTCGCCGGCGGTCATGCCTTCCTCTACGAGACCTTCGAGGCCGCGGATACCGAGCGTTACTACGGGCTGCTGTTCCAGGATGGCAAGCTGGCGGCGGTGGATCTCACCGATGCCCGTGCCGCGAGCTGGCCTGAGTTGATGCCTTGCACGGTGTTCCCGGTGGACCCGGCCCAGGACGTGGACGCCTGTTTCCAGAAGTTCAACCAGGCGGCACTCGCCGCCGCGGTGAACGTCTCCGGTGACGTGGCGCCGGATCAGGCGGCCAAGGATCGGAAGGCCATCACGGCGGACAAGGCAGTGGATGCTGCGGTGTATATCACGCTCACGGCGCCTGTCTGGGTACCGATAGCGATCATCGCCTTGCCGGTGATGGCGGTATCTGAGAGCTCGCACAAGGCCGAGGGCAAGCCGGTGTCCGTCACGCTGGGCGAATCCTATGAGGACGTCCGCAGCCAGGTGCAGGCCTATCCTGCCAAGTTCCTGTCCGTCACCGATGGCAAGGGCACCGTGCTGGTCCCGGGCGCGGGGACCTCGGAAGTCTCGTCGGCCTTCGGCGTGCGGGAAGACAAGATCATATGGGTCTCGCTATTCCCAAGGGCGGGATGCGGTGCGGGACTTTTCGACGAAGGCACGCGCTGCGTGATGGCCGGAGTCACGGCTCCGCCTGGGGAATCTGTGCCCCGGAATCCGCGGCCGCCCGTGATGGATGACTGGCGTAACCTCGCGGTCTACTACACGGCGCCGCCGAAGTTCGAGGTGCTTGGCGAGACGCAGTCACACGCCAAGGGCTTCACTGACAAGGGCCGGACGGAAGATGCCTTGGAGGAGATGAAGAAGCAGGCGCTGCAAGACGGCGCCACGGCGGTGCTGGTCTACCCGGATGAATACCCCAGGTACCAGGGTTTGCCTGCTTCGCCACCGCCGGCGGACGGCCTGCCCATCTACGGAGAGGCGGGGGAGGAACCGCAGTCCGCGCAGTGGATCCGTGGCCTGGAGATCTACGTGCCCGCGGACGCCGCGGCCTTCCAGAAAGCCGTGCCGCTGCATGCCTCCGAGTGCGATGGCCTTTACAAACGGGAGTATGCCGCGAAGGCAGCCTACGAAGCGGCGAAAGATGACGACTCGAAAAGCAAGGATGAGGTAGCCGCCGCCAAGCAGGTCTATGAGACGGCGAACGACGCAGAGGACGCCGCCTTCTGCGGCGATGACGATTGGTACGCGGAACAGATGGCTGCTCAGGAACACTAAGGGGATGACCATGCGTAAATCGATATTGATGATTCCGCTTCTTTCGCTGGCCGCTGCCCTCACGGGTTGCGCTACGTTCGATCGTCCGATCGACATGACCGATACACCGATGGCCGCACAGTCGTATGTCACCGACCAGACGCCAGATGATGATTACCCTGGATTCCTCACCGGGGAAGGCAACGACTACAGCTGCCACTACGGCATCCATATGGAATCCAAGGGTGAGTACTCGCCGCCCAAGGCGCAGATATTCGCGAACCTGCTGGCTCAGGATCTGCCGGCGATCACGACCCATAAGGTCGTGCTCCAGCGCTTCGACGTCTACTACAACCACCGCTTGCGTCAGCTCAATGCTCTGAGCAATGCCGGCCTCGGCGGTTCCATCGTGGCTTCGATGAATTATGCCGCTGCGCACCAGAACATGGGTATCTTCACCTTCGACAAGCTGATCATGGATACCAAGCCGGAGGTGGATCGTTACCCCGGACAGAACCAGGTGGGCTGCGACAATGCCCACGAAGGCGAGTACTACCCCTCGGAGATCAGCGGCGGGTATGACGTCGTGGTCTCGTGGTTCAAGTTCACGGTGGACGACCATCCCTACGAGTTCCGCACCTTCTATCAGTTCCAGCCCGGCGACGACAAGCAGGCACAGACCGCAGGCATAGACGATGCCATCCGCATGTCGGTGAAGGGCATCGCGCAACAGATACAGCTATAGGGGACACCAACCGCTGAACTGCTTCAGCAAGTAGAGGGAACTATGAGCACGCGAGTCGAGGTCATCATCGATACTGATGGGGAAGATATACCGGTCAGGGATCTCTTTGAATTTCTCGAATTGTTCCGGGCGGCTTATGTGATGGGTATCGCCCTCGGTCCAGGCGAGGGGACTATGGAGATGCTCGGCGAGGCTTCGGGTCGATTGGCGTACGCGATCAGGCAAAATGTATTCGATGAAGAAAGGGCCTTGGGATATATGGATTTATCCCCAGACGAGGAATTGAGGTTCGGTAAGATCAGAAGGGAAAATCCGATTGGGATCGTTCTCGCTGGCATCGGCATCGCGCTCACGGCTGCGGTGATCTTGTCAGGCGGTCAGATATCCATCGATGAGAAGAGCGTCCATGCAAAGCTTCCGCCCCTGGGTCACGGCATAAAGAAGTTGAGGGAAGCGCTGAGGCGCGAAGAGGCACCGAGACCGAGGAAGAAGCCGTCCCAGGGCAATGATCCAAGTCCTGGGCTGTAGGATAATCGGGGACAGACCATCATTTGGGAGAGGCGAGTTGGACTAGAGCCGCGTTGAGTGCCGCCACCGCTTGGAAATACGCCTCGGCAGCGGCATCGAGGCGTTCCTTCCATTTCTTGACGTTGTCCTTCTTCTTGGCCAGCTCGTCGGCCGCCTTCTTGAGCTCTTCGTTCAGACGCTCCGAGGGATTGTGGTATTGACCTTCCGAATCCTTCTGCGGGAACTGCCACCTGCGCCAGACGCTTTCGTATTCTTCTTGCGCGGCCTTCTCCGAGTCCAGGGCAAGGTCATAGAGCTTGGTCGCGTCCTGCAGCCGCTCCAGCTTGTCCATGAGGTCTCTCACCAGTTCGTCGATGCTTGCCATGGCGGCCTCCCTAAGCATGTCTAGTGAGCTTTGCTCCCATATCTCATGGCTGCTTCCCTGACCGATATTCCAGTTTATCCCGCATCAGGTCGGTACATAGCGCAAGCCGACGCACCCGGACTTGTCGAAGGTCCTGGATTCCACCAGCTTCAGGCGCAGGCGCTCCGGCAGGCCGACCTCGTCGAAGAGTCGCCGCCCTTTGCCAGCGATCACCGGGCCGACCACGATGCGGTATTCGTCGATGAGGCCGAGTTCCATGAGTTGGGAGGCGACGTCCACGCCGCCGGCCAGGAGGGGCTTGCCGGATTCCTGTTTCAGTCTGAGAATCTCGTCCTGAAGGTTGCCGCGGACGATCCGCGTGTTCTTCGCTTCGACCCGGTCCAAGGTCTTGGAGAAGACCACCACCTGGGGGACGGCGCAAAAGGCCTCAGCGAACTCGATCTCGGGCTTGGACTGTCCTTCATGGTCCTTCGCCACGTTGGGCCAGTAGGGCACCATCAGTTCGTAGGTCTTGCGGCCATACACGAATGTGTCCACCTCCCGGACCATGCGCGTGTAGTAGTCCATCACGTCTGCGCCGCCGGCTACCTGTCTGTGGTCGCAGCATCCATCTAAGGTCACGTTGATCGCATATATGAGTTTTCTCACAAATCACCTGTTGTGCTATACTGAACTACATGGTTCAGTATAGCACCAGTGCTTCGTTTGCTGCGCTTTCCGACGCCACCCGGAGAGGGGTGCTGGAGCAGCTGGTGCGGGGCGACGCCTCCATCACCGACTTGGCCGAGAAGTTCCACATGACCCTCACGGGCATGAAGAAGCATGTGGGCGTCCTGGAGCGGGCGGGGCTGGTGGTTACGGAGAAGATCGGCCGGGTGCGCACCTGCAGGCTCGGCAAGCGCCGGCTGGAGGAAGAAGCCGCCTGGATCGAGCGCTATCGGCAGATGTGGGCAGGACGCTTCGATGAGCTGGACGATGTGATCGAGGAATTGAAAATCAAGGAGAAGGTCGTTGGCCGCAAGAAAGGAAAATGAGACCAAGCTGGAACGTAAGAGTGACCGCGAGCTGGTGGTCACCCGGATCTTCGATGGTCCCGTGCACATCGTGTTCCAGGCCTGGAGCAAGCCGGAACTGTTCCGGCGCTGGTGGGTGCCCAAATCCGTAGGCATATCCTTGCTTTCCTGCGAGATGGATGTCCGCACCGGCGGCAAGTACCGCCTCGTGTTCGGCCAGGATCCGTCGCAGTCCATGGCGTTCTTCGGCAAGTACCTCGAAGTGATAGCGGATTCCCGCATCGTCTGGACCAACGAGGAGAGCGCCGAAGCTTCCGTCACCACCGTGACTTTCGAGGAGCAGGCCGGCAAGACGCGGGTGGTCTACCACGAGCTCTATCCTACGAAGGCGGCACTCGACGAGGCCATGACGTCCGGCGCCCCCAACGGGCTTGGCGAGCAGTTCGCGCAGCTGGACGAGCTGCTTACCACCCTGAAGTAGCTATTTGAGGGGCGGCCGCTTGAATTGATCTTCGGTCCGGCTGAAGGAGAAGTCGTAGCTGTCCCTGGCTTCCGCGGGATTCCCGGACCGCTCCACCTGGCTGGTCTTGCAGCGCAAGCTCATCTCGGTGAAGGCCAGCAGCGAATCTTCCAGCACAGTGGCGTGCTGCGTGGGGGGCTCGGAGTAGAGGGCTGCGAAGTAGCTGCCGGATCCGGTCGGATCGGTGCCGAATTCCAGCTTGCGGTGGGCGCTGTCGATCCCGATCATGTCCAGCTTCAAGCGGCGTCGGCCCATCTGCTGCGACCTGTCCAGCACCCTGAATCCGTTGTAGCTCATGAAGTTCTGGATGGATTCTTCGGACGGCGGGTTGGCCCGGCGCTTGCACTCGAAGATGAACGAGAGGTCCGCGCTCACATCTATATAGACGGGCTGGGTTCCAGCGGCAGGCCGCAGCATCATGAATCCGACGGCGAGCCCGATGAGCGCGGTGACGACGGCGATCCCTGGCCAGTGCTTCATGACTCCAACGTATCTTCCGGATGTGGCGGGGTGATGGTGGATCGGCTACGACCCTGTCATCCCCCGGTTAAAAGACCCCTCCGCATGCACCACGTCTAAATGCATACGGAGGGGAGCGGGGGTAAGCGAGGTCAGCGGCGGCGACGCAGGGCCGTCACGCCGGTGAGCAAGGCGAGGCAGAGCAGGTCGAAGCTGCCGCCGCCGGTGGTGCCCATGTCGCCCGATGCCGACTGGCTGCCGAGACGGTGACTCTGCGTCAGGCCTTTCACGATCATGGTCTTGCCTTGGAACTGCACCTGGGCGCCGCTGCCCTTGGCGAGCGAGCCCGGGGCCATGAAGAAGCACACGTCCACCGGCGCGGGCGTGTAGGCCTGGGCGGGCGCGAAGCTGCCATCGCCGTTGTTGAGGAACAGGCTCTGGGTGCCGTCCTGGTTGTCGGTGACGATGTCTTCCCAGCCGTCGCCGTTCTGGTCGAAGGACCAGATGCCCACCGGCGCGGCATTCGCCTGGTAGCTCGCCGGCGTGCCGAAGGTCCCGTCACCGTTGCCGGGAAGCACGGTCACCGTGCCGGCGGAGGTGCTGGCTGCGGCCAGGTCGGGCACGCCATCGTTGTTGAAATCGTCGATGTCCACGGCGTCCGCCAGGACCGGGGTCCAGGCCACGGGGTTATAGGTGCCGTCGCCATGGGGGAGCATGACGCCGACGCCGGACTTCCCGCCGTAGAGGAGGAGGTCGGTCTCGCCGTCGCCGATGACGTCGCCGGTGGTGACGGTCGAGAAGTCGCCGGCCGGGTAGCTCTTGCCCGGGCCGAAGCTGCCGGTGCCGTCGTTGAGCAGGAGGGTGAGGCTGCCGTTCGAGTTCAGCAGCAGGTCGGGCGCGCCGTCGCCGCTCAGGTCCTGGGCCGTCAGCGTGCCCGCGTAAGCGCCGGTCGGATAGACCGCGGCGGATTCGAAGTCGTCGTTGCCGTCGTTGATGAACATGTCCACGCTGTCCGCGCTGCCGCTGGACGCCACGATGTCGTCCCAGCCGTCGTCGTTCACGTCCGCCGCCACCACCGCGACCGGGGCCGCGGCCATCGCCAGGGTCGCCTGATACGTCACGATGCCGCTGCCGGTGCCGTCGTTGACCAGCACCTGCATGCCCGCGCCGCCGGCGGCGGCGCTGTTCACGCCCAGGATCAGGTCCGGCATGCCGTCATTGTCCACGTCATCGATGGTGACGGAGGTGATGTAGCTGAGATCCAGGTTGCTGGGGTTGGAGAAGCTGAAGCTGTAGGTGCCGTCGCCGTTGGTGACGACGCTGAACACCAGGTCCGTGCCGGGGTAGGTGACCGCGCTGTCCGCGACGCTGGAGGCCGTGGCGGTGGTGGCGGAGCTGCCGGTGCAAGGCGCCGTGCACATCACCATCCCGCCTCCCGCGGCGATCATCGGCCCGCCGGGGTTGGCGACGCAGGGGCTGATCCCGTCCGCGAAGGTCGCCTGGCTCAAAGCCCATCCGATGCCGATACCCATCACGCCGGCGAGATTCAGCTTCACGTCATCACCCCTTTATCCGTAGGTGCCCCACTGCCATGCGGGGGGCCTCATGAAGTCATCACGCCGGGGCGCGCCGGAAGGTTCCCTTTGCCGGCGCCGGACCGGCGCCTTGGAGAAAGGGAACCTTTCTCCCATCCCAACCGTTATTATTGGTGAGGAGTGTCCCCACACTCCGGGGTAGGGCCTTGGCGACTAATCAGGACAGGCGGCGTGCAGAGTTCGAGGCGCAGGTGCGGCCCCATCTGGAGTGGCTGTACCGGCTGGCCTACCGCTACACCGCGCAGGCACAGGACGCGGAAGACCTGGTGCAGGAACTCCTGGTGCGCCTCTACCGCAACCCCGAGAAGCTGGCGGAGCTCAGTGACGTCCGGCCCTGGCTGCTCCGCTCTCTATATAACCTGTTCGTGGATCAGTGGCGCCATCGGCGCCGCACGCCCTTCGGTCATCTGCATCCGGAATCCTGGGATACCCTGTTCGCAGAGGAAGGCGCCGGCGAGACGCCCGAGACCGAGCTGCAGTCCGCGGGCCTGCGGCGCCTGGTGCTGGAGGCGCTCTACCGCGTGGACGAAGAGCATCGCGCGCTCCTGGTGTTGCACGACGTGGAGGGGCACACCCTGCCGGAGCTCGCCGAGACCCTGGGGCTCCCACTCGGGACCCTCAAGTCACGCCTGTTCCGGGCCCGGCGGAAACTGCGCCGGCAGCTTGGGGGCGGGAACCCTTTGGCGGAAGCCGACGTGATAGTTGCTGAGGGCTGAACGTATGGACTGCAAGACCGTCAACGAGATCCTGGACCGCGGCGGAGCCGATGAGCCCGCGGCGGACCTGCGCCTGCATCTCGCCCATTGCACCGCCTGCCGCAAGGCTTGGGACGCGGGCCGTGCGGCCGCGGCTACCCTGAAGTCCCTGCCTGTGCCCCCGCTGCCGGCGGGCTTCGCCGATCGGGTGCTGAGCCGCGCTTACGCCCAGGCGGAGCGGGTGGAGAGCCGGCGGCGCGGCATGCAGCACTGGAGTCTGGCCCTCGCAGCCACGTTCCTGCTGGGGCTGGGTCTTGGCCTGTTCTTTGCCTGGAACGCCGCCGCCCCGGCGGACGGCTATCGGACGCTGGCCGACGGCACCCTGGTGCTCGCGCCCGGCAACCGCACGGTGGTGCGCATCGCCCTCGACGCGGACCATGCCATCGGCGACGTGGATTTCATGATCGCCCTGCCGGCGGGCATGGAGCTCGAGGGTCACCCCGGCGAGCGTGAGGTGGCCTGGCACGGCGAACTGAAGCAGGGGCGGAATGTGCTCGGCCTGCCGCTCCTGGCCCAGGCGGGGGCGAGGGGTGAACTCACGGCCGAACTGCGTCATGATGAGAAGGACAGCGTCATCAAGCTGCGCGTCGTAGCCGCCACCGGGCCCACCTGGTGGGTGCGCCTGCGGCAGTGGGCGACGTGACGGGGCCCTAGGCCCTGGAGGATATGAGCATGCGTCTACACAGTCATCTGATAATCCTGCTGGGTGCCGCCATCGGCTGTGCCGCGGGTCCCGCGCTGGCGGACGGCGACGTGACCATGACGGTGATCCCCAGCGGCGGTGACGTGGTGAAGACGGTGGTGCAGAACATCACTGTCCCAGCGGACGCCGACAAAGTCGCCAAGGCCCCGCACAAGGCGCCCGCGGCGGACCGTGACAACGACGCTGACCGACAGACCCAACAGCAGTTGGCGGAAGCGGCGGCCGAACATCAGGCCGGCCAGACCCAGCAGCTGGTGCAGCAGCAGGCGCTCCAGGCGCAGATCGCGGCCAGCAAGGCGAAGCCACTCTCACCGCCGCCGCCACCCCCGCGACCGCCGCGTCGTTGACAGCCTAGCTCAGGCACATGACCGGGTCCGCCGTCGCGGCTTCGGTCGATCCCTGATTTTTGTTGATTTTTCACCGCCGCCCCGCACAATACGTATAACCCGCTTCCTTCAGGCGGGACGATGGGGCGGACGGATCAATGGGGCGATTGCTTGCGGTTCTCATCGCCGCCTTGTCATGCATGGTCCATGCCGGTGCCCAGGCGGATGATGCGAGTGCCGAGTCCGCCTATGCGGCGGGTGTGTCTGCGTTCCAGGGTGGAGACTATGCGGCGGCGCGCGGCGATTTCCTCGCGGCCCGCGCCGAGGGCTATGAGACCCCGCAGCTCGACTACAGCCTGGGCGCCACTTGTTATCAGCTCCACCGCTACAACGAGGCGAGGCGGGAGTTCACGCGCCTGCTGGCGGATCCCAACGTCGCGCCGCTCGCCCACTACAACCTGGGGCGCATCGCCGTGCGCGAGGGGGACGTGGATGCCGCCCGGGCTGAGTTCCTGGCGGCGGATTCGGAGATGGCAGCCTCCGAGATACGGGATCTCGCGGCGACGGAACTGGCGCGCCTGCCGCCACCCACGCCGCACTGGTACGGCTATGCAGACTTCTCGGCGGGTTACGACGACGACGTGTCGCCGGCGCCCTTCGCAAGCTTGCAGCCGCCCGCGCGCCAGGGTTCTCCCTTCGTCTCGGTACTGGCAGGTGGGTGGGGTCAGTTCGCCGGGCTCCCGGACGACGGTTGGCAACTCCAGGGCAGCGTCTACCGTGCCGACTACTCACGCCTCTCCAGCAACGACGAGACCTTGCTGCTGGCCGGTCCGGGATACCGTTATGCCGCCGACGGCTGGCACTCGACCTTCGACCTTCTTGGCAGCCACATCATCCTTGGCCGCGATGTCCTGGAAGACTCGCTGCTGGGGCGCGCCGAGGAAACGCGTGACCTCACGCCGGCGGATGCGCTGGCGGTGGGCGTCGAATACGAGCGCGTGGTCGCAGGCAGCGATTTCCCCTACCTGACCGGCATCCGGCAGTCGATCTTCCTGGAGGACCGGTTCAAGGGGGATATGACGCAGGTGTTGCTCGGCTATGAGCACGAGTCCAATCACCGCAACGACCTCACGCTCGAAAACGACTTCTTCAGCGCCTCGCCTCTGCGCAGTCGCTTTTACGGCGAGCTGACCCTGAAATGCACCGAGGCCCTGAGCCTGCACGCCGGCGCGAGCTATGAGAAGAGCCTCTATGGCGGGCACGACGTGGTGATGGATGGGCTGAACGACCTCGTGGCCAGGCGTGACGACGACCTCTATATAGGTTCACTCGGCGGGAGTCTCGAACTGACGCCGCGCTGGAGCCTGCTCCTGGAGGACCGCTACCTGAAGAACGACTCCAACATCCCCTTCTACAGCTACCAGAGCCACCGCCTGATGCTCAGCTTGCAGCACCTCTTCCAGTAAAGAACCTGCCTGGCCGTCCCGGACAATATGTCGCAGAGATTGATGAAATCGAACCAGGGCGGGACAAGGTAGAGGGATGGATGACATGCTTCTCTTTGCCACAATCGTCAGACGGCTGGGGCCTGCAGCCTGTGTGCTGCTGGTGCTGTCCCTGACCGGTTGCGCGACCCTGGTCCCTTCTTATGGCCGTGATCTGAAGGCGGCAGAAGCGCGCATAGACTCCGGTAGCCAAGTGGCCGACACGCCCTGCGGGCCCATCGAATACGCCGAGCGAGGCGAGGGCCCGCCGGTGCTGGTGGTGCACGGTGCAGGCGGCGGCTTCGACCAGGGCCTCATCATCGGCGCGCCGCTGGTCCAGGCCGGATACCGCATCATCGCCGTGTCGCGCTTCGGCTACCTGCGCACGCCGCTGCCGCCGGATGCCTCACCGGTGGCCCAGGCCGATGCCTATGGTTGCCTGCTGGACGCCCTGGGGGTCACGCGGGTCGTGGTGCTGGGCGCTTCAGCGGGTTCGCCTTCCTCCATGCAGTTCGTGCTGCGCCATCCCGATCGCTGCAAGGCGCTGGTGCTCCTGGTGCCCATGCTCTACGCGCCACCCGGCGACAAGACCAATGCAGCCAAACACCCGGAAAGCGCGGGCTTCGTCATGGATACCATACTGCGCTCGGACTTCCTGGTCTGGCTGGGGCCGCACCTCAGCCGAGGCATGGTGGAGAAGGCCATGGGCACGCCGCCCGGAGTGGTCGAGCGCGCGAGTCCGGAGGAGCAGGCGCGCGTGAAGGAGATGATGGCCCAGATCCTGCCCGTGGACCCGCGCCGCGCCGGACTATCGAACGACATGAAAGTGATCGGGAGCCAGGTGCGTTACGACTTGGAAGACGTCGCCGTGCCGACCCTGGTGATCAGCAGTGCCGATGATCTCTATGGCAGCTACGATCCGGCGCTCTATACGGCGGCGCACATCCCCATGGCCCGCTTCGTCGGCTATACCACCGGCGGTCACATGCTGGTGGGCGACGAGGCCGATGCCATCGCTTCGATAGCCGCGTTCCTCAAAACAGAAACTGCATCCGGAGTTGCTGCGAATAGATAGGAGGATAGGCCGCGGTTTCGAGTCTGATAGATTAGGGGACATGAAACCGACCATCACCGCCTTCAGGAATTCGCCGGATCGCGGCCGGGGGCTCGCGCGCGACATGCGGGTGCGCTGGGCACTGGAAGAGATGGGACAACCCTACGATGTCCGGCTGATCAGCTTCGAAGAACTGAAGGCGCCCGGGCATCGGGCCCGGAATCCCTTCGGCCAGATCCCCACCTATGAAGAGGGTGGGCTCACGCTCTTCGAGTCGGGCTCCATCATCCTGCACATCGCCGAGACCCACGCGGCTGGATGAATTCCCGAACGTCGCCGCCTACGTGGCCCGCGGCGAGGCGCGCCCCGCCTACCAGCGGGCCTTCGCTGCTCAATTGAAGGTCTTCACTGACAATCAAACCACCCGTGAAGGTAGTTGCACCGCGCCCCTTTGGAGTCGCGGTGCAACTACCGGACCTTAGCTCAAGTCACACCGCTCTCTTCAGCTCATCCACGAACTTGATCGACTCACGGCGCAGATGGTCCGCCATGGCCGGGATCATCATGCTCTTGACCCGTCCGGCCTCGATGTCGCGGCAGAGCTTGGTCTTGAGGTCCAGGACTGCCTCGGCGCAGGTCATGATCTCGTAGGTCTTCTGGTTCTTCACCAGTGAGACCACCACCGAGCCCGGCTCGCCCACCTCGCCGACCAGGGAGGCGACCACGCCGCCGGTGCCACCCCGGCTCAGGTGGCGGAACACGCTGCTGGTCTTCATGCATGCGTCGATGAGGCTGTACTCATCCGGATCCAGCATGTGGGCGATGAAGCGGCAATCCTCGTCCATGCAGCCAGTCCAGAAGGTGCAGACCTCGGCCCGGTCATACTCCGCCTGGCCCAGGGAGAGTTCCTGCAGGCGCAGGCACCAGCGCTGTGCTTCCCGCTGGGTGTGCTCGAAGGCCAGTGGATAGACCAGGCAGTACAGCTTGCCGCTGGCCTGGGCCTGATGACAGACTGCCTTGAAGGCGATGAAGGGCTTGATCTCCTGGACCACCGTGTCGCAGAAGGCCTTGAGCGCGCTGGGCTGCGGCGGGCCTTCCGCCACGATCCTGGCGAACAGGGCCTTGAACTTCTTCTCGAACTGTTCCGCCTGGTCGTGCTCCCGCGGCGCCAATCCCTGCGGTATCTGCAGGGCGAAGAACTGGGCATGTTCCGCCAGGTTCTCGGCGCAGAAGCGGGCATCGCTCCAGGCATGCAGGCACACGTCCTGCTGGTCCAGGGCCGGCAGGATCACCTCTTTCTCGAACTGGGATTCACTCCGCGAGCCATCCCGGCTGCGCATGTGGGTGACGAAGTCTTTCGGCTGGGTATGTAAGGCTAGGCTGGGTGTCATGTTGATTCTCCAAGGGGTTTATCGGAAGACGAATAAACCACCCCAGGCTCCACGTTGCATGGAACCGTCGACACATCTCGATGTGTCCATCACGCTGACGCGCGAAGGATGGTGAAGCTACGCGCACGACACACCCCGGGCTGTGAGCTGGCTCACAGAGTCAGCGTGACGGGGATCAAGTCGGTCCGGGTTACGTCAAATAGATGGCCGGCCCCCAGAACTGGCGGCCGGGTCTCCAGATTGAACCGCGGAGGGGCTAGGCATCCCAAGGGGACTGGCCCATCATTCGTCCCGGATGCACTGGATCGCGAGGGGCTCAAGCGCATGGATTCGTTCTGGCACCACCATGGTCTCTGGTTCATCCTGTTCATGGCGTTCTTCCCGCGCCTGACGCTGCTGTTGTCCGGCGTCGCCTGGGGCGGGATGCTGTGGTGGCTGGGCTGGCTGTTCACGCCGCGGCTCCTGGTGGCGATCCTCGCCACCACCAACTACTGGCAGACGGACATGGTCCTCTGCGTGCTGACTTGGGCGTGGGCCCTGAGCGGTGAAGGTTTCGAGAAGACCGTGATCGTGCACAAGCGGCCGCGCTATGGACGCCGTACGGATGACTGACCATGGACTGGGACTGACCGGTGTCGAGCCCTTCGAGATCTCCTGCCCTTATTGCGGCGAGACCATCGAGATCCTCATCGATCCGTCGGTGGAGAGCCAGTCTTATATAGAGGATTGCCAGGTCTGCTGCCGGCCCATCAACATGGCGGTGAGCATCGACGACGACGGCAATCCGACCGTGAACGCCTGGGCCGAAGACGAAGCGTAGATTGGGCCGGCGCAAGCCGGGCGCTCGTGTATCAAATTGTTACGCCAGACGACTGCTGTGCGACTGTGAATCCCAGATTGGCCCGGAGGCGCCCTGCGCCTGGGCTCGAACTCATGGCGTGCCGCATTTAGTCAAATCCGCCTCCCCCAAGCCGTCTGTCGCACCGACATATGGCGTCTGAAAGTATGAGTGTGTTCACAGTTTTACTACGCGTACTAATGACATATATGGGACCGGACCGATCGCTCTGACGTGCACCTGTGTCTGCAAGGATCGCAGCATGGAGATAAAGCGCTGATGGACAAGCTCATAAAAGTGCTGATCGTCGAGGACTCCGTGGCCGACGCGGAGATCGACGTTCTGACCCTGGAGTCGAGCGGGCTCGCGGTGCAGTCGCGCCGCGTGGACACGGAGGTGGAATACCTCATGGCGCTGCGCGATGGGCCGGACATCGTGCTCTCGGACCATTCCATGCCGGCCTTCGATTCGCGCCGTGCGCTCAAGATCCTCCGTGATCAGCACAGCGACATCCCCTTCATCGTGGTCTCCGGACGCATCGGCGAGGCCGCGGCGGTGGACCTGATGCGGGCCGGCGCCAGCGACTACGTGCACAAGGACAACCTGGCGCGGCTCGGACCGGCCGTGCGCCGCGAGCTGGAGGCGGCGGAGGAGCGCCGGCGCAGCCGTGAGACCGAGCAGAGGCTGCATCGCTCCGGCGGCTCGCTGGATACGCTCATGCACAACCTGCCGGGCATGATCTACCGGATGGTGCAGGACTGCGGCGCCTGGCGTTTCGAGTTCGTGAGCGAAGGCTGCCGGGAACTGACGGGCTACGACCGGGAAGCCCTGTCGGGCGTGGACGGCCTGGAGCTGGCGCGACTCCTGTACGGCAACGAGGAGGCGGGCGAGCTGGACGAGGTGCTGCATACGCTGGACTCCGAGGGCCATTTCACCCTGGAGCACCGCCTGCGCTGCGCCAACGGCGACGTGAAGTGGGTGTGGCACCGGGGCGCGGTGATCCGCGACCGGACCGGAAGGGCGCGCCACGTGGAGGGCTTCCTCGCGGATGTCACCGCGCAGAAGGTGAACCAGGCGAAATTGGACTATCTGGCGCGCCACGATGCCCTGACGGGCCTCGCGAACCGCGCCGAGTTCGAGGAGCAATTGGCGCGCAGCCTGGAGCGGGTCAAACGCCGTTCCCAGAGCCTTACCCTGTTGTTCATCGATCTCGACGACTTCAAGAAAGTGAACGACTCCTGGGGCCATCAGTGCGGCGATGCGGTGCTGCGCGCCGTGGCGGGCCGCTTGACCGCGTGCAGCCGCAAGGGCGACATCGTGGCCCGGCTCGGGGGCGACGAGTTCGCACTGGTCATGGATGACGACGAGGCCGCGGAAGACGTGGCGCAGGCGGTGCCGCGCATCCTGGAGGAGGTGGCGCGCCCAATGAGCCACCAGAACCGCGAGTTCGGGGTCGCCGCCAGCATCGGCATCGCGGTGTGTCCGGGCGACGGCGAAGACGCGGCGACGCTGCTCAAGAACGCCGACGCCGCCATGTACGCGGCCAAGGAGAACGGCGGCGGCACGTTCCGCTTCTACGCGGACAAGATGAACGAACGGGCCAAGAGCATGCAGGTGATGCGCAAGGCACTGCACAAGGCGCTCAGGCACCGGGAGTTCGAGCTGTATTTCCAGCCGGAAGTGCGGCTCTCGGACCGCCGCATCGTGGGCGTCGAGGCGCTGGCGCGCTGGCGGCGCGCACCGGGCAAGGTGATGACGGCAGAGCACTTCATCCCCTTCGCGCGAGATGCGGGAGTGGTGGCTGCCATCGACCGCTGGGCGATCCGCGCCGCCTGTGAGCGGGCCCAGCAGTGGAGCGCCGCGGGACTGTCGTTCGGCCGCATCACCTGCAACCTTTCGGTGCAGACGCTGTCGGACCGCAAGTTCGCAGGCCGGCTGCATGACGACATGCAGGAGTTCGCGGTGGCGCCCGAGTGGCTGGGCATCGAGATCGGCGAAGCCAGCCTCTTGCAGGACATGATCGCGACCCGCATCACCCTGGACAAGATCGCGGACCAGGGCGTGCACATCGCGCTGGACGATTTCGGCGGCGGCAACTCGTCTCTCAGCCACCTGACCCGCTTCCCCATCGAGCGCCTGAAGCTGTCGCGGGGTTTCATCAGGAACATCCCGCGCAAGGACGAGGAGTTGCAGGTGTGCCGGGCCATCCTGGCCATGGCGGAGAGCCTGCGCCTGGAGGTCTCGGCGGTGGGCGTCGAGCTGCAGGAACAGGAGGTGTTCCTGCACCATGCGGGTTGCGGCAAGGCCCAGGGCTTCCTGTTCGCGCCGCCGGTATCGGAGGCGGTGTGCGCGCAGCTGCTGCGGGATGGCTACTGCGAAGCCGAGGTGATCCAGGCGGTACCCGAGGAGGGGCTGGACCTCGGGGAGCAACTTGTGGTCTAGTCCGTGAAGCTCAGTAAACCAGGGGCGCCCGGGCTTGAAGTCACAGTCGAGGACGAGACATAGGACGGGCCAAACCCCGCCCCGGCGCTTCGCCACAACCATGGTCACCGTGCAGGGCTCGCTGCCGGAGACCATCAATCCCTGCGCCGTTGTGCCGGCGAATATTGTCGCCGCGCTCCGGGCGGAATCCGGCAAGAACCAATCCATCCCGGTGCGGGCCAGCCTGCAGGGCAAGCCCTTCAAGGCGAACCTGGTGCGCTACCGCGGCGCCTGGCGGCTCTATTTCAACGGCACTATCCGCAAGGCAGCCGATGCACAGCCCGGCGACCGGGTGACGGTCACGCTGGTCTTCGATCCCAAGCCGCGGATCCTGGCGGTGCCGCCTGCCTTAGCCAAGGCCTTGGCGGCAGACCGCAAGGCCAAGGCGGCTTTCGATGCCTTGTCGCCGTCGCGTCGCAAGGAACTGCTGCGCTACCTCGGCAACCTCAAGCGCGAAGAGAGCCTGACGCGCAACGTCCGGAGGACGCTGCGTCATCTCACGGGGAAGAAAGTGGATGCCTCGCCGACTGGGCTGTATCGGCCGGCCAAGGTCAAACGGCGTTAGAGCGCTGAAGTTCTAGTGCGGCACCAGGCCGTCTTGAGGAGGCGCCGCGGCGTCATCGCCGCCGGCTTCGGCGGCTTTCTTGGCCGCCTTCTTGGCGAGCTTGTCTTCCCGCTTCTTCTGCTTGGCGAGGTCGCGCTGGCGCTTGTCGAACTTGTAATTGGCTTTGGCCACGGATATTCCTTCAGGCGTATAGGCCAGTATAGGCGCATATGAAAACGGCGGGCCAAGGCCCGCCGTTTCTTTTCCTGACTCGAATCTGCTTAGTGGCTTTTCAGCCAGGCATCCACCTGCGGCAGGCGTTGCTTGCGGATGGCGGCATGCTCGTTGATGTTGCCCTCAGCCTTGACCACGTCGCCGCGCGCGCTCTCGGGGATGCTTCTGGCCGCATAGGCCTCCAGCTTGGCGATGATGCCGGTATCGCGGGCGTTGGAGGCCAGGCGCGGGGCGAAACGGCTGCGGCTCGCCGGTTCCAGCAAGGCGATGTAGGCGTCCTGGTGGGCGACGAAGAAGTCCAGTGCCATCTCCGGGTAGTACTCGGAAGCCCCGCCCAGCATGGCCGGGCGCGTGGTGGCCGGCACCTCGTCGGTGAGCGAGAGGTCCAGGGCTTTCTGCACCAGCGTCTTGTCATGGGCCGAGGCCAGCAGGCGGTAAAGCTGGCGAGCCTCGAGGTTGGAAGAAGCCTTCTTGGCCAGTTGGTGCAGCTGCTCCCAGGTGGCCGCGTCCGCGTGGTCCGCGACGATGGCCAGCACGGTGAGACGCATGTCCGCCGACAGGCTGTTCCGGTCCTTGAGATAAGCGGCGAAGCGCTTGTCGGCTTCGGCGATCACCGCCGGATCATCGAAGGCGCCCAGGGCCTCCAGGATATCGCCACGCAGGATGGTGATGTTGCCGTCCTCACCCGGCTTCGGGTCCCAGCCGACTTTAGCTAACAATGGATTGACGGTCTTGCGGGCGTAAGCCTTGAACGCCGCCTGGGTGGGGAGACCCTCGTAATAGAAGTTGAGCGCGGCCAACTGGTTCACCAGATGACCGGCCACCACCGGGTCCAGCGCCGGCGAGGCCTGGGCCGTGAGCGACATGAAATCGTCCATGGGCTCGTAACCGGCGAAGCCCAGCGCCTGACTGTCGTTCAGGAGCCCGAGCTGGTCGGCGGGCTTGAGTGCCGGGAACTGTGCGGCGACGCGGCCGAAGGAGGCGGCGTCGTAGAGCGTGCGGTAGTAGCCTGCCTGGCCGGGGTTCAGCACCACCGCCGTGTCCGCGGCGACGTTGACGTCCACGGGCTTGCCGGCGGAGACGATGCCATGCCAGAGCGGCGCACCGCTGCTGGAAGCGATGGTCACCGGCACGTGCCAGGTGGCGGCGGGCTTGCCGCTGCCGTCCGCCGTGAAGCGGTCCTGGGTCAGGCGCAGGCCCTTGGGACCGGAGCTGACGCGGATCAGCGGCACGCCGGCCTGCAGGGTGAAGTCATGGGCGATGCCGCTGATGTCCTGCTTGGCGGTCTTGTCCAGTTCCGCCCACAGGTCATCGGTGACGGTGTTGCCGTAGGCGTGCTTCTTTATATACGCGCGCACACCGTCGCGGAAAGCGTCTGGGCCCACGTAATCCTCGAGCATGCGGATCACCGACTGGCCCTTGGAGTAGGTGATGGTGTCGAAGGCCTGGCTCGCCTGCAGCACGTCGTAGATGGGGGTGATGATGGGGTGGGTGCCGGGGCGCGCGTCCACGCGCATGGCGCTCTCCTTGCTGCCGATGGAATCCAGCCAGATCTTCCAGCCCGGGTTGAAGTGGTCGGTGGGCTTGTACTCCATCCAGGAGGCGTAGCCTTCGTTCAGCCACAGGTTGTCCCACCAGGCCATGGTCACGAGGTCGCCGAACCACTGGTGCGCCATCTCGTGGGCGATCACCTGGAACACGTCGCGCTTGTCGGTCTCGGTGGAGATCTTGGGGTCGATCACGAGGTCGCGCTCGAAGTAGAAGATGGCGCCCCAGTTCTCCATGGCGCCGAAGAACTGGCTCTGGCCCGGGCCGCCGATGAGGTCGAGCTTCGGCAGCGGATATTTCACGTCGAAGTAGTCTTCGTAGTAGGTCAGGATCTTGGCGGCGGAGTCCAGGGCGTACTGGGCCTTGGCGGCATCGCCCTTCTGCACCACCACCCCCACGTCCACGCCGTTCACTTCCCGGTGGATGCGGTCGAAGTCGCCGGCACCGAAGAAGAGGAGATAGGAAGACATCTTGGGGGATTGCTGGAACGTGACCTTGGCGAGGCCGCCCGGCAGTTTCTCGTTCCCGGCGATGGGCATGTTGGAGAGCGCCATCTCATCGGCCGGCACCGTGGCGGTCAGGGTGAAGGTGGACTTGATGCCGGGCTCGTCCCAGGAGGGAACGAAGCGGCGGGCGTCGGAGTTTTCGAACTGGGTGAAGAGCGCCCGTTTCTTGCCGGCGGGGGTATCGTAATCAAGAGCAAAAAGCCCGGCGGCGTGTTCGTTGATCTTGCCGGCGTAGTCGATGCTCAGCACGTGGTGGCCGGCGCTGACCGGCGACTTGAAGCTGAGGGTCGCGGTCTCCTGTTTGCCGTCGAAGATGATCGACGGGGTCTCGTTCACGCCGGAGAGGCTCACCTTGCTGAACGTGAGGTCCGCGGCGTTGAGCTGGATGACCTTGGTGGCCTGCTTCACGTCGAGGTCGATCTGCACCGAGCCCGCGAAGCTCATGTGCGCCGCATCGGGGACCACCGCGATGGCGTAATGGGTGGGGACCACATCGGTGGGCAGCACCACCCGTTGGGTGGGTGCGTCGGCCGAGGCGTTCACGGAGAGGGAGGCCAGCAGCAGGGCTGCGGCGAGGGTTTTGGCGTCCATGGGTGCCCTTTCATATATATATGTATGTGTGTCGCCGGTCCCCGTTCGGCCCCGGCGCTGCATCGTTATAGCAGGCCCTCGCGCGGCCTGAAAGTATTTTGACAACCGAAATATCCGAAGTTCCCCGCCTGCCGCGCGGTTGTCTATAGTGTCGTAGCCGACATGCAAGGGGACCTGAGTGGGCAAGGCCTGGCGCGACCTGTGGAAACAGCCCGATGCGGCCATGCTGCTGGCGGGCGGCGAGGGCGAGCGCCAGGTGGCCAACGTGCGGGTGGCGGTGGTGGCGCTGCTCCTGGTCACGCCCGTGTACCGGGAGATCTTCGAGCCTTTCAACCTGGAGAACTTCTGGGGATTGATGGTCACCTTCGCGGCCATGGCCTTCGCCTTGGGCGTCTACCTCTATCTCCGGCGCCGCATCTACCGCCCCTGGATCGGCTTCCTGACTTCCGCCTTCGACGGTTCCTTGGTGAGCCTGGCGCTGGTGATCTTCATGATCGTGGGCGGGCCCTATGACGCCGTGAACGACAAGATCACCTTCGAGGTGTACTACCTGGTGATCATGGCCATGAGCCTGCGCCAGGACCGGCGCATCTGCCTGGTGGTGGGAAGCTTCATCGTGGCCCACTACGCGGCCATGGTCATCTTCGTCATGACCCATTACGACGTCCACGCGCTGAACGCAGGCCGACCCTGGTCCGGCCAGTTCAATACCGTGGACCAGTGGACCCGTCTCATCCTGATGGGTTCGGCGGTGTTCATCAGTTATGCCTATGTGGCGCGCTCCCAGACCCTGGTGAACCGTGCCATCCGCGATCCCATGACCGGGCTCCTGAACCGGGGCTATTTCGACACGCTGTTCGACTATGAGATCGAGCGGGCACGCCGCTACCGCCAGCATTTCGCGGTGGTGGTCCTGGATGCGGACCATTTCAAGCGCATCAACGACAACCATGGCCACGCGGCCGGCGACGCGGTATTGAAGGTGCTGGCCAGGACCCTGGTCGCGCAGTTGCGGGAGAGCGACGTGGTGGTGCGCTTCGGCGGCGAGGAGTTCGTGCTGTTGTTGCACGATACCGACGCCCAGATGGCTTTCGCCAAGGCGGATGCGCTGCGCCAGGCGGTGGGGAAGCTGGTGGTGGGCGCGCCCCAGCATGCCATCCAGTTCACGCTCAGCGCGGGTCTGGCGGTGTATCCGGACGACGGTAGCGTGGCTCATGTATTGTTATCCCGCGCCGATCAACGGCTATTGCAGGCCAAGAGCGGCGGCCGCGATCGCGTGGTGGGCCGCGACGTGGGGAGCTGAAGGAAGACACGCACGACAGGGAGGCATGCCATGGCCATCGATCAATTCCGGAACCTTGTATTCGAAGGCGGCGGGGTCAAGGGCATCGCCTACGCCGGCGCCATCCAGGTGCTGGAGCGGAACCAGATCCTGCCGGACATCCTCCGCGTGGCGGGCACCTCCGCCGGCGCCATCACCGCGACCCTGCTGGCGCTCGGTGCCGGCAGCAAGGACGTCGCCGACATCGTGGGCGGCACCGACTTCCGGCAGTTCATGGATTCGAGCCTGCTGCCCACCAGCAACATCTGGCGGCTCGTCAAGGACTACGGTTGGTACAAGGGCGATGCCTTCGCCGCCTGGATACAGGGAATCATCAAGCAGCGCACCGGCGATGCCGGCACCACCTTCGCACAACTTCGCGCGCTCAAATCCAAGGGCGGCGCCTTCCGCGACCTCTATATGGTGGGTACAGACCTGTCCAAGCAGCAGGCGCTGACCTTCTCCGGCGACGACACGCCGGACGTGCCCATCTGGTACGCCGTCCGTACCTCCATGAGCATCCCGTTCTTCTTCCAGGCGGTGATGGCCCAGGGTGACGTGCGGGTGGACGGCGGCGTCAGCTGGAACTATCCGATCGACATGTTCGACGAACGGCGTTTCCTGGATGACGCGAAGAAGGGCGTGAAGCCGGACTACCCCACGCTCTACAGCGCCAGCCAAGTGTTCAACAAAGAGACCTTGGGCTTCCGGGTGGATACGGCGGACGAGATCGCGGCGGAGAAGCAGAGCTGGAAGTCGCCGCCGGATCCGGTGGACAACATCGAGGACTACATCAAGGCGCTGGTGGGCTTCATGCTGGATACCGCCAACAAGACCCATCTGCATGACGACGACTGGCATCGCACCGTGTTCATCGACGCCGCGGGCATCGGCGCCACGGACTTCGGCTTGAGCCAAGCCGAGATCAAGACGCTGATCGCCAATGGGGTGCAGGGGACCACGGCCTATCTGAAATGGTTCACGAGTGCCAAGGCGAAGGTGAAACCCCTCAACCGCTGAACCGTTGCCGGTGGCGGTTTCGGCGGGGAAACCGCCCCTCAGCCTTGCGGGCTGGGGAACACCGAGCGGGTTCCCATGGTCCGACCTGTATCGCTTGGGACCTAAGGGTCCCAAGCCGGGCCATTGGCTGGACCCCTGGATTGGGGGTAAAGTCCGGGCCTTGCTCGGGGGCGCCTCACGGCCCGGTCTGTCTTCCCAACTATATATAGAACGAGGAATCGGCCATGTTGAAGAATCTGACGTTGAGCTTCCTCGGAGCGGCGGCGCTGGCCGCGGCTTCGACTTCCGGCTTCGCCGACGCCGCCGCAGGTGCCGGCACGGCCGCCGCGGCCCCGGCCGCCACGGCCCCGGCTCCGGTGCCCGCCATGGCCGCGGACAACCCCTTCGCCAAGCCCAGCAAGCTCTTCATGCAGGCGCCGCCCTTCGACAAGATCAAGGACAGCGACTACCAGCCCGCCATCGAGGAGGGCATCAAGGAGCAGCGGGTCGAGGTGGACGCGATCGCCAACAACCCCGACAAGCCGACCTTCGAGAACACCATCGCCGCCCTGGAGAAGAGCGGCCAGCTGCTGAACCGGGTGATCCTGGTGTTCAGCGCCGTCACCGGCGCCAACACCGACGACGAGCTTCAGAAAGTCCAGGATGACGAGGCGCCCAAGCTGCAGGCGGCCCAGGACTACATCACCCTGAACTCCAAGCTGTTCGCCCGCATCGAGACGCTCTATAACGGGCGCAGCAAACTGAAGCTGGACCAGGAAGAGAGCCGCCTGCTCGAATACTATTACCAGGAGGCCGTGCTGGCTGGCGCCAAGCTCAACGACGCCGACAAGGACCAGCTGAAGAAACTCAACGGCGAGCTGGCGGAGCTCACCAACAAGTTCCAGGATCAGCTCCTGAAAGGGACCAAGGACGGCGCGCTGGTGGTGGACAACCAGGCCGCCCTCGCCGGTCTGAGCGACGCGCAGATCGCCTCCGCCGCCAAGGCCGCCGATGCACGCAAGCTCACCGGCAAGTGGGTGATCCCGCTGCAGAACACCACCCAGCAGCCTTCGCTGCAGTTCCTCACCGACCGCAGCACGCGCCAGCAGCTGTTCCAGGACTCTTGGCTGCGCACCGAGCATAACGACGCCAACGACACCCGTCCCACCATCCTGAGCATCGCGGAGATCCGCGCCGAGCAGGCCAAGCTCATGGGCTATCCGGACTACGCCACCTGGAAACTGCAGGACCAGATGGCCAAGAACCCGGCCGCGGTGGACAAGCTCTTCGGCAAGCTGGTGCCGGCGGTGACCGCCAAGGCCCGCGACGAGGCCAAGGAGATCCAGGCGGTGATCGACCAGGACAAGGGCGGCTTCCAGCTGGAACCCTACGACTGGAACTTCTATGCCGAGAAGGTACGCAAGGCCAAGTACGACCTGGATGACTCCCAGGTGCGCCCGTACTTCGAGCTCGACAAGGTGCTGAAGGACGGCGTGTTCTACGCCGCCAACCAGCTCTACGGCTTGACCTTCAAGGAGCGCAAGGACCTGCCGGTGTGGCAGTCCGACGTGCGCGTGTTCGAGGTGTTCGACGCCAACAAGAAGCCCCTGGGCCTCTTCTACTGCGACTACTTCAAGCGCGACAACAAGTCCGGCGGCGCCTGGATGAGCAACCTGGTGACCCAATCCAAGGTGCTCGGCACGCAGCCGGTGATCTTCAACGTCGCCAACTTCCCCAAGCCCGCGGAAGGCCAGCCGGCGTTGCTGAGCTTCGACGACGTGACCACCATGTTCCATGAGTTCGGCCACGGCCTGCACGGCCTGTTCGCCGACCAGAAGTACCCGACCCTGTCCGGCGCCAACACCGCCCGCGACTGGGTGGAGTTCCCCTCGCAGTTCAACGAGCACTGGGCCTCGGACCCGAAAGTGTTCAAGCACTATGCGGTGAACTACAAGACCGGCGCGCCGATGCCGGCGGAGCTGGTGGCCAAGATCAAGAAGGCCTCGACCTTCAACCAGGGCTATGACCTGACCGAGGTGCTGGCGGCCTCCGAGCTGGACATGAACTGGCATGAACTCGCACCCGGCAGCGTGCCGAAGGATGTGGACCAGTTCGAGACCGACTCGCTGACCAAGGACGGCCTGCTGATGAAGGAAGTGCCGACCCGTTACCGCTCCAGCTATTTCCTGCACATCTGGAGCAACGGCTACGCGGCGGGCTACTACGCCTACACCTGGACCCGCATGCTGGCGGACGACTCGTTCTCCTGGTTCGAGAAGAACGGCGGCCTCAGCCGCAAGAACGGTGACCGCTTCCGCAAGCTGATCCTGTCCCGTGGCAACACCGAGGACTACAACGTGATGTTCAAGGCCTTCAACGGCCACAGCCCGGACATCGGCCCGTACCTCAAAGACCACGGGATTGATGCCGGCAGCAAATAAACTTTCCTAGCTGAAGCGCAAAGAATGAAAGGGCCGGGTAACACCGGCCCTTTCTTTTGACCAAGCTTCCTCAAAGCGTTGCGAGCCGAAGGTGAGCAGCACCGCTGCGAACGCCCGTGCAGGAAAGCACGGGCAGTCCGGCCGGCGAAGCAGGATGCGCAGCCGGGGAGGTGGCGGAGCCACCCCGTTTCTTTGTGAGGCGTAGCAGCTTTGAGGAAAAAAAGATGCCGCTGGGCAAACCATGCGGCATAAAGCTCGGAGTATAAAAAACCCGCCGCCGGAGGGATCCGGACGGCGGTCAAAACAGGTCAATGGAACTGGCGGCGCCAGCCCTCGTGATGCTTGTCGGCCACCAGGTCCACGCTGATGAGGTAGCCGCTGGAGTCGTCGCTACGCGTGACTTCACGGGCCACGCCCTTCAGGGTGTAAGGCTTGGCCTGGCCCTGGAGGCTGATGTCGATGTCCAAAACCTCACCCATGGGGAGCGGGGAGCTCGCATAGATTTGCAGGCCCTGCTGGGTGAAATCCATGGCCATGGCGTAGTGCTTGGAGACCATGGCTTCCTCGCCACGATAGTTCCAGGTACGGATGATCGCGCGCTCTTCCATATGCAGGCTCGGGGTCTTGCGGGTCTGCTTGGCCATTTCTCTTGGGCTCCTGTGGGGCTTCAGTACAGTTGCTTCGGACGGCGCCCAGAATGCCGCGATGGCCAAAAATCAGGCATCGGGCGCCCCCGGATATGCCCTTAGGGGAAACCCTGATAATTCGTGCACAATAGTTAAATGTCCTAAACGACCGACTTTGGAGCCTGCGACATGAAGTACGAGGGCCACTGCCATTGCGGGAAGATAGCCTACGACGTGGAAGCGGAGATGCAGCCGGCCACCGAGTGCAACTGCTCCATCTGCGCCAGCCGGGGCTATCTGCTCTGGTTCCTGCCGGCGGACAAGTTCCAGCTGAAGACGCCCGAGAAGGACATGTCGCACTACACCTTCAACACCCATCACATCAAGCACTACTTCTGCCCCAAGTGCGGCTCGGCGACCTTCGGCATGGCGGCTGACAAGCAGGGCAAGCCCATGGTGGCGGTGAACATCCGCAGCCTGGAGGGCATAGATCTCGCTGCGGTGGAGCGCAAGCACTTCGACGGCAAGCGCCTCTGATGGGGCCGATGGAACTGCTGCGCTGGCAGTGGGCCAACTACCCGGAGGCCCACGCCTCCCGCGCCAACCTGCTGCTGCATATATTCACCGCGCCGTTCTTCTGGCTGGGCACCGTGCTCCTCTTGGCGGGTCTATTCACTCTGAATTGGGGTACGGCCCTGCTGGGTGTCGCCTGCTTGCCGCTGCCTCTCATCGCCCAGGGCTTGGGACATAAGCGGCTGGAACACCGGCCGCCCTTGCCATTCACCGGTCCCTGGAATTTCGTGGCCCGGTTCTGTCTCGAGCAATGGATCAACTTCCCGCGTTTCGTCCTGAGCGGCGGCTGGTGGCGGGCTTTCAGCGGGAATACGTGAAGCAGGGATAGCGGGCGCCGAATGCCGTCCGTCGCCCAGCGACGGGTGCGAGAGCCGGGCGAGTAGGACTAGGACTACAGAAGTCCCCACCGACCCGGGTCTATACTTCGACCACTCCGGAGGAGACGGACCTTAAGGATGGGTCCGAGAGAAAAACAAGCCAAGGACGGTTCCCGATGCATCCCATCAAGGTCTTCATCAAGTACGTGCTGGTCGGCGCCTTCGGCATCGCCGGCATGCTCGCCCTGTCGCGCGGCTTCGGCCTGCCCATCCCGTTCCTGGAATACGGTGCGCTGGAAGCCTGGAACGTGCTGGTGGGGGCGGCACTGCTCGGCGTGGGTCTCTGCATCGCCTTCTTCTGGCGCCTGCCGCGCCCGGGCAAGATGCACCGCAAAGGGGATGAGGGGCTGCGTGACGAGTGGCTGGTCCCGGCCACCACCGCGCCCAAGGTCCCGCGCGGCCACTGAGGTTTCAGGACTCCAGGCGTTCCCGTTCCCGCAGCGCCGGGAATCCCCACATCCACACGCCGACTACGATCAGGGTGCCGATGCCGCCGATGACGGTGGCGGGCACCGCGCCCCACCAGGCGGCGGTGATGCCGGACTCGAATTCGCCGAGCTGATTCGAAGTGTTGATGAAGATGGCGTTCACGGCGCTGACCCGGCCGCGCATGTTGTCCGGCGTCTCGAGCTGCACCAGCGACGCACGGATCACCATGCTCACCATATCCAGCGCGCCCATCGCCAGCAGCGCGACCATCGAAAGTGCGAAGGAATGGGACAGGCCGAACACCACTGTCGCCGCGCCGAAACCCGCCACTGACCAGAACATGATGTGACCCACCCGGCGGGTGAGGGGCTTGCGTGCGAGCCACAACGACATCCCTAAGGCACCCACGGCCGGCGCGGCGCGCAACAATCCCAAGCCCCAGGGGCCGGTGTGCAGGATGTCACGGGCGAACACCGGCAGGAGCGCGGTGGCTCCTCCCAGCAGCACCGCGAAGAGATCCAGCGAGATGGCGCCCAGCACCACCGGCCGGTGCCGGATGAAGGTGATGCCCGCGAACACGGTCTTGAGGGTCGCCGGTTCGCGCTTCTGGGGCGGGCCTTCCAGCTTCAGGCGCCACATGAGCGCGGCCGCGACCATGAAGAGCAACCCGGATACGCCGTAGACCGTGCCGGCGCCGGCCACGTACAGGAAGCCGCCCAGCGCCGGACCCACGATCATGGCGGTCATGCTGGCGGAAGAACCCGCGGCCATGGCGCGGGACAGGAGCGACGGCGGCACCATGCTGGGCAAGAGCGCCTGCATGGTGGGGAACTCGAAGGCCCGGGCACAGCCGATGACGAACACGATGCCGAGGATCGCGGGTTCGTCGAACCAGTTGAGCCAGCTACCCACCGCCAGGAGCAGTGTCGCCGCACCTTCCACCGCCTGGCAGATGAACACGATGCGGTGGCGCTCGAAGATGTCCGCCACGTGCCCGGCCGGCAAGGCCAGCACGAAGGAGGGGATGAACTGCACCAGGCCGATGATGCCGAGATCCAGCGCCCGGTGGGTGATGTCGTAGATCTGCCAGCCCACCGCCACCGACAGCATCTGGAAGGCGAACATGGAGTTCAGGCGCGAGCACCAGTACTCCAGGAAACCTGGATGGCGAAAAAGGGGGGCACCGGTGACAGGCGAATTCATGGACGGCGTAGTCTAAACGTCGGAGCCCGGCTTAAGCCATGAGATACCGCCGCGAAACTAGTGGATGTCTCCCGCGGCGATCTGCGGGATCACGATGGCTGCGCCGGCATCCCACATGGGCCAGTCGTGCCCGCCTTTCACCAGTATGAAATGCCCTGCCGGGAGTAGCGGCGCCATGAGCCGGGCCATGCCCAGCAGCCGGTCCGTGTCGCCGCAGACCAGCCACACGCGCCGGCCTTCGGCGGGATCCTGCCAACTCTTCACCACCCGCCACATCTCCAACTGATAGTTGTCCCCCGTCAGCTGCGCGGGCTTGGGGCCCGGTTGCCACTGCGCCGGGCCGCCGACGGCGGTGATCTCGTTGATGGTGGCGGGGTCACCCATGTAAGGCGCATAGAGGACGATGCCGGCCACATCGTGTGGGTAGGCCCGCTCGTAGAGGAGCGTCCCCATGCCGCCCATGGAGGCACCGGTGAGCCAGATCTCGTGGTAACCCCGCGCGCGGGCCGGGGCGATGACCTCGTCGTGCAGCCGCTGCTGCACATGGCCTTCGGCGTAGTACGGGAGGGTCGCGCCGGCCAGGAGCACGTCTGCCTGAGGCCAGGCCTTCTGGATGGTCTCGGCCATTCCGGTCTTACTGAGATCATCCAGGTCATCGCCGCGACCCGGCAGTACGACCACCAGCGGATGGGTGGTCGCGGCCAGAGGCGCGGGGATGAGCTTCACGGGGATGGGAGCGTCGGGCCGACGCCAGGCGGCGCAGCCCCCCAGCGAGCATCCCAGTAGCAGCCCTCCCAGCATCAAGAGGCTAGCGAGGAGGCGCGGAGGGAACCCAGGCAGGCGGCGGAGCATGGAAATCCGGCGTGACACGAAGGCCTTAAATTATAGGTGGGGCGGGCACTTAGCTTCGGAAAGGTCGCAGGGATTACTAAGTACTTAGTACGCCGAGGTTTCAACCTTATGTCAGGTCTGCTAAATTCGGTGTCTCAGCCGGGTGCTCAAGCTTCACCCGGAACCCATTGAATCCCTTAATTAAATATCGAGACTAGGGGTCCAGCCATGAAAAAGACACGCTTCTCCGTTGCGTTGGCGCTCGCCCTCGCGGCGGTCACGCTGGCCTTGAGGGCCGCGCCCGCCCCCAGCAAGGTGCAGACGGCGGTGGCCGCCCAGGAGCAACTCGACAAGAACGCGGCGGCTTCGCAGAAGAAGATCGACGCGGTCACGGGCAGCACCCAAGACATGCTGAACAGCTACCTCTCCGTCACCCAGCAGACCGACGAACTGCGTGCTTACGACGACCAGTTGCAGCAGATCGTGCAGGTCCAGCAGGACCAGATCACCTCCCTCGGTCAGCAGATGACCCTGGTGGGCGGCACCCGCGACAGCGTGCTGCCGCTCCTGCTGCAGATGACCGACAGCCTCACCCAGTTCATCAAGCTGGACCTGCCTTACCGGCAGGACGAGCGTCTGGCGCGCGTGCAGCAGATCCGCGCCGCCATCAGCAGCGCCACCGTGCCGGTGACGGACAAGTTCCAGCGCCTGGTGCAGGCCTACAACGATGAGATCGCCGCGGGCCGCACCGTGGAAGCCTTCCGCGGCCAGGTCTCCGGGAACGGCAAGGCGCTCACCGTGAACTTCCTGCGCGTGGGCCACCTGTTGCTGGCCTACCAGACCCTGGATAAGAGCGAGACCGGCTACTGGGACAAGGAAGGCCACAAGTGGCAGGTGGCGAACGACTACCGCAACGCGGTGGCCGACGCCATCACTGTCGCCAACAAGGAGGCGGCGCCGAACCTCATGGAACTGCCGGTGCAGGCGCCGGAGGCCTCGAAATGAAAACTCCTAACATGAATATCAAGATCGCCTCGCGCCTCGCAGCCCTGACCCTCAGCGGAGCGGCACTGTTGATGTCCGGCTCGGCCTTCGCCGCCCCCCAGGCCACCAGCCTCGACCAGCTGCTGGACCAGGTGAAGAGCGCTTCGCAGCAGAACACCGGCCAGAACCAGCAACGCGAAGCGCAGTTCCGCAACGCCGCGGACCAGCAGGCGCAGATCCTGGCCTCCGCCAAGCAGGCGCTGGCCCAGGAATCGGCCAACGAGCAGCAGCTGGAAGCCAAGTTCGAGTCCAACAAGAAACAGCTGGACGACCTCAACAACCAGATCCGCAGCCGCGAAGGCGACTACAGCCAGGTGTTCGACCAGGCGCGCCAGGCGGCCGGCAACCTCAAGACCACGCTCGACGCGTCCATGACCTCGACCCAGTTCCCGGGCCGCGGCGTGTTCCTGGCGAAGCTGGCCGAGAGCTCGGACCTGCCGACGCCGGACGACCTGCACAAGCTCTGGTTCCTGATGCAGCAGGAGCTGACCGCGGAAGGCCAGGTGGCCAAGTTCAGCGCCACCGTCGCCCATGAGGACGGCTCCTCGGAACAGGCGGGCGTGGTGCGCGTGGGCGTGTTCACCGCGGTGAACGGCAACAACTTCCTGCGTTACGTGCCTGAGACCGGCGCCCTGGTGCAGCCGGACCGTCAGCCGGACAGCCACTGGCGGGATCTCGCCGGCGGCCTCTCCAACGCCTCCAGCGGCGTGCAAGCCATGGCGGTAGACCCCTCCGGCGGCGATCTCCTGCGCAGCCTCGCCAACCAACCCACCTTCATGGAGCGGGTGGCCCAGGGTCACACCACCGGCTGGATCATCATCGTGCTGGGTCTCGTGGGCCTGCTCATCATCCTGGAGCGCGGCGCATACCTGGTGCTGGTGGGCGGCAAGATAAAGACCCAGATGGGCTCCAGCAAGGCCGACCTCGGCAACCCGCTGGGCCGCATCCTGTCGGTGTTCAACGAGAGCAAGGCGGACGATGCCGACACCCTGGGACTGCGTCTCGATGAGACGCTGCTCCGGGAGCGTCCGGTGATCGAGGCGCGCCTGGGACTCCTGCGCATCCTGGCGCTGGTGGCGGTGCTGCTCGGCATCCTCGGCACCGTGGCCGGCGTGATGAACACCTTCCAGACCATGAACCTGTTCGGCAGCAGCGGCGCCCAGGTGGCGGCCGGCATCGGCTCGGCCCTGGTGCCGACCTGGCTCGGCCTCCTGGTGGCGGTGATCCTGCTGTTCTTCCACGGCATGCTGACCGCGCGCAGCGGGCAGCTCATGCACACGCTGGAAGAGCAGAGCGCCTCCATCCTGGCGGCCCGAGCCGAGAAACTGGCGGCAGCCAAGGCGCGCTGATGCAGGCTCTGCAGGACCTCCTCAACGGATTGAGCAGCCTGTTCGCCGCGGGCGGCGTGCTGTGGCTGCTGCTGCTCCTGGCGGTGGCCCTGTGGACGCTCATCGCCGAGCGTTACTGGTATTTCCTGTTCGTCTATCCCGCGGCCCAGGAGATCGCGCTGCGCCGCTGGAAACGCTATGAGAAAGCGGAGCTGCGTGCCGCGCGCCGCGCCCGCAGCCAGATCGTGGCCAACGTGTTCGCCGAGACCCACCGTTCCGTGGACTTCATCCAGTCCCTGGTGTTGGTGATGTTCCTGCTGGGCGTCTACGGCTCGGTGGGCGGCGTGATGCGGGTATTGGAATCTCAGTCCCTGGGCGGTGCTGCCGGCCAGCAGCGCGTGGCCAGCGGCATCCTCAGCGCCGCGGTGCCGATCCTCGCCGCGGGGGCCCTGGTGCTGGTGGCGCTGTTCTTCACGCGCGCGCTGCGTGACCGCGCCGACCGGGAGACCCGTCTCTTGGCCGACAAACTGCGGCGGGGTGGCTGAAGCCATGGTGCGCTACTTCGGATCCCTGGCGCTCGGCCTGCTCATGGTGCTCACCGTGCTGGTGGCCATGCAGAGCCTGGTGGTGGGCCGCCAGTTCCAGTTGAACGCCGGCAGCAATGCCGACACTCAGAGCGTGGTGAACCTGAACAACGTGGCGCCCGTGGCTCTGCAGATCGGCTCCCTGCCGCCGAAACCCGGCGCCAACCGCGCGCCCGGCTTGCCGGAAGACGCGGCCGTGGCGCGCGTGGCGGAGCCGGACCTGCCGCTGCCGGCCCTGGGGCTTCCCGTCTACAAACCGCAGTTCGCCACCGGCGCGACCCAGAGCGTCGCCGAGAGCGAGACCGAGAACACCGTGCCCGCGGCAGGCACAGCGCCCGCGGCACAGCCGGTGCTGGCGGTGGGTGACATCGTGCTGGTGGAGCGGGTCGATCCCAAGTTCCCTCCCCAGGCCATCCGCGAAGACATCAACGCCGGCACGGTGACGGTGCAGTTCACGGTGGAGACGGACGGCAGCGTGTCCGGTCCTTCCGTGACCGCCGCCACGCCGCGCCGCGGCATCTTCGACGACGCGGCCTTGCGCGCCGTGGCGCGGTGGAAGTTCAAGCCGCTCCCCGCGCCCCGCCAGACCTCGGTGGTGGTGGAATTCAACCGCGGAGGTGGCGGATGAGCCGGTCGCGCCTGTTGTTGGCAGCGGTGGTCGCGGCGCTGGGCGTGGGCGTCACGACGCTCGCCGCGGCCGATACCATCCTCAACCAGGGTTCCATCTCCAGCGCCCTGTTCCGCAAGATGCGCTCGGTGCAGGCACAGATCCGCGCCGGCCAGTATCCGGATGCAACCCAGCAATTGAACTATCTGCAGGGCGTGACCACCAACGCCTACGAGGCCGCGGTAGTACGCGAGCTCACGGCGGATCTGTACGTGGCGCGCGGTGACTACGCCAATGCGCTTTCGACGCTGCAGCCGGTGGTGCAGCAGGGCGTCCTGCCTGGAGCGGAACAACGCGAGGCACAGCTGACGCTGGGCAAGCTCTTAGTGGCGAACGGCCAGTACCAGCCCGGCCTCGACATGCTGCGCAACTCGCTGCAAGGCCAGGAGAACCCACCGCCCGACGTGCTGATGGCGCTGGCCCAGGGCTATGCCCAGTCCGGCCAGTGCCGGCAGGCGCTGCCGGAAGCCAAGCGTGCCGTGGACACCAGCGCCGATGCGCCGGTGGAGTGGTATCAGCTGCTGATCTCCTGCCTGGTGCAGGCGAAGGACTATGCAGGCGCGGCGGAACAACTGGAAGCGGCCTTGTCCCATTATCCCGAGCAGACCCAGTATTGGGCGCAGCTCGGCAACGCTTACGCCCAGGCGGGCGACCCCTCCAAGGCTCTCGCGGTGTACGCGCTGATGTACCGGCAGGGTCTCATCCGCCAGTCCCAGGATTACCTGGACCTGGCCTCGCTGTACATGCAGAACAACGTGCCCTATCAGGCGGCGCTGGTGCTGCAGGAAGGCCTGCAGTCCGGCGCGGTGCCGGCGAGCGAGGCGAATTACACGTTGCTGGCGGAGGCCTGGCAGGATGCGGGCGACCTCGACCGCGCGGTGGCCGCGCTCGGCGAGGCGGGGAAGCAATCGAAGACCGGCGATCCCCTGGTGGCGCAGGCGCAGATCTATACCCAGCGCCACGAGTGGTTCTCAGCCATCGACACCGCGAAGAAGGCCATCGCCAAGGGCGGCCTGAAACGGCCGGGACGCGCCTGGCTCTTGCAGGGCATCGCCCAGGTGCAGAACCGGCAGTACGACGAGGGCACCGCCTCGCTGCGTGAAGCCGCCAAGTACGACGATTCCCGCGCCCAGGCGGATGCCTGGCTGCACTACCTCAGCGTGCGCAGCTAGGACTGACCGGCTGGCGGTGCGGCGCTGCCGGCGTGATCCGGTTCGTTGCAGTGGGCCAGCACCGCGGCACGCACCTCGTCTCTCAGCTTGCGCGCCGCATCGCCGTTGCGCGCTTCGGGCGCGATGGCAGGCAACACGCTCACTTCCAGGTCGCCGCGACGCGGCATCCACACATGCGCGGGCAGGATGTGGCGCGCGCCGCGGATGGCGATGGGCACCACCGGCAGTCCGCCGCGGGTAGCCGCCATGAACCCGCCCATGTGGAAGGGACGCAGGCCCGCTTCCGCCACGAAGGTGCCCTCGGGGAACACGCCGAGACAGCTGCCTTCGTTGGCGCGCTTGATGATGCGGGACGCGTCGCTGCGGGCCGCGTCCCTGTCGAAGCGATCCACGAACTCCGAACCCAGCCGATGCAACATCCAGCCCACCACCGGCACCTTGGTGATCTCGCGCTTGATGACGAACCCGAAGCGCGGGGGCAGGGCGGCGGTGAGGATGATGCCGTCCAGGTAACTGGCATGGTTCGCCGCCACGATGCAGGTAGCGGGCAGGTTCTCCAGGCCCTCGACCTTGAGGCCGATGCCCGCCACATGGAATACGCCCCGGGCGGCCAGCCGGGCCAGGCGGCGGCGGGAGTTCCGGCCTGGGAGGAGGATGACCAGGAACATGGCTGGTACGGCCACGAGCAAGGCCGCCAGCCAGCCCCGAAGGGAAGCCAATAGATTCAATGGGTTAGATGCAGATACGGCGGTTGAGGCCATCAGGGCGGCAGTATCGGGCTTGAGGCCTCCCAGGACAAGCGGAACTCAGGTAATCACCCAGTTATTGTCAAAATGATGTATATTTGACATATAAATGTGAACCGTATCACGGTGTTAAGTAGCGAAAGCACAGAGACTTGGCCAACCCGAAATGGAAGACGGGCGTTTGGTTGGTACACGAAATTATTAGAAAGGGAATTGCCATGAGTGAAAAGCAGCTTATCAATTCGACCCCGGTCCCGGGCAGTGCACCGGTCCCGATGCCCATCCCCGTCTCCGACGCCGGCCACAGTCAACCGGACGTGGAGCGTTTCCTGGACTCCATGTGGAGCGAGCGCGGTCTCTCCGAGAACACGCTGGCTGCCTACCGCGCCGATCTGTCAGGTCTCTCCCGCTGGCTGGAAGGCCAGAGCGTGGAGCTGATGGATGCGCAGCGCGAACATCTGCTGGCGTTCCTGGCCTGGCGTGTGCAGCAGGGCGCCCGCCCGCGCTCCACGGCCCGCCAGCTCTCCAGCATCCGCCGTTTCTATCGCCACATGCTGCGCGAAGGCCGCCTCTCCGAGGATCCGACCACGCGCATCGACATGCCCAAGCTCGGCCGGCCGCTGCCGAAATCCCTGAGCGAGGGTGAAGTGGAATCGCTGCTGCGTGCCCCGGACGTGGCCGAGCCGCTCGGTATCCGCGACCGCGCCATGCTGGAGCTCCTGTACGCCACCGGCCTGCGCGTGTCCGAACTCGTCTCCGTGCGCATGTCCCAGGTCAACCTGAAGCAGGGTGTGGTGCGCGTGGTCGGCAAGGGCAACCGCGAGCGCCTGGTGCCGGTGGGCGAGGAAGCCACCAAGTGGATCGAGAAGTTCCTGACAGACGCGCGCCTGGATATCCTGGGCGGTCGCCAGTCTGACTACCTGTTCCCGACCCGCCGCAGCGACTACATGACGCGCCAGGCCTTCTGGCACATCATCAAGCGCTACGCCGAGATCGCCAACATCTCCGCCTCGCTGTCGCCGCATACCCTGCGGCACGCGTTCGCCACCCACCTCCTGAACCATGGCGCGGACCTGCGCGTGGTGCAGATGTTGCTGGGCCACAGCGACGTGTCCACCACGCAGATCTACACGCACGTGGCGCGCGAGCGCCTGAAAGACGTGCATGCGAAGCACCATCCGAGAGGTTGATCCTCTGGGTGTAACATCAAAGGGCCGTGTGCAAACACGGCCCTTTTTCTTTGGGGATTCCATGCGCCGGATATTGCTGCCACTGCTGCTTGCCGTCGCCGTACCGGCCATGGCCGACGACGCCACCGCGCGCCTGGCGAAGCAGCTGCGGGTGGATCCCAAGACCATCACCGCCACCGGCGTGGCCGTCTTGTATCGCGTGACGCTGGGACCACAGATCCTGTATCTGACTGCCGACGGCAAGTACGCCCTGCGGGGCGATCTGATAGAACTCGGCAGCGGACGCGATCTTAGCGCCGAGGACCGGGCGGCGGCACGCGTCGCTTATCTCGCCGGCATCGGTGAGAAGGACATGATCGTGTTCCCAGTGTCCCATCCGCGCCACGTGCTGACGGTGCTGACCGACATCGACTGCGCCTATTGCCGGCAACTGGCGGGGGATATGCCGCGGCTGATGGCGGGAGGGGTGGAACTGCGTTATCTCGCCTATCCCCGCAGCGGCGTGGATTCGCCGTCGTGGAACAAGGCGGTGGCGGTGTGGTGCGCGAAGGACCGGCGGGCTGCCTACCGCTCCGCCATGCAGGGCGTCACCGTCACGGCGGCATCGGACTGCGATCAATCGGCGGTGCTGGCGGGCTACGGCTTCGCCACTAAATTGGGCATGCAAGGCACCCCGATCATCATCACCGAGGGCGGTCAGCTCGTTGCGGGCTATCTGCCGCCGGAGGATCTGATGAAGCTCTTGGACAACCCGGCGGCGCTGGCAGCGCAAGGTGGTTAGCGTTCCAGCAGGTCTTTCTTGCCGGGTTTGCCTTCCCATTCCTTGGCATCGGCGGGGGCGGGCTTCTGGCGGGTGATCACGGGCCAGTCCTGGGCCAGCTCCGCGTTCAGCTTCTTGAAGTCCTTCTGGTCGTCCGGCAGGTCGTCTTCCGAATAGATGGCGTTGATGGGGCATTCCGGTTCGCACAAGGTGCAGTCGATGCACTCTTCCGGATCGATGACCAGGAAGTTGGGACCCTCGTGGAAGCAGTCCACGGGGCAGACCTCCACGCAGTCCGTGTATTTGCACTTGATGCAGTTCTCGGTGACGACGAACGCCATGGGTCTACTCCTAAAGCCTTAAGCTGATTTTGCCACAAGCCGGGCTGCTTAACGTTTGTGTTGCCAAGTGGTGATGTGGAAGCCGAAACTTCCGCGTCGCCGGTCTTCCAGATAGCGTTCCAGGGTGAAGCGCACGCTGGGGAAGGCGATCTCCTCCCAGGGGATATCCGCTTCCTCGACGAGGCGCGTGTCCAGACTCTCGGGGCCGGGGGCATGGCGGCCATCCTTCAGCAAGCCGCGGAACATGAGGTGCACCTGGTCCACGTGGGGCACGTTCACCAGCGCGAAGGGCTGCAGATCCACCGCCTGGCCTAAGGCTTCTTCGGCGGTCTCGCGGGCCGCGGCGGCCTCGGTGGTCTCGCCGTTCTCCATGAAACCCGCCGGCAGGGTCCAGAACCCCAAGCGCGGCTCGATGGCGCGCTTGCAGACGAGGAGCTTGCCCTGCCACTCGGCCACACAGCCGGTGACGAGCTTGGGGTTCTGGTAGTGGATGGTGGTGCACTGCAGGCACATGAAGCGCGGCAGATGGTCGCCGGGCGGCATGGCGAAGCTCAAGGTGGAACCGCAGTTGCTGCAGAATTTCATGAGGCAGCGAGGACCGCCATATGGTGCCGGAGAGGGAATCGAACCCCCACTCCTTTAGAGGGAACGGGATTTTGAGTCCAAGCGTTCTCACAGTAGGGCTTAGAATACAAGAGGTTGCGCATGGTATCCAATGGTGCTGGATGGCGTGCAGAGCATAAGCTATGTTCTACGAGCCTAGCGAGCAACCTGCGCTGGCTGGCAACAACGGGGATGTTGTATGCGCGTTTTGGGAAGTACGGCATACCGGTCGATTGCTGCAATTTCGTCGCTGATTTTCCTCACTGCATTTGGCCCTTGGTCTAACAGACCAATTGCAGGGTTATTTGTATCAAGCAATAAGACAGAAGTTGCGATGCTTAATCTAGTTGAGGCTCCGGAAGGGCACTTAGCCGGCACTATCACATTGTCGTCTTTGGATAGCGATGGCAAGAGAAATAAGGATGCCGTCAGGAACGTTTCAGGAAGCATTTACCAAGACAATATTTCACTGCAAATCGTCGGCCGGCTCTTTGAAGGGCAGGCAAATGTAGTTGGAAAGGTCGATCGTAACGACATGTCGCTAATGTTGGGTAACCAAGCTTCAGCGTTTCGGAAGATGTCCCAGCAGGAATACTCTGCTGTATTGGCCGCACTTGATAAAGTAGGGCAAGACGAACAGAAGAACGTCGCAGCAGACAAAGCCGGTAAGGCGCTAGAGGCTGATATTGCTAGTTTGAATACGGATCTCGCGGCCTACGTAAAGTGGGGAAGCGAACGGATCGAGCATGTTAGTGACGTGCGTAAGTGGTACTCAGAACGCATTCTTGGGTACCAGAAGTGCCTTGATAAAATAACTCCTTTGGCACAGCAAGGCGTTCCGCGCTGGAAATGGCAGGAATGTGCAATTGACGTTCAGAATGACCAATTTAATCGCGAGCAACAAAGCAAAGGGATTGATGACGTTAATGAACAAGAGAGTTCGGCCGAGAAGAAGTTGCACGAGAGAATTGCTGGCGTTCCCAAGCAAATAGGTACTGTGAAACAGCTCTGGATATCTGCATGTGTCTTGAAGGACAAAGCCGAGGCATGCAATGGCGTAGCGGATAAGTGGAGCTTGGATCAAAATGCAAAATTCGCCCATGGCAAGCCGATAATTGATTACAACACTACTGTTCCAAAAGTACGTGATGCGCTAGCTCAGGACGAGGCAGTAAAGGCCGATGGAGATCGGAAGTTAACGGCGCTTTCGGAGCAAATTTCTAAAATCTTTGATGCGGCGCCTTGATACTGAGTGCGTGAGGCATGAATAAGCAGCACATACTTAGTGAAATAAAACGAGTTGCAGAAGCCAACGACGGGAAAGCTCCTGGTCGGGAATTGTTTCGTACCGAAACTGGAATAAAAGACTATGACTGGGAGAAGTATTGGCCCAATTGGAGCGGAGCTCTAAAAGAGGCTGGATTTTCTCCAAACAAATTCCATACAGCGCATGATGAAAATCTACTCATAGAACAGTTTATTGTTCTTATTCGGGAGCTTGGTCATTTTCCATCGTTTCGCGAGGCGAGATTTAGGGCGCGTAACGATAAGAAATTCCCTAGCACGAAAATATTTGAAAGGTTCGGCGGCCAACCAGGTCTGGTTGCGAGAGTCCGTGAATTTTCTCTTTCGAACTCGGGCTTTGATGATGTACTGGCTATATGCGATAACACGAAAATAGTTGCTAGAGACTTAGGTGAAGAAGAGGGGGCTGATGAGTCAGACGTCGCGGGTTTTGTATATCTGATCAAATCTGGACGTTATTACAAGATTGGAAAAACCAATGCTATTGGGCGGAGGGAATACGAGCTTGGGCTTAAGCTAGCCGAAGAACCTAAAACCGTTCATGTAATCGAAACGGACGACCCAACAGGAATTGAGGCTTACTGGCATAAGCGGTTCGAGAGCAAACGTGTCCGCGGGGAATTCTTCGAGCTCACCAGTACAGACGTGAAAGCCTTTAAAAAGCGCCGCAAGTTCATGTAGCCGGTGCTTAGCCTTACCGGACGCTGGAAATTGGTCATTTTTTAGGCACCTGACAGAAGGCCTAAAACTAGCGGGTCTTCCTTCACTGCCTACTAGATAGACCCAATAGCCCCCTACAGGGTCTATAGGCTTTGCTGGGATCCCGAGGTCTGGCGGTTGCCGGCAGACCGACCCCTTTGGTTTTACGGGGGGGTATCTGGACCAAACCCCTTGGCTTTCCTGGGGGTCTCTGAGACTGGCCCAAATACGGTTTTAAGGGCCTCCGGCGGGTCGGGATACTAAATACATGTGTGAATACCAATGCCCATTCAACGTCTCCTTATGAGCAAATCGATGCGATGCAAGATGCAGTGCGCGAGCGCTTAGCTGCGCGCTACGACTTGGCTGTAGTGCTCACGCCAATTTTTGAACCCAAAAATCGAGAGGACGCTGAGAAGCTGCTTGGCAATTTCTTAAACAGACTGAACAAATGCCTGTTTGGAAACGCCGCACACAGACATGGAAAGCATATTGATGTATTTGCAACCATCGAAGGACTGAGCGGCAATAAGCGCGTGCATTTCAATTGCACGTTTGCGCTTCCAGAAAATCGAAAACTAGAGATGCTGAAACTGAAAATTGAGCTGTGTTGGCGTGCAGTGAACAGCGAGCGTGATACGAAGATTTCGATGCAAGAAATATATGATGCAGATACGTGGACGCGCTATACGATGAAAGAGTTGCGCGCTAACTATACTGATTGCATCAGTGAACACACTACGTGGAAAATAATTACAAGAACTAATTGCTGAAGTTAACTTTCTTTTAGAGATTGGAATTATAAAAACTTGAACAACGCGAGAAGACTTGAAACAATGTCTTGTTAGTATGCTTTTGCTTAAATATCTGTAATCCAATATCAATACAATCAACCTGCTTCAGTACATGACGCACGTAGAGCAGAGTACAGACAAGCTTCATACAGAGTCCGATGTTCTCCAAAATGCTGGTATAGGAGAACCAATCAAGGGCAACCGAGATCGAGTTAAACCGAGAAGTTTTCCTGATAGAAAATTTTAGGGGCATATACAGAGGGTACGGCATCAGAGGAATTGCATATGAAAGAAGCCGTCGATGTCGCAGAACTGATAAAACAGATATTTCAAACTGCTGTTCAGGCAGTAGCAGAGGTTGCTGCTCGATTGCCAGCACATCTTTCTCAGGTAGGAACTGAGTTGGCTAAACGAGGTTGGTATATAAGCGACAGCATGGATCTAAGCGATACTTCCCAAATCGAGAATCTACTAGAGTCCAATAAGATGGATGATGTCGATTCGTTCATGACGCCTATTGTGCGAAATAGAATTCCCGATTTAGAGAAGCTTATACGTGAGCACTACCCTAAAAGAGCGGCAATTGTCTCCTTGGCTCTTGATGCTCATTCTCGTGGCGAGTACGCGCTTGTAATTCCAACATTACTTTGTCAAACCGAAGGGATATGCCTAGATGTGGTCAATACAAAGCTATACAAGACGAAACGAAAAGTTCCAGTAATCTCAGTTGTCTTGGAGCAGTACCAAACGGATGATTTTTTAGCGGCCGTTCTCAAACCACTTGAAACTGACTTAGGAATCGTCGCTCGACAGGAAATCAGGGATCGATTTCCAGGAGTTATGAATCGACATGAAGTAATACACGGAATTGATACTGAGTATGCAACTGAATTGAATAGCTTGAAAGCAATCTCGCTACTCGACTACGTGGCAACCATTATGTGGGAAGTTGTCCCTAACAAAAAGGCTGCTTCGGCTTAAATGACTTCGACTGCTGACTTCAGCAACGCATCATTTACGTCTATATATCGCTGGGTCGTACTGAGATTCTGGTGTCCTGCAAGGGACATGATGACGCGAACGGAAATGCCTTTATTTGCCAACTGAGTTATGAAAGTGCGTCTGCCTGAATGGCTCGTTGCTCCAGTGATGCCTGCTTTCTTGTAGATGCGTGCGAATACCTGACACAAGGAATTAGGACTAAACGCGCGATTGGACTTCTGGCTTGGTACTAACGGGCTTTCTGGATCATATTTCCGTTGCTTTAGGGATCCCAGATATTGGGCTAGTGCCTTCTTGAGCTTCTTGCTCACTACAATCTGCCGGCTCTTTTTGCCTTTGGTCTGCTCAGGAGACAGCAGGATATAGGTCTTAACGGCGCCATCGGATTCATACACATCTTTGACTCTCAGCGACGCGACTTCCTTGACGCGCATACCGGCATAGAAAGAGAGGAGCAGAGCAACCCTGTTCCTGTCTGCATGGGGCATCTCACGCACTACCAGCAGCACGCGTTCAAGCTCGGAATTCGTCAGCGTTCTTGCCTGTTTCATGGGGTTCTCCGTTAAACATCAGGATTTCTTGTTAAGCAGCATATTTTCTGATGTTCTGAACGGGCAACCGAAGCGGCACTCCAAAATCAAGCTTCGATTTCAAGAAGTTACGCAGGAATATAAGGTTTCAGCAATTACGTGATGTTCTCGGAATCGCTACGTGTACAGCAGTTCAGGACTAAATACATAGAGGCTCGAATCGCTGTCTGTCGTGCTCTAGCAAGGGTTCTATACAGCTATAACGTCCAAGTGTCGCGAGCTACCCAGCCCCATTTATAGGGCATTTAAATGGGGATTACGGGTTAAGGGCGATATCGAGCTTCGATTTCAAGAGGTTACAAAGCATATGAGAGCGTGGGAGTTATTGGGGCTAGATGAAGGGATGCAGCAAGCGGGATCCCAGCAGAAGAACAGCGCCAAGCTAGGTAGCAAGAAGCCGCTGAAGCTCAAGCGCATCAAACCTATCGAGCCTGAGAGTGCTTTTGCGTTGAAGACGGATAAGCAAGCGACGAAGGCCAAGGCACTGAAGCAGAAGCTCAGCTAACCGAGCGTTCCAAAGCGCCGTAGCGGCTATCGAGAAGCAGGAGGTAGGCGACAGCGATGATCCCCGAGCAAATCCAGTGCATCCCGATATGGCATAGCTGGAACAGTGCTATAGCTGTCAGGAACAGAAATAACCGATCCGCCGTTTCAATAAACCTCATCTCAATAAACTCCATCCAATGTTACAGGCTGAACTTGGGCCGGTTCTCTCGTTCCTTCTTCATCTCATACATGGCTGCTGCTATAGCCAAGAAGAACAACAACCAGCCTTTATTTAAGGCAAGCCACAATTGATGCCGATAGGTCCTCGGCTTAAACCAAAGGGACAGAAATTCCAGCCACGTCCATAGACAAAGTAGGCTCAGGAATCCAAGAGCTGTGCTGTAGCTGGTGATCCCTGTGAATCGTTCAGGCATACCTGAAGCCGGCAAGCTGATTGTGACGCCCAGCCAAACAAGCGCTGTAACGGTGGCATGTAGATGTTTACGCATGAACAGTGCTGGCATCACGACGAACAGCCATGCCCAGAAATAGAAGACGTGCCCAGCATCATAGATGGACCAGTGCCATATCACTCCAAGGGCACTTAACAGTAGATTTTCTATGGCTTTCATCGCGTCCGATTCTCGGCAGTTACTTCAGGCATCTGTCTTGACGGAACTGTTCTTTTGCGTCGCTGAAAGCCTTTTCATCTCCTCTAAGGACTGCGGATGGGGCGTCAGCGACGGTCAACAGTGGAATATGCAGGGCTGGATTCTGGCGCGAAAAATCATTCGCCTTATCTACTGTGCCTTGTGGGTCTTTGGAGAAGGAGCTAAAGAACGAATCATGCGTGGTTAGCTCTCCTTGCGCATTGTCATAGTATCCGGTTGCATCGTCGTGACATGGCGTCCCTTCGGGATAAGCGTTCATGACTTGCCTTGCCATGTATGCATATCTACTAATGACTTCTTCGTCTTTCTTCTCAATGACTGCGGGATCGATAGGCTTTGGTTCCTTTTTGGCAGACTGATTGGTATTCACAAATTGTTGTGGAGCAGGAGTTGCTGCGACGGCATTCGACACAGCCACTTTCGGTGAATCGGAACCTGAGTCGTTACTATCGTGCATGGCAAACCAGATGCCAATGCCACCAGCGATCACAGCTACTGCCCAATCTCTTTTGCGGACCTTCTGGAACAACGCCATTTTCTTCTCCCATTGTTAGTGGCTGAATGGTCTAGTCGTTCATAACTCATTGATATACGACGACTATAGTTACACAGACTATAGTCTGTTCCATAAGGCAATCAAGAGCCGGATTCTCGCTCTCCATCGTTACGGAGGGTTAGAATTGAGCTTAGAAAAGGCCTTTGGGGATGCACTCAAGAAGACGCGTGAGAAGCAGAAGCTTACGCAACTCAAGCTCGCCGAACGAAGCGACTTGGATGTGACCTATATATCGCTCTTGGAAAGAGGTCGCCGTCAGCCGAGCCTAAAGGCCTTTATTGCTCTGGCTGGTGCTCTAGGTGTTTCGGCTGTTGATTTGCTTAAGAAGACGTTGAAGGAATTACCGTCGACTAGATGAAGTAGGGAAGGGAAGGCAGTCATGACCCGCTGCACACTTATAGCCATTGTCGCAATCTTATCCATGCTACCGTCTGTCACTTTTGCTGACGGCGAGCCAGATGATGCGAATGCAGTACAACTAAAACTTAAACACGCGATCCTTCACGCCAAAATAAACGGACATCAGGCACTGAATGGTAAGCTCGCGAAAGTGGAAGCTATTTGCGCATCCAGCCAGTGCACAGTAAAAAACGGAACTTGGACCATACTCATCGATGACCGTTTGTCCATCGAACTCGACAAAGACGAGATTATTGAAACTGCTCTCTTGGATCTAGAGACAGTCGATGAAGCAGCATACAAGTTGGGTATTCACATCGATTGGGTTGATTTCCAGGCACAACTTCCATTAACCGACGACCATGGAAACGACCATGTAGGCGCAGTCCTTTCGGGAAGACTTGTTGCGGCCGATGGAGAAACGGTTAATTGGAAGAATCTGAATCCACAGATGTGTTGGCAGTTACAACAGCAAACGTATGTACTCCCCCAACTTCAGGCAGAGCTATCCGATAACCTTGCGTCTCACTAGTCCAATTCGATTACTCGATTGAGAGCAAGCGTATGGTTAAGGACAACCAATGAGTGCTTCTGATACAAGTCTAGTTGCCGAGCTTGCTGCGCAGGCAGCTCGGCACAAACTTATACCTTTCTTAGGTGCCGGCGTTGCTATTGGGCATCTTAATCTAGATTGGAATCATCTAGCCCGGGAGATGGCTAAAGAATCAGACTCCAAATCTACAGACAACATAGAAATTGCTGAGGAGTACGAAAGGAAATTTGGCAAAAACAAGCTGTGCGACTTTTTGAAGGCTAGGCTACTAGTCGAAGCCTACGATGACGATAAAGATGTAGCTCCTCTCATCATCAACAATTTGAACATCGGTGTTGTCTATACAACTAACCAAGATAACATCTATGAGAAATGTGCTGAGAAGTATGGAAGACCATTTAGACAAATCGTCACGCTAGAAGACCTCGGAGAATCAGCGCCTGGTGAATTGCTCTATATTAAATATCATGGCGCATTAGATCAGCCGGATTCAGTCATCTTCACACAATCTTCTTATTCGAAGCGTATTGCTGACATAGACCATTTTCTCAATATCAGAATGCGCTCGGACCTCTTGGCAAAGAGTTTCTTATTTATTGGATATAGTTTTAGAGATCCTAACGTCGTAAAGCTATTTGAAGAACTTAATTCGGCCTTCAAAGGAAAACTACCGAAATCTTACCTGGTTGCGTACAGCTACTCACCAGAACTGGAAGAGCTTAATCGGAGATATGGGATAACGATTATTGACCCGACAAAAGAGATGGGAGAGGTAGATAAGAAAAAGGCATTTACGCTGTTCCTGTCCAAGCTTCTCGATTTGGTTGTGCAGTTTAAGGCGCAGCGCGAGACAAGTGATTTGTTCAGACCGGCGATTCCACACAGCGTTAAGGCTGTTTCAAAATACGAGATAGATAGTGTTGAGGCTGCAATTGAGGCCTCTGACTTTGAGACTGGTCTAAATGCCTTTCGAATCGCGTTCGATATAGCTTCTATACCTGAACAATACCATGAACGAGTTGCGAAACTATTTGTAAGTCTTGCTCGCCGATGCGAGACGAAACAGCAGTCAGATTTGCTCAACGGAGCTGCATTCAATCTCCATCTCAATCCACGTTGGTCACTTGAAGTATTTGCAGCGATCAGTGCTACGGCAGAAAAACGTGGTTACAACGGGCAAATGCAGATTTTCTTGCCAATTGTCAAAGGCATTAACACTTCAACTAGGCCGCTAGCAGTAGCTAGGGCAATTGAAATGCTCAGGGAATGGAACGTCGAGATTACCGACGCGTTCAGGCAACATGTAACAGGCTGGGTGCAGGGCTATAAAACGTTGCCCCCAGATATTCATGAGCACATCAAAGCTTTAATTAGTAGCGCGTGGACAACGCCGTCCAACCTTGAAAATCCAATTCGGTATTGGGAGCGAGTCGGCAATTTTCATATCGGGCCCAAAGCCATGACTTACGAAGATATAGTGAAGAATCTAATGGCTAACATTCCTAAGTCGTCGACAAAACCATACGAAGAGTAGAAATGCCTTAGTCACGTAACTGTTCTAGCTTTTCTAGTAATCGTTGAATCACAGCACTCTGTTCTAGTACAAGCTGCTCCAGCCGAGTCTGGCTATTCAGGCTATGTATTTCAGTTCCATTCAGCGCCGCCAACTTCATATACGGCTTGAGCTTGCTGTAGTGTTTTTCGAGCATCCCAATACTCGTTCCCATCTGCACTGCCAGCGTAGCCATATCGACCCCATTGAGAATCTGGAACGTCGCGTACATATGACGCAGCGAGTAGAGCGTCCGTTCTTCGCCTTGCGTATTCTTCAGCAAGCCGTATTTCTCCAGACACTTTTGGAAGTGCCTGGCTAGTCGTCCGTGCTTAATCCGTTGCCCATTCGATGCCCGAAATACGTATGCGTCTATTCTGAACAGCTCATCGAGCAGCAGAGCAGCTAACTTGGGATCCCGTTTCTGTATCCGTCTTAAGCTGTCAGTAACGACTCCATCGGCATCTTTAGCTATAAGCGTTCGCTTACCGGTCTTTCCTTGTACCGATAGCTCCAATCCAGTGTCAACATCTGTAAGAGCCAGACGACGAATGCCATTCCACTTCAGACTCAGCGCTTCCCGTCCAGTGCGCATTCCTGTATGCGCCAGTATCAGCACATAGTCACGCAGGAGCTGTCGAGTCTCGCGTGTCTCCCGTTTCCTACCAATCGTGGCAAAGGCTTCCAGATGCTCCGTGAGAGCAACAAACTCTCGCTCATCGAAGTACGGACGTGCCTGTGGCTTTAAACCCTTGTTATGGAGTTGTGGTATCTGCGTCCGCAGCATGAACCCATGAGCAACTGCTGTCTTGAATATCCGATTGAGCGCAGCATTGTGGGTCGTCACAGTGCTCTTGTTTGGTGTCCTGCCAAGTTTCTCAGTCCTAAAGGCATCTAGCCGTACCAAGTGCGTATAGCTTACGTTGTGAATGGCCAATGAGCCGAGACATGGGATTAGATATTTGTTGATGGCCAGTATGTAGCTCTCGTAAACGACCTTGCCGACTCCTTTATCCAACTCATTCTGTAGCTCCCGAATCGTAAGCCGTGCAACGTCCTTAAAGTCTCGTGTTAAATCTACATCGCCTGTTTGCTGACTACGCAGCATCGCATCGTACTTGCGCTCAGCTATCTGCTTCGCTTTCTCGAAGTCTTTGGTGTTGGTGCTTACGTCAAACCACTTGCCTGAAAATCGGCGTATACGTGCTTGCCAACGTTGGCTGTGCTTACGCTGGAATAGAACGACGTTACCGTCTTTGATGGTTCGAGTGTCTTTTGGGACTGCTTGCTTCAGATTTCTTGTTATGTTCCCAGTTGCCGACATGCCCAAGACCAACGCGTGTAATTCTTCTTTCGTTCTCTTCTGAGCAAAGAGCCCAATAACCCTTGAGCTAATGTGGCGCGTTCGCGCTCGACCAGCTTTGCCACATCAGCCTTATTTGCAAAGTACCCTTCAGCATTCGCAAGTCGTATGAAATTGAAAATGTAGAGACCATCGAAGTTGAAGAGCCTTCTACTTCTGTTGATTTCGATACAGTCCATGCAGGATTGCACTTCCGAAACCCATTTCTCGGACTCGTTAGCAACAGCCCACACATCTGTTGCAGCAACGTCTAATCTGCGAGGATCAGCTTTCAGTTTAGTTTTGGTGTACTCGCGGCCTTGTAGCAGCAGCTTCCAGGTATATAGGTATTCCTTTACCACTTCATTGCTCAAGACAATGACAGGTAGCTTGGTGTGCTTTTCCAGTCTAACTGCTTTACTAAAGGCTGGTCCGACGATTGTTCCTCTGTGCTGCCTTAGGCTTCCGACAGTTAATGCGCCCCGTGATAGAAATCCATTCTCTAACAAGCCGACTTGAATCTTCGTGCAAGCTCGTAATATTGAACTCAAGGCCAAATGCTTCACGTAGGCGGGGTAGTAATTCATGTCGCCGAATGGGTCGAACTGGAAGCCTTGCGAAAATATTGCTTGCTTCAACAGGTCAACCCTGTCGAAGGTCGCATCAATCGAAACCAATATGCTGTCAGACATGGAAATTCGTCTGACTCCACGGTAACCAAAGTCCAACAGCCAGCCAGTTTCGTTTGCTTCTTTGGATGTGGTGTTCTCAGCTACAAGGTTCTCAAGCAGCTGGACGATGCGCTTGGCTTGCTCTGGATTTGAAGCGGAATTCTCAACAGCATGTGAGAAGCCAAGGATGTCTAGATACAGCACAAGACGAGGCCGATAGATCTCGTCCTTGAGATAAGGACCGACCGGAATGTTCATATCTCGCCCCTGCCTTCCCCAGTAGGGGTAAAGGATAGGGCAGAGTGGCACATGGTGCTGGAATGGTGCTGGCGTGGTGCGTGAAGCGTTAGCGTCAAGGCTGCTTAAACAGCCCCGAACGTAACTTGCTGAGACTAGGATTGATTTTGGTGCCCGGAGAGGGAATCGAACCCCCACTCCTTTAGAGGGAACGGGATTTTGAGTCCCGCGCGTCTACCAGTTCCGCCATCCGGGCTTGTCTGCGAATCGATCGAGGCGTGCATTTTGCCATAACCGTTCCAGACTGACGAGTGATTACAAGGTAAAACGATAGCAGTCCGCAACTGGCAGGCTCCTTTCGAGAGCAACCCGATCCGGTACGGCATTGAACAAGTCTGTCTGCGCGAGCCAGCGCACAGACAAGGCCGGTCGCCGAGCATAGAGTCGGCGGCATGTCCCGCCGCTCGGCATCTGATGAAAGCGATCGGCTCCGCCTGATGCTGGCAGCGGCGTTGATAACGCTCGCCGCCATTCCGTTCTTCGCCATGGCAGCGAGCCCTGCTCCAGGATCACCGCTGGACTCGAGTGACATGCTGGTGGTGTCCGACTCGAGCGCCATGACCGTGGGCGGCTACGGCATGGCCCGGGATGCGGCCGGTAACTTCGTGATGGTGTGGGATCAGGCGTCGACGAGCTTCCCGAATTCCGCTTCCATCCAGATTGAGCGCTTTGACGCCGCCGGGAAGCCCCGAGGCGGCGCATTCCACGTGGGGACGTCCACCATCGATCCGGGATCTCCCTCGGTCGCTATGGACGCGGCGGGTGATTTCGTGGTGGCGTGGGTGAGCGTGGGCCCGCCGTACCAGAACACCGCGACCTACGATGTCCACGCCCAGCGCTACGATGCGGCCGGCAGCGCGCAAGGCGGCGAGTTCCTGGTCAGCACGTCCGCCAACTTCGACGATGTCAGCCCCAGCGTGGCCATGGATGCTGGCGGTGATTTCGTGGTGGTCTGGCAGGGTCGGCCCTCTCCGGGCGATGTCCCCGAGCCTTCGGGTGTCTATCAGATCTACGCCCGGCGCTACAGCGCCGCCGGCACCGCCCTAGGCGACCAATTCTTGCTGACCGATGCTCCCGATACCGATCAGACCTTGCCCAGTGTGGCCATGGACGCGGCAGGCGATTCCGTGGTGGCGTGGCAGACGGGAGATCAGCAGAACGGGGGGTACCTCGCTCGCGATATCCTCGCCCAGCGCTTCGATGCCGCCGGTGCTGCCCGAGGCGGCGCATTTCCGCTCAGCGCCGTCACGGCCACCGGCCGGCAAGTCCCTCAGGTGGCCATGGATGCGGCAGGCCGCTTCGTGGTGGCCTGGAGCAATTACGACTCCCGCGTCCAAGCGGCACAGGGTGACGTCGTGGGTGACGTCCACGCCCAGCGTTATGATGCCGCGGGCACGCCTCAAGGCGGCGAATTGTCCGTCAACACTTTCACCAATGGCGACCAGTCCCAAGCCTCGATCAGCATGGACGCAGCAGGCGACTTCACGGTGGCCTGGGAGAGCTACGACCAGGCCGCCGCGGACAGCAACTACGATGTCTACGCCCAGCGCTATAGCGCCAAAGGCGCCTCGGTCGGCACCGAATTCCTGGTCAATACCGCGACCGGAGACTCACAAGATAGCCCCATGGCCGTCATGGACGCCGACGGCGATATGGTCGTGGCCTGGCGCTCGTATCTCGCTGTGGCTCCTCACACCAATATCTTTATCCGTCGCTTCGCGGCCGAGAAGCGAGTGCACCTGAGGCTGGGCACCACCTTCGCGCCCGCGACGCACAGCCCTGGCTCAGCCTTCAGTATAACGCTCGCGGTCAACAACATCAGTGCCTCCACGCCGACCGGCTCGAGCAGCGTAGACGAAAACCTGGATCTCGGCCTCGGCATCACGGCCAGCGTCACATTGCCGAAGGGCGCCGTCTATCAGTCCGCCCATGGCAGTGATTGGACCTGCGTTGGTCCGGCGGACGCGACCCTGGATTGCAGCTACGACCCGGCCCTCGCCGCGGGAAGCGCCGCGCCACCGCTCACGGTCATGCTCAAGGCTCCGCCCGCGCCGGCGAACCTGGACTTCAGCGCGACCGTGACGAGCGCCTTGAAGCCGGCATCCAGCAACAGCACTCACGCTTCTGTCAAAGTACAGGGGGCGACCAGTGGCAGCGGCGGAGCCTCTTTCAGCGGTGGCGACCCTCAGGATGCCACCTCCGGCGGGGGTGCATTGGACATCCTGAGTCTCGGGTTTATCGGTCTGGCGTTTCTCGGACGTCGAAGATCAAAGGGCTGATCCGGCTCCTCGAGCCCACCGACCTATTCCACGCAGATGAAGCGCACCGCGTCCTCGGACATGGCGTCCTTGGCGTCGCCGAGGCCGATGTCGCCGGCGCCGCGGATCGGCACGCCCTTGTTGTGCACCTTGATCTTGTCGCCGTCGGAGAAGCGCACGAAGGTGCCGTTGCCGCTCTGGTCCACCAGCACGAAGTTGCCGTCCTTGTATTCGATGCGGGCGTGCAGGCGCGAGGCGCTCTGGTGGTTGACGATGAGGTCGCACTGGCTGGAGCGGCCCATGATGATCGCCGGCTGCGACACGCTCACCTGGATCTGCTGGTCGCGGTAGGTGATGACGAGGTGCGCGACGGCGGTGATGTCCTGCTTCTCGAACATCATGGTGACCATACGGGTGCGCTCGGCCTCGGAAGGCTCGGTCCAGGGCATCTCGTAGAGCGCGCCGCCGGCGCCCTGTGGCACCGGTTTCAGGGAGCTCACCGCCGAACCCTGCAGCGCGGGCGTGAGGGCCTTCCACGCCGGTTCGCTCAGCACCAGCGCCATCTGATCGGCGAGGGCGGCTACGTTGTGGACCACTAATCCCAGCGCGCCCTTGGCGCTGGTCTTGCCGGGACCCTCGCTGCCGGCGTGCAGGGCCATGTGCACCGGCGAAGTGGGTGGCTCGGTGGAGATGAGCGCGAGGTGCAATTCGCGGGCCGCTTCCACGGCGTTGTCGGTGCTCTCGAAGGCCGCCAGCACATGGCGGTTGTCGAACTCCTCGAGCTGGGCGCCGCGGTTCTTGAGCAGGGTCTGCAGCGGGACGAGGCGCGGGTCTTCCGGCCCGAGGCCGCCCGGGCCTTCAGCGCCGCCGAACTCGGCGAGCAGCACCGCGACCGTCTTGGCTTTATTGAATATGAACATCGAGCCTTACTTCAGATGATGCCGGTCGCGCGGGGTTTGCCAGTCTTATCAGCAAGATAAGGCGCTTACATGCGGCAAAGCCGGAGGAACTCCCTTGCGCCGAAGTGTAACAACCGTCTGCTAGGCTTGCACGAGTCCGATATATGTCACGCGCCGGAGACAATTCTTTCGCCACTTCTCAGCAGATGCGCGGTCCGCTTTGAATTTACTGATAATTTCATTGGTCAAAGTGCCATGTTAACCTAATGGACGCATGCTAGACTGCGACAGAAGCTGTAATTCGGCTTACGAAACATCCCAAGTGATTGTTTCGAGTGATGTTTAGAAGGACTCGGCGCCAGGACGGTTTCATCCCGCTGTCGTGACGGCGGTGAGCAGGGGTTCAATTCCAGCAGCGTAGTGCAGGCATCGCCTGGAGATGCCGCGTCGGCGCTCCGATACGCCGATGCCTCGGCGTCCCGGCTGTGGATGGGGCAAAACAAACGAAGGTGCGGGTAGTGGATGAAGCTGCCGTAAGCCAGCAGTTTGCCGGATTGGGGTCCCTCCCGATCGATGCCGCGCAGCCGTGTGGGCAATCCGCACGCTACGAACCCGAGTTCGAACAACTCGAAGCTGAACTCGCCAAGCAGGAAGCCCTGACGCCCACCCCGGTGGACTGGGGACGCGTGGTGGAACTCTCGTCCACCATCCTGCAATCCAAATCCAAGGACCTGCTGGTGGCGGCCTATCTGTGCCGCGGCTTGATGGAGACCCAGCGCTATGCGGGCCTTGCCATAGGCCTCAAGGTGCTTCGTGATCTGAGCGTGGCCCACTGGGACGGCCTGTTTCCGGAACTGAAGCGCATGCGCGCCCGCGCCACCGCCATCTCCTGGCTGGCGGAGAAGACCGGCAAGCAGGTGCGCGACACGCGCCCCAAGGCCGCCGAGAAGGCTGCGCTGGAACAGGCGCTGGTCTATCTCAAGGAACTGGACAGCGCTCTCACGGACAAGATGGGCCAGGACGCTCCGGGCCTGACCGATCTCAACCGCCCCCTCAAGGATCATCTGCAATCCCTGGATACGCCGGCCCCGGCGGCGAAGGCCGCCGCAGCGGTCGCAGCGCCGCGTCCGGCGGCGGCGCCCACCGCCGAGATCGCCGAAGTCACCAACGACGCCGACGCCAAGAAGGTCCTGCGCCAGATGCAGGACCTGGCGCGCAAGGTCAGCAAGTATTGGCTGGCGAAAGACGTGGCGGACCCGCGCGCTTACCGGCTCAACCGCCTCACCGGCTGGATGACGGTGGACGCGGCGCCGGTCAACAACGGCGGTCTCACCCAGATCCCCGCGCCGGCCCCGGAACGTCTCAAGCAGTTCGAGACCCAGCGCCAGGCCGGCCAGTTCGAAGCCTTGTTGCCGGAACTGGAAGCACAACTCGCCAAGGCGCCGTACTGGCTCGACGGCCAGAAGCTCGCGGCGGAGGCCTTAGGTGCCCTCGGCGAACGGGGTGCCGCGGCGCGCAAGACGGTGCTGCGGGAGCTGGCGCACTTCCTGGCCACCGTGCCGGGACTCACCGAACTCAAGTTCGTGGGCGACAAGCCTTTCGCCGACGAGACGACCCAGGATTTCATCGAGGAACACGCCACCGTGGGCGACGCGCCAGCGGGCGGCAGCCGGCGCGCGAAGAAAGACGCCGCGCCCTGGGACGAAGCCTTCAACAATGCCCGTTCCGCCGCCACCGCCGGCAACCTGGATGCGGCCATCAAGCAGTTGGACGAGGGCCATGCCGGCACCGCCAATGCCCATGACCAGTTCATGTGGCGCCTGGCCTTGGCGCAGCTCCTGGTGCAGACCGGCCATGCCAATGTCGCGGCACCCATCCTCGAGGCGCTGGTGGCCCGGGTGGAAGAGTTCCGGCTGCGCGAATGGGAACCGGACACTGCGGTGCGCGTCTATAAGTTGCTGTTGTCGGCCTACGACAAGGCCGGCGGGAAATCCAAGAACGCCCAGGATGCCGCGGCGCGCAGCGCCCAGGCCTTCTCGGCGCTCAGCAGTCTAGATCCGATACTCGCCCTAAACGTGAAGCTATAAGACGGAGGAATCAGTCATGGCCGATAACAAGGGTTCAGTGGCGCCGAAAGAGCGCGTCAACATCGTCTACCAGTCCGAGACCGGCGACAACACCGACGACGTCGAATTGCCATTGAAGATGCTGGTGCTGGGCGACTTCACCGGCAAGCCCAACGATAAGGCGGTCGAGGAACGCGCGCCGGTCAACATCAACAAGGACAACTTCGACGCGGTGGTGAAGGGCCACAACCTCGGCCTGAGCATGACCGTGAAGAACACCCTGGACGCGAAGCAGGCCGGCAACATGGACGTGAGCCTGAAAATCAACTCCTACAAGGACTTCTCACCGGACCGCGTGGCAGAGCAGGTGCCGGAGTTGAAGCAGATGCTGGAGCTGCGCAAGAACCTGATGGCGCTGAAGGGCCCGCTCGGCAACGTGCCGGCCTTCCGCCGCGCGATCCAGGACCTGCTGAAGGACGACGCGACGCGCGCCGCCGTCATGAAGGAACTGGGCGTCGACGACAAGGGCGGGAAAAAGTAATCACTCCCGCTCCCGCGAGCGTCACGCCATACGAACCACACAGTATCTAGAGAGAGGCGATCACCATGAGCGAGATGAAAAAAGAAGGGCAGGCCGCCGAGGCGGCTGAGGGATCCTTGCTCGACCAGATCATGCAGGAGACGCGGCTCAAGCCCAGCGAAGAGGGCTATGAGATCGCGAAGAAGGGTGTGGAAGCCTTCATCTCCGAACTCTTGCAGCCACAGCGCAAGACCGAGAAGGTCGAGCAGAAGCTGGTGGACGAGATGATCGCCGAGATCGACAAGAAGCTCAGCAAGCAGGTGGACGAGATCCTGCATAACCCGGACTTCCAGAAGCTGGAGTCCTCCTGGCGCGGCCTGAAGTCGCTGGTGGACCGCACCGACTTCCGCGAGAACACTAAGATCGAGATGCTGAGCGTGGCCAAGGAAGAACTGCTGCAGGACTTCGAGGACGCGCCGGAAGTGGCCAAATCCGGCCTCTACAAGCACGTCTACACCGCGGAGTTCGGCCAGTTCGGCGGCGCCCCCTACGGCGCCATGATCGGCGCCTATGACTTCGGCCCCGGCGCCCAGGACATCCAGCTCCTGCGGAACATCGCCAGCGTCAGCGCCATGTCGCATGCTCCGTTCGTGGCCGCGGCCGCGCCGCAGTTCTTCGGCGTGGATTCCTATGAGGAACTGGCGGCCATCAAGGACATGCAGGCCACCTTCGAGGGCCCGCAGTACGCCAAGTGGCGCGCCTTCCGCGAGTCCGATGACTCCCGCAACGTGGGCCTGACCGCGCCGCGCTTCATGCTGCGTGCACCCTACGGCGAGCACAACAAGGCCCGTGAGTTCAACTACGTGGAGAGCGTGAAGGGCCACAACGACTATTTGTGGGGCAACACCGCGTTCTCCTTCGCCTCGCGCCTGTCGGACAGTTTCAAGCAGTACCGCTGGTGCCCGAACGTGATCGGCCCGCAGAGCGGCGGCATGGTGGATAACCTGCCGGTGCATACCTACACCGACAAGGGCGAGACCAAGACCAAGGCCCCTGTGGAGGCCTTGATCTCGGATCGCCGCGAGTTCGAGCTGGCGGAGCAGGGCTTCATCCCGCTGGTGGCGAAGAAGGACAGCGACCACGCCGTGTTCTTCTCGGCCAACTCGGTGCAGAAGGCCAAGACCTTCGGCAACAGCGCCGAGGGCAAGGAGGCGGAGATGAACTACCGCCTCGGCACCCAGCTGCCCTACCTCCTGATCGTGAACCGCCTGGCGCACTACCTGAAGGTGCTGCAGCGCGAGCACATCGGCAGCTGGAAGACCCGCAATGATCTCGATCGCGAGCTGAATGCCTGGATCCGCCAGTACGTGGCCGACCAGGACAACCCGCCGGCGTCGGTGCGCAGCCGCCGTCCGCTGCGCGAAGCCAAGGTCACGGTCTCGGACATCGAGGGCCAGGCCGGCTATTACAAGGTGGAACTGTCGGTGCGTCCGCACTTCAAGTACATGGGCGCGGCCTTCACCCTGTCCCTGGTGGGCAAGCTGGAGAAGGAAGGCGGCGGTGGCGGTGACGAAGGCGGTGGTGGTGGTGGCGGCGGCGGCGGAGATGACGCCGGTGGCGGCGACGACGCCGGCGGTGACGCACCGGCCTGATCCGGGAGCCTGCGTCCCCGTACCTGATCCTTATATATAAGGAAGCGATGCGCCGTCATGAAAGCCGACCTCAAGAGTCTGGTCCGTCGTCTCAACCACCAGTGCACCAAGGCGCTGGAGGCCGCTTCGGGCCTGTGCGTGAACCGCAGCCACTACGAGGTGGCGCCGGAGCACCTGCTGTTGCAACTGCTGGAGGACCCCAAGTCCGACCCGCAGCTGGTGTTGAAACACTTCGATGTGGATCCGGGCCGCTGGACCAAGCAGCTGCAGCATGACATCGAGGCTCTGAAGAGCGGCAACCCGGGACGGCCGGTATTCTCCACCTCGCTCCTGGCATGGCTGGAAGAGGGCTGGCTGATCGCCTCGCTGGACTACGGCCAGTCGCGGCTGCGTTCGCTGGCGCTGATCGCGGCGCTGGCGGACAACCCGGCGCGCTACGGTTTCGAGCGCCTTGCGGATCTCGACAAGCTGTCGCGCGAGAAACTGGCGGCGGTGCAGCAGGACGTGCTGGCGGTGTCGGACGAGGCCAACGAGCCGCTCGGCACCGCGAGCTTCTCCGGCGCGCCGAGCGCCGCGGGACGCGCCGCGCCGGAGGCGGGCACGGCCCTCCAGAAGTTCACCACCAACTTCACCAAGCGCGCCCGTGAGGGCAAGATCGACCCGGTGTTCGGCCGTGACCCGGAGATCCGCCAGATCGTGGACATCCTGGGACGGCGGCGCAAGAACAACCCCATCGCCGTAGGCGAAGCGGGCGTAGGCAAGACTTCCGTGGTGGAAGGCCTGGCTCTGAAGGTGGTCTCCGGCGACGTGCCGCCCAGCCTAAAGGACGTGGACATCGTCGGCCTCGATCTCGGCCTGCTGCAGGCCGGCGCCAGCGTGAAGGGTGAGTTCGAGAACCGCCTGAACGCCGTCATCAGCGAGATCAAGAGCTCCCAGAAACCCATCATCCTGTTCATCGACGAGGCCCATACGCTCATCGGTGCCGGCGGCGCGGCCGGTACCGGCGACGCGGCGAACCTCCTGAAGCCGGCGCTGGCACGCGGCGAGTTGCGTACCATCGCCGCCACCACCTGGGCTGAGTACCGCAAGTATTTCGAGAAGGACCCGGCCCTGGCGCGGCGCTTCCAGCTCGTGAAGCTGGACGAGCCCTCGCCGGAACAGGCGGCGGTGATCCTGCGCGGCATCCGCGACACCTACGAGCAGGCCCACGGCATCTATATCACCGACGCCGCCATCCTGGCGGCCGCCAACATGTCGGCCCGCTACATCTCAGGGAGGCAGCTGCCGGACAAGGCGGTGGATCTCCTAGATACCGCCTGTGCGCGGGTCAAGGTGAGCTTGGTCAGCAAGCCGGACAAGCTGGAGGACATGGAACGGCGCATCGCGGTGCTGGAGCGCGAGTACCGCGCCATCGGACGCGACGTGGACAGCGGCCGCATCAAGGCCCCGCCGCGCCTGAAGGAGATCGAGACCGAGACTGCGACGCTGCGCACCGACGTGGCGGCGCTGGAGAAGGCCTGGAGCACCGAGCGCAAGGCCGTGGACGAGGTGGTGGCCCTGCGTGCCAAGCTCGCCGGCGCCGAGGAGAAGGACCGGGCCGGAATCGACAAGGAATTGCAGGCAGCCCTAAAATCCCTGCAGACCCTGCAGAAATCGGGCGCCCTGATCAACCATGAGGTGACCGAGGGCGTGGTGTCCAAGGTGATCTCGGACTGGACCGGCATCCCCATCGGCAACATGGTGAGCGACGAGGCGGCTTCGCTGCTTAGGCTCAACGCCGACCTCAAGGGTTGGGTGCGCGGCCAGGACCACGCCATGGACGCCATCGACGCCACCATCCGTGCCGCCAAGGCCGGGGTGCAGAACCCCGAACAACCCATCGGCATCTTCCTGCTGGTGGGACCGAGCGGCGTGGGCAAGACCGAGACCGCATTGGGCTTGGCCAACTTCCTGTTCGGCGGCGACCGCTTCATGGTCACCATCAACATGTCCGAGTTCCAGGAGAAGCACGCGGTGTCGCGCCTGATCGGCTCGCCGCCGGGCTACGTGGGTTACGGCGAGGGCGGCATGCTGACCGAAGCGGTGCGCCAGCGGCCGTATTCGGTGGTGCTGCTGGACGAGGTGGAGAAGGCCCACCCTGAGATCATGAATTTGTTCTATCAAGTGTTCGACCGGGGCATGCTGAGCGACAGTGACGGCCAGCTCATCGACTTCAAGAACACCGTGATCCTGATGACCTCGAACCTGGCTTCCGACACCATCATGCGGCTGGGCTCAGCGGAGAAGCCGGCTTCGCCCGAGGCCATCGCCGAGGCGATCCGTCCCGACCTGCAACGCTACTTCAAGCCGGCGCTCTTGGCGCGCATGAAAGTGGTGCCCTACCTGCCGCTCCTGGGCGACAACCTGAAGGGCATCATCCGCATGAAGCTCGACAAGGTGGGCAAGCGCCTCAAGGCCAACCAGGACATGAGCTTCAAGTACAGCGACAAGGTGGTGGACCAGATCGCCGCCCGCTGCACCGACCCCGAGTCCGGTGCGCGCAACATCGACCACATAATAAACGGTGCGCTGCTGCCGCTCCTGGCGACGCGCATCCTGGAGCAGATAGGTTCTGAGGCGGCTTTCACCGCCCTCGAACTGGACATGGACGCCAAGGGGGATTTCCAGCCGAAGTTCACCGCCGGAGGCTCAGCTAAGCCGGCTTAAAGGGATCATCCGTGTGGGGTCTGCAGCTCCTTGGAGCTCAAGCCGCTTAGGGATGTCGTCACATCACGTTTCAGGAAAAACACGAAGGAGTAGCTCATGCCAGTCCCTGCATATATGAAGATCGAAGGTGTCACCCAAGGCAACATCACCGAGGGTGCCAACTCCGAGGAGAGCGTCGGTAACATCTACCAGGAAGAGCATGCCGACGAGATCCTGGTCCAGGCCTTCAAGCATGACATCAGCATCCCGCGCGATCCGCAGAGCGGCCAGCCCACCGGCACCCGCGTGCACCATCCGATGGTCATCACCAAGATCTTCGACAAGTCCTCGCCGCTCCTGTACCAGTCGCTGGTGACGGGCGAGCGCCTGACGGTGACCGTGGAGTGGTATCGCACCTCGCCGGAGGGCACCGACGAGCAGTACTTCACCATGGCCCTCGAGGACGCGGTGATCGTGGACATCAACGCCTACATGCCCAACTGCCAGGACCCCGCGAACGCCCACTTCACGCATCTTGAGGACGTGTCCTTCACGTACCGCAAGATCACCTGGACGCACAACGTGGCGGGCACCGAGGGCAGCGACGACTGGCGCACCCGCGGCAGCAAGGGTTGAGACGGCAGGTCCCGGGCGCGTCGCCGCGCCGGGGCCGAGTACAGCGCGCGGCGGTCATGGGCTCGGCCCATGACCGCCGTTCGTGCGCGTATCTATAGATGAGGAGTCAGGATGAGGATGCGGGGGTCAGGACGGAGAGGATTGCGGAGCGTGCTGGCGGGCCTGGCCTGCGGGCTGTTGCTCGCTTCCTGCTCCGAGGCGCCGCCGCAGCTGACCGTGGCGCCGGACGGGTGGACCTACGGTCCGCGCCTCGTGACGTTGCAGCTGGAGGCGGCCGAGGCGCTCAACCTGGACAGTGGCCAGGCGCATGCCTTGTCCATCGGTATCTTCCAGCTCTCGGACCCGGCGACCTTCAGCGCCGCGACCGCGACCCCCGCCGGCGCAGCGAAGTTCCTGGACCAGGGGTCCGATGCGGACGCGAGCGTGGTGGATTTCGACCGCATCGTGCTGCAGCCGGGCGAGAAGCGCACCGTGTACCTGAACCGCGCGGCCAATTCACAGTACGTCGGCATCGTGGCCGGCTACTACCAGATCAACACCCTGCAGGACGTGGCGCTGTTCAACATCCCGGTGCTGCCCAAGCCCGTGGGCTTGGTGACCAAGGGCATGGTGGCGGTGGGCCTGCAGGCTTCCGATAACGCCGGCGTGCCGGGGCCGCTGGCCTTGAGCGTCGGCTTCGGCCCGGACCAGGTGGCGCGCTTCGCTTCGGATACCGAAGGCAGCGCGCGGATCTTCGCCAGCAAGGGCAAGGGCGGCGGCGGTGGACGCGGCGGCAAGAGCGGCGGAGGCGGGGGCGGTTCCAAGCCCAGCCTGCCCAGCATGAAGATGCCGAGCTTGCCCACGCCCAGCCTGCCGAAATCGGCATCCGGCGGCGGCAGCAGCAGTAGCGGTGGTTGAGATGCGTCCCACAGTGTCGAACGATGGAGAGGTGGCGTCGTGACCCAGTACAGACCCCTATTCTGGCACCAGGGCTTGTTCCTGCAGCCACAGCACTTCCAGCTAAACGACCTGTACCAGCAGGAGCGGCTGATGCCGTTCCAGCGCTACCTGCACCCGCACTTCTGGGGCGTGGCGCGCATGGCGCTGCAGACCTCGGCGCTGGCCAACGGCGTCTGCGAGGTGAGCGACGCCGAGTTCCTGTTCCCGGACGGCAGTTTCGTCAGCGTGCCGGGCAACGGCGTGCTGCTGGCGCGCAGCTTCGATCCCACCGCCATCACCCTGGACAAGCCTTTCACCATCTATGCGGGCCTGCGCAAGTGGCGCTCCCACGAGAGCAACGTGACCATCGTCCCGGACCTGACCCAGCTCTCCGGCGTCACCACCCGTTACGTGAGCCCGGCCCAGTCGGAGGACATGCCGGACGCCTACCAGGAAGGCCCGGAGGCCAAGGTGCGTTCCCTGTACCACGTGGTGCGCCTGCTCTGGGATGGAGAACAAGATGAATTGGTGGACCACGAGCTTATCCCCATCGCGCGGGTGATGCGCGATGGCGAGAGCATCAAGCCGGCGCCGGACTTCATCCCGCCGGTACTGGGGCTGGAGAGCTCCCCGGAGCTGTACCGCCTGGTGCGGGACATGCGCGACGAGTTCACCAGCCGCGCCCTGCAGATCGAGGTGTACAAGACCCCGGTGCACGGCGAGTCGGACTTCGATCCGGCGCTCTTGCGCTACAAGCTGGCGCTGCGCACCCTGGCGCGCTACGTGCCGATGCTGATGCACTACAGCGAGACCCCCTCGACCCATCCCTGGGACCTGTACGGCGTGCTGCGGGCCTTCGCCGGCGAACTCAGCACCTTCGGCATGCGCCTCAATCTGCTCGGCGAAGACGCCCAGGGCAACCGGCAGATACCGGCCTACGACCATCAGAAGCTCGGCGCCTGCTTCGAGCGCCTGCGCCGCTTGATCGTGGAACTGCTGAACGAGATCACCATCGCGCCGCAGTTCAAGGTGGACATGACTTTCGACGGCACCGCCCACACCGCCATGATCCCGCCGCGCTTCCTCGACGAACCCAACGACTATTACCTCGTCTTCAACATGCGCACGCCCATCGAACAGCACTTGGACACCATCGCCACCGCCGCCAAGCTGGGCGCGCGCAACACGGTGGAGTCGCTGGTGGAGCGCTCGTTGCCGGGCATCGCCTTCAAATACACCCAGGTGCCGCCGCCCGGCCTGCCGCGCCGCTCCAACACCCATTACATGCGCATAGACACCCGCGACAGCCAGTGGCCGGACGTGGAGCGCAGCCGCGAGCTGGGCTTCGTCTGGAAGGACGCGCCGGAAGACCTGCGCATGGAGCTCGTGGTGCTCCGGAGATGAGCACGTGCGACTGATCGACTGCTACGCGGAGTTCCTCATCAAGTTGCGCGGGCGTTTCACGCCCGGCGGCGACATGGCGGGGCTCGCCTACGAGACACAGCGCGCCGAGATCGCCGCCAAGCTCAAGGCCTGCGACCGCCGTGCCCAGGAGGCGGACGTGCCCTCGGCGGCGCGCGATGCGGCGAGCTTCGCCGCCATGGCCTACGTGGACGAGCTGGTGCTGTGCTCGGACTGGGCCGAGAAGCCCCGCTGGCAGGCGATGCCCCTGCAGCGCGAGTTCTACCGTACCACCAACGCCGGCGCCGAGTTCTATCAGCGCCTGGAGAAGCTCGGCGAGGACGACACCGGCCGCGCCGCGCGCGAGCTCTATTACCTGTGCATGGCCTTGGGGTTCCGGGGCAAGTACTTCAGCGACAAGCGTTTCGCCGAGTTCACGGCGGTGAAGCGCGCCAACCTGCGCCTGTTGCTGCCGGACAGCGACGGCCTGGATCTGCAGGCGGTGACGTTGTTCCCGGAGGCCTATTCCAACGCCCGCGCCGGCGGCAGCGGCCTCTCGGGCCGCTGGAACGTGCTGCCCTGGGTGTTCGCGGGTCCGGTGCTGCTGCTCCTGGTCGTGCTCCTGGTCTACCACCACTACATCGCCGCGACCCTCACGGGCATCCAGGCGCTCCTGAGATGACGCGCCGATGCTGAAATCCATCCTCAAGTTCCTGCTGTGGTTGCTGGTGATCGTGCTGGTGTGCGCCGCCGTCATCGGCTTCTATATATACAAGGGCTGGCCGGTGGGCCACGCGCTGCTGTGGCTGGCGGGCCTGGCACTGTTCTGCGTGGTGTTCCTGATCATCCGCCGCATCGTGATACGGCACCGGGCCAAGAAGCAGGTGCAGAAGCTCATCAGCGAGGAGCAGGTGCGACGCGAGGGCGGCCTCACCTGGTCGCCGCGGGCGCTGCGCCGCGACCTCAAGCTGCGCTGGAAGGGAGGCATCAAGGCGCTGAAGCGCTCGCGCCTCAGGCTGCTGGGCGATCCCTTGTACGTGCTGCCCTGGTTCGTGGTGATGGGCCGCTCCAGTTCCGGCAAGAGCACGGCGGTGAAGAACGCCTATCTGCTCTCGCCGATCCTGGACATGCCCGAGCGGCAGGCCGGCTCGACCCGCAACCTGGACTGGTGGATGTACGAGGAGGCGGTGGTCATCGACACCGCCGGCCGTTACGCGGTGCCGGAGGATGTGTCCCGCGACCGCACCGAATGGGACCAGCTCCTGGCGCTCCTGTCGCGGCGCAAGCAGAAGGAACCGCTCAACGGCATCCTGGTGGTGGTGGGCGCCGACCGGCTGCTGAGCGCGAGCCCCGACGACCTGCTGGAAGAGGGGCGCCAGGTGCGCACCAGCCTGGGGCATCTGATGAATACCCTGGCGGCCCAGGTGCCGGTGTATCTCCTGGTGACCAAGTGCGACCTGATCGAAGGCTTCACGCCTTTCTGCGAGTCGCTGCCGCAGGAGAGCTGGCGCCAGGTGATGGGCGCCCTCAACGACAAGCCGGGCGCCGACGTGATGCAGGCCCTGGACCTGTGCCTGGACAAGCTCAACACCCGCCTCAAGGACCTGCGCCTGTTGCTGGTGGAGCGCACCCAGAATCCCTCCATCGAGATGATGTTCTTCCCGGACGCCCTATATAAGTTGCGCGAGGGCCTGCGGAACTTCACCGATGGCGCGCTGCGGGGCAGCCCTTATCTGGAGACCCCGCATTTCCGCGGCCTGTTCCTGTCCTCGAGCCAGCAGGTGGAGACCGACGAGCACGGCCGCGAACTGCACGACCGCGGGCTGTTCCTGCACGACCTGTTCACCAAGGTGATGCCGGCGGACCGGGGTCTCCTGGTGACCTTGCCGGCGGCGGAGCGGGTGCGCCGGGCGCTGCATCATTATTGGCTGAGCATCGCCGGCGGCCTGTTGCTGGCGGCGGCGCTGGTCACGAGCTTCCTGTTCCTGCACGACTACCATGCGCTGCACGTCATCGACGGCGGCCTCACCAAGGTCAACTTCGCGCCGGGCGACGTGAACCAGGACGTGGTGGCGCTCTCGCAGGTGGACAGCACCCTCAACGACCTGGAGTCGGCTCACGACGGCTGGCTGTTCCCCTGGTACGCGGGCCTCGAACCGCCGCAGCTGGATGCCATCAGCGCGGGCTTCACCCAGCGCTTCGACCAGGGCCTGTTGCAGGACATGGACCGCCGTCTCAAGAACCGCCTGGCGCTCATCAGCCCGGGCGATCCCGCCATCCAGGTGCTGGCGGAGGGTCTCGCCCGCCGCAGCCTGATCCTGCAGGCGCGGCTCGATAATGCGGATGCCGACGACCTGCATCAGCTCGCGCCGGTTCCGACCGCCTACTGGCAGGAGCTGCAGCCGGAGCTCACACCCAAATCCGGCGACGCGTTGCAGACCCTGTATCCGGAATACGTCTCCTATGACGAGGACGACGCCGCCATCCAGCAGGAGCAACGGCTGGTGCGCGACGCCCTGACGGAACTGCTGCAGAAGACCACCGGCGACTACACCTGGCTGCTGAACCTGGCCAACCACGCGCCGGGCTTGGATCCTGTGACCTTAAGCGAGTTCTGGAACGGCACCCATCCGCTGGCGGATCCGCCCACGGTGCAGCCGGCCTACACCGCCGACGGTTTCAAGATCATCAAGGACTTCACCGACGAGATGCAGAAGGCCTCGGGGGGCGGCGATAGCGGCCCGGTGCCGGACTATATGGACAAGTTCTACGACTACTACGAGGACAGCTACCTGGATGCCTGGAGCCAGTTCGCCGGGCGCTTCGACGAGGGCAAGGACACGCTCGCGGACCGGGCCCAGTGGCTGGCGGTGGTGGGCAACCTGGCCCAGTCCGATCCCTATACCAAGCTGCTCGGCCGCATGCACGACGAACTCGCGGTGCTGGACGAGGACGCGGGTGACCTCAAGACTTCGGTGGACTACTACCAGGAGGTCGCCACCTATGCGCCGGCTTCTTCCACCAAGGCCACGGCCGCTTCCAGTGGCGGCTTCGGCAAGGCGCTGGCGGGCTACGGCGTCGGCATCCTCACGGGCTTGAGCAAGGAGGCCAAGGAGATCAACGGCCAGGTCAACGCCATCAAGAAGCTCAACAAGAAGCCGAAGGTGAAGAAGGGCAAGAAGAAGAAAGACCTGGAGACCGCTCTCGAGGACGCCGCCAAGGCCAACCAGGATTACCTGAAGGCGCTCACGCTGCTGGCCTTCAACTCCGACAACTTGAGCGAGTCCTACGCCAACATCTCGGCCCTCTACAGCAATCCCGACAAGGTGGCCTCCAGCGGCACCGGCGGCGGCAACGGCTGGGCGGCGATCGAGGCGCTGCAGCTCGTCATGGGCAAGCCCGCGCCCGAGACCCAGTCCTTCTGGAGCGTGTACACCGGCCCACTGCGCATGCTGTACGAGTTCATGGAACAGGACACCGCCTGCTACCTGAACCAGCAGTGGAGCAGCCAGGTGCTGACCCAGACCGAGGGCGTGGACCAGTCGAAGCTGCCGGACCTGCTGATCGGCAAGAGCGGCCTGGTGTGGGGCTACGTGGGCAAGACCGCGGCGCCGTTCCTGAGCAACAAGTACCAGGCCGGCTACACGCCGGTGCGGGTGGACGACAAGGCGATACCGTTCAATAGCGGCTTCATCAGCTACCTGGACCACTCCCTGGAGGGCACACAGCTAGTGTCCGAGCCGCAGTCGGTGACCGTCACCACGCTGCCCACCAACGTGAACAGCGGCGCCAAGATCCTGCCCTCGGACATCATGCTCACCCTGCAGTGCTCGGACGGCATGCAGGAGCTGGACAACTACAACGCCAAGGCCACCCAGACCTTCAAGTGGACGGTGGGCAGCTGCGGCGACGCGGTGGTGCGTATCTTCATCGGTCCTCTGGTGCTGACGCGGGTGTATCCGGGCCTGAAGGGCTTCGCCCAGTTCCTGGAAGACTTCAAGGACGGCGAGCACCTGTATAACGCCGATGACTTCCCGGATTCCCGCGAGGAGCTGGCCCACGACGGCGTCACGGCGATCCGGGTGCGCTACGGATTCAGCGGCCAGAAGCCGGTGATCGCGGCCCTCAAGGCGATCCCGCTGGAGACGCCGCTGGAACCGGCGCGCTGCTGGACGGACGGGGGCGGCTGATGGGCGCGGAGGGCAAGCAGCGTGGCTGACGAGGTCCAGGAGAAGTCCGAGCGCCTGCGCCTGGTCTACAAGACCGGGGGCGCCGACGGCGCCAGCGACGTGGAACTGCCGTTCCGCGTGCTGGTGCTGGGCGACTTCACGCGCGACGCGCGCGCGGGCTTCGAGGCGGGCAACAAGCCGCTGGCGCTGCCAAGCGGCACGCTGGATCCGATCCTGGCCAAGCTCAACCCGAAGCTCAGCCTGCAGATGCCGAACCGCCTGAGCGACGCCGCTGACGCACCGCTGGACGTGGAGCTGGAGTTCCGCAGCCTGGACGACTTCACGCCGGATAAGCTAATCCGCCAGGTGCCGGAGCTGCGTGCGCTCCTGGAGCTGCGCGCACTCCTATGGCGCTACCGCGAACGGGGCGCAAACTTGAAGCAGATCGCCGCCGACATCCAGGCGCTCTTGGCGGAGTGGGAGATGGATACCCGTTCCGGTCGCTTCTGGCATGACGCGCTGAAGTCGCGGGTCGGCGCGCTGGGCGCCAACAACGTGGGCCAGATGTTGGCGGAGATCGACGCGCGCCTGGGGCCGCAACTCGACCAGATACTGCACCACGCGGAGTTCCGGGCGCTGGAGGCTTCCTGGCGCGGCCTGCAGTTCCTGGTGGAACGGGTGGACCAGAGCGAGAACTGCATCATCGAGGTGCTGAACCTATCTAAGCAGCGCCTGCAGGAGGACTTCGAGGACGTGCCGGAGGTGGTGCAGTCCCAGCTCTACCACCTCATCTACACCGGCGAGTTCGGCCAATACGGCGGACGCCCCTACAGCCTGCTGGTGGGCGACTTCAGTTTCGGCCCGGGTGCGGCGGACGTGCGCCTGATGCAGAACCTGGCGAGCGTGGCGGCCATCGCCCACGCGCCCTTCGTCGCCGCCGCCGGCCCAGGGCTCTTCGGTCTCAACAGCTTCGCCGGCCTGCCGCGGATCCGCGACCTGCGCTCGCTCATGGCGCAGCCGGAGTTCACCAAGTGGCGGGGCCTGCGCGAGAGCGAGGACGCGCGCTACCTGGCCCTGACCCTTCCGCGCTTCCTGCTGCGGCGCGGCTACGGCACGCCGGGGCTGAAGGCCGCGGCCTTCGATTACACCGAGAGCTTCAGCGGCGACGAAGACCGCTGCCTGTGGGGCAACGCGGCCTATGCCTTCGCCACGCGCCTGGCGGCGAGCTTCGCCCGATTCCGCTGGTGCCTGAACGTGACCGGCAAGGAATACGGCCGCGTCGAAGGGCTCACGGTGCAAGGCGAGGGACCGGGCATGGTGCCGACCGAGGTGGTGGTGGACGACACCCTGGAGGTGGACCTGTCGCGCTTCGGTTTCATCACGCTCACCGCGCACCGCGGCGAGAACGAGGTGGCGTTCTACACCGCGACGTCGGTGCAGAGCGTGCCGGAGGACAGTGCCGCCAACCCCAGCGCCGGCATCGGCCGCAAGCTCGCGGCGCAACTGCCGTACCTCATGCTGGTGAGCCGGCTCGCCCATTACCTGAAGGTGATGCAGCGCGAGAACCTGGGCGCCTGGCGCAACCGAGCCGAGGTCGAGAAGGAGCTGGGGCACTGGATCCAGCAGTACGTGACCGACATGGCCAACCCGGCCCCGAGCGTGCGGGCACGCCGCCCGCTGCGCCAGGCCAAGATCGAGGTGGTGGAAGTACCGGGCAAGAACGACTGGTACATGGTGAAGCTCAACATCACGCCGCACCTGAAATACCTGGGCTCGCCGTTCTCGCTGGCGGTGAGCGGCAAGCTGGAAAAAGCATGACGGGCGGCTTAGGCCCCCGCCATAAGGAGTGACACGACATGCCGATACCGGGAAACCTGACGCTGGTGGGCAAGGAGCAGGGCGAGATCGAGGGCTCCTGCGACATCGAGGGCCGCGAGGACACCATCCTGGTGCAGTCTTTCAAGCATCTCGTCGACCTGCCGTCGAACGAGAGCGGGCTGCCCTCGGGCCGGCGCGTGCACCGGCCGTTGATGATCACCAAGGAAGTGGACAAGAGCACGCCCAAGCTCTACCAGGCCCTGTGCACCGGCGAAGTGATGAGCGAGGCGACCTTGCGCTGGTACCGCATGGACGGATCCGGCGACGAAGTGCAGTTCTTCACGGTGATGCTGCAGAACGTCATGATCGTGAAGCTCGAGTCCTGGGTGCCCGACGTGCTGGACAAGCAGTACGCGAACTACGGCAACATGGAGAACCTGTGGCTGACCTATGAGGTGATACGCTGGACCTGGGAACAAGACGGCATCGAATACGAAGACCACTGGGAAAAGCAGTAGGCACATGGCAGAAGAACGGCTCCTGAAACGCCTGCGCCGCTGGTCCAGCGGCACGGCGGCCGGCACCGACGTAGGCAGCTACGTGGAATCGGTGCTGCAGGACGTGGGCAAGCTGTACAACACGCGCCGCGGCTCGACGCCGCTGAGCAGCGACTACGGCTTGCCTGACATCTCCAACCTGCTGGCGAACCTGACGCCGCCGGACGTGGAGAACATCCGCGCCGCCATCGAGCTCACCACCCGCGAGTTCGAGCCGCGCATGCAGGGCACCCAGGTGAGCCTGCCGGGAGAGGACAGTCCGGGGATGCTGCGTTTCGCCGTGCAGGCCGACCTCCTGTACGAGAAGACCCGCATCGCCTTGCGTTACCAGGTGAACATCGAGGGTGACGGCCGCGTCACCGTGAGGCAGTAAGCAGCCATGAACCGCGATTACTACCAACTGGAACTGAACGCGCTCCGGGAGCTGGCCAAGGAGTTCGCCACCGCGCACCCGGCATTGGCCTCGCGGCTCACGGGACCGAGCCCGGACCCGGACGTGGAACGCATCCTGGAAGGCGTGGCCTTCCTCACCGGCAGCGTGCGCGAGAAGCTGGACGACGACTTCCCGGAGCTGGCCCAGTCCCTCACCCAGCTCATCTATCCCCATTACCTGAGGCCCTTGCCCGCCACCACCATCGTGGAATTCCGGCCCAAGGACACGTTGCGCCGCAATGCCGTGGTGCCCACCGGCACCTACGTGGATTCCAGCGAAGTGCAGGGCACCCACTGCCGCTTCCGCACCTGCTTCGACGTGCGCATCTCCCCCTTGAGCCTGGTGCAGGCGCAGCTCCTGGAACGCCCCGGCGGCCGCCGCGCCATCGACCTGACGCTGCAACTGAACGGCATCACGCTCCCCCAGTGGGACGAGGAGAAGCTGCCCTTCTTCCTCGGCGGCGACTTCGCCGGCGCCGCGGACCTCTACATGCTGCTGCTGCGCGGCCTGGAACGGATCGTGATCTCGACCGGCGCCGGCGAGTACGAGCTGCCGGCCTCGGCCTTGAAACCCCTGGGCCTGGACGACGAGCAGGCCATGCTGCCGCGGCCAGCGACCACGCTGCCGGCCTTCGGCCTGCTGCAGGAGTATTTCCTGCTGAAGGAGAAGTTCCTGTTCGTGGAACTCAACGGCCTGGGGTCCTGGCGCAATCGCGGCAACGGCAACCAGTTCCACATACGCTTCGACTTCGCGCCTACCGACATGCGCTTCCCGGCGGTGGACCGGGAGCGCTTCGTGCTGCACTCGACCCCCGCGGTGAACCTGTTCCGCCACGACGCGGACCCGGTGCTGCTCACTCACCGGCGCGCCACGGTGCGGGTGCGCCCGGCGGGCGTCCAGGACGGCAACATCCAGGTGTATTCCGTGGACGAGGTGGTGGGCCATACCCGCGGCGCCGCGGTGCGCCAGGAATACCGGCCGGTGAACCTGTACGGCGCCGGCAACACCCAGGTGCCTTACTACGACCTGCACTTCGTGCGTGCCGCGGACGGCGGCGGCGTGGAACCACAGCTGACGGTGGCCTATCCGCCGGGCGTGGAACTGCCGGCGCAGCAGACCCTGATCCTGGGACTCACCTGCAGCAACGGCCGGCTGCCGGCGCAGCTTCGGCCGGGCGACATCTCGCGTTCCACCAGCGGCACCTCCGACCTGATCTCCTTCCGCAACATCCTGCCGCCGGCCGACGGCGCCGAGCCGCCCCTGGGCGAGGCGGTGCTGTGGCGCTTGTTGTCGCACCTGGCCCTGAACTTCCTGCCCATCGCCGACGCCGAGACGCTGCAGGCGCTGCTGCGCCTCTACGTGGTGCAGGGCGGCGGCCAGTCGCCGCGCGAGGTGGCGAACCACCGGCGCATCGCCTCCATATCGCGGGTCGGTGTGCGTGCCGGGGACCGGCTGTTCGGCGCCGGCATGGTGCGTGGCCAGGAGATCCGTGCCGCCCTGCGGCCGGACCACTTCGCCTCTACCGGCGACATGTTCCTGTTCGGCACCCTCCTGGACCGGGTGCTGGCGACCTTCTCGACCCTGAACAGTTTCAGCGTATTCACGCTCGTGGATGAGCAAACCGGAAGCAGCTATACATGGCCAGCGAGACTGGGCAAGCGCGCGCTGATCTGAAGCGCGAGCTGGTCGCCAACAGCCGGGAGTACGACTTCTACCAGGTCGTGCGCCTGTTGCAGCGCCTGCGCGGCGAGGAGGAGGAGGGCGCGAGCCTCCGCTTCCGCCCGTTGCTGGGCCTCGAGCGCAGCGAATCGGGCATCGGCGGCATGCGCGAGACCGCCGCCGGCTACGAGATCGAGCCGACCTTCATGGCGTTGTACGGCGCCTCCTCGCCGCTGCCGGTGTGGTACACCAGCGAGCTCTTGGAGGACGAGTGGCACGACGAGTCCTCCTCGCGCGACCTGCTGGACATGCTGCACCAGCAGATCTATCCGCTGCTGTATGCGGCCTGGCGCAAGTACCGTTTCGCGCTGAACGCCGTCGAGGGTGACGGCGAGGGCGACCGCGACCGCTACTGGGGCATGCTGTACGCGCTGATGGGCCTGTACGACCCGAAGCTGCGGGCGCGGGTACCGGACGCGGCGAGCTTCCTCGGACAGACCGGGCTCTTCTCACGGCAGGTGCGCAGCGCCGCGGCGCTGGAAGCGATGCTGCGCGGCGCCCTGGGACGCCGCGACGTGGAGATCGTGGAATGCGTGCCGCGCCAGGCGGCGATCCCCGCCGACCAGCGGCTCAGCATCGGCCGCGCCGGCTGCACCTTGGGGAGCGACGCGGTGATGGGCGAACGGGTGCTGGATTGCTGCGGACGCTTCCAGATCCGCGTCGGCCCCATCGACGCCGAGACCTTCAGTGCGGTGACGAACGCGGACGGGCTCATCGAGCGCATCCGGCGCATCTGCTCGGAGTTCCTGGTGCAGCCGCTGGAATGCGAGGTGATCCTGGTGCTGGACGAGGGCATCGTGCAGCCCGCGGTGCTGGGCGGCAACGACATGAACCAGATGATGGGATTGAACGGCTTCGCGACCCTGGGCCATGACGCCTGGGTGGTGGGCGGCACCAATGCCGCCGGCCTGGAAGTGGGATTCATGCTTTAAGCGGGACGCGGCGCTTCCTAAGCGCCGCAGCAGGAGGTTACGGGATGGCTACGCCGACGTTCCAATTCAAGAGTTCCGCCTACGGGGCGGATACTTTCACGGTGGTGGACTTCCAGGGCAGCGAGGCCATCTCCAGCCTGTACCGCTTCGAGATCGGCTTGAAGTGCGACGTGGGCACGGCCGTGGACCTGAAGACCCTGCTGGGCGCCGCGGCGACATTGAGCCTCACCCAGGGCAAGACCGCCAACAGCTACAGCGGCATGCTCGCCTGGGTGGAGCAGCAACAGCAGGCCGGCGGGTCGGACTACTACCGGGTGCTGCTGGTGCCGCCTGCCTGGAAGCTCTCGCGCAACGTGGTCACCGCCGGCTTCGTGGACCAGACGCATCTGGCCATCGTGCAGACGGTGCTCAAGAACGGCGGCCTGGCGGGCGGCGACTCGGCGGTGGACGGCAAGGGCTTGAGCGCCAAATATGCCCCCTACGACTTCACCTGCCAGTACGACGAGACGGATCTCGACTTCGTCTCGCGGCTGCTGGAGCACGAGGGCGTGTACTTCTATTTCCAGGACCAGAAGGGCGTCTGCCACATGACCCTGGCGGACAGCCTCAACTATCCGGTCAATCCCACCACGCCGAGCGTGCCCTTCACCGATCCCAGCAGCACCAACAACTACGACTCCATCGTGCGCATCACGCGCCAGCTGGATACGGTGGCGCACCAGGTGACGGTGTCCGGTTACAACTACCAGAGCACCACCCTGGAGGTGCAGGGCAGCAAGCCGGTGATGGTGGACGGCCAGAAACCGGCGGCGGGTTACCCCACCCTCTGGCATTTCGACAACAAGGTGCAGACGCCGGAGGCGGCAGCGGCGCTCGCCAGCCTGCGCGCCCAGGAGGAAGCCTGTTGGGCGGACACCTATTCTGGCAGCGGCGCCGTCAGCAGCCTGCGCTCGGGCTATACCGTGCAGATCACGGATCACCTGGTGAAGGCTTTCAACCAGCGCTACCTGGTGACCAGCGTGCAGCACAGCGCCCGCAACCTGGACCAGAGCTGGACCACCGCGAGCTACTCCGCCACTCAGGGCGCCGCCACCGGCGCCTATTACAGCAACACTTTCACCGCCATCCCCGCGGGCGTGCAGTTCCGTCCGCGCCGGGCGACGCCGCGGCCGCGCATCGGCGGCCTGCTGACGGGAGCGGTGTGGCTCACGCCCGACAGCAAGGGCGACGGTTCGCCGCCGAGCCTGCTGCAGCTCTTGCCAGCCCAGGTGAACCCGTTGCCGGGTTTCCAGGGCACCAGCTCCAAGAACGACATCAACGCCTATGTCCCGCCGCCGCCGCCCATGGATGACCAGGGCCGTTACCTGGTGACGCTGCCCTTCGCCAACGGCGCGGTGCCGGGAGCGAGCCACGTGTCCGCCTGGATCCGCATGGCGCAACCCTCCGCGGGGCAGTGGACCGGCACCCATTTCATGCTGGAGCCGGGTAACGAGGTGCTGCTGGCGTTCGTGGACGGCAACCCGGACCTGCCGGTGATCGTGGGCTCGGTGTACAACGGCGCCACCCTAGCGCCGCTGACCGCGGCCAACCCCAACCCGCAGATCTGAGGACGGGAACTCCCAAGTGCCGGGCATCCGCATCACCAAACCGTTCAAGCTGGGGTTGTTGCACCGCAGCTACCAATATCGCGGCGAGCAGAAGCTGGCGGTGAGCGTGCTCGGCATGTTCCCGCTCACCGAGCCCGGGCGCCTGCTGCCGGAGAACGAGCTGTGGCAGAAGGCGGTGACGGAGCTCGGCCGCGACGGCATGCTGGATGCAGCGATGCCGAAGTCGCGGGGCGAGTTCCTCTTGAGCGGCAGTTTCCATGCGCCGGGTGGCAAGCCGGTGCCGGCGGGCTACGTGCGGGTGAAGCTCGGCAAGCTGGACAAACGCATCAACGTCTATGGCGACCGCCACTGGAAGCGCGCCGCCGGCGTGAGCCTCGGCGTCAGCGATCCCGCGCCCATGGCGAGCATGCCCCTGGACTACGCCCATGCCTTCGGCGGCAAGGAGTACAAGCCGAACCCGGTGGGCAAGGGCATCGACGCGGCGGAAGCGGAGGGCGAGGCGCGGGTGATGCTGCCGAACCTGGAACTGCCGGGCGCCCTCATCGGCTCGCCCTCGGACCGGCCGGCCGCAGCCTGCTTCGGCCCGCTCGATCCCATGTGGCCGCAGCGCTATGCAAAGGTCGGCACCTATGACCAGAAGTGGTTGAAGGAGCGTGCCCCGGGGCTCGCGGACGACCTGGAGTGGAGCTACTTCAACGTGGCGATGGAGGACCAGTGGAACGAGACCCACTGGCGCGGCGATGAGGAATTCGAGCTGCAGAACCTGAATCCCGAGCATGCCCTGTTCCAGGGGCGCCTGCCGGGGCTGGTGACGCGGGCCTTCGTGGTGCTTGGTCACGGCCCCGACGGGCGCTTCGAGGAGCTGCCCGCAAGGCTCGACACGGTGCACTTCATGCCGGGCCAGGGCGTGGCGGTGTGCATCTGGCGCGGCGACACGCGCATCACCACTGATGACGGCAGCGACGTTGCGCAGATCATGCTCGCCTACGAGCGCGCGCGCGACCCGCGCCGCAGCCTGGCGCACTACCAGGAGGCTTTGCGGCGCCGCCTGGACCGCAAGGAGCGCTCCAAGTTCTTGCTGGACGAGCGCGACCTGATCCCGGACGGCGACCGCTCCGGCCTGGCGGAGATGATCGAGCGCGGCGTGGAAGACAACGGCCGCGAGGGCCTGTTGGCGGAGAACCTCAAGGCGCGGGTGGAGACGGAGCGGGACAAGGCCCGGGCGCGGCTGGTGGAGCTGGGGGTGGACCCCGCCCGCATGCCGGCCGTCGCGGCGCAGAAATCCATCAACCTCGCGGACCTGGACGTGGCCAAGGTGCTGGCCGACGCCCACAAGCAGGCAGAGGAAGCCCGCGCGCTCGCCAAGGAGCGGATCGCGGCCATGTGCAAGCAGGCGGGCGTGGATCCCGAGGAACTCATGAAGAAGCAGGCGGCGCTGCCGCGCTTCTCCGCGGAGCAGCGCCAGTTGCAGCTGCAGGCAGCCATGGCCTCGGTGCCGGGAGCCGAGGAACTGATCAAGCAGAAGGGCGGCCTGGGCGATCTCGGCGAGAAACTGCGCCAGGCCGAGGCGGCGTTCCGCCAGGCCTATGGGATGGGCGCCCACATCATGCTGACGGGCGGCCTGCCGGCGGACCGCCAGGCGGGCCTGGCCGCGCTGCGGGAAGAGGTGCTGCAGCGACTGAAGCGCGGCGAATCCCTGGTGCGGATGGACCTGGCGGGCGTGAACCTCGCGGGGGTCGACCTCAAGGGCGCGGACCTGAGCGAGTGTTATCTGGAATTCGCCGACTTCTCGGGCGCCGACCTCTCCGGCGCCAAGTTCAGGAATGCGGTGGCGGTGCGCGCCAACTTCAGCGGCGCGCGGCTGGCCGGCGCCGATTTCGCCTCGGCGAACGTCGGCAAGTCCAGCTTCATGGGCGCCAGGGGCGCCGGCGCCGACTTCGCGGACGCGGTGCTGAGCGAAGCCAGCTTCGAGCAGTGCTCCTTCCCCGGCGCCAAGTTCACCGGCGGCGTGGTCATGAAGACCAACTTCGCTGCCGCCGACCTCTCCGGCGCCGAGTTCAAGAAGCCGCTGTTCATGGACTGCCGGTTCGACGGCGCACGGCTGGCCGGCGCCGCGGTGCAGCGCGTGACCATGGTGGGCGGCAGCGCCCCGGGGCTGGACTTGAGCGGTGCGCGGGGCGAGGTGTTCCTGTTCGTGAACGTGGACCTCGACCGGCTGCGGGCGGCGAAGGCGGAGATCGCCAAGCTGCGCCTGGTGGGGGCAGACACCCATGCCCGCCATGCGGACTTCAGCGATGCCAAACTGCCGGGCTCGAACCTGCGAGGCGTCGACCTCACGGAGGCCAACTTCGAGCGCGCCGTGCTGGACGGCGCGGACCTGAGCGAGGCCAAGCTCACGCGCGCGCGCTTCCGCGGCGCCAGCGCCCAGCGCAGCCATTTCATGAAGACCGACCTGGAAGCCGCGAACCTCTCCAACTGCAACCTGAAGGAAGCCATGCTCAACAAGGCGCGGCTGGTGCAGACCGACCTCACGGGTTCCAACTGCTTCGGCGCCGAGTTCCTGGGGGTGGTGGTAGGCGAGACCCGTTTCCATGGGGCCAACCTGAAGCGCAGCAAGCTCAAGGACTGGCACCCATGACCCGCGACGAGCTGGAACGCGCCATCCGCGGCGGCGAGATCATCCGCGGCCAGGACTTCGCCGGCGCCAAGCTCGCGGGCGCGGCGCTCGGCGGCGGCGTCTTCGAGCAGGTGAGCTTCGCCGGCGCGGACCTCACGGGCGCGGACCTTAGGGAAGGCGTGTTCAACACGGTGCGCTTCGAGAATGCCTCCCTGGAGCGGGCGCGGCTGGGCCATGCCCTGTTCAGCAGGTGCGACCTCAGTGCCGCGAGGCTCGCGGCGGCGGAGCTGCTGCGCGCCCAGTTCCTGGACACGCGCCTCACCGGCGCGGTGCTCGCCGGGGTGCAGTTCGAATACACGGTGCTCAACCGCTGCAACCTGGAGAAGGCCGACCTCTCGGCCACCAAGCTGCACAAGACCATCCTCACTGACACCCCGGTGGCCGGCGCCAAGCTGGACGGCGCGAGCTTCAGCAATACCTTGCTGATGAACGGGGACTTCACCGGCAGCAGCTTCAAGGGCTTCTCGGCCCAGCTGGTGTTCCTGGAGGGCGGCAAGTTCGCCGGCCTCGACCTCTCGGGCCTGAGCTTCGCCGCCTGCCAGCTGCGCAAGTGCGATTTCACCGGCGCCAAGCTTCGCAAGGCGATGCTTGAGAAGACCGGTTTCATGGAGTCGAAGCTCAGGGGCGCCGACCTCTCCGGCGCGCGGCTCGCCAACACCGTGTTCTCCGGCGCCGACCTGGAAGGCGCGGACCTCTCGGGCTGCGACCTTGCCCAAGCGCATTTCCAGCAGGCCCGGCTGGTGCGCGCCAAGCTCGACAAGTCGAAGCTTGAGATGGCGCAGCTAACCGATGCCGACTGCACCGCCGCCTCCTTCAAAGGCTGCGAGATGAGCTACACGGACTTCTCGCGTTCGGTGCTGGACGGCGCCGACTTCAGCGACGCGAATCTGTTCCGGGCCAGGCTGCACGCGGTGCGCGACCAAGCCACGCGCTGGCCCGCGAGCAAGAACCTGGCCTCCGGCACCGATCCCGACCAATTCGCAGCCGAGAACTGGCGACCCGCATAACCGATGGAGTACAGCGCCATGCAGACCCAGACACAGACGAGCTACACGGCCGACGCCTCCGGACTGATCCAAGCCCGGGTGGTGGACGCCGGTGAGGACATCTGCCGGCTCACCGGTCCTGCCGGGAGTTTCACCGCGCGGCGCGCGGCCTCCTGCCTGCTGCAGCCGGCGGCCGGCGACACGGTGCTGGTGGCTGACCTGGACGGCAGTCTCTGGGTGCTGGCAGTGCTGGTGCGTGGCGACAGCCCGGCGGTGCTGCCGCTGCCGGCAGACAGTACCCTGAAGGTGGCGCAGGGCGGCTTGAAGATCGCGGTGCAGGACGAGCTCACGCTCGCTGCCGGGCGCCAGCTCAGCGCCGTGGCGCCGGAGGTCTCGGTGCAGGCAGGCCGCGCCAGCCTGGCGCTCGGCGCGCTGCAGCTCGCCGCCGGACTGGTGGAGGCCACCGTGGACCGGGTGAAGACCTGCGCCGAATACCTGGAGACGGTGGCGCAACGGGTGCGGCTCAAGGCCGTCGCGGTGCACCGTGAAGTGGAGGACCTGGAGCACCTGCAGGCGGGCCAGCTCTTCTACTCCATCAAGAACGTGCTCAACCTGCGCGGCAAGCACACCGTGATGTCCGCCGAGAGCGAAGTGCGCATCGACGGCGAACGCGTCCACCTGGGCTGAGGAGACAAGCATGTTCGTCAACACCCAGATGGGCGGATTGTATTTCGGGTTCCCGGACGTATGCTTCACGCCGATCATCGTGCCGGTGCCGATCCCTTACCCGAACTTCGCCACCGGTCTCCTGGCCATGCCGTTCACGGCGGCGCTCAACGTGCTGAACGTGTGCATGCCGACCCACACCATCTCCACCATGGGTACCATCAGCTTCGGCGATCAGCCGGGCATCGAGCTCGGCATACTCTCGGGCCTGTTCATGGGCCCGCACCATACGCTGATCCCCAGTTTCACCATGCTGAGCGATGGCATGCCCACCTCGCGGCTCACCAGCATGACCGGCCACAACGGCTTCGCCCTGAACGCGCCCGGCCTGTCCATCGTGCCGAGCCAGTTCTCTGTACTGTGCCTGATGCCCTGAACGGATCCCGACCGGAGGAAGAATCATGTCCATCCAACGTATGTTCAACTCGCTGTGGGCCGTGATCGGCACCGGCGGCATGGTGCACAAGATCGCCACCAAGCCCTATAACCCGAGCCCGGGATCGGGTTCTTCCTCGGCCAACAACCAGGCTCTGGCGGCGGTGAAGGGCTCCTCGCCCTTCATCACCATCACCCAGGACGGCCTGGCGGTGGGTCAGCCCGACGGCGGCAAGTGGAACACCAGCCTGGATGGGCTCGGCAGCAGCGTCGGCACGCCACTGGACGAGAACAGCGGGCAGTACCACGTGGTGCGCCAGTACGGCGACATCTACATGTTCAACGACGGCAACATCGTCGCCTGGGGCGGTAACGGCAAGAACTTCAGCTTCGGCAACGGCTATGAGGAGAACCATGCCTGGGCCAACGCACCCTTCGTCTACAACGGGGAAGTCTTCGCCATCCCCGGCGGCGCGATGTCGCCCTACCTGCTGCCGAACGCCACGTTCCCTTCAGGCACGGGTCCGGCTTCGCTGGCCGACTACGAGTGGCTGGGCGGCAACGTCTCGAAGAGCTGGGGCAACGACTATGAGTTCACTTACGGCAGCGCCTATTCATGGAGTGCCGGGCCGAACAACTACGTCGATGCCTATGGCATCACCGGCGACGTACTCAAGGACGTGAAGCAGGGCAAGCACTGCAGCTACAGCTACGGCACCGGCTACGAGGAGTCGCTGATCGCCTGGGACAACGGCAGCGGCTGGTTCCACGCGGACGACAGCAACTCGCCCTATGCGAGCCGCAAGTACGACGACTGGAATTCGGGTTTCCTTTCCATGGAGAGCGTCGCCAGCAGCTTTGCCCAGGATGCGGGGGATCAGGCCACCAGCGCGTTGCTCGGAGTCCTCGGCGTCACGGGCTCAAACAATGAAGAGGCGATCGATAACCTGAGCGAGGGGCAGGCGCTCGCCGACGCAGTGTTCAACCCGCAGGACTTCGCCAAGCGCAACAAGTGGCAGGCGGTGAACCTGAAGGTGTCGAAGGATTTCGGCAATACCTACGAGTATCACTACGGCCCCGGCCTGTCGATACAGGAAGGGCCGACCGAGGAGCGCAACTACGGCAACACCTCCAGCACGGTGGTGGGCAACAGCACGGAGTCCGTGACCGGCAACAGCACCTCCACCACCACCGGGAACAAGACCGAGACCACCACCGGCAATTCCACGGAGATGGTGCAGGGCAATTCCACCGAGCAGTTCTGGGGCGGCAAGGCGGAGTTCTTCATGGGCGGCAAGAGCGAGATGTCGCTGGGCGCCTGCGACGAGATCAACCTGGCGGCCAAGGTGGAGATCGTGGCCGGCGTGGCGCTGGAGATCTTCCTGGGATTCAAGACCGAGATCGGGTCCGCGGGCAGCCTGGAGTTCGAGCTGGGCCCCGACCTCAAGCTGACTCCGGCGGATGCGAAGCTGGAGGAAGCCACCGCGAAGATCGAGGTGCTGGAAGCCGGTCAGCTGGCGCTGGCCAACCTGTCCATGACCATGGCCGACATGATCTGCAACATCTGACCGGCTCGTGAGCCTCAGGCCTTGAGCAGGGCCGCGGCCGCCTCGATGGGGGCGGCCAGGCTCAAGTCGGTCTGCTGCGGCAGGTTGAACTTGCCGGGCAGCATGCCTTCCTTAGGCAGGAGCGCCAGCTGCGTGCCGAGCACGCCGACGATGCGGCCGCGCCGTACGTCCACCAGCGCGCCGCCGGCGGCGCCGGAGTACACCGCACCTTCCACCAGCAACTGTTGCCGGCCGTCGGCGGAGAGCATCTTCGCCGCCAGGTGACTGTGGCGGGCGGTCAACACCAGGGTGCCGTGGCGTCCGAAGGGGAAGCCGAGCTGCATGAGCTCCGCCCCCGGGCGCAGAGAGGCGCTGTCGCCCAAAAGATCCGACGGTATCCGCAGCTGGGCGGGATCAGTGAGCTTCAACAAGGCCAGGTTGTTCTTCTCATCCACTCCCGCCACCTCGGCACCGAAGCAGCGCAGCTGCTCCCGGCTCATCGGCTGGAAGCCCAGGGGCTCTTCCGCCGGGGAGACCAGAAGCTGGGTCTTGCCCTTGACCACCTCGGCGGCGGTGAAGAGCCAGCCTTCCTGGCGCACCACGAAGGCGCTGCCCAGGAATTCGACACCCCGGGCGCCGGGGTTCTTCTCCATCACCATGGCGCAAGCGGGCGCGAACTTCTGGAAGAGCTGTTCCATGTGCAGGTACTAGCGCAGGGCCGCTGGCGGCTGGGGATAGGTGACCACGCTCGGCGTGCTGAGCGTGCCTGCCGCCGGCGCGGTACTCGGCGCCGGGACCGTGGCGGCAGACGGCGCGCTGCTCGGCGGCTGCGTCTCGGTCCGGCCGCCCGGCAGGTCGCAGACCCAGCCGGCGTCGGTCTCGGTGGGCAGGCCGCCCTTCTCGGCGCACCAGGCCATGGGATATTGCTCCAGGGGCGAGGCCTGGGGCATGGCGGGGTTCGGAGGCGGCGGCACGGTGCCGCCGAAGGCGATCTCGACGCCCAGGGAGAGCAGCAGGTCGTTGTAGCCGCTGAACACATGCTCGACGGAGGCGTCTACGCGGAAGCGCACGGGCAGCGTGCGCCAGGGCGCGCTGTTGAAGCCGGCGCCGAACTTGAGATAGCTGCTGCGCTGCTTGCTGTCGTCGCCGCGATATTGATAGGCGAGGCCGGCGCCACCGTCCAGGAACGGCGAGAAGGCATCGGACTTGTGCTCCTGGAAATACCACAGGCCGCCGGCACCGAAGGTCTTCCAGTTGGCGATGCCGCCCAGGGTCTGCGGCGCGTCGGCGTGGTATTCGCCGTCGAACTCCAGGGCGAAATTCCCAAGATCGCGGCCCACCAGCAGGCCCCAACCTTTGAAGCCGCCGCCGGAGGCGTCGCGCTTGGAATCGGCCTTCACCAGGTTGGCATCGCCGCCCACATACCAGGCATCGGTGATGGGGGGCTGCACGTAAGGCGCCGGCGCGTCGTCGGAGAGTACCGTCGCCGGGACGAATACTGCGGCGAAAGCCGCGGGGACCATCCAGCGCCGACGCTGCAGTCGCCGCCACAACAGCAGCAAGCTCAGCAGCAGTAGACCGACGCCGCCGTAGGAACCCTTGCCGGTGAGGGACGGTCCGCCGTGATGGGTCGGGGCCGGCGGCGCCGGCACCACCGTGATCTCCACCTGCGCCGCCGAGGAGGCAAGCTTGGTGACGGTGTCGGTGGCGGTATAGGCGAAGCTGTCGCTGCCGGTGAAACCGGCGGCAGGCGTGTAGCTGAAGCCGCCGTCGCCGGCCTGGAGCGTGAGACTGCCGTTCTTCGGTTTGGTGGTCACGGCATAGGCGACCGGGTTGCCGTTCACATCCACCGCTGACACCGCGCTGTTGATGGGCTGGCCGGAATATACGCTGAGCGCGAGCCCGTTGGCGAGGGGTGCGACCGCCTGCAGCGGCGGGGCGACCACGGTGACGGCGATGGTGCCGGTGTTGGACATGAGGTGGGTGGTCTTGTCGGTGGCGACGAAGCCGAAGCTGTCCTTGCCGGCATAGCCCGCCGTGGGCGAATAGCTATAGGCGCCGCTCGCGGCCGTGAGCTTGAGGCTGCCGTGGGCCGGTTGGGTCTTGAGCGCGTAGCTTAAGGCATCACCGCCCACGGTCACGGCGGCGAACTTGCCGCTGAGCACCTGGCCCTGATAGACCGAGACGCTGGCACCGGAGGCCAGGGGCGCCACGCCGGTGATGGGCGTGGCGCTGACGGTGAGGGTCACGGTGGCGGCGCTGGAGGCGGTGGACGTCACGGTGTCGATGGCGGTGTAACTGAAGCTGTCACTGCCGGTGAAGCCGGCGTTCGGGGTATAGGTGAAGGCGCCGCTGGTGGCCGTTAGCGTGAGGCTGCCATGGGCCGGTTGCACCACCGAGAAATTGACCGGGTTGCCCGCCGCATCCGCCGCCACGAGCAGGCCGCTGAGAGGTTGGTCCTGGTAGAGCGTGAAGGTGGCATCGCTCACCTGGGGCGGTGTCGCGGGCGGCGGGGCGGCCGCCACGGTGATGGAGACCGTGGCGTTGGCGGTGAGATTGTTGCCATTGTCCTTGACGCTGAAGGTGAAACTGTCGGCGCCGGTATAGGTGGCGGTGGGCGTGTAGGTGTAGGCGCCGGTGCCCGAGGTGAGACTCACGACACCGTGGTTCGGCAGGGTCAGCACCGTGTAGGCGAGGGTATTGCTGCCGGCGCTGGCACCCGTGACCTGGCTGTTCAAGGCCGTGTTCTCATAGACCGTCACCGAGGCGTTGTTGGCCAGCGGCGCGGTGGTGGTGGGATCGCCGCCGGGCACCGGGTCCACCGAGAGGGTCACAGTGGCAGGCGTGGAGAGGGCGTGGGTGATGTTGTCGCTGACGGTGAAGGTGAAACTGTCGGGACCCACGTAGCTCACCGTGGGTGCGTAGGTGAAACCGCCGGTGCCGGTGTTCAGGGTCAGGACGCCCTGGGCGGGCAGGGTGGATGCGTAGGTGAGGGCGTTGCCATTGCCGTCGCTGGCCGGCAGCACGCCCGCCACGGTCACGCCCTGGTAGGTGGCCACGGACAGGTTCGCGGCGATGGGAGCCGGCGGCGGCAGGGCGCTCACGGTAAAAGTGATGGTGGCCGGATCTGAGCTCTTGGTGGTAGTGGCGTCGTTGGCCTTGAATTGGAAGCTGTCGGTGCCGATGAAGTTCGGATTAGGCGTATAGGTGAAACTGCCGTCAGAGGCGATGGCGCCGAGACCCCCGTGGGCGGGTGCCGTGGAGACCGAATAAGTCAGAGGGTCGCCCGCGGCTTCGCTGGCGGTGACCGCGGCAGTGAAGCCCGGGGCGCTCGCCGGGTTCTCGTAGAGGGTGTAAGCGGCGTCGTTCGCGACCGGTGCCGCCGGCGCGGCAGGCGGCAGCGCCACCATGGTGAGAGAGACGGTAGCGACGGTGGACGCCACGGTGGTGACCGAGTCGGTGACGCTGAAGGTGAAGCTGTCCGTGCCCACGTAACCGGTGGTCGGCGTATAGCTGAAGGCGCCGGTAGCGGAAGTCACGTTCACGATGCCGTGGGCGGGCGGGGTGACACGCAGGTAGTTGAGGGCGTTGCCGGCCGCGTCACTGGCGCTCAACTGGCCCGTCACGGCCACGTTCTCATAAGTGGTGAAGCTGCCGTTGCCGACCAGGGGTACCGCCTTGCTGGACACGGGGATGGCGGTGACCGTGACGCTCACCTGCGCCGCCGCGGAGACCAGCTTGCTGACGCTGTCGGTGGCGGTGAAGCTGAAGCTGTCGCTGCCCGTGAAGCCCGCTGCCGGGCTATAGCTGAAGGCGCCGGTGGCGGAAGTCACGCTCACGCTGCCGTGGGCCGGCTGGGTGGCGGCGAAACTCATGGCATTGCCGCCCGCATCGCTGGCGGCGAGGGTGCCCTTCACCGGCGTGCCGGCGTAAGTGGTGAGGGACTGGGCACTGGCGATGGGTGCCACGCTGTTGGCGCCACTGCTGCCGCTTCCGCCGCTGCTGCTGCCACCACTACTCCCACCGCCGCCGCCACTACTGCCGCCACCGCTGCTGCTACCACCGCTGCTGCTACCACCGCCGCCGGTGGTGCTGACCGAGAGGGTGACGGTGGCGGGGTTGGAGGTGGCCTTGAGCAGGGTGTCGGTAGCGGTGTAGGTGAAGCTGTCGCTGCCGGTGAAACCGCTGGCCGGTGTGTAGGTGAAGGCACCGGTGGCGGTGTTGGTGATCTTGACGCTGCCGTGGCCGGGCTTGGTGCCGACGGCGACGGTGAAGCCGCTGCTGCCGGTGACGGTGAGCGTGCCGTTGAAGGCAGTATTCTCGGTGACATTGAAGCTCAAGTTCGAGACCGTGGGCGCGCCCGGCGGCGGCGGCGGCAGGGTGACGGTGATGCTTTCCTTGGCGGTGTTGGAATCCAGGCTGCCGTCGTTGGCTAGCCAGGTGAAGCTGTCGGAGCCGATGTAGCCGTTGGCAGGCGTATAGGTGAAGGCGCTGCCGCCGGTGATCTTGACCGTGCCGTGCTGGGGCTGGGTGACGATGCTGTAACTCAGGGTGGCGTTGAGCGCCTCGCTGGCCGAGAGGGTGCCGTTGAGCGTCTGGCCGGAGGCCACCGTCTGGCTGCCGTCCTTCGCCACCGGCGCCGGTGGGATGACCGTCTGGGTGAAGCTCGCGTAGCCGGTCTGGCCGTAGCCGTTGGTGGCGGTGACGTTCACCACCGCCGTGCCGAGGGTCTTGGCGGTGGGCTTGGCGCTCAAGGAGCAGGCGTCCTGCGCCAGGCTCGCGCCGCAGTTGGCGGAGAGCGTGAGGTTCGCGGCAGGCAAGATCGAGGTGTCGGACGAGGCGAGGGCGACAGTGAGATGCGGTTGGGCGACGGTATTGCCGCTCAGGTTGAAGGCCTGCTGTGAGGCGCTGCCGCCGGCGATGGCCGTGGCGTTCCGCAGCCCGCTGATGGCGGGGATGGCGATGGGGGTGTTGCTCACCTCATAGGCGCCGATGTCCGGCCCGGCGTCGCGCAGGTAGCCGCGCTGGTCCAAGAGCGGCGCGGTGGCGGTGTTGCCCGCGCCGAAGGCCGAACCGATGAAGAAGATGGCCATGGTCGAGGTGGGTCCGCCGTTGCTGGCGAGCGGCAGGAGGTCTGGGTTGGTGAAGAGATCCCCGGCAAGGATGCAAGCAGCGGAGGTGGGGCCCAGTACGTCATGGCCGCCGCTCAAGCTGCCGCCGTTGTTCTCGCAGTCGCTGGCGGCGCTGCTGGTGGTGTTGCCGGAAGAATCGGTGGTGAGCTGCTCCGAGCCGTACAGGATGGAGGAGTCCGCATCCAGGGTCGCGACCGCGGAGGCATCCGCCGCCGGTGAGCCGGGTGTGCCGAGCAGCAGGTTGTAGACCGCGCCGGCGGAGACCGCGGCACCGACCAAGGTGTTGCCCGCCAGGGTGGAATAGGTGACCGTGACCTTGCCGTCCAAGTTGAAGATCGCGGCGCCGAAGGCGTCGCCTTGGCCGAGTGCGACCGTGCTGCCGGCACCGGAGGCACCGCCGGTGACGTTGTTGGCGGTGAAGGTGCAATTCTGCACCGTGACGGTGCCGCCGTCGTTGAATATGGCGCCGCCTAAGCCTGCGCCACCGCCGGAAGCGATCAGGCCGAAGCCGCCGCCGAAGCCGGGACTGAAGCTGCCGAAACCCTCGCCGCCGCCGAAACCGCCCGCGCCGCCGCTGCCACCCCCGCCACCGCCGAAGCCGCCGGCCTTGCCGTTGCCGCCGCCACCGCCCACGCCGCCGGCTTGGGAGGGGCCGCCGCCATTGCCGAATTCGCCGGCGGGCGTGGTGTTGTCGGGCCAGGCGCCGTTGCTGTTGAAGCCGCCGCCATCGCCGAAGCCATCGCCGGCGCCGCTCATGCCGCCGCCGCCGCCCGCGAGTGTGCTGGTGGTGGTGCTGCTGTTGCTGCCACCGGCGCCGCCGACGGCCTGGTTGCCCGCGAGGGTCACGCCCTGCAGGGTGAGGGTGCCCTGGTTGTAGATGGCGCCGCCGGCGCCGAGTCCGCCGCCGCCACCACCCAAGGTGCTGCTGCCACCGGCGCCGCCCTGGGCCAGGCCGTTCTGCAGGGTGAGGTTGATGAGGGTGAGGTTCCCTGGGCCGGGCAGCGTCGTGGACACCACGGTGCCGTTGCCGTCCTGGGGCGGGTTGTAGTGGCTCAGCGACTGCCCGCCGCCCACATAGAAGATGCGGAATGCGGAGACGCCGGTGTTGGCGCTGCGCATGATGATGGTGCCCTGGGGATCGCCGACGATGGTGATCTTGGAGGTGATGGGCGGCAGGCCGTTGGGCCCGTACCAGTCGTCGTCGGCGGTGCCGATCTTGTAGACGCCGGCGGAGAGCACGATCACGTCGCCGCCGTTGGTCTTGTCGTCACCCGCCGGGCAGTTGCCGGACTTGGCGTTGCTGTTGGCGGCATTGATGGCGTCCACCAGCGAGCAGGTGCTGCCGCCGGAGCTGACGGCCGAGGCCGCAACCTTGATGACGTTGGCCTGGGCCCCCGCCGCGAACACCCACAGGCCCGCCGCCAGCAGCAGGCTGGCGCGCAAGCGAGGCCGGGCGAGGCGGACAGGGCCGGGATGGGACATGCAGGAAATCCCTGGAAACAGCGGCTAGGGGTTTTACCTGATTATAAGGTAGGGCCGCTCGCCTGGCCGGGCGCGGGATACGACGTATCGGGGGGATGACTGATCGGCGGCTCCCATACCCCGCCGAAATATTGCTCAGGTGCGGGTGAAAAGGTGCAGGGCACCCGTGACCAGCGCGAAGACCGCGAGCGAGGCGAGGTAGATGCCCAGGAACCACAGCCAGGACTTGAGGCGGGGACTGGACCTCAATGGTAGTGCTCGCCCGCCTTCACCTTGCCGCTGAAGATGTAGTAGCCGGCGATGGTGTAGGTGAGGATGACGGGGATGATGATGAGGAAACCCACCAGTGTGAACACCTGGCTGGACTCCGGGGCCGCCGCCTCCTCGAAGGTGAGGGCGCGGGGTACGATGTAGGGCCAGATGCTGATGATGAGCCCGAGGTAGGCGAGCATGAACAGCGCCACGCTGCAGTAGAAGGGCACGTAGTCATGGCGGCGCTTGAGGGCGTACCAGAGTCCGCCGGTCAGCAGGATGGTGGCGAGCGGCACCTGGCAGAGATAGTAGAAGTTCGGTAGCGAGAACCAGCGCTCGCGGATGGCCGACGACATGATCGGCGTCCAGACGCTCACCACCGCGACGGCCACCAGCATGAGCAGCAGGCTGCGGCGCGCCATCTTGTAACACCAGTCCCGCAGCTCGGCCTCGGTCTTCATGATGAGCCAGCTGGAGCCCAGCAGCGCATAGCCCACCACCACGCTTAGGCCCGTGAACAGACTGAAGGGCGTGAGCCAGTCGAAGGGGCCGCCGGCATAACGGCCGTCCACCACCGCGATGCCCTGCACCACGGCGCCGAGGGTGATGCCCTGGCACAGCGCCGTGAGCAGGGAGCCGACACTGAACGCCGCATCCCAGAGGAAGCGGCTCCTGTGGGCCTTGAAGCGGAACTCGAAGGAGATACCCCGGAAGATCAGCGCCACCAGCATCAGGATCAGCGGGATGTAGAGCGCGTGCAGGAGGATGGCGTAAGCGCGCGGGAATGCGGCGAAGAGTCCCACGCCGCCCATGACCAGCCAGGTCTCGTTGCCGTCCCACACCCAGGCGACGCTGTTCATCATGAGGTCGCGATGGTCGTGGCTGCGGGCGAAGGGGAATAGGATGCCGATCCCCAGGTCGAAACCGTCCATCACCACGTAGACGGCGACACCGAAGGCGATGATGCCTACCCAGACCAGCGGCAGCAGGTTCATCCCTTATCCTCCACACCGCCGAAGGCGGGCTTGGCGGGCGCCGATTTGCCGCCGGCGGGCTCAGGCGGTCTCGCTGCGGCGGGACCGCTGCGTATCACCTTGATCATGTAATAGAGATAGGCCGACATCACGAGCGCGTAGACACCGATGAACGTGAGCAGGGACCAAAGCACCTGGCCTCCCGTCACCTCGGTCGCGACGTCGGCGGTGCGCAACAGACCGTATACCACCCAGGGTTGGCGGCCGGTCTCGGCGACCCACCAGCCGGCAACGGTGGCGATGAAGCCCGCCGGAACCATCCACACCGCGGCGCTGAGGAACCACTGCGGCATCCCGTCCTGGCGGGACCTTAGGAGCCACGCGCCGAGCCAGGCGTAGGCGAGCATCAGTAGTCCCAAGCCCACCATGATGCGGAAGGCGAAGAACACGATGGGCACCGTGGGCCAGTCCTGCGGCGGCGCGGAATCGAGACCGGTCACCACGCCGTCCGCGTGGTGCTTGATGATGAGGCTGCCGGCTTCCGGGATCTCGATGGAGTAGAGGTTGCGGCGCGCGTCGCTGTCTGGCCAGGCGAACAGCACCAGCGGCGCGTGGGCTTCGGTCTCCCAGCGGCCTTCGATGGCGGCCACCTTGATGGGCTGGTACTTCTCCGCGACCAGGCCTTGTTGATCGCCGGCCAGTATCTGCAGGGGCGCGAGGATGGCCGCGGCGACGATGGCGAAGCGGAAGCTGAAACGGCCGAAGCGCGGGTTGGAGCCGGCCTTCCACAGCCAGGCGGAGATGCCCGCCACGAACACGCTGGAACTCAAGAGCGCCGCCAGCAGCATGTGCGCCAGGCGGTAGGGGAAGGAAGGGTTGAAGACGATCTGCCACCAGTCCTGCGGCTGGAACACGCCGTCCCGCAGCACCGCACCCGCGGGCGTCTGCATCCAGGAATTGGCGGACAGAATCCAGAAGGCCGAGAACACCGTGCCGGCGGCCACCAGCAGCGTGGCGGTGAAGTGCAGCTTCTTGCCGACCCGGTTCCAGCCGAACAGCATGATCCCCAGGAAGCCCGACTCCATGAAGAAGGCGGTGAGCACCTCGTAACTCATGAGAGGGCCCACTACGCTGCCGGCGATGGCGGAGAAACGGCCGAAGTTGGTGCCGAACTCGTAGGAAAGCACCACGCCGGAGACGACGCCGACGCCGAAGGTGAGGGCGAAGAGCTTCACCCAGAAGTGATAGTGCCGCCGGTAGAACTCATCCCCGGTCTTGAGCCACAGGCCCTCGAGGATGGCGAGGAACACCGCGAGCCCGATGGTGAGGGTCGGGAACAGGATGTGGAAGCTCAGGGTGAAGGCCATCTGCATCCGTGAGAGCAGGACCGGATCCAGTGAACCCATGCAGAGACTCCTCACGGAGGGGCGTGATCGCGCGCAAGCGGCGCATATTGTAACGCGCGACTTCAGTCCCAGGCTGAGCCGGAATCAGGGTTTCCCCGATGGGGGGCCGAAAGGGCGCCGGATATGATTCCCGCCAGACGTTGCTCAAGGGGAGCATCCCGTCGGGATCCTCGAAAGATCCCAGGTGGACAGGCTGCAGCGGCATAGCCGCTGCAGCATTTTTTTGCCCTCAGCCCGTCTTCCCCGCCTGCCGCTCGCGCCGATACCGCCGGATGAGGTTGTTGGTGGAGCTGTCATGCTTCAGCTCCGGCTCTTCCGCGCCCTCCAGCTCCCGCACCGTGTCCCGGGCCAGGCTCTTGCCCAGCTCCACGCCCCACTGGTCGAAGGAGTCGATGTTCCAGATCACGCCCTGGGTGAACACGCTGTGCTCGTAAAGCGCCACCAGCGAGCCGAAGGCTTCGGGCGTGAGACGTTCGGCCAGGAGCACATTGCTGGGCCGGTCGCCCTCCAACACCCGGTGCGGGATCTGCCAATCGGGCACATCTTCGGCCTTGAGCTGCGCCGCGCTCTTGCCGAAAGCCAATGCTTCAGTTTGTGCAAAAAGCTCGGCCATGAGCATGTCATGGTGGCCGTCCAGGGGATTCAGGCTGCGGGTGAAACCGATGAAGTCGCAGGGCACGAGCCGCGTGCCCTGGTGCAGCAATTGGTAGAAGGAGTGCTGGCCGTTCACGCCGCGCTGGCCCCAATAGACGGGTGAGGTGGCGTAGTCGAGCGTCTGGCCGTCCTGGTCCACGTGCTTGCCGTTGCTCTCCATGGTGAGCTGCTGCAGGTAGGCAGGCAGGTGCCGCAGGTACTGGTCGTAGGGGAGCACGGCGGCGGACTGGGCGTCGAAGAAGTCGCTGTACCAGACCGTGAGCAGCGCCAGCAGCACCGGCAGGTTTGAAGTGAACGGCGCGCTGCAGAAGTGCTGGTCCATGGCGCGGAAGCCGGCGAGCATGGCGCGGAAGTTCTGCTCGCCCACGGCGATCATGGTGGAAAGACCGATGGCGGAATCCATGGAGTAGCGGCCGCCGACCCAGTCCCAGATGCGGAACAGGTTCTCGCGGGGGATGCCGAAGCGCACCACCTCGGTGGGATTGCCGGACACCGCCATGAAGTGCTTGGCGATGGCGCGCTCGTCGCCGAGCTTGGCCAGGCACCAGCGCCGCGCGCTCCTGGCATTGGCCAGGGTCTCGGGCGTGGTGAAGCTCTTGGAGCTGATGATGAAGAGCGTCTCGGCGGGCTGCAGCCCCAGGACCGCTTCCTCGAAGTCGGTGCCGTCCACGTTGGACAGGAAACGGAAGGTCAGGTCGCGACGGCTGTATTGGCGCAAGGCCGCGTGAGCCATCACCGGCCCCAGGTCGGAACCGCCCAGGCCCACGTTGACGATGTTGCGGATGCGCTTGCCGGTATAGCCCAAGCGTCGGCCGGTGCGGATCTCTTCGGCGAAGCCAGCCATCTTCTCGAGCACCGCCTGCACCTGGGGCACCACATCCTCGCCGTCCAGGAGGATGGACTCGCCCTTGGGTGCGCGCAGCGCCACGTGCAGGGCCGCGCGCTTCTCGGTGACGTTGATCTTGTCACCGCGGAACATTGCTTCAATCCGCCGCTTGAGTCCGCGGTGTTCCGCCAGGTCCAGCAGCAGGCGCAGGGTCTCGTCGCTGATGAGGTTCTTGGAATAATCCAGGAACAAGCCGGCGCCTTCCGCCGTGAAACGCTCGCCGCGGCCCGGGTCCTCGGCGAAGAGCCGGCGCAGATGCAGCCGACGGATCTCGCGCGAATGGGCATGCAGCGCGCGCCAGGCGGCACTGGAGGTGAGGCCGGTGCCTTCGACGCGGGAGGAAGAGCTGCCTCTCATGCAGCGCTCGCCTTGAGGTGCTTGGCCTTGTCGGCGACCCGGTGCATGAGCTCGTGCCAGGACTTGGCGAAGGCTTCGGTGCCTTCCTTGAGCAGCCGTTCCGAGAGCGCCGCGGTTTCGATACCGGCGGCGGCGAAAGCGGCGAGCACTTCCTGGGAATCGCCGCCGTCCCGGGGCATCACGCCCCGCAGCTTGCCGTGGTCGGCGAAGGCCAGCAGGGTCTTGTCAGGCATGGTGTTGATGGTATCGGGCGCCGCCAGCGCCTCTATATAGAGCGTGTCGGAGGCCTGGGGATCTTTGGTGCCGGTGCTGGCCCACAGGAGCTTCTGTTTCAAGGCGCCCTGGGAGCTCAACGCCCGCCAGCGGGAGGAGTCGTGCAGCTCGCAATAGGCGCGGTACACCTGCTGGGATACGGCGATGCCGAGCTTGTTCTTGAGTTCAGTGGGCGCCTGCTTGGCCACCGCCACGTCCCAGCGGCTGACGAACAAGGAAGCCACCGAGTGCACACGCGGATCCAGCCCCGCATCCAGCCGGCGCTGGACGCCGCGCTGGTAGGCTCCCGCTGCCGCGAGATACTGCTCGCGGGAGAAGAGCAGGGTGACGTTAATGGGCACGCCCCTGAAGATCGCTTCCTCGATGGCGGGCATGCCGGCGGCGGTGCCGGGGATCTTGATGAAGAGGTTGGGGCTCTTTACCCGCGAATGCAGATCCACGGCTGCATTCACCGAGCCGGCGGTTTCGTCTGCCAGCAGCGGCGAGACTTCCAGGGATGCCCAGCCATCCATGGCATGACTCGCTTCGAAAGCAGGCTCAAAGAGCTTCGCCGCCGTGGTGAGATCCTGCAGCGCCAGCTCGAAGAACAGGGCTTCGGTGGAACGGGTCTGGGGTGCTGCCTTGCGGATGGCGGCATCGTAGGCATCCGACTCGCCGATGGCCTTGTCGAAGATGGTGGGATTGGACGTCAGCCCTGTCACGGAGAAGTCATCTATGTAGCTCTGCAGCTTGCCGCTCTTCAGCAGCTTGCGATCGATGTTGTCCAGCCACAGGCTCTGGCCGAGATCCTGCAGGCGACGGGTGGGCTTCTTGGCCTGCCCATTTTCGATACGGGGGTCCATGATGGGATGCACTCTACGTGGGTGTGCATACCATTCTCGACACTGGGCCCTGGATTTCCGTGCGCGGCTGCACATAAGCCAAAATCCGCGGGCCGTCCCGTATCATAAGCGACATGATCAGGATGGCGGGGCGCGTCAAATCTGCGTCCGCGGCAGCGTGGTAGTAGATTGGATGCAGGAGGAAAGCCAGTGCAGATCGGACTGATCGGGTTGGGCCGGATGGGAGCCAATATCGCGCAACGCCTGATGCGTGCCGGGCATCACTGCGTGGTGTATGACATCCATGTTCCTGCGGTCACGGCATTGCAGAAGAGCGGCGCCACCGGCGCCACATCCATAGAAGATCTCGTAAAGAAGCTTGAGGCGCCGCGGGCGGTATGGATGATGCTGCCGGCCGCGGTGGTGGAGCAGACCTTCCAGACATTGAGCGGCGCGCTGAAGGCAGGAGACATCCTGATCGACGGCGGTAACTCCCACTACCGCGATGACATCCGCCGCGCCGGTGCGCTCAAGGGCCGCGGCATCCATTACGTGGACATCGGCACCAGCGGTGGTGTCTGGGGTCTCGACGAAGGCTATTGCCTGATGGTGGGCGGTGAGCAGGAGCCGGTACAGCGGCTGGAACCCATCTTGAAGGCCTTGGCGCCGGGTGTCGCTGCCGCAGTGCGCACCGAGGGTCGCAGCGGATCCGCAAGTCCCGAGGAGCAGGGGTACCTGCATTGCGGTGCCGTGGGCGCCGGGCATTTCGTGAAGATGATCCACAACGGCATCGAGTACGGAATGATGCAGGCTTACGCAGAGGGCCTGAACATCCTGGCCCACGCCAACGCCGGCAAGCAGCAGCAGACGGGTGACGCGGAGACGGCGCCGCTTAGCGACCCCGCGGCCTATGCCTACGACTTCGATCTCGCCGCAGTGACGGAAGTGTGGCGGCGTGGCAGCGTGATCCGCTCCTGGCTCCTGGACCTCTCGGCCCACGCCTTGTCGAAGGACGGGACGCTCAAGGGTTTCCGCGAACAGGTGGCCGATTCCGGCGAAGGCCGCTGGACCCTGCAGGCCGCCATCGACACCTCGGTGCCGGCACCGGTGCTGAGCGCGGCGCTCTACGCGCGCTTCGATTCGCGCGACGAGTCCGACTTCGCCAACCGCCTGCTCTCGGCCATGCGCAGCGAATTCGGCGGACACCCCGGGGGCACCAAGAAGTGACAGCGCAGCCCCGGTCTGACGCCCTGGTGCTGTTCGGTGCCACCGGCGACCTCGCCAACAAGATGCTGTATCCGGCGCTGCAGGCCCTGGTGAAGCGCGAACACTTCGACATGCCGGTGATCGGCGTGTCCCGCTCGGAATGGAGCGACCAGCAACTGCGCGAGCGCGCCCACGACAGCCTGCAGCGGAACCACTCGCTGGACCGGGCGGCTTTCGAGAAGCTCGCCGGCAGGCTGCATTACGTGTCGGGCGACTATCAGGACCCTGCAACCTTCGACAAGCTGCAGAAAGCGCTCGGCGCCGCGAAACATCCGCTCTACTACCTCGCGATACCACCGTCCACCTTTCCCGAAGTGGTGAAAGGCTTGGGGACGATCAAGGCCACTCGGGGTGCGCGGGTCGTGGCGGAGAAGCCTTTCGGCCGTGATCTGGCCACGGCCCGCGACCTGAACCGGGTGCTGCACGGCGTGTTCGAGGAAGATTCCATCCTGCGCATCGACCATTACCTCGGCAAGGAGACGGTGCTCAACCTGCCGTACTTCCGCTTTGCCAACAGCTTCATCGAGCCCATCTGGAACCGCAACCAGATACGCAGCGTGCAGATCACCATGGCCGAGGAGTTCGGCATCGGCAGTCGCGGCGAGCTCTACGAGTCCCTGGGTGCGATACGTGACGTGGTGCAGAACCACATGCTGCAGGTGGTGGCGATGCTAGCCATGGAGCCGCCGCAGGGCGAGCATGGCGAAGCCTTCCGCGACGAGAAGATCAAGGTGTTCAAGAGCATCCGGCCCCTGGTGCCGGAGGACGTGGTGCGCGGACAATACCAGGGCTACCGCAAGGAACAGGACGTGGCTAAGGATTCGGATACCGAGACCTACGCCGCGTTGCGCCTGCGCCTCGATTCCTGGCGCTGGGCCGGGGTGCCGTTCTTCATCCGCGCCGGCAAGCGCCTGCCGGCGACCGCCACCGAGGTCATGGTGGAGCTCAAGCGCCCTCCGCAGAAGGTGTTCGCCGAGCGGCGGCCGCAGCACGCCAATCATGTGCGCTTCCAGCTGGGACCGGACCGCATCGCCATCGGCATCGGCGTGCGCACCAAGCGCCCAGGTCCCGAGATGGTGGGGGAGGACGTGGAACTCTTCGCCTGCGATCGCGAGCACCAGGGTCTAAGTGCCTACGAGCGTCTGATCAACGATGCGGTCCATGGCGACGTATCGCAATTCGACCGTGAGGATGGCGTGGAAGAAGCCTGGCGCATCGTGGAACCGGTGCTGGATGGCAAGACGCCTCTGCACGAGTACGCGCCGGGCAGCTGGGGTCCGTCGCAGGCCGATGCGCTCACGGCGCGCTACGGCGGTTGGCATGCGCCGCGGGTGCAGTCATGAATCCGGCGGAACCACACCCTGTGACGCCGCGGACGGGGACGGCACAGCCCAGACCCGGCATGGAATTGCACGTGGCCGAGGATGCGGCCGCCGCCGCCGATCAGGCGGCGCGATGGGTCGCACAGCAAGTCCGGCAGTACGCGCAGCAACGCGGCCGTTGCGTGCTGGCGGTTAGCGGCGGGACCACGCCCCAGGCCATGTTCGCCGCCTTGGCGAAGGATGATGTGCCCTGGGAAGCGGTGCACCTGGTGCAGGTGGATGAGCGCCTGGCGCCCTTGGGCGACGATTCACGCAACCTCACCCATCTGCAAGGGGATCTCCTGAACCGCATACCCTTGCCGCGCACGCAGGTGTACCGCATGCCCGCGGAGGCGGACGATCCGGTGGCGGCGGCGCGCCGCTACAGCAAGACGCTGGAAGCGCTCGCCGGCTCGCCGCCGGTCTTCGACATCGTGCATCTGGGCCTGGGGGATGACGGTCACACCGCTTCACTGGTGCCCGGCGACCCGGTACTGGAGGCACGCGACGAGGAGGTCGCCGTGACGGCGTTCTACAAAGGCCGGCGCCGCATGACCTTGACCTATCCCGCCCTGGATCGCGCACATCATCGCTTGTGGCTGGTGACCGGATCCGCCAAGGCGGCCATGCTGGCTCGCCTGCTGCAGGGCGACATCACCATCCCCGCGGGCCGGGTGGAGTCACGGCATTCGGTGGTGTTTGCCGATCGTGCAGCCGCGACTCCCGCATGACCAAAGCGCAGATCCTGGTGGCGGACCTGGGAGGGACCCATGCACGGTTCCTGCTGACCGGCGACACCCAGCGCTTCGCATCGGACGGACTCCTGGAACTGCCGAGCGCCGATTTCAAGGATATGGATTCCCTGGTGGCTGAGGCGTTCAAGCGCCTCAAGCTCCAGGATGGCCAAGGTGTGCGGGCGATGATCGCGGTGGCGGGGCCGGTGCGCGAGGGCCGCGCCAAACTCACCAACCTCTCCTGGAGCATCGACGCGGCTAAATTGAAAGGGCGTTTCAGTTTCGAGAGTGTCGGCGTACTCAACGATCTCGCAGCGGCAGCCTGGGCGCTGTCGGATGCAATCCCCAGCGAGCATCGGGAGCTGCGGCACGGCAACGGCCAGGGCCGTCATGTGGTGATCAGCGTCAGCACCGGCGTCGGCACGGCCTATTGGTCGAAGACGGGCGAGCAGGTGCAGGTGGATGCGGCGGAGGGCGGTCACGCGGGTTTCGCCGCCATGGATGAGTGGGCAGAGGGATTCCTGAAAGACCTGCAGCGGCAACACGGTGCACGCATCAGCTGGGAGCGGGTGCTGTCGGGTTCCGGGCTCGCGGCCATGGATGCACATCTGCGCCATGGCGAGGCGTTGCCGGCAGCGGAGGTCACGCGCCGGGCCAAGGCTGGGGAGGCCGAGGCCCTGCGCACGGTGCGACATTACACGCAACTCCTGGGTGCCTTCGCCGGTGACCTGGTGCTGGCGGCACCGGCCACGGGCGGGGTCTGGCTCATGGGCGGAGTCTTGGCGGGTCTCGGCGATCGCTTCGACGGCGAAGCGTTCCTCAAGGGCTTCGATGACAAGGGCAGGCTCTCGGGCCAGTTGGCGGGGGTGGCGGTAACGCTGACCCCCGACGACCGGCTGGGCCTGCGCGGGGCCTGGGTGTTTGCGCGCCGCCAGACCTGAACCGGACCTGAACGACATATATAGATGTAGTGACCCTGACGCCTACTGACGCCGGGGGATTCCCGCGCCCGGCTTTGCGACCTTTTGCCTTTCCGGAGCATCTTAAGGACATGAGCAGCCGCTTCGACCAGAGCATCCCGGATGGGGTGCTGGAACGGGCCCGGGCGGGCGACCATGTCGCCCAGGCGGAGCTGTATGCGGCTTTCGGCCAGCCGGTGTTCGGCCTGGCGCGGCGCATGCTCGGACGCGCGGATCTGGCGGACGACGTGCTGCAGGAGACCTTCATCGAGGTATTGAAAGGGCTCCCCAAGTTTCGCGGCGAGGCACCGCTCGGCATGTGGATACGCCGCATCGCGGTGAACGAGTGCCTGATGCAGCTGCGATCCCACTGGCACCGCTTCCGGTTGCCCATGAGCTCAGGGAGCGACGGCACGCCGGTGGAGGAATGGCTCACGGCGGAGGAACCGCCGCCGGACAAGAGCCTGGACATGGAGCGGGCCCTGGACGCCCTGTCACCGGAGGCGCGTACGGTGGTGTGGCTGCACGACGTGGAGGGCTACACGCACGTGGAGATTGCGCGGCTGATGAACGCGACCCCGAGTTTCTCGAAATCGCAGCTGGCACGGGCCTACGTGCGGATGCGGCAATGGGCCGGAAGGCCGGATGAGGTGGAACCATGCATGCCAGTCTTGAACAGCTGATCGGGCTCCGGGACGAGGAGCCGGTGTCGGTGGAAGTGCAGCAGCACGTGCGCGGCTGCGGCGAATGCGCCGCGGCATTGAACGGCTTGCTGGCAGCGCGCGACCGGCTCACGGCGCTCGCGGATCCGCTGCCGCCGGCCGGCGCCTGGCAGCGCATCGCGGCCGCATCGGATCGGTCGGTGCGCTGCCGCCGCTGGCTGCCTGCCGCAGGCGTGGGCCTTGCGGCGAGCGTCACGGCGGTGGCGCTCTTGGTGAACCTGCACGTGAAACCCCTGCCGGCGCGCGACGACACGGCGGTGGTGACCCCGAGCGGCAGCCAGCCTGCAGACGTGAAGCAGCTCATGGCCCAGTCCCGCTACCTGGAACGCGCGGTGCTGAAGCTGGACGGTCCGGCGGACAACATGGCGGTGAGCGCGGACACCGCGAGCACGGTGGCGGCGCTGGAAGACCGCATCGCGATGGTGGACTACGAGATAAACAGTGCGGCGGGCGTGCCCAACGACGACCCGCACATGGTGCAACTCTGGAAGCAGCGGGTAGACCTGCTGCAATCCCTGGCAGCCGTGCGTTACGCCCAGGTGGCGGACGCCGGTATCTGATGAATAGAGCAACGAGGTGGACGTCATGAAAAGCCTTCGATTCACGTTGATGCTGCTGGGCGGCCTTGCTGTCCTGCCGCCGGCGGCTGAGGCCGCGGCGCCGGCACCCGCAGCAGCGCCGGCTCCGGCGGCCGCATCGGCGCCCAGCGGCACCGTGCAGGACCAGCAGCAGCTAGAACAACAGCTGGAACAGGCGCGTCAACAGCTGCAGCAGGACGCGCACCGGGTGGCGGAACTCTCCATGCAGCTGAACGGCGACGCTATGACCCGGATGGCGGCGGCCCGTGCGCGGATGGAGAACCTCAGGCACCGCGGCTTCCTCGGCATCGACCTCAACGACGAAGATGATGGCAAGGGCACCAGCGTGACCCTCTCGGGCGTGACGCCGGGCGGGCCGGCGGACAAAGCCGGGCTGCGCGAGGGTGACGTTATCACCAGCATCAACGGCACGAGCTTCAAGGCCTCCGGCGATGACAGCGCCTCCGACAAGCTGATGGAATTCATGCGCGATACCAAGCCCGGTGACAGCCTGAAGGTGGCCTATACCCGCGACGGCAGGAGCGCCACCACCACGGTCACCGCCGGCAGCCTCTCAGACGTGGAGCATTTCAGCTTCTCGATGCCGCCCATGCCCCCGATGCCACCCGTGCCGCCGATGGCCCCCATGCCCCCGACGCCGCCGAACGCACCGGTGGGTCCGTGGCGGGGTTTCAACATGTTTTTCGGCTCCGGCAGCCGCTGGGGTGAGATGCAGCTGGTGGCCATGACGCCCGGTCTCGGCCAGTACTTCGGCACCGACAAGGGCCTCCTGGTATTGCACGTGCCGAAGGACTCGGCGCTGCAGCTGCAGGAGGGCGACGTGATCATGCAGGTGGGCGGCCGCGATCCCGGCAACGCACCCCACGTCATGCGCATCCTGAGTTCCTATGGTCCGGGCGAGAGCGTGAAGCTCGACATCATGCGCAAGGGCAAGCCCCTGAGCCTGAACGTGACCATGCCCAAGGCCAGCGACGACGACAGCTCCAGTGCCTTCAATTTCCCGGCCACGATCTTCTTCGGCGACGATGGGAGCGGTCAGGCACGCTAGTTTCTTGTTGGACGTTGGACTCCAGTGCTGAGATGGATGAGTGCTGAGATGGACGTTGGCACCCCCGAGTTGGGCGGCCTCCCCGGCCGCCTCTTTTTTCAAGGCGGGTCTTTTGACCTCTGGCGTTGTGACCGACAGGATGTCCTAACGTCGCGAGAGGCAGGGATGCCGGGAGCGACGGGCGCTTCGGATCCCTCGCCTTGAGGTCGGGATGAGCATCTTTCGCCCAAGGTTGTTAACATTCGCTGCTTATGCGCCGCAGCGACTTCCACTACGAACTTCCGCCGACGCTCATCGCCCAGCATCCGCTGGCGGAGCGCAGCGCCAGCCGGCTCCTGACGCTGGACGGGGTGAGCGGCGCGCTGGCGGATCGCAGCTTCCGGGACCTGCCCACGCTGCTGCAGCCCGGCGATCTGCTGGTCTTCAACGACACCAAGGTGGTGCCGGCACGGCTCTACGGTCGCAAGGAGACCGGCGGGGCGGTGGAGTTCCTGGTGGAGCGCATCCTGGATGCCAGGACTGCGCTGGTGCACGCCAGGGCCAGCAAGCCCTGGCGTACCGGCATGCGGGTGCTGTTCAACGACGGGGTGGAGGCGCGCATGCTGGAACGGGACGGGGGCCTGCTGAAGGTCGAGTTCCAGGGCGCGACCCTGCCGGAGTTCCTCTATGAGCACGGCCACATGCCGCTGCCTCCTTATATAGTGCGCGACGATGCGGCGGAGGACCGGGAGCGCTACCAGACGGTCTATGCCAAGGTGCCGGGCGCCGTGGCGGCACCCACCGCGGGCCTGCATTTCGACACTCCCATGCTCGAGACCTTGGCGAAGCAGGGCGTGGGGAGCGCCCGGGTCACGCTGCACGTGGGAGCCGGCACCTTCCAGCCGGTGCGGGAGGACGACATCCGCGACCACAAGATGCACAGCGAGCGGGCAGTCGTCGCACAGGACGTGTGCGACGCCGTGGCCAGGACCCGGGCCGCGGGTAAGAGAGTGGTGGCGGTGGGCACGACCGCAGTCCGGAGCCTGGAGTCCGCTGCTGCCGGCGGCGCTCTGGCACCGATGGATGGGGATACGGACATCTTCATCTATCCCGGCTACAGGTTCAGGGTGGTGGATGCCATGATCACCAACTTCCACCTGCCTGAATCGACTCTGTTGATGCTGCTCTGCGCCTTCGCTGGGCAGGAGCGAGTGATGAACGCCTATAAGCATGCAGTGGAGCAGAAGTACCGGTTCTTCAGTTATGGCGACGCCATGTTGGTCTCGATTGCGCCGGAGGCGCGAGCCTGATCAAGAGGGCGCGTTCCACGCGCACTGGGCCCCTTTTCTTTGCTCGTCCAAAGAAAAGGGGCGAAAAGAAAGGACGCCTCCATCGGCCGCCGCTTCGCGGTCCCCTGCGCTCCTCGCGAACTGCGGAGCCGCGCTCACGGGCCATCCCTGGCCCTTCGCGCGGACTCGGCTCCTGCCTTCGTCCCTACGGGCTGACCTTGTTCGCTGCGGTGCTCGGCGGCCTCAAGGGATCCGATAAGAACTCGCGTCTCTTCCTCTTATCCCGTAGCGCGAGCCGAGCACTGGACTGAGCAAGGCAAGCCCCGAAGGGGCGAAGCCAGGGATGGCGAGCTTGTGCGACCGGGGCGGGATGCCCCGTGAGCACAACTCCGCAGCGAAGGAAGGGCGCAGGGACGCCGCGCTTCGCGGCCCGCGCTTCGGGAGAGCGGTTTTGGCGACTTTTGCCAAGACAAAAGTCGCCCGCGCCGTGGGACGGCGCGGAATAAGGCAGGGATGCCGGTTATCTTGATAAACTCCGCGCCATGAAATTCGAGCTTCTCCAGGAGTCCGACGGCGCCCGCAGAGGGCGCCTCGTGTTCGACCGTGGCACCGTGCAAACCCCAGCTTTCATGCCGGTGGGCACTTATGGCACGGTGAAGACCCTGACGCCGGAGGATCTGCTGGAGATCGGTGCCGAGATCATCCTGGGCAACACCTTCCACCTGATGCTGCGCCCCGGCACCGAGGTGGTGCGCTTGCACGGCGACCTGCACGGCTTCATGCATTGGGAGAAACCCATCCTCACGGATTCCGGCGGCTTCCAGGTCTGGAGCCTGGCGGAGCTGAGGAAGATCAGCGAGGAGGGGGTGAGCTTCCAGTCGCCGGTGAACGGCGACAAGGTGTTCCTGAGCCCTGAGGATTCCATCCGCATCCAGCACGAGCTGGGCTCCGACATCATCATGATCTTCGACGAGTGCACGCCCTATCCCGCGAGCGAGAGCGAGGCACGGGAATCCATGGAGCTATCCCTGCGCTGGGCCAAGCGTTCGCGGGAGGCCCATGGCGAGCATGGCTCCGCTTTGTTCGGCATCGTGCAGGGGGGCATGCACGCGGGGCTGCGCCGCGAGTCCCTGGACGGTCTCACTGCCATCGGCTTCGACGGCTATGCCATCGGTGGCCTTTCGGTGGGGGAGAGCGAAGCGGAACGGATCGCGGTGCTGGACGCCCTGCAACCGCATATGCCCAAGGGCCGGCCGCGCTATCTCATGGGCGTGGGCACGCCGGAGGACCTGGTGGAATCGGTGGCTCGCGGCGTGGATATGTTCGACTGCGTGATGCCTACCCGCAACGCCCGCAACGGGCACCTCTTCACCAGCGAGGGGGTGGTGCGCATCCGCAACAGCACCTATCTCAAGGACCCCCGCCCCCTGGATCCCGCCTGCGGCTGCTATACATGCCGGAACTACAGCCGGGCCTATCTCAAGCACCTGGACAAGTGCGGCGAGATGCTGGGCGCCCGGCTCATGACCATCCACAACCTGTATTTCTACCAATCCGTGATGCGCGCCATGCGCGAGGCCATCGGGGCCGGACGCTTCGCGGCCTGGGCCAAAGGCTTCCTGGCGGGCCGGCGCGGGTCCGGCGAGGCCGATTCCTGAGGTTTTTCCAGGGGTTCCGCTGCCCTTGGGCCCCTAGGACGTTGTAGAATCCGCCTTCCGCCGGGCCTAGCCCGGCGTCGTTTCATAGCAGGACAGGAATCCATGAGCTTCTTCATCTCCGATGCCTACGCCGCCGGCGCGTCCCCCCAGGACAACGGTCTCGGCTCGATCCTCCTGATCGTGCTCATGATCGTGGCTTTCTACTTCCTCTTGTGGCGCCCCCAGCAGAAGCGCACCAAGGAACACCAGCAGCTCCTGTCAAACCTGGCCAAGGGCGACGAGGTGGCCACCAGCAGCGGCATCCACGGGCGGGTGAAGAACATCGACGAGCAGCATGTGTCCGTTGAGATCGCCAAGGGTGTCGAGGTCAAGATGCACAAGCAGGCCGTCACCCAAGTGCTGCCCAAGGGCACGCTGAAACACCTTTGATCCAGGGAACGTCTCCATGAACCGCTATCCATTGTGGAAGAACCTGCTGGTGATCGTGATCACCGCGCTGGGCCTGTTCTATGCCTTGCCCAACCTGTACGGCGAGGACCCCTCGGTGCAGGTCTCGTCCAAGGGCGCGGTGCTGAGCGCGGACAACCAGAAGCAGGTGGAAGAGGCGCTCAAGACCGCCAAGGTGGAGTACGCCTCCGCCGCCATCGAGGACAAGACCCTGGTGGTGCGCTTCCCGGACACCGACACCCAGTTGCATGGACTGGACGTCATCCGCCAGTCCCTGGGCACGGCTTTCACCGCCGCCATGAACCTGGCGCCGCGCACTCCGGCCTGGATGCAGGCCATGGGGATGAAGCCCATGGCCAAGGGCCTGGACCTGCAGGGTGGCGTGCACTTCCAGCTGCTGGTGGACCTGAACGCCGCGGCCCAGAGCAAGCTGCAACGCATCTCCAATGACATCCGCGGCGCCATGCGCGCCAAGCTGATCCGCTATGAGGACGTGTCGCTGACCGGCGATACCATCACTCTCGCCCTGCAGTCGCCCACCGACCTCGCCAACGCGCGGGATCTGATGAAGCAGCAGTATCCGGACCTCACGGTAGTGCCGGGCAGCGCCGCCAACACGCTGCTCGCCACCATGGCCCCGCAGAACATCCAGGACATGCGCCAGCAGGCGGTGGAACAGAACATCACCACCCTGCGCAACCGCGTGAACGAGCTGGGCGTCGCTGAGCCCATCGTGCAGCAGCAGGGCCCGAGTTCCATCGTGGTGGAACTGCCCGGCGTGCAGGACGCGGCCCATGCCAAGGACATCCTGGGCGGCACCGCGACCCTGGAGTTCCGCTTGGTGGATTACACCGGCAACGCCCAGGAAGCGCAGCAGACCAACCACGTGCCGCTGGAGGACCAGCTGTTCACCAATAAAGCGGGTGGACCGGTGCTCCTGAGGCGCGACGTGATCGCCAGCGGCGACCAGCTGGTGAACGCCCAGTCCGGCGTGAGCCAGGACCAGGGCACCCCGGACGTGAACGTGACCCTGGATTCCGCCGCCGCCAGCAAGATGGGTGACACCACCCGCCAGAACCTGGGCAAGCCCATGGCGGTGCTGTTCATCGAGACCAAGAGCGAGACCAAGATGGTGGATGGTCAGCCGGTCATCACCCACAACAAGGTGTACACGGTCATCAACGTGGCCACCATCCAGGGCATCTTCAGCAAGAACTTCCAGATCACGGGCCTGGGGCAGGATGAAGCCAAGGACCTGGCGATCATGCTGCGCGCCGGCTCGCTGGCCGCGCCCATGGACTTCATCGAGGAGCGCACCGTGGGCCCGAGCCTAGGCGCCGAGAACATCAAACAGGGCTTCTACGCCGCGTTGCTGGGCTTCATCCTGGTGGTGGTGTTCATGGCCCTGTATTACAAGGTGTTCGGCGTGATCGCCGACCTCGCGGTGTTCATGAACCTGGTGCTGACGGTGGCCTTGCTGTCGCTGATCCAGGCGACCCTGACGCTGCCCGGCATCGCCGGCATCGTGCTGACCTTAGGCATGGGCGTGGACGCCAACGTGCTCATCAACGAGCGCATCCGCGAGGAAGTGCGCAACGGCAACACGCCGCAGGCGGCGATCCACGCCGGCTACGAGCGCGCCTTCGCCACCATCGTGGACGCCCACGTCACCACCCTGATCGCGGCGTTCATGCTATTCCTGTTCGGCTCGGGCCCCGTGAAGGGCTTCGCCGTGACCCTGACGCTCGGCATCATCACCTCGCTGTTCACCGCCATCATGGGCACCCGTTCCATCGTGAACGGCGTGTTCGGCGGCCGGAAGCTCGACAAGCTTCCGGTCTGACGGAGTAGACGACCATGGAATTCTTCCACAAAGTCCCGCACATCCACTTCCTCGGCGTCCGCAAGCTCGCCATGGGCATGTCCATCGTGGTGCTGATCGCCGCCATCGCCTCGCTGGCCACCCGCGGGCTCAACTTCGGCGTGGATTTCACCGGCGGCGTGACCGTGCAGGTGGCTTATCCCAAGGCCGTGGACCTGAAGGACGTGCGCAGCGCGCTGGCCGCCGGCGGCTTCGAGAACGCGGTGGCCCAGAACTACGGCACCCCGCAGGAAGTGCTGATCCGCCTGCAGGCCGCCAAGGGCGAGTCCGACAAGGATGCCGGCAACAAGGTGGTCACGGCGCTGCAGAAGACCCAGCCTGACGTGAAGCTGGAGCAGGTGAACTTCGTGGGTCCTGAGGTGGGCAAGGACCTCGCCACCAAGGGCGCCCTGGCCTTCGCCGTGACCCTGTTCGGCATCCTGATCTACATCGTGCTGCGTTTCGAGTGGCGACTGGCGCTGGGCGCCGTGGCCGCGACCCTGCACGACGTGGTGTTCGTGGTGGGCTTCTTCTCGCTGCTGCACATCGAGTTCGACCTCAACGTGCTGGCCTCGGTGCTGGCGGTGATGGGCTACTCGGTGAACGACACGGTGGTGGTGTTCGACCGCATCCGCGAGGACTTCCGCAAGATGCGCAAGGGCACGCCCATCGAGATCATGGACGCGGCCATCAACGAGACGCTGTCCCGGACCATCATGACCTCCGGCGTGACCCTGCTGGTGGTGATCGCGCTCCTGATCCTGGGCGGCCCGATCCTGCACGGCTTCTCGTTGGCGCTGTTCGTGGGCATCATCGTGGGCACCTATTCCTCCATCTACATCGCCAGCGCCACGGCGCTGATGCTGGGCGTGAGCAAATCCGATCTCATGCCGGTGCAGAAAGATAAAGTCGTCGACGACATGCCCTGATAGGGCGGTCAGCAGAAAAGAGAAGGGCGCCGCGAGGCGCCCTTCTCTTTTGAGAGTTAAGGCATGAATATGCCAGATGGGCAGTGGTTCACGACAGGCGGTGCTAAAGCTGCGGCGATATCTCCCCTGTAGATGTCCGTCTGACCATCTGCATAGTTGGCGCTGAGACCGACGATGATCTCTCGTTCAATGACACCTTCAGGAGGGGTCGATTCGACCACATAGTGGCCGCCGGGCAGGAAAGGGCCGACTAGATTGAACGATCTGACTTGCTTGGTATTCCCGCTGACGCTGATGCATTGCTTGATAGAAACATGGGCTACATCGATGGTTCGACCGGAGGTGTTGACGAATCCGACGCTCCGTTTGCGCGGATGCTCCGAGTTGTAGTAAATGCCGAAGCTCGTGTCATAGATGAAAATCGGTGCGTGAGCCGCTTCAGCGCGCACGATCTCGTCAGGGAAGCTCTTGAGCGGATTGATGGGGCTGCAGGCTGCAGTGGCGCATATAGCAGACAGTACGCATAGGGCATCGATGGGACGCATGCTCATTTTTTCTCAAGCCGGAAGACTTTCAAGCCGTTGCCAGTATCGGCTTGAATTCGTCAGCCAATAACTTGAAGACTTTCTGGCCGCCGCACAGCACGCTGCCATTCTCCGGGATGCCCGGACTGCCGTCGAAGTGTCCCACGACACCGCCGGCTTCCTGGACCATGAGCAGTCCAGCGGCCATGTCCCATTCCTTGAGGCCCATCTCCCAGAAGCCGTCCATGCGGCCGGCGGCCACGTAGGCGAGGTCCAGGGCCGCGGAACCAGCGCGGCGGATGCCGGCGGTCTTGGCGGCGACGGCGCCGAACATCTTCATGTAGAGCTCCAGGTTCTGGTTCTCGCGGAACGGGAAGCCGGTACCGATAAGTGCACCCTCCAGACTCTTGAGCTGGGTGACCCGTAGGCGCTTGTTGTTGAGCTGGGCACCGCCGCCGCGGGCGGCGGTGAAGAGCTCGTTGCGCAGGGGATCGAAGACCACGCCGTGCTCGACGCGGCCGCGGTGCTTCACGGCGATGGACACCGAGAACTGGGGGAAGCCATGCAGGAAGTTGGTGGTGCCGTCCAGGGGGTCGATGACCCAGGTCCAGTCCGCGTCGCGTCCGGCGCGGGTGCCGGATTCTTCGCCGACGATGGCATGGTCAGGGTAGGCGGCGCGGATGATCTGGACGATCTCGTCTTCCGCCTGGCGGTCCACCTCGCTCACGAAGTCGTTGCGTTCCTTGGTCTTCACCGTGAGGGTATCCACCCGGTCCACGTAGCGGACCACGAAGTCGCCGGCTTTGCGCGCGGCACGGATGGCGATGTTCAATATGGGCTGCATGTAGCCTCTCCTGGAACGGGGCGTGAGCGGGATGGAAAAGAGCGGGCAGCGGACTAAGCCGTGCGTGCGTAGAATATCAGAATGAACAGTGACTTAGCCAACCGCGTGCGCATCGTGCTGGTGGAGACGAGCCATCCGGGCAACATCGGCGCTGCGGCGCGCGCCATGAAGACCATGTGCCTCACCGACCTGGTGCTGGTGAACCCGGCGGAATTCCCCCATGCGGATGCGAGTGCCCGGGCTTCCGGCGCGGTGGACGTGCTGGAGCGGGCGCGGGTGGTGAAGACGCTGGACGAGGCGCTGGCCGGCTGTACGCTGGTGGCGGGGACGAGCGCGCGCCAGCGCGGCTTGGGTCCGCCGGTGCTGGCGCCGCGCGAATGCCTCATTCGGGTGCATGCGGCTGCGGCGGCGGGGCAGGAGACGGCGCTGGTGTTCGGCCGTGAGCGTATCGGCCTCACCAACGAGGAACTGGGGCGCTGCCACATCCTGGTGAACATCCCCTCGAATCCGGACTACAGCTCCCTCAACATCGCCGCGGCGGTGCAGGTGCTGGGCTATGAGTTCGTGCTGGCGCAGGACGGTGTACCGGTCGCGAGCGAGGCCGATGAGACACCTGCTACCGCGGAGGAGATGGAGAAGCTCTTCGAGCACATCGAGACCGCGGCCCTGGAGACGGGCTTCCTGGATCCTGCCAATCCCAAGCATCTGATGCGTCGCATCCGGCGCCTGTTCCATCGCGCCCAGCCGGACCAGAACGAGGTGCATATATTGAGAGGGCTGCTCTCGGCCCTGCAAAGCCCGCGACGTAAAAAAGTCTGAAAAATCCGTCCTGGATTTTTCAGACTCGGCGAGTCCGGCACATGTCCGGACTCGCCTCCGCCGAATCAAGCACTTAAGGTGCTTGATTCGCGTTCGGTGCGTCCCTGCACCGAAAAGACGGCGCCGCGACAATACCTGACTCCCAGGGTTGGTTATATAATGGCGGCCCGTTCCGAGTCCCCAAGCTCGAGGCCCTCATGAAGCTCACCACCAAGGGACGTTACGCGGTGACCGCGCTCCTGGATCTGGCCCTGCATGACAGCGAGGGGCCGGTCTGCCTGAGCGAGATCGCGGAACGCCAGGACCTCTCGCTTCCCTATCTCGAGCAGCTGTTCACGCGCCTGCGCCGGCGCGGTCTCGTTGCCAGCACCCGCGGTCCGGGCGGCGGCTACAACCTGGGACGCCAGGCGGCGGAGATCCCGGTGGCGGAGATCATCAGCGCGGTGGACGAATCCTTCGACGCGACCCGCTGCGGCGGCGAGCGCGACTGCCACGGCGGCAACGCCTGTCTCACCCACGAGCTGTGGGAAGGCCTCACCCGCGAGGTGCACAAGTATCTGCAGAGCGTGACGCTGGCAGAGCTCATGCAGTCCGACTCGGTGCGCAAGGTCTCGGACCGCCAGAAGCAGGAGCACGTGCTGAAGTTCGTACCCCGGAGCCGCGCGGCGTCCTAGCCCTTTCACGTCATGTCCATCTATCTCGATCACAACGCCACTTCTCCCCTGGACCCGCGGGTGCTGGAGGCCATGACGCCCTGGCTCCTGGGTGCCCATGGCAATCCGGCCAGCGTGCACAGGCCTGGCCGTGCCGCGCACCTGGCGCTGGAACAGGCGCGCGCACAGGTGGCGGCGCTGGTGGGCGCGGCACCCGCAGAAGTGATCTTCACCGGCGGCGGCACCGAGGCGGATAACCTGGCCTTGAAGGGCGTCTGCTCGGGCAAGCCATCGGGGCGTCTGTTGATAGGCGCCATCGAACACAGCGCGGTACTGGGTCCTGCCGGTGCGCTCGCGGAGTCGGGTTGGTCCGTGGAACCTATCCCGGTGGATGGGGAGGGCCGCTACGACCTGGCTGCGCTGGAAGGCTTGCTGGCGAAGCGGGACGTTAAGCTGGTCGCGGCGATGTTCGCCAACAATGAGACCGGCGTAGTGCAGGATGTGGCGGCGATCGCGGCCAAGAGCCACGAAGCCGGTGCCTTGCTGCACTGCGATGCGATCCAGGCGGCGGGCAAGCTCGCCGTGGACTTCCGCGCCGTTGGCGCGGACCTCATGACGCTCTCGGCCCACAAGCTCAACGGACCCCGCGGTGTCGGTGCGCTCATCATGGACCGGCGCGTGGACCTGAAACCCCTGGTGCAGGGCGGCGGACAGGAACAGGGCCTGCGCGGCGGCACCGAGAACCTGGCGGGCATCGTGGGTTTCGGCAAAGCGGCGGAACTCGCCAAAAATGAACTCGGACAGCGCGCGAGCCATGCTCGTGCCTTGCGGGATGCGCTGGAGAAGGAAGTGCGCACGCTTCCCGGCGCGCGCATCTTCTCCGGCGGCGCCGAGCGCCTGCCCAATACCCTGCAGTTCGGCATCGAAGGCATCGATGGCGAGTGGCTGGTGATGGAACTGGACAAGCGCGGCATCGCGGTCTCCAGCGGCTCCGCCTGCCATAGCGGCAAGGGCGAGCCCAGCCACGTGCTGCTGGCCATGGGCTTGGAGCCTGCTGTAGCCAAGGGCGCGTTGCGGGTGAGTTTCGGGCAAGGCAACACCGCCGCGGATGCGATGGCGGTGGCGAAGGCTCTCCAAGAGATCGTCTCCAGCCGGGGCCGGAAGGTCGCGGCGGTGGGCTGGTGAGGCCATGAGCATCTATCTCGATTACGCCGCCACCACGCCCGTGGACCCGAAGGTCGCAGCCAAGATGGCGGCCTGTCTCACGGCAGAGGGGCTCTTCGCCAATCCGGCTTCCGTCCATGGACCCGGACGCGCAGCGCGCGCGGCAGTGGAGGAGGCGCGTGGACAGGTTGCGGCCCTGGTGGGCGCCCTGCCTCAGGAGATCGTGTTCACTTCCGGGGCCACGGAATCGGACAATCTCGCCATCCTCGGCGTAGCGCGTTATCGCCGTGACAAGGGCAGGCACCTGGTCACGTCCCGCATCGAACACAAAGCCGTGCTGGATGCCTGCAAGCAGCTGGAGAAGGAAGGCTTCGAGGTCAGCTGGCTCAAACCTGATGCGGACGGACTGATCCAGCCGGCGGCAGTGCAAGCGGCGCTGCGCAAGGACACCACTCTGGTGTCCCTGATGCATGCCAACAACGAGTTGGGCGTGCTGAACGACATCGCCGCCGTCGGCCGGATCGTCCGAGCCCATGGCGCGGCGTTCCATGTGGATGCCGCCCAGTCCGCCGGCAAAGTGCCCATCGATCTTAAAGCTCTCGATGTGGACTTGATGTCCTTCGCGGCCCACAAGGTCTATGGTCCCAAGGGCATGGGCGCGCTGTATGTGCGGCGCGAACCGCGGGTGAACTTGGAACCCCTGATCCACGGCGGCGGCCACGAGCAGGGGCTGCGCTCCGGCACGCTCGCGACCCATCAGATCGTGGGCATGGGCGCGGCGTTCCAGTTGGCACGAGAGTTGTTGCCCAGCGAGGCGCCGCGGCTCACGGCTTTGCGCGGACGCCTATGGAAAGCCCTGCAGCAGATCCCCGGTGTGCTCCTGAACGGTCACGCTACCCAGCGCCTGCCCGGCATCCTGAACGTGAGTTTCCCGGGCGTCGAGGGAGAAAGCCTTCTCTATGCCTGTGAGGAATTGGCGATATCGAGCGGTTCTGCCTGCAATGCCGCAGACCGGGAACCTTCCTATGTGCTGCGCGCCCTGGGACGTGATGACCAGCTCGCGGGCGCCAGCCTGCGCTTCAGCCTGGGCCGCTTCAGCACCGAAGCGGAAGTGGATCGGGCCGCAGCGGTGGTGATCGAACAGTACCGGCGCCTCACGTCGCTGGCCGCCTGAGCCGATGGCCGCTCCCATGGAATACACGGATACGGTGCTGGCGCATTTCCGCGCGCCGCGTAACGTCGGCAGCTTCCCGGCGGGCACGCCGGACGTGTCGCAAGGCCGTGCCGGCGAACGCCGCCGCGGCCGCGAGATCCGCGTGGAGCTGAAACTGACGGGGGATGGCCGCGTGGAGGCCATGCGTTATCGCGTGTACGGATGTCCAGCCACCATCGCGCTGTGCTCGGTCTTGAGCGAACGTGTCGTGGGACGGACCCGCGCGGAGGCGGCCGGCATGGCGGGTCTCCACCTCGCGGCGGAACTGGAGCTGCCGGCCCCTAAGCGTGACGCGGCTCTATTGCTGGAAGATGCCCTGAAAGCGGCCTTAGGGTAAGGCGCGGTATAATGTGGCTGCCCCTGCATCCCCTGCGGTGCAGGGATGCATCGCACGCGAATCAAGCACGTAAGTGCTTGATTCGGCGGAGGAGAGTCCGGGCATGTGCCGGACTCGCCGAGCCTGAAAGATCCTGGGACGGATTTTTCAGAACTTTCTTGATAGGAGCGTTTCGCGCACATGAGCATTACCCTCACCCCCAGTGCCGCCGAGCGCGTGAAGAACCATCTGCAGCAGAAGACCGGTGCCATGGGCCTGCGCCTGGGCGTGAAGAAGACCGGCTGCTCCGGCTTCGCCTACGTGGTGGATTACGCCGATGACGCCGCTGCCAACGACGTGGTCTTCGAAGACCAGGGCGTGAAAGTGGTGGTGGACAAGGACAGTTTGCCCCTGCTGGATGGCACTCAAGTGGATTACGTCCGTAAGGGCCTGAACGAATCCTTCCAGTTCACGAATCCGAACGTGAAGGATGAGTGCGGCTGCGGTGAGAGTTTCACGGTTTAGCGGGAGTGTCTCGGCTAAACCCCCGCTTCGAGTCGAAATAGCAGCCTTTAATCCCTTCTAAGCGCCTGATTTCATTGCCTCGACCGGCCTCCAACCGGTAAAATTCGCCGTCTGAAAATCGCCGGAAGTCCCGGGCCCCAGAGGGCTCCAGGGCGGGCTGAGTCGCCCGCCTGTCTCCGGCATCCATCCACCCTGTGTCCGGAGAACCCTTTCGTGGCCATCGAACGTACCCTGTCCATCGTCAAACCCGACGGCGTCGCCAAGAACCTGATCGGCGAGGTCTATGCCCGCTTCGAGAAGCAGGGCCTCAAGATCGTCGCCGCCCGCATGCTGCACCTGACCCGCGCCCAGGCCGAGGGTTTCTACGCGGTGCACCGTGAGCGTCCGTTCTTCAAGCCGCTGGTGGACTTCATGATCTCCGGTCCGGTGATGGTCACGGCGCTGGAAGGCGAGGGCGCGATCCTCAAGAACCGCAACATCATGGGCGCCACCGACCCGAAGAAGGCCGACAAGGGCACCATCCGCGGCGACTTCGCCACCACCGTGGACGAGAACATGGTGCACGGCTCCGACGCCGCCGAGACGGCGAAGCAGGAGATCGCGTACTTCTTCTCCGACCTCGACCTGTGCCCGCGCACCCGGTAAGCACGTGACGGCCGACGCCTCCAAAGTGAACCTGCTGGGCCTGGATCGCCAGGCGCTGGAGGCTTTCTTCGTCCAGCTGGGCGAGAAGCCGTTCCGCGCCCGCCAGCTCATGAAGTGGGTCTACCACCAGGGCGTCGCCGACTTCGACCTGATGACCGACCTCGGCAAGGGCCTGCGCGAGAAGCTCAAGGCCGCGGCCATGGTGCGGCCGCCGGAAGTGATCACCGAGCAGCTCTCGGAGGACGGCACCCGCAAGTGGCTGCTGCGCATGGACGCCAGCAACAACATCGAGACGGTGCTGATACCCGACGATGAACGTGGGACGCTGTGCATCTCCTCCCAGGTGGGCTGCGCCATGGATTGCAGCTTCTGCGCCACCGGCAAGCAGGGCTTCAACCGCAACCTGACGGCCGCCGAGATCATCGGCCAGGTGTGGATGGTGAACCAGCGGCTGGGCGCCAAACCCGGCACCGACCGAGCTATTACTAACATCGTGTTTATGGGCATGGGCGAGCCCCTGGCAAACTACAAGCACGTGCTCACCGCCATCAAGGTGCTGGTGGACGACTTCGGCTATGGACTCTCCAAGCGCCGCGTCACCGTGAGCACTTCGGGCCTGGTGCCGACCATGTTCAAGCTCGCCGAGGACTGCGACGTGGCCCTGGCGGTATCGCTGCATGCGCCGACGGATCCGTTGCGCGACGTGCTGGTGCCCATCAACAAGGTACATCCGATCGGAGAATTGATGGATGCCTGCCGGCGCTACGTGGACGCCAAGGATCACCGCCACGTGCACGTGACCTTCGAGTACGTGATGCTGGAGGGCGTGAACGACAGCCTCGAGCATGCCAAGCAGCTCGCCGCGGTGGTGAAAGACGTGCCCTGCAAGGTGAACCTGATACCCTTCAACAGCTTCCCGGGCACCGAGTACCGGCGCTCGCCCCAGGCGGCCATCGACCGCTTCGCGGAACTGCTGTGGCAGAAAGGCATCGTCACCATCACCCGCCGCACCCGCGGCGACGACATCGACGCCGCCTGCGGCCAGCTGGCCGGCAAGGTGAAGGACCGTATCCGCCGCGCCGAACGTCGCGGCGAGAACCTGGAGGCACAGCCATGATCCGCCGCACCTTGTCCTGCATGCCGTTCCTGGGCCTGCTGTTGAGTGCCTGCGTGACGACTTCGAACTCGCCATTCCAGTCCGACAAGACCTCCATGAAGCAGGCGGCGCAGGACAACGTGGCACTGGCCATCCAGTACCTCAAGTCCGGCAACCGCAACGCGGCCATGGAGAAGGTGCAGAAGGCCATCGACGAGGACCCGGACAGCGCCAACGCCTATACCGCGGAAGCCCTGATCTACAACGCCAACGGTGACCTGTCCAATGCCAAGAGCGCCTACAAGACCGCCATGCGCAAGGCCCCCGACGACCCGGAGATCGAGAACGACTATGCGGTGTTCCTGTGCCAGCACGGCGACGCCAAGGGTTCCATCGACTATTTCATGAAGGCGGCCGCCAACCCGCGCTACTCCACGCCGGATGCGGCCTATTCCAACGCCGGGTTGTGCGCGCAGCACATCCCCGATCTCAAGGCCGCAGACCAGTATTTCCGCCAGGCCCTGGCCCGGAACCCCACCATGCTGGAACCCATGGCGCAGCTGGCGGCCATCTCCTACCAGCAGAAGAACTATCTCTCGGCGCGTGCCTTCATCGAGCGCTTCAATGCGCTGTCGCCGAGCTCGCGCCCGGACGTGCTGCTCCTGGGTGTGGAGAACGAGCGTGCCCTGGGCGACCAGCAAGCCGCCACGGACTACGCCAAGCGCCTGATGAAGCTGTATCCGACCTCGACACAGGCGCAGCAGCTGCAACAGGGGGTGCCGCGTGGCTGAGGAACCGCAGGCGCCCATGGCCGGAAACGAACTGCAGGCGGCGCGCGAAGCGCGCGGCCTCTCGGTGCACCAGCTGGCGGTGGAGCTGCACGTGAGTGACGCCATGATCGCCGCCATGGAGCGCGGTGACTACGCCGCGCTCGGTGAGCCGGTGTTCGTGCGCGGCCACCTGCGCAACTACGCCCGCGCCCTGGGACTGCCGGAGGCGCCGGTGCTGGCGGCCTATGACCAGACCCAGAACAAGCCCCGCGCGCCGGTGCTGGTGGCCGCGGTGCCCCACACCGCCGGCATCGGCATGAGCCCCCGTGCCCGGGAGCGTTCCTCACGTCTCGCTACGGTCGTTGTGGTGGTGATACTGATCGGGCTCGCCATCTCCTGGTGGCTGCGCCGTCCCGAGACGGCGGATACCCAGCCGCTGGTGAGCGTGCCGGCCGCGGCCACGATCGTGACACCGGTTCCTGCCACCAAGCCCATGGCCGCGCTCACGGACCTCGCTGACAGCGCCACCGCGCAGAAGCCGGCGAAGGCCGCCGCACCGGCCGTCTCGAAGACTCCGGTCAGCGCGGTCCATGCGCCCAAACCGGCGGCGACCACGCCCCATGAGACGGCTCCGCAGCCGGCCGCGGCGGCTCCGGTGAACGACCGGGACCTCACCCACGTGAAGTTCATCCTCGGCGCCGCCTCCTGGGTGGAGGTCTACGACGACAACGGCAAGCGGCTCTACTACGATCTGGCGCCGGCCGGCGACAACCTGGAACTGAGCGGCCAGGGTCCCCTGCAGGTGTTCCTGGGCAATGCACCGGGAGTGAGCATCGAGCTGGAAGGCGCGCCCTTCGACCTCAAGCCGTTCCTGCGTTCAGACAACACCGCGCGCTTCAAGCTCGGCAGCGCGGCCAAGCCGCAGTAAACGGGGACGGGACCTCAACCTTATGGCGAAGTTCATCGAGCCCGTACGGGGCATGAACGACATATTGCCGGAGGCCGCGGGCCGCTGGCAGCAGCTGGAGCGCGTCACCCGCGAGGTGCTGGAGAGCTACGGTTACCGTGAGATCCGCCTGCCGGTGGTGGAGAAGACGGAACTGTTCAAGCGCTCCATCGGCGACGCCACCGACATCGTCGAGAAGGAGATGTACACCTTCCTCGACCGCAGTGAGGAGAGCCTGACGCTGCGTCCCGAAGCCACCGCCGGCATGGTGCGCGCGGGTCTCTCCAACGGCCTGCTCTACAACCAGGTGCAACGGCTGTGGTGCGCGGGACCGATGTTCCGTCACGAGCGCCCGCAGAAGGGCCGCTACCGGCAGTTCCACCAGATCGACGTGGAGGCCTTCGGTCTCGCCGGTCCGGACATCGATGCGGAACTGATCCTGATGAGCGCGCGACTGTGGAAGCGCTTGGGCATGAAGGACGTGAAGCTGCAGATCAACTCGCTCGGCACGCCGGAGTCGCGGTCAGCATACCGCGAGAAGCTGGTGGCTTATCTGCAGCAGCACCAGGACAGGCTGGACGAGGACAGCAAGCGGCGCCTGAACACCAATCCCTTGCGGGTGCTGGACAGCAAGGAGCGCAGCATGCAGGAGATCATCGCCGGGTGCCCAAGCCTGCTGGATCACCTGGATGAGGAATCGCAGCGGCACCTGGAAGGCCTGAAGCGCCTGCTGGATGACGCGGGCCTCGCCTATACCGTGAATCCGCGCCTGGTGCGGGGTCTCGATTACTACACGCGCACGGTGTTCGAGTGGGTCACCACGCGGCTCGGATCGCAGGACGCGGTCTGTTCCGGCGGCCGCTATGACGGCCTGGTGGAACACCTGGGCGGCAAGCCGACGCCGGGCATCGGTTTCGCCATGGGCGTCGAGCGCCTGGTGGCGCTGATGGAGGAAGAGGGCGTCGCGGCGGAACAGCAGGGGCCGCAGATCTACGTGGTCCGGGTCGGCGAGAAGGCGGAACGGGCGGCGTTCAGGCTCGCCGAGGAGCTGCGCGACGCGCGTCCCGACCTGCGGATACTGATGGATTGCAGCGGCGGCGGCTTCGGCAACCAGCTGAAGCGGGCCGACAAGAGCGGCGCCGGGTTCGCCTTGGTGCTGGGCGACGACGAGGTCGCGTCGGGCACGGTGGTGTTGAAGCCCCTGCGCGGGGGCGAGCAGCAGACCCTCTCCGCAGATTCGCTGCGTGAATGGGTGAAGAATTTCAGCAATTGAGGCCCGCGCAAGCGCGGGTCCCACGGGGTCACAGTAAGGAGCATTTGTGGACGAGTATCTGTCAGACGACGAACGACTGGAGATGGCGAAGAAGTGGTGGAAGGAGAACTACCGCTCCATCCTGCTGGGCGCCTTGATCGCCGTGGTGCTGGTGGGCGGCTGGCGCTACTGGCAATACCGCACCCAGTCGCGCAACGAGGCGGCCTCCGCCCTGTTCACCGACCTCGAGACCGCCATGCAGAAGCATGACCAGGCCGGCGCCTTGAAGCTCGGCGGCCAGATCATGGACCAGTACGACGACACCGCCTACGCGGCCCAGGCCGCTCTCAACCTGGCACAACTCCAGGTGAATGCCGGCAAGCTGCCGGAGGCCGAGAAGCTCCTGCAGGGGGCCATGGACCATGGCAACGATCCGGGCCTGCGGCTCCTGGCGCGGTTGCGTCTGGCGCGGGTACAACTCGCCGCCGGCGACGCCAAGGCCGCCCTCGATACCCTCAAGGACAAGGACGTGAGCGGTTTCGCGCCGCTGTACGACGAGGTGCGCGGCGATGCCGAGGCGAAGCTCGGCGACAACGACCAGGCCCGCAGCTATTACAAGCAGGCGCTGGCGGGATGGAACGACCAGATGGGTGACAGCAACACGCTGCAGATGAAGCTGGACAGCCTGCCCGCGCCTGCAGCGGGTGCGCCGGCCGCGACCACCGCCAAGGCCCCCAAACCATGAAGAAACTCCTCTATAGCGTGGCCGTCGCCATAGTGCTGGCGGCCTGCGCCAGCGACAACGTCGAACCGCCGGCGCCGTTGAAGGACATCGCCAAGCCTGCGTACAAAGTCAATGAACTCTGGTCGCGTTCGATCCAGTCCAGCGACGTGGTGTTGCGGGTGAACATGCGCATCGCCCACGATGACCACGACGTGTACGTGGCGGGCAACGCCGGCAAAGTCTATGCCTTCGAGCTGAAGAGCGGTGGTACCGACTGGAGCGTGAAGACGGGCCTGACCCTGAACGCGGGACCGGTGCTGGGCAGCGGCATGCTGGTGGTGGCGGGTAGCGGCGGAACGGTGCTGGCGCTGAAGCCCCAGGACGGCAAGACCCTGTGGAAGGCCGAGCTGAACGGCGAGGTGCTGGCGAGCCCGGCCATCGGCCCGGGCAGCGTGATCGTGCGCACCACCGACGGTCGCATCACGGCGCTGGCCTCGGACAGCGGACGGGTGCTGTGGAAGACCTCTTACGACGTGCCGAAGCTGAGCCTGCGCGGGGCCAGCGACCCCGTGATCGCCGATAACATGGTCATCGACGCCCTGGACGACGGCAAGGTGGTGGCACTGAACCTGGATGACGGCAGCCAGATGTGGTCGGCCACGGTGGTGAACCCCAACGGCAGCGATGAGCTGGCGCGGATAACGGATGTGGACGGCGACATCGCAGTGACCAGCGATCACGTGTACGCGGTGGGCTATCACGGCCAGACCGTGAGCCTGTCCCGCTCCAACGGACAGATCGAATGGGCGCGCGACCTGACGAGCTATACCGGCGTGTCCACCGACGGCAACTATCTCTACGTCACCGACCTGCACAGCGCGGTGTGGTGTCTGGACCGCAGCAACGGCGTGCCGGTCTGGACCCAGCCCGAGATGCGTGCCCACAACCTGACCCTGCCGGTGCCGTTCCACGACACGGTGGTGGCGGCCGGCATCGACGGCCACTTCCATTTCCTGTCGAAGAAGGACGGCAGCGTGCTCGCGCGCGGCAAGCTCGACAGCGCGCCGATCCTGGCGCCGCCGGTGGTGATCGGCGACTCGGTGCTGATCCTCTCCACCGACGGCGAGATCGGCCTGTTCCAAGTCACCCCCGTGAGCGGGTGACGGGACTGCATGCATGCTGCCGGTCATCGCCCTGGTGGGGCGGCCTAACGTAGGCAAGTCCACCCTGTTCAACTTCCTGACGCGCTCACGCGACGCCCTCGTCGCCGACGTGCCGGGACTCACCCGTGACCGGCAATACGGCTTCGGCAAGGTAGGGCCGCGTCCCTATCTGGTGGTGGACACCGGCGGCCTGGACGGCGACGAGGCGGGCATCAAGGGCCCCATGGCGCGCCAGACCTTGAAGGCCGTGTCGGAATCCGATGTGACGGTGTTGCTGGTGGACGGCCGCGCCGGCCTCACCGACATGGACGATGCCGTGGTCGCGCAACTCCGGCGCATGGGCAAGAGCGTGTACCTGGCGGTGAACAAGACCGAAGGCATGCGCGCCGAGATGGTCACCGCGGAATTCCATTCCCTGGGCCTGGGCCAGCCCTTCGCCATCGCTTCGGCCCACGGCGACGGCATCGCCAACATGATGGATTCCCTGCTGACGCCGCTGCCGCCGGACGTGGACGAGGCCGTTGAGACGGGGCTGCGCATCCAGGTGGCGGTGATCGGCCGCCCCAACGTGGGCAAATCCACGCTGATCAACCGCCTGCTCGGCGAAGAGCGGCTGGTCACCTTCGACCAGCCGGGCACCACCCGCGATTCCGTGTTCGTGCCCTTCGAGCGCGACGGCAAGCTCTACACGCTGATCGACACCGCCGGCGTGCGCCGCAAGTCGCGGGTCGACGACAAGATCGAGAAGTTCAGCATCGTGAAGACCCTGCAGGCCATCGACAAGGCCGAAGTGGTGATCGCGGTGCTGGATGCCCAGGAGGGCATCACCGAACAGGATGCTTCGCTCCTCGGCCTCGCGGTGCAGCGGGGCAGGGCGCTGGTGCTGGCGGTGAACAAATGGGACCACTTGGACGGCGACCAGCGGAACCACGTGAAGCGCACCCTGGACCTGAAGCTGCCGTTCCTGGAGTTCGCACGCCTGCATTTCATCTCAGCCCTGCACGGCACCGGCGTCGGCGACGTGATGGTGTCGGTGGACAAGGCTTATCGGGCAGCCATGCGCGAGATGGGTACCTCCGAGCTGACCAAGGTGATGGAAGCGGCGGTGGTGCAGCACCAGCCGCCGATGGTGGCGGGGCGCCGCATCAAGCTGCGCTATGCGCACCAGGGCGGCAAGAACCCGCCGGTGATCGTGGTGCACGGCAACCAAACCGACCGGGCGCCGGATGCCTACAAACGCTATCTGATGGGCGTGTTCCGCGAGGCTTTCGAGCTCCAGGGCACCCCGGTGCGGGTGGAATTCCGCACCGGCGGCAATCCCTACGACAAGGACCGCAAGCGGACCACCACGCCCAAGCAGGCGATGGTGCAGAAGCGCGAACGGCGCCTGTCCAAGGACCGCAAGAAGCGCAGCGAACGGGGCAACCCCGGCAAGAAGCCCGGGCGCGGACCGGCAAAGAAGACCGGCAACCGGCCCGCACGGAAGAAACGCTGATTTGACCTTTGCTCCGTCCGGGAGCCGTGATCTTTCCTTCATCCGATTCAGGTGAATACCCCTGCCAAACCCGGGTACATCCCGAATGGCGTGCCTAAGGGTGGCGCGGCAGAATCCCGCCACGTGGATTCTGGAGGTCTAGGATGGACGCCATGCTCGAGATGCGCTTCGCGCCTGAACAGATCCCCCTGCTGACGCCCGCTGAGGGCATTGACGAAGACAGCGATAGGGCAGTGGTGCGACGCACCCTCCTGTCGGTGGCCAGACGCCGCTTCGCCCGCTTCAGCTACGAGGGCACCTCGCTCTCGGCCATCGCCCGCGGCGCCGGCATCAATACCGCCGAGCTGCTCCGTCATTTCCCCGACAAGACCGCGATCCTGCTGGCGGTGCTGGACGAGGGTTGGGCTTCCATCAACCCCCGGCTCACGGACATCGTGGTGACCTCGGTCAATGCCCGCGAAGCCATGCTCTCGATGCTGGGGGTGATGATGCGGGTGCTGGAGCGGGAAGAGGACCTGGCGCGGCTGCTGCTGTTCGAGGCCCGCCACTCCCATCCGGAGACCGGCGTGATCCTGCTGTCGCGGGGGCACCGGCGCTTCGTGGAACTGGTGACGGAAGTGGCCCTGCGCGGCCAGCGGGACGGTAGCTTCAAGGCTACCCACCCGCCGAAGGTTCTGGCTTCGCTGATGGTGGGCGCGGTGGAGAACCTGATGCGCGATCAGCTGGTGGCGCGACAGGGCCAGGAGCAGGACGCCTATTCCCCTGCCGGTGTGTTCAAAGCCTTCGAGGCCATGATTTCCAACTTGAGACCCTGAAGCGAGGGTGCTCCTGAAAAGTAAAAGCCGGCTTGAAGCCGGCTCTTTCTTTTCGGCGCTTGGGGTCGATATCAATGGTCGTGGCCGTGGGCGCCGTGCACATGGCCGTGTGAAAGCTCTTGTTGGCTGGCGGGACGCACTTCCACCACCTTCACGTCGAAGTTGAGGGTCTGACCCGCCAGGGGATGGTTGGCGTCCACGGTGACGCTCTCGCTGTCCACGGCGGTGACCGTGACCACGTGGGTGCCGTGCTCGCCTTCCGCATGGAAGCGCATGCCGGGCTCGATCTCATCCATGTCGAACATGGCGCGCGGCACCACCTGCGACAGGTCATCGCGGCGTTCGCCGTAACCCTTGGCGGGCGGCACGCTGACCTTCACCTCGGCGCCTTTCTCCTTGCCCTCCAATGCTTCCTCCAGACCGATGACGATGCTGCCGGTGCCCTGGATGTAGGCCAGGGGCTCGTGGCCCTTGGAGCTGTCCAGCACTGCGCCGTCCGCGCCGGTGAGGGTGTAGTCGATGGAGACGACGCTGTGCTTGCCGATGCGCATGGAGGGGGTCCTGGTGGGCGAAAGGCGCGCATTCTACCCTTCAAAGCTACGGATGGCGAATATTTGGACAGTCCGTCTTTAGTCCAGGCGTTTGTGGAATTTCAAGACTGCCAAAGTCAGGGTGAGGGCGAAGAAGGCGAGCAGCGGCCAGACGTCGATCCACATGCCGCCGAGGCCCGCGCCGCGCAGCAGCACTCCGCGGGTCAGGCGGATGAAGTGGGTCAGCGGCAAGCACTCGCCGATCCAGCGGGCGAAGGCGGGCATGCCGTCGAACGGGAACATGAATCCGGAGAGCAGTATGGAAGGCAGGAAGGTGAATACCGTGAGCTGCATGGCCTGGAACTGGGTCTTGGCGATGGTGGAGATGAGCAGTCCCAGCCCCAGGCTCGCGGCGATGAAAAGCAGGGCTGATAGGTAGAGTGTGCCGAGATTCCCCACCACCGGTACTTGGAACAGGAGCCAGCCCAGGAGCAGGACCAGGCTCACCTGGATGAGACCGATGATGATGTAGGGGCCGATCTTCCCGGCCATGAGCTCAACGGTGCTGACGGGCGTGGTGATGAGGAGCTCCAGGTTGCCGCGTTCCCGTTCCCGCACGATGGCGACGGCGGTGAACAGCACCATGGTTAGGGTCAATATGACGCCGATGAGTGCCGGGACGATGTCCACCGCGGAACGGCGCTCCGGGTTGTAGAAATCGCGCACTTCGAAGAGTGCCGAGGGCGCGCCGCGATCGGCCGTGTAGCGGGTCGCCAGGGGCATCTTCGCCAGACCCTGGGCGACACCCAGCAAGGTGGGGTCGGAGCCATCCACCATGAGCTGGCCAGCGGGCTCAGAGCCGCGCATGGCGCGCCGGTCGAAATCCGGCGGCAGATATAGGCCAACCGATACCTTGCCATCCCGCAACAAGGACTCCAGTTCCGGCGCCGAATGGGCTACCGCCACGATGTCCACCACCTGGCTCGCCTGCGCTTCGTCCACCACGCCGCGGGAGAGCTGGGTGCCCGCCATGTCGGCGACAGCGGCGCGCAGGTGGCGCACGTCGGTATTGATGGCATAGCCGAACAGGATCACCTGCAGCAGCGGCAAGCCCACGATCATGCCGAAGGTCAGGCGGTCGCGCAGCAGCTGGCGCACCTCCTTCCAGCCGATGGCGTGGATGCGGCGCAGGGAGTCAGTCAGCATGGGCACCTCCCGCTTCGCCACTACCGGTGGAGGCCACGAACACGTCTTCTAGGTCGGCGTGGGTCTCCTTCACCTCCGCTTTCACGCCTTCCTTCTTGAGCAGGGCTTGCACTTGCCTAATGCCATCGCGGACGTCCTTATCCAGCAGCGCGTGCAGGTGGTTGCCTATCTGCGTGACGCTCTTCACGTAGGACTGCTTGCGCAGCAGGTCGGAGGCCTTGCGCGGGTCCTCGGGGTCGATCTCCAGCACCAAGGCGTCGATGTCGCGCATCACGTCCGCGGGTGATCCATCTGCCATGAGCTTGCCGCGGCTGATGATGGCGAGGCCATGGCAGCGCTCCGCTTCGTCCATGAGATGAGTGGTGACGAGGATGGTGGTTCCGTCGGCGGCGAGGTCGAAGAGCCGATCCCAGAAGTCGCGGCGACTCTGGGGATCCACAGCACTGGTGGGCTCGTCCAGGAACAGCATCTCCGGTTCATGCAGGGTAGCGGCGGCGAGGGCGAGGCGCTGCTTCTGGCCGCCGCTCATGGTCCCGGCCCGTTGATCCGCCAGCTCTTCGAGGAAATAACGCTCGAGGGCAGTCTGGATGCGCGCCTTGCGCCTGGAGAAGGGCAGGGTGAACACATCGGCCATGAAATCCAGGTTCTCGCGGGCACTCAGGTCCGCATAGAGAGAGAAGCTCTGGGTCATGTAGCCGATCTTGCGGCGCAGGGCTTCCGCCTCTTTCGGCACCGAGTGACCCAGCACCCGCGCTTCGCCGTCGGAGGGATCCAGGAGCCCGCAGAGCATGCGGATGGTGGTGGACTTGCCGGAACCGTTGGGGCCCAGGAAGCCATAGATCTGGCCGCGGGGGATCTTGAGGTCGATGCCGGCCACGGCGGTGAACTTGCCGAAACGGCGGGTGAGACCGTGGGTCTCGATGGCGTAGTCGGCGGCCACTGCGCTCAGTGCAGGCTGGGGAAGTCGACGCTAACGGGAGCCCCGCTGGGGAGCTGGGCGGCGTCACCGGGTTGCAGGTAAACCTTGGCGAGATAGGCCAGGCGGCTGCGGTCACGTTCCGTGAGCGAATAGTAGGGCGTGAAGCTCGCATCCTGGGAGATGTAGCGCAGGACGCCGGCATAGCTCTTGCCCAGCCCATCGAACTTGAGGGTGGCTTGGGTACCGGCCACCGCTCGGGGGCGCAGGGGCTCCGGGACATACACCTGGACATAGGCGTTCTCGGCGTCCAGCAACACCGCCACCACGGCGCGGGCCGGCGGCCGCTCACCGAGGTGATAGGGCAGGGAATCCACGGTGGCGTCGCGGGGCGCGCGCACGCTCAAGCGATCCAAGGTGATCTTGGCCTGATCGAGAGCCGCCTGAGCCTGTGACAGGGCGGCAGCGGCCATGTTGCGCGCGGCACGGGCATTGCTCAGGGCATCGCGGGCCTGATCCAGCTTCGACGCGGTCTCGGTCTGTTGCTTCACCAGTGCCTGGATGCGGTCGAAGTCCTTCTGCGCGCGGGTGAAACTCGCATCCGCACCCGGCAACTTTGCAGCCGCCTGGTCGCGCGCGGATTGCGCTTGGGCGACCTCAGCCATGACCTCGCCGGGATCCAGTTGCAGGATGATATCGCCGGCCTTGACCCGGTCCCCTTCGTGCACGGCGACCTGCACGATGGGTTCCTGGGCCTCCGCCACCAGTTCCATGCGGTCCCGTTCCAGGGTGCCGGTGAGGGGCAGGGCGGTGTCGTTGCCGCAGGCGGCGAGACCGGCGGTTAGCAGGACGAGCGACAGAAGGCGCAGGTTCATGGGGAGACCCCCTGCAGGAACACTCGCTCGGTGTGGTCTATGAGCCGGTCCAGATAATCGGCCTTGACCCGCATGCCGAACACTTCGCGGGTGACGGGCATGGCGACGAAGGGGAACACGGCCAGGCTCACCATGGACAGCGCCGTGAGCGTCGGATCCGCGTCGGCGCGGATGCGCCCCGCCGCCTGCTCGCGTTCGATGAGCTGGGTGAGCATGCCGCCGCCCTTGGAGGCGAACTGCTGGATGAACCAGCCGCGTAGCCGGCCGCCTTCCGCCACCACTTCCCGCAGGATCAGGGGCGGCATCCAGGGATTGGCGCCCAGGGTATGCATGTAGAGCTTGAAGAAATTGCGCAAGGCATCCGCATCGTCGGCGGAAGCCAGCACGGCGGTCAGGCGCTCGATGAGCGGGGTGAAGGTGTCGGCCAGCATGGCTTCGTAGAGGCCTTCCTTGCTGCCGAAGTAGTAATGGATCATGGCCGGGTTCACGGCCGCGGCCTCCGCCACCTGGCGCGTGGAGATGGCGTGGTAACCCTGCTGGGCGAAGAGTGCGCGGGCCGCCGCCAGTAGTTGCTGGCGGACGGTCTGATCGCTTCCCGCGGGAGGCCGGCCAGCTTGTTTGCGAGGAATTGTGTTCATAGCATTATTTAATCATACGTTTGATTAAATAACAAACCCCAAGAATTGCCAGTGATTTTGAGGGCTTAACCGCCTTCGACCGGACCTAGGGTGAGCTATAGTCCGGCGACTGGAGGTTAAGCAAATGCAGATCGGCATCCTGGGCAGTGGCGGCGTGGCACAGGCCTTAGGTACGGGTTTCCTGACGCTCGGCCATGACGTGAAGCTGGGGTCGCGGGAGCCGAAGAAACTCCAGCCTTGGCTGGATAAAGCCGGCAAGCATGCCTCCGCCGGCAGTTTCGAGGACACGGCCCGCTTCGCGGACATCGCGGTGCTGGCGAGCCTTTGGACGGGGACCGAGAACCTTCTCAAGCTCGCGGGGGCGCCGGCGACGCTGGCCGGCAAGCTGGTCATGGACGTCACCAACCCGCTCATCTACGAGTCGGGCAAGATGCCGCGGCTGGCCCTGGGACACACCGATTCCGGCGGCGAACAAGTGCAACGCTGGCTGCCCCAGTCCAAGGTGGTGAAAGCTTTCAACACCGTGGGCAGCGCGCACATGGTGGACCCGAAGTTCCCCGGCGGACCGCCGGACATGTTCATCTGCGGCGACGATGCCTCGGCCAAGCAGGTGGTGGCGGGAATCTGCAAGAACTTCGGCTGGGGCGTGGTGGACGTGGGCGGCATCGAGGGTGCGCGCCTCTTGGAACCCCTGTGCATCCTGTGGGTCGAATACGGCCTGCGCACCCAGACCTGGAACCATGCCTTCAAGCTGTTGCGCAGCTGAGTGCCGCTAGAATCGTCCGAACCTCATCGTCCTGATATAGGGAGAGTATCCGCGTGTCCGCCATCCAACGTTGCCTGCTGCTGACCTGCCTCGCCTCACTCGCCCCCACCGTTACAACAGTCGGCTTCGCCGCGCCTCTCCCTAAGGCCCGGCACGTGGTGCTGGTGATCGAGGAGAACCGCTCCAACAAGAACATGCTGGGCAACCCGGACGCGCCCTACATCAACCAGTTGGTGGGCGAGGGCGCGTTCCTCGACCAGTCCTACGCGATCATGCATCCGAGCGAGCCCAACTACGTGGCGCTGTTCTCCGGCGACACCCAGGGCGTGGTGGACGACTCCTGCCCCCACAGCTACGACAAACCCAACCTGGCCTCGGTGCTGCTGGCGAAAGGCGTGAGCTTCGCCATCTATTCCGAGAACCTGCCGGCGGTGGGTTTCACGGGCTGCGGCTCGGACGACAAGCTGTACCGGCGCAAGCACAATCCGGTGCCGGATTTCCCAGCAGTGCCCGCCGATGCGAACCGGCCGTTCAGCGATTTCCCCGCGGACTATTCCAAGCTGCCGGTGGTGTCCTTCCTGGTGCCGAACATGATGGATGACATGCACGATGGCACCGTGGCCCAGGGAGATGCCTGGCTCAAGGAGAAGATGGACGGCTACATACAGTGGGCACTCAAGAACCACAGCCTGCTGATCCTCACCTGGGATGAGGACGACGGCGCAGATAACAACCGGGTGATGACGCTCGTCATCGGCCAGGACGTGAAGCTGGGCCGCTATGAGCGGCATGTGACTCACTACGACGTGCTGCGCACCCTCACGGACATGTATGGCGTGAAGCCCATCGGTCACGGGGCGGACGCGAAGGCTATCGACGATATCTGGAAATGACAAAGAGGGATCGGGGTATGGCGAAGATAGTCGAAGCGCGTCAGGACGAGTATCTGATCTCCACCGATCCGGCGCGGCTGGACGGTGCGGCGGTGCATGATTTCCTGACCAAGGCTTACTGGAGTGCGGGCATCTCCCGCGCGCTGCTGGACCGGGCCCTGGCCAACTCGCTGTGCTTCGGGGTCTATCACCGGGACCGGGAGCAGGTGGGCTTGAGCCGGGTGGTGACGGACTACAGCACCTTCGCCTACCTCTGCGACGTCTACGTGCTGGAGGCCCATCGCGGCAAAGGGCTGGGGCACTGGATGGTGGAGTGTGTCATGACTCACCCGGACCTGCAGAACCTGAGGCGCTTCACTCTGGCGACGCGGGATGCCCATGGCATCTACGCCGCCTTCGGCTTCGCCGCACCCAAGGCACCGGAGCGACAGATGGAGCGCCATGATCCCGACGTCTACAAGCGCTTGGCGGCGGAACTGGAAGCGGGCGCGGGCGGATGAAGACATTGGGCTTGATCGGTGGGATCAGCTGGGAATCCACCGCGCACTACTACCAGCGCATCAACCAGCTGGTGGCACAGCGCCTGGGCGGGCTGCATTCCGCCAAGATGCTGATGTACAGCGTGGATTTCGACGAGATCCAGCATCTCCAGCACAAGGATGACTGGGCTGCCTGCGGGCGCATCTTCACGGATATCGCCCGGCGCCTGGAGCAGGGCGGGGCCGAGGGACTGGTGATCTGCGCCAACACCATGCACATCCTGGCGGAGGAGATAGGCGAGGCGGTCTCGATCCCCATCCTGCACATCGCCGAGGCGACGGCAGAAGCGGCTCTGGACGCAGACGTGGACAGCGTGGGACTGCTCGGCACGCACTTCACAATGGAGAAGGATTTCTACCGGCGCGAGCTCGAAGCCCATGGCTTAAGGGTGCTGGTGCCGGAGGAAGCGGAGCGGATCGAGCTGCACCGCATCATCTATGAAGAACTATGCCGCGGCGTCGTGGATGCAGATTCGAAGCGGACCTTCTACGAGGTGGTGCATCGGCTGGCCCAGGCGGGCGCCAAGAGCGCGGCCCTGGCCTGCACGGAATTCACCTTGATCGCGGACCAGGCGCGTAGTCCGGTGCCGTTGCTGGACACCACCGAGTTGCATGCGAGGGCGGCGGTGGAGTGGATGTTAGTCTAGTATCGGATGCGGGTGCCGGTCACTTCGATGACATTCGCGCCGACGGGGCATGGGTCTTTAGATTTGGTTGACTGCCAAAGGTAATAGCAGAAAATTACTTCCATATGCAGGGTCTTGCCCGCATAAGGGATGGGTGCCTGAGGCAGGGTGGCTCTGGTGACCGAGTAGACTGACGTCTTGTCCAGCAGCTTGTCTTTGCTGGATTGAGCCACCGCGATATCCGAAGCCCTGCCGTCGGAATAATCGAAGCCGACAGTCGTATTGCCAATGGAACCAGAGATTACGGCGTCTTTCGGATAGATCTTCCAGCTATTGATTGCCGTGTAGATGCCGTCCTGAAGTGCTCCGAACGGTGTGGCCATCAGGACATCAAGGACGAACTCATGAGGTTTGTCAGCATCGATTCCGGTGGCCTGAGGACCCTGCACCGAGGCCAACTGATGCAGCATCAACTCATCCAATTTTGCTTCGCCGGTGCCAGTCACGATCTCAGGGTATTGGATTACACCTTGCAGATACGTGAACTTCACCGTGGCATGGTAAATAGGTGTCGAAGTGTCAGCAGGGCCCGCGGGATTGTGTACCGCAGCCTGGACGGCGTTGAGCAAAGAAAGATCCCAGCGAGGATTCTGCCAATAAGGATCCTTGGACGAATCGAAGTTCGCTATGGGCTCATTAATGTCCTTCGGAGCTGAGGCGCAGGCGGCCAGGCAGCTCAACGACGCCAGCAGCGCAAGACGCAGGACGCGCGAGCTCATTTTTGGTTCTTCCCTGTATCCAAGTGGTCGAAGTTCAGGATGGCGTTGAACACCAGGGGATAAGTGCCGATGGTGTAGGCGCGGTAGACGGGATCGCTGGCGAAGAGCACCACGTGACCCTTGCCATAGGTGGCGTCCACTACTGCCGGGCGATCCGCCATCTCCTGTCCGCCTTGCAAGAGGCCGGAGACCAAGAGTTCGTTCGCGTCGGCGTAGCGCAGGATCACCCGTGGGCGATCCTGGACCGGGATCAGGAAGTAGTCGTTGCGAGCCTGGTCCTCATTGAGCGGTGTGGCTTCCCAGGGCTTCGGCGCGGGCAGCGCCGGGGGCGCCACGAAGGGCCGGCCTTCCGGCGAGTCATCCTCGTCCGGACCGCCGCGGCCAGTGACGCGCTGGTAGTCGTTGGCGCTGGGGATGCCGTTGTCGCCGACGGTCTGGTTGCTGACGATGAAGCTCATGCCGTCGGCGCTATAGATGGGCAGGCTGCCGCTGTAGCCGTAACCCACGGGATCTGTGCTGTCCACGGTGTAGCTCTTGATGACGCTGCCGACCACCTTCAGGTCATGGGTGGGCGCCACGCTGACGCCGGGGGCCAGGCCCACGTCCACCGCGAACTTGGAGGTGTCCTCGGAGGTGATGAGCAGGCCGCCTTCGCTGACGAAGCGCTTCAAGTTGGCGACACCGCTCTCGCCCAGGCTCGGGCGGATGTCGTCGGTCTCGTCTATGGGCAGGCTGGTGCCGATGACTTTCTTGTTCCAGGGGATGGGTTTCCCGTACATCGGCAGGCCATCCACGATGAGCTGGGTGCTGGTATAGCCGATGGGTCCGAATAGGATGGCGTCGTATTTGGACTTCAGGTCCGATTCATGGGACACGTCCTGGGTGCTTATATAGGTATAAGGCACGTGCAGCTTGTCCAAGGCCATGCGCCACCAGCCTTCGGTCTGGGTATCGAGCCAGCTGTGCATGATGGCGATGCGCGGCACGCCGAGCTTGTGCTTGGCGATGTCCGGCATGGACGCGACCGCCTGGCCGCTGATGCCGAGGTTGCCCAAGGTCTTGCCCAGGTCCCGGCCTTTGAGGATGTAGGCGCCGCGGGCCCAGTGCTTGCCGCCGGCGTCGAAGCCCACGTCCGCCACCTGGATATCCAGGCTCTTCTCGGCATAACGCAGGGTGATGAGGGCGGTGTCGGCGTCCGCAGCGACGATGACGGTGCCGCCATCGCCCTGCACGCCGCCGGCGGCCTTCACCGGAGCGGTGACAGGCTGCATGGCTATCTGCAGCACGCTGAGGTCAGTGACCCGCGCCACTTCCGTGTTGAAGAGGTCGCCCAGGGACCAGGCGGTGTCGTCATAGGGGTGCTTCTGCGGATCGTCCGGCGCCCAATACTGGCGATCCAGCAGGGCGTCGGCGATGCGGCTATAGGGCTGGTCCATGCGCACCACGTAGCTGCCGGCCGGGAAGGTGCGGCTGGTCTTCTTGGGAGAGCCGTCGCGGGGACCGGCGGGCGGCGTCATGTCCACCGTGAAGGCGGCGGTGGCGCGCTGGATCTCCGCATGTTGCACCTGCAGCACGTCCAGGAGCTGGGCCTGGGCGCCGGGGTGTTCATCGTCCGCCGGCAACACGTAGGCCGCCGGGCCGCCCTCGCCGGGCTTCTGGATGGAGCGCTTGCTCTTCAGGTAGAAGTTGTTGAGAAAGAGCTTCCCGTTCTCGGAGAAGTAGTGCAGCGCGGTCAGGAGACCGTTCTGCTCGTAGTTGTTGTTGTCGCGCTGGGACCAAGTGACCTTGGCCAGCGGCGGGTTCGGCCGGAACCAGGTGCGGGAGTATTCCCCGGGGTTGAGCTGGCGCACCTCGGTGTCGGCGCCGCCGTTGCCGAAGGTCTCGTACAGGCGGCTGATGCCGTTGTGGGTGGCGGCGATGAACATCAGGTAGCCGGGGCTCCAGGTGTCGAAGTCACCGTGGGTGAACACGCCCGGAAGGCCGTGCTTGGTCATCTCCTGCACGTTGTCCCAGCCCAGCATCTGCCACTCGTTGACGAGGATGGGGTCCATCCAGGCGTTGTAGGGACCGTCGCCCACGGTGTTGTCGTAGAGGAAGGGCACGGATTCATGCAGGTCGTGGATCACCTGAGCATGCCAGCCCACGTAGGTGTCCATCACGTTGCGGGTGAGGTCGAGCGAGGCCACGATGGCGTCGCGGTTGTTGTCGTGGGCCACGTAGTGGCCCCAGTACATGAGCGGGGCCCAGGCCTGGTCTGGATGCGCTCTATGCCAGGCATACAGGTCCGCCATGCGGTCGCGGCCGTCCACTTCCACGATGGGGGTGATGAGGGTGATTACGTGGCTGCGGATGAACTTGATGTAGGGCGCGTCGTCCACGGCCAGGCGGTAACCCAGCTCCATGAGCGCCGTGGGGGCGCCGGTCTCCACGGAGTGGATGGTGCCGGTGATGTAGTAGACCGGCGTGGAGGCGGCGACGAGCCGCGCCGCCTTGGCGTCGTCCATGCCGATGCTGCGGGGATCGGCGAGCTCTGCGAGACGCGCGTCGTTGCCTTTGAGGTCGGCGAGCAGGGACTCATCGGCGATGGCGACCGCGATCATGTCGCGGCCCTCCTCGGTCTTGCCGATGGTGAACACCTTCACCCGCGGGCTCTTCTGCTCCAGTAGCCGGAAATAGGCGTAGACCTCTTTCGAATGGGGCAGGTAGTTGGGCGCGCCGGAGATGTCGCCCAGCACCGCCATGGGTGTGGGTACCGTATCGGAATGGGGCAGGTAATCCGTCAGCGCTGTGTTGAAACTGGGATCGGTGGTGTATTGCGCGATCTTCTGGGTATAGGCCTGGTCTATGGGCTGGTTCGGGTCCCGGGCGTAGGTGTCGTCCGCCACGGCGGGGGCTACGACAAGGACCAGGGATGAGGCAACACAAAGGTTGTGAAGGACCCGCAGGCTCATGGCGTACCCCATTGGAGATGATCCATTTGGAGTCAAAGAGCCTATAGATAGTTCAGTTCGAAGTCACTCGCCGGGGAATCAGGCGAATTTATAGGCATCCATCGATAGAGACGCGCCGGATAAGGCGCTATGGATACGTTCGCCCTTGCCGGAGGCACCGGCGGCCACCAGCACCGGGAAGAAATGCTCTTCGGAAGGATGGGCGCGGACCGCGTCCGGCGCGCGACGCCGGTAGTCCACGAGGCTGTCCGTGTCGCCTTTCTCAAGTGTGTCCTTCAGCCAGGCGCTGAAGCGGGCGACATAGGATTCGTCCTGGCCTGGCGCAGGGCGAAAGAATTCGCGGAGGTTGTGGGTGGCGCCGCCGCTGCCGATCACCAGCACACCCTTGTCGCGCAAGGGTGCGAGCGCCTTGCCGACGTCGAGATGATGGGCCGCGCCGGCAGCGGTCTGCAGGGAGAGTTGCACCACGGGTATCTGCGCCTGCGGATACATGAGCAGCAGCGGTACCCAGGCGCCGTGGTCGAGACCGCGCGCCGGGTCCGCATGCACCTCGAGACCAGCCCCCTGCAACAGCGCCGCCGTCTCCTGCACCAGGTCCATGGAGCCCGGTGCGGGATAACGCATCCGGTACAGCTCTTCGGGGAAACCGTAGAAGTCGTGGATGGTGTCCGGGTGTGCCGCGGTGGTGAGGGCCGGAGCGGGCGTGTCCCAGTGGGCGGAGACCATGAGGATCGCGCGCGGCGCCGGAAGCGCGGCGCCGAGGCCCTTGAGGAAGACATGGGTGGGATGGGCCCGGTCCATCGGCAGGGTGGGCGCGCCATGGGAGAGGAACAACGCGGGCAGGCGCGCGCTCATTCCATCACCGGCGCCGCTTCCTTCGGTTGCGCCTTGTCGAACTTGGGTTTGCGCAGCAGCATCACGATCGGTATGGCGATCAGGCTCAGGATCATCATGAGCTTGAAGTCATTGTTGTAGGAGATCATGGACGCCTGGCGCGTGATCATGCTGTTCAGCATGGCGAGGTCATGGGTGCTGGTGAGGTCGCTGATCATGGGCGAAGCGCCGAGCGCCTGGTTATAGGGCGTGATGTGCTGCGCCAGCGACTGGTGGATGATCTGCCCGTTGCGGTCCAGAAGGGTGAAGGCCACGGAGATGCCGATGCTGCCGCCCAGGTTGCGGATCAGGTTGTAGACGCCGGTGGCCTCGGTGCGCAGCTTGGAGGGCAGGGTGGAGAAGGCCATGGTCATGAGCGTGATCATGGAGAGACCCATCCCTAAGCCCTGCACGAAACCTGTCCAGGTGAGAGCCCAGACGTCCACCTGCAGGTCGAACTTGCTCATCTCGTAGAGCGACCAGGCCATGACGGCTAAGCCGGTGCTGATGCTCACGCGGGGATCTATCTTGTTGGCCATGCGTCCGGCCACGATCATGGTGAGCATGGTGCCGATGCCGCGGGGCATGAGCACGAGACCAGTGGTGACCACCGGGTAGCCCAGGAGGTTCTGGGCGAACGGCGGGATCAGCGCCATGGCCGCGAACAGCGTCGTGAACACCACCAGACCCACCACGGTGCTGAGCACGTAGTTGCGGTCCTTGAAGAGATGCAGGTCGATGTAGGGATGCTCGGTGCTGGTGGCGTGGATCAGGAACATCCACATACCGCAGAGCAGCAGGCCGAACTCGATGACTATCTCCGAGGAGGCGAACCAATCGACGCGCTCGCCGCGATCCAGCATGAGTTGCAGCGCGCCGATGGCGAGACTGAGGAATATGAACCCCAGGGCGTCGAAGGTGCGGGTCTTGTTGATCTCGGTCTCGTGCACGTAGCTCGTGACCATGCCAACCGTGAGCAGGCCCACCGGGATGTTGATGAAGAACACCCAGCGCCAGGAGTAGCTGTCCGTGAGCCAGCCGCCCAGGGTGGGGCCGAGGATGGGTCCCAGCATGATGCCCACGCCGAAGATGGCCATGGCCATGCCGTGTTTCTCGCGCGGGTAGCTGTCCAGCAGGATGGCCTGGGAGATGGGCACCATGGAGGCGCCGAACAGGCCCTGGGCGATGCGGAACAGCACGATCTCGGTGAGAGAGGTGGAGATGCCGCACAGGAACGAAGCGATGGTGAAGCCGATGATGCTGAAGAGGTACATCTTCTTGCGGCCGAAGCGGCCCGCGAGCCAGCCGGTCGGCGGGGTCATGATGGCGGCGCCCACGATGTAGGAGGTGAGCACCCAGGCCACCTGGTCCTGGGTGGCGTTGAGGGTGCCCTGCATGTTCGGCAGCGCCACGTTGGCGATGGTGGTGTCCAGCACCTGCATGAGGGTGCCGAGCATCACCGCGATGGTGATCATCGCGGTGTGCGGTTCGCCGGCGGCCGGCTTGGAGAAGTTCATGGGCACAGGGTCAGCACCACGGAGGTTCAGTTCGGGGGCGTGCCCTGGTCTGCGCTCGCCTCGCCGAACAGCGGGTTGTAATGGGTGTCGATGTTCACTTCGGCGCTCATGCCAGCACGCAGGTCCGGCTCGCCCTGCGCCTGGTCGAGCGCGATCCGCACCGGGATGCGCTGCACCACCTTGACCCAGTTGCCGGTGGCGTTCTGCGCCGGCAAGACCGAGAACACGGAGCCCGTGCCGGGCGCGATGCTCTCCACGCTGCCCTGCCACGTGTGGCCGGGGTAGGTGTCCACCTCCACTTCGACCTTCTGGCCCACGTGCACGCGGGTCAGCTGGGTCTCCTTGAAGTTCGCCTCCACCCAGCGCTTGCCGCTCATGACGAGCGCGAACACCGGGTGGCCGGTGGCGACGATGTCGCCGGGCTTGATGTCCACTTCCGTGACCACCCCGGCGGCGGGGGCTTTCAGGGTCGCGTAGGAGAGCTGCAGCGAGGCATCATCGCGCGCGGCGAGCGCCTGCTTGTAAGTGGCCTGCTGGGTGTAAGGCAGGTCCGGGTTGCCGTTGAGGCTCGCCTTGATCTGTGCGATCTGCTGCTCGGCCACCGTGAGCTGGGTCTTCATGTCGTCGAGCTTGGAGGCAGCCACCACGTCCTGTTTCACGAGGTTGGTGTCGCGATCCACTTCGCGGCGCAGGTAGGCGGCGTGCGCCTGGGCGCCGATGAGTGAGGCCTGCTGGGCCTGGATCTGGTTGCGCACCGTGTCCAGGTTGGCGTTGGCCTGGTCGAGGGCGATCTGGAAGGGCGCGGCATCGATGGTGAGCAGCACCTGGCCTTCGCTGACGCTCTGGTTCTGCACCACCGGCACCGACAGCACGCGGCCCGCCACCTGGGGCGCGACGTTCACCTGGTCCGCCACCACATAGGCGTTATCGGTGTCCTGGTAGCGGGAGCTGTGCACCCAGTACCAGAGCCCGGCGATCACGAGGACGATGGGGAGGGCGACCATCAGGAGCAGGCGGCGCAGACGCGGATTCATTCTTTTGACATCCTTCCGGGGGCATGGGAGAATGGACTGGACGGTCTAGTCTAATTTGACGGGATAACGATGTCAAACAGAATGATACAAAAGGCTGTGAAAGCCGGGCTTTACGCCTTAGCTGGCGTAGCGGTGACTGCCGGCGCGAATGCCGCGACCCTGGATGAAGCCCTGGTGCAGGCTTGGCAGAACAATCCGACCCTGGCGGCGGAACGGGAATCCCTGGCGGCAGCCCAGAACCGGGTGGAAGAAGCCCAGGGCGGGTACTACCCTCAAGTGAAACTGTTCGGCGGCGTGGGCACCTCCCATAACGACGTCACCTTCATGCCGATCCCCGGCTTCAATCTGCCCCTGAATGAATTCTCCCTGAACACCCGCCAGGTGGGCATCGAGGCGGATCAGGTCCTGTATGCCGGCGGCAAGGTCACGGGTACCGTGGACATCGCCCAGCACCAGCGCGACGCCGAAGAAGCACACATGCACGGCGTGGAGCAGGGCGTGCTGCTGGACGCGGCCCAGGCCTACATGAACGTACTGGAGTCCCAGGCGGTGCTGGCGCTGGAACAGAGCAACGAGAACGTATTGAAGCAGGCCTTGGACGCGGCCCAGGCGAACTTCGACAACGGCGAAGTGACCCACACCGACGTGGACCAGGCCAAGGCGCGCCTCGCCGGCACCCAGGCGGCGCGCATCCAGGCGGATGGTGCGGTGACCGCAGCCATGGCGACCTACGAACGCGTGATCGGCACCCAGCCCGACAACCTGCAGCCGCCCGCGGCCCTCACCGGCTTGCCGGGGAGCCAGCAGGATGCGCTCGGTCTCGCGGAGCACAATTTCGCGGTGATCTCGGCGGAAGCCCAGAGCGCCGCCGCTCAGAGCAACGTGGACGTGGCCGAGAGCAGCATGAAGCCGAGCCTGACCCTGGTGGGCCAGATATCCCATGCCAATGAACCGCAGTTCCTGTTCGAGAAACTCGACACGCGTTCCATCATGCTGAACCTCTCCATACCTCTGTATGCCGGCGGCGCGCTGACCTCCCGGATGCACGCGGCGAAGCACGAGGCCGCCAGCAGCGAACAACAGGCCTTGGACGCACGGCGCCAGGCGCGGGACCAAGTGATCAGCGCCTGGCAGGCCTATCAGACCGCGACCGCCGGGCTCGCGGCCATCCAGGTGCAGATCACGGCGGCCCAGTCCGCCTACGACGGCGTGCAGGCGGAATATAAGGAAGGCGAGCGCACCACCCTCGACGTACTGAACGCCGAGCAGGAACTGCTGAACGCGAAGGTGAACCAGGTGAAGGCTCAGAGCGACGAGACGGTTGCCGAGTATTCCCTGAAAGCTTCCACCGGCTCGCTGACTGCCGACGACCTGCACCTCAAGGTGCAGAAACCCGCCGACGACACCACGGCATCCCAGTAAGCGCCATGGCCAGCACTCCCCAAGAAGCCCCTGCCGCAGCTCCTGGACGCGAAGCCAAGCGCGACGCGATCCTGGAAGCCGCGCGCAAGGTCTTCATGGAAGTGGGCTTCGGTGCCACCAGCATGGATACCATCGCCGCCGAGGCCCGGGTCTCGAAGCAGACGGTGTACAACCATTTCGGTTCCAAGGAAGAGTTGTTCGCCGCCATGGTGCGCTTCTTCGTGGACCAGAAGCTCACGGCGTTCAACGAGGCGGCCAAGAGCGGCAAGCCCGAAGAGACGCTGCGCACCATCGCCCATCAGTTCCTGGATCACGGCGCCGCGGAGCAGCGGGTGGCCATGTACCGGGTGCTGATGGCCGAGGCGCCGCGCTTCCCGGAGCTGGGCGACATCTTCTACAGCGCCGGCCCGGCGGTGGTGCGCAAGTTCCTCGCCGATTACCTGGCGGAACAGCATGCCAAGGGTGTGCTGCGGGTGGAGAACCCCATGCTCACGGCGGAGCAGTTCTTCGGCATGCTGAACGGCTGCCAGCTCAAGGCCCAGCTCGGCATCGAGCGCCTGCCGGACAAGAAGGCCATCGACGCTTATATAGACCATGCCGTGCTGCTCCTTATGAGAGCGTTGTCTCCCAAAGCCCGATAGCTTCCCGCCCGGGTTACTTCCGGAACCCCTGTTTCCCCCGACTGTCGAACTAAGTGGACCGGTGTAGACTGCCGGCTCACTCCCGATCCCATGCCCCGGGGAAGCTCATGTCGAAACGTATTTGTCTTGCGTCGCTTTTCACCCTGATAATCCTCGTCATGTCGTCTGCCTGGGGTGCCGATCCCGCGGCCCCACAGGGCGTGCTGCGCGCGACCCTCAAGAACGGTTTGCGGGTGGTGATCGTGCGCAACACCCTGGCGCCAGTGGTCACCACGGAGATGAACTATCTCGTGGGTTCCAACGAAGCGCCGGCTGGCTTCCCCGGCACCGCTCATGCGCTGGAACACATGATGTTCCGCGGCAATCCGGGCCTCTCCAAGGACCAGCTGGCGGAGATCGCTGCGGCCATGGGCGGCGACTTCAATGCCGACACCACCCAGACGGTGACCCAGTATTTCTTCACCGTGCCGGCGGAGGACCTGGGGGTGGCGCTGCACATCGACGCACTGCGCATGCAGGGCCTGGATTCCACCGACAAGGAGTGGGGCGACGAGCGGGGCGCCATCGAGCAGGAAGTGTCCCGCGACCTATCGAGCCCCCAGTACGTGTTCTATTCGCAGTTGCTGGGTGCGCTGTTTGACGGCACGCCCTATGCTCATGATGCCCTGGGCACGCGCCCGTCCTTCGACAAGACCAGCGCGGCCACGCTAAAGGACTTCTATTCCCATTGGTATGCGCCCAACAACGCGATCCTGGTGATCGTGGGCGACGTGGATCCGCAGGCGACCTTGGCCCAGGTGCAGGATCTCTACGGCAACATCCCGACCAAGCAGCTGCCGGCGCGGTCGGCGATGCAGTTGCAGCCCGTCAAGGCCAAGCGCCTGGATCTGCCCACCGACCTGCCCTATGGCATGGCGCTCATCTCCTATCGCATGCCGAGTCTCACCGACAAGGATTTCGCGGCGAGCCAGGTGCTCTCGGATGTGTTGGCAAGCCATCGCGGAAGCCTCTACGCCCTGGTGCCCCAAGAGAAGGCTCTGTATGCGGGCTTCGATTCCAGTGGTTTCGCGCAGGCGGGATTGGGATTCGCCATCGGCGTCTTCCCTCGGGGCGGCGATTCCAAGACCTTGGTGCAGGAGATGCATGACATCCTCGCTGGCGTACTGAAAGACGGCGTGCCGGTGGATCTCGTTGAGGCGGCCAAACGCCAGGAGATCGTGCAACTGGAGTTCGAGAAGAACTCCGTGTCGGGCCTTGCCAACACCTGGTCGCAGGCCCTGGCGTTCCAGGGGCTGCAATCGCCCGATGATATGGTGCAAGCCTTCCGCGCGGTGACGAAGGCAGATGTGGACAGGGTGGCGCGCCAGTATCTGGATGACCAACACGCGATCACCGCGGTGCTGACGCCCCAGGCTTCCGGCAAGCCGGTGGCGGGCAAGGGCTTCGGCGGCGCCGAATCCTTCGCCTCGTCACCCGACAAGCCGGTGCCGCTGCCGGATTGGGCGGCGAAGGCCCTGGCGAAGCTGGATGTGCCGGCTTCAACGGTGAATCCGGTGGTCACCACGCTACCCAACGGGCTGAGGCTCATGGTGCAACCGGAGAGCGTGAGCGACACGGTGAGCGTGTACGGGCGCATCGCCAACCGGGCGGTGTTGCAGGAAGCGAAGGGCAAGGACGGCGTGGGCGATGTGCTGGATGGACTGTTCGAATACGGCAGCACCAGTCTCGACCGCCTGGCTTACCAGAAAGCCCTGGATGACATCACCGCCCAGGAGAGCGCAGGTACCGAGTTTTCCGTGGAAGCGTCGTCCCAGAACTTCGAGCGCGCCGTGCAGCTCCTGGCGGACAACGAACTGCATCCGGCGCTGCCGGCCCAGGCGTTCAAGGTGGTGCAGTCCCAGACTGCCCGCTATCTCGCTGGCCGCCAGGATAGTCCCGACTATCTCTTCGGGCGTGCTTACGGCAAAGCCCTGGTGCCGGCAGGCGATCCGACGCTCAGGGAGGCGACGCCTGAATCGGTGAACGGGCTCACGCTCGAGGACGTGAAAGGCTACTACGCCGCGGCTTTCCGCCCCGATCTCACCAGCATCGTGGTGATCGGCAAGGTGACGCCCGAGGAAGCGCGCCGGGTGGTGGAGAAATATTTCGGCGCCTGGACGGCCAAAGGCACGAAACCCCAGACCGACCTGCCGGCCATACCGGTCAATCCGCCGTCCCAGGCGGTGGTGCCGGACCAGAGCAGCGTGCAGGACGAGGTGGTGCTGATGCAGGGTCTCAGCAGCGACCTCTTCAACCCGCAGCGCTATGCGTTGGAGGTGGGCAACCAGGTCTTGGGCGGCGGGTTCTATGCTTCGCGACTGAGCCGTGATCTGCGGGAGAAAGCCGGGCTCGTGTACACCGTGAACTCCATGTTCCAGTGGGGCCGCAGCCGCGCCTTCTACCAGGTCTCCTACGGCTGCGATCCCGACAAGGTGGGCCAGGCGCGGCGTCTCGTGATGAATGACCTGGATTCCATGCAGAGCGCGCCCATCAGCGCTGCGGAACTGGCCCAGGCCCAGGCGACCCTGCTCAGGCGCATCCCGCTGCGCGCGGCGAGCACGGAAGCAGTGGCACAGAACCTCCTAAAATACTCGGTGAACGGCCAGCCCCTGGACGAGGATATCGTGGCGGCGCGGCACTACGTCGCGGTCACACCCGCCGACGTGCAGGCGGCCTTCAGGCAGTGGCTGAAGCCCGCAAAGATGGTCGAGGTGGTGAAAGGCCCGACGCCTCAGTAACAGGCGGAAATGGCCGGGCAATAAAAACCCCGTCGCGAGACGGGGTTTTCGTTGGGACCTTCGGAGCCTATTCAGCGCCGGGTGTTGCTGAGGAGACGCAGGATCTCCAGGTACAGCCACACCAGGGTGACCATGAGGGCGAAGGCGCCGTACCACTCCATGAAGCGCGGCGCGCCCATGGCGGTCTGGCGGGAGATGATGTCGAAGTCCAGCACCAAGTTGAAGGCGGCGATGGCCACGATCACCAGGCTGATGCCGATGGACAGGCTGCTGTGGCCGTAGATGATGCTGGTGTCGACGCCGAACAGGGATACGATCCAGGTGATGGCATAGAAGATCATGATGCCGACGGTCGCCGAGAACAGCATGCGGCGGAAGCGGTCGGTCACCTTGATGATGCCGGTGGCATAGAGCCCCAGCATGCCGAAGGCCACCGCCAGGGTGAGGCCCACCGCCTGGATCACGATGCCGGGATAGCGCATCTCGAACAGCGCGGAGAACCCGCCCAGTGCCAGGCCTTCGCATATGGCGTAGAGCGGCGCCGTGATGGGGGACCAGTTGGGCTTGAACGAAGTGGCGAGCGCGAAAACCAGGCCGCCGATGACGCCACCCAGCACATAGGGCATCACGGACTGGGCGGAACCGGTGGTGTAGAGCTGGCCCCAGACCCAGCCGGCTGTGAGCGTGAGCAGCACCAGCATGATGACGCTCTTGCCGAGGGTGCCGGCGATGGTGGCCCGGTCCCCGCCGATGACGCCAGGCTGGGTGAAAGCCTTGGTCCGCAGGATCGGGTTACCGGTCTTGTTGGATTCATTCATGGACTGTCCGCCTCGAGGTGGAATGACAGGAGATGACGGTATTGTAAGCCGCCCGCGCCTCCTTGGGCGACGGGTTAGACTGGCAACATAGGGAATAGATAAGGCCTGGTTCGATGGGTTTCAAGCGTATCTGGCACCAGACGGAAGTACTGGCCGCACTGGCTGCGGGCGCCACGGTGGTGACGTCCGGCGAGCGCCTGGCGCGGGCGGTACGGCTCGTCCACGGCCAGGCAGAGCAAGCCAACGGCGCCGTGGTGTGGGAGCGGCCGCGGGTGCTCTCCTATAATGCATTCATCGAATCGTTATATGACAGCGCCGCGGATGCGGCCTTGGATGGCGCCGATCCAAACCTGCCCAAGCGCCTGTCCAGCGCCGCCTGTGAGAGTCACTGGGAAGAGGCCATCCGTGATTCGGTTGAGGGAGCCGCCTTGTTGCAACCGGCTGCCACGGCGCGGGAAGCGGCGCGGTCCTGGGATCTGCTGCAGGCTTATCGCGTGCCGCTGGAGCGGCTAGCGGTCGGTGACGAGGACGCGCAAGCCTTCGCCGGCTGGGCCGAGGCATTCCGCGGCGCGAGTCGCAGCCAGGGTTGGCTGGAGGATGCGCGCCTCACGGATTGGCTGGCGACGCGCTTGCGCGAACACGGCTTGCCGGCGCCGCAGCGCATCCTGTTCGCGGGGTTCGACGAACTCACCCCGCAACAGCGGGAACTATTGGAGAGCCTGAAGGCGGCCGGCGCGGCGGTGCAGCGGCTGAGCGCAGATGCCGATGCCACCCCTCAGGCGCGGCATCGGATGGAAGATGATGCACGTGCCGAGGCGCGGGCCGCTGCGGCCTGGGCCCGCGCGCTGCTGGAGAAAGACCCATCCGCGTCCATCGGCATCGTGGCCCGCGACCTGGACGGTTGCCGGGATTCGCTGGCCCGCGCCCTGGACGATGCACTGTGTCCCGCGGCCGCGGCAGGCCGGGAGGTGCCGCGCCCTTATGACCTCTCTCTCGGGTCGCCGCTGGATTCATATCCTGTGGTGAATGCCGCTTTGGCGACGCTGGACCTGCTGCGCCGCCGCACGCCTTTCCCCACAGTGAGTCTGCTGTTGCGTTCGCCGTTCCTGGGCGGAGCCGATGCGGAACAGGATGCGCGGGCGCGGCTGGAGCTGAAGCTGCGGGAGCGAGTGAGCGAGGTGATCGGCCTCAAGGCCCTGTCGGCTTTCGCCGGCACGGCGAGTGGCCTCACGCGCTTGTCGGGCGTGCTGCAGTCCCTGATGGAGCAGGGCGCCCGCTCACCGGCGCGACAGCTCCCTTCGGACTGGGGCCTGTATTTCGCCGATGCCCTCACCCGCGCCGGCTGGCCCGGCGAGCGGGCCCTGGACAGCGGTGAATACCAGGCGGTGACGTCGCTGCAGGATCTCATCGGCTCCCTGGTGCATCTGGATGCGGCGTCGGGTCCGGTGGGCGTGAGCGAAGCGCTGACGCGCTTGAAGCGCCTCTGCGCCGAGCACATCTTCCAGCCGGCCGGCGGCGATGCTCCGGTGCAGGTCTTGGGTCTCCTGGAGACCTCAGGACTCAGCTTCGATCATCTCTGGGTGATGGGCATGTCCGACGCGGCCTGGCCTGCGAGCCCGCGGCCGGCGGCGTTCATACCCGTCCGCCTGCAGCGGGAGTACGGCCTGCCCCATGCCAGCGCCGCTGTGGAACTCGCGTTCGCGCAGCAGGTGACTGCACGGCTGCTGGCAAGTGCGGCGGACGTGGTGGTAAGCAGCCCGCGCAGCGAAGCAGATGACGAGTTGCGGCCCAGCCCCCTGGTGGCACGTCTGCCCGCGGCGACGGATGCCCTCGGCGCTGTAGCCGATTACCGGGCAGCTTTGCAGGCCGAGTACGGCCGGGCGGCCGAGACTTATATAGATATGCAGGCGCCGGCGGTGCCGGAGGGAGTGCCGATCCGTGGCGGCGCTTATCTCCTGGCGGCGCAGTCCGCCTGCCCCTTCCAGGCTTTCGGTACTTTTCGGCTCGGCGCAGTACCTATGGAGGAGCCGGCCCTGGGGCCGGACGCCCTGGAGCGGGGCAGCCTCATGCATGCGGTGCTGCACGCGGTATGGAGCGAGCTCAAGGATCATGCGGGCCTGGCCGCGAGGGACGGCGCGTCACGCCGGGAACTTGTGAGCCGCTGCGCCGCCATCGCGGTGGCGGCGCGCGCCGATGTGCTGCCGGAAGTCTATACACCGCGGGTGACGGAACTGGAGCGGGAGCGAATCACGCGCCGCGTGCTGGCGTGGCTCGCGATCGAGGCTGAGCGTCCGCCGTTCCGTGTGGTGGAATCGGAGCGCGAGCACCGTCTCAAGATCGGCCCGCTCACCTTGCTCACGCGCATCGACCGCATCGATGAGCTGGCGAACGGTGGGCGCCTGTTGCTGGACTACAAGACGGGACGCGTGAAGCTGCGGTCCTGGCTGGAGGAACGGCCCGACGATCCGCAGCTGCCCTTGTACGCCGTGGCTGAGCGCAAGGACCTGGCCGCAGTGAGCTATGCCTGCCTGAAACCCGGTGAGACCGGTTTCGTGGGTCTGGCGTCGCGCGGCGGCATGCCGGAGGGCATCGGCGTCTACGCGGAGAAGCGCGTGAAGCCCGCGGCGGTGGAGGACTGGGACGGGCTCCTGGCCTATTGGGAGAAGAACCTGGCGCAGTTGGCGGAAGGCCACGCCCGCGGTGACGCACGGGTGGACCCCAAACGCGCCCAGACCTGTGAGCATTGCCATCTCTCCACCCTCTGCCGCATCCACGAGTTGCGCGGCGCGGAGCTGGAGGAAGAGGCGGAGGCGGGCGACGATGAATGAGGCAGCCCTGACCGCGGATGCAGCAACGCGCCTGGCGGCCCTCGACGCGGCGCAGTCCTGCATCGTGCGGGCGCCGGCCGGCTCCGGCAAGACTGAACTCCTGACGCAACGCTACCTGGCATTGCTGGCGACCGTCGACGAACCGGAAGAGATCATCGCCATCACCTTCACCCGCAAGGCCGCAGGCGAGATGCGCAGCCGCATCGTGGCGGCCCTGGAAGCCGCGGCCGGCTCCTTGCCGGAAGAGGTTCACAAGCGCCAGACCTGGGAGCTGGCGAGACGTGCCGTGGCACGGGACCAGGAACGGGGTTGGCAGCTCACCGCCCATCCGGCGCGCATGCGCATCCAGACCATCGATTCGCTCAACGCGGAACTCACCCGGCAGATGCAGTTGCTGTCGGGCTTCGGTGCCCAGCCTCGGGTGAACGAGCGCCCGCTGGAACTCCATGAGGAAGCGGCGCGGCGCAGCCTGCGCCTGCTGGATGAGGGCGAGCCGGAACAGACCGCTGCCGTGCGTGGTCTCGCGCAACATCTGGACAATGACCTGGCGCGGATCCATCGCTTGCTGGCGCGGATGCTGGCGCGGCGCGACCAATGGCTGCGGTATCTCGGCAGCGACCGCGCCGGACTGGAAGAGGCGCTGGCACGGGAAGTGAGCGGGCATCTCTCGCAGGTGAGTGCCGCACTGCCGCGGGACTGCCGTCAGGAGCTTTTAGACCTCGTCGGCATCGCGGGCCAGGTATTGCGCGGTGAGGGGTCCGACAGCGCCATCGTCGCTTGCGCGGATCTCATGACACTGCCGGCGGCAGATGCCGGCGGGCTCAAGGCCTGGGCAGGCATCGCGGAGTTCCTGTTGACGGCCAAGGGCGGCTGGCGCGCGCGTCACGACAAGCGCCAGGGCGTGCTCAAGGACGACGCCGCCATGAAGGCGCGGGCCGCCGAGTTGCTGCGCCGCCTCGAAGGGCAGGAGTCCTGCCGTGCCTTGCTGGCACTGGTGCCGTACCTGCCGGAGCCGCGCTATAGCGATGAGCAGTGGCGGGTGCTGGAAGCCTTGTTGAAACTGCTGCCCTTGGCGGTGGCACAGCTGCGGCTGGTGTTCGCCGAACGCGGCGAAGTGGATTTCTCGGAGGTGTCGCTGGGGGCCCTGCAGGCCCTGGGGGAACCCGAAGCACCCACAGACCTGGCCCTGGCTCTGGACTACCGCATCCGGCATCTCCTGGTGGATGAGTTCCAGGACACTTCCGTCAACCAGTTCAAGTTGCTGGAGATGCTCACGGCCGGCTGGCAGCCGGGGGATGGCCGGACCCTGTTCCTGGTGGGCGATCCGGCGCAGTCCATCTATAGGTTCCGCGAGGCGGAGGTGGGTCTTTTCCTGCGGGCCTGGGAACATGGTCTCGGCGGTATACCGCTGAAGGCGCTGCAGCTGCATGCCAACTTCCGTTCACGCCCGGCCTTGGTGGAGTGGAGCAACCGCAGTCTCGCCGGCGTCTTCCCGGTGGTGGCCGACGTGGCCAGCGGCGCGGTGCCTTACGTGGATGCGGCGGCGCGGCGCGAGGCCACGAGCGGAGCCGCCGTGACGGTGCATGGCTTCGCCGACGCGGGCGATGGCGCGTGGCGTGAGGCGGAAGCCGCACGGGTGATTGGCATCATCGAAACAGCGCGCGGACAGAAACAGAGCATCGCCATCCTGGCCCGGGCCAAGAACCATCTGGCGGCCATCGTGCGCGGCTTGCGCTCCAAAGGCTTGCATTTCCGGGCAGTGGAGGTGGAGAACTTAGGCGGACAGCCCGTGGTGCAGGACCTACTGGCGCTGACCCGTGCCCTGGCCCATCCCGCGGACCGCACCGCCTGGCTCGCGGTCCTGCGGGCGCCCTGGTGCGGCCTCACTCTCGCGGAGTTGCATGACCTGGCCGCTGCAGACCTGGATGCCAGCGTCCCGGTCCGTATGCAGGCGTCGGATGCCCTGGCGAAAGCCAACCCGCGGTTCAGGCATACGCGTGAGGCGTTGCTGGGAGCGCTGGCGTCACGGAGCCGCGGCAGCCTGCGCGAACAGGTGGAGCACGCCTGGATCGCTCTGGGTGGGCCGGCGGCCTTGGCGGGTGTCGAAGCGCTGGCGGATGCGGAGGCTTATCTCGAACTCCTGGAAGAGCTGGGGGAAGGTGGCGCGCTCCTGAGCGTCACCGATCTGGAACGGCGCCTGGCGCTCTTGTTCGCGCGACCCGACCCGGAAGCAGACGATGGCTTGCAGCTCATGACCATCCACAAGGCCAAGGGGCTCGAGTTCGACGTGGTGATCCTGCCTGGCCTCGCGGCCGCGACCCGCGGCGACGACCTGGATCTCCTGGTGTGGCTGGAGAGGCCGCGAGCGGACCGGGAAGCGGACATCCTCTTGGCCCCGCTCGACGCACCGGGGCAGGACCATCAGGATCCTCTCTATGCCTGGGTGCGCCTGTTGCGAAAGGAGCAAGCCCGGCTGGAGAAGGCGCGCCTCTTGTACGTGGCGGTGACCCGGGCACGGGAACAATTGCATCTCCTGGGTGCGGTGACCGTGAAAGAGCAGGATGGCGAGCGCGAGATATCGGCTCCGCGTCCCGGCTCCCTCTTGGCGCTGTTGTGGCCCACGGTACAGGAAGGATTTGAAAACTCTCTGAGCGCGGCTGCGGCCAGTACTGAGCCCGTGCGCCCGCACAAGCCTGCGGGGTTCACGCGCCTGCGGCGAGAGTGGCAGGCGGTGGAGCCGGGCACTGCGGTGAAGTGGACCGGCAGCACGGTGCTGGCTTCGGAGGCCGTCCCGGAGTTCGAGTGGGTGGGAGAGACCTTGCGGCACGTGGGCACCGTGGTGCACCGCCTCCTGCAGCGCATCGCGGAAGACGGCGCGGGGCGCTGGGATGCGGCGCAGCGCAAGCGTGCGACGCCCCTGGTGCGCCAGCTCCTGATGCAGGCCGGGGTGCGGGAAGAGGAATCGGAAAAGGCCCTGGCGGACAGCTTGCTGGCGGTGGATAACGCCCTAGCGGATGAGCGGGGACGCTGGCTGCTGGATGCGAATCATTCCGATGCGCGTTGCGAATACGCCCTCAGCCTGATGCAGGACGGGCGTCTCGTGACCGGCGTCATCGACCGTACCTTCGTGGACGCAGAGGGCGTGCGCTGGATCGTGGACTACAAGACCAGCCGTCACTCCGGCGCGGACGTGGATGCCTTCCTGGAACAAGAACGCCTGCGCTACGCGCCGCAACTGGAACGATACGCATACCTGATCAGGGGCCTGGAATCACGGCGTGTTAAAGTGGCGCTGTATTTCCCCCTGCTGCAGCGCTTCGTCTCCTGGGAACCGCATGGGCCAGAGCCTTGAAAACCGCCTGGTGGTGGCGATCTCCTCACGGGCCTTGTTCGACCTGGAGGAGAGTCACCGCATCTTCACGGAACAAGGGCTGGAAGCCTATTCCCGCTACCAGATCCAGCACGAGGACGTGGTGCTGGAGCCGGGCGTGGCCTATGGGCTGGTGCAGAAGCTGTTGCGGCTGAACGAAGGCGCGGAGAAGCGGGTCGAGGTGATCCTGCTCTCCCACAACAGCGCCGACACGGGCCTGCGGGTGTTCAACTCCATCCAACACCACCGCCTGGACATCCAGTTGGCGGCCTTCACCAACGGCGCCTCGCCCTGGCGCTACATCGAGCCTTTCAGCGCCGACCTGTTCCTGTCGGCCGATTCCTCGGACGTGGTGAAGGCGCTGGACGCAGGCTATGCGGCGGCGGCCATCGTCCCTTCCCGGGTCACGGCGCGCAAGGATGAGGAACTGCGCATCGCCTTCGACGGCGACGCGGTGCTCTTCTCCGACGAGGCGGAACGGGTGTTCCAGGAGCAGGGCCTCGCGGCCTTCGCTGCGAGCGAGAAGGCCCAGGCCCGCCGACCCCTGAGCGGCGGGCCGTTCAAGAACTTCCTGGCGGCGCTGCATCGCATCCAGTCCGAGTATCCTGTGGAGAAAGCGCCGATCCGCACCGCGCTGGTGACGGCGCGCTCGGCCCCAGCCCATGAGCGGGTGATCCGGACCTTGAGGGCCTGGGACATCCGCATCGACGAGGCCCTGTTCCTGGGCGGACTGCCCAAGGGCGAATTCCTGAAGACCTTCGGCGCGGATATATTCTTCGACGACCAGAAGGGACATGTGGAGGCCGCGGCGGGACACGTCGCCACCGGCCACGTGCCCCACGGCATCAGCAACCGGAACGGACGTTGACCATGGCGGGCGTGATCGGGGACATTCGGGACGTGATGCGCTTGATAAAGACCTATCCTCTATATGGGTCGTCCCTGGAGCGGGGCCGCGCCATGGGCCGCTTCCTGGCCTGGCAGGTCCTGGGACGGCTCAACCCCGATGGGCTGGACATGCCTTTCGTCAACGGCTCGCGCCTGCGGGTGAAGCGGCGCCTGGGAGGCCGCTTGCATTATGTGCTGGGCTTGGCGGAGCCGGACGACATGGCTTTCGTCGCGCACCTGCTGAGGCCCGGCGAGATCTTCGCGGATGTGGGCGCCAACATCGGTGCCTATTCGGTGATGGCCGCTGCCGGAGCAGGGGCCCGCTGCGTGGCTTTCGAGCCGGTGGAGCGCGCCCGCAGTTATCTGCGGCAGAACGTGGAGCTGAACCGGTTGCAGGCGCTGGTGGAGGTGCAGGCCCTCGCGGTGGGAGCGAAAGCCGGCAGCCTGGTCTTGACGGCCGGCATGGGCGAGGTCAATCACGTGCTGAGGGCCGGCGAGCACGCCGAGTCGGTGCAGGTGCCGATGGTGAGCCTCGATGGCTTCTTCAAGGACCGGCAACCACCCACGCTCATCAAGATAGACGTGGAGGGTTTCGAGACGGAAGTGATCCACGGCGCCCGCCAGCTGCTGCGACGCCGCGAGCCCCTGGCGCTGTTGATCGAGCTGGCCGGCCACGGCGCACGATATGGTTATGATGAGACGGCGCTCATCGAAGAGATACGGGATCTCGGGTACGCGGCCTGCACCTATTCGGCGAGCGAGCGCCGCCTGAGCGAGATGCGGGCTTCCGGCGAACGGTCGTACAACCTCCTGTTCGTGCGGGACATCGCTGCGGCGCGGCAGCGCCTGGGGTCCGCCGATCGTTTCAGTCTTCGCAAACACAGGATCTGAGACATGCCGATGCAACCGGAATACGAGAGCTGGCACGAGGAGAAGCAATCCGCGTACCTGTACCGGGTGCTGGCGGGTTGCGAGCGCGCGCCGGAGATCAAGGCGCTGTTCCTGAGATTGGCGGACGCGGCCGACGCCCAGTCAGTGCACTGGCAGCGGATCGCGGCGCAGAACCATGTGACCCTGCCGGGACACTTCGCGCCGCCGATGCGGGCGCAGCTGGTGGCGCATATGCTGCGGCACCTGGGCCCGGAACGCATGCTGCCGGTGCTGGCGGCCATGAAGGTGCGCGGGCTCTCGGTGTACACCCAGGGCGCGCCGGTGGGCCATGGCCTACCCATCGCGGGCCAGCAGGAGTTCCGTCACCGGCGCATGGCAGGCAGCGGCAGCTTCCGCGCCGCGGTGTTCGGCGTGAACGACGGCCTCGTCTCCAACGCCAGCCTGATCCTGGGGATGGCAGGCGCGTCACTGGGAAACCCGGTGATCCTGCTGGCCGGGGTGGCGGGGCTATTGGCAGGCGCCGCGTCGATGGCGGCCGGCGAATATGTCTCCATGCGCTCGCAGCGGGAGATGTATGAATACCAGATCGGTCTCGAGGAACAGGAGTTGAAAGCCTATCCGGAAGAAGAGGCCGAGGAGCTGGCGCTGATCTACGAAGCCCGCGGCATCCCCGCCGCAGACGCGAAACGCCTCTCCGATACCTTGATCGGCGACCCGACCCGCGCGCTGGATACGCTGGCGCGGGAGGAACTGGGCCTGAATCCGCGGGAACTGGGCTCGCCTTGGGGCGCGGCCTTCGCCTCGTTCATCGCCTTCGCCTTGGGCGCGGCGGTACCCTTGCTGCCCTTCCTGTGGCGCGATGCGGCCCACAGCCTGGCCGTCTCCATCGGGCTCACGCTCGTGGGCCTGTTCGTCACGGGTTCGGTGGTGAGCCTGTTCACCGGGCGCTCGCCCTGGTGGAGCGGACTGCGTATGCTTCTGATCGGCAGCGGGGCAGGTGCCGTCACCTGGCTTGTGGGGCATCTGTTCGGCATGACAATGACTTAGGGATCCGGAGCATGCACATGGGTTCGGAGCGACAGGTGGATAGACCTACGCCCTACGGCGACCACTACCATGCGATGACGCGGCGCAACTATCCGCTCAAGTCCTGGTTGCGGGGCCTGTTCGCCACCTGGAAGCAGCCTGCGGCTTTCGCGGCCTTGATCGATGCGCTGCCCAAGGGTGCGCGCGTCCTGGACGCAGGCTGCGGCCAGGGCCTGGTGCTGGCGAACCTGGCGGCATACCGCCCGGACCTGCAGCTGTTCGGCGTGGACGAGGCGCCGGCGGGTGAAGTGGCGGGAGCCACGCTGCGTGCCGGCGACGTCACGCACCTGCCGTTTCCCGATGGCGATTTCGACCTGGTGTTCAGCCGCCAGGTGCTGGAGCATGTGCCCGACAACCTGGGGATGATCCGGGAATTGAAGCGAGTGCTGCGATCCGGAGGACGGCTCTATATAGACTGCCCAGACGTGCGGAGCACCATGTCCTGGGCACCGCTCAATTTCTGGGAAGATCCCACGCATCTGCGGCCCTATACCCGCAAGGGCCTGCGGCGCCTGTTCCAGCTCTGCGGCCTCGAGGCCACGGCTGCCGGACGCATACGGGACTGGCGCCTGGTGTTGCTGGGCGCCTTCTATCTGCCGGTGGCCTGGCTATCCCGGGATCCATTCTTCCTGCGCCATTGGCTCGCCAACATCACCGGCGTGCTCATCTATGGGACGGCCATCAAGCCTTAGTCCATCGGCGGCTGGTGCTGCGACTGGCGCTGGGCGCGGATCGTGTCCCAGACCGGGTCCTCGTCGCGCAGCACGCGCATGATGTTCTCGTGCACCCGGTGGCGGAAGCCGCTGCTGGGAGCGGGAGTCTCCACCGCCAGCGACACCCGTGAGATGCGATGCGTCGCCACCAGCGGTCTGGGCTGGGGCGGCAGATAGAAGGCATCGGTGCGGTCGTCGGTCCCAGCGTCATCGGTCTGCACGAAGAAGGGCACGAAGGTGCTGCCCACCTTGCCGAGCGCCTGGTAGTCACCCACGAATAGCCCTTCCGCATCGGGCGCCAGGGTCATGTCGAAGGGCCCGCTGATGTGCTGTTCGCTCCAGTGGGTGCCGTCTGTGGACGAGGTGAACCAGTAGTCGGTGGGCAGGTCCGTCCCTCCCGCGTTGTTGCGGAAGTCGAAATAGCTCACGCCGATGGTGCCGTCGCCGAGGATCGCCACCGTCGGCGTGAATGCCGGCGTGGCATGCACGGAGTTGATCTCCACCGGCTTGCTCCAGTGGGCTCCGTCATCCTTGGAGCTCGCGTAGGCGATGTCATCGTGATAGCCGCCGCTGAAGCGCCCGTCCTCCCACACCACTGCCAGCATGCCGCCGGGGCCGGCGGCCGCCTGCGGCAAGCCGGAGCCGGAGCGGATCGGCTGACCGCTGTTGGGGTCCACGGTGCCTACCGCCAGGTTGTCGGCGATGGTGGTGGGCGTGGACCAAGTGGCGCCATGATCGGCTGAGGTGATGATGCGCAGGGTCGCGTTGGAATCGGTGTTGCTGGAGGTGTCGTCTATCTCCTCGAACACATCTAGGACGGTGCCGTCCGAGGCCACCACGATCTCGTTGCCGATGGTCTGGTTGTTGACGCCGGGATCATAGATGGCGACGGCCTTCTCCCAGGTGGCGCCGCCGTCGGTGGTGCGCGCGAACATGGCGGCGCCGTGGTTGTCCGTGGTCAGGCGGTCCCACACCGCGTAGACGAAATGCGAGTCGGTGGGGTCGGCGGTGATGCTCTCCTTGTCGTTGAAGGCGCTGGCGCCGTCGCGGATGAGCGTGGCGGCGTCGCTCCAGCTGGCGCCGCCGTCGGCTGAGCGGCTCACCAGCACGGCGCCGCTGGAGCCGGGCTGCAGGGTGTCGCCGCTGAAGGAGATGGAGATCAGGTAGGCGTCGCCGTTGGGAGAGATGCTCACCCAGGGGTCCGAGGCGCGCTCGAAGTCCCCGCCGTTGGCCTTGCTGCCACCGGCGCAGACCGATAGGGGCAGGGTGTGTTCCTTCCAGGTCTTGCCGCCGTCCGTGGAGGAGCCGGCTACCAGGCCGTGGGCCCCGCCGGTGGACCAGCGGTCCTGCTGCCAGGCAGCCACCAGGTTCGAGGGGTTGCCTGGATTGATGGCGATGTAAGGTTCCACCTCGGCGTCTTGATAGGAGGTGCCGCCGGTGCCACCGCAGCCGGCGGCATAAGGGGAGGCCTCGGAGACCCGCACCAGGCTGCTGCTGGGCGGGACCGGCGTGGACGCAGTCGGAGCGCTGCTGGAGGACCCACCGCCGCAGGCGGAGAGCAGCAGAGCGAGCAGGGCGGCGGCCGGGACCAGGCTGTTGCGCATGTTCATGGGACACCCCGGATGATGCAGTTATTCCTATATAGCACGGCCTGTGGCATCCAATCTGAATCAAATCTGAAAGTGCACATGGGGATACGGTGGATGAGCTCAAGAAGACGGCGGGTTTGAGGCCCGCCGTCTTCGAGTCCTGCACCGGGTCTAAAGGTTTACCAGATGACGCAGCGGTCCTTGTTGACCATGGGGCTGCCATCCGCCGCATGGTAGGTCTGCTGGAACTGCGGCATGTTGGCGAGCGTGCCGTTCACCCGATACTTGCCCGGCGGATGCGGGTCGATGGTGGCGCGGCGGATCTGCTCCTCGGGACGCACGTTCTCGGCCCACACGTGGCCGGCGCCCAGGAAGAACTGCTGGTCCGGCGTGAAGCCGTCGATGGTCTTGGCCTCCTTGTAGTACTTGGACGCATGGAATGCGCGCCAAGCCAGGGTCAGGCCGCCGAGATCCGCAGTAGCCTCGCCGGTGATCAGATGGCCCTGCACGTGAGTGTCGTTCGCCACGGTGTAAGTGGAGAAGTGGTCGGAGATGCAGTCGGTGGCTTCGTGGAACTTCTTGAAGTCATCCGCCGTCCACCAGCCCGACCCGGACATGAAGTTGCCCTGGGGGTCGAAGCGGGCGCCCTGGTCGTCGAAGCCGTGGGTCATCTCATGGCCCATGACGAAGCCCAGCGCGCCGTAGTTCACCGCAGCCGGCGCCTTGGGGTCGAAGAACGGCGGCTGCAGGATGCCGGCCGGGAAGTTGATGTTGTTGCGCTGCGGGCTGTAGTAGGCGTTGACCTCCTGCGGGATCATGCCCCACTCGTCCTTGTCCACCGGCTTGCCGATCTTGGCGAGCTCGCGCTTCTGCTCGAACTCGTTGGCGCGGATCACGTTCTGCACGTAGCTGTCGCGCTTGATGGCGAGCTTGGAATAGTCGCGCCAATGGTTCGGATAGCCGATGCGCTCCTGCATGAGGTCGAGCTTATGGATGGCGGCTTTGCGGGTCTCCGGCGACATCCAGGACAGGGTGGTGAGATCATCCTTGAGCGCGGCGCGGATGCCGTGGAGGATGCCTTCCACCTGCTTCTTGGAGGAGGGCGGGAACTTCTCCTTCACGTAGAGCTCGCCCGTGGCAAAGCCCATGGCGCCGTCTTCGGTGCTGACCACCCGCTGCCAGCGCGGCAGGAGTTCCTTGGCGCCTGTGAGCGAGGAGTTCATGGCGAAGTCCTCGTCCACGAAGGCCTTGGACAGGTAGGGGGCGAAGGCGTCCACGGTCTGCCAGCGCAGATAGGCCTTCCAGTCATCCAGCGACACCGACTTCAGGTCGCTGTCCAGTTTGGCGAAGAAACCCGGGGTGCCGAGGTTGATGCCGGTGAGCTCCGGATGGCCCACGTCGGCGAAGTAGTCTTTCCACGCGAAGTCCGGCGTGGCCTGGCCGAGCTGCGTGAGGTCCATGGGGTGATAGATGTTGGCGGGATCGCGCCGCTCCACGCGGGAGAGGGCGGACTGGGCCAGGCCCGTCTCGATGCCCATCACGGTCTTGGCCTCGGCGCCGGCCTTATCGGCCGGATCGCCCAGGAGCTGCAGCATCTTGGAGATATGCGCCACGTAGGCGTCGCGGAACTTCTGGAACTGGGCGGCCTGGGCGAGACAGGCGTCGTTGGCGGCTTTGGCCGCGGCGGCAGCGGTGGACGCAGCCGAGGCCGGCGTGCCGGAGGCGGCCGCCTTGGCGGTGACGGCTGCGGGCGTCGTGGGCGTGACGCATTTGTCGGCGGTCTTGATGTAGTAGTCGCGGTCCGGGAGGCCCAAGCCGCCCTGGAAGGCCACGCCGATGACCTTGGTGCTGTCCTTGAAGTCCTGCTGCTCGCCGAAGCCGAACATGGCGTTCACGCCGATCATCTGCAGGTCGGCGACCTCCTTCTGCAGGGAGGCCTGGTCATGGACCGCGTTGATGGCGTCGAACACGGGCTGCAAGGGGGTGATGCCGGTCTTCTCGATGCCGGCCTCATCCATGCCGGTGGCGTAGAAGTCGCCCACCTTCTGTTCGATGCTGCCGGACTTGTGCTTGCCCTTGGCTTGCTTCTCCAGGATGTCGTGCACCGTCTCCTGGTTCTTATTGTTGAGCACGTTGAAGGTGCCCCAGCGGGAGTAAGCGGCCGGGATCGGGTTGTTCGCCTTCCAGCCGCCGTTGGCGTAGCTGAAGAAATCGATGGCCGGATCCACGCTCTTGTCGAGCCAGTCGGTATGCAGGCCTTCGGAACTGGTGGCAGCCAGCGCGCCGAACGAGAGGGCGCATAGCGCGAGGATGAGGTGTCTGCGTTGCATGATCCCTTACTCCTACACTTATATAGTTGTGACGACAGGATCCTTGGGGCTTCCGGACGGGCCGGAACCGGGAACCGGATGATACTATCCGGACGCCTTACCGTCTGGCCCGCAGGTTCCAGGGTCTTTTGGTCATAATCCAGCCAGGAGAAGATGCCATGGCCAAGACTTATCTCGCGCCCCTCATGTTGGTATTCGCGGTACTGAGCACGGCAGTCCAGGCAGCCGCTCCCATCACCCTCGACGTGGACCTCCGGGATGCCGGGCGGCAGCTGTTCCACGGCCACGAGGTGATCCCGGTGCAGCCGGGAGCCTTGACCCTCTACTACCCCAAATGGATACCCGGCGAGCATTCGCCCAGCGGTCCGCTGGAGAACCTGGCGGGACTCAAGATCATGGCCGACGGCAAACAGCTCGCCTGGCGCCGCGACCCCAAGGAGATGTGGTCCATCCACCTGGAGGTGCCGCAGGGGGTCTCGAGTCTCGATCTGGGTTTCGACTTCCTGTCGCCGGACGCCGGCGGCGAGTTCGGCCAGAGCGTGTCGGCGACGCCGGACATCGCAGATCTGGAGTGGAACCAGGTGCTCTGGTATCCCGCAGGCGCGGCGTCGAAGGACATCATGTTCCAACCCAGCGTGCGCCTGGCGGAAGGCTGGCACTACGCCACGGCGCTGGAGACCGCTTCCAGCGACGCCGACGGCGCGCATTTCAAGCCGGTATCCCTGGAGAACCTGGTGGACTCCCCGCTGATCGCGGGCAGCCACTTCCGTCGCGTGGACCTCTCGCCCGACAAGCTGCCTGTGCACCTGAACCTGGTGGCGGATACCGAGGAAGACCTGGACATGTCGGCGACGCAGGTCCAGGGCATGAAGAACCTGGTGAAGCAGGCCTATGCGCTGTTCGGCTCGCACCACTATGGGCACTACGATTTCCTGCTGACGCTCTCGGACAACACCGGGCACTTCGGCCTGGAACATCATCAGTCGAGCGATGACCGCAGCTTCGCTGACCTCTACATCACGCCGGAGACCTCGCTCGTGGGTTCGCACCTCCTGCCCCATGAGTACGTGCACTCCTGGAACGGCAAGTTCCGCAGGCCCGCGGGTCTCGCCACGCCGGACTTCAACAGCGTGCCGATGGAAGGCGACTTGCTGTGGGTCTACGAGGGCCTGACCGAGTACTTCGGCAACGTGCTGACCGCCCGCAGCGGCACCATCAGCGCCGACCAGTACCGGCAGCTTCTGGCACTGGACGCCGCGACCATGGACCACCGGCCGGGCCGCAGCTGGCGGCCGCTGCAGGACACCACCGACGAGGCGCAGATCCTCTACTACGCGCCGCGCCAGTGGGCTACCTGGCGGCGGGTGCAGGACTTCTATACCGAGGGCGAACTGGTGTGGCTGGACGTGGACACCAAGCTCCGGGAACTCTCCGGCGGCAAGAAATCCATGGACGACTTCGCCCACGCCTTCTACGGCATGGACGACGGCAGCTATGGGGTGCACCCTTATACCTTCGACGAATTGGTGGCGACGCTGAACCAGGTGCAGCCCTTCGACTGGGCCGCGTTCCTGCATGAACGGCTCGATTCGACCAAGGAGGGCGCTCCGCTGGAGGGCATCACTCGCGGCGGATATGCGCTGAGCTATACCGACACGCCCAGCGAGTACTTCAAGGACACGGAGAAGGTTCGCAAGAACCAGAACTTCATGTTCTCCATCGGCCTGCAGGTGGATATGAGCGAGCGCCGCCGCGGCGAGATCCAGGACGTGCTGTGGGGAAGCCCGGCTTTCAAGGCGGGCGTGGGTCCCGGCATGAAGCTGGTGGCGGTGAACGGCCGTGCTTACGATGCGGACAAGGACGTGCTGAAGGACGCCATCACCGAAGCCAAGGCCTCCAAGTCACCCATCAAGCTTCTGGTGCGGGAACAGGATACCTTTATGACCCTGGACGTGGACTACCACGGCGGCTTGAAGTATCCGGTGCTGACCCGCGAGTCCGGCAAGACGGATTACCTGGACGCCATCATCGCGGCGCACTGAAAGCGGGAGATCAGCGAGGCCCCGGGCGCGAGCCCGGGGCCTCTTTCATTTGGCACGGTGCCGGCCGCGCAGCGGCAGATCCAGCAGGCGCTCCGCCACGGCGTCGCTCTCATAGTGGGCGAGCAGGGCCTTCACCACGTCGAAGCGGGTCAGCATGCCGAGCAGACGGCGCTGACCGTCGGCGCTCACTACCGGCAGCCGGTCCAGGTTTTCCAGGGCCATGCGCGCCGCGGCCTCCTGGCCGGTCTCGTCCGGCGTGATAGCCGCAGGCCCTACATCCTTGAGCCAGGCCGCCAAGGAGCGCGCCGGGTCCTCCTTGCAGAAGCGCTGGATATCGGTGCGGGTCAACAAGCCCAGGAGCCGGCCTTCCGTATCCACCACCGGGTAGGCGCGGTAGCGCTGGGTGGCGAGGTCGAAGAAGTGGTCGCGGGCCTCGCCGGCGTTGAGCGCGCCGGAGATGCTCTCCACCTTGCTGGTCATGATGTCCTGGACGAACAGGGTGCCCAGGGGGTCCACGCCGTATTCCCGGAACACGTGCAGGCCGCGGCGCGCGACTTTCTCCGTGAGTATCGAACGCTTCATGACGATGACGCTGAAGGCGTGGGCCACCACGCAAGCCACCAACAACGGACCCAAGCTCGTCACATCGTGGGTCAGTTCCAGCGCAAACACGATGGCGGTGAGGGGCGAGCGCATGGTGCCGGCGATCATGGCGCCCATGCTGACCAGCGGCCATATCAAGGGGCTCGCGCCGGGCAGGAAGGTGCTCTCCATCACGCCCAAGCCCGCACCCATGATGAGCAGCGGCGCCAGCACGCCGCCGGAGGTGCCGGAACCGAGCGACACCGCCCAGATGACGAGCTTCACCGACAAGAGGAGCAGGGCGGTGATGACGAGATAGTGGCCGGTCAGGAGATCGCGGATGACGTCGTAGCCGACGCCGAGGGCATAGGGTTGGTAATGACCGCCGATGCCCACCACGATGCCGCCGAGGGCGGGCCACCACATCCAGTGGATGGGCAGTTTGCGGAAGAGATCCTCGCAGGCATACACGGTGACCGTGAGCAGTGCCGAGAGCATGGCCGCGAGCAGGCCGCAGGCCACCGCCGACAGGAGCCCGATGTCCGTGACCCAGGAGTCCGGCGGGACCGGGAAGAGCGCGCCGTCGCCCAGGAGATAGGGACGCAGCGCTGCGGCGACTGCCGCGGCGAGGGCCACGGGTATGAGGCTCCGGGGGCGCAACTCGAACAAAAGTAACTCCACCGACAACAGCACCGCCGCGATGGGCGTGTTGAAGGTGGCGGCCATGCCGGCGGCGGCGCCGGCCACCAAGAGGGTGCGGCGTTCGTTGGCCGTGAGCGTGAAGATCATGGCGACGATGGAACCCAGCGCGCCGCCGGTCATGATGATGGGGCCTTCAGCGCCGAAAGGACCGCCGGAGCCGATGACGATGGCCGAGGACAAGGGCTTCAGCACCGCGATCTTGGGCTGCATGATGCTCTTGCCGAAGAGGATGGCTTCCAGCGCCTCGGGGATGCCGTGGCCGCGGATGCGTTCCGAGCCGTAGCGCGCCATGACTCCGACCACGAGTCCACCCACCACCGGAGCGAACAAGGCCCAGGTGCCGAGATGGGCGTCGGCGGGGGAGACGAAACTCCAGGCGATGCGCTGGTAGTAGAAGAGGTTGGTGAAGAGCCCGATGAGGTGGAACAGGATCCAGGCCACCACCGCACCCAGCACGCCGACGCAGACGGCTATGCCTGAGATCGCGAGCAGGCGCGGTTGCGCGGCGAAATCGCGTTTTGTCTTTTCCATCATGTCTGCGATATGTCTGCGGCGTCACGCCGCCTATCGCGTCGAGAGTGCGACAAGCCCAGGGGTGGGTGCAAGGGCTTGGTCGTCACTCTCGAGGATCAGCGCTTGCTGCTCCGGGGACGCCCGAGCCAGCCGGTCTCCACCACGGACTCTTCCGTGAGGCGCCGCTGCCGCACTTCCAGGATCGGCGCGCGGCCGAGATAACCCACGAGGCGCGTGGGCCGCCGGCTGTCCACCACCGGCAGGCGCCCGACGCCGCGCCGCAGCATCTTCTCCGCGGCGTCGTGCAGGGTCTCATCCACGTAGGCGACTTCCAGCTTGCGGGTGCCCACGTCCAGGAGCGGAGTGGCGGGGTCCTCGTCGTTCTCCATGGCCCGCAGGATGTCGCCGCGGGTGATGATGCCGGCCAGCTCTCCGGTGGCATCCACCAGCGGATAGGCGTTGTGGCGCGCCACCGTGAGGTCGTGGCGCGCGAGTCGGGCGCCCAATTCACCGAAGGCCATGGCGCCGTTCAGGACCGGGGGATCCTTGTCCATGACCTCGCCCACCTGTACCTGGTGCAGCACGTCCACCTCGTATTCCAGGTGCACCTTCAGACCGCGGCGCACCAGCTTCTCGGTCATGATGGATTCCTTCTGGAAGAGCTGCGTGATGGCGTTGGCGATGACGCAGACCAGCATCAGGGGCAGCACCGCGTCATAGTCGCGGGTGATCTCGAAGGCGAAGATGATGAAGGCGAAGGTGGCACGGGAGGCGGCGGCGAACACCGCGGCCATGCCGGTGAGCGCGTAGGCGGCGGGGTCCAGGTGCACGCCGGGCAGGAGCTGGTTCACCACGAGAGCGAACACAGCGCCCAGGGCCGCGCCGCCGATGAACATGGGGGCCAAGAGGCCGCCCGACGTGCCCGATCCCAGGGATATCAGTAGCGCCCCGGTCTTGAACACCAGGATGGTGAGCAGCAGCCCCAACGTCAGGTGGTTGGTGAGGATGTCCGAGAGGGTGCCATAGCCCACGCCCAGGACCCGCGGGACAAAATATCCAATGATTCCTAGTCCCACCGCGCCGATGGCCGGCCACCACATGGGGTCCAGGGGCAGCTTCTCGAACTGGTCTTCTATCCAATATAAGGAACGGCTGACCAAGGTGGCCATGAGGCCGCAGAGCACACCCAGCAGCAGATAGAAGGGCAGGCCGCTGGCGATATCGAAGTTCGGGGTGCCCACGCTGAACATGGGGCCGGGACTGATAAGCTCGACGTGCACGGTCGTAGCAATAGTCGTGGCGATGACCAGGGGGATGAAGGAGCGGGAGCGGAATTCGAACAACAGCAGTTCGATGGCGAAGATCACGCCGGCGATGGGCGTGCTGAAGGTAGCGGCCATGCCGGCGGCAGCGCCGCAGCCCAAGAGCACCTTGCGCTCGGCTGCCGTCATATGCAGGAGTTGGCCGAAGAGCGAACCCAAGGCGCCGCCGGTCTGGATGATGGGTCCTTCCGCACCGAAGGGTCCGCCGGTGCCGATGGCGACAGCAGCGGAAAGGGGTTTCAAGATCGCGACGCGCGGCGCGATGCGGCTCTTGTTGATGATGATGGCTTCGATGGCCTCGGGGATGCCGTGGCCACGGATCTTGTCGGTGCCGTACTTGGCCATGATGCCGACGATGAGCCCGCCGAGAGCCGGCACCACGATGATCCATAACCCTAAGGGATTGCTGGTGAAGGTGGGCAGTGCGGTGGAGATCTTGTGGAAGAACACCAGGTTGCTGGTCACGGCGATGAGCGTGTATAGGGCATACGCCGCGAAACCGGCCACGAGCCCGATGATGCCCGCGAACAGGGACATCAACAGCAGGCGCAGGCCGTCGGGCCCGGCTTTGAAACGGCTGGGTCGCGCAGTGGTCTCGGCAGCAGACATCAGGGCCTCTCGATTTGGGCAGTTGAGCGGAAGCAGCAGGGCAGGTATAATATATCGCATTGCGATATAAATCAACGAGGTCCGCCGTGAGCGAAACCCAAGTGAGCGCATTCAAGGTCAGCGATGAGGACTACCTCATGCTCGCGTCGTTCCGCGCGGCGCTACGCAAGTTCCTGCGCACCAGCGAGGACATCGCCCACAACCTGGGACTCACGCCGCAACGCCACCAGGCCATGCTCGCGGTGCGCGGCTTCCCCGGCGACGAACCGCCCACCGTTGGTGCTCTCGCGGCCAAGCTGCACATCCGACACAACAGCGCCGTGGGCCTCGTGACGCGCCTCGTCAACGAAGGCTACCTGCGCCGCGAGAAGTCCAAGCTGGATCAACGTCGCCAGCACGTGCGGCTCACGCCCAAGGGCCAGGCGGTGCTCGACAAGCTCACCGAAGCCCACCGCACCGAACTGCGGCACATCGGGCCGGATATCACGCGGTTGTTGAAGGAACTGACACGGTAAAGATTATTGCCCTGCACGCTAGCGAGGACGGCGCGGTATGCGGTGCATAATTTGTTTGGAAGATAAAGAAGATTCTGAATTCAATGAAGAACATATATTCCCAGAGTCTATTGGTGGAACTCTGGTAATAGATTCTGTTTGTATCGGGTGCAATAGTCGGCTAGGGCATGAGATTGATGTACATCTAACAGATCATTTCTTTGTGCAGGGACAAAGAATGCTGCTAAATGTGCGGGGGAAATCTGGACGTCTTCCGAATCCGCTCAGGCATGGAACGCTTGTTGACTATCCCGAGCATAAAGTTATTTCAGTGCTTAACGAACTCGGAAAGCCTTTAGAGCGTCGCACCGTGACGGCAGTCAAGAAGAGCACAAATCCGGATGGTTCTGAAGGCATCTCAATTCACCTAGATAAATCGGATGCGGCAAAAATGCCGAACATCCTAAATAAAATTCTCACGCGTTCTGGTCGTCCTCCTTTATCCGATGCAGATATATTGGCTAACCAAGTTCAGCACACTATTTCTAATCCTTGGGTAAATATTCAAGCTGCGATTGATACGCGGCTTTGTCAACGATCAGTGTTAAAGATCGCCTATGAGTTAGCATGGAGATGGCTAGGTCCAGCGTATTTAAATGATGCCGTCGCTGTTTCTCTCCGTGCTTTGATATTCGATACAGGAAATTCGACTGATTGGGCTGACAAATACAAAATACGAGGAAATATTGGGTTTATAGGTGAAAAATCCCAATATCCCTTCTGGGAAGATGAGTCCAAGTCCCACATTGGGTTTTTATGGAGAGCCGGTAACTACATATCCGCCTATATCCGTATCTTTGAGGTAATCGAAGGAACAATAGGCGTTAGTGAAACACCTGATTTGTATCCAGATTTTTCGGGGATGTTTATCGCGATTGATCCACGTACTGGCAGCAGACGTGAGAGTTCCATGAACGAGGAACTGAATAGGCTGAATCGGCTAAGGGGGGAGGGAGCGGGGTGACAGGGCGAGCCGCGTAGCGGCGAGCGCCGAGGGCAGGGAGCCCGAGGCGGGGGTTTTCGGAGGTGCGAGGCAGGGATAGCCGAGCCCGAAAACTGAACCTGTCGGCCCCGAAATCAAATAGGCGCCGCAGGTCCATTTAAGGACTTAGTGTCCAAATTAACCGGGAAAGTCTTTAATTGGTCGGGGTGACAGGATTTGAACCTGCGGCCCCTACGTCCCGAACGTAGTGCTCTACCAGGCTGAGCTACACCCCGAAAACAGGCCGCGTACTATACGGTAAGCCCCCCGGCCTTTCAATCCAGGGGCCCTGAGGCCATCCGCCACGTCCCTCCCGCATTTGTCTACACTGTTTTACATAGGCCAACGGCGCCTGCCCGAAGGGCGTCCCAAAGGCGGTATCCAGTGAGCGCGACGGACATCAAGCTGGGATCCGTGAGCCGCAGCACCGGCTGGCGCTGGCAGCCTTTGTCCCTCATGAACCTGTATGCGACCGGCGGTTACCGCGGCTTCGTGCTCACGGTGCTGTGGTTCGCGATCATCTGCGTCTGCGTATGGTGGCCGCTGGCGGACAACGGCCTGGTGCCGAAGGGCGCAGGCTTCACCTGGAACCGCTGGGACGTGGTGCTTGCGGGCACGCCGCTGGTTATGCATCTGTATCTGCCCTGGGTGCTGTGCGTGTGCCTGGTGATGTGGTTGGGCTTCGAGTGGGCTGCGGTGCCCGCCTATCTCGCGACCCTGTTCAGCACCCTCTATAAGGAGATGCCCGCCGACGTGGCGGTGGTGAATGCCCTGCACAACTCCTTGGCCATGGCGGTGTACTTCCTCTTCTATTGCAACTACAAGGGCGACTACAGCCTGCGCAGCGTGCGGTCCTGGGGATGGTTCCTGCTGGCTTCCGCTTGCGCCGCGATGGTGAGCTCGCTCGGTTCCTTCATCTCCGAGTTCACCGGCACCGCCCTCGTGGGCGGTGACAGCCTGTGGCAGGCCTGGCTCGCCTGGGTACCGAATGCGGTGCTGCTGTCGCTCCTGGTCGCGCCCCTGCTGCTGGTGTTCACTCCGGGCATCGAACGCCTGAAGCGGCGCCTGGTGCCCCGCGCCATCACCCATCCCTACTCACAGCGGGAGCTGGTGCTGGCAGCCAGCATGTTCGCGCTGCTCTTGGTGCTGTTCCTGGTGGTGGACGACCAGTGGGCGCAGCGGCGCGTCTCGGCGATGCTGCAGATGCAGTTGCCGGAGGCGGTGCAACACAGCATCACCAGCCAGGCCTCTACCCAGCGCGCAGTGATCGGCGTCCTGGCTTTGCTGCTCGCCGCCATCTGCTTAGGCGGAGTGTTCTTCACCAGCCGCTGGGCGCTGCGCCTGCGGTTGCGCTTCGACAGCGAGACCCGCGAGGCGCGCAGCGCGCTGCGGCGCAGCGAAGCGAACTTCCGGCACTTCTTCGAGAACAACCCGGCGCCGATGCTGCTCTACGACCGCGACAACGGCGAGTTCGTGGACGTGAACCAGGCGGCGGTGGAACGTTACGGCTACAGCCGCACGGAGTTCCTGGAACGCACCATCTTCGACATCCGCCCGCCGGAGGACGTGCCGAAGGTGAAGGCGATCATGCGCGATCCGGAGTACCGCCGCCACGACTTCCGGCACGCGGGGGAATGGCGCCACCTCACCAAGGGCGGCGAACTCTTCTACGTGGACGTGCGGGTGAGCACACTGACCATCGACAACCGGGCCCTGAACCTGGTGCTGGTGTACGACGTGTCGCCGCGCAAGCAGGCCCAGGCGGCGGTGGAGCGGCGGGCCGGGGAGCTGCAGTCCCTGGCGGCGTCCTCGCTGCAGATCGCCGGCGCCAAGACCGTGGATGAGATCCTGCGGGCCTGCGCCGAGCGCTCCAGGGAACTGTCTGGGGCGCGCATCGCCATCGCGCGCTGCGGGCAGGATCACCTGGTCTCTTCGCTGGCAGATGAGTACGCGGGCTGGCGCGACCACGGCAGGCTGCCGGACACGGACCCCATCTGCAAGGTGCTGGTCAACAAGCGCTTCCCCCAGCGGGTGAGCGCGGAGGAGGTGAGGACCCACCGGCTCTATCCCGACTTCGTGGCCCGTCACGGCCGGCGTTCCATCGGCGCGGTGCTGGCGGTACCGCTCACCCGCAGCGACTCGGAGATCGTGGGCGCCCTGATCGTGGCGGACAAGGGCGGCGCGGATTTCGACGCGGAGGACGAGTCCATCCTGGTGCAGATGGCACAGAACGCCTCCGTCGGCATCGAGAGCGTGCTGCTGCGCGAGAAGCTGGAAGAGCACATGCAGGAGCTGGAGCTGCGCGTGACCGAGCGCACCGCGGAACTGGACGCCTTCGCCTATTCGGTGGCCCACGACCTGCGCGCGCCGCTGCGCGCCATGCATGGTTTCGCCGACGCAGTGCTCGAAGACTATGCCAGCGCCCTTGACGAAGCCGGACGGGATTTCCTGACCCGCATCATCAAGAGCGCCAAGAACATGGACGCGCTGATCCAGGACCTCCTGGCCTACAGCCGCATCGGCCGGGACAAGGTGGAGATGGAGCGGTTGGCCCTGGCCGATGCGGTGCAGGATGCGCTAGCCGACCTGCACCACGAGATCGAGTCGCGCGGCGCCAGAGTGGACGTGGCGGTGCCGCCGTTGACGGTGTGGGGCCACAAGGCCACACTTAAGCAAGTGGTCGCGAACCTGGTGAGCAATGCGCTCAAGTTCACGGCGCCGGGAGTGATACCCGAGATCCGGATCTGGGCGGTGGCGAGGCAGGGCAAGGTGGAACTCTGCGTGCGCGATAACGGCATCGGCATCGCCCCGGAACACCGGGAACGGATCTTCAACGTATTCGAGAGGCTGCACGGCTCCGAGACCTATCCCGGCACCGGCATCGGCCTCTCCATAGTCAAGAAGGGGCTGGCCAGCATGCAGGGCGAGATCAGCGTCGAGTCCGAGGGCAGGGGCAGCACCTTCCACGCAAAATTCAAGGAGTACCGGGATGGCTGACATGGGCAACATCAGCAAGACCACGATCCTGCTCGCCGAGGACGACGAGAACGACGTGATGCTGATCAAGCGCGCGTTCAGCAAGTCGCACGTGGTGAATCCCATCGCCTGCGTCCGGAACGGCGAGGAGGCGGTGGCCTACCTCTCCGGCGAGGGCCAATACGCGGACCGGCTGCGCCACCCGCTGCCTTTCATGATGCTGCTGGACCTGAAGCTGCCGCGGCTTTCGGGCCACGAGGTGTTGAGCTGGCTGCGGGCCCAGAATGGGCTGCGGCGCCTGCCGGTGGTGGTGCTGACCTCGTCGCGGGAGCCCGCCGACATCAACAAGGCATACGAATTGGGGGCGAACTCCTACCTGGTGAAACCGGTGGTGTTCGAGGAGTTCAGCGCGCTCCTGAAGCAACTGCAGGTCTACTGGCTGATGTTGAGCGAGCATCCGGAGTTGCATTGACTTGAGCGGGATCGGAAGAGGGCCGATGATCGAGGACGAGACAGGGGTGGGGCAGGCGGTAGCGGCCGGCATCGGCGGCCCGCGCGTGTTGCTCGTGGACGACAACCCGGATGACCGGGCGCTGGTCGAACGCGAGCTGCGCAAGGAGTATCCCGACGCCCAGACCTTCCAGGTGAGCTCGCCGGGCCAGCTGGAGGCTGCCATCGCGCAGCCGGGCCTGGATCTCGTGATCACCGACTTCAACCTGCGCTGGTCCACCGGCCTCGAGGTTCTGAAGCGCATCCGCGCCCGCGACCCGAACCTGCCGGTGATCATGTTCACCGGTACCGGTACTGAAGAAGTCGCGGTGGAGGCGATGCGCCTCGGACTTGCGGACTATGTCACCAAGTCGCCCAAGCACATGCCGCGGCTGCGCCGCTCGGTGAAGGCGGCGCTCTCGGCCGCCACCCACGCGCGTGCCCGGGAGCAGGCTGAGACCCTGCTGGCCGACGCGCTCGGCTACATCGAGGATGGCTTCATCATCTTCGACGCGGACGACCGCGTGCTGGTGTGCAACGAGCAGCTGAAGCGCATGTACCCGCACCTGGCGCCGCTCTTGGTGCTGGGCACGCCGTTCGAGGACATGCTGCGCTCGGCCCTGAAGGACGGGAAGATCGATACCGAGGGAGGCGATGCCGAAGGCTGGATCCGCGAGCGCCTGGAGGCGCACCGGCGCGGCACCGGCAGCCTGGAGCAACGCCTGCCGGACGGGCGCTGGGTGCTCATCAAGGAACGTCGCAGCAGCGACGGCGGCTACATCAACGTCTACACGGATGTCACCGAACTCAAGCAGCGCGAGCTGGAGCTGGAGCGGCTGCTGTCGGAGCACACCATGCTGGCGGCGGCGGTGACCCAGTCGACCTCCGGCGTGCTGGTGAGCTCCGCCGAACCCCACGGCGACGTGTATCCCATCATCTACGTGAACCCCGCGTTCGAGCGCATCACGGGTTACCTCTTCGAGGACGTGCGGGGCAGGGACTGTCGCTTCCTGGAGGAGACCGACACCTCGGAAGAGACGCGCCAGAAGATCCACCGCGCCATGGACCAGCGCAAGCCGGTGCAGGTGGAGATCACCAACTTCCGCAAGGACGGCACGCGCTTCTGGAGCGAGCTGTCCATGAGCCCGGTGTTCGACGAGCAGGGGCAGCTCAAGTTCTTCGTCGGTCTGCTCACCGACATCAGCGAACGGGTGAAGACCCGCGACGTGCTGGAAGAGCGCACCGCGATGCTCGGCGAAGCCGAGCACCTGGCGCACCTCGGCCATTGGCGCTGGGACATCGGCAGCGGCAAGCTGTGGTGGTCCGATGAGATCTACCGCATCCGCGGCCTGGATCCGCGCAAGGTGGACCCGGACTTCGCCATGACGGTCAGCACCTACCATCCGGACGACCAGCCTTACGTGGAGAAGTTCGTGCGCCACGCGGCCACCACCCACGAGAGCGTGGAGTTCGAGGCGCGCGTGGTGCGTCCCGACGGACAGATCCGCCACGTGCGGGTGAAGGGCCAGTACAGCCCGCCGGCCCCGGATGCCGGCGAATCGGTGTTCGGCATCTTCCAGGACATCACGGCGCAGAAGGAGAGCGAGGCGGCCTTGCGGCGCAGCGAGCGCCAGTACCGGCGGCTCATGGAGGCGGTGCCCCACGGCATCAAGGAGATCGCCCTGGACGGCACCATCACCTATGCGAACCAGGCGCACCACGAGATGCTGGGCTACCTGCCCGGCGGCCTGGTGGGCAAGAAGGTATTCGACATCATCGCCGACGCGCCGCAGCGGGCCGAGGCGGAGATGCGCTTCCGCCGCCTGGTGACCGGCGAACGGCCCAGCAGCTCCTTCACCACCCGCTACCTGACCGCGGACGGGCGCAGCATCGACGTGCAGGTGGACGCGGTGATCAGCCGCAACGAGGGCGGCGCCATCAACGGCGTGATCTCGGTGACCACCGACATCACGGAGCGGGTGCAGAGTGAGAAGCGGCTGCGCTACCTGGCCTTCTACGACCCGCTGACCGGTCTCGGTAACAGAGTGTTGTTGACAGAACAGCTGGCGGACCAGTTCCGCTACGCCGGCGAGCACCGCAAGGTGGCGGTGGCGCTGTTCAACGTGGACGGTTTCAAGATCATCAACGACGTCTTGGGCCACGATGCCGGCGACAGCGTGCTGCGCGAGTTCGGCACGCGTCTGGCGGCGGCCTTCGGCGGCTCGGAGGGCGTGGCGCGGCTCGCGGCGGACGAGTTTGCGGCGGTGATCATGGGCGATGGCAACCGCGAGGCGTTACGCCATCAGCTCGAAGACGTGAAACGGACCCTGGAGGCGCCCTTGCAGCTGCCGGCGAGCCGCCTGGACCTCAGGGTCAGCGTGGGCGCCGCCATGGCGCCCCAGGACGGCGAGACCGCGGAGGCGCTGCTGCGCAACGCCGATAACGCGCTACTGGAAGTGAAGCGCCAGGACCCGGGTGCACTGCGCTTCTACAATGCGGACATGAAAGCCCTGGCGGAGGAATACCTGACCCTGCGCGGCAACCTGCGCCGCGCCACCACCCAGGGCGAGATCTATCTCGAGTACCAGCCGCAGGTGGAGCTGATCGGCGGCAGGGTGGCGGGCCTCGAGGCCTTGGCGCGCTGGCGCACCGCCGACGGCACGCTGATCTCGCCCACCAAGTTCATCCCCATCGCCGAGCAGAGCGGCGAGATCCTGATGCTGGGCAGCTGGCTCCTGGAAGCGGCCTGCCGCCAGGCGGTGTCCTGGCAGAACTTAGGGATCTCGCTCACGCCGCTGACGGTGAACGTATCGCCGCGCCAGTTTCTGCAGGACGACATGGTGGAGACGGTGCGCGGCATCCTGGATCGCACCGGCCTCGATCCCAACCTGCTGCAGCTGGAACTGACCGAGACGGCGCTCATGACCGATAGCCCCGGCATCCTGCAGCGCATGGATGACCTGGCGGATATCGGCGTGGGCTTCTCGCTGGACGACTTCGGCACGGGCTATTCGTCCTTGAGTTATCTGAATCGCTTCCCGATCCGCATCATCAAGGTGGACAAGAGCTTCATCGCCGGCATCCCCGACGATCCGCGCCAGGCGGCGATCGTGAACGCGGTGATCGCAATGGGCCATGAGCTCGGTATCAAGGTGGTGGCGGAGGGCGTGGAGGCGGCGCGGCAGGGCGAGTTCCTGCGGGAGGCCGGCTGCGACCTGGCGCAGGGCTTCTTCTACAGTCATCCGCTGGGCGCGGACGCCTGTGCCGACATCCTGAGGGTGGGTAGCGTGCCCATGGCGCGGCGGCGCAACTAGATGCTGGTGATGCCGCCGGGGTCCAGCCGCATCTCATCGGACTGGACTGTGTTCTACAAGCACATCTTCACGCCATTCTGGTTCTGCCTGATGGCTTCGATGTTCGTCACCCTCGTCATTGCCAGCAGGAGTCCGCCAGGAGTGCCGATGCCGGTGTTCCTGGCACCCGTGCTGATGATGGTGCTGGGGTATTTCTTGTTCAAGAAATTGCTGTCAGACCTCATGGATGAAGTCTGGGATAACGGCAACGAATTGATCGTGATCAACGACGGGCACGCTGAACATGTGCCGTTTTCCAACATCATGAACGTGAACTATTCCGGGTTCACCAACCCCAAGCGAGTGACGTTGAAGTTGCGGCATGCGGGACGTTGGGGAGAGCTGATCACCTTCATGCCAGCCATATCCCTGTTCTGGATGGTCAACATGACCACATCACCACTGGTGGAGGATCTGATCCGCCGCGCGGATGCGGCCCGGCCGAAGGCTTAGGAACGGCGGGCGACGGCGAACTCGGCGAGTTCCGCGAGCGCCTCGCGATAGACGCTAGCGGGCAATACCTTCAACGATTCACGGGCCTTGACGCTTTCGGCGAGCGCGCGCTCGCGGGTGTAGTCGAGGGCGCCGCTGGTGCTGACGAGACGCACGATCTCCTGCACGTGTTCCAGGCCCCCATGTTCCACCGCGTCCCGCAACATGGCCCGGTCCTTGCCGGTGGCGTGCTGCAGGGCATGGATCAGGGGCAGGGTGGGTTTGCCTTCGGCGAGGTCGTCGCCCACGTTCTTGCCCATCTCCTCTGCCGTGGCGCTGTAGTCCAGGGCATCGTCTATGAGCTGGAAGGCGACGCCGAGATGACGGCCATAGGCGGCGAGTGCCTGCTCCTCGCCAGCGGGGCGCTTGGCGATGACGGCGCCGAGGCGGGCCCCGGCCTCGAAGAGCGTGGCAGTCTTGCGGTGGATGACTTCGGTGTAGCGGGCTTCGGTGGTGTCCGGGTCATGGCAGTTCAGGAGCTGCATGACCTCGCCCTCGGCGATGCGGTTGGTGGCGTCCGCCATCACCTGCATGACCCGCATCTCATCTACCTTGACCATCATCTGGAAGGCGCGGGAATAGAGGAAATCGCCGGTGAGGACGCTGGCGGGGTTGCCCCAGACGGCATTGGCGGTGTCCCGGCCGCGGCGCAGCTCCGAGCCATCCACCACGTCGTCATGGAGCAGGGTGGCGGTATGGATGAATTCGATGATGGCAGCCAGCTCGACATGCCGGCTGCCGGTGACCCCGCAGGCCCGGGCCGCCAGGAGCACCACCAGGGGGCGCAGGCGCTTGCCGCCGGCTGCCACCAGGTACTCCCCCAGCTGGTTGATGAGGGCCACGTCGGACTTGAGTTCCTCACGGACCCGCTGGTCGGCCGCAGATAGGTCGTCTTTCACCAGGGCGCGCAGGGCGTCCAGGCTGGGGGTATCCGCCGGGGGGGCCTGATAGATAGTGGGGGCTCTGACCATGGGGACCGGGAGGGGCGGCGGGAAAGGCCGCAGGAAGGGCGATGCTAGGGGGGGGCGAAAATTGTGTCAAGCCAAGGCCTTACGGTTTGACCGGGGGGCCGTAACCCCTTAAAATGCGCGCCCTTTGACGCTGTTTTTGACGGTTTTTTGGAGACCCCCATGTACGCTGTTATCGAGACCGGAGGCAAGCAGTATCGCGTTGCCCAGGGCGACGTGATCCAGGTGGAACTGCTCGATGCCGAGGCCGGCAGCGACGTGTCTTTCGACCAGGTCCTGATGCTGGGCAAGGACGGCGAGGCCCCCAAGCTGGGCACCCCGTTCATCTCCGGCGGCAAGGTCACCGGCAAGGTCAGGCGCGACGGCCGCACCGACAAGGTGTTCACCTTCAAGCTGCGCCGCCGCAAGAACTATCGCCGCCGCGCCGGCCACCGCCAGCATTTCACCGAAGTCGAGATCACCGGGATCTCCGGCTAAGCATTCCTGAGGATATAGACCATGGCACACAAAAAAGCAGGCGGCAGTACCCGTAACGGCCGAGACTCCGAATCCAAGCGCCTGGGCGTAAAGCTCTATGGCGGCCAGGCGGTCGTCGCCGGCAACATCATCATCCGTCAGCGCGGCACCGAGTACCGGGCCGGCAGCAACGTGAAGATGGGCCGCGACCACACCCTGTTCGCGGTGGCCGACGGCCACATCAAGTTCGAAGAGAAGGGCAAGCCGGTGCGCCGTTACGTGAACGTGATCGCCGCCGAGGCCGCTCCGACCAAGTAAGCCTCTGATAGAGATGAGTTAGAAAGGCCCCGGTCTTCCGGGGCCTTTTTGTTTCAGCCAGGACTAAGCTAAAGCCATGAAGTTCGTAGACGAAGCCACCATCAAAGTGATCGCCGGTAACGGCGGCAACGGCGTCGTCAGCTTCCGCCGCGAGAAGTTCATCCCCATGGGCGGCCCGGACGGCGGCGACGGCGGGGATGGCGGCAGCATCTTCCTGGAAGCGACCCAGGGCCTGAACACCCTGGCGGACTTCCGCAACACCCGCACCTATGAGGCCCAGCACGGCGAGAAAGGCCAGAGCCGGGACATGACCGGACGGGGCGGCGAGGACATGACGGTGCCGGTGCCCATCGGCACCCTGGTGTATGACGCGGATACCAATGAGCAGCTGGGCGACCTGGTGAAGCTCGGCGAGCGGCTGAAGGTGGCCCAGGGCGGCTTCCATGGCCTGGGCAATGCGCGCTTCAAGAGCAGCGTGAACCGGGCACCGCGCCAGACGAGCCCCGGTTCTCCCGGCGAGCGCCGCGTCCTGAAGCTGGAATTGAAGGTACTGGCGGACGTGGGCCTGCTGGGCCTGCCGAATGCCGGTAAGTCCACGCTGATCCGGGCAGTCTCGGCGGCTCGCCCCAAAGTGGCGGACTACCCCTTCACCACCCTGCATCCCAACCTGGGGGTGGTGTCCGTGGGTCAGCACCGCAGCTTCGTGATGGCGGACGTGCCGGGTCTGATCGAGGGGGCCGCGGAAGGCGCGGGATTGGGGATACGCTTCCTGAAGCACCTGCAGCGCACGCGGCTCTTGCTGCATCTCGTGGATGTGGCACCCTACGAGGGCAGCGGCGATCCGGTGGTGGATGCTAAATCGATCATAAGAGAATTGGAGAAGTTCAGCCCGGAGCTGGCGGAGCGGGAGCGCTGGCTAGTGCTGAATAAACTTGACCTGGTGCCCGAAGACGAGCGGGACGAGCGCTGCAGGGGCATCGTGAAGGGCCTGAAGTGGAAGGGGCCCGTGTTCCGGATCTCGGGGATATCCGGGGATGGCACCCAGGAGCTGTGCCAGAAGATCATGGGGCGGCTGGAGGAGATCGGCGTGGCGGCGCCGCTGTTCCCGGATGAGCCACCCGATGCCCTGAGGGGCGAGGAAGAATAGAAATGGAAAAGCCGGCTAAGAGCCGGCTTTTTCCTATCCCGAAGGAGAGAAGGCTTTAGGCCTTCATGGCCTTGATGTGGGCGTTCAGGCGGCTCTTGTGGCGAGCGGCCTTGTTGCGGTGCAGCAGGCCCTTGTCGGCCATGCGGTCGATGACCGGCACGGCTTCCTTGTAGGCGGTCTCGGCCTCGGCCTTCTTGCCTTCGCCGATGGCCTTCACGACCTTCTTGATGTAGCTGCGCACCATGGAACGCATGGTGGCGTTGTGGTCGCGGGATACGATCGCCTGGCGGGCGCGCTTCTTAGCTTGCTTGGTATTGGCCAAAGTACTGCTCCTGGAACCTGATATGGACGTGGGACCCGCCGAGCGGCCCCGAAAGGGTGCGTACTATACGGATTTCGGGCGAATTTCGCAACGAAAACGCGGCTAAGCCACTGCTTGGGCTACCTTTTCGACCCTGCGCCATGGCCTGCCGGGGCCCAAGGCCGGTATCATGGCGCCGTAGCGCCTCTAAGTCCCTGGGATCCTCAAGCCATGTCCCGCCAGCTCTTCAAGGCCACCTCCTTGGTCGGAGGGATGACCTTAATCTCCCGCATCCTGGGCTTCGCCCGGGACGTGGTGCTGGCCCGCTATTTCGGCGCCGGCATGGCCATGGACGCCTTCACCATGGCCAGCAAGATCCCCAACTTCGGCCGCCGCACCTTCGGCGAGGGGGCTTTCTCCCTGGCCTTCGTGCCGGTGCTTTCCGAGTACAAGGTCACCCGCAAGCACGAGGAAGTGAAGCTGCTCACCGATCAGGTGGCGGGGAGCCTGGGACTCGCCTTGTTCATCGTGACCGCCATCGGCGTCATCGGCGCCCCGGTGGTGATGTGGATCTTCGCGCCCGGCTTCAGCAACTTCCCGGACAAATACGACCTCTCGGTGCGGATGCTGCGCTGGACCTTTCCGTACCTGATGTTCATCTCCCTCACCGCCATGGCGGGGGGCATCCTCAACACCTATAGCCGCTTCTGGGTGCAGTCGTTCACGCCGGTGTTGCTGAACATCTGCATGATCCTGGCGGTGGTCTATCTCTCGCCGCACCTGGCGGAGCCGGGCATGGCCTTGGCTTTGGGCATGTTCGCGGCGGGGATCATCCAGCTCGCTTTCCAATTGCCGTTCCTTGCGCAGATCGGACTCCTGCCGCGGCCGCGTTTCGGCGAGAAGAGCGAAGCGGTGACCCGCATCCTGAAGCTGATGCTGCCGACGGTGTTCAGCTCTTCCGTGGCGCAGGTGAACCTGCTGGTGGATTCGCTGATCGCATCGTTCCTGGCCACGGGCAGCGTGAGCTGGCTCTACTACGCGGACCGGATGATGGAGTTCCCGCTCGGCATATTCTCCATCGCGCTCGGTACGGTGTTGCTCACCACCCTGGCTCAGCACCACGCACTGAAGAACACGGTGGGATTCTCGGCGACCCTGGACTGGGCATTCCGCATCACTACTGTGATAGTGCTGCCGGCAGCCATGGGCCTGCTGGTGTTCTCCGGCCCGCTCATCACCACGCTGTTCAACTACGGTGCGTTCAGCGCCAATGACACGCTGATGGTGACCTGGGCCCTGACTACTTACTCGATGGGGCTCCTGAGCTTCACCATGGTGAAGGTGCTGCTGCCCGCTTACTACGCGCGCCACGACAGCCGGACACCGTTTCGCACCGCGATAGTGGCGGTGGGGGCGAACCTGTTCTTCAACCTGATCATCACCATCCCCTGGGCCCGGGCCGGCTGGATCGCGCCCCACGCAGGCCTGGCGCTGTCGACATCCCTCGCTTCCTTCGTGAACGCGGGGCAGCTCTACCATGGCTTGCGTAAGTCCGGGGCCTACGCCCCCACCAGCGGTTGGAAGAAACTCCTGGTCCGGGTGCTGATCGCGAACGCCGTGATGGGCGGGATGCTGCTGTTCTTCAGCGGCCATCTTGCACTGTGGGAGGCGCGGAGCGCCCTGCATCGGATGCTGTGGCTGGCGGGTTGGATCGGCGCGGCCTTCGCGGTGTACTTCGGCGCGCTCTTCGCCTTGGGATTCCGCATCAACGACCTGCGGGTGAAGGGTACGCACCTGCCCGGCAGCGGCGCGACGCCGGTATGACATGGAACTGATACGGGGGCTTGCTGAGGTAAAGCCCCGCCACCGGGGCACGGTGGCGAGCATCGGCAACTTCGACGGCGTGCACCTGGGACACCAGGCGGTGTTGCGGGACCTGAAGGCGCGGGCGCAGAAATTAGGAACGCCGACCACGGCGATCCTGTTCGAGCCGCAGCCCCAGGAGTACTTCGCGCCCGAGAAGGCGCCGGTGCGCCTGACCCGGTTCATGGAAAAATGGCCGCTGTTGCAGGCGGCCGGCGTGGACCAGGTGCTGTGCCTGAGGTTTGGGCGGGTGTTGGCGGAGACTTCCGCGGAGGACTTCGTCCGGAAGATATTGGTGGATGGCCTGGGTGTGAAGCATCTGACCGTCGGCGATGACTTCCGCTTCGGCAAGGACCGGCGCGGCGACTTCGGGCTCCTGAGACAGGCGGGTGCCGACGCGGGTTTCGAGGTGGCGGACACGGCTTCTTTGGTGTCGGACGGCGGGCGGGTGAGCAGCACCCGCATCCGCGGACACCTTATAGAAGGTGAATTGGAAGAAGCAGGGCGGCTCCTGGGCCGGCCCTTCAGTCTCATGGGCCGGGTGATGCACGGCGAGCGGCTGGGCCGGGACCTGGGATTTCCGACCGTGAACATTGCCCTGAAGCGCCGGATGCCGCCTGTGAGCGGCATCTTCGCGGCCTGGGTGCAGGGAGCTGCGGCGACGCCGACGCCGGCGGCAGCGTATATAGGCAAGCGCTCGGCGGCGGGCGGCGTTAGTTGGGTGGTGGAGGCGCATCTCCTCGGATTTTCCGGCGACCTCTATGGCCGTCGCATCCGGGTGGAACTGCTGCACCGCCTGCGTGAGGACCGGCACTTTGATAGTCTGGACGCCCTGCGCGCCCAGATGCATTCGGACGTGGAAGCCGCGCGTACGTGGCTGGATAAAGCAAGAAAACACTGATGGACAAGCAAGACAACAACGCCCCGGACTACAAGAGCACCCTCAACCTGCCCCGCACGGACTTCCCCATGAAGGCCAACCTGCCGGGGCGGGAGCCGGAGTGGCTGAAACGCTGGGCGGACGAAGACCTGTACGGGAAAATCCGCAAGGCCCGCGCGGGCAAGCCACGCTACATCCTGCAGGACGGGCCGCCCTACGCCAACGGCGACATCCACCTGGGTCACGCGGTGAACAAGGTGCTGAAGGACGTGGTGCTGAAGTCCCGCTCCATGGCGGGATTCGATGCCCCCTACGTGCCGGGCTGGGATTGCCACGGCCTGCCCATCGAGCTCCAGGTGGAGAAGAAGGTGGGCAAGGCGGGGCAGAAGGTGGATGCCAAGGCCTTCCGCGCCGCCTGTCGCGAATACGCGAAGGAGCAGGTGTCGCGCCAGCGGGAAGACTTCAAGCGTCTGGGCATCCTGGGCTCCTGGGACGAGCCGTATCTGACCATGAACTTCCAATACGAGGCGGACCAGCTCAGGGCGCTCTCGGAAGTGATCAGGCGCGGATACCTATATAAAGGTCTGAAGCCGGTCTACTGGTGCCTAGACTGCGGCTCGGCGTTGGCCGAGGCCGAGGTGGAATACGAGGACAAGACCTCGCCGGCCATCGACGTGCGCTTCCCGGTGGTGGACGCGGTGGCCTTCAACAAGGCGCTCGGCAGCCAGGGCGGCACGGGGCCGCTGGCGGTGGCCATCTGGACCACGACTCCCTGGACCTTGCCGGCGAACCAGGCGGTGGCGTTGGGCGCCGAGATCCCCTATGCGCTGATCGAGTTCGAGAAGGACATCGGCACCGAGCGGGTGCTGGTGGCGGAACCTCTGGCGGACGCGCTGATCAAGCGCTGGGCCGCGCCGGGCTACAAGGTGGTGGGCCGGGCACTCGGCAAGGACCTGGAAGGCCTCAGGGTCAAACATCCTTTCTACGAGCGGGAAGTGCCGCTGGTGCTGGGCGAGCACGTGACCCTGGATGCAGGCACCGGCGCGGTGCACACGGCGCCGGGCCACGGCATCGAGGACTTCGGTCTCGGCATCCAGTACAAACTCAAGATCGACAATCCGGTGGACGGCCACGGCGTATACCTGCCGAACACGCCGATCTTCGCCGGCGAGCATGTGTTCAAGGCCAATGACCACATCGTGCAGGTGCTGCGCGACCACGGCATGCTGCTGCACCACGAGCCGTTCCGCCACAGCTATCCCCATTGCTGGCGCCACAAGACGCCGGTGATCTTCCGCGCCACGCCCCAGTGGTTCATCGGCATGGACCAGAACGGCCTGCGCGCCAAGGCGATGCAGGAGATCAAGGCCGTCAAATGGATCCCCGACTGGGGCCAGAACCGCATCGAGGCCATGGTGGGGAACCGCCCGGACTGGTGCATCTCGCGCCAGCGCACCTGGGGCGTGCCCATCGCGCTGTTTGTCCACAAAGTCACCGGTGAATTGCATCCGCGCACCGCGGAACTCCTGGAGACCGTGGCCAAGGGCGTGGAGCAGGAAGGCGTGGACTTCTGGTTCAGCCGCGAGGCCAAGGACTTCCTTGGTCCTGAGGCCGGCGACTACGACAAGGTCAAGGACATCCTGGACGTGTGGTTCGATTCCGGCGTGGTGCATTACTGCGTGGGCGAGAAGCGCCTCGGGATCGGCGAGAAGGACCGGGCCGACATCTACCTGGAAGGCTCGGATCAGCACCGCGGCTGGTTCCAGTCATCACTGCTCACTTCCGTGGCGATCCGCGACAAGGCGCCCTACAAGGATGTGCTTACTCATGGATTCACGGTCGATGAACAAGGCCGCAAGATGTCCAAATCCATCGGCAACATCATCGTGCCGCAGAAGGTGATCGGCTCCCTGGGAGCCGACGTGCTGCGCCTGTGGGTGGCCTCCACCGACTACAGCGGCGAGCTCACGGTCTCCGACAACATCCTGAAGCACAACGCCGAGGCCTACCGGAAGATGCGCAATACCACGCGCTACCTCCTGGCGAACCTCTATGACTTCGATCCGGCGGCGAACGCGCTGCCGCCCGCCAAGATGCTGGCGCTGGACCTGTGGCTGGTGGAGCGGGCACGGCAGCTGCAGGCCGAGATCCAACAGGCCTACCTGGATTACCAGTTCCACCTCATCTACCAGAAGCTCTACAGCTTCTGCGTGGTGGACCTGTCCAGTTTCTACCTGGATGTGATCAAGGATCGGGAATACACGACGCAGGCGGACAGCGTGGCGCGCCGCTCCTGCCAGACGGCCCTGCACCAGGTGGCGGAAGCCATGGTGCGCTGGCTCGCGCCGATCTTAAGCTTCACGGCGGAGGAGATATGGCATTTCCTGCCCGGCAAGCGCGAGGAATCGGTGTTCCTCACCACCTGGTATACGTTGCCCGAGGGCGGCAAGACCGACATGGGACTCTGGCTACGGGTGCTCTCGGTGCGCGAGGCGGTGCGCAAGGAACTGGAGAAGCTACGCGTCGAAGGCAAGATCGGTTCTTCCCTCGATGCGGAAGTGGATCTCTATTGCGCGCCTGAACTTGCGAAGGCCTTGAGTGGATTAGGCGAGGAACTGCGTTTCGCGCTCATCACTTCCTATGCAAGGGTGCACGGCGAGGACAAGAAGCCGGCGGATGCCGTGGCGGATCCGGAAGTGCCGGGTCTGTGGGTGAACGCCACGGCCTCGGAACACACGAAGTGCGTCCGTTGCTGGCATCATCGCGCGGACGTGGGTCAGGATAAGAATCATCCAGAGTTATGCGCCCGTTGCGTCAGCAATGTGACTGGTTCCGGCGAAGTACGGAAATACGCCTGATGCAATTCCCTGGGAAATCTGCCTGGCTTGGGTTGTCCGTGACCGTCATCGTCTGCGACCAACTGAGCAAATGGTTCGTGGCGTCGCACATGCACGTCTACGAGACGATCTATGTGCTGCCGGTGTTCAACCTCGCGCTGCTGCATAACACCGGCGCTGCTTTCAGCATGCTGGCCGGACAGCCGGGCTGGCAGCGCTGGTTCTTCGTGGCGCTGGCCGTAGTGATCGCGGCTTTGATCGTGGTGTGGCTGTGGCGCATGCCGGCCAGCGCAGGCCATTGGGTGGCGGCGGGTCTGGCGCTCGTGGCAGGCGGCGCGGTGGGTAATGTCTGGGACCGGCTGGCGCAGGGCTATGTGGTGGACTTTCTACAGTTCCATTGGGCGGGCTGGTTCTTCCCGGCCTTCAACGTGGCGGATTCCGCCATCACGGTGGGGGCCATCATGCTCATCCTGGACGGTGTGTTCCTGCAGCGACGCTTAAGAGCGGTAAAATAGCTTCCTTGGAAATCCTACTCGCCAATCCCCGGGGCTTCTGTGCCGGAGTCGACCGCGCCATCGAGATCGTGGAGCGGGCCATCGAACTCTATGGCGCGCCCATCCATGTGCGCCACGAGGTGGTGCACAACCGCCACGTAGTGGAGAGGCTGCGCGCCCTGGGTGCGGTATTCGTGGATGAACTGGATCAGGTGCCGGACGGCGGCATCGTGATCTTCAGTGCCCACGGCGTGTCCAAGGCGGTGCAGAACGAAGCGCAGCGCCGCGGCTTGCGTGTGTTCGATGCCACCTGTCCGCTGGTGACCAAGGTGCACATGGAGGTGAGCCGCTACGCCCGGGACGGGCTCGACGTGGTGCTGATCGGCCACGCGGGACATCCGGAGGTGGAAGGCACCATGGGCCAGTTCGATGCGGGCTTCGGCGGTACCATCCAGCTCGTGGAGACGCCGGCGGACGTGGAGGAGCTCAAGCTCCGCGATGCCGACCGCAGCGCGTTCGTGACCCAGACGACCCTCTCCATGGACGACACGGCGTGGGTGATCGACGCCCTGCGGGCGCGCTTCCCGGCGATCCACGGACCGCGCAAGGACGACATCTGCTATGCGACCCAGAATCGCCAGGACGCGGTGCGGCGCCTGGCGCGCCGCTGCCAGGTGATGCTGGTGGTGGGTTCGCGCAACAGCTCGAACTCCAACCGGCTGCGGGAACTCGCTGAGAGCGAGGGCGCCGCGGCCTATCTGATAGACGGTCCAGATGACATGCAGAAAGGCTGGTTCGAGGGCAAGCAGGCGGTGGCGGTGACCGCCGGTGCCTCGGCACCTGAGGTGCTGGTGCAGCAGGTGGTGGAACGCCTCAAGCAGTGGGGCGGCCATGCGGCTCGGGAGACCGAGGGCATCCCGGAGAACGTGGAATTCGCGCTGCCCAAGGTGTTGCGGCAAGTCAGCCGGCCCTGAATCCTGCACAAATACCGGTCCCCGCGCCGACGATCCAAAGATGTCTCGGGTTTTCTATATAATTTCTCCGGGGATCAACTTGGGGATGCGGTCTCAATGACGCGCAAGCAGGACGTCATCGTCGTCGGTGCCGGAGTGGTGGGCCTGTTGGCCGCCCGCGAGCTGAACCGCGCCGGTTTCTCCGTGACCGTTGTGGAGCGTGGCCTGACCGGCCGAGAGGCTTCACGCGCCGCGGCCGGAATCCTCTCGACCCTGTTCCCCTGGCGTTCACCGAAGCCCCTGGCCTTGCTCTCACGCTGGAGCCAGTCTTCCTACGCGATGCTGGCGGACGACGTGCGCCGTGCCAGCGGCATCGACCCCGAATGGACGCCGAGCGGCCTGCTGTGCTTCGACCTCAGGGAGCGCGAAGCGGCCCAGGCCTGGGCCCAGACCACCGGGCGCGCCATCGACTTCCTGGAAGCCCACGAGGTGCGGCGCCAGGAGCCGGCGCTGGCGGACCACGCGCGGCCGGCGATCTTCCTGCCTGGCATCGCGCACCTGCACATCTCCCGCTTCCTGCGCGCCTTGCGCGAGGCGATGCTGAACGAGGGCATCCCCATCAAGGAGGACACGGCGGTCACGGGATTGGTGGAGAAGGGCGGCAGGATACAGGGCGTGCGCACCGAGAACGGCGAGCTGCACGCGGAGCACGTGGTCATCGCGGCGGGCGCCTGGAGCGGCGGCCTGGGCGAGACGTTGGGAATACGCATCCCCGTGGAACCGGTGCGCGGCCAGATGATCCAGTTCCGCGGGCCGCCGGGACTCCTGGGGCGCGTGCTGTGTGAGGGCGAGCACTATCTCCTGGCGCGGCGCGGCGGCGAGATACTGGTGGGCAGCACCCGCGAGCACGTGGGATTCGACAAGGACATCACCGCCGAGGCGCGGGAAGAACTGACGCGGGTGGCGGCGGACCTCCTGCCGGTGCTCAAGGGCGCGAGCCCGGCGCGGCAGTGGAGCGGCATCCGCCCCGGTTCGCCCGAAGGCGTGCCTTTCATCGGTCCGCATCCGAAAGTACAGGGACTCTGGTTCAACACCGGCCATTATGCGAACGGCGTGACGCTGGCGCCGGGCTCTGCGCGACTGCTCGCGGATCTGATGGCAGGACGTACGCCCATCCTCGATCCGGTTCCGTACCGCCCCGATCGCTGAGTGCGTGGACCTGTGTATTTTTTGAGCATATAATTGCATCCATGTCCGATACGCATCGCCCCCTGAACGGTCCGGCCCTCGAAGGTCATCTCAAGAAGCACGGTGTGATCCCCACGCCGCAGCGGCTGGAGATCGCGGAAGTGCTGTTCCGCCGTCCGCAGCACATGTCTGCGGACCAGATCATGGCGGCGGTGAATCGCGGCGACAGCCCGAAGGTCTCCAAAGCCACGGTGTACAACACGCTCAAGCTCTTCTCGGACAAGGGCCTGGTGCGGGAAGTGATCGTGGATCCGGCACGGGTCTTCTACGACTCCACCACCGGCTCCCACCACCACATCTACAATGTGGACAGCGGCGAGCTGCAGGACATCCCGTCCCACGAGGTGGCTTTCTCCAAGCTGCCCCAGCTGCCGGAAGGGATGCAGCCGGACGGCATCGAAGTCATCATGCGGGTGCGCAAGCGCCGGGATTGACCGGGGGTGGTAGGCTTCCGCTGCCTTCCCTTATAATTCGCCTCCTGTTTAAGTGTGCCGAAGTAGCTCAGTTGGGCTCGCGGTGCAGCCGCGAGCGGTTCGCCAGGGTGGCGAAGCGGGTAGCGGCAGGTTCTGCATAGTCTCGCCAGGGACGGCAGGGCCAAGATTAAAAAAGTGCCGACGTAGCTCAGTTGGTAGAGCAACGCATTCGTAATGCGTGGGTCGGGGGTTCGATTCCCTCTGTCGGCACCATCATTTCTCTCCCTCCTCACCAGACGACTGATAACCATCCCTGCTGGTGCAACCAGCCCTTCTGTGCGCTTCGCTTCCTGCTCCGCGCACAGTCCACGGCAGAATCCTGTCTGCCGGCGCGCCACATATGGCGCGCCCCGTGCGGTCGTTCGGCCGGGCGCGAGCAGTGCTCGCCCTGAAATCCCGGCCTCACCTTCCGCCGGCACCATCTTTTCCAGTTCTTTCTGGGTTCAAGCCGCGACGTAGTGATCCACCAGCAGCACCGCGAATAGCAAGAACAGGTACCAGATGGAGTAGCGGAAGGCAGCCATGGGGATGCCTTCGTCATCGCTTACGAGCATCCAGATGCCGTAACCCATGAAGATGGCACCCAGTGCCAGCGCCCCGGTCAGATACAACAGTCCAGCCATGCCCACGGCATAGGGCAGCACGCTCACTGCCACCAGCAGCAACGTGTAGAGCAGCACCTGGATCTTGGTGTAGACGACGCCATGGGTCACCGGCAGCATCGGCACATCTGCCTTGGCGTAGTCCTCGCGCCGGGCGATGGCCAGCGACTAGAAATGGGGCGGCGTCCAGATCAGGATGATGAGGAACAGCAGTACCGTCCCCGGCGCCACATGACCCGTGACCGCGGCCGAGCCCAGGAGCGGCGGCGCCGCTCCCGCAGCGCCGCCGATCACGATGTTCTGTGGCGAAGCGTGCTTCAGGAACACCGTATAGACCACCGCGTATCCCAGCAGCGAGCCGAAGGTCAGCGCCGCCGTCAGCGGATTCACCAGGTCCGCAAGGATCAGCATCGAGCCGAGGGTCAGGAGCAGCGCATAGCCCAGGGCTTGAGGTTCGCTGATTCGGCCCGTGGGGAGGGGCCGGTGACGGGTGCGATACATGACGGCGTCGATGCGCCGGTCCAGCACGTGGTTGATGGCCGCAGCCCCGGAGGACGCGAAGGCGATGCCGAGCGTGCCGAACAGCATCTTCCACAGCGGGGGCCAGCCGGGCACCGCGAGGAACATGCCCACCACCGCGGTGAACACGATGAGCGCCACCACCTTGGGCTTGCCCAGCTCCAGGTAATCCCGCCAGCCCGCCGCCGGGACAGCGACCCCCGCGATACGACTGTTGGCCTGCATCAGAAGGTGTAGACCAGCCGCAGCCGGTCTTCCGCGAAGGTGTTACGGCCGCCGAAACCATTGCGGAACTCGATGTCGTCGCCGAGAGAGAAGCCGCGCTTGTCGCCGGTGAACTTGTAGATGGCGCCAAGGTCCAGCGCGTTGCTGGACTGATCCGGGACGAGTTGGCCGTTCAGCAGGCTGTCGCCCGAGAAGAACCGAGGACCGGTGTAGTCGTAGAAGGAGCCGTTGGTACCGAAATCCGCCACGTAGTGCACCAGCTTGCCGTGCAGGCTGAGCTGCTTGCCGAGGTGCACGTCGCCCTGAATGCCATAGGCATGACCCGGCCCCAGATTCTCCAGGCCATCGTTCATGGTGGTGTCATAGAGCACGCCGCTGAAGTCTGAATAGGGGTGCAACATGGCGCCGTTGCGGAAGTCGCCGTCTTCGTCCGGCGACCACTCGCCCACCAGCGCCACGTCGCCCCCTCCCGTATCACTGGCAAAGTTGAAGCCGAACTGCAGTCCATAGAGATTGGCATCCACAGGACCTGCGAAGGCATCACCTGCGTCTCTCTCGTGGGTGTATTGGGCGGTCACGAAGGGTCGCGGACCGTCGGTGCGCCACTGGAAACTGCCCTCCAAGTACTCGAGGCTCGCATAGTCCCGGAAGTCGTAATACCAGGCGCGAGCCATCACGTCACCGGGTTCCAGGCCATGCTGGTACTGCAGGCCGACGCTGGAGAAGCCCGGGGTGGTGGTGGGGATGGCGGGGTCCGTGGTGTTGAGGCCAGGGCCGTAGCGGTTGCTGTCCGTGAACTCGTTGTTGAAGCGACTCTCGTAGCGGGTGATCCGGGCGAGGTAGAGCTTGAGGTCCGGGTCGCCGGCTTTCGAATCGCCCTGGAAGGGCAGCTGCACTGCTGGATCGAAGGGTGAGGGCGGATTGCCGTCCGGCGTATGGTCGTCGAAGGTATCCGGCGGCTTGGCGTGGGAATCCAGGAGGTGCAGGGAGGTGGTCAGGCCGTAGAAGGAACGGACGCTGGCTGTGAACATGTCGTCGTTGGCGAAGGGCGTGCTGAGCATCTGCCGGCCGAAGCGGATCTGCAGCGTGGACTTCTGGTATTGCAGGAAGGATTCAGCCAGCTGGTTCAGGGGCCGCACTTCGCTGTTGGGCACCGCGTAGTTGATGATGCGTTGCTGGGTGAACACCGAGAGACCGGCGCTGAAGCCCGCCACGCTGCCGCTGCGCACCAGCACGTCGCCGCCCAGGAAGGTCGCCTGGTCGTCGTGGCCGCTGTCCTGGGGCTGGTTCGGGTAGGGCGCGTTCTCAAAGTCCCAGTGCCGGTAGTCGTAGAGCCGCATGCGGCCGGACACGCTGCCATCCATGAGCTGCGACCAGGCGCTGTCGTCGTCGGAGCTGCCGTCTGCTCTCGCCTGGGGATGGAAGGCCAGGGCGCAGGCCAGCGCCAGGGTGAGGCTCGCGCCCTTGAATATAGTTCCAGCTCGTATCATCGACTCTCCTTATCAGTTGCTGGCGAGCAGACGCGCCACGCTGGCCTGGGCGCGCAGTTCGGCGTGTCGCAGCCAGGCGAGGAACAGGATCGCCATGGTGCTCAGGTGGATCAGCCCGACCGGGACCCACATGACGACGCCTGCCAGCTGCTGGTCCTCCAGCGGGGAGAAGCTCCAGGGCAGGGTCGCGGTGGCCGCGATATAGAGGGGGTGCGAAGCGAAGGTGAGGATGGCCCCCAGCATGCCCATCTGCACGCTGAAGGCCGCCACGAACAGCAGGCAGAGACCGTAATCGGTGTGGCGCCGGCCGTAGGGTTCGATCACCACCGACCAGAACATCAGCGAGGTGGCGAAGAGTAGGAAGTGTTCGAGGGTATGGATGCCTTCGCTCTGCGCCGCCCAGCGGTAGGGTGCCGGCAGATGCCAGAACCAGAGCGTGGCGCTGGCCAGCACCCACACCGACAAGGGATTCATCAGTACGGCGGTGCCGCGCTGCAGGCCGCGGCGCCGGCTCCAGAGTCCACTCACCGCACGGCGCCCTCCCGCGGGCAGCGCACACATCCAGGCCATGATGGGCCGGCTATAGACCAGGAGCGGCGGCGCCACCAGCATCAGTAGCAGGTGCTGCGCCATGTGCGCCGAGAACAACTGGTCATCCAGCGAACTCAGGGGCGAGAGCAGCGCGATCACCAGCACCAGGATCCCGGCGCAGAACGAGGCGATGCGCCAGGGCCCGAAGATGTGATCGCGCCGTTTCGCGGAAAGCTTCGCCAGGCCCAAGCCGTAGCCGATGCCCGCGGCCGCGAGACTGAGGATCACCCATGGCTGCAGGTCCCAGGACAGGTCCGGCGTCATGGACACATCGGGAAGAAGAAGAGGTTGAAGGAGGCGAAGATGAGGGCCAGCAGGAACAGCAGGCTATTGGCGATACCCAGCATGGCCATGAAGCGCGTGCGGCCCTCGCCGGCATCCAGCAGGTGTTGTCCGCTGCCTGCCTTCTCTTGGCGCACACGTGCCCATAGGACCCTCGCCACGATCAGGGCGATGATCGCGATGACGATGCCTGCCACGTCGATGACGCCCAATATCCAGGACAGGTGCTGGCCCACCTGCGGTCCCAGGGGATCCTGATCGGGGTAGCAGAGGTGGCCGGAGAAGGCGGTGGCGATCAGCAACTGCAGGTTCCAGGCGATGGGTGCAGCGAAGATGCCGAACCACAGCCAGAACACGTTGGTGCGTTCGCGGTGCGGCGCCGGGTGCGGCGTATGGGAGTTGGCGGCGACGGTCTCGGCCATCAGGCAAGCCTCGGCGAGATATAGAAGGTGAAGAACACGAACAGCCAGACGACGGTCACGAAGTGCCAATAGATCACCGCGATGGATACCGCCGAATGTCGCTTTGAATCGAACATCCCCAGGCAGGTCCAGAGCAGCACCACCGCCAGCATGATCACCCCCACCGCCACGTGCGCCATGTGGAAGCCGGTGATCACGAAATAGAGAGAGCTGTAGGCGTCGTAGTCGAGCGCAAAAGGCTTGTGGAACCACTCCCAGAACTGGATGGCGAGGAACAGCAGCGCCAACAGGATGCTTATGATCAAGCCGGCCGCCAGCCGGCCGTTCTGACCCTTGCGGATGCCATGCTCACCCCAGGCCATCACGAAGCTGCCGGCCAGCAGGATGATGGTGCCGGGGATGGAGAGCGTGAAGTCGGGTGCGCCGCCGGTGGGCCAGGGGTTGGTGGCGTGGGCTGCGGTGTAGTAGTAACTGAACAGGAGATAGGCGAACAGCGAGGCCTCGGTGGCCACGATGGTGAGCATGCCCCACCAGCCGGAAGCATGATGGGACTTGCTGCCGACCGGCAGGGGGTTCTCGGGGAGGACGGATGCATCCATGCTTCACCTCTCGATCTGGCTAAGAGAGCGCTGTGGCCACAGCCATGCGATGCCGGCGAGCAGCGCCACGCCGCCGCCGATACCGAACAGGAGCCATAGCTTCAGCAGGAGTCCGGTGGTGAACGCGGTCAGCGCCAGGGACAGCAGCAGTGGCATGACGCTGTCCTCCGGCATCTTCAGGATCACGTCCGGCTCCGCGTCCAACATGGTCGTCCCCAAGGTCTCGCGGCCATGGTTCAGCAGGAAACCCCTGGTGTTGGTGGAACTGCGGTCCTGGCCTTCGCCAAGCTCCTCCTCCCAGAGGGGGTGGCGGCGCGCCACGATGGGTATCAGCTTGAAGTTATAAGGCGGCGGCGGCGAGGACACGCTCCACTCGAGCGTGCCGCCGCCCCAGGGATTTGCGCCGGCCCGCTTGCCGCCTATGCGGCTCACCACCATGTTTACGAGGAACAGCAGCACTCCCACGGCGAAGATGTAGGCGCCGTGGGTGATGATGAGGTTCATGGTGCCCCAGCCCACGTCCGCCGGATAGGTATAGATGCGCCGCGGCATGCCCTGCAGGCCGACGATGTGCATGGGGAAGAAGCCGATGTTGAAGCCGATGAACATCACCCAGAAGCTCCACTTGCCCAGGGTCTCGTTCATGAAGCGACCGGTCATCTTGGGGAACCACATGTAGACGCCGCCCACCACGGCGAACACGTTGATGCCGATGATCACGTAGTGCAGATGCGCCACCACGAAGTAGGTGTGGGTGAGTTGCCAGTCGGCCGGCACCGCCGCGGTCATGAAGCCGGACACGCCGCCGATCACGAACAGAAGCACGAAGCCGGCGAAGAACAGGAAGGCGGTGGTGAAGCGGGGCCGGCCGGTCCAGATGGTGGCGATCCAGGCGAACACCGCCACGGCGCTCGGCAGCACGATGACCATGCTGGCGGAGCTGAAGAAAGACAGCGAGGTCACCGGCAGGCCGGTGGCGAACATGTGGTGCACCCACACGCCGAAGCCCAGCACCATGGTGGAGACGGTGGCGAGGGCTACCAACGAATAGCCCACCAGGGGCCGGCGACAGAACACCGGCAGGCCGTCGGAGACGATGCCCATGGCCGGCAGCACGATGGCGTATACCCAGGGATGGCCGAACATCCAGAAGAGGTGCTGCCAGAGCAGCGGCTGACCCCCGCCCGTGCTGTCGAAGAAATGCGTGCCCCAACTGCGGTCAAACCACAGCAGCACGAAGGCGAGCGTCACCGCCGGCACCGCGAACAGGTTGGCGAGGGAAGCGGTGAGCGTGCCCCAGATGATGATGGGTATCCGGTTCAGGGACATGCCAGGCGCCCTGAGCCTGATCAGAGTGACGATGAAGTTGATGGCGCCCACGGTGGTGGAGACGCCCAGCAGAATCATGCCGAGCGCATAGGCGTCTATGTTGACGCCGGGGTCGAAGCCGCGACTGGCATAGGGCACGTAATTGAACCAGCCGTTGTCCGGCGCGCGGCCGGTGAGGAAGCTCACATACATGGCGATGCCGGCCAGCAGGAACATCCAGTAGGAGAAGGCGTTTAGGCGCGGGAAGGCCATGTCCCGCGACCCCAGGAGCAAGGGCCACAAGTAGTTGCTGAAGCCGGACAACACCGGGAAGGCGTATAAGAAGATCATGGTCACGCCGTGCATGGTGAAGAGCTGGGCGTAGGCCTCCGGCGAGAGCAGGTGCATGCCGGGCTGGGCGAGCTGCAGGCGCATCACGGCCGCCTCCAGTCCGCCCAGGATCAGGAAGATGATGGAGGTGACGAGATAGCGCTTGCCGATGCTCTTGTGATCCACGGAGGTGAGCCAGCCCCAGAGTCCTGGTGGCGTCTCCCAGATGCGCTCGAGTCCCGGCGCATGCCGCTCCGCTTCCTCGGCGGTCACCAGCATCGGGGTTCTGAAGGTTTCGACAGCCACGGGTGTTGTCCTTGGTTCCGGCGTCAATGGGTGGTGCGCAGGTAGGCGACGATGGCCGCCAGATCCGCTTCGGAGACCGGTACCTTGGGCATACCGGTGCCCGGTTTCTGCTTCTGCGGGTTGCGGATCCAGTCGGCGAGGTGCCCCATGTCGTTGGGCAGGGTGCCGGCGGCCAGCGTGCTGCGGTCCATGAGATGGGTCAGGTCCGGGCCCGCCATGCCCGCGGCGGAAGAGCCGCGCAGGGTATGGCAGGCGGCGCAGCGCGATTCGAAGGCCAACCGTCCGCGCAAAGTGGTGGCGTCCTGGGGTTGGGGCGCGTCTTCCAGTTGATGCACCTTCCAGGCTTCGAAGTCCTTGGGCGTCTGCGCCACCACCCGGAACTCCATGCGCGCGTGCTCAGCGCCGCAGAACACCGCGCATTCGCCGCGGTAAGTGCCGGGCTGGTCAGCCTGGACCCAGGTGACGTTGGTCTGGCCGGGGATCACGTCCATCTTCCCGGCCAGGCTCGGCACCCAGAAGGAGTGGATCACATCGGCGCTGCTGAGCAAGATCCTCACTTTCTCACCCGCCGGGATATGGATCTCGTTGGCGCTCAGGAAATCCTTGTGGCTGTCCGGATCCTGGTACTCAACTTCCCACCACCACTGGTGCGCGGTGACCTGCACCGTTATGGCGGCATCGTCCGGCGTCCTGGCCACGGCGGCGATGGTGCCGAGGTTGAACAGCATGCAGATGAGCAGGACCACGGCCGAGATGCCGACGCCCCAGTAGATCCAGGGCAAGCCGCCTTCATCCCGTTGCGGCCGGCCGCCGCTGGTGTCGGCGGGACGCCGGTGCCAGATGCTCGAAGCCAGCAAGAGCGCGATGAGCACCACCACGGCGATGGAGACTCCACCGAACAAGGCGATGAGCCGGGATATCTCCTGGGCGTCATGCCCCGAGTCGCTGAAGATGCCGAGCGGCGTCCCGGCGGCGGCAAGCGCGGGTATACCCAAGAGCAGCGTGGAAAGGAGGACAACTCTCACCGGGGCGGCTTCGTCGCTGGTGCCGGCGGCGGCACTGTGCCCGGCACGGGCGTCATGAACTGGCCCTGGGCTTCGGGCGCTTCATTCTCATTCTCCACGTCGCCCTGCGGCGCATGCTGCCAATCGCTAGCGGGGAAGGTTCCGCCGAAGGACTCTACATAGGTGACGAGCTTCCAGATCTGGTCGTCCGTCAGCTTGTCCTTCCAGGAGGGCATGCCCTGGGGCCGCCCGTCATGGATGGAGTTGAAGACCTGGATGGGCAGCCCGCCGTAGCGCCAGCGGGTGTCGTTGAGGGGCGGGCCCTGATTGCCGGAGCCGTCATAGGCATGGCAGGTGGTGCAGTTCATGGCGAGATAGATCTGCTGTCCCTCCCGCGCCGCTTCCTTGCTGCCTTCATAAGGATTGGGCGTGGAGAGCACTTCGGGGCTGTCGCCGGTACCGGCGCGCTGACCCAGGGGTGTGCTGAAACTGTGGTCTTGAGGCGCAGGTGATGGTTCCGCTTGAGCGCCGCCCTGGGATTTGCCGCAGGCGGTGCAGGCCAGCGCCGCGGAGATCATCACGGACAGGAGATACATCGGTCGCGCGTTCATGGCTGCCTCCGGGTGCCGGGAGGCGGCGCGGTGGCCTTGTGCTTGTCGTAGTCGGGCGGCGGCGGCGAAGAGGGCGGGAGCGGGCCGGGGATGGACTTGATACCCTGGCCCGGCGTCTCGATCATGCCGGGGCCGCTGCTGTTGGCAGAGATGCCGTCAACGGAGAACACGTAAGTGGTGTCGCCACCCGCCGGGAAACCCACCTTGTCCATGAGGTTGGTGTCGATGCGCACCTTGGATGCGCCGCCTACGCCCGCGGTGATGGCGATGTATTGGCGGCCATCCGGCCCAAGGTAAGTCATGGGCTGGCCTATGATCCCGGAGCCGAGCTTCTGGGACCAGAGCACCTTGCCGCTCCAAGCATCCACCGCCCGGAACCAGCCATCGGCGGTGCCGTAGAACACCACGTCGCCGGCGGTGGCCAGGACGCCGCTCATGGTCATGTACTTCTCCGGGATCTCCCACACCTTCTTGCCGGTGACCGGGTTCCAGGCCATGAAGGCGCCCAAATTGCCGCCGGGCGCAGGATAGCGGCCCATATCCATGCCGTCATAGGGCGTGCTGGGTATGTAGCCCACCACCTTGTCGGTGACCTGCATGCAGAGGTTGAAGTGGTCCGCGTATACGAGACCGGTGCGCGGTGACACGGCCGCCGGCTGCCAGTCCTTGCCACCGATGTCCGGCGGACAGACCTTGAGCGCGATGTTGGGCTTGGGCTGCATCTTGGGGATCACCACCGGCCGGCCGGTCTTGAGATCGATGCCGCTGGACCAGTTCTGGTAGGCGAAGGGCTGGGCCGAGAGCACTTCGCCGGTGGTCCGGTCCATGGTGTAGGCGAAGGCGTTGCGGTCGAGGTGCACCAGCACCTTGCGCACCTTGCCGTCCATGGGCAGGTCCATGAGGAGATTCTCGTTCACGCCGTCGTAGTCCCACTGGTCGTGGGGCGTGAACTGGTAAGCCCATTTGGCTTCGCCGGTATCGGCGTCGCGGGCGAAGATAGTGCTGGTCCAGAGGTTGTCGCCCGGGCGCTCCGCCGGTACGCGCGGGCCCGGGTTGCTGGTGCCGTAGAAGATCAGGTTGGTCTCGGGGTCGTAGGAGACCCAACCCCAGGAAGCGCCGGCGCCGTGCTTCCACATGTCCCGGGGCCAGCTGGTCACGCCCAGGTCCTTGCCTTGCATCCACTTGTAGAACGGATGGAAGTCAGGCCCGAGTTTCACATCCTTGTCGGAGCCGGTGGCATAGGCGCGCCATAGCTCCTTGCCGGTCTTCACATCGAGGGCCGCGAGCCAGCCCCGTACGCCCATCTCGCCGCCGCTGTCGCCCGCGTAGACCTTGTCCTTCACCACGAAGGGCGACATGGTCATGGTCTCGCCACTCTGCACGTTGCCCATCTTGGTGCGCCACACTTGCTTTCCGGTCTTGGCGCTCACCGCTACCGTGTGGTCGTCCAGCAAGTTGTAGATGACCAAGCCGTCCGCGTAGGCGAGACCGCGCACCACCACATCGCAGCAGGCCTTGCCGATGCCCATGGGTGAGGGATTAGCCTCGAACTTCCACTTGATGGGATTACCCGGCTTGGTAAGGTCCAGGGCGTAGAGGTCGTCCGGGAAGGGCGTGACGATGTACATGGTCCCGTCCACCACCAGCGGAGCCGCTTCCTGTCCGTACTTAGTGTTGTTGGAGAAGGTCCAGGCGATCTTCAGGTGCGCTACGTTCGACTCGTTGACCTGGTTGAGGTCGCTGTAGCGCGTGTTGGCCCAGTCATGCGCCTCGCTCTGCCACTGCCCATTCGGCTCGTTCGGCGCGAAGTTGAGCGTGGCGCCGGTGACGCTCTTGTGCGGGATCGACGCGGAGGTAGGCGCCGGCGCGGGGGTGGGAAACGACGCGCCCGCAGGACTTGGGGTCGGAGCTGCTTGTGCCAAGCCGGTGATCAGGACAGCGAAGAAGGGGAACAGTGAGACGACGATGCGATCACGCGCATGTGAGGGAGAAATCGGCGGCATCGAAAATGTCCTGGCGGTTTGTTTTGGTTTCGATGCATGCTACGCCGTACGCGGCCAGATGCTGTGATGTTGGACGCAATAAGCATCTGATTTATAAATCGTTTCTATCCGCGTGCCGATGGATTATTTTTGCTTGGCTACAATAACAAACGGAAATGTCTCAGGTGTTTCCCGTGAAGTCGCCGTTCAGGCTCCGATGTAGCCACCGATGATCGGCAGGATCTCACCGGTGATGTAGCTGGAACAGCAGGGCGCCGCCAGGAACACATAGGCCGGCGCGATCTCCTCCGGCTGGGCGGCGCGCTTCATGGGCGTGGCCTGACCGAAGTCTTCGATGTCAAGACTGTCGGAAGGATTCAGCGGCGTCCACACCGGTCCCGGCGCCACAGCATTCACGCGGATACCCCGTTGGATGAGGTTCTCCGATAGGGAGCGGGCGAACATGTGCAGGCCACCCTTGGTGGTGGCATAGATGGGCAGGTCGCCGTTGCCCACCAACCCCGTCACCGAGCCGGTGACGATCACGGAACTGCCTCTCTTGAGGTGCGGCACCGCGGCCTGGGTCATGAAGAACGTACCGTACAGGTTGGTCTTCATGTGCATGTCGAGCGCATCTTCGGTCACGTCTTCGAACTTGCTGCTGTGCAGTTGGAAGCCGGCATTGTTCACCAGGATGTCCAGCTTGCCGAACTCCTGGAGCGTCTTGTCCACGGCCTCCCGGCAGAACTCCTGCTTGCGGATGTCGCCGCAGATCAGGATGGCCTTGCGACCTTCCTTCTCCACGGCCCGTTTGGTCTCTTCCGCGTCCTCGTGTTCATTCAAGTACACGATGGCCACGTCCGCGCCCTCGCGGGCATAGAGCACTGCCACCGCGCGACCGATGCCGGAGTCCGCGCCGGTGATGATAGCGACCATGTCCTGCAACTTCTCGGAGCCCTTGTAGCCCGGCGCGTCATACATGGGGCGCGGTTCCAGCTTGGCTTCCTGGCCCGGCTTGGCATGGTGTTGTTTCGGAAACGACGAGGGGTATTCGCGGACGCCGGCCTGGACGGCGTGCTCTTCCTGCTGCCGGCCCAGGCGGGCCTGATCTTTCTGGTCGATATCAGCCTGGATGTGCCTATGGTGCTGCGCGGTCTGATCGGCTTCGCGGCTGCGGGGACTGCTGTCGGTGGCCATGGTTCGGGACTCCTTCTCTCACGTGATGGCGATGCGAGAGCGTGAGTGTGTGGAAGTCCCGCATCGAGTACTGAGAAACCGCTTGCAGATATCCGAATCTACGAAGCTCTCAGGTTCATGCCTGTCGCTGGGTGACAGGGTTGGGGTGCCAAGCAATAAAAAGCCGCCGGTCACTCGGCCGGCGGCTTTTCAACTATCCGAGGTGTCGGCTTCGCTATTGATGATCTTGCTTGCCGTCAGACTTGCCCGTGATCACGGCCTTGCCGAGCACATTCATCTGTATGTAGTTGCCGACCATGGCGCCCGAGGACTTGTCGTCCACCGGGAGCTTTTCCACCTTCAGGGCGTAGACCGTGTACTGGTAGGCATGGGGGGCATCAGTCGGGGGTGGGCAGGGGCCATCGAAGTGGGAATCGCCGAAATCGTTGCGACCCATCTTGGCGCCCTTGGGCAGGTCCTTGGATCCCACGTCGCCTGCACCCTCCGCCAGATGGGTCACGTCAGCGGGGATATCGAATATGGTCCAATGCCAGAAGCCGCTCCCCGTGTTTGCATCCGGATCATAGATGGTGACAGCGAAGCTCCTGGTCCCCTTGGGCGCTCCTTCCCAGGAGAGTTCAGGAGAAGTGTTCTTGCCCTTGCAGCCCATCTTGTCGTAGACCACCGACATGGGCACGGTGGCCCCATCCTTGAAGTCCTTGCTGGTGATCTTGAAAGGCGGCGCGGTCTGGGCACCCGCCTGGCAGACAAGCGCCAGGCTCGACAGCATCAGTGAAGAAACGATCAAACTACGCATACGCAACTCCTTCTGCGTACGCGGCGGTACGCTAATCAAATCCGGGAAGCGAATATACGCTGCGATTGCGGGCATACGGAATCGGGATTCTCCCGGCCTGATAGTCAGGTGGAGCGGAGCAGCTTCAATCGCCTCAGTTGTTGCCTTTGTCTTCTTATGGCTGTAATTTGCGACCAGGCCATATGGAAAATATGGTCCTTGGGGCACTACATTTGCTTTTCTTCCAGCTCATCGCTGCAATCGATGCCAATCGGTAGATACCTCTTCATCCTGGTCGTGCTCCTCGGAATCATGCCGATGAGTTCGGCTGCCAACACCAAGCTGTTGCAGAAAGCGGATTCACCCACCGCGCTTCGCGCCGTGCAGTTGCAGGTCAAGGAAGGCATCGACGTGGGCGGCGGGAACCCCGGCTTCAAGCTGTTCCTGAGCGGATGGCCGCAGGGCCTGAGCTTCGATGTGTATGGCCTGGATGCGGACGGCACGCGGGTGCCGCTGGTGAACGGCGCCATGGCCGATGACGTGGGTGCGGCGATTGTGGCCATACCCTATGAATCAGAAGGCCTGCACCCTGGCTCGTGGATCATCGGGGTGGTGGGTAAGGATCTTGCCAAGGGAGAAAGGCTGTTGGTGCCGCGGGTGATCCACGGCAAGCATGGCTGGCGTCTCGATTTCAAGTCGATCAGCCAACTCCCGGCCCCGGCGACATCTCCGGCGCCCGCTTCAGCCAGCGCCTCTCGTCCTCCATCAAACTAGAGTCTTAGCGCTTCGGTGGATGCCCACGCTGCGCCGGGCGGGCGTTGCGACCGGCGTTACCGTAACTTCTGCCGGCGGCGTTCCACCGGACTGCGCCGTTATCGGTGAAACCACCGGGCCGGCGGGTCGCCGCCACCTCGGGCTTCTGGTTCTTCGGTGTGAAGAACTGTCCCGGCCGACTGTGTGCAGTCTCCCGATGCTGCAGCTGCTCGTTCGTTGGGGCGCTGTGCTGCTCCCGCTCGAAGCCCTGTTCTGCGCTGGTCGCGCGGCCGGCCACGCCACCCTTGCCGCTGAAACTAGGCCGCTCGCCTCTGGGCTCATTGATCACTTTCCTGACGTAGGTGTTGTGGATGTTGGTGACGTTCACGTTATTGACGCTGCGGTTGTAGTAGAAGTCCCGGCCCCGCCAATAGCCACCCTCGTATCCATGACCCGTATAGCCGTAGCCGTAGTCCACCCCGCCGTAGTAACCGACGTGAGGGCCCCAGTAGCCGGGGTGCCAGCGATATGCGCCGGTATCAAAGACCCAGAAGCCCGGCGTCCACAACATGCCGGGACCGGGCGGTAGCACCCAGGTGCCCGGCACCCAGAAATAGCCCTCCGGGCCATAGGCCCAATAACCGGGTGTCCAGAGGTATCCAGGACCGGGGATCACGGGTTGCGGATAGAACGGCAGCGGAGGAGGTCCGATATTCACGGAGACGCTCACATCCGCCAGGACCTGAGTCGGGAACGCGGTGAATCCACTCAGGGAGAGGGCGACGGCAAGGGCGGCGAGCAATCCTTTCGTGGGCACTCCTGATCCATCCTGTCTCAGAGAATAAACGCGGATCCGAGACCAGTCGTTGACGGGGGTATTCGTGCTGACATATCGGGAGCAGTGTTATGTAGCTTGGAGCGGGGAAGCCTTTACAGCTTCTTTACACACAAACGGCTAAGGTGCGCCTCGCCTGGGCCTGGAGTGTCGTATGGATGCCGCATACAGATGGGTCGTTGTCGTAGCAGCCTTGTGGCTTTGCGCGACTGCACCGGTCCGCGCCGATCCACTTGCCGCTCCCGCGGCCACTACCCAAGTGACGACTGTGCCCGATGCACTTCAGGCTCCGGAAGCAGGGTCCGCAGTGGACACGGTGACGCCGCTGGCCAACGTCGGCTATATCGGCTGGATGAACGGCACCTCGCGCGAGAAGTCGCCCATATTCGACACCAAGTTCTTCACGCCGGAGATCCGCTTCGACATGAACTTCCTGGAGGACTTCAACCATCCCCAGGACCACACCATCGTGGGTTCGACCGAGGAGTTCCGCTCCGGGGAGTTCCAGATCGAGCAGGTGAGCTTCGGCGGGGACTTCCACTGGAACGACGTGCACGCGCGCTTCCTGTCCATGATGGGGGATTTCGCTACCACCACCCCGCGCAACGACGCGAGCTCGGGCGTCGGCCAGTGGAACCTGCAGGGGGCCTACCAGTACTTCTCGGAGGCCAACGCGGGCTACCACTTCGATGTGGACCACGGTCTGAACGTGGACATGGGTATCTTCTTCTCCTACATCGGACTGTTCAGCTACTACAACTTCGACAACTGGACCTACCAGCCGTCGTTCGTGTCGTCCAACACCCCCTGGTTCTTCAACGGCCTGCGCATCCAGTGGTGGCCGACCCAGGATCTCAAGATCGAGCCCTGGATCATCAATGGCTGGCAGTCCTACGGCCGGTACAACGCCCATCCCGGCCTCGGCGGGCAAATCCTCTGGATCCCGAGCGAGGATTTCAAGCTGGTGCTGAACAGTTATTTCTACGGTGAGGACAACCAGCCGACCATCGCTCCCGTCGCCGGCAACGGCAGCGTGGATCCCCTTTGCCCGGGCATCACGTCCAACCCGAACTGCGGTGGACCGGGCGTCACCTCTTTACCGTTCAATGGACAGCCGGTGAATTACACCTCGGTGCAGCGATTCCACGAGGATGACAGCGTGCTGTGGAAGTACTACGAAGGGCAGAACGCCCTGGGGATCACCCGGATGGCGTTCAGCGTGACGGTGGACTTCGGTTGCGAGTACGGCGGCGGCGTGCACTGCGACAGCGGCAGCAACCAGGCCAATTTCTTCGGCATCATGGCGTATAACCGCTTCTGGTTCACGGAGGCTTACGCGCTCACCCTCGGCGGCGGCTCAATGACCAACAATGGGCGCTATCTGACCCTGGTGCCGCCAATCGACGGGGCCACCGCCGCCTCCGGCACGCCTTACTTCACGGAGGACCCCGGCCAGAAGATCCACCAGTGGGATACGCAGTTGAACTTCCAGTACATGCCGAATGACTGGGTCACTTGGTGGACGGAGCTGACCTACCGTTATTCCAACGTACCCTACTGGTCCGGCTCCGGAGGCGTCACGCCGCCAAACGCCGGTACCGGCACCTTCAGCAACAACGGCATCCCCACCTCACCGGTCTGCAACGACGGGGTCAGCGCCAGCGCCGTCAACGACGGCTGCGCGGCGGAAGGAGGCATCTGGTATCCGGATCTGCGCAAGTCCGAGACGATCTGGGGGTTCGGCGTGATGGTGAGGTTCTAAACGACATCCATCCGCGAGGTGACTACGGCCATGGTCATGCTGCATGATTGCCTCATGGGACCGGAGAAGCGGGACAGGCGCGGATGGGCGCTGCGCTATGGAGCTGCCATAGCGGCGGTGAGCCTGTGCACCCTCGTGGACTGGGCACTGCTGTGCGGTCTCGAGCCGTTCAACCTGGTGATGACCTATCTCTTGGTGGTGGTGCTGGCTGCGTTCTATCTAGGGCGCGGGGCCGCCATCCTGGCCGCGGTGCTTGGCATCCTGTGCTTCGATTTCTTTTTCGTGCCGCCGTATCTCACCCTCGTGGTGGACGACCCGCAGTACCTGCTGACTTTCGCGGTGATGCTGTTGGTAGGAGTGGTCATCAGCAGCCTAGCGGCGAACGTGCGCCGCCAGGCCGGGCTCGCCGCGGAAGCCCAGTTGCATGCGGAAAAGGAGCGGCTGCGCAACTCGCTCTTGAGCGCCATCTCCCATGACCTGCGCACGCCGCTTTCGGCCATGCTGGGCGCGTCCAGCAGCCTCGCGGATGAGGACTCGAAGCTCGATGCGGAATCGCGCCGGGCCCTGAGCCGGGACATCCTCGAGGCTTCCCGGCGCATGCACGAACTCGTCAATAAGGTGCTGGAGATGGCGCGGCTCCAGTCCGGCCGGATCGAACTCAAGCTGGAGTGGTATCCCCTGGAGGAACTGGTTGGAAGCGTGTTGCTGAGGCTCAAGGAACCATTGCAAAATCGTCCAGTGTCGGTGGAGTTGCCTGACGAGTCACCCTGGATGTCTGTGGACGGACGTCTCATCGAACAGGTGTTGGCCAACCTGATCGAGAACGCGGTCAAGTACACGCCTGATGCAACTCCCATACACATCAGCGCCAAGCGGGATGGCGAGACACTGGAGGTGGCGATCGCCGATGAGGGACCCGGCCTCGCCGCCGGGACGGAAGAGCAGGTGTTCGAGAAGTTCTACCAGGCCCGCCGTGAGGGCGCTGGTGGCGTCGGACTCGGGCTCACCATCTGCCGCATCATCGTCGAAGCCCATGGTGGAACCATCCAAGCGGCCCCGAGCGGGCCGGGCCGCGGCGCGCGTTTCGTCTTCACCCTGCCCGTGAAGGGTTCACCGCCAGGCATGGAAGGCAGCCGGGATGAGTGAGGATCGCCCGCTAGTGTTGGTGGTGGAAGACGATGCGCCGATACGACACTTCGTGAAGACGGCGCTCGAATCACAGGGTATGGTGGTGCGGGAAGCCGCCGGCGTCCGCGATGGCCTCGTCGCAGCGAAGACGCGCAGACCGGAGTTGTTGATCCTGGATCTCGGATTGCCGGACGGGGATGGCGTGGACATGGTCAAAGCGCTCCGGCAGTGGAACGACCTGCCGATCCTGGTGCTTTCAGCACGCCACCAGGAAGAAGCCAAGATCGCCACCTTGGATGCCGGTGCCGACGACTACCTGACCAAGCCCTTCAACGTGGGGGAGCTGCTAGCGCGGGTACGCGCGGCGTTGCGCAGGGCGCGGGGCGCCACGGCACAAGCCACGAGTTACCAGGTACAGGGGCTGGAGGTGGACCTGGAGAAGCGACGGGTAGTGGCGGCGGGCTTCGAGGTGCGCCTGACGCCCATCGAATTCCGTCTGCTGGACTGCCTGGTGAGGCACGTGGGCCGGGTGGTGACCCACCGGCAACTGCTGAAAGAAGTTTGGGGTCCCGACCACGTGGAGGACAACCATTACGTGCGCATCTACATGGCGCAGTTGCGGCACAAGCTGGAAGAAGACCCGACCCGGCCCCGGTATCTGCTCACCGAGGCGGGCGTGGGCTATCGGCTGGCGGAAGCCGAGAGCGAGTGAGGCTCAGCGACCCGGGGCGAGGCAAGCGGGAACCTGCTCCAGGTGGCGCACCACGGCGGGCTGGGTGGTGAAGTCATCATCTTCCGTGACGCGCTCCAGCTCCACATGCTCCAGGAGGTCGGTGGAACGGACCCAACCGCGGTTCTCCACCAGCACGCGCAGGTGGCCGTGATCGATGCGCGCGTCCACCACCTTGACGTCGGCCTTGGCGGCGACCTTCTTCACGAGATCCTTTACTTCACCTTCGATGCCTGCGAAACACATGGGGGACACTCCTGTGTCAAAGGGACAATCTGTCAAAGCGCACGCCGACCAAACCCTATGATTACGCGTCCTGCAGGACGTAGTCGGCGACCTCGTTCACGATTCCATCCGGTAACAGCGACTCGATGTCTTCGCCACCCACCTCAAGGCGCATGCCCTCGATGATGGGAAGGCCGGTGCAGTCACTCGATGCGCGGCGGCCATAGACATCGAGCGTGAGCCAGCCCTGGGTGGCGCTGGCGCAGAGTTCGGCAGGCATCCGCCTTGGACCTCCACTCTGCATCTGCGGGTGGAAGAGCATGAGCACTTCCACCTGGGCGAGGGGCGATGATCGCCGTCCCGGTGAGCTATTGAACGTGGTTTGACCTTGCATCGTCACTCCGTAAAAGTCCGCAAAACCCTTGGGGGAAACACCCTAGGCGGTGGAGTTAAGCATACTGAACACCGGCAACATAGCCTCCCCCTCAAGGGGGCAGGGCTTCAGCGGTGTTGTTTGCGGATGACGAGCTTGAGCCCCGACCAAGTCTCGTCCACGGCGCAGACCTTCACGTCCACGAGACGGAGTGGAAGCGCGAGGGTGCGGATGATGTCCTCGCTCATGTCGGTCTCGACCTTGGAGGCTTTCTTGGGCCAGGAGACCCAGATGGCGCCGTCGCGCTTGATGCGCGGGATGAGGCCTGGGAGCGTGGAGGCGAGTTCACGCCGGCTCTGGGTGAAGAAGTGTATGACATCGAGTTCGTGGGTAGCGCGCGAGACGATCTTCGCTCCTGCGGGCAGGGGAGCGACGAGCTTCCTATAGCTCCGGGGCGCGCCCGGCGCCCAGACGCGGCTCTCCGGTTTGATGCCGAGCTTCTTCGTGAGGGGAGTGCCTGAGTATCCAGCCATGGGTCAATCTTAACGGGTGAGCGGGCGGGATTCACCTTGCTTGATGACCCAAAAATCCTTAGGACCGAAGCCATCCTGCTCAAGCGCAGAACGCAGCGCAGTCAGCGGCTCATCGAGACTGTCATCGGCGAGTTCAAAAGTTCCCCAATGTATGGCGAGGGAATTACGAACCCGCAGCTCCCGATGCAGCTGCACCGCCTCCGGCGGGTCCACATGCTGGGTGCGCATGAACCAGCGGGGCAGGTAGGCACCGATGGGTAGCGCGGCGATGTCGGGAGAGCCAAGACGGCTCGCGATCTCCTGGAGTTGCGGGCTATAGCCGGTGTCGCCGGAGAAATAGAAGTTGAGGTCCCGATTTTTCACCACCCAGCCGCTCCAGAGGGTCTGGTTGCGGTCCCAGAGGCTGCGGGCGCTCCAGTGCTGGGCGGGCACGCAATGGATCTCCAGGTCCTGATGGCCATGCTTCTGCCACCAGCCGAGTTCGTGCACACGCTGTGCGCCGCGTTTCTGGAACCAGGTCTTCAGCCCCAACGGGACATAGCAGACCATAGCGGGGTTGGCACGCAGCAGGGCGCGGACGGTCGGCGCGTCCAGGTGATCGTAATGGTTATGGGAGATGAGCAGCACGTCTATACGCGGGAGCCCGGATACCCGCGCCGGTGCCGCCACCAGCCGCTTGGGACCGACGAAGGAGAAAGGTGAAGCACGTGGGCTCAACTGCGGATCGGTGATGACGTGCAGGCTGCCGACGCGCAGCAGCACGGTGGCATGGCCCAGCCACCAGATGCGTGGGCCCGCGTCCGCCGGGAACTGTGGGGTGACGCGCCATTCCTGCGCGAAAGCGGCATAACCGCCCTGGGGTGGCTTAGGGATGCCGGCCCGGAACTTCTCCCAGCGCCAGCGCAGTAGGTTGCCGCCGATGGGCGTGTGGGGATCCAGGTTGTGGAAATGATGATGAGCCAAGCGGTGCTTAGTCTTCGTCGATGATGGTCTGGACGACTACGCCACAGAAAGAAGCCTTGCGGTCCACTTTCATGATGGGGTAGCGGGGATTGAGGGGCTTTAAGTAACGCATGCCGCCTTCGATGACGAGCTGCTTGAAAGTGGCTTGCTTGGAATCCTCCAGTCGCACGATCACGGGGCTGCCGTGGATGGGCTCCCGATCCGGGTCCACGATGATGATGGAACCCTGGGGATAAGTGGGCCGGCCGTTGGGGTTCTCCATGCTGTCGCCCACTACGCGCAGCGCGTAGGCGCGGGAACCCACCTTGCGGGTGGTGTACACGGACTTCTCTCCTTCGCCGGGCCGATACACGTCGACCACGTCATTCCATTGACCGGCTCGCACCCAGGAGACGAGGGGGAGGCTATGCACACCCGGACCCGGGCTCGTATTGTCCGAACTCTTCTTGCCCTTGAGGCGCGGCGCGCCGGCACCGGTGGCGATCCATTCCGCGGAGTAGCCGCTGAAGTTCTGCAGGGCGAAGAGGTTGGCGGGGCGCAGGTTCTTGGTGTCACCGTTCTCCCACTGGGATACCGCGGCCTTCGATACACCCATGTGGCGGCCGAACGCTTCCTGGGACAGCTCGAGCTCCTCGCGGATGTGATGGATGCGGTCGCCGGGGGTCTTCATGGGTTAAGGAGACTTTACCATCGGGCAGCATGCTTGACAAGCATTGTTCAGTATGCTTTACTTGACCGGCAAGCTGCACAAGGAAACCGCGCCGCCGCATCCCCGGCGGAGACGGCGCCGTGTTGCCTGCGACAAGCCACACGAGACAGTGAGGGGAACATGAGCGCATACGTGGAAGTGGTGAGCAGGAAGGAGCTGGCGGTGAAGATCCACTACTGGGCCCAGGACATCCTGCGCAACAACAGGACCTGCGGCCTCGGCAAGACACCGGAGGGCAAGTACCAGGTGGTATGGCCGGGACTGATCAACCAGTGGATCTATTGTCCCGAGGAGCACGGCCAATACCTGGGGACGCTGGACCGCAGGAGCGGCACGGCCGACGTGGAGCACATGCTGGACGGCGAGGAGTGAGGTCGCCGCGGCGGCACTACGCGCGCGAACGGCACCTCTTCGACCGCTGGGCCCATTGGTGCGAACGCCAGTGGGATGAGTCGTTGGGGTTGCCGCGGGTGACGTGGCTGGCGAAGCTCATGCAATACGGCGAACGGATGGGCGTGATGCACGCCGCCAGTGAGCACATACCGGCGGACCACTCGGACGCGGAGTCCGTGGAGCAATACATGGGCTGGCTGAAGGGGGCCTGCCCGCCCATGCATGCGGCTCTCATGGCACGTCACCGGGGCATCTGCCGGGAACGCAAGGACGTGCGCGGCATCCGGCGCCACGCGGAGCGCTATTACGCGGCTTGTCTGCTGGAAGACAGCTCGCCGGCGGGGGTGCAACGGTTCCGCCGCCTGTGCGAGCAGGGCTACCGCCTCTATCGGGACGGGGCGGGGCAGCGCGGGCCGGATCGAAGGGTTACTTGAAGATGCGCCGCATCTCGGGGCGGATGCGGTTCAACTCCTGGCTATGGGCTTCCGCCAGCACTTCGAGGGTGTTTTCGCCCTCTTCGGTGAGGCGCAGATGGGCGACACGACGGTCACGCTGTGAGCGGGCACGCAGCACCAGGCCATGGGCTTCGAGACGATTGATGAGGCCGACGGCGCTGTTGTGGCGCACGCCAAGATAGGCGGCGAGCCCATTCATGCTCAAGCCTTCCGGTTCGTCGCTGACGCGGATCGCGAGCAAGGTCTGATATTGCATGGAGGTGACCTCATGCTTCTTGAGGATCTCCTTGCTGGCGGACATGAAATCCCGCAGGGCAGCACGCCAGTCGGCGACCAGCCTGAACACATCTGGGATCTCCGTCGGGTTTGTCTGTGGGGGGGTGGTAGTCGTCGAACTGTGGTTTTTTGCCATATCCATCATCGGTGTAACCTTCCTTATCGCGGTCTAGGATAGACCAGGCGGGCAAAAGTAAAAATGTTCGTCACATTACGTTACAAGCCAACAGATTAACGGCCGCGGCGCACTACGTCGTTGACGCAAGTACCGTTTTAGCGTCCGATAGTCCCGTGCGAATTGAGGTCCATCACAGTTGGCTGGAGTCTTTTTAGACAAATGACCCGCATGCAACATAACTACTGATGCACAACCCCTTGCAAGGTTATTTGTCGGTACGGGACTGGAAGACACGCCTGGTCTTCTGGTCAGGCGCGCTCGCCGTGGGCGGGGTGGCGGCGGTCCTGGCCGAAGCCAGCACCTGGATGATGGCATTGCATGCACGCGTGATCGGCGACTCGCCCTGGTGGACGGTGTTGCTCGCGCCGCTGGTGCTGATGGCGGTGGTGTTCCTGACCCGTCACGTATTCCCTGGCAGCCAGGGCAGCGGCATCCCGCAGGCCATCGCGGCCTTGCGCAGCGACGACGACGGCCTGCGCCGAAAAGTCCTGTCGCTGCGCATCACGGTGGGCAAGGTGCTGATGACGCTGTTGGGATTCCTGAGCGGCGCCTCCATCGGACGTGAGGGGCCCTCGGTGCACATCGGCGCCTCGATCATGTATTCCATGGGACGCTTCACCAGTTTCCCGCGCCACTACGTGCGGCACGGCCTGATCATGGCGGGGGGCGCCGCGGGCATCGCCGCAGCCTTCAACACTCCCATCGCCGGGATCATCTTCGCCATCGAGGAGATGGCGCGGTTCTACGAGGAGCGAGCCACGGGCATGATCCTGGTGGCGGTGATCATCGCCGGCATCACGGCGCTGGGGTTCCTCGGCAACTACAGCTATTTCGGCGAGAGCAGCGCTCACTTCGATCAACTGAAGGATTGGATCGCGGTGCCCATGTGCGGGGTGATCGGCGGGCTCCTGGGCGGTGCCTTCAGTTGGATACTGGTTGCGGGGATGCGCCGGCTGCGGCCGCTGTTCGCGAAGCGAGGCCTGCTGATCGCCTGCCTGTGCGGCCTGGTGATCGCGGGCCTGGGACTGCTGTCCCACGGAGCCAGCTACGGGACGGGCTATGACCAGGCGCGGCATGTGTTGCTGGGTGAGCGCGACATGGGCCTGGGGTTCCCGTTCTACAAGATGCTGGCGACGCTCTCCTCCTACTTCAGCGGCATCCCGGGTGGCATCTTCTCGCCCTCGCTCTCGGCGGGCGCGGGCTTGGGCGCGGACATGGCACCGCTCATGCCCTATGTGTCGGTGAGCACGGTGGTGCTGCTGGGGATGGTCTCGTACTTCACGGGGGTGGTGCAGACGCCGCTCACGGCATCGGTGATCGTGCTGGAGATGGTGAACGACCACACCATGGTCTTCCCCATCATGGCCACGGCCTTCATCGCGCTGGCGGCCTCGAAGCTGGTGTGCCGCCAGCCCATCTACTGGTCATTGGCGGAGGAGTTCCTGGGCGAGAACGCCCAGGAACCCGCTCCGCCGCTGATGCAGGTTCAGAAGTCGACGGTGGCGGAAAGCTCGAAGAAACGGGCCGGCAACAAGTAGGACTGGCTATCGCCGAGTTCGCTGTTGGAGACCGGCGGCCGGGTGTCGTTCAGGTTGCGGCCCTGAAGGTTGAGGCTCCAACGGCCGAAGCGGTAGCCCACGCCGGCGTCATAGGTGGTGTAGGCGGGGGCGGTGGCGCTGTTTTCCGGGTCATAGAAGCGGCTGCCCACATAACGCACCAACACATTGGCGGTGAAGCCCTGGTCCGGCATCCAGAACAAGCCCGTCGAGAACAGATCAAGGGGCGAGAGTTCCAGGCGGTTGCCCGCGTCCTGGGTGAGACCGGCGGCGGTGCCGTCGGTGTCATGCAGGAAATTGCGGTAGGTGGCGCGGTGATAGCTGTAAGCGGTCTGCCAGCGCAGGTCGTCGCCGATCCGCCAGTCAGCTTCCAGCTCGATGCCTTCGAAGCGCTGCTGACCGCCATTGGTGATGCCGGGCAGGCCGCCGATGTCGGCGTTGACCACGGTGTTGTTCATGTTGGTAAGGAAGGCTGAGGCTTCCCAGTCGAGGCGGCCGCCCAGGGTTACGCCCTTGAGGCCGGCTTCGTATTGCTGAGCGGTTTCGGGTTCCAGCAATGCCGGGGTGTATTCGGGGCCGAAGTCCACCGCCGCAGGCTTGAAGGTGTTGCGGTAGTTGCCGTAGACGATCATGTCGTCGGCGCCGTCCTGCCAGGCTTCATAGCTGAGCGCGACCAGCCCGGAAGGACGGGTGTCGCTGCGGTGGTCGCCGCCGAACACCGCTGGGATCACCGGGTGATAAGAGAAGTCCGAGGAGGTGCTGTCCTCCACGTCGTGGTTGAGCTGCAGGCCCAGCTGGAAGTCCCAGCGCGGGGCGAAGGTCCAATCCAGGTTGCCGTAGATGCCGGCGAAGCTGCGCAGGTCGTCGAAGCTGGTGGTCTCGTCGATAGGCAGGTCAGCCGTGGAGGGCGGGTTGCTGCCGTCCAGATGGATGAAGTATTCGTCGTTGTTGCTCTGCTCCTGGCCGTTGCCGTACAGGTAGCTCACCCCGGCCACGAGGCTCAGGTCCGGGTTCACGTCGAACAGCATGTGGCTGTCGAAGTACAGGTCCAGGTGCTCCTGGTCCTGATCGAAGCCGTCAGCGTTGGGCTGGCCGTCGTCGCTGAGCTGGTCCGAGCGCAGGAAGCCGCGGATGTTGTGCTGGTGGGTGAAGGCATCGGACAAGGTGGTGGTCCAGGTACCCCACTTGGTCTGCGCATCGTCGGAGAGGGTGAGGGAGACGCGATCCTCATCCATGCGCGCGTTGCGGGGGTTGGCGTTGCTGTCCACCGGCACCAGCGTGGTGAGGGCGGTCTCGCCGGGGACCAGTGGCGTGGGGCTGCCGGGCTGGGCGCGGACCTGCATGGCGTCGAAGTCGAAGCGGAACTCGTTGCTGTCGGTGTCCACGGCAGTGCGGGACAGCAGGTGGTAACGGTCCCAGCCGGCGCGGTCATCGGACATGCCCTGCTGACGGTAGTCGGCGATGACACTCTCCTTCACCGGACCCTCGCTGCTCAAGGGCGTGGTGACGCTGAGACTCTTGGTGCCGTAGGACCCGAAGGAGACGCCGGCGGTGCTTCCGGGAGTGCCGGCCTTGATGTGGATGACGTTGATGACGCCGACGAAGGAGGTAGCGCCGTACTTGACGGGCGCGGAACCGCGGATGACCTCGATGCGATCCACACCGGTCATGTCCATGGTGCTGAGATCGGGATTGAAGGCGCCGCCCACGGGCACGCCATCCACCAGCAAGAGGAAGGCGTCGAACTCAGCGAGTCCCTGGAACTGCGGCACGGATGCCGCGGGACCATTGTCGCCGGACGGGCCCACGTCTACGCCGGCCACCATCATGAGGGCGCTATGCAGGTCAGTGGCGTGGAGAGCCTGAAGCTGATCGCGGGTGATGACGTCCACGCTCTGGGGCACGGTCCCCAGATGCTCGGGCATCGGGGTGGCGGTGACTTCCACTGTGCCCAAGGCCTGCGCGCCCGAGGCCGGGGCGTCGTCGCCCAGGGCCAGAGGGCTCACGATGATTCCCGTGCACAGGCAGGCCAGGGTCAGGCGCGGGAAGCGGATGGCCATGAGCAGTCCTTGATGTGATTCAGTTCTTAAGGTGAGAAGTTCGTACCGATTGAGCTTGGACGCAGCGGCTGTACCGAAGTTCCTTTCCGGCGAGCTCCATCCCTGCGGATTATAGCGGGAGGCGGAGCGGAAGACCCCCAGGAAATCCGCGGGGCCGGGCGGGCCCCTGGGCACGATTTGAGCAGACTAGCGCCGGTTTGCGGCCTCGTCTATAAATAATCCCTCATCACATTGGGGGTCCCGACCATGAAGAAGCATATCTGGCTCAAGGGTGCCGTGGCTTCCGCGGCGGCAGTCATGGTGCTGGCGCCGCTGACGGCGCAGGCGGACGTGAAGATCGAGACCTTGACGCACGTGAACGAGATCACCGGCGTCACCAACCACGATTCCGACACCACCGATTACATCCAGGGCGACAAGATGCGCGAGGAGAACCTGCGCAAGTTCACCGGCTCGGTGCTGGGCGCCTGGCAGAAGTTCCGCGGCGAGGACAAGGGGTCCATGGACATCGACATCTTCGACGTGTCCGCCAACAAGCACTGGAACATGGACCCGCAGAAGAAGGTCTACACGGTGGAGTCCATCTACGATCCCAACCAACCAAGCAAGGCGCCGCCGCAGGGCGGCACCACCCAGCAGCCGCAACAGGACCAGCAGGACAAAGACGTCAAGGTGACGAAGAACGAGTTCACAGTGAAGGACACGGGGCAGACCAAGAACGTGAACGGCTTCGACACTCACGAGTACCTGATCACCTGGGACTACGAGACCCTGAATACCAAGACCGGCGAAACCGGCAAGAACCTGATGACCACCGACACCTGGACCTCGACCGACGCGAAGCTCGCCAAGGCGCGCGAGACGCAGATGGCCTATGGCAAGGCCTACCGGCAGCTGATGCATATGCCGGGGTCGGAGGGCGGCTACGACGTGTCCTCGGTGTACGGCCTGGACAACGGCCACGTGATCGTGAACGGCCAGGACATGAAGTCGGACATCGACAAGCTGCATACCATCAAGGGGCTGCCGGTCTCCACAGACGTGACCTGGGAAGCGGGCGGCACCGACAAGGACGGTAAGCAGACCAACGACAGCGATGCCGGCAAAGACTCGGGCAAGAGCCTGGATAGCGCGCTGGGCAGCCTGTTCGGCTCGAAGAAGAGCGACGACAGCAGCAACCAGCCGGCGAAGCAGGGCACGCCGGGCATGACGACCATCTTCTCGTCCCATTATGAAGTCAAAGGGGTAGACACCTCGGCGGTGGACGCGTCCCAGTTCCAGGTGCCGGCTGACTATAAAGTCGACAACTAAGCGCTTGACCAAAGCCAGCCCCGGTCCGGTGACGGGCCGGGGCTTCTTCGTCTCTGGTTCCCTATCTCCCCTCAGGCATTCACCTGATCCATTCGGGTAAGTCCCCTAATCCACAAAAACACTTGTCGTGAAGATTTGACCGGTCTCAAACAGGCAGATACAAAGCGAAACATGGCGGACTGAAGCGCGCGTGCGGACTTCAGCAAGACGCCTGATCGATCGGAAAATCATCACGAGGAAGATGGACATGCGGAAGCCCCATGGATGGGTGGCGCTCGGCGAAGTCGTGCTGCTGAGCGTCTTGCTGGCGGGCTGTCCAGCGAAGCAGAAGGCGCCACCAAGCGGCTCTGGAACAGGGAGCGGAACAGGCTCGGGTACAGGCGGTACGCCGACCCCACCGGCCAGCAGCAGCGCGGGTCCGGTCGAGGTATCGCAGGCAGTCGAACTGCTGGGCAAGCGCCTGTTCCGGGAGACGCGTTTCGGCAATTACTACATGCTGAACTCGAATGGCGACGTGAACGCCAGCTTGAGCAGCGGGCAACCGCTGGTGGATTCGGAGGTGAACTCCGCCGGCAATCCCGCCACGCTACCTGATCCCATGAAAGGCACGGCGGTGAACTGCGAGCAATGTCATTTGGGAGCGCAAGATGCAGCCGTGACGGGTGGAGGCGTGCGTGCCTTCACGGACTTCGCGACCCACTCGCCGGTGCCACCCCGGTCGGACGATCCGGCCCAGGAGTTCAGTACCTCGCGCAATGCCACGACCCTGGTGGAGAACGCGCTGCACGGCGGGGTGGACCCGGTGCTGCACTGGGACGGCCAGTTCGGAACCATGCAGCAACTGGTGGTAGGGACCCTGACCGGACGGAACTATGGCTGGCTGGCCACCGAGCAGGCCCAAGCCCTGCACCAGGTGGCCCAGGTGATACGCGGGGACAACGGCAGCAACACCCTGGCCAAGGATTTCAGCAGCGGCGTCCGATATAGCGACCTGTTCCAGTGTTCCAGCAAGGTGCCTGCGAAATACCAGCTGCCGAAGCAGGACTGCCTCGATGTCACGACGGCGAGCGATGCGCAGATCGCGGATGATGTGGGGACGGTGATGTCGAGCTACATCGGCAGCCAGCATTTCGCCCGGGACAGCAGCGGCCAGTACGATGGCTCCCCCTATGACCAATTCCTGATCGCCAACAACCTGCCGCGCTCTCCGGCCAAGGGCCAGACGCCGATACAGTACGGCGCGGTCCTGCTGCAGAAGCTGGAGGCCTTGAGCAACCCCAAGTTCGTCAACCAGGGGAACTTCAAGTACCACGCCCAGCGGCCGTTCGTGTTCGGCGCTGCGGAGCTGGACGGGCTGGAGATGTTCCTGCGCCGGCCGGCGGGCGCGGTGATCACGCCGACTGAGGCGGCGACGAACGTCATCGGCAATTGCGTGGCCTGCCATGCGCCGCCGGATTTCACCGACTTCATGATGCACAACGTGGGTTCGACCCAGTTCGAGTATGAGGACGTCAACGGCGCCGGCACCTTCGCGAACCTGGTGATCCCGGACCTCGCCACGCGCAACGCAGATCCGAACGACTACCTGCCCATCACGCCGCAACATCCGAACGCGCTGGAGCCTTTCCGCAAGCCGGCCAGCAGCAGCGCGCCGAACCAGGCGGACCTGGGAGCATGGAACATCTTCGCCAACCCGGACTTCCCGGACCGACAGGCCAGCTTGCGCAAGTTCCTGTGCGCCATCGATACCGGGAAGTTCGCGGATTGCAGCGAGGCCGACGCGCAGCTCCTGGACCGTGCGGTGGGCGTGTTCCGGACCCATACGCTGCGGGACCTGGGGGACTCGGCGCCCTACATGCACAGCGGTCATTTCAACGACCTGGAGAACACGGTGCTGTTCTACCACCACGCCGGCGAGTTCGCGCGGGACGGCACGCTGCGCAACGCGGATCCACAGATGCAGAACATCGCGCTGGATCATCCGGAGCTGCCTGACCTGATCGCGTTCCTGGAGTCCCTGGACGAGGACTACGCTCCGGATTGATGGAGAAGATACCGGCCCTCATGGGAGGGCCGGGATGCCTCGATCTCAGTAGATGGCGCCGAGGATGGCCGCGACGAGGCCGAGACCGGCTGCGGTCAGGCCGAAGATGGGAAAAGACTTCTTCTTGGACAGGAAGTAGAGGGAGGTCAGCACCAGGCCGAGCTCCAGGAGCCCTTCGCCCAGATCGAAACGGAGAGCACGCTGTTCGGCTCGCAGGGATTCCGCTTCTTTAGCCTTGGCTTCTTCCTGGATGCTCTCGGTGTCCTGCGCCTGATGATCCCTATCGGCAGTCATCTTGGCGACGGCATCCTTGGTGTCGGCGGGCTTGCCGAGGGAAGCAGCGAGGCCGATGCCCACGTCCAGCACCTGGGCGCGGATCTTCTTGGCCTGGTAGAAGGACCACTGGTCGTTGGCCTCGGTCTTGTGGATGACCGCAGCGGTGTGCTCGCGGTGGGAGGCGATGGTGACGCCGGCCAGCAGGATGCCGATCACGCCGACCAGCACGCCGATGCGGCGGCCATAGGCGTCGATATCGTGGCCGTGCTCATGGTGGATCTCGATCTCGGACATGCGCCGTCTCCGCTCCGGTGAGAAAAGGCGCGTATCTTAATAGGGATATATCGAATCGGCCAGCCCTGAAACGAACAAGACCGCTTCGATTTCGAAGCGGTCCCGGCGTCTGTGATCGCAACTCAGGGTCTGGATAAGAGGGAGATCGCCGGGCGACTCGTGAGGGGGCGGGTCTTGGGGACTGTATGCCCGGACTGGCGATGGGGCAGGTAGAGATTGGCGCGATAGGCCCGGGGGACGAAGGCCGAACTCACATAGATGGGCGCGGGCGGATAGGAATCATCCGCCGCTGGAACGACCGCAGGCTGCTGGGCCGCGGCAGATTGCGCAGCGGCGAGCCGCTCTGCGGCCAGCGCCTGAGCCTGGGCTTGAGCGAGCTGCTGCAGGGCGGCGGCCTGGGCGAGCAGGGCAGCCTGCTCCTTGTCCAGTTTCGCCTGGTCCACCGCGGGGAATTCAGGAAGGTCCGAGGTCTTGAGGTCGGCGGCCGGTTGCGTGGGCGGTTGGTCGCTGTAGTGGACGACGCCCTGGGCATCGGTCCAGGTATACAACTGCGGGTTGTCGGCGAGGAGCGCCGGCGAGAGCAGCGCCGCGGCGAGTGCCGCCGAGATGACAAAGATACCCTTCATTCGACCGCCCTCCTGAACGGATGGACTCAATGAAGTATACGGCCTATCCCCCGCAGGGTTGACTGAACAATAGCCGTTACAGACCGAAATAGAGGCCATCCGGGAGTCGCGCGCCGGGAACCACATGGAAGAAGTAGGGGTTACGCCTGATACCAAAAGGGCATGCGACACACTAGCATTTTGCCCAGTCGTCACCCGGAATAACGCATCTCCATGGAAGGTCATACGAATCACAGCGGACGCGGCCCCCTGCCGCGCATCCCGGGCATGTCCGTGCCCGGCATCGACGACGATTTCTGCATGACACACCCGCAACCCCGGAACACGCGTGGCCTGCCCGACGCAGAGACCACCCTCGCGTGGGGCGAACTCGCGACGCGCAGCAAGGCGCCGCCCTTCCTGCATCCAGGTTGGCTGGGATGCTGGTGGCCGGCATTCGGCACCGGAGAGCTGGAGATCAAGGGCTTGTGGCGGCAGGGAGAACTGATCGCCGCGCTGTCGTTGGGACGACGGCCGGGGCAAGTGGAATCCACCGCGAACTTCCACACCCCCGTGTTCGGCATCGTGGCGGCGGATCCCTCCGCCGCCAGGAGCATGGCCCGGGAGCTGTTCCGCGATGCGCCGCCCCAGGTATCGCTGACAGGACTGGATCCGGACGGGTTGACCTTCAAGGTCTGCAAGGATGCAGCGGAGGAGGCGGGGTTCAGCGTGATCACGCGGCCCCACCTGCTGTCTCCCTATGCGGAGATGGAGTACGGCTGGAACGAATACAAGCGCAACCTGCATTCTCATCTCCTGCGCAACCTGCGGCGCGGCCGCAAGCAGCTGGAGGAGCAGGGCCAGCTGGTGGTGGAGATCGTCAGCGGCGGCGCGCTGCTGGACACGTGGCTGGACGAAGCGATGCAGGTGGAAGCGTCCGGCTGGAAGGGCAAGCTGGGCACCGCGATCAAATCGCGGCCGCATACAGAGGGGTTCTACCGGAAGATGACCCATTGGGCCGCGGAACGCGGCGTGCTGAAGCTCTACTTGCTGCGGCATGCGGGACGCGTGCTGACCATGTGCCTGACGCTGCAGCAGCACGGCGTGTGCTACATGCTGAAGGGCGGGTATGACGAGAACTTCCGGCGCTACTCACCCGGCAACATCCTGACGGAAGCGCTGCTCGAAGACTGCGCCAGCCACGGCATCCGGCGTGTGGAGATCTATGGGGAAGCCGAAGCCTACAAGATGAACTGGGCGACCGGGACCAGCCAGTACCTGCGGCTCGAGGCCTTCGCGCCGACGACGTCGGGACGCCTGGCACAGGCGGCATACCGTTACGGCCGACCCATCACCAGCCGGGTGCGGCAGGCGCTGCGGATGCAGCAGCCGGGACACAGACAGTAGGCCCGGCATACCGACCACGATGTCCTCAGGGACCAGAGCGGTGAGAAAACTGGGTGCGGCGGCGAGCATCGTCCTCAGCAGCGCAGCGTTCGCCCAGGATCCGGCAGGGATCACCGACCTCGCGTGCACGCAGCCGGCATCGCACTACCGGCTGTACCTGAGCGTGGACTTCAAGGCCCGGACTGCCGCGGCCTGGTTCAAACCGGTGACCCAGATGGACGTGCACAAGGTGCCCGCCACCATCACCGACAGCGTGGTGGCCTGGACGCTGCAGACAGCTCCGGGCGCCAGCAGTTTCACCCTGGACCGGGGCAGCGGCGCCTTGACGGTGCTGCACCCGAACCGGGAGACGGAACGGTGGGCCTGCGAGAAGGAGCCGGGCACCGCGAGCGACCTAAAGGACAGCCGTCGGCCCTGACTCCCATCATCGGTATGTCCGGGCGGCGCAGAGCCGCATCATCGAGGAGAAGCATCATGGCACGCAGGAAGAAGAAGCGCAGATATTCCAGGAGCACAGGCAAGACAGTTGGGCGCGAGGTGCGCCGGGCCAAGCGCGGCAAGGCGAAGAGCGGCAGAGGCCGGCACGGCAAGGTGAAGTCGCGCAAGCAGGCCATCGCCATCGGCCTGTCCAAGGCGCGCAAGCAGGGGAAGAAGGTCCCGCCGAAGCGGGGCAGAAGCAAGAAGCGCGGCAGGAAGAAGAGATAGGGCAACCGCCGTCACGCTCCGGAACGCGGCGGCGGCCCTGAGAGACGGCACATAAGCTGATGTGCCAGTCCCCGCCCTGGCTGCGGCGACGCGGGGCTTCGCTGCAAGCCCGTGCCGGCTAGAGCCGGACCGTGCCGCCGGTGGTCTGGGCGGGCTGTTCCCGGAACAATGAACTGGGCGGTTGGGACGCCGCTTCCTCGGACATCTCCTCCAGCAGTTCCAGCCTGCGGCGGGCAAGCTGCTCGCCGAGCTCCTCCATGTCCACGTCGCACTTTTTCGCGCGGGAGAACATCTTGCCCTCCTCCTCCTTGATGTGATGCTTGGTGTACTCGCACATCACCTGCACACGCGCCTTGCATTCCACGTCGTCGGCGGCCGATTCCACCTCGGTGATGAGCTTCTTCAAGCTGGCATGCTCGACGCGGGCCTCCGGTATCACCAGGCTGTCCTCGGTCCGGTCCTCCTCGTCCTGCTGGCCGGTGAGGGCGGCGTTCACGGCCGGATAGAAGATGTCCTCCTCGATACGCATGTGGACGCTGAGAGCGAGGCAAAGCTCTGCCACCAGCTTCTGCTTCTCGGTGGACGACTCGGCATCGAAATATTTCCCGTACAGATCCTGGGCCTCATCATGATCGGTCTTGAGGAGCTTCACCGCGTCCGCGGGCTTGGCCTGCCGGGCCTTCTCCAGCATCTCACCCGCGACCTGGGAACGGACGGCGCTGTATCTCGATTCTGCTTCCATGTGATGACCCTCTGTGTGGTGTAGCGGCACGAAACCGCAACGTGCGACTGCGAAACTAAACTGCAATCGCCGCATGCACTGTGCGGCACTGCGCAGAATGCACGCCCGACAGTAGTCCAAGTGTGTCCGCGGCGCGACTACCTGAAGGATGCTGCGCCCGAATCACATGTGGATGCGTCGGACCGAGTCTGTGCGCATGGTCACGGTCAGCATTCGCTCGCATGGCAACAATGCCCCACGCTCCCGTCCCAGATCCGGCATGATCTCAGATCGTGGTGGGAGCGTCGTCGCCGCGACGCGGGCAGCCGTCGTGTCGGCGGGAATAGACATCGCTGCTCTCGACGGATCATGGAGAGTCTCATGAACGAGAAAGACAGGACACAGCGGGGTCCCGGGAGCCAGGAGAATGCCGGCTCCGGGATGCAGGCCACCGGTGCGACGCAGGACAAGGAAGCACAGCGCCGCGGTGGCGAGCACAGCCACAGCGGGACTTCCGGAAGCAGCCAGGGCGGCAGCAACCAGCCCCGAGGTGCAGCGGTGGACAAGGAGGCTCAGCGCAAGGGCGGCCAGCATAGCCATGGTGGGCGCTAAGTAGATCGAAGTAACCACGCGTGGGCTGGAAGTTCCGGCCCGGCGCCAATGCGAGGTAGATGCCATGAAGACTGAAAGACGTAGCATGCAAGCGGCTGGAAGCGATCGGCGCAAGAGCCGGAGCGGGGGCGCTCACAGCGGTTCCCACGCAAGAGGCGCGGCGACCAGCAAGGAAGCCCAGCGCAAGGGCGGCCAACACAGCCACGGTGGACGCTGATAGCCGTCCTCTGAGCTAGTCCGCAACGAGAAGGCCGACGGGCGACCGCCGGCCTTCGTCTTTTCGGAAGCCGTTATTTGAGACCCAGGCGCTGTTCAATGCTCTTCAGGCCGCGCAGGGCCAGGAGCGCCAGAAGGGTGACAACGGCGGCGGCAGGGAGAAAGCCCATCGCGGTCGCCACGCCGACGGCCGCGGCCAGCCATATGGTGGCAGCGGTGGTGAGCCCCACCCACCCAGTCTTGGTCTTTGTCTTTGAACACCGCGCCGGCGCCTATGAAGCCCACGCCGGTGACGAGACCCGCCACCACGCGGACCAGGCCGCGCCCGCTTGGGTGGTGTCCGGGCCTTGATAGCCCACCGCACCGGCGGAGACTGCGATGAAAAGCACGGAGGCGCCGGATACCACAGCCAGGGTGCGGATACCCGCGGCCTTGCCGGCGAACTGCCGGTTCGCGCCGAGCAGAGCGCCGAGACACATGGCCGCCAGGACCTCGCCCAGGATCGTCAGTTGTGTCTGCCAGTAGTGTTCCAATGCATTGTCCCGTCGCAGAGGGTCCCTTATAACCATGCTGCGCGCGACATGCCGCGACAGGCTTCGCAACAATCCAGCCCCGGCCGTAACATAGACGCCCTCAGGGCTGGAGCATGGTGCGCAGGGGTTCCTGCTGGAGATTGCGGCGGATCTGATCGGCGCCCGGCGTCTGCGGCAGCGCCTTGTCCATGTTCTCCATGTATTTCTGGTTGCGCTTGGGCGGCAACAGAGGCTCGTTAGCGTCCACCACCGCTTCGATGAGCGCGGCGCCGGGGTAGTCCAAGGCTTCCTGGGCCACGGCGGCGCAGTCCTCGGAAGCTTCGACGTGCCAGCCGCGGATACCGCAGGCTTCCGCCACTTTCACGAAGTCTACCGGCTGCAGATCACATTCGTATTCCGGATTGCCCAGGAACATCATCTGTTCCCACTTGATCTGCCCCAGCATGCCGTTCTTCACCAGGACGATCTTCACGGGCAATCGGTAACGGGCGATGGTGGCGAGCTCGCCCATGAGCATGCTCAAGCCCCCATCGCCGACGAAGGCCACCACCTGGCGGCCGGGATGGGCCACTGCCGCTGCGATGGCATAGGGGATGGCGCAGGCCATGGAGGCGGAGAGCCCCGAGCCGCCGTACATCTGGCGGTCCTTGGCCACCACGTAGCGCGCCATGAGTCCGGTGTTATGGCCGGAATCCCAGGTGACGATGGCGTCGTCCTTCAGCCGGTCACCCACCTCGCGGGCAATCCGCCCGGGCGGCATGGGCGTGGCTGCGCGTTCCGCGCTGCTGCGCAGGAGCTCGCGCCAGTCCTCCGCGGCCTTCTGGGCCTGTTCCAGGAAGCTGCGGTCGTCGCGCCGCTCAAGCTTGAGATTGAGCGCCGCCAGCGTGGCGCGGGTCTCGCCCACGAGGCCCAGTTCCACGGGATAGCGCAGGCCGATGCGGGTCGGGTCCCGGTCTATCTGCACGCCGCGGGCCTGGCCGGGCTTCGGGTAATACTCGATGTAGGGGAAGGTGGAACCTACGATCAACAGTCCGTCGCACTGCTCCAGTGCTTCCTGACTGGGGCGAGTGCCGAGAAGCCCGATGCCTCCGGTAGTCAGCGGATCGTCATCCGGGACCAGGCCTTTGGCACGCAGCGCCTTGACGATGGGAGCACCCAGGAGTTCGGCGGTCTCCCGCAACTCTCCGGCCGCACCGAGGGCGCCTTGTCCGGCAAGGATCGCGACCTTCCTGCAGCCGGAGAGGAGCGCGGCAGCCCGTTCGATCTCCTGCTGCGGCGCGCGCCGGGAACTGTCTTCCGGCGTCAGCGAAGCGTGGTGGGGCTTGTTGCGGTCGGAGGGCTTGTCCGCGTCCACCTTCTCGTCCTGCACGTCCACGGGGACCGCCACGTGGCCGACGCCGCGGTAGCCGAGCGCGTGCCGGCAGGCGAGGCTGACGGCATTCTCCATGTGCCGGGCACCCATGACGCGGGTGGAATACGCCGCCACGTCCATGAAGACCTTGGTGTGGTCTATGTCTTGCTGGGTGTAGGTCTCGGTGAGGTCGTGGTATGGAGAACCGGTGATGGCGATCACCGGAACCTTGTCGAGCTTGGCGTCATATAGGCCGGTGAGGAGATGGGTGCCGCCGGGTCCGGTGGTGGCGAGACAGCAGCCGAGCCGGCCGGTGAACTTGGCGTGGGCCACCGCCGCGAAGGCCGCTGCCTCCTCATGGCGCACCTGGATGAAGCGCACCCGGTCACGCCGTTTGCGGATGGCCTCCATGATGCCGTTGATGCCGTCGCCGGGCAGGCCGTAGATGGTGTCCACGCCGAAAGCCATGAGTGTGTCGATGAGTATGTCTGCACCGTTGCGTGCCATCTCGCGTCTCCAGCGCCAAATGAGCCAGTATCGGCAGCGATGCAGGACATGACAATCGGGTCCACGCCTTAAGGGGCCGGGCGGGGAAGTCCGCAGCAGGGGTGAGCGCTAAGAAAACCGCGCGAGCCGGTACTTCAAATTATGAGGTTGCTGCCCATCCGCTGGGAGCGGCTCATGCGCAGGGAACCGGAGTTGATCTCGCCGATCAGGCCGGTGAAGGCATCGCTGAGGATGTTCCTGAAGGCACGGAAACCGGCGTGGCTCGGAGGCAGGTCTGGATACTGTTCATCCAGGTAGAGATCCCAGCGCAGACCCACATACAGGGCGGATACCCTCGGCTGGGCGCCGAAGTGCTGGACGCTGTAGTTGCCGCGGAAGGGATCGTTGCGGGAGGTGGTGAGGCCCGCACGGTTGAAGGAATATTGCGCTGCGGAGGTGAGCCAGCCGGGGTTGGTCCGTCCCAGGTCATCTCCCAGATAGACCTGCTGGTCGAGGCGCCGCTGACCATGGAGCAGGTGTGAAGGAAAGCTGTGCAGATCCACGAAGACCACGTTGCCGAAGCGGGTGATGCGGCTCTGGAGGAGCTCGTTCAGGCGGGCCTGGTAAGGCGCATAGACGAGCTCGCGCCGGGTGTGGATGTCCTGGGGGGTGGGCGGCTGTGAGTACACGGGCTCGCCATCCGGAGTCTCGAGGGCGACGAAGGATGCGCCCTCGGGTGAGGCATCCACATCCGCGACGAAGCGGCTATAGGTGCCGTAGATAGTGGTGATGCCCATCCCGGGCAGGAAGTCGCAGAGACTGTGCAGATGCCAGTCCGTCATGGGAAGACTGCGGATGTAGGCGGACGCGAAGTTCTCACGGATGGCTTCCGGCACATAGATGCCGCAGTGAGGGATGCTCACCACCACCGGGACTTCCTTGGTGCTGGCTTCGCGGACGTGGAAGGAGCGGATCTTCATGACTACCTTGTCGCAAACATGACGAAATGCAGGGGTCTCCCTGGAGACGCCTGCCCTCCCATGGATATGTCTTCCCCCGCGCCGACAGGATGAGGTTTCGATGCCACCGTCACAATAAGGTAATCACCCCAATTTGCCGCCAGACCCCCGCGGAAAACCGAGGGTGGGAGATGGGGAGCCGACTATGGGGGAGGGGCTAGGCGGGCCGCGTAAGTTCTGAAAAAATCCCGCCACGCTGGATTCGGGTGTCCGGCAGAAATCGAGGCCGCTGTGGAAACACAGCGGCCTTTTTCATTCCTCCTAAGGAGACAGAACATGAAGATGGGACGGAAAGATCCGCGCTCCTCGATGAGCAAATCGGTGAAGGCCAAGTCGCCGATCAACCCCACGGGACGCAACCCGATCAAGTCGGCGAGCCCCTATGAGACGCCGGGCGTGGGTGAGGGTTGCAGTCCGGCGCGGGCGCGCCAGAAGGCGGCACCGGATGTGGATTCAGTCGTAGACGATAACGACACCGACACTGACGACGGCGAGGACTGAGTGCGATTCGGCTGGAATACGTATAGGCGAGTGCTGCAAGAAGGGTTCGACGCCTACAAGATGGCCGGGCCCTTCGCCCAGTGCCCGTATGGCGCCGATGAGCGCAACGGCATCTGGGTGTTCGGCAAGCAGAAGGCGAAGCAAGGGATGAGCTTCGCTGCCGTCTGCCGAGCCTTCCGCCGGATGGAAGGGATCGGCTGAGGCTACTGGACCTTCAGCTCTGCGACGAAGGCGCCGGTGGCGTTGGATACGCCGAAGTAATAGTAGGTCCCGGTGGTGCCGCCGAAGAAACCGCTCAAATCCCGGTTGCTCTCGAAGGCGAGGCCGGTGAGGTTGCCGGCGCACATGGGGCCGCCGGTGCTGTCCACCGTGACGGTGAAGACATCGTCAGGGGCGGTGGTGGAGATGTTGCCGTTGAGGGTGCAGCCGTTGGCATCGTGACCGACGAAGACGCCGCCGGCCTGGACGGTGATATCGACGAAAGTGGAAGAGCCGGAACCCACGTAGAACCCATCCCAGATTCCGGCGACCACCGAAGGATTGCCGCCGAAGGCGGCCAGCGGCGTAAGGGTGAAGGTGCCGGTCTGGTTGTTGCTGGTGGCCGTGAAGGTCCCGGTGATGGCGCTGGACGAGACCGAGCCCGCGACGGCGAAGGTCTCGGTGGTCTGGCCGTTGGTGAGAGTGACGCCCTGAGGGGCGAAGGCGGTCATGGTGCCGTTGAGGCTGGTGCCGCCGTTGAAGTTGGGCAGCACGTAGATCACGCCACTCTGATCGTAGAAGAAGGACGCACCGCCCTGCTTGATGACGGCGACGATCGCCGTGCTGCCGGGCGTGGCGCCCAAGGTGAAAGATCCCGCCCAGATGCCGGTGACGGCGACGGTCGAGCCCCCGCCGTTGCCGGTGGGCGCCAGGGTCACATTGGAATCAGAACCGCCGCAGCCCACCAGCAGGCAGATGCCGAGACCGAGGATGAGGCCGTGGAGCAGGGGACGCATGGCTTATCAAGTCCTTTCCGAGACATCAACTCTAGCATCCGAAGTACACGCAATTCCATCAGGCGTCTGTGACGCCAAGGAGACATATGCCTTACCGAAGACTGACGCCCAAGAAGTGGGCGGCCGGCACCGAAGTGCGCCGGCTGGCCCGCGAGAATTCCGTGAAGGCCATGGAGAGGCTCATCGAACTGATGGGCTCCCCCAGCCACTTCGTGTCGGTCAACGCGGCCCGCGCCGTGCTGATGCGGGGTGAACCGGAGAAGCGGCAGAACCCGCGCTTCCGCCGGATCGGGCCGCGAGGGGTGAGCGAGGTGAACGTGGAGTTCGCCAATTTCGAAGAGGAGAACGACGGTGGGGCCGACAAGCGAGATGACAAACTGCCTGTGGTGCAAGGGCGACGGAAAGGATCACGCCACCCTAAGCCTGCCGAAGCCGCGGGACTGCCCGCGCTGCGCGGGGAGCGGACGGATCCTGGTGACGAGCCGTGACTCGGTGAGCGGGCGACGGCGCGTCTACCTGGGCCCGGCGGCCCCGAGTCCCGCCGTGACCGCGGCCTTACAGCAGCAGGAACTCACGGAGGCCGTGCGGCGGAGCCGGAAGGAGAAGCGAGACACGGGGAGGAAGCAGCGCAGTGGCAAAAAAGGGCGACCCAAAGTTCAGGCTTCCCCATGACTGGAAGCCCCGCCCGCACCAGCTGCCGCTGTGGCACTACCTGAATGGCGGCGGGAAACGGGCGGTGGCGGTCTGGCACCGGCGCGCGGGAAAGGATTCCACGGCCATCAACTGGACCGCGATGGCGGCGCACCAGCGCACCGGTACCTACTGGCACATGTTGCCGACGGCGACCCACGGACGGCTGGTGGCATGGGACGGGCGGGACAGCCAGGGGCGGCGGGTCATCGACCAGGCCTTCCCCTGGCACCTGCGGTCAGGCATCCGCCACGACCGCATGAGCATGGAGTTGAGGTGTGGATCAATCTGGCAAGTGGTGGGATCGGACAACTATGACCGATTGGTGGGAGCCAACCCCATCGGGGTGGTATTTAGCGAATGGAGCCTCACCGATCCGCGTGCTTGGGACTATGTGCGACCGATTCTCGCTGAGAACGGTGGATGGGCGCTGTTTATCTATACCCCGCGGGGCAAGAACCACGGCTTCGACCTCTACGACCTCGCCCGTCATCGTGGAGACTGGTTCGCGGAGAGATTGACGGTCGAGGACACCGGCATCCTCACGCCGGAGGTGATCGCCGGGGAGCGCGCGAGCGGCATGAGCGAGTCCCTGATCCAGCAGGAGTATTTCTGCTCGTTCGAGGCAGCCAACGAAGGAAGCTACTACGGCAAGCTCATCGAGCAGGCGGAGCAGGCGGGACGGCTGACGCGGGTGCCGTGGCAGCCGGAGCTGAAGGTGGATACCTGGTGGGACCTAGGCATCGGCGACAGCACCGCCATCTGGTTCAGCCAGCAGGTGGGGCTGGAGCGGCACTTCATCGACTACTACGAGTGCAACGGCGAAGCCCTAAGCCACTACGCCAAGGTGCTTCAGGACCGCGACTATATATATGGTGAGCATTGGGCACCCCATGACATCACGGCCCGGGAACTCGGCACCGGCAAGTCCCGGCTGGAGGTGGCCAAGGGCCTGGGGCTCCAGTTCCGCACCGCGCCACGGCTGTCCGTGGAGGACGGCATCGAGGCGGTACGGAACCTCTTGCCGCGGGCCTGGTTCGACGCAGAACGTTGCCGGCACGGCCTGAAGGCCTTGCGTTCCTACCACCGGGACTTCAGCGAGCAGCGGCAGACGTTCCTTCCCCATCCCCTGCATGATTGGTCCTCCCATGGGGCCGATGCGATGCGCACCGGGGCGGTGACGCAGAGAGACAGGCGGCCGACATCGCCGCAGGCATCGCGGTCACGGCTGGGGCGACTTGGTACGTTCATGGGGAAGTGAGCGGGTCACGAGAAAGGCGGCTGACGACCCATAGCGGAACCTCGGGAAATGAGCTATTAACAGGCGCCCGTTTTTACTTATCGACTTAGCATCATGGCGAAAGCTGCTAAGAGCATGAGTACGCCAAGGGAAAAACTTACGATTAATCGAGCCCTTGCTGCCGCTGCTAGCATTCCTAGTGTAGCGTCGCCGGCACCCAGGTACTCTTTCTTCATCAGATACTGCATCACCTTGGATGAATTCGAAATACTGTTATTGAGGAAAAGTGTAGGGCTACCCAATTTCACCCACTGATCGTTCCGATTTTGCTGCAGGTAAGTAAGAAGCTGAGACAGTTTGCCAAAATACAAAGGTGCCGCCACGAGTTCTGCAATAAGACACCCTATGATTGTTAACCCGGCGATTGTCTGCACAATTACTCCTTGAGGCAGCTACGAGTTCGAACGACTGCTTTTGGCCGTAAGCGGCCACCAGAATCCCCGCCGATATAGTGACCAAATGACCTCTGGAACGCCAGAGATCGGGGGGAAGCTGTGAGCTGCAACAAAGGATGAGTTTGGTTTGGGTGCTAGAACATACTGGCAAGGAGGGCCCATGGGCCAACTGTTAAAACTGATACCGGAGACGAACCAGAACCCCAAGAAGGTGCTGGCGGAAGCCGCAGAAGAGGGCCTCACGGACGTGATCGTGCTGGGCTGGGACAAGGATGGCAGCATGTCCATCAAGACCTGCTGCAAGGACGGCCCCAGCATGCTGTGGCTGCTGGAACAGGCGCGGGATGTGATCCTCATGGAAGGCCGCATGGGGGACTGAGCAGGGCGGGCTGGGATAGAATGCGCCGCAAGGGAGTCCCATGATCCAACTTCGCCGCATCTCGAACATGTCCCTGGGCCTGGCCCTGCTGGCGGCGCTGGGCGGCTGCTTCTTCATCACCCACAACCGGACCGCGTCGCCCGAGATGACCGGATTGGCGGGGCAGCGGTTCGTGACGGCGCACGATGCCGCACTGATACGTGACGCCTGCATCCCGGACTTCAAGGCACGGGACTGCCAGCAACTGCAGATCCTGGGCGGCTTCTACTATGCCCGCGGCGGCGACCAGGGCTGGCATCAGCTGCGGGTGCCGGTGACACGGGACAACCTGGCGGCGGCGATCGCCAACGGCGGCAAGCTCACGCTGGTGCCGAAGGGCTCGACCCTGACCATCGTGCAGATCGAGAGCAAGAGCCTGGGGGAAGAGCGGCGCTGCTGGGTGATCTACGCGAAGATGGACCTCTTGCCAGCGGACACGGTCGCGGAGATCCCAGGGTGCTTCCAATGGGCGCCGGAGTCTTCGCCCATGTGGTTCCAGCCGCAGGAGCTGCCGCACAAGACCTATGAGCCGGCGCAATACGACTACCTGACTGCAGCCCCGAGCCCCGTCACCGCTTACATAGCCCCCGCGAACTGAACTCAAGGTCACAGGAATAGTACGCCGCTGTCCCAGCGGCACGGCCGCTCATTGCCAAAGAGAACCCAATGGACATCGAAGAAGCACAGAAGTCGCTGGCCCGTTCCGTGGCCAAGCGCCGCCAATGGCGCGCCGACGCACGCGAGGATTTCGCCTTCGTGGCCGGCCACCAGTGGAGCGACGACGACGCCTCGCAGATGGATCAGGCGCTGCGCCCCCGTACCACCTTCAACAACATCGCACCGGTGGCGGACGCCATCGCCGGCCACGAGGTGAGCAACCGGCAGGAAGTGACCTTCCTGCCGCGCCAAGCAGGCAACGCCGGCGTCAACGAAGTGCTCACGGCGGCCGCGGAATGGGTGCGCGACGAATGCGACGCGGAACACGAGGAGTCCGACGCTTTCTACGATGCCACGGTCTGCGGCGAGGGCTGGACCGTGACGGAACTGGATCACGACCAGGACCTGGACGGGCGCATCGAGGTGACACGGGTGGATCCCCTGGAGATGGACGTGGATCCGGCCGCCACGCGCAAGAACCACGCGGACGCGAAGTGGCTGTGCCGCTCCAAGGTCTATGACCGCAAGGAGGCCCAGGCACTATGGCCGGACAGGGAATTCGCCCCGGCCGGGGCGAGCCGCGAGCCCGACAGCGCCGTGGATGTGATCGCGGCGGCCTTCTACCGGAGCGATGCCGGGGACGGCGGGCGCGGCGCCGGGGCGGACAAGGTGATCGTGCATGACTTCCAATGGTGGGAACACGAGCCGGTGTACCGGGTGCCGGTGCAGCAACTGGGCCCGGAACGGGCATTCCTGATGGTGAACACGCCGGACGAAGAGGGCGGCTTCCTGTTGCCGGCGCACAGGCTGCAGCCGGATGCGCAGGGCCTGATCACCCTGGATGCGGACGAACATGCGCGCGTCAAGGCGTTGCTTGAGGGTGTGCAGGTACTGAAGCAGAAGCGGCGCCGCTACCGGCGCATGTACTTCTCGGGGGACGAGCTCCTGGAACAGAAGGATTGCCCGATATCGACGGGCTCGGGCGCCAGCTTCACCTACAAGGCGATGACCGCGAAGCGCGACCGCCGGCAAAAATGCTGGTATGGGATCGTACGGGCCATGAAGGACCCGCAGCGCTGGGCCAACAAGTTCATGTCCTCCATGCTGGAGATCATCGCGACCTCGGGCAAGGGCGGACTGCTCTACGAACCGGATGCCTTCCTGAACGTGCGCGAAGCGGAGGAGGACTGGGCCGACCCTTCGCGCAACGTGGCGATGACCGAGGGAGCCATCGCGGCGAACAAGGTGATGCCGCGGCCCATGAACCCGATGCCGCCGCAGATGATGTCGCTGATGCAGTATTGCGAACAGTCCCTGAAAGCGGTGGCGGGGGTGAACCCCGAGGTGATGGGCCTGGCGCGGGCCCTGGATCCCTCCGGCGTGATGGAGGAGGGCCGCCGGCAATCGGGCCTGAACCTCCTGAGCTACCTATTCGATGGGCTACGGCGTTATCGCAAGGACCAGGGACGGCTGCTGTTGAAGATGATCCGCGAGTACATCCCGGAAGGAAGGCTGATCCGCGTCGTGGGACCGGAAGGCATGCAGTACGTGCCATTGGTCTGCGACGACATTGCGGTGGAGTACGACGTGATCGTGGACGAGGCACCGACCGCGCCGAACGTGAAACAACGCACCTGGGAGGCATTCACGCTGCTGGCGGGCCAGGTGCCGCAGCTCGTGACGCCGCAGGTGGCGCTGATCGCGCTGGACTATTCGCCCTTCCCGCAGGCGATGGTGCAGAAGATCAAACAGCAGGCGGCCGCCGCGCCGGGTGCCGCGGCGGGGAATGCCGTGCAGCAGGCGGAGATAGAGAACCTCAACGCCTCGACGATGCTGAAAGGAGCCCAGGCGGAGAAGACGAGGGCGCAGACCGCCGGCCTGAGTTAGTTACTCCCCAAAGCTCTTTCCCGACTGGTGCTGCCACGACCGTACCGGCAGCTTGAGAACTACGGCGCGCTTGCGAGAGTCATCGCCTCTCGGGGCAGCGGACGGGACCATCCCCGTGGAAATATATCCCGACCCGCCCAAGCCCTGAAGCGCAGTGGCGGCGGCATCCACCTGGATCATGCTCAGAAGCATCTCCATGGTAGGTGGATTCGCGTGGCGTGAGGTCATGGCGTAGAACCTCTCAAGGGTAGTGTGCCGAAAGCATGAACAATGCTAAGGGAGGCCACGGACTGCGTATGTGCGGTATCGCACGGAGACGAGCCGCTTCGACCCAAGACAGAGGGTCCTGGAGTTCGCCGCGGAAACGTCGGGTACGAAGGAGGCTACGGACCCAAAGGAGCAGACGGGGCCCGCGCAGCAAGGGGCCAAGCCATTCCCTGAGACCGGGCCAGCAGAAACCTGATGGCGCAGGATGACGGGCGGACGCATGCTGGTACCACGTCGGAGGCCCCGCCGCACGAGAGGGAGATCAGGTGCAGGGGCAGTTCCGTTGGGGGGTCAGGGAGGACCAGTCAGGGAAGGGCTCGCGGATGGGATCCGCGAGCCCTTCTGGCATGCGCGGCTATCACTGCGCCGCAGAGTTCTTCGCGTTGTCCAGGTCGCCCCAGACATCCTTGGCCTTCGAATGGGCATCGTCCACGCTGGTGGACTTGAGACCGTCCTTGGCTTCATTGAGGGCGTCATTCAGGAGGCGGCTCTCATCACTGCCCTGCAGTACGTCGTGGATGGCGCCTTTACCCATGTGAGTGCAGGGGTTGTTGGTGGTGGCGACGTAACCGGGACCTTGCGGGCCCACCAGGCAATTGACCACGGCTTGCAGGTGCTCATGGATGCCTTCGATGTCCTTGGCCGTACGTGCGCTCTCCGCGGAACTCTCGGCCGCAGTCAACTCCTGCGCGGTCATGTCGTTGTATCCGCCCTTCTGAGAATTGGCGGGGATGGAGGTGGCGAGGGCGGCGGCAGAAACGGCCAAGGCCGATGCCGTAGCGAACAGGGTCAGCTTGCGCATGGATCATCTCCTTCTTGATGACAGTGTGACCATCATCGGCATAAGGAAGGTCGGGCGCGTTGATAGTGTTCACGTTTGCCACAATGGCCGGAAATCCCGCGTCGCCCGCACGCGCCTTTAAACAAAAGGTCGGACGACCGGTTCATTGCTTGATGGCGGTCTCAGCCTGCTGAAGATCGCTCAGCATCTTCTTGGCCGAGGAACGCGCCGTGTCCATGTCTATGGTGGCCATGCCGGTGCGCACCTGATCCAGCGCATCAGCCAAGGGACGTGTCCCATCGGCGCCTTGCGGGATCTCCTTCAGCACGCCGCTGCCCATGCTCCTGCAGGGGTTGGCGCTGTCGGGATCGAAGGCCGCGACCTGGGGCCCGAGCAGGCAGGTGACCACGGACTGCAGCTGCTCATGATAGGTGGTGATGTCCTTGGCGGAGGCGGCCTGGTTGGCGAAGTTAACCGCCGCGCCCAATTCCTGGGAGGGAGAGCCACCGGAGGCGACTTGCCCCGCAGCGGTGGAAGCGGCGGGCGCCTGGACAGCGACATCCGCGGCGAAGGCCGCGGCGGTGATCGTGAACGCCGGGATGACGATCAAGAGAGTGGACAGCTTGCGCATGGGAATCTCCACATCGAGTAAGAGTGAAAACATCTTCGGTGCAAAGAAGGTCGCGCGCATTGATTGTATTCACGTTTGCAGAGATCCGCGGATACCCCACTCTCCTATCGCCGAGGTAAACGAAACGTCGAATCGCACGCGCACCAAGTGAGGAGCGTCAACGATGTGTCGCCGCGAAACTGTGGCGCTGCGCACAGTCGGCGCAGTGCACGGAGCGCACATTCGTCAAACGCCGGTGCACTGACGGAATCTGCATGGAGGCGGGAAGTGCCAAGGAAGGGCCGGCGAGAAACCTGACACTCAATGCAAGATGCAACCAGGAGACAACATGAGCGACCAGAGCAACAGCAACGACGTGAGCAAGCAGAAGAGCAACCTCGGTTCGGGCTCGAATGCCTCGAGCGACGACTCGGGCCGTGACAGCGGCATCCAGGCCCCCGGCGGCAGCCAGAACGAAGGCTCCCGCAGCTCGCAGAACCAGTTCAAAAGCGACGCCAATGCCGGCTCCCAGAGCGGCAATGACTACGAAGAAGAGCAGGGCGATGCTTCCATCAAGGCGGCCGGCGCGACCCAGGATAAGGACGCCCAGCGGCGCGGCGGCGAGCACAGCCATAGCGGCAGCTCGAAGAGCAGCGCCAAGAGCGGCAGTGAGAGCGGCGAAGATGAGTCCGACCAGCCCTCTTCCGCCAGCAACAAGAGCAGCGGTGCGCGTGGCGCAGCCACGGACAAGGAGGCCCAGCGCCGCGGCGGCCAGCACAGCCATGGAGGCAGCGGCAGCAACCGCTAAGACTTGAACCTGCAACCTCGCCGGCACCGGGCGCGTCGTCCATGACCGGCATGACCGCCATCAGCTTATGGCGGCCTATGGCGGAGACTTCCTGGTGGACTACAGACTGGGCGCCGGCGGGGAAGCAGCCAAGCGATGAGTGGCGAGGGCCACGAGGAGGGACCATGATCAAGTTACGACTCGGACAGGAAAAGCAACGCCCCCTCAAGAGCACCGGCGGCAACAATGTGGAGTCGCCCATCGACGAGGGCAGCGGAGATCAGGAGCATCTAAGCGACAACGGCGACCGGGAAGTGCAGCAGCAGACCGAGCAGCAGAGGCACAGCGACAGCACCGATCCCGAATCCACCGGCAGAGCCGCCTCCGGCCACCGGAGCGGCGGACCGGCCAGCAGCGACAAGGACTCCAATGCCAGTGCCAGCAAGAGCGGCAAGGACCGCCATGGCGGCATGAACCTCGACGACGAAGCGAAGGAACGGCAGACCGGTGAAGGCGGGCCGGCGAACAGTGCGCCCCGGCCGAGCGGTCAGCACAGCCATGCGGGCCGCTGATATGGCCGATCAATCACGACTCGGGCAGAAGAAAGAACAAGCCATCAAGAACGCCGGCGGCAACGACGTGGAAGTGACGGAAGAAGGCGGTGAGACCCATCTCGACCAGGAGACGGGAGGCGGGAACGGTGACTGGGATTCCAACGTGAGCGCGGCAGCCGGCAACCCAAACGGGCGCGGCGCCGGGAAGGATCCGGGGCCCTTGACCCACGAGACCGACCGGCATGACCGCCAGAGCCGCGAGGAACAGAACCGGGAGCTGCAACTCAAGGAGCGGGGCTCCCTCCCCACTCCGGATACCGGCGCGCGCCGGGGCGACCTGGATGCGCCAGTCCCGGATCGGGGCGGTACCTATTCACCGATCAACAACGGCAGTCCACCGGGCCGCCATTGAGATGAACACAGGAGCATGACGGCATCGGGCGGGCTATCGGTCCTCTCGGTGCAGTCAGCGAGCCGGCGGAGCGATCCGCCGGTTTTTTTTATGGGCATCCGAAAAATGAAGACACGGGAGAGACCATGAGCGCGATACCCCAGATGAACGAATCCGAGACGAAGTTCTTCGAGAGCGGCGGCCGGGAGGTGCCGGAATCGCTGCAGGAACCCGCACCTCTAGCGGAAGCTCCAGAGGAGCAGGCGGCAGCGAATCCCGACACCGCTGCTGAGGCAGGACAAGCCGCTCTGGAACCCCCGGGCCGCGAGGGACGGTTCGTGCCGCTGCAGGCGCTCCAGGAGGAGCGGGCCGAGAAGAAGCAGCTTCGCGATGAGCTGCGGCAATACCGGGAGTGGCAGAACCAGTTGGCGCAGCGCCTGCAGCAGATGCCGGCGGCTCAAGCGCCCCAGGCGCCGGATCCCCAGACCCGGCCCCTGGACTACATCAACCACGTGCTGGGGAACATGCAGGCCACCACGGCTGAGCTGCAGCAGTGGCGGCAACAGCAGGAGGCCGCGGCGCAGCAACAGGCGGCGGTGCAGCGGACCCTGGACTGGGCCGGCGCCCAGGAGCGGGAATTCTCCAAGACGCAGCCCGAGTATCACGACGCCTACCGTTACGCGGCGGATACCCGCGACAAGGAGTTGCAGGCCCTCGGCTATACGGACCCGGCGACCCGCAGCAACATCGTGCGCATGAACACGGCGGAGATCATCAACAACGCCATCCACCAGGGGAAGAATCCGGCTGAACTGGTATGGGACTACGCGCGGGCGCGGGGCTTCACGCCCAAGGGCGGCCGCAAGAGCGGCGAAGCCGAAGCCCAGGCCAAGATCGCGGCGGGCTTGCAGGCGGCGGGCGGGAAGCTGAATCAGGGTGGAGCTACGGGGGAAGGAGAGATGTCAGCCAAAGACCTTTCAGGAATAACTGATCCGGAGGAATTTGAGAAAGCCTGGAAAAAGGTATTCGGGAAGCGGCGCTGATGCCGAGTCCCTTGGCGAAAAGTGCTCTTAGTGGAATGAGTGGGCACTCACCAGCTAGACTGCGTCCATGGGGATGCATTGGACGCGTGAGCAATTTCTTGCAGGGGCGACCCTTGGGGCCGGCCTTCTGGCAGGAAATCTAGTGCCTATGGAGTGGTTTCTCGCTCACCCTAATATCCGATGGGTAATTGTGAGCCTAATTCTCATAGGCACGCTCTCAATGATTGTTGGAGCTGTCCGCGCCAAGCCGCTGCATCTCGATCCTGGTGAGTACATTCCCGCTCTGCAAGTAATCGAATATATCGCCTCAGAATCAGCATGGGGTGTCATGGCGGCCCACGATTTTGTGATGCAAGGCAGCAGGTTTCAGGACATTCACGAAAACTTGATGTTATATGCGAGAGAGGAATTTAGCCGCGGAGCATCTAGTTTGAATATCCGGTCAACTGGCCTTTTGAGAGGAAAACGAGAAGAGATCCCGTTTTCCTACTGGCATGACGCTTTGCTAGATTGGGATTCAATCGCTAGGAGGGGTGTCGTTAAGACTGCTGTAACCCAATATTCCATGTATAAGGGCATTGCGATTTATGAAGATGTCAGAATCGCAAAAAATGATGTATTGAGAGCATGGCCAATACCGCCGGAATGGTGGTGGTCATGAATAAACTTACTTCTTCTTCCGACGTTTTTTCGGCTCCTGGCGCGTCAAATTCAGACGACGCGGAATGCTCGTTTCTTGGCGCTTCGGCTTCTTCAAGCGGAGTTATTACTTCTGAGATGATCGATGCTGGAATAGATATTTACTATTCGCATTTGGAGAATGGACGCATTCAAGATTTGCAGAAGTTTATTTGCCGCGCTTTTTCTGCAATGTCTCAAATTCAATCTTTATCACACGAGTAATGTATCCAGTCCTTTTAATACAGTCTTTTATATCGTATCTAAGATCTTTTAGGTCCACCAAAGTAACTTCAATAGGTTCCGGGTTTATTCTTCTTTTAATTTTCTCATCACTATTCCAACTTCCTCTGGTAGCTCGCACATAAATCTCGGTGCTATTGACGTCTTGTAGCCATACACCATGTGTATATAAGTTTCTGTATTCCTCGCAGACGCGCAATTTCTTAGCTATGGAATTTAGCGCGGGTCGTTTTTTAAGGTTAGATAAAAGCAACAAGTCTTGAATAGCAACCGTATAGTCTTCAATTCGGAAATCGCGAAACATGACTCGGGCATGTTTCTCAGAACAAGACATTAGAAAAGCTGCTAGCCTGATAAATAGCCAATATTGATACGTCCACAGAGGAGTTATTTGCCCCAAATGTGCGGCATATCTCTCGGGGAGTTCCGGTAAGGGGATGAAGCTTTCTGGAGTATTAGCCGCTTTCATGAATGCCCCATTGATTTGACTGATGATTCAGTTCGCCAACCGAATAGAGCTTACTTCAAGGTCCCCTTCTATTCTCAGCACCCAACAAAATCGGGGATTTTGCGCCTATGGTTAGGCGCGCGAGGCGAGTAGGAGGGAGTGCACTCTTATGTGCATGACCGACTGCGAGTCCGAAGCGGAACAACGCCATAGGCCAAAAGACCCATTTTGACGCGTAGACTCGTTTGAGGGGTTTTAGGCAGGGGAGCAATACTCATCATGAATCGCGAACGCGAGACTGAGCCGCGTGCATGGGCTTGGACGATGAGAGGGAAGTGCGCGGGATATTGGGACGAACTGGTCTTATGGGATTGCCATGGCCAACCCCTGGGCCGCCGCTACGGTCTTGATATCTATGCACCCGATGGTACGTACCTCGGCGAGCTGATGGAGAGCAATCGGCTTGCCGTGAATCACGCAAAGATCGGACTGCATGGACCGGCTTTCCTGCCGTTCCCGTCCCGACCCGTGAGTGACATCCCGCCCGATCTCGAGCCGAGACATCTGCCGATCGGATACGAGGATTTCCCGAGCTAGGCGCCGGCTATAACTTCTTTTCTTGGTCCCAACAAAATCGGGGATATTGTCCCTATGGCTAGGCGCAGCCGACTGAGCACCCGGAGCGTACTCTTCAGTACGTGAGGACTGCGAAGGAGGGTGCAACGACGCCAGAGGGCAATAGACCCATTTTGGGGGTGCTTCACCCCGCCGTCAGGAAATCATAGAGACTATCCTGGGATCTCAGTTCCGGATATCTCGTCTGCGCGAAGCGCCGCTCCTGCTCTTCACCCAACTGCTCCCATTCCTCGTCCCGGAAGAGACGGTCGGCGCGGGAGAAGAGCTCGGTCTCCTCGACATAGATATGGGCGGCGAGCTTATAGCAGTAAGCCAGCGCGGCCTCCCGCATCCTGGGGTGAGCATGGGCATCGCCGTCCTGCATCCGCTTGATGTCACGCCGCAGGGCCGACTCCATGCGCATGAAGTCCCGACGCTGCGTATTGAGGCGCTCCAGGAGCGCGCCGGAATTCGGCATGCGCGCGAGCAGGCGTTCGCAGACGAGATCCTCGCAGGGTTCATGCACCCGGGTGGGGAAACCCTCCATGTAGGCGACGGCGTTATCGAGGAGGCGCAGGTCGATCTGCAGGCGCGGCAAATCCGCCTGGATGCGGATGAAGGTGAGCACGCGCTCGATGTTGCGATGCTGGTCGCGAAGCCGGGCGACGCAGGGCGGCACATCCTGGCTGGCGAAGGGCGACCTGCGGCGCATGGGTGCTTACCTCCCTGCGCCGCGCATCCATGCAGCATCATCGCTGCACGAAGCATCTACAGAGGGGAGAGAGGATACGCGAGCGATGTCGCGATGCGGCTCGAGTCGCATCTCTGAGGCGGGGCAATCCCTGCAAGACTTTCTGGACATCTACCAGCCCCGATCACTGCCATAAAGCGGGGAGGCACGATGGTAAACCCAGACGTAGACCTGCGCTATGGCTGCGACACTCGATTATGTCACTTAAAGTGACATGAAGTGCGGACTGCAGGAGATGTTGCTCGGTCAGCTTTGGCGGAAACGACTCGAATCCGGAGCTTGGCCTTGGCCATGGCGAAGAGAGGGCACCTCGCAATAGACCCGCTGCAGCACCCTGGGACGCAGACCATCCTCGGAGCGGGCGGCGGAGAAGGTGGTGGAGAGGACCGTGACCTCGTCCATCCTGGATACGGTGAACCATCTCCAACCGACGTGGCGACCGAGCTCGTTGGTGCCGGCCAACTGGTAGACCTTGAGGACATCCCGGTGGCGCATGTCGCAGCCATAGACGCGGGGCTCGACGACACGGAAGTAGCCCCGGTAATACACCTGGAGGAGGTGCCGGCGCTCTATCGCCTCGTAGATGTCGAGATACATGGCCGCGATCCGCGCGATCCGTCCGATGGATCGCAATTGAGTCTAGGCAGCGCTACTAGCCATTGTCGCGCAACGGCTCACAATTCCGTGAAGCTCGTCATGTTTTGCGTGCGAAAGGCAAAAGCGATGGCTGGTGGCCGGAGAACCCGGGAACGATGGAGCGCGGGGAGGAAGAAAAGTCCGGCGGCCCAAGACACACTTCATCACGAAGTGCGGGGCCGCCGGAAAAGCAAACGGCCGGGGATCAGACCTCTCCCCAAAATGTGGGATTTGGTCCCTATGGCTAGGCGTGCTAGGCGAGCAGGAGGGTTCGCCGCATGCGGCGAACGGGAGCACATGAATGTGCGACCTGGGCCGTGAGCGGAGCCGGATGCGTAGCGAGCATCCTATGCATGACCGACTGCGAGTCCGACGCACTCGTCGCTCTCGCACTCCCTGTGCTCCGCGACACGTACGCATCCTGCTACAGACACCGCCAGAGGGCCAAGGACCCATTTTGGTTAGGCGTAGCAGTAGACTTTGTTGAATGGCTGGCCGATCTCGCCGTGATGAGGCCGGGGGCCCAGGAAGGTGGCCGGAAGGCGCGTGACCTTCACCATGGCGGTGGTATCCAACTTACGCCAGCCGATGCCGTTATCACGGCCGCCGCCGCCGGCAACCTGGTAAGCCAAGAGGACCGGGTGACCTGCGGAATCCACACCGTAGGCGTTGGGTTCAACGACGCGATAATGGTCGTGATAGCAGATCTGAAGCAGGGAGCGCGTCTCGATGGCGCTGCGGATGATGTCGTCGTATTCCAAGGTCGTAGTCCTCCGGGCTCGGTAAACACCTGAGACGGAATACTGCGACTTCAAAAAACGACACATCTATAGGGGAAAGTCTTATCCTCACGTAAAATTTTTGTAACAGGACCTCGAACCCCTTAGCAGTCCACCACGCAATCCGGGGGTAAAGCACGGGTGGGGCCGTGGGACAGGGTCATACCGTCCAGATGGCAGAACACTCGGTCGAGCCGCTCCACCGTGACCGGGGCACCCTTGCGGGGGCCCGTGAAGTGAGTGGGAAGGACCTGAAGCTCCTCGATCTTGGAGGCGCGGAACCATTTCCAGCCGCGATGCTTGCCGTGCTCATCGGCTCCGGCGATCTGAAAGCCACGCACCACATCCCCGAACCGGAGATCGTGGCCATAGACGTGAGGTTCGATGACACGGAAATACCCACAGTAATGGAACTGCAGCAGATGCCGATTCTCGATCGCTTCGAAGATGGACAAGTACATGGGTTTCCCCTCCATAGGAAGCCTGAGTGTGCATCAATCCGGTATCCAGCACGTGTGTCGGTTCACATTTCGGGTGAATGTTAAAGGGAATTACGGTCGTGTCGGGTCCCTGACGAAAGGTCGTATACTTCCAAAGGTAATCACGAGGAGGTGCGACATGGGAAACACCAGAGCTCTGGTCTCTCGCAGCGGAGTGCAATCCCTCGCGGGCGTCGCGCTCTTGCTCGGGTCCCTTTGCGCCGCGCTCAACGCCGAGGCGAAGCCGCCCACGGTGAAAGAGCCGCACGCGGCTTCCGCGCAGGCTTTCGTGCAGAGCTTCTATGACTGGTATACGGCGGCGATCTAAAAAGACGACAACAGCGCCATGGACGATGCGCTGAAGAGCGAGCGCTGGCCGTTCAGTGACACCCTGGTGGCCGCGCTCAAGGCCGATGAGGAAGCGCAGACCAAGTCACCGGATGAGGTGACGGGACTCGACTTCGATCCCTACCTCAACGCGCAGGACACCTGCTTCCCCTATACGACCCGCAAAGTCACCGCCGCGGGCGACGAATACCGGGTGGAGGTGTTCGACAGCAACTGTGACACATCTCATCCTGAGATCCCGACGGTCATCGCCGTGGTAGAGAAGAATGGCGCCTCGTGGAGGTTCGTGAACTTCATCTATCCGGGGGTGCCGGGCAAGGTGGATCAACCGGACAGCGATCTGCTGTCGGTGCTTAAACAATTGAAGCAAGAGCGAGATCAGTCAGACGGCAGCACCGATCAAGATCCTTAACTATCTCAGGGGAAGGGAGTCCAGGGTGAGCAGATCCGAGGGAAAGCATCCGACGCGCGGACCATGGGCGCGATATGCCCTGCTGGTGGGCGCCCTGTTGCTGGCGGCGGCAGCAAGCGGTGCCACCGACACCCTGCAATGGAGCTGGGCCAACCCTTCCCCTGGCCCGGACTATTTCAGCCAGATCGCCTTCGATGGCAGTACCTATGTGATCGCCGGAAACGATGGCGCGCTCTATTCGAGCGGCGACGGCGTCAGCTGGACGCCGCAGGCGAGGGTCATCGGTCGGGGTGGTCCGTCGGCGTCCCTCATCTATGGCGGCGGGCACTTCATCCTGGCCGGAGGCGATGGAAAAGGGATCAACCACCTGTTCTCCAGCACAGATGGTAACCGTTGGACAGCAATCACCATCAAGGGTTGGACCAGCGACGGTACCCACACACAGCTGTATTACGACAACAACACCTATTTCCTGGTAGATCTCGACATCGCGCCCCTCGGCACCTACTTCAGCAGCACGGATGCGGTGCGTTGGACGACACACACGCAGAGTTTCTCCATCGACCAGATGATGGCCGCGAACGGCGTGCTGCTAGCCTGGGGGAACCAGACCGACGGCAAAACCAACGGCTCCGACGTGCTCGAGTACAGCAAGGATGACGGAGCCACCTGGAGCGAGGTGACGGGCTTCACCCATACTCCGGTGATACCGGCGTTCTATACAGATGGCCACACGCTATTCCTGACCGACTCCGACGAACGGACCAACGGCATCTACAGCAGCAGCGACGGCGTGCACTGGACCAAGCGGACGAGCACGTATGCCGGGCCGTCATTCGCGGATCCGGTGCTCTGGAACGGTTCGAAGTTCCTGACGATCGCGGACCATCTCGGCATCGCATACCTATATACCAGCACCGACGGCATCACCTGGTCCAAAGGACCAGTGAGCAACCTGCAGGAGCACACGCCCAGCGTGGTGATGTCGGGCAGCGAATATGTCGCAGTGGGACCCGGCCTGCTCCAGGTGGTCCGCAGCAGCGACTTCGCGTTCTGGACCTCGGTCTTCTCGGGCACCAGTGGGCCGGACATCGACTTCCTGGACGTGGTGCATGGCAAAGGCCAATACGTCGCCGTCGGCTACGTCTTGGCCCGGAGCGCCCCGGGTACTCCGCAACCGGCCGGCATCGCGGAGAGCAGCGACGGCCTGCATTGGAGCGGCGTCTATAGCGGGACGGCGACATTCCTGGACAGCGTGGCCTATGGCAACGGCAGGTATGTGGCAGCCGGCGGCGCCGGATCTTGGGTATCCAGCAGCGACGGAGTGAATTGGAGCGTGGTAGCAAGGCCACCGGCCACGGCGGCGAGCCAGGTGGTATTCGGGAACGGGGTGTTCGCCGCGTTCGTCGGGTGTGAAATAAGCTGCGAGATCGCCGCCAGTCCCGATGGCCAGACCTGGACCACAGGGGCCTTGCCGAGCGGGATGATGCCGCTCGCCGCATCTCCCAATCTGGGACGCCTGGGCAATCGCTTCGTCACCGTCGTTCCGGGCCCCGATGCATCGACCGTGTACACCAGCGACGACGGCCTCAACTGGGAGGAGGGCAGCTCGGTCAGCGCGCTCGCAGTGTACGACTTCACCCGCATGCGGGAAGTGGCGGGCAGCCTGGTGGCGATAGGGACAAATAACCAGTCCTGCGAGAACCAGACGGAATGTAGCGGTACTCCGGCGGTGGTGGTCACCCACGACGCGGTGCACTGGTCCATCGCCGACTCCACGGCAAATGCCCTATACGATGTCACCGGCGACGCGCAGGGATATTACGCTACGAACATCTTAGGCCCGCCAATGAGGGAGAGCCAGGACGGCCTGCACTGGTGTGACATGACGGGGACCCCGACCCCATTCGGATTCGGCGCGGCCTTGGCGATGAACGGCACGCAGATCGTCGTGACCGGTAGTGGCTCCGGTACGATCATCGCGACGCCGCAACCGAGCAGCGGTGTATCGAACCCACCCATCACTTGCGAGACCGAGGCGTCGCTGCCGCCACCGCCGCCCATCAAGACGGGAACTTCGGGTGGGAAGGGCGAGACCGGGGACCCCCTGCTGATACTGCTCCTGCTGTCGCTGGTACTGCGTCGAGGGGGAGGGGGTTGGCAACGGACGTAAGAATCTGGAAAATTGCGCCAGACTCGACGTCGCGTATCCATAGAAGCCGCGGTAACTCCGCGGCTTTCTCGTTCAGGGCTTCAGGGAAGCGATCACGGATTCAAAGGCCGCTATGAGCTGCGGCATGGCATAGATATCAGCCTTCCCCATCTCTTCGGCCAACAGAGCGTCACGCAGCACTCCCTGGCCCACGGCGACGATCAGGGACGTGATGACGCGCGGATGGAAGCTGGTCTTGAAGCACCCTTCGCGCTGGCCGCGCTCAGCGAGGGCGGTGAGCATCTCAGCGAACACGAAGTAACCGCGACTGGTCGCCACACGATTGGTGCCAGGCTGAGGCCGGTAAGCTTCCAGCACCATGAGCCGGACGAGGCTCCGATCCTTCTGGTAGACATTCACGGCCGTGGAGAGGATGGAGGACATGGCGCTGCGCGCATCGCGCGAGGTGGCGATGATGTCCGCTATGCGCGGGTTGATGAGGGCCCAGGCCTGGTCGAAGATGCCTAAGAGCAGCTTGGACTTGGGGCCGTAATTCTGCAGAAGTTCGGCCTCGGGGATCCGGGCAGCCTGGGCGATATCAGCGAGGGTGGTGGCTTCGTAGCCCTTGCGGGTAAAACATTCCTTGGCTGCCGCGAGTATGGCGCGCGGCGGCGGGGAACCCGGCGCGGCCGTCCCTGGGATCAGATCGGTCGGCGTCCCTGCCACCGATGTGGAGGAGTTCACGGCTTCAACCATACGCTGACGGTCTTCGCCAGATATCAGGTGAATACCTGAAGAGGGGTGGGGTACATACCCCAGCAGGTGCAGACGCATTGGGGAAAATCCCCTTTTGCACAGTATATATCCACGGCCATCTGGGCCGCTTCTTTCCGCGGCCGCTGCGTCAAACGGTTTACGGTCCGCCTTCCGTCATAGGCTCCTCGGCATCTCGCCGTCAAAGAGACATCGCGGCATCAGCCGCATACCACACTCTTTGGAGGCCACATGGCTAATACCAATTTCACGGTCAACGATCCGCTTGCAGTAAAACTGTGGGCGAAGAAACTCGCGGTCCAGGCGATCCAGCAGACCTGGTTCCGCAACTTCATCTCTGACGACGGCAATAATGTGATCACCCTGCTGGATGACGCGGAGAAATCCGCCGGCGATACGGTGAACGTGGGCCTACGTACGCAACTGGGCGGCGCCGGCGTGCAGGGCGACGGCACCCTGGAGGGCCAGGAAGAGGCACTGACGACTTTCGCGGACAAGCTGCTGATAGACCAGCTCAGGCACGCGGTGAACGTGGGCGGGCGCATGACCCAGCAGCGGGTACCCTTCGAGCTGCGGGAGGAAGCGCGCATGGGCCTGCAGGATTGGTGGGCCGCAAGGTTCGACCTCAGCTTCTTCAACCAGCTCTGCGGCTATACGGTGCAGGCGGATACCCGCTACACGGGGAACAACGCGCCGACGGCGCCGACCCGGACGATCCTGCCCAACGGCCACTCGGCGGAGAGCCAGCTCACGCCTTCGGACACCTTCACGCTGTCGCTGCTGGACACGGCGGTGGAACGGGCTTATCTCAACAACCCGGTACTGATCCGGCCGATCCGCATCCAGGGAGAGGACAAGTACGTCTGCTTCATCCATCCCTCGCAGGTGACGGACCTGCGCACCTCCACGAGCACCGGCCAATGGCTGGACATCGAAAAGGCGGCCATGACGGGCGGCGAGGTCTCGGACAACCCGATCTTCACCGGAGCTCTGGGCTCCTACAACGGTGTGGTGATGCACAAGGCTTACCGCGTAAGCCCAGCGGTGAATTCGGGTGCTGCGATGCCCAACACCTACCGCGCGGTATTCGCCGGCGCCCAGGCGGGTGCTCTGGCGTTCGGGCGGGAAGAGGGCAAGGACCAGTTCACTTGGAGTGAAGAGCTTTTCGACTACGGAAACATGCTCGGTGTTAGTGCTGGGTCAATATTTGGCATCAAAAAGTTAGTGTTTAACGCTAACGACTTTGGGACACAAGTTATCTCCACCTACGCTGCCCAGCACTAAAAATGGATCTTTTGTCCCCTGGCGTTGTTGCGCTTCGGACTCGCAGTCGGTCATGCAAAGAAACGGGGTGACTACGTCACCTTCCCCGCTGCACATCCATGTGCTGCGGGCCGGCCTTGCCTGTGCTGTCCTGCACAGGCGTCCACGGCATGCCGCGGACTCGCGCGCCTAGCCAGTGAACAAAATCTCTCATTTTCTGAAATTCAACAATCCAAGAGAGGAATGAAATGGCGACCTATACGAGCTCGCAAGTTGCGAGCGGACAGATACCCATCAACGAGCGGGGCGCGAGCTTCCTGGTGTTCGGCAGCATCGCTCTCACCACGGCGCTGGCCAACAACGACATCGTGCAACTGGTGACGGTACCGAACGGCTACAAGGTGCTTAACGTGACGCTGGACGTGGATCCGCTGGATAGCAATGCCAGCCCCACGCTGACCGGCACGGTGGGGGATCCGACCACTCCGGGCAAGTTCATCACGGTGACGGCGGCGCAACTCAAGACGGGTATCGTGCAACCGAACAACGTGACAGGCTCCACGGGTGTGGTCTATGCACCCGCGCCTTCCGGCGGCAACGCCGGTGGGACTGTCATCCAGTTCAAAGCCACGGCCAATCCAGCCACTTGGCAGAACGGGACGATGCGTTGTGCAGTCGAATTGCAGGTGGATAACGCATCATTTGCTTAAGTCGACTGCGATTGTAGGGGCCTTCGGGCCCTCTTTTTAAGGCGGTAGTTAACTTTAAGCTAGGAGTTAAAATGGGATTTGTTGAACGTGAATTACAGGCTCTTCAGGACGCAATGGCGTCAGAGGGCGAGAGAGATTACGCACTTTTCTATATTGCGGCACAAGCTCTTGGGTGGTCCTTAGATCCTGACCACCTAAAATCTCCGTTAAAACTACTCAATCAGGAATTAGGAAAGTCTAGCGGCATTGATTTAGGTGCAGGAGATTGTTCCCAATTATCCCATCCGCACTTGTCTTGATATCCGGCATCCCGCTAGGACCACGTCCAATTACAACTATCACTGGCGGTGCAGCGAGTGCATTCACGACAAAAATATTTCCCATGGTAATCATTTGGATTACTTGGTCGGTGGTGAAGTACCAGCCTGGACCACCTATTCCTTGAATTCGTGAATGAGGATCGAAAGGATTGGGCTTATTTACGCAGGTAACTTGAAAGGTCGCCATTTGCTTCTCCTTAAATCTGTATACAACAACAGTATGTTTATATATACAGTTAAAAAGAAACGCAAGGTATGGGTTAGAGCCCAGGCGGGACAGGGGGGTATTTTAAAATGTCCAATATATTGGACATTTTTGTCAAGGCCCTTTACCCTATTTCCTAACCTCACGTAGACGTGAGGGTCTTGTCGGCCGAGGGGGCTGCCATGAATCTGTCTTCCGCAATCCATGCATCGTCAATCTATGAAATCGGCCGCCTTATTCGCGAGCGCCGGCGGGCACTTGGCATGAATCAGGCCGAGCTGGCTGTGCGCGCTGGTCTAAGCCGCTCCAGACTCGTGGACTTGGAAAAAAACAAAGCAGTTGAAGGTCTGAGTTTCCACAAACTCAACGCACTACTCGCGGTTCTAGGGCTGCAGCTTGCTATTGCTGCTTCTTATCAGCCAGATGAAGTGCTGGCTCACAATCGAAATGCAATCCAAGTGCCTGGGAATGTAAGAGTACGCGTTCCATCAATTGCCTAGGCGAAATTAACTCGTGCCTCTAGGGTTACCTGACGTTGTCGATCTTCTCGATCGCTCTGCGGGAACGCGCAACGCAATTCTGATTGGCGGACAAGCTCTAAATGTTCACGCTGTAGTTTATGGTCTCGATGCCATAGCTACTGCCGTCAGCGAAGACATAGATTTCTTTGGAGACGCATCGCTCGTGCGTGAGGCAGGCCGGGCATGGGGAGGTCATACCAAAATAGCAACCATCGCTGACCATACAGCGAATTCAGGATATGTATTGGTGGAACTCCACGGAGAGAAGTATCAAATTGACTTTATGATTCAAGTGCTCGGAGTGAGAGCCGAAGAAATGGAGAAGTGGGCACCGGACGTTGAGACCGGCGGGAAAACCATTCGCGTCATGCATCCGCTTCATGTAGTACAGTCGCAAGTAGAAAATGTTTACGGACAGCTAGATCGACGCGCTTTGGGTGAACGCGGTGCACGGCGGGTCAGTCTAGCCGTAAGAGTGGCTGAGAGACAGGTTCGTGAATATCTAGATAAAAGCGATACACGCAGTGGATTGAAGATGGCGGAACGGTTGGCGTTGATAGCGATTAAGCGCTCAGGGTTGCGGGCGTGGCATGATGATTCAATAGATTTGCTTGCCGCTATTCCACAGCATTACAGGTGGCCTGAAAAATTCGTGGAGAAGCGTTTGCCGCAATTGCGCAGACGTGTTGATAGGGCACGAGCCATCTATGCTGACCAGCAAAAACGCATCCGCCGTTAGATCCATCATTCATCTATAGAACCATCGACCCTGGGCCATAACAGCCCGGGGTTTATTTTTGGAGAACCCATGGCATTTTCGGACATACAGACCGCTATCGCCGGCGAGCTGGCGCGCTCGGACCTGCGCGACGAGATCCAGCGGGAGATCAACAACGCCATCACGTTCTACGGGAACAAGGCCTTCTGGTTCAACGAGGCGAGCTTGGCCCCGATCACCACGGTGCAGGGCCAGCGCTATTACCCGCTGCCCTCGAACTTCGCTGCGGTGTTGGACGTGCTCTCGACGCTCGGCAACTACACCTACCGGCTGGAGCCGCGCACGGAGCAGTACCTGGACCAGGTGGATTGGGGCAACGACTTCTGGTCCGGCTACCCTACGGACTATTCATTCTGGAACGGACAGATACGGCTGTTCCCGCCGCCGCAGGGCGGCTTGCCGGTGACAGTGAAAGGCACCGCGGTGCTCTCGCCGCAACCCCTGATGAACGACTCGGACGACAACGCCTGGCTGAGTTCGGCGGAGGAGCTGATACGGACCCGGGCGGTGCGGCAGCTCTATGGGCGCTACATCCGCGATCCTGAGCAGTACTCTCTATACACGCAGCTCGAAAAAGAAGCGTTAACCAACTTGCAGGAAAAAAACTTAGGGCAAGTTGGTGCGGGTTGGGTGCGCCCTCATCTCTAAAAATCGATCTTTTGCCTTCTAGCGTTGTTGCGCCGGCCGCTCGGAGTCCTCACGTACGCCTAGAGTACGCTCCGGGGCTCCTCGGACCGCCGCGCCTAGCTAGAAGCCAAAATCTCGAATTTTTAGGGGCGCACCTTTATATACACCCGCATGAGAAGAACACCGCGCAGACAGGTCTCAACTCGATAAGACCACATATCTAATGGCGAAATTGCTTACACAACTGAGGTTCGGTGAATGGCTGCCTGATCTACCGGAACTCGGTAACCCGGGCGCGCCTTTCGTGCAAAACGCCCTCTGGGTGAACGGCGGCTATGTGCCGGCGCTGGGCTTCTCGTCCCTGGGGGCCTCCTTGAGCGCACGCTGCCAGGGTGCGAGCGCGGCCATCGACAGCGATGGCAATACCCATGTCTATGCGGGTACGGTGAGCAAGCTCCTGGAATACGACGGCACCACCTTCCGCGACCGTTCGGGTTCGGCCTATTCGACGCCGGACGGCGGCTATTGGAAGTTCGCGGAGTTTTCGAGCCCAGGGTTCCCGGCACTGCTGGTGGCGACCAACGGCAGCGATCCGGTGCAGTCCATGGCGGTGGGAGACGCGGCCTTCGCGGCGCTCGCGGGCTCGCCGCCGAAGGCTGCGGCCGCGGCGGCGGTGAACCAGTTCCTGATGCTGGGTGACACGGACGATGCGGTGAACGGCGCGGTGCCGAACCGGGTGCAGTGGTGCGGGATCGCGGATCCGACGAACTGGGAATTCGGCACGCTGGCCGCCCAGGAGGCGCAGGCGGGCGAACAGTTCTTGAACGCGGTGTATGGGCCGGTGACGCACATCGCAGATGGCTACGCCTATGGGCTGATCTTCCAGCAGCGAGCCATCACACGGGCCTATTACGTGGGCGGAGATTCGATCTTCGCCTTCGACACCTACGAGAAGCAGCGTGGCGCCTATTACCCCAACTCGCCGGTGCAGCTCGGGAACGTGGTGTATTTCATCGCGGAAGACGGCTTCTGCATGACGGACGGACAGCAGGTGGTGCCGATCGGTCACGACAAGGTGGACAGCACCTTCCTGGGGGACATCTCGCAGGCTTATGCGGACCGGGTGGTGGGCGCTTACGATCCGGTGGCCAAGCTGATCCGCTGGTGTTATTGCTCGGCCGGGAACTCCACGGGCATCCCGGACAAGACCATCGCCTATCACTACGTGGACCAGCGCTTCATGCCGACCACGCAGGACCTGTCGCGGATATTCAGCAGCAGGAGCTTCGGCTGGACCCTGGACACGCTTGATGGGGTGAACATGAATCTGGACCTGGTGACACCCTCGCTGGACGACCTGTTCTGGCAGGGAGGCAACCTGCAGATCCAGGCTTTCGATGCCGGCAATGCCTACGGTCAACTGGGCGGGGACGCACTGGATGCAAGCATAGACAGCCTGGAGACGGCACCCAATGGGGGAGGCGTCACCTATATAGATGGAGTCAGGCCGGTGCTGACGGCGCCAGCCAGCGGCACCGCAGCGGCGACCGTCCAGCTTTTGAGCCGTAGCCTCGAGAATGGCAGTTACATCACTTCAGCTCCTGCCTCACAAAGCGCGGCAACGGGGATCTGTAACGTACGCGTTGCCGCGCGGTACGTACGGGCGCGCGTATCTATCCCTGGGGGTCCGTCAGGGGGATTCGGGGTGGCTACGGGTATAGATATCTACGGCTCTTTCGCTGGACAGCGCTAAAAAGCGATCTTTTCGTCTCTGGCGGTGTTGCAGGCGCCCTCGGAATCCTCATGTGCGCGAAAAGCACACTCCGGGTTCCTCGGACACCTGCGCCTAGCCAGAAACGAAAATCTCATCTTTTCTTTTGGAAGGATACATGAGCCAACTACAACAACTAAGAACGACACCTCCTTATGACGAGCCTTGGCGAACTGCGACCCTCGTCAATCGACTCATGGCGGGAAATCTCAACAGCGTGGGAAGCGTGAGGCTGACGCAGAACGCCGGCAGCACGCAGCTCAACGACAACAACATCCGGCAAGGGTCGAGGCTCTTCTTCACGCCGACCACGGCGCATGCGGCGACGGTGAGCGGCCTCTGGTACGACCCCGCGACGGTGCCGGACGGCGGCGGGAGCGTGATGCTGCGGCATTCGGCGGTGAACCAAGCGGATCTCGACCTCGACTACGTGATCCTGAATTGATGCTCCTGATCGCCCCGTGGGACGTGGACGCGATGTGGCCACAGGCCGAGCCCATGCTCGCCAAGGCGCTGGCACGGCAGCACGACCTCTGTGCCGCGGACATCAAGAACTTCTGCAAGAACCAGCTGATGCAGCTCTGGTTGATACCGGGGCATCACGCGCTGGTGACGCAGATACAGGACAAGACGCTCTGCCGTGTCTGCATGATCGTGCTGTGCGGCGGCAAGGGGTTGGAATCCAAAGACGAGGCCATGACTGCCCTGGAGGCTTATGCCAGGGCCATGGCCTGCGACGAACTCAGGATCGAAGGCAGGAAGGGCTGGGGTCCGGTATTGGGATTCGAGCCCATGGCGACAGTCATGAGGAAAAAACTATGAGCGGTGGTTCAAACCTGCCCTTGGCGGGCACTCCCGAGCAGCAACTGGCGGATCCCTTGCATCTCTTCCCGAACGCGGACAACGCGGGCCAGCCGCAGAATCCGGGGATGCCTGCGGTTCTGCCCAATCTCGGTGCGAGGTCCCTGCTGCCGATGCAGCCTTACGGCAAGTTCATGGCGCCGGACACGAGCGGCGGCGGTTTCAACGCCATGGCGGCCCACGGAGCAGGCCCCTTGTTCAATCCCGGTGCCGGCGCGCCTTCATGGCAGGCATTGATGGCGGCCATGAGCCGGGCCGAATCGGCCGGGGCCGCGCAGCCGACGAACCGGCCCACGCTGTTGAACAGGAAGGTCCAGCCATGAGCATGGGCGCGCAACAGACGGGCAGCACGACGAGCACGCAGGCGCCGCCTGCCTACATGTATCCCTACCTGGGCAGCGCGCTCGGCCAGGCGGGCAGCCTCTTGCAGATGGGTGGGCCGCAATACTATCCGGGGCAGGAAGTGGCGGGCTTCAATCCGACACAGCAGAAAGCCATGAGCGGCATAGTGAATGCGGGGATGAACGGCAGTCCGGCGCTGACGGCGGCGCAGGGATTCGACCAGACCCTGCTGGACAGCGGCGGCGGCAGCAATCCCTATCTCGACCAGATGTATTCCCACGCGGCAGGCCAGACCCAGAACCAACTCACGGGGGAGTTCGCGGGCATGGGCCGGAACGCTTCGGCCACGGAGCCGCTGCGGGCGGAGCAGCTCAACAACCTGGCGACGTCCCTGTACGGCGGGCAATACCAGAACGACATGCAGGACGCGCTGGCGGCGGGCAACCAGGCGCAGAGCCTGTATGACACGCGCTTGCAGGGTCTGAACGCGGCGGAAGGCGTGGGACAGCAGGTGCAGAACCAGAGCCAGAACCTGATGGACGCCAGTAAAAATGCGTACACCTACAACCAGAACCTGCCGTGGCAGAACCTGCGGTCATATGAGCAGCTCTTGAGCGGCCTGCAAGGGGGGAAGTCGCAGACGAACCCGATCACGAGCGACCCGGTGCAGAACGCCGGGGACCTGGCGACCGCTTTGAAGGCCATCATGGCGCTGGTGTAAGCCATGTCCATAGACCAGTACAGCAGCACTCCCGCCAACAACGACCTGACCAACTACTTCAAGACGGGCATGCGCCCCAGCGCGGTGAAGAACGCGGGCTGGGACATCATGGCGGACCTGGCGAGCTACGTGGTGAGCCTGCCGACGGCAGGCGGCACGGCGAACGCGCTCACGGTGAGCAACGGGCGGCCTTTCGGCGCCCTGGTGCCGGGACTCCTGCAGATACTCAACCTCGCCAGCGCCAATACGGGGCCGGCGACGTTCGCGCCGGACGGCCTTACGGCGACGGCGATATTCGCCAACGGGGCGAAGCTCGCGGGCGGGGAGATGCAGCCGGGTGTCCCGGCATTCCTGAAATATGACGGCACCCAGTGGAACCTGCTGAACCCCGCGCCCGCGGGACGAAACGCTTTCGTGGACCCCTGCTGCCGGGTGAACCAGACCGGCACCACGCCCGCGCTCTCCACGACCTATGGTTATGGCGGCGTGGACCTGGTGCAGTGCAAGGCTACCGGGAGCGCCGTGAGTGCCGGAACCATCACCCAAGATACGACCGGTGTTGTCGCCGCCGCCGCTACCCCTTATGCCTGCAAGGTAGCCGCCGCCACCATCACCGGAACCGGGAAGGTGTTCTTCAGGCGGTGGATAGAGAGCCGAGATGCGGTCGCCTTCATAGGAGGATACGGCCTATTTTCGGTATTGGTGCGCCAGGACTCCGGTTCAAGCATCAACGCCTTCCTGACCGTGAATGCGTTCCAAGGCCAAGACAGCCCAGGGACCGTGGTCCAGATTGCCACGGGGAGCGGGAGCCCGGTGTCCGTCCCGACCGGCACAGATACCCTTGTGACGCTGGCCATCCCGAACATGAGCGTGGCAGGGACCGTCGCCAACGGCTTCGAGGTGATCCTGGAGATGGATTGCGGCACCGTGACGACGAAGAATTTCTACGCCACGGATTGGCAGGCTTGTTTGAAGACGCTGGCGCAGAGAGTGGCGGTGCCGAGGTTCGCGGACGACTTGGAAGCTGTAATGAGTTGGTATGAGCAGACTTACGCGTATGGAACCGCGCCAGGAACAAATACTTCGCAAGCAATCATTGTGGGATCCGCTCCCGGAGCCGTTTTGAATGGCTCGGGGTTCCTGAACTCCTCGTGGCGTTTCTTGGCCAGGAAGCGCGTGACACCAGCAATTACCATCTACGCGAAAGATGGGACTTTGGGAAAAGTTGCAGCGGCAGGCGTCGACACTACGGCAACTGTTTCCGGGGACACCACAGGAATGACACCTTTGAACAATAGTGGTGGTAGCGTCGCTGCCGCTACCACTATTCAGTTTCATGCCACGGCGGATTGCCGACTATAGTCATTTGTGACAAGCCCCCGTTTCTTGTTGAGACAAAACTGTCATCACACAATCCGCGACTTGTTGAGCTAAGGCTATATCACCAATGGTGGTGTAGTGAATATTGTTGGGCTTGTGCTCTGCGTCCTTCAAGTGCAGGACGTAAAACCCATGCTTGTGTGCAATCTCATCGGCAACTGTATTGTATGACCCTTCTAAGCCCCCTGGGGTATACGGAAGGACACCGTCAGGGATGGGGAGAGTATCTACCCAGATGACAACGGAAGCGTGTTGCTCCGCCAGTTGTGCCGCGGCCTCGATGTTCTTCCGGTATGCATCGAGAGGGACTATAGGTGTGGTGGGGTGGTGAATCCCGCGCTTGAGATCGTGATCACCAGCATTGAACAGGATAACAGTATAGGTTCTGCCAATTAGAGTCGCCTTCATGCGTGCCAGGAGCTGGGCCGATGTCCCATCGTTAACAGCGTGTTTGGCTTGTAGTGCGTAAAAATATGGGCGATCGACCGGAGCAAAACCATCCTGGTCCCAGTCATCATGGCGGTAGTCGACATCGTTCCTTAGATCGTAGCGGGCATGCCCGGAATAACCCTGGGACTGGCTATCGCCGTATGCAATGACAGTAGGGCGCATTGTTTTGGCCGAGTCCGCATCGCTATTGCAGGCGATCAGATAAAGCGTTGCCAAAACTGCCGCTATCCCTAGTTTGTTCAATTTCGTTCCTTCACTTTTAATGTACATAAATCACTATCTGATTACCCCTTTATCCTACAAGGGTTTGGAGATATATGTCCCGTATCAACTACGGCGAACGGATCACGGCAGTGGAGACCGAACTTCAAGCGGTACGCGCGGACGTGAAGGACATGCGGGAAGACGTGAAGACCTTGCTTGCTGCCTATAACCGGCAGAGCGGGGCGGCGAAGCTGCGGACCGCCATCTGGACGGGACTGGTGGGCTTGAGCGCGGCAGTGGGCGGCGTCTTCGCCGGGAAATGGCACTGATGGGTTTCGATGAGGCCTTGCGGTTCACGCTGCGGGAGGAAGGGGGCTATGTGGACGATCCGCGGGATCGTGGCGGGGCCACCAACCGGGGTGTGACCCAAGCGACTTACGATTCCTGGCGTGGAAGCCACGGGCTTGGGGCGCAGAACGTGCGGCTGATGTCCGATGGCGAAGTCAGCGATCTCTACCGGGAAAGGTTCTGGGATGCGGGGCATTGCGGAGAGCTGCCGCTGTCTCTGGCCATCGCGCACTTCGATTGGTGCGTGAACCACGGTCCACACGGGGCGCTGAAGACGCTGCAGCAGGCGTTGGGCGTGGAAGCGGACGGGATTTGGGGAGCCGCTACGGCGTCAGCGGCTGCAAGGAGCGCGCCTTCTGCATACCCGCGCTATGACGCCTTGCGGCGCCAGTGGTACCTGCGGCGGGTCGCCGGGGCGCCGGATCAGGCCGCTTTCCTGAGGGGCTGGCTCAGACGGGTGGACAGGCTGGATACCTATATAGAGGGGCTGAAATGAACCTATTGGCGACGGTGGCGAACTTCATCCTGCCGGGGATCTTCAAGGAAGTGGACAAGGCGATACCTGACCAGGACCTGGGGGCGCGGCTCAAGGCCAGCATCCAGACGGCGGTGCTATCGGCGGACGCGGAGGCGCTGCAGGAACAGGCGGGCATCGTGACGGCGGAAGCGAAGGGGGAGAGCTGGCTGCAGCGGAACTGGAGACCTCTCACCATGATGGTGTTCGTGTTCATCGTGGCGAACAACTACATCATCGCGCCCTATGCGCAGGCTCTCTCCGGCACTTCGGTCTCCTTGCCGACACCACCGGACCTTTGGGCGCTGATCAAGATAGGGCTCGGCGGGTATGTGGTCGGAAGATCCGCCGAAAAGTGCGTGACTGCGTGGAAGAGCTGAAGGGACTCAAGATCGGGCGGCGCTTCTGCGTGGACGATCTGGTGAACGAAGCGCGCTAGGGTGCTGAAGGTTTCAGGGGCGCCATCTGGCCGATGGCGGTGGCGGCATCCATGGGCGCCAGGCTGGCATCGCCCTTGTCCTGGTTGCCGATGAAATACACGGTGAAGTAATAAGTCTGGCCGGCGGCGAAGTTCGCGGCGTGGGGCAGGGAACCGGTGCCGCCGCCGACCACGCGCAGGCTGCGGGGACCGGGATCGGCGTAGTAGTCGAAATAGGTGCCGACGGGCAGGGTGCCGACGAGGACATTGCCGTCATATATAGAGACGCTGCTCGGCCCAAGCGGGATGGCGCGCCGATAGATATGCACGACGGCCTTGCCGGCAGGGATGGCAGGCAGCGGCGCCGCCGGGACGGCCGGCTTCTGCGGGGCTGTGGCGCATGCACTCAGGAACAACAGCAGGCAAAGACCGAGTCTGCGCATGGGTACTCCTGGTGACCTATCGGCACCTTATGCCTAGAACCCTAGCAGGAAGGGGCGCGATCCACAAAACCGCGCCCTTTCCCTGATGGGCTCAGCCTGTCTTCACGAGCAGGTTCTTGGCCAGGTTGCCGTGCATCCAGCCCATGCCGCGGGCCACATGCATGAGAGCCGTGAGGACCAGTAGGCCGATGACGGCGAGCAAGGGTGTGGCGAGCCAGGGGAGGCTGTAGTAGTCCACACCGTCTATATCGAACCAGAAACCACCTTGGAAGAGGTCGGCGATGGGCGAAGCGATGAGGCTCAAGGAGATGGACAGGAGCGATACCAGGATGGCGAAGTCGATGACCCCCAAGGGGAGCTTCAGGACCATGTAGAACAAGGTGCTCCAGGTGCGCGGATCCGCGAGCATCTCCTTGATGCGCTCCCAGATGGGACGGGACTTGCCATTGCCGGGATGGATGGGGCGACGCGGCATGCGCACACCGAGCAGGGCTTCGACGATACGACCTTCCACCAGCGAGATGAGCCGGACGCTTCCCAAGAACAACAGGGCGAAGGGGATACCGAAGATGAGGAGCATGAGGCTCATGGACAGAGACAAGCCCACCATAGCCCAGACGAAGAAGAAGATGCCGGTGGGGAAGGCGAACAGCATGAACAGGAGTGCGGTGTAGGCCCGCGGATCCGAATACACGGCGAAGAACTTGCCGAGCGCGGACTTGCGCGGCTTGGGCCGCGGGGTGCGCAGGGCGATCTGGACCTTGGCTTCCGTGTTGCGATAAGCCTCGGCCACTTCCTCCGGCGCGCCGTAGGTGGTGGCGATGGCGGCGAGGATCTGCTCCTCGGTCTTCTCCGGGTGTGCGTGCAGCTCGCCGCGCAGGTATTCCTCCGCATCGTAGAGCGCGTCCTGTATGAGGGCCGGGTCGGCGCCGCTGAGTTCGACACGGAGCTGGTCCAGATATTCCTGGATGGAACGAGGCACGGGTTTGCTCATGGCTTGGATCCCCTAAGGATAGAGTCGACGAAGTCCCGGGTGGAGACCCAGGCGTCCTTCCACTGGGCGAGCACGGTCTGGCCCGCTTCTGTGATCTGGTAATACCGGCGCGGAGGGCCGGAGACGGAGGGCTCGACTTTGCTGTCGAGCAGCCCGGCGGCGCAGAGGGAGCGCAGCACCGGATACAGGGTTCCCTGTTTCATGATGGCGGTGCCGGTGCCCTCATGCTCCAGCTGCTTGGCGATCTGGTAGCCGTATAGCGGCTCCCGGGCGTCGGCCATGATGGAAAGCAGGATGAGGGAGACGATGCCGGCGTTCAGTTCCTTCTGGAACTTGCGCTGCTGGCCCTGGAGGGCGTCGTCTTCGGCTTCTGGGGCCACTGTGAGGTGTCCAATACTAGCTATGTGCTAATACTGTAGACTACACAATAGTGGTTTACAAGGGTTATTTGGACTCTTTTGGGCCCGATGGCCAACCATAGACCTTCAGATCGATCCTTCCTCTAAGGTTGAAATACACCCCTTCCGCTTCCAAAGCCCGCCTTTGGCGAGCTTCCCCGCCGCCTGGACCCTTGCGCAGGCTGATCTCCCCCCGATGATTGACCACCCGCTGCCAGGGAACGCTTGAGCCCGCCGGTAGCGCGGCCATGGCATATCCCACCACCCGAGGTCCTGGAGCACCGATGAGTTTGGCGATGCGCCCGTAGGTGCTGACGCGTCCCTTGGGGATGCGACGGACCGCGGCGTAGATGCGCTTATAGAGGGAGTCCGGGGACTCAGGGTTTCTGGGGCTCATCCGTCTCGTCGCAGAGGATGTAGTCGCGCTTGTCTTCCTCGGTGACGAGGTTGCAGACGAAATGCGCGGGATCCAAGGGCCGATAGAATTCGCGCGGCGTATAAGGGGCCGGAACCACGTTGGGCTGCTCCTGGCTCTGGCGCATGAGCTGCAGATTGAGCCAATCCTGGTGCAGGCGATCATCCTGCAGTTGTAGCCGGCAGCTGAGATAACGGTCATCCGGGAACTTGGCGCCCTGTTGCCGGCAGGTCTGATCGTCGTGCAAGGCGGTCTGCAGGACATCTGCGTGCTGGCGCGCGTCGTAGCTCGCGCAGGCAGCGAGGCCGAGGAGGAGGGCAAAGGCAAACGCTTGTCTCATTTCGTTACCTTAAACCCCCTGGGACCGCCGGGGTAGTGGGCTGTGTGCACCGAAACATGGGGGTGCGCGTTAACCCTGGGAGGATGGCAGGTCCCGGAAGAGCCCTGCCTTTAGGGGCGTGAGTCACGTAGCATAGGCGGTATCAAGCGCGGCCCGTCGCGGCCGCAACGATCTAGCAGGGGAGATCCACATGAAATCCACGAGATTCTTCGCGCGTACCACGGCTTTGTTGCTGACTTTGGGCCTCCTGGGCGCGTGTTCCAGCCGCACCGTGGTCGAAAGCAACCTCGGCATCAAGGGTGCACCCGATTGGGTGAACAAGGGCAGCCAGGCCCTCAACGACCAGAATGGCCAGCTGATCCACGGCATCGGGTCAGCACCGAACATGAACGACCAGTCGCTGCAGAGTTCCACTGCCGACGACCGGGCCCGCACCGAGGTGGCGCGGGTGCTGAACTCCTTCATGCACGTGGTGACGCAGGACTATTCTGCTTCCGCAGGCTCTGGCCAGGATCAGCAGAACAGCGAGAGCGTGTCACGCCAGATCCAGAACATCACCGACCAGAACGTGAGCGGCGCGCGCATCATCGGCCGCTGGGTGGATCCGAAGACCGGTACCCAGTGGAGCCTTGCCGAGCTGAACATGAAGCAGGTGAAGGACATGGTGGGCGGGTCGAAGGACATGAATGCGGGTTTCCGCGATTACTTCAACAGCCACGCTGACAATGTGTTCGACAGCATGACGAAGGGAGACCACTGATGAATAGCTTGAAACTGACCGCCGTCGCCGCTTCGCTGCTGCTGACGCTGACCGCTTGTTCCACCAATCCAACGGTGCAGCGCATCTCGCCTGACCAGGTGACGGACGTGAGCGGTTACTGGAACGACACCGATGCGGACCAGACCGCCCAGGAGATGATCAACCAGATGCTGAGCGAGCCCTGGCTCGGCAATTTCGAGGGCGTGAGCGGCGGCAAGGCCCCGACCGTGATCGTGGGGCAGATCAACAACCTGAGTTCCGAGCACATCAGCACCTCGACCTTCATCGATGACATCCAGCGCCAGCTGATCAATTCCGGCAAGGTGCAGTTCGTGGCCAGCAGCGACCAGCGGGCCGGCGTGCGCAGCGAGCGCAAGGACCAGGACCTGAACGCGACCAGCGCGACCCGCAGCGCGATGGGCCAGGAGATCGGCGCCGATTTCATGATGCAGGGCACCATCAACACCATCATCGATGCGGCGGGGAACACCTCGGTGAAGTACTACCAGGTGGACCTGCGACTGGTGAACATGCACGACAACGTGATCAGCTGGGTCGGCCAGAAGAAGATCAAGAAAGTCGTGCAGCAAAGCGGCTCGCGCTTCTGACCGGACGCTGACGGGTGTCGGCCTACCCTCAAGCGGCCGCAGGTGCGGCGCGGAGGTCGTATGCGTGGCTGGCAGGCGTATGTCTGTTGGCGCTGAGCGGCTGCTCGCTGTCCTATACCGACGCCATGCAGCAGGTGGACAAGGACATGGCCGCGCAGCAGCCACAGGCTGCGCTGAAAGCGCTGGATAAGATCTCAGGTGGGAAGGACCAGGCGCTGTATTTGCTGAACAAGGCCATGCTGTTGCGGATGGCGGGGGATTATGCCGGCAGCGTGGATGCCTTCGAGCAGGCGAAGCCGCTGATCCAATATCTGGAGGCGACCAGCGTGACCGAGAACGCGGCGGCATTCACCATCTCGGAGAACCTGCGGTCCTATCAGCCGCCGTTGTACGAACGGCTGCTGGCTCACGTATATGAGAGCCTGGACTACCTGCAGCTGGGTCAGCCGGATTCGGCCCGGGTGGAAGCGGCTCAGATAGACGACTTGCTGCGGCGCCTGTATCCGAATGCCAACACCGCACCGAACGGCGGCGACGCTTTCCCACGGTATTTCTCGGGCCTGGTTTATGAGGACCTGGGCCAGTACAGCGATGCGATGATCGCCTACCGTCAGGCGCTCCTGTCCTACAAGGCGCAGGGAGCGAGCGATGCCAGCATCCCACGGGACCTGCAGGTGAGCCTGTGCCGTTTCGCTGAGTTCCTGGGCCTGAGCGACGAACTCAACGACTATAAGAAGCGATTCAACCTGGATACATGGCCTCCCGTGTCGAAGCAGGACGACCAGGGCCAAGTGATTTTCATCTATGGCAACGGCCTGGGGCCCGTGAAGTTCGCCCAGAACGCGGTGCTGCCCGATCCCGTGACTGGCCACTATTACAGCATCACCTTGCCGGTGGTGCAGACCCGCACCCGCGAGACCTATGCGGAGATCTCGGCCGGCGGCGTAAGCGCCAACACCACGCGCGTGGCGAGCATCGCTGACGATGCCGAAGAGCAATACAAGGCGGATCGGCCGAAGCTCCTGGCGGCGGAGTTCTCGCGTAACGTGGCCCGTACGGTGGCGGCGAACAAGGCCGACCGTTCACAGCCGGGCCTGGGCGCTGTAGTGAGCCTGATCGCTTCCGTGGCGGATACCGCGGATATCCGCATCTGGGCGACGCTGCCCGACAACATCCAACTGGCTCGACTGAGACTGCCGCCGGGGACCTACAATCTGACGGTCCATGTGCGCGGTGGTACGCGCGTTCTCAAGGACGTGGTCGTCCAAGCCGGCCAGATGACTTTCACTTCCCTGCAATGGGCCACCTTGCAATGACGAGGGTATCGACGTGAACACAACCACACGCGTCTTCTTGATTGCCACGATGATGGCGCTCACGGCCTGCAATGCCACGAAACCGGGCGGCGACCGCCCCGATTGGGTGAACGGCAACGCCAGCCAATATCCCGCCTCCGCCTACCTGACGGGCCATGGCCAGTCGGACAACATGGCGACAGCGAAGGACGCCGCCCGCGGGGATCTGGCGAAGAACTTCTCCGTGAACGTGAGCGAGCAGAGCAGCGACACCTCCACTTATTCGCAGGGCGATGCCAATGGCACCGCCACGGCGAAGAACAGCCTGGACGTGAGCCGCAGCATCAAGACGCGCACCGACCAAGTCCTGACCGGCGTGGAGATCTCCCAGACCTGGCAGGACCCCCAGAGCCTGCAGTATTACGCCCTGGCGACCTTGTCACGCACCAAGGCAGGGGCTGCACTGCGCCAGCAGATCGGCGACCTGGACGCGGGCACGGCGGCATCCCTGAACCAGGCGCAGAACAGCAATGAGTTGTTCGACAAGATCGCGGCGGCGACCCAGGCCGTGGATTCCCAGCAGACGCGCGCCAGCCTGCAGAAAGAACTGCAGGTGGTGGATCCCAGCGGGATGGGCATCCCTTCCTCCTGGTCGCTGGCGAAGCTGCAGGCAGACCGTTCGGCACTGCTGAAGCAGCTGCAGATCACGCCGGCGGCGGACGGCCGCGATGCGGATGCGACGAAGAAGGCGCTGGCGGGCGCGCTGTCTGACTCCGGATTCACGGTGGCAGACGGCGCGAACTACACCATGACCGCGAACCTCGATTATTCGGACATGCCGCAGGGCGGCTGGATCTGGATCACCGGTACGTTGCAGGTGACGATGAACGGCAACGACAGCCGTGCGCATGGCGTGCGCCGCTGGGACATCAAGGTCTCTGGCAGCAACAAACAGCTGGCACAGCAACGGCTGATGGATCAGGTCGCCCAGGATCTGCAGACCGACATCCAGAGCACCGTACTGGCGTTCGCTGCCGGCCGCCAGCCTTAAGTCACCAGGCACAGGGACTTCGATAGCAGACGGCCCGCTTGCGCGGGCCGTCTTCTTTTTCTTCCAAGACGCTCAAGAGCGTCAGTCCAGGGTCACGGATACCTCAGTGACGTTGAGCAGGGCATCAGCGTTGTCATAGCCGCCTATGGCGAAGAAGCCTTTGACCTTGGATCCGGCTGTGAGATCGGACTGCAGGGCCGATACGAAGTCGGAGAAGTTCACATAGACCTGGGTATTGCCATTCTTCTCGATGGCATAGACACCGAGGGCCTTGCTCACGGCGGCAGGTACGCTGGACAGTGAGCTGAGGCTCGTCACCTCCGCGCCTTCGCGGAGATTGGCTTCGGACGGCGAGCTTCCCAGATTCACCACTATGCCGCTGCCGGCTTCAAGGCTGCTGAAGGCGCTATGGGTGCCCGTTCCGGCCCACCGGACGCTGAGGATGGAATCCGCCACGTTGAAGTCGGTAAGGGCCTGGGCGTTGAAATCCGGCGGGGAAGTGCCGAACTTGGGGGCGAAACCGGAGACGATCACCGGATCACCCACGTTCACTCCGGTGTTCAGGCAGCTGCAGGGCAGGGCGATCTCGAAGTTCGAGGGGTCGGTGGGTGTGCTGCTGAAATCGAACAAGCTGATGGGCCGGTTGCCGATCGCCTCGACGTTCAGGTTGACGCTGGAGTTGTCCCCGGCGTCCACCAGCGACAGGACCGGACCGTCCACATCGGTGAACTCAAGCAAGGCAAAACCACCGGCAGCGTTGAGCGTGGTCGAGGTCGCACTGGTGAACTTGCCGAATACCAGCACACGCTGGCCTACTGATATGTCGCCGATATTCTTGGACGTAGTGGGCTTGTCGCTCTCGCGGACCACGGTGCTGCTATCCAAGTCGACCGTGGCCGAGTCATGGAAGCTCACGCCATTGGAGCCGTGGTAGAGGTTGCTGCCAAGCAGCGTCAGCGTGTTGCCACTTCGTGCGACGACGACCCCTTCCACCGCGTCCTTGGTCCCGCCTGGAACACTGGAACCGGCGAACACCTGGGTCGCTATGAAGAGGTGCTTCCCGAGATCGAAAGAGCCCCGCGCCAGGACGGGAGTGGCCTTGCCATCGGCAGCCAAGGCCTTAACACCGGCGACACCGGTATGGACCTGCTGATCGATTATGTAAGTGGTCGACGAAGTGCCCCGGACCACCACATTGCCGTAGTCACCCGAGCCTCCCTGGAACGGACTTAGATCCAGGATGAAGCTGTCGCCATTCACATTGGCCGAATTCAAAGGCCCATGCACTTGCTGGGTAACGGTAGCCGCAGAGTCGACGGAAGCGACTATGACCGGGGCCACCGTGACGGTGTTATTCGAGTTGATGGTGTTCGATGCATTGAGATCGAAGTCCAAACCGAGCACATGAGGGGTTCCCGGGAAAGTGCCGAGTGCGTGGCTCTTGTCAAACGCGATGGTCAGTGTCACGTTGCCTAGCGCTTTGCCGCTAGCATCGACCGGTTTGAGCTTGACCGCATTGCCGGACGAGTCCTGCGACTCGATGTCCGCTCCGGAGAAGTCGATGGTGATGCTGCCACTGACATAGTCACCCGCGGGTATCGCATTCAGGCTGAGGAACTCGCTCAGGCTGGTGTACTGGGCGAAGTCAATGGTCGTGTCAGCGGGGAGCACCTTGGCGACGGTGCCGTCCTGCTTGGTGAGGCTGAGGTCCGTGACCTTGACGCTGTAGACCAGGAAATCGCCGGTGACGTCGTCCAAACTCACATAGGCACAGCCATCCACGTCGGTGGTCTTCGGGGAAGTGCAATCGGTGCCGGAGGAGCTGCTGCCACCGGGCGGGGTCACCGTACCCGATCCGGAGCCTCCGCCACCACCTCCGCCGCCGCAGGCGGCCAATCCGAGCAGCAAAGAGAGCGCTGCGACAGGCAGCAGACGGAGAATTGGAGATTGCGCGAGCATTGAAGATCCCTCTTTCGTTGTATGGGACGCGTGAAGCGTGAGAGTGGTCTCGCGGGGGGTTGACCCCACTCGAGTGTTCGGTGGAAATCTTTACGTTTCTAAAGCCGGAAAGCACTCAGGGAAACGCCAGAAACTGCTCTGGAAATCACCTGCTGGCGCGCCGGTGTTAAGTTAACTAATATCTCGTGTAACGGGGATGAGGTATCAGTCCGACTCGGGCTGCGACCACAAGGGCGGCGTCAGAGAACCCGTTTCAATTTGTACGGGGCGATCCGGGTGCCAATTACCACAGCAGTATGCCCGCAGATACAGAACGAAGAGGTCGCGCGGCAGGTAAGAGCTGAGCAGACCAATCTGCTGTACCGGTTCAGCTGGTCCGGGGACTGGCCGAGTCTGTTGGCTGCACTGGCGCTTTTCTCGGTGTTCTGGGCTTCGGATGGCGGAGCAGCCTGTACATGGTGCGCCGCGGCCATGGGCATCGCGGCTATGGGGCGTGGTGTCACGGAATTCATGTTCCGGCGCCGCACGGTGCCGGTCGAACAGACGCGGCGTTGGCAGCTTACATATCTGGCTTTGACCGTGCTGCTGGGCATCGGCTGGGGTGTCATGGGGGCGAGCCTGTTGACTCCCGGCAGCTGGAACACCGCTGCGCTGCCGGCAGTGCTGATGGCCGGAGTTGCCGCGGTGGCATTGCCCTCGCTGAACGTCAGCCTCATGCACTATTTCTGTTTCGTGGCGGCAGTCGTGTCGCCAAGTGCCGTCAGGTTGATGGTGGGCGGCGACCGGATCTCGCTGACGATCCTGGTCCTTTTGTTAGCCGTCGTCGCTCTGCTTTGCACGGTGGCGCGAGCGGTCAATGCGCGGCTGGTGGAAGGCCTCGGCCTCCGATTCTCCTATGCAACCATCGTCGAGGAATTGACCGGACAGGCGTCCGAGCGGACCCGGGTGGAGACGAAACTGCGCGAGGGTGAGGAGCGGATGCGTCGCCAGAGCCAGTCTCTGCTGGATCTGGCCCGTGAATCCAGCATCTCGGGCGGCGACATCAAGGGTGCCCTGACAGTGATAAGCGAGAAAGCGGCGCAGGCGCTGAACTGCCGCCGCGTCTGCGTGTGGTTCCTGGATGAGACAGGCACTTCATTGCGCTGTGCGCATGTATACAACCACGGCAAACACGGGCAAGGCGACGGCGAGATCATCGACAAGCGCCGCAGCCCGACGCTGTTCCATTCCATCCATGAGACCCGGACCTATGCGGTGAGCGACGTGGCCACCGATGCGCGTATAAGTGAACTGAGGCAGGAGTATCTTCGGCCCAACGGCGTGACGGCTTTGTTGGTGGCGCCCTTCCGCCAGGGAAACAAGGTGCGCGGCATCATTACTCACGAGTTCCAGGGCGGCACTCGCGAGTGGACCCGGGACGAAGCGAGCTTCGCAAGCTCACTGGCTGACTTCGTGTCCCTGGGAATCACCTCCAATGACCGGCGCACCGCGGAAGACAAGCTCCGGGAGATGGCGAACTACGACCGTCTCACGGGCCTGCCGAACCGGTCTTTGTTCCTGGACCGCTTGGCGCAGGGATTGGCCAAGGCTCACCGTGCCAGGCAGCGGGTGGCGTTACTGTTCATAGACGTGGACCGTTTCAAGAGCATCAACGATTCCCTGGGCCACCATTCCGGTGATCTGGTGCTGCGGGCCATCGCCAAGCGTCTCCTGGCTTGCGTGCGTGCTTCAGACACGGTGGCGCGGCTTGGGGGCGATGAATTCACCGTGATCCTGGAGAACTGCCAGGACGCGGAATACATCACGCTGGTATGCGAGCGGATCCTGGCGGCGGTAGTGGAACCGATTCCGCTCGGCCAGACGGATGTGAACCTGACATGCAGCATCGGCATCAGCCTATTCCCAGGTGACGGCGAGGACGGCGACATGCTGCTGCAGAACGCCGATAGCGCCATGTACAAGGCCAAGGACCGGGGCCGTAACAACTACCAGTTCTTCACCCAGGACATGCACGCACGGGCAATGCTGCATCTCTCTCGCGAGAACGCGCTGCGCAAGGCGCTGCAGCGCACGGAGATGGTGCTGCACTATCAACCCCAGTTCGACGTGGAGAAGGGCGGCATCGTTGGATTGGAAGCGCTGGTGCGCTGGCACGATCCCGAGTTGGGGCTCATCTGGCCCAGTGAATTCATACCGCTGGCCGAGGAGACGGGATTGATCGTGCCGCTGGGTCAGTGGGTGCTGGAGCAGGCATGCCGGCGGGCCAAACACTGGCACGACGCCGCCAAAGGCCGACCCTTCCATATCGCCGTGAACTTGTCGGTCCGGCAATTCGGGATGAAGAACCTGGTGGATGTGGTGCGCGGGGCCCTGCAGGACTCAGGCCTCCCGCCGGCTGCGTTGCAGTTGGAGATCACCGAGAGCCTGATCATGCGGGACGTGGAGAACAACATCGGGGTGCTGGAACAGCTCAAGGTGCTGGGGGTGCGCATCGCCCTGGACGATTTCGGCACCGGTCACTCCTCGCTGCTCTATCTGAAGCGCCTGCCTGTGGATGTACTCAAGATCGACCGCGAGTTCGTAGATGTTATCCACAAGAGCCAGTACGATGCGGCCATCGCTCGGACTGTCATCTCGTTGGGGGACAGCCTGAAACTTACGGTCATCGCCGAAGGCGTCGAGACGGTCGCCCAGATGCAGAGTCTGAAGGCCCAAGGCTGTCACGTGATGCAGGGTTATCTGTTCAGTCCGCCGCTTGAAGAGGAGGAATGTGATCGACTGATCGGGGGAGAAGTAGACCTGGCTGTGTAGTTCGCACACAAAACAGTCAATTCGAGTGAATTTCTGGCTCCTATATGACATAATCACAAATAGATTATGTGCCGAAGGGGCGCTGACGAAAGTCAGCCGGAGAGGCACACTGGTCTTCAGGGGTTGGAGCACTCGTGGCCGCAGAGCAGCCTATCCGCAAGTTCATGTCCTTCGACCAGCATGTGCAGCTGGCACGGGTCAATTCGCTCAGAAAGTTCGGACGCTGGACTGATATGGTGGTGATCTGCGCGGCGATCATCGCGGCATTGGTGTTCTGGCCCGAGATCGATCACTTCGCGATGTCTGCCTGGCTCGCTTGCATGGCCTTCGTGAGCGGCATCCGCATCTGGCTGAGCTGGCGCACTGACGGCGACATCGAATCCATCACCACTGCCACCTATTGGCAGAAGATCTTCCTCACCCTGACCCTGCTCCTGGGTATCGCGTGGGGCTATGCCGGTTGGGCCATGTTCCACTCGGGCTCGATGCAGCATCAGGTCACATTGCTGGTGCTGTTGGTGGCCATGGGCGCGTTGCCGGCGATGATGCTGGCAGGTAACGTCTATTTCTACATCGCTTACCTGACCATGCTGTTCCTGCCCATCGACATCCGTCTTGCCCTCGAGCCGGGCTTCGCGGGGCTGGCGGTGGCTGTGGTGAACGCTGTGGTGATGGTGACGCTGGTGTTGATCGCGCGGACGCAGCAGGCAGAGATCGCCGACCGGTTGCGCATCAAGCTCTCATATGAAGGCGTCGCCGAAGAGCTGGACAACGAGGTCAACCAGCGTACGCGGCTGGAGACCCGTCTCAAGCGCGAAGAGGAAAAGACCCGGCACAAGGACTCGCAGCTCTATGAGTTGACCCGCGATCCCAGCATCTCCACGGGCGACCTGCGCGCAGCCTTCGAGGTCATCAGCTCCCGCTCCACTCAGGCGACCCAGTGCGAGCGCATCAGCATCTGGCTGATGAACTCCATCGGCACCGCCATGCGTTGCGTGCATGTGTACGAGCGCGGAGAACATTCGACGCAGTCCCGCGCCAACATCGAGAAAGATGAGTGCGCGCAGCTCTTCGAGGACCTGCAACAGAGCCGCGCAGTGCCGGTGCCTGACATCGAGCATGACGCCGGCTTGGCCAAGGTCTGGCACCACTACTTCAAGCCCATCAACACCAGCTCGGTGCTGTTCGTGCCTTTCCGCCACGGCTACAAGGTCCGCGGCGTGGTGTTCCATGAATGGACCGGCGGCGTCAGGCCCTGGACCGCCGAAGAGATCAACTATGCGAGCGCATTGGCCGACTTCATGGCCCTGGCGCTATCCGCGGCAGATCGCCGGCAGGCGGAAGAGGAGATGCGCCGGCTCGCCAACTACGATCACCTCACGGGCCTCCCCAACCGGACCTTGTTCCTGGACCGCATGGAACAATCCCTGGCGCGGGCACGCCGTTCCCGCAAGCCCATGGCCTTGCTGTTCATCGACGTGGACCGTTTCAAGAGCGTGAATGATTCCCTGGGCCACAACGTGGGCGACCAGCTGCTCTACCAGATCGGCCAGCGGCTGCTTGAATGCGTGCGGACCTCGGATACCGTGGCGCGCCTGGGTGGCGACGAGTTCACGGTCATCATCGAGGATTGCAACGAGCCGCAGTCGGTCACGCTTACCTGCGAACGCATCCTGACGTCATTGTCCGAATCCATGCTGCTGGAAGGCACGGAAGTCAATCTGGGCGCCAGCATCGGCGTGAGCATGTATCCGAGCGACGGCACCACCGTGCAGGCACTGCTGCAGAACGCCGACAGCGCCATGTACAAGGCCAAGGATCGGGGCCGCAACAACTACCAGTTCTTCACGCAAGACATGCATGCCAAGGCCATGCAGCGCCTCTCAAGTGAGAACGCGTTGCGCCGGGCTCTCAAGAACAACGAGATGGTGCTCCACTATCAGCCGCAGTTCGACATCAAGGAGGGCGGCGTGGTGGGCGTGGAAGCGCTGGTCCGTTGGCAGGATCCGGATATCGGCCTGGTGCCGCCCGGCGAATTCATCCAACTCGCGGAAGAGACGGGGCTCATCGTCCCGCTTGGCCAGTGGGTGTTGGAGGAGGCCTGCCGCCAGACCGGCATCTGGTACAAGTCTTCGCGCGCCAAACGCCTGCACGTGGCGGTGAATCTCTCGGTGCGCCAGTTCACCATGCAGAACCTGAAACGGGTCGTGGAGGATGCGCTGCTGAGCTCCGGTTTGCCCCCTTCGGCACTGCAGTTCGAGATCACTGAGAGCCTTATCATGCAGGACGTGAAGGCGAGCATCCGCATCCTTGAGGACCTGAAATCCCTGGGTGTGCGTATCGCGCTGGATGACTTCGGCACCGGTCATTCCTCCCTGATGTACATCAAGCACCTACCGGTGGACATCATCAAGATCGACCGCGCCTTCGTCCAAGGCATCGCCGTGAATGAATACGATGCGGCCATCGCGCGGGTGATCCTGACGCTGGCGGACCGGCTGAAATTCCGGGTGATCGCGGAAGGCGTGGAGACCGTGGAGCAGATGAAGGCGCTCGTGGCGGAGGGATGCCACCTGATGCAGGGCTTCCTATTCAGCCCGCCGCTGCCCGCCGAGCAGTGCGACCGGCTGTTGCGCGGCGCGCCAGATCTCGAGATCTGATTACGGTCTGAAAAGGCCATCCTTGGCCTTTTCAGACTCGAAGACCGCGAAGTGAATTCGCGGTCTTCTCCCTCAGGCAGCCGAAGCGGCCGCCTGAGGGCGGCAAATCCCTTTGCCGCGCCAATAAAGGGCCCGCCCGGTGCCGGGCAGGCTTTCAATTATCCGGACTTACTCCCCCCGCATCTCGCCGAACTCATCCACGTCGATGGCATCGCGCACGACTGCATGGTTGTCGCGCAGCAAGGTTGCCTCGCGGCCATCGATGAATCCGGTCTTTGCGGCTTCTTCCACCAGGGCCAGATAGTTCGCCGGCGTCAGGCGCCTCTTGAGTCCCGCCTGGAGTTTGTCTTCCACCGGTTCGGCAGCAAGAGTCTGCTTCAGGGCATGCTCCATACGACCCACGGGATCCTTCGGATCCTGGGAAGTGAAAGCATTGCGGGTGAGACGGTCACGCGCATCAGATGGCGACAACAGCAGGTCCGCCACCTTGTGACCCAGCTTGTCCGGAGCGGGGGCATAGGGCCGGCCCAAGGGCAGGACCAGCAGACGCATCAGCCAGGCCATGGGACGCGAGGGGAAGTTGCGCAGAAGTCCTTCCAGCGCCTGCTGCATGGTGTACAGGGAGTCCTGGCAGGCCCATTCCACCAGTGGCAGGTCCGCCGGGGGGCAACCCTGTTCCTCGAATTGCTTGAGCGTCGCCGACGCGAGATAGAGATGGCTCAGGATGTCACCGTAGCGCGCCGAGAGCTTCTCCTTGCGCTTCATCTCGCCACCCAGCATGAGCAGGCCCACGTCCGCTGTGAAGGTGAAGGCAGCACTCATGCGCGACAATTGACGATAGTAGCGGGCGGTGCGTCCACCGACGGGTGCCGGCATGAACAGCGCGCCGGTGAGGCCCAGAAACAATGAGCGGGCAGCATTGCTGATGGTGAAGCCGATGTGCGCGAACAGCGCCTTGTCGAAATCCACCGCCGCCTTGGTGTGATCGCTGCTGGATGCCGCTTCCATCTCCTTCAGCAGATAAGGGTGGGCGCGGATCGCGCCCTGACCAAAGATGATCATGCTGCGGGTCAGGATGTTGGCGCCTTCCACGGTGATGCTGACCGGCACCGCCTGGTAGCCGCGCGCGATGTAGTTGCGCGGGCCCATCATCACGCCGCGGCCGCCATGCACGTCCATCGCATCGGCCAGCACCTGGCGCATGCCCTCGGTGCAGTGATATTTGAGGATGGCAGACAGCACCGAGGGCTTCTCACCCCGATCCAGGGCGCCGGCAGTCAAGCGGCGGGCGGCGTCCATGCGATAGGTGAGACCGCCGATGCGGGCCAAGGCTTCCTCGACACCTTCAAACTTGCCGATGGGCACACGGAACTGTTTGCGTACGCGGGCATAGGCCCCGGTGACGCGACTGGCATGCTTGCCGGCGCCGGTGCCGAGGGCGGGCAGCGAAATGGCGCGGCCCACCGACAGGCAGTTCATGAGCATCATCCAGCCCTTGCCGATGTACTCGGTGCCGCCGATCAGGCATTCGAAGGGGATGAACACGTCCTTGCCGCGGGTCGGGCCGTTCATGAACGCGGAATTCAGCGGGTTATGGCGAGTGCCGATCTCGATACCGGGCAAGTTGGTGGGGATGAGCCCCAGGGTGATGCCGAGGTCGTCCTTGTCGCCCAGGAGGTGGTCCGGATCATAGGCCTTGAAAGCGACACCCAACACCGTGGCGATGGGGGCAAGGGTGATATAGCGCTTGTCCCAGCTGACACGGAACCCCAGCGTCTCCTTGCCCTGATAGGTGCCTTTGCAGATGATGCCGATGTCCGGCAGCGCTCCGGCGTCGGAGCCCACATAGGGGCCCGTGAGCGCGAAGCAGGGGATCTCCTCTGCACGGGCCAGGCGCGGGAGGTAGTGGTCTTTCTGCGCCTGGGTGCCGTAGTGCATCAGTAATTCGCCCGGTCCCAGGGAGTTCGGAACCATCACCGTGACCGCGGCACTGGTGCTGCGGGTACCGATCTTCATCACCACCGTGGAATGCGCCAGGGCGGAGAAGCCGAGGCCGCCATATTGCTTGGGGATGATCATGCCGAAGAAGCGGTACTTGCGGATTTGCTCCCAGGCGGCCTGGGGCAGGTCGTTGAGGTCATGGGTGATGTGCCAGTCATCCAGCGACTTGCAGAACTCCTCCACCGGACCATCCAGGAAGGTCTGTTCTTCGTCGCTCAGTTTGGCAGCCGGCGTGGCGAGCAGCTTCTTCCAGTCCGGCCGGCCGGTGAAGAGATCCGCGTCCCACCATGTATTGCCGGCATCGATCGCGATGCGCTCGGTCTCGGAGATGGGCGGCAGTACTTTGCGGAACCAGCCCAAGAGATGGTTGGTGATCAGCATCCGGCGCAGCGGATACGCGTTGAGCAGTACCGCTACGATGGCGAATACCACCCAGCCGACCGTGGGCGCCGTGTGGCAGAGCCAGCCGTCCGCCAGCAGCATGAAGCCGATCGCTACGGTCCATGCCCACAACGGGGCGGCGAAATAGGCCAACACCCACAGCACCGCGATGACGATGAGCGCAAAGATGAGTCCGGACATGCTTGACCCTCGATGATCTGGCCGCCGCAGCGACGGCCTCGTTATTCAGTGTTTCCCGAATTCGAAACGCATGGACAGGTCCACGGCCTGCACATGTTTGGTGATCGAACCCACCGAGATGTAATCCACTCCCGTCTCGGCCACCTGGCGCAGGGCCTTGAGGTCGATACCGCCGGAGGCTTCCAGTTTGGCGCGCGCGGCAGTGATGCCCACGGCCTGACGCATCCCCGCCAAGTCGAAGTTATCCAGCAACATGATGTCGGCGCCGGCCGCGAGGGCCTCGCGCACCTGTTCCAGGGTCTCCACCTCCACTTCCACCGGTACCTGAGCGCTACTGGCCCGGGCGGCCTGCATCGCCGCTGCGATGCTACCTGCCGACATGATGTGGTTCTCCTTGATAAGGATACCGTCATAGAGGCCCATGCGGAGGTTGTAGGCGCCGCCGCAGCGCACCGCATATTTCTGGGCGTTACGTAGGCCCGGTAGGGTCTTACGGGTGTCCCGGATGGTGGCGCGGGTGCCTTGCACCGCTTCCGCATAACGCCGCGTCTCGGTGGCCGTTCCGGAGAGGGTCTGTAGGAAGTTGAGGGCACTGCGCTCGCCGGTGAGCAGGCCCCGGGCGGGCCCTTCGAGACGGCAAAGTACCTGGTCCCGGCGCACCGTAGAACCATCCAGTGCTTCCCAATGGATGCGGATGCGGTCATCTACCTGGCGGAACACCTCGTCGAACCACGCAGAGCCACACAGCACCGCTTCCTCGCGGGTGATCACATGGCCACGGGCTTGTGCGGATTCCGGGACCAGGGCTGCCGTGAGGTCACCATCGCCGATGTCTTCGGCGAGCGCGCGGCTCACCGTCACCGAGATGTCTGTGGGTAGGGCGGTGGACATGGGGATCACCTGGGAGATACGGCGACTATTATAAAGCCGGGCGTGAGGCACTGTCCTCAAACGCAGAAAGCCCGGCCTCGCGGCCGGGCTTTCTGCGTGGAGAGCGGCGCTTCTCAGCCGTGGATCAGAGGCAAGCCGTGGAAGGCTGAGGCCATGCACATGAGCATGGGGATCGAGAGCATGGTGTTGGTGCGGGATGCCATGGCTGCGATCTTGCGGGCCTTGGCCTTCTGCTCATCGGTGGCCGAGACGATCCCGAGGATCTTCTTCTGGTTCGGCCAGATCAGTACCCACACGTTGAACAACATGATGGTGCCGAGCCAGGCGCCGCAGCCGATGGTGAGTTGGTACATGTTCACCGGCGTGCTCTCCAAGCCGAGACCGAAAGCCCAAAGGTTGCCGGCGTAGGCCAGGTAGCAGAAGCCCATCACCCAGGTCAGCAGGGCCGACCAGCGGAACCACAGCAGGGCACGGGGTGCCACGTACTTGGAGATGCCGGCACCGCCTGGGCCGCCCTTGTCGGCGCCGGCGTCTGCCATGGCCGGGGTCTGCACGAAGTTGAAGTAGTAGAGCAGGCCGATCCAAGTGATACCTGCCAGGATGTGGACCCAGCGGATCAGGGTCAGCCAATTGACGCTGCCGGCGCCCATAGCGAGCACCAGCGCGAGGATGATGGAGAGCACGAACCCCAGGATGAGGGTGCCTTTGATGCTGTTCAGCGGATTCATCGCGTAACTCCTGTTGGATTATCTGCCGGAGCCTTGGGGTGCGGCCGTGATTAAGTAGTATCACGGCATCGGTCCAATCGACATTATAAACCTTCTGTCCGTCGCAATACCCACTGAGGCTGCCATGGCTTAGCGGTTAAAAGGTGCGGTTTGGCTCTCTGAACGTATACTTCGCCATCCCTGACGTGCACACAAGGAGAACATCATGCACTTCAAGAAGATCAGTGTCGTGACCCTGCTGGCGGCGGCTTTGCTCGGTTCGGTCGTGGCCGGCTGCTCCAGCAACGAACCCATGCCGGCGCAGAAAGCCGGGTCTTTCGTCGACGATTCCTATCTCACCACCGCGGTGAAGACCAAGCTCACGGCGAACGAAGGCTTGAAGGCCTTCGACATCAAGGTGATCACCGAGGCCCAGGTGGTGACCCTGAGCGGCACGGTTCCCACCACCGCACTGCGTGACCAGGCGGTGACCGTCGCCAAGAGCGTGTCGGGCGTGAAGGACGTGGTCGACGACATTGATGTAAAATCCAACTGATAGCCCGCCCGTCGCGGGCTCTGGAGCCCGAGATGGACGTGGTGGAGCGCATCAAGACCGAGATCGAGAGCAGGCCGGTGGTGCTGTTCATGAAGGGCACCCCCGATTTCCCGCAATGCGGCTTTTCGGCGCGGACCTCCCAGGTGCTGAAGACGCTGGGAGTCGAGTTCGGCCACGTGAACGTGCTGGCCGAGCCCGAGGTGCGTGCCAACCTGCCGCGCTATTCCAACTGGCCCACCTTCCCGCAGTTGTTCGTGAAGGGCGAGCTGATCGGCGGCTGTGACATCGCGGTCGAGATGTTCGAGTCCGGCGAACTCAAGAAATTGCTGGATGAGAAGGGCATCAAACACGCCTGACGCATTGTGAGCAGTCATGACTAAGGACGGAGCCGCGAGGCTCCGTTCTCGTTTCTACAGCCTCAGCGCAGCTCTATAGACGCCCTGGAAGCGATTGACGATCTCACAGAAGAGGTCGGCGGTCTTCTCCGCATCGTAGGACGCGGAATGGGCGGCACTGGTGTCCCAGCTCAGTCCCAAGGCCTCCACCGCACGCGCCAACACCGTCTGACCCACTGCCACTCCCCCTAAGGTCGCCGTGTCGAAGCTGGAGAAGGGATGGAAGGGGTTACGTTTCACGCCGCTGCGGGCGATGGCCGCATTCAGGAAGTTCAGGTCGAAGAACGAATTGTGGCCCACCAATACGGCGCGGTTGCAGCCGAAGCGGTCCAGGTCGTTGCGCACTTCCCGGAACAGCCTGCGCAGGGCTTCCCGCTCGGGTAGCGCCGGGCGCAGGGGATGGTGCGGATCGATGCCGGTGATGGCGATGGACGCGGGTTCGATGTTGGCGCCCTCGAAGGGCTGCACGTGGAAACTGTGAGTCGAGCCGCGCCGGATCAGCCCGGAGTCGTCCATCTCCAGCAACACCCCTGCGATCTCCAGCAGGGCGTCGGTCTGGGCATTGAAGCCGCCGGTCTCCACATCCACCACCACCGGCAGGAAGCCGCGGAAGCGTTGGGAGAAGGGGTGTGGGACAGAAGGCTGGTCCATGCGGGCAGGATAAAGGAAGCGGACCGTAGAAGATACGTTTACGCCATGCTCCAGGCGATCTCTTCACCGGCGCGCATGGGCACCATGCGCCCTTCCCCGAATGCGTAGCTCGCGGGCGCCACCCAGGGCCGCTTCACCAGGGTGACATGTCCCGGGTTGCGCGGCAGGCCGTAGAAGTCCGCGCCATGGAAGCTGGCGAAGCCTTCCAACCTGCCCAACGCGCCGGCCTGCTCGAACACTTCTGCATAAAGTTCCAGCGCGGCATGGGCGCTGTACATGCCGGCGCAGCCGCAAGCGTTCTCTTTCAGATGTTGCGCGTGAGGTGCACTGTCGGTGCCCAGGAAGAATTTGGGGTTGCCACCGGTGGCCGCATCCACCAGGGCTTCCCGGTCCCGTTCGCGCTTCAGGATGGGGAGGCAGTAGTAGTGCGGGCGGATGCCGCCCTTGAAGATGGCATTCCGGTTGTGCAGCAGATGCTGCGGCGTGATGGTCGCGCCCACGTTGGCGGGCGCCTGACGCACGAAGTCCGCCGCGCCTTGAGTGGTGATGTGTTCCATGACCACCCGTAGAGCCGGCAGCCGTTGCAGCAACGGCGCCAATACCCGATCGAGGAAGACCGTCTCCCGATCGAACACGTCCACCGCGGGGTCCGTCACCTCGCCATGCACCAGCAAGGGGAGACCTACCTCAGCCATGGCTTCCAACACCCGATCGCAGCGGCGGATATCCGTCACGCCCGAGTCGGCGTTGGTGGTGGCGCCCGCCGGGTAATACTTCACGGCGTAGATGTGTCCCGTGGCCTTGGCGCGATGGATCTCCTCCGGCTGGGTGTTCTCGGTGAGATAGAGGGTCATCAGCGGCTTGAAATCGGCGCCCTTCGGCAACACCGCCAGGATGCGCTCTCGGTATTCGAGAGCAGACTGTACCGTGGCCACGGCGGGCTTGAGGTTAGGCATGACGATGGCGCGGGCGAAGCGCGCTGCAGTATGTGGCAGCACGTCCCGCAAGAGGTCGCCGTCCCTGAGATGCAGGTGCCAGTCGTCGGGGCGGGTGAGCTTCAGTTCCATCATTTGGACGCCAGCCCTTGGTCCAGCAGCAGATCCAGCGTGAAGCGCACGCCGAAGCCGGTCACCTCGGTCGGGATGTGGGCGAGCCCGCCCTTATGCTCGCCCGCGGACAGGTCCACGTGTACCCAGGGCACACTATCCGGCACGAAGCGGCCCAGGAAACGCGCCGCCAGGATGTGATCCGCTTCGCTCTCGATGATGCATTGCTTCACATCCGCCACCTGACTCTCAATGGCCTCGTCGTAGTCCGCATCCACCGGCATGGGCCAGACCCGTTCGCCGCTGTGGGTGCCGGCCGCGAGGATGGGTTGATGCAACTCGCTGCGATTGGTGAAAGCGCCGCTGTAGCGGTTGCCCAGAGCCACGATGCAACTGCCGGTCAGGGTCGCGTAGTCCAGCATCATCCCGGGATGCGCGCGGCTCGCCAGGGCCAGCGTATCCGACAGCACCATGCGGCCTTCCGCATCGGTATGCACGATCTCGATGCTCACGCCGTTGCAGGCCGTCACCACATCGTTCTGGGTATAAGCCTTGGGGCCGATCTGGTTGCGCGCCAGTGCCAGCCAGGCGTCCACCTGGAACGGCACCTTGAGGCGGGTCAGGGCCAGCAGCGTGGCGAGCGCCACCGCCGAGCCCTGCATGTCGCCGTGCATGCCGAACATGGACTTCGCGGACTTGAGGTTCACGCCGCCGGTGTCATAGCAGATGCCCTTGCCCACCAAGGCCACCGGCTTGGCGGCGCGGGAGACTTTCGACGGTTTGTAAGTCAGATGCAGGATGCCAGCATCGCGCGTCTCGCTGCCTTGGGACACCGCCAGGAAGGCTCCGGCACCGAGCTTGGCCAGCCGCTTCTCATCCAGGAATTCGAGTTTCCAGCCTTCGCGCTTGGCGAGCGTCTGCACAAGACCACGATAGATGCCCGGAGTCAGATGGTTCGCGGGAAGCAGCGTCAGCCAGCGAGCCAGAGCGTTGCCTTCGGCTTCCGCGAGGCTGCGGCTGAAGTCGAGCTTCTGCGTGCCATCGAAGAGCGTGAGGCTCTGGATGTGACGGGCCTGATCCGAATCTTGCTTCCTCTTGAAACTCGGTGGATCGAAGTTCGAAGCGGCCACGGCCGAGACCACGGCATCCAGCAGAGCGGGGCGAGCGGGTTCGTCGACACTGGGCAGCAAGACGCCCACGCTGACGGCCTGAGCATCCCGCACCTTGGCGACGCACTTGCGGGCCAGCGTCAGCCGTTCGAAGGCGGAGGCGGCGGTCTTATAGCTCGCCGTGATGGTGACCGTGCCATCAGGTAGATCGAGGCGTGTCGGGGAGAAGGTCTTTTTGCCCGCCGGCAGCCGCTTCTTCAGCGATTCGGAGTGGGCAAATTCCGGCCAGCGCTTTTGGAGCGCGGTTTCCGGGAGCAGTATAATGAGCGCATCCAGGGCCTCCACCCGGGACGCGTCCGCCGCCGCCAGCGGCTGGCGTATCTCGAGCTTCGGGAACCGCGGCAGCGTGGTGGGCATCGAATCGTCCGGGCATCTGAAGTCCGGAGATGATATAGGGCTTCTGGCCCTGCTGAAAGCGAGTTCAGGCATCGGGACGGTCGGAAAGCGACCGTGCACCCCGCGGCGGCGGGGTTTTTAATTCTCCCCATCGCGAACCCAAAATATAGGCATCTCTTGCCATGGCGAACGACAGCAACATGCAGGATCTGGACCCGACCGAGACCCACGAATGGCTCGATGCCCTGGCATCGGTGCTGGATTCGGACGGTGCCGAGCGCGCCCATTTCCTGATCGAGAGCCTGATCGACAAGGCGCGCCGCTCCGGCGCCTACCTGCCTTACAGTCCCAACACCGCCTATGTAAACACCATCAATGCCAATCAGCAGCCGGCTTATCCCGGTGACCGCGCCATCGAGAAGCGCATCGAGGCCTACCTGCGCTGGAACGCCATGGCCATGGTGGTGCATGCCAACAAGGAGAGCAGCGGCATCGGCGGCCACATCGCCACCTATGCCTCCTCCGGCACCTTATATGAAGTCGGCTTCAACCATTTCTGGCGTGCGCCGAGCCCCGATCACGGCGGCGACATGGTCTACATCCAGGGCCATTCCTCTCCCGGCATCTATGCGCGCTCCTTCCTCGAAGGGCGTTTCACCGAGCAGCAGCTCCTGAACTTCCGGCGCGAAGTGGAGCGGGACGGGCTCACCTCCTATCCGCATCCCTGGCTGATGCCGGACTACTGGCAGTTCCCGACGGTCTCCATGGGCTTGGGCCCCCTGCAAGCCATCTATCAGGCGCGCTTCAGCCGCTACATGGAGCATCGCGGTTTCACCCCCGAGAGCGACCGCAAGGTCTGGGCGTTCCTGGGCGACGGCGAGATGGACGAGCCGGAGTCCCTGGGCGCCATCTCGCTGGCATCGCGCGAGAAGCTCGACAACCTCATCTTCGTGGTGAACTGCAATCTGCAGCGCCTGGACGGCCCGGTGCGCGGCAACGGCAAGATCATCCAGGAGCTGGAAGCGAACTTCCGCGGCAGCGGCTGGAACGTGATCAAGGTGCTGTGGGGCTCGCGTTGGGATGCGCTCCTGGAGCGCGACCACGGCGACCTCTTGAAGCGGCTCATGATGGAATGCGTGGACGGCGAGTACCAGAACTTCAAGTCCAAGGACGGCAAGTTCGTCCGCGAGAAGTTCTTCGGCAAGTATCCGGAACTCCTGGAGATGGTCGCCAACATGAGCGACGAGGAGATCTGGAACCTGAATCGCGGCGGCCACGACGCGCGCAAGGTATACGCGGCCTACAAGGCGGCGACGGAGCACAAGGGCCAGCCCACGGTGATCCTCGCGCACACCGTCAAGGGTTTTGGCATGGGCAAGTCCGGCCAGGGCGCCATGGGTGCCCACCAGCAGAAGAAGCTGGACGACGATGCCCTCAAGTCCTTCCGCGACACCTTCAGCATCCCGGTGAACGACGACGAGATCGCCAAAGTGCCGTTCGCGCGCCCGGCCGACGACAGCGACGAGGTCAGGTACCTCAAGAAGCGCCGCGAAGAGCTCGGCGGTTACCTGCCGCAACGCAAGCATGAGGCCAAGGCGCTGGAAGTGCCCGGCCTGGATTTCTTCAAGACCTTCCTGGAGAGCACCGGCGACCGCGAGATCTCCAGCACCATGGCCATCGTGCGCATTATCACGGCCTTGGTGAAGGACAAGGGCATCGGCAAGCACATCGTGCCCATCGTACCCGACGAGGCGCGCACCTTCGGCATGGAAGGGCTGTTCCGCCAGATCGGCATCTATTCCTCGGTGGGCCAGCTCTACGAGCCCGCGGATGCTGACCAACTCATGTTCTATAAAGAGGACAAGTCCGGCCAGATCCTGGAAGAGGGCATCACTGAGCCCGGCTCCATGGCCTCCTGGATCGCCGCGGCCACCGCCTACAGCAACCATGGCATCCAGATGGTGCCTTTCTACATCTACTACTCCATGTTCGGTTTCCAGCGCATCGGCGACCTGGCCTGGGCCGCGGGCGACATCCAGGCGCGCGGCTTTCTGATTGGAGGTACAGCAGGAAGGACCACGTTGGAAGTCGAGGGTCTGCAGCACGAGGACGGCCACAGCCACATCCTGTCTTCCACTATCCCCAACTGCGTGTCCTACGATCCCACCTACATGTACGAGGTGGCGGTGATCGTGCAGGACGGCATGCGCCGGATGTTCAAGGAGCAGGAGAGCGTCTTCTATTACATCACCTGCATGAACGAGAATTACGTTCAGCCCGCCATCCCTAAGGGTGCCGAAGCCGGCATCCTCAAGGGGCTGTATCTCCTGAAGGAAGGTGGCAAGCAGAAACTGCGGGTGCAACTCATGGGTTCCGGCACCATCCTGCGGGAAGTGGAAGCCGCCGCCGAGATGCTCGAGAAGGAGTGGGGCGTATCCGCCGACGTATGGAGCGCCACGAGTTTCACTGAGCTGCGCCGCGAGGGCCTGGAATGCAGCCGCTGGAACCTGTTCCATGCGAGCGAGAAGCCCAAGATACCCTACATCACGCAGACCCTGGAGAAGCATGCGGGGCCGGTGATCGCCGCCACCGATTACATGAAGCTCTTCGCCGATCAGGTTCGCGAATACATCCCGCGCCGCTACACGGTGCTGGGCACTGATGGCTTCGGCCGCAGCGACACCCGCACGGGCCTGCGCCACTTCTTCGAAGTGGATCGCCGCTACGTGACCATCGCCGCGTTGAAGTCGCTGGCGGATGAAGGCCAGCTGGATGCGAAGAAAGTCGTCGAAGCCATGAAGAAATACGGCATCGACCCCAACAAACCCAGTCCGGTCACGGTATAAGGAGCGCGCCGTGGCGGAAAAAGAAGTCAAAGTCCCGGACATCGGCAACTTCAAGGATGTCGAAGTCATCGAGGTCATGGTCAAGGCCGGTGACAAGGTCACCCAGGAACAGGGCCTCATCACCCTCGAGACCGACAAGGCCGCCATGGACGTGCCGGCGCCCTTCGCGGGCACCATCAAGTCCATGAAGGTGAAGAAGGGCGACAAGGTCTCGGAAGGGTCGGTGGTGCTGGTGATGGATGCGGTAGAAGAGTCCGCTGCCGCCAAGCCTGCCGCTCCCGCCAAGGCGGCGACTCTCGCAGCACCGGCGAAGGAAGCGGCCAAGCCCGCCGCCGCGCAGCAGGCTCCCGCACCGGTGCGTGCGCAACCGGCATCCCTACCACCCATCAACGAAGCCGGTTTCAGCAAGGCCCATGCCGGACCCTCGGTGCGCAAGTTCGCCCGCGAACTCGGCGTGGACCTGTCCCGCGTCAAGGGCAGCGGTCGTAAGGAGCGCATCACCGAAGACGACGTGAAGGCCTTCGTCAAGGCCGTCATGCAGGGCGGCGCGGTCGGCGGCGGTGGGCTGCCGAAAGTGCCGGAAGTGGATTTCGCGCGTTTCGGTGCGGTCGAGGTCAAGCCGCTCTCCCGCATCAAACGCATCTCCGGCCCGCGCTTGCAGGCGGCCTGGGTCAACGTGCCGCACGTCACCCAGCATGACGAGGCGGACATTACCGACCTCGAGACCCTGCGCAAGGAACTGAAGGCTGATGCCGAGAAGATCGGCGCCAAGCTCACGCCGCTCGCCTTCCTGGTGAAGGCCAGCGTCGCGGCGCTCAAGGAATACCCGGACTTCAATTCGTCCCTGGACCCTTCCGGCCAGAACCAGGTCTACAAGAAATATATCCACGTCGGCTTCGCGGCGGATACCCCGAACGGCCTGGTGGTGCCCGTGATCCGCGACGCGGACAGGAAGAACGTGTTCGAGATCGCGAAGGAGCTGGGCGAACTCGCTGCCAAGGCCCGCGACGGCAAGCTCAAGGCCGACGAGATGATGGGCGGCTGCTTCAGCATCTCGAGCCTGGGTGGTATCGGCGGCACCGCCTTCACGCCCATCGTGAACGCGCCGGAGGTGGCCATCCTCGGCGTCTCCAAGTCGCAGATGAAACCGGTGTGGGACGGCAAGGCTTTCCAGCCGCGGCTGATGCTGCCCCTGTCGCTCTCCTATGACCATCGGGTCATCGACGGCGCGGCCGCGGCGCGTTTCACCACCTTCCTGAGCAAGATATTGTCGGAAGCCCGGGGACTCGTCCTCTAAAGCATTAGGAGAGGACGATGCACCATTCCCGTCTCTGCGCCGTACTGATCGACTGCAAGACCGATGACTTGGACACGGCCGCTGGGTTCTGGGGTGCCGCCCTCGGCCGTCCCGTGGATATGCAGCATTCCGCCAGCCGCGGCAACTACCGCATGCTGGAGACGCCGCCGGACGAGCCCATCGTGGAGATCCAGAAGGTGGATCACGAGAGCCGAGTGCATATCGACATCGAGACCGACGATATCCCCGCAGAGGTGAAGCGCCTTGCGACGTTGGGTGCCACGGTGGTGCAGGAACTTCCCCGCTGGGTGGTAATGCAGGCGCCGACGGGGCAACGCTTCTGTGTGGTGCGCGTACAGCGGCCCGGCTTCCCCAAGAACGCGACCCGCTGGGACTGAACCCGGCTCTGCACTGAAACCTAGGAACTAACCATGGCCAACAGCCTCGAAGTCAAAGTCCCGGACATCGGCAACTTCAAGGACGTCGATGTGATCGACGTGATGGTCAAGGCCGGTGACAAGGTCGAGAAGGAACAGGGTCTGGTGACCCTGGAGACCGACAAGGCCGCCATGGACGTGCCTTCGCCCGCTGCCGGCGTGGTGAAGGAAGTGAAACTCAGGAAGGGCGACAAGGCTTCGGAAGGGACCCTGGTCGCCGTGCTGGAAGTGGATGAATCTGCGGTAGCGGCTTCAAAGCCCGCCGCGTCCAAACCAGCGGCGCCTGCTCCGGCTCCCGCTGCGCCTAAAACAGCGGCCGACGACGTACAGGGACGTACTAGTGCCGCGGAAGGCAGGATGCCGGGAGCGGCGCCCGCGCCCGCTGCGGCCAACGTCCCTGAATACGCCGGCAAGCATGACATCGAATGCCAGATGGTGGTGATCGGCTCCGGTCCCGGCGGTTACAGTGCTGCCTATCGCGCTTCGGACTTGGGGTTAAACACCGTGATGGTGGAACGCTACGCGGCCCTGGGTGGCGTCTGCACCAACGTGGGTTGTATCCCTTCCAAGGCACTGCTGCATGCCGCCAAGGTCATCGAGGACGCGGAAGCCATGGCCGAGAACGGCGTGGTGTTCGGCGAACCCAAGATAGACTTGGACAAGCTGCGCGGCTTCAAGGAGAAGGTGGTCAAGAAGTCCACCGACGGCCTCGCCATGTTGGCCAAGCAGCGCAAGGTACAAGTGGTCACCGGGACGGCCAAGTTCCTGGGGCCGCACCATCTGGCTGCGGAAGCCGATGGTAAGCAGACCGTCATCAAGTTCGAGCAGTGCATCATCGCTGCCGGCAGCTCTGTCACCAAGATCCCCGGATTGCCGGATGATCCGCGCATCATGGATTCCACCGGCGCCCTGGAACTCAAGGACCTGCCGGAGCGTCTGTTGGTCGTAGGCGGCGGCATCATCGGCCTCGAGATGGCTTGCGTCTATGACGCCCTCGGCGTGAAGGTCACGGTGGTTGAGCTCACCCAGACCCTCATCCCCGGTGCGGACCGGGATGTGGTGCGCCCCCTGGAGCAGCGCATCAAGAAGCGCTACGAACAGATATTGCTGGGCGTGAAGGTCGCGAAACTGGAAGCCACGAAGCAGGGGATCAAGGCCAGCTTCGAGGGCGAAGGTGCACCGGAACCCCAGATCTACGGCCGCGTGCTGGTTGCCGTGGGCCGCCGACCCAATGGCAAGCTCTTGGACGCCCAGAAGGCCGGTGTGAATGTGGACGAGCGCGGCTTCATCCCGGTGGACCGGCAGATGCGTACGTCCGCGCCGAATATCTTCGCGATCGGTGACGTCATCGGTAACCCCATGCTGGCTCACAAGGCCAGCCATGAAGCGCATGTAGCCGCCGAAGTCGCCGCCGGCCACAAGCGCTTCTTCGATGCGCGCGTGATCCCGTCAGTCGCTTACACGGATCCCGAAGTGGCCTGGGTGGGTATCACCGAGACCGAGGCCAAGGAGAAGGGCATCGCTTACGGCAAGGGCGTCTTCCCCTGGGCCGCCTCAGGCCGTGCCCGCTCCATTGACCGCACCGATGGACAGACCAAGCTCATCTTCGAAGAGAGCACCGGCCGGTTGATCGGAGCGGCCGCGACGGGCGTGAATGCTGGCGAGCTCACCGGCGAGCTCGCGCTCGCCATCGAGATGGGTGCCAACGCCGAGGATATCGGCCTCACCATCCATGCGCACCCCACCTTGAATGAGAGCGTGATGATGGCGGCGGAAGTGTTTGAGGGGACGATCACGGATCTGTACGCGCCTAAGCGCCACTGAATCCGGAGTCATATGAAGCAGGGGGCCATCATGAAGAAACTCATATCCGTGTTCGCATTGACGTTGTTCTTCGCCGTCACCACACGTGCGGAGGTGCGGCAGAGCGGCTTCGGGTTCAGCGCGGACGTCCCTGCAGATTGGCTGGTCTTGAGTCGACAGCAGTTACAGAGCGTACAAGCTGCCATCAAACCCGACGACCCCAAGTTCATCGGAATGGACCAGGGCCTCATGCAGACGCTGATGGATAAAGTTAAGAACGGTGATATGGAGGTCTATTTTCACAAGGGCTTCGGTGCAGGCGGGTTCGTCAACAACATCAACGTGCTCCTGCAGTCCTCACGGATACCTGGTACCGATTCGGAACTCAAGGAGACCTGTGACCAACTACCGGGCGCCTTCTCCCAGTACTTCGGCCACCCCATCTCCCTTTACCAGTGCTCCTTGGTCAAGGTCGCGGGCAAGGATGCAATGCTGACCGAGTTCGACGGCGCGTTGGGCGGCACTCGCAGCATCCAGTACCAGATACAGAAGTCAGATGGCGCTACCCTGCTGATGACAGGTACCTTTACCAACGGTTCGCTCGGGAAGGAGCGGGTTATCTTCATGCGTATTGTTTCATCCATGAAGTTCCAGTGAGCAGATCGAAAACGCTCTGTCAGCTTGCTTTCAGCATGCTTAGCAGTGCGTAGATACCAAAGGCGGACAGGAACGCGCCTGAGCCATAATTGATCCACTTCATGGTCCCTGGCTTGAGCTTGTGACGCACCAGCGAGACTCCGCCGGAGAGCAGCAGCCACCAGATCGCTGAACCTACGAACACTCCCGCCACCACCGTCCCCGCCGCGCCATAATCTCCCGGCTTCGTGCCCAAGCCCAATCCCGCGAACACTGCCATGAAGGAGAGGATGGTGGCGGGGTTCGTGAGGGTGAGTGCCAGGGTGGTGAGGAAGGCGCTGGCATAGCGGACCTTGGAGGCACCAGTGCTCTCTTCCCGGGGTTTGGCCCGGAAGGTGCTGACGCCGAGGTATATGAGGAACGCTCCGCCGATCAGCTTGGTCCAGAAGGCATAGCCCATCAGGAAACCGGAGATGAAGGTGAGGCCGAAGGCGCCCACGCAGCCGTAGACCGAATCCGCCATGGCGGCGCCCATGCCCGTCAGCAGGCCCAGCAGGCGTCCTTCCGCCAAGGTGCGGCGGATCACCAGCATCCCGATGGGCCCCACCGGTGCCGCGATGGCGAAACCGATGACCAGCCCGCGCATGAACAGATCGAAGTGCATATCCCATCCCCTTCTTTTCGCCAAAAAACAAAACCGCCTGTCCGGCGGTTTTCTCTGGAAAACGTAAGGGCATGGCTGCCCGGTGCCGGACCTCAAGGTTGTCGGCTGGCTTGCTGGGCGGTGTGATGGAGGCGAGTGGTCTTCATGGGCGGCTATCTTATAGCCGGCCGGTCCACTGTCAAGCATCTGGTCCAAGACCCCAAGGCGGCCGCACGTTAGAATGTGCAGCATGATCTTCCGCCGCTCCGGCTTTGTCGCCTGGTCTCCCCTCTGCACCGTGCTGCTTCTACTGGGTGGCTGCATGACCCATGAAGAAGGCAAGTTCGTGGGCGCCAATCCGATGATTGTCTTCAATTCGACTGTGTTGGTGGCCCAGTCCACCATGCAGTTCGACGAGTCCAAGCCCGGCGTGGACTGGGGGATGTCGCTGGTGTGGCAGGGGGATCACTACGTCATCACCGCCGACCAGAACACCACGCCCGGCAAGCTCACCCAGACCTGGCAGGTGGTGGCGGTCCAGGACATCCCGCTGCTCAAGAAAGGCCAGATGATCGCGCTCGGGACCTGCCGCGTCTCGGGCAAGCCAGATTCGCGGGTGGTGGCCATCGTGGACTACGCCAGCGACGAACGCTGGTTCGATCACTTCGAAGGGGCCTGGGCTTATGACTATGGCAAGGACGCCTTCGAACCCGTCCCGACGGACACGCTGCAGTGCCTGAACTCGCGCTACGGCCTCGGCCTCGACAAGCCGCCGGCCGCAGGCACCGCGCCGCCACCTGCAGCGACACACGCTGCGCCAATGAATTGAGGAGAGCCGCCGTGCTGGAGATGCGCCCCAACTGCGAGTGTTGCGACAAGGACCTGCCCCCGGATTCCACCGAGGCGGTGATCTGCACCTTCGAGTGCACCTTCTGCGCCGACTGCGCCGAGCACCGTCTCAAGGGCGTGTGTCCCAATTGCGGGGGAGGGTTCCAGCCGCGACCGCTGCGACCTGCGCGCCTGCTGCAGAAGCACCCGGCATCTACGCGACGGGTCCACAACCCCAGCTGCGCCGAGCCCGCCGCGTGAGACGTCTCGCGCGACTTGCGGCGCCGGGCGCGATGCTCGCACTGCTGGCTGCATGCGCCACCACGCCGCCCGCGGCGCCGATCCTGACCGCCGGGCCTCTGCAGGGTCGTCTGGAGCAGGGCATCTACCACGACAAGTATGGATGGTTCGAGATTGCGACGCCGGTCGCTCCCACTGATCCCGGTTATGCGGCCATGAGCGTGGACGAGGAGATCCAGCCGAACGTCGACTATGTGAGTTTCCTGCCTACCCAGACGCCCGAGTTCTACCGCGCCTACGTAGAGGACTTCTTCGCCGCCAACCATCCGATCACGGGATATGGCGGGATCGCCGATACCGCCATCAGTCTGTTGGGCAAGCAGGTGACCGAGATCCGTTCCGAACCCGTGCAGCGGATCGCCGAGAAACCCTGGCATACGGCCACCACCGACGGCTTGCTGCGCCTCTATATGCAACGCACGCCCTTGGCGCCGTTGTTGACCAACTTAGGGATGGCCGAGGACTACACCGCCTATATACTGGTGTACGTCACTTCGCAGAAGGGCAAGGTGGCGGTGCTGTGGATGGAGTGGCCCATGGACTGCAAGCCCTGTGCCCCGCTGCTTCCGGGGCCCGCCGCGGCGAGTGACGACGCGGTGGACAAGGCGCTCGCTGCCAACGGCCGGGCGAGTGCTTTCATGGATTCATTCCGATTCGATGAATAGTAAGGGATAGCACGCCATGAGCAAGCTGCCAGAACTCTTCGCCAACAACCGTGCCTGGGCGGAAGGCATCGTCAAGGAAAAGCCGGATTTCTTCCAGAAGCTTTCCTCGCAGCAGAACCCCAAATACATGTGGATCGGTTGTGCGGACAGCCGGGTACCCGCCAACGAGATCATCGGCCTCATGCCCGGCGAGGTCTTCGTCCACCGCAACGTGGCCAACGTGGTGGTGCATACCGACCTCAACTGCCTGTCGGTGTTGCAGTACGCGGTGGATGTGCTCAAGGTGGAGCACGTGATCGTCTGCGGCCACTATGGCTGCGGCGGCGTGCAGGCCGCCTATGGCAATGCTTCGCTGGGACTCATCGACAACTGGCTCCGGCATGTGAAGGATGTGGCGGAGAAGTACCAGGCGGACATCGCTACCCGGCCCAACCAGGACATGCGCCTGGACCGGCTCTGCGAACTCAACGTCATCGAGCAGGTACTGCACGTCTGCCGCACCACCATCGTGCAGGACGCCTGGAAGCGCGGGCAGACCCTCACCGTCCATGGCTGGGTCTACCGTCTGCAGAGCGGTCTGTTGAAGGATATCGGCGTCGCTATCAGCAGTCACCAGGAGCTGGAGGCCTTCCTGGCGCAGAAGGTGATGCCCGGGGCGACCCACTGAATATCGCGCTGATACTGCCGTGAAACAGCCCGCTCCCGTCACCCTGGAAGGCGCGCAGGTGCGCCTCCTTCCCCTCGCTCCCGGCCATCTGGATGCCCTGTGCGCCGTGGGACTGGACCCGGATCTCTGGCGTCTGATCCCCAGCAAGGCCGAGACGCCGGAGGAGATGCGGGCTTACCTGGAGTTGGCCCTGGATGAGCAGCGCCGCGGAGTGTCCTTGCCCTTCGTCACCACTCTCAAGGAGACAGGGCAGTTGGTCGGTTCCACGCGCTACATGAACATCGACGTCAGGAACCGGCGCCTGGAGATCGGCTGCACCTGGATCGGCAAGCCCTGGCAGCGCAGCGCCGTGAATACCGAAGCCAAGCTCTTGATGCTGCAGCATGCCTTCGAGGTGTTAGGTTGCGTGCGCGTGGAATTGAAGACGGACTTCCTGAACAACCAATCTCGCAACGCCATCTTGCGCCTGGGTGCAAAGCAGGAAGGTATCTTCCGCCGTCACGTGCTGACCTGGAGCGGCCGCATGCGTGACACGGTCTACTTCAGCATCTTGGATGACGAGTGGCCGGCGGTGAAAGCGGGCCTGGAAGCGAAACTCAAGCGCGCGTGAAAAAGCCCCGCAGCGCGCGAGCGCTGCGGGGCTAGTCCCTACATCACTTATCGATTACCGCGATCGTCGTCGTTGCTGCTGCTGCGGCCACGGCCGCCGCGGCTTTGTTGATTCTGACCCTGGCCCTGACCTTGACCCTGGCTCCGGTTCCGGCCGTTGCTGCGACCGTGGCCGTGATGATGCCCACCGCCCTGGCGTCCACCTCCGCCACCGGAGTGGCGGCGCGGCGCGTGAGAATGGGCCGGACGGGAGTCCGGCTCATGCAAGGGGGCCTGGCCGGGTTCGAAACCGGGGACGATGGTCTGGGGGATCTCCGCGCGCAACAGCCGCTCGATGTCCCGCAGCAGGCTGCGCTCAGCGCCGGCCACCAGGGAGATGGCTTCACCGGAGCTGCCGGCACGGCCGGTGCGGCCGATGCGGTGCACGTAGTCCTCTGGGACGTTCGGCAACTCGTAGTTCACCACGTGCGGCAGCATGTCGATGTCCAGGCCGCGGGCGGCGATGTCGGTGGCCACCAGCACGCGTACGCGGTTCTGCTTGAAGTCCGCCAGCGCCCGGGTGCGGGCACCCTGGCTCTTGTTGCCGTGGATGGCGGCGGAGTGTATGCCGTCCTTGCCGAGTTGTTCGGCCAGGCGGTTGGCACCGTGCTTGGTACGGGTGAACACCAGCACCTGTTTCCAGTCGCCTTCGGTGATGAGCTTGGCGAGCAGCAGGCGCTTGCGCCCCTGGTCCACCGGGTACACGCGCTGACTCACCCGCTCGGCGGTGGAGTTGCGCGGCGCCACGTCGATGGTCTCCGGATCCTTGAGGATGCCGCCGGCCAGCGAGCGGATCTCTTCAGAGAAGGTGGCGGAGAACAGCAGGTTCTGGCGCTGCTTCGGCAAGAGCGTCAGGATGCGGCGGATGTCGCGGATGAAGCCCATGTCCAACATGCGGTCCGCTTCATCCAGCACCAGGATCTCGACCTTGGAGAGGTCGATGGTGCGCTGCTCCACGTGGTCGAGCAGACGGCCTGGGGTCGCGATCACGATGTCCACGCCGCGGCGCAGCTTGTCGATCTGGGGGTTGATGTTCACGCCACCGAAGATCACCGCGCTGGAGAAGCGCAGGTGCTTGCCGTACACCGAGACGCTCTCGGCCACCTGGGCGGCAAGTTCGCGGGTCGGGGTGAGGATCAGGGCGCGGACCGGATGGCGGTGACCGCCCGCGGGGCCGGGGCTGGTGTGCAGCCGCTGCAGCAAGGGCAGGGTGAAGCCCGCGGTCTTGCCGGTGCCCGTCTGGGCGGCAGCCTGCAGGTCGCGGCCCGAGAGGACCACCGGTATAGCACGGGTCTGGACCGGGGTCGGGGTGTCGTAACCCTGTTCTTTGACCGCGCGCAACAGTTCGGCCGAAAGGCCGAGGGAATCGAAACTCATTTTTGCTCCTGGAGAAGCCTGCTGGCGCATCTAAGCGCACTGCCGGTCCAGGCGAGAAAAGTAGATTTGAGGCTGGATCGAGATACTTGGGAGGTATGCCGAGACAGGTTCGAGTGGACTTGAGACCGGATCGCGCCACATCGAACTGGCGCCATTATAGCCCATGCCCCGCAAAAACCCAATGGAATCCGAGGGCTGTAACAAAATCGGAGGGTCCCGGGTCTTGGATGCGACCCTGACAGGCGCCCTTGGGGCGCCTCCATCCGCCACCGGTTCGAGTAGTCTGGATGAGGGAGTCCTTAGTGTTTTCAACCCAGTTTGGAGGATTGGATCATGAATAGAGACATCAAGCTCGCCATCAGCGCCGCCGTCGCCGGCGTGGTGACCCTGGCCGCGGCGTCCGCCTATGCCGCCGACAAGCCGGGCGCCGCCGCCCAGGAGAAGTGCTATGGCGTGGCAGCGGCCGGCAAGAACGACTGCCAGACCGCCAGCAACTCCTGCGCCGGCACCGCCGAGAAGGACCGCCAGCCGGATGCCTTCGTGAACCTGCCCAAGGGCCTGTGCTCGAAGATTGCCGGCGGTTCCCTGACCGTCAGCACGCCGGCCAAGAAGAAGGGCTGATCGCCTTTGTCGGATCGATCGCCATCCGACCCAAGACCGGTCCCCGCGCGAGCGGGGATCGGTCTGCGGGCGCCGCATGTGCGGGAGCTCTTGGCGCGGCGGCCCGCCGTGCCCTGGCTCGAAGTGCATAGCGAGAACTACTTCGCGCCCGGCGGCCGCGCCGTGACGGAGTTGGACGAGGTCTGCCGGCATTACCCCTTGAGCCTGCATGGCGTGGGCCTGTCGCTGGGATCCACCGATCCGCTCGACGCGGAGCATCTGCGCAAGCTGAAGCAGGCAGTGACCCGCTTCGAGCCCGTGCTCATCTCCGAGCATCTGTGTTGGACCTCCGTCGGCGCCAGTCATTTCCACGACCTGCTGCCGCTGCCCTACACCGAAGAAGCCCTGGCTCACGTCGCGGCGCGCATCGCCGCGGTACAGGAGCATCTCGACCGGCGCATCCTGATAGAGAACGTCTCGAGTTATCTCGAGTTCGAACATTCCACGATTCCGGAATGGGAGTTCCTGAAGGAAGTCGCGGGCCGTTCCGGCTGCGGCATCCTGCTGGATGTGAACAACATCCATGTGAGCGCGGTGAACCACGGCTTCGATGCCTACGCTTACGTGGACGCCATCCCTGCCTGCGATGTGGGTGAGATCCATCTCGCCGGCCATACCCGCCGAGTGCTGGATCAGGGCGTCATCCTGATCGACAGCCACGACCAGCCGGTGGCCGATGCAGTGTGGGCGCTCTATGAGCATGCCCTGGCGCGGCTGGGGCCGAAGCCCACCTTGATCGAATGGGACAGCAGCCTGCCGACCCTGGATGGCTTGTTGGCCGAAGCGTCGAAAGCCCAATCCCACCTGGAGCGCCGCCATGCAGCCGCTGCCTGAGTTGCAGTCAAGCTTCGGCCGAGCCTTGCGCGATCCAGCCGCACCGCTGCCGCCGATCCGTGCCAAGGGCCTGGATGCCGCGCGCCGCCTGCAGGTGTATCGGAATAACCATGCCATCGCGCTCGCCTCCGCGCTGCGAGCGGTCTATCCAGTCACTGAGAGGCTAGTGGGCGAAGATTTCTTCACTGCGGCTGCCGGTGCCTATGCCAAGTCGAACCCATCCCATAGCGGAAACATCCAGGACTATGGCGGGGCGCTTCCTGCTTTCCTGGGCGACTACGCACCCGCGGCGAGCTTGCCATACCTGGCGGATGTAGCCTCGCTCGAATGGCGGCGCTTGCAGACGGCCGTGGCTCCGCCGCACCAGCCCATGGACCTCAAGGCCTTGGGTGAGGTGCCCGCCGAGAGACTTCCGGACGTGTATTTCCATCATCAGCCGGCGGCCCGCGCCTTCGAGTCGCGATTTCCCGTGCTGAGCATCTGGGAATTCTGTCAGCAAGCCGAGCCGCAGGATGGATTGGATCTAGGCCTCGGGCCCCAATGCGTGCTGTTGTCACGTCCGGCCTTGGACGTGGAGATGCGGCTCCTTTCCAAGGGCGAGTACGTCTTCCTGCGGCGGCTGTGCCGCGGGGGTAGCTTCGAGGTTGCCTGCCGCGCCGCGCTGGAAGTGGAGCCCGGTTTCGACGTGCAAGAACGCTTCGCGGCCCTGGTGCGCGAGGAGATACTCACCAGTTTCCATCTATGAAGACCATGAGGGGTATGGGGAAATGAAACTCTTCGACACAGTCCATGATCTCTATTTCCAGGGCGTGAAAGGTCTGGAGTATGTGAAGCCTGTGGTGGATCTGGCCTTGCGCCTGTGGGTGGCTTGGGCTTTCTTCAAGGCAGGCCTGGTGAAGATCGCCGACATGGATTCCACTATCGATCTCTTCACCAACACCTATCACGTCCCCTTCCTGCCGCCGACGCTGGCTGCCTATCTCGGCACCGGCGTCGAGCTGGTGGTGCCCTGGTTCCTGGCCTTCGGCCTGTTCGGTCGCCTCACCGCCGCATTCATGTTCGTATACAACCTGATCTGCGTGGTCTCCTTCCCGGACCTGTGGCCGGACGGTTTCTTGACCGGACTCTTCGGCAGCGCGTTCAAGGATCACAAGATCTGGGGTCTGATGTTGCTGGTGACCTTCGTCTATGGGCCAGGCAAGCTCTCCCTGGATTACCTGTTGATGAAGTTCTTCCCTAAGTTGCGGCCGACCAGCTGACCCATAAAAGAAAAGAGGCCGTGAGGCCCCTTTTTCATGCACCGCCTCAGGCCGGCGCTTTTTCCTTGGCCGCCGCCTCCGGATGGCTGTCGCTGTACCACTTGCGGGAGAGCTCGCAGAAGGTCTTCAGCACCGGTAGCAATTCCGCGATGCGGTGGGTCGGGCTGTAAGTGACTTGGGGCGGCACCGTGGGTTCGTAATGACGGGTGACGAAGCCTTCCGCCTCCAGGAGCCGCAGGCGTTCCGTCAGCATCTTGGTGGAGATGCCCTCGATGCGGCGGCGCAGGGCGCCGAAACGCATGGGCCCTTCGTTCGAAAGCACCCAGATGAGATAGATGGTCCAGGGGCCCGCCAGTACAGCCAGCATGCGGTGCATGGGGGTATCGGTGTCATTGGCGGCGACGCCGGCGCAACTCGGTTTCTGTGCTGTATCCATATTTAGTTACCTTACTGTATCTACTTGTATTACTCGACTTGGTTACTAAAATATACCACGCATGACTACCAATATCCCGCTGCATGGTTTGGCTGTTCAGCGGGAAATTTTGGCCATTATATATCTAAATACCTAGAAAAATAGATATGAATTCCGGGGTCCATTTCAACGGCGGGATGGGAAAAGGCGCGTCTCATGGTTACCCTTTCCCTGCTTCATCTACGCCGCCTGGCGGCGGTATTGCTGCTTCTGGCGCCCGCATTGGCACATGCCGATGTGGGGGCCGCGATCGGCTACACCGGGCAACATGATGCTCAACGCGGTCAGGTCTACACCCTGGATTGGGTGCCCAGCGGCTATCCCATGGACTTTACGGCGGGCGCCATCCGCGGCACCCAGACTCGGGATACCAGCTGGGTGGCGGCGGCCTACCAGATCGTCGACCAGCACCTGTATGCGTCCTTCGGTCCGGCCTTGATCCGCCACCAGACCTCTACGCTCACCAGCCAGTATCAGTTCATGACCACCTTCGGTTATCACCATGGGCCCTGGTTCCTGGCGATACGGCATCTCTCCAACGGAGGGCTCCGCGGAGCGAACATCGGCGAGACGGTGGTGGTGCTGGGAGCGAGCTTCTAGGAGAGAGGCGTCAAGGTTCCGGGGTGGTGATGGCCTTGCGGATGGCGGCGTCGGGAGCGGAGTCGTCGTAGACCACCTTATCGCCCTGGAGCGACACGCCGAGTTTCTTCCACAGTGCCGGCAGGTCCACTGGCACCGGTTTGTCTTTCCACTGGGCGTAGAGGCCTTCCAACACCGGCACGCCCACGGCCTTGTCGGCCAAGGCGAAGTCCTTCTCCAGGGTCCAGGCGGTGGTGACGTTGCCACCGGCCGCCACTACGGCCCGCAAGGCGTCCTGCAGACCATGTTTGTTATGGGTCTGCTCGCGGATCTCCACGTCGGCCACCAGGTAGAACAGGCAGCCGCCCCAATAGGTGCGTCCCCAGGTGGCGGTGTGATCCAGGCCCTGGTCGCCATCGGCCGGCAGTCCCTTGGGCACGCCCTCGATGGTCTCCTGCCACAGGTAATCCACGCTCAGGTCCCCGATCTGGGCGCGGGCGATCGGCTCGATGTAGGTGGCCTGGCCTTCTTCGGACCAATGCTGGTCTTCTCCGGCACGCGGGAAGGCGAGGTGCACCATCTCATGGGTCATGACCCAGCTGGATTGCAGGTCGTCATTGGCCATGTCCTTGCCGATGCCAAGCTTGATGAGCGCACCGTCCTCGTCGCCATAGGTGGTGCCGGTGGGTCCGTGGCTGCCGGGTTTCGAATCTACTTCGATATCCACGCTCGGCACCGGGTAGCGGCCGTAGTATCCGGTCACGGCGCGTCGCGCCGTGTCGATCCAGTGCAACACCTGGGGTTCCGTTACCGTGAGGTCCGCGGCGCGGTAATCCACGCGCACAGGTCCCATGTGGGTGCCTGGCGCGGGCGCAGGAGTCGCGGCCGCTTCGGCCAAGAACGGCAGCAAGGAGAGGGTCAGAGCGAAGAGGGCGCGCATCAATCGACTTCGATGGAAGTGATGAGACCATCCGTCAGCCAGAGCTTGAGATAGCTCGCCGCCTGCATGGCCACCGTTTCCGGTGCATGCCAGCGGCAGAGCCCTTCGCAGAGTTCGCCGAAGCTCGCCTCTTGGGAAGCGGCCTCCAGCATCCAGGCCTCGTCGACGCCAAGGGAGCGCCAACGGGTAGTGAGGTCCTGGCGCCACAAGAGCCAAGCCACGCTATCGCCCGCTGCCGGCTCCGGGACATCTTCCTCTGCATCGATGGCCTGCCAGATCTTCGGCGCATTCCACTGGAGCTCCAGGCGCTGCAGCGAAGGATGCAAACCGAACTTCACCTGCCCCCAGCTCTCCGGCGGCACCGCCGCCAGTGCCTGCATATCCAGTGTTTGCGCATCCGCCGCGTCGAACGCGCGGCCCTGGGCCCATTCGAAGGCCGCCATCTCGGCGAGGATCGGATGGTTGGAATACGGCTCGGTGCCGCGCAGGAACGCCGGCAGGTGCTGGCTGAACCAGCGCACCGAAGGGTGAGTCGAGGGATGCGCGTCGATGTAAGCGCGCCCCAAGACATCGAACTGCTCGTCGCCCAGGAACTCACGCAGACCGTTGAAGTTGTCCTGCAGCACTTCCAGGAAGCGCAACCGATAGCCTTCCACATACACGTGGATGCGCTCATCCGCATCCGCACGGGCGTTGCCCACCACCTGGCCGCCCATGTCCAGCGTATTGCCGAGCACGCAATCCTTGAAGCTTTCCTCTAGCTGGCGAAGCGTGTTCACGCCGCTGCTCCCGGCATCCTGCCCTCCGCGGCGTTAGTACGTCCCTGTACGTCGAGGATAGGCGCAGCGATCTGGCGCGCCTGTTCCAGTTCCGACAGCAGTTCCGGCAAGGGAGGGATGTTGGCGTCCCGCTCGATCATGGTGGAGACGGGTCCGAATATGCGCAGCGCCTCGGCATAGAGGCCCCACACACCGCCGATGATGGGATGGTCGTGGGTGTCCACGATGATGTTGCCGTTGTTGGTGTGTCCCGCCAGGTGGAACTGGCGCACCCGCTTGGACGGGATGCCGCGCAGGTAGTCGCGTGGGTAGAAGTCATGGTTATGGCTGCTGACGTAGATGTTGTTCACGTCCAGCAGGATGAAGCAGTCCGCCGCCTCGGCGATGGCCGAGAGGAACTCCCATTCCGGCATGGCGGATTGGGTGTAGGTCACGTAGCTCGATACATTTTCCAGCAGGATCTGCCTGCCCAAGAAGTCCTGCACCTCCCGCACCCTTGCCGTCACGTGCCGCACCGCTTCCTCGGTGTATGGCAGGGGCATCAGGTCATGCAGGTTCTTGCCGGCGACACCCGTCCAGCACAGGTGATCTGAGATCCACTTCGGTTGCACGCGTCCGGCCAGCGCCTTCAGGCGCTTCAGATAGTCCTGATCCAGCGGGTCGCTGCTGCCGATGGAGAGGGATACGCCGTGCATCACCATGGGGTAGAGGGCGCGGATACGGTCCAGATAATGGAGCGGCTTGCCGCCGTCCACCATGTAGTTCTCGGAGATGATCTCGAACCAATCCACGGCCGGGCGCTCCGCCAGGATCGCCTCGTAATGGTCGGTGCGCAGTCCCAGGCCGAAGCCGAGGAAGGGGCGCGAGTCCTGGTTCGTCTTCGCGTTCACGTGTGTGATTTTACCCGTGCCCAAAAGGAAAGACCCGGCCACTCGTGAGAGTGACCGGGTCGTTTCACTCAAGCTTCAGACGGCAGGATTACTTGCCGGCTTCCCACTTGCCGCCGGCCTTGTCGCAGTCGGCCTTGCTGGTCACCGTGAAGCCCTTGCCCTTGCAGGAGTTCTGACCCTTGCAGGCGTGGTCGGCGCTCTTGCAGGCGCTCTGGCCCTTGCAGGAGTTGCCGCCCATGCACTTGCCGGTGGCAGCGGCGCTGTCAGCGGCAGTGGCGAGCGGGGCCAGCACGAACAGGCTGGCAGCGACGGCGGCGATGGCGATACCTGAGACTTTGGTCTTATTCATGATGAAGTCCTCTATAGAGTTGGTTATGTGTACCCATTCACATCCAAGCGCCGGTCTTTTGGATCGCTCCAAGAGCCGGTCGGAGAACCAGAACCCCTGAACCGGGTGCGTGGCTGCCCGCGTTTCCCCATCACAGGGAGGTCCCGGCGAGGCCGGTCCCGCACTGGATACGGACCATCGAGGAGATCGGAGGCGGTGGTCGACGCGCCTTGATCGCCATCTAGGCCTTTTCAAAGACCCAATGGAGGGCTATTTATTACATGGTTACGAGGTATTACGACAACCGAACATGAGACATAAGCTGGATTGAGGTCTATATTTTTAGATGACAGGAGCTTGCGCGAAGTCTATACCCGACTGAATTACTATGAAAAGGGGATAAGCCATGGCTCAGAAGCACGACCCGCACCATCACGAACGCGAACATGTCCACATCCATGCCCAGCACTATGAAGAGGACAAGGGCGCCGGCCGCATCTGGTTGGTGGGTGGTATCGGCTTGTTGCTCGTCGCGCTCGTCTACAGCGCGGTGTTGGTCGTCCATGCGCACCAACGCTCGTCCTCGGGCACCAACCTGGAACTGGTGCAGATTCAGTTCGATCCCGGCCGCGACGAGCTCGGCATGGCTTCCGGACCCGCAGACGCGCCGGTCACGGTGCGCGAGTTCGCCGACTACCAGTGTCCGGCCTGCAGCGGCTTCGAGCCGGTGCTGGCGCAGATGCGCAAGGATTATGTGGATACCGGCAAGGTGCGCTTCATCTTCTTCGACTTCCCGCTGGAAGACATCCACAAGAACTCGGTGGCCGCTTCCCAGTTCGCGCGTTGCGCGGGCGACCAGAGCAAGTATTGGCAGATGCACGACATGCTCTACAGCAAGCAGGCAGAGTGGGGCGACCTGAAGGACCCCATGAACACCCTGCTGGGCTATGGGGACAAGCTGGGTCTCGACCGCGACCGGCTCCTGACCTGCATCCGCACCGGCGCCACCCATGAGGCGGTGATGAGCAGTGAGGCCTACGCCGATGCCCTTAGCATGCGCGCCACGCCGACTTTCGCGGTCAATGACCAGGCTTATGTGGGCGGTGTCGCCTATTCCGACCTCAAGACCTTGATCGACGGGCAGCTGGCGGCCACTGCCAAGCACTAGGAGCCGACGTGGCGGAGTATCGGATGCAGGGGTCGGATCTCTATGACCGCAACAAGAACCGCATGGGTTATGCCCGGGAGAATACGGTGTTCGATGCGGTGAACCGCCGCATGGGATACCTGCGCGGCAACGATATCTACGATGCCACCAACCGCCGCATGGCCTATCTCAAGGATCAGGACGTCTACAGCTCCAGCAACAACCGCATGGGGCGCATCGAGGAGTTCCAGAAACGCATCGATAAGGCTCCGGAGGGGCCGATGGCTGTCGCGCTCTTGATGCTGTTGGCCAAGCCTGCGGAAGGATGAAGATCAGGCGAGACCTGCGCGCTCCTTGAGGAGGCGCAGGTAGAGTTGTTCATCGGGCATGCGGTTCTCCCGCTGCGCCCGCCACAGTGTCTCCCCTAAGCATTCCAGCATCAGGTGTTCCGCCTGCATGACGTCGCGGGTCTTCCCCAGCAGCGTCTCGTAAGCCGCCCGGATGCCCGGCGGGCGGTCTATGGAGAGCTGTTCCCGGATGGCGATGTGCATCCCCATGTGCAGGAAGGGGTTGGTCTCGCCGCCTTCCGGCAGCCAATCCTTGTCCAACACCTCGATACCCTGATCCAGGAGTGCGTGATACTCCGGATGCATCCGGATCACGTCGGCGATAGTGGTCTCCAACGTGGTCAGGGGCCGGTCTTCCTGCATCTTCGTCCATACTTCGAAGAAGGTCTGGCGGGTATCGCTACGGCTCTCGCCATGGATGCTCATGGGCGCTTCACCTGCTTCTTCTTCGCTGCCTTCTTCTTCAGCGACAGCGGGATCTTCGGTTCAGGCTTGGTCTTGTGCTTGTATTCGCAGAGGTCCCGGATCACGCAAGTAGGGCATCTCGGTTTGCGCGCCACGCACACATAGCGGCCATGCAGGATCAGCCAGTGATGGGCGTCCTGTTTGAACTCCTCCGGAGTGGTCCGGGTCAGGCCATCCTCCACCTGCCGCTCGTTCTTGCCTGGCGCGAGGCCGGTACGGTTGGCCACCCGGAAGATATGGGTGTCCACCGCGATGGTGGCTTCGCCGAAGGCGGTGTTGAGCACCACGTTGGCGGTCTTGCGGCCTACGCCCGGCAGCGCCTCCAGCTCCTCGCGGGTGCGCGGCACCTCACCCGCGTGCTTCTCCAGCAGCATCCGCGCCGCCGCGATGACGTTCCTCGCCTTGGTGTTGAAGAGGCCGATGGTCTTGATGTAATCCTTGAGACCGATCTCCCCTAAGGCCAGCATCGCGGCCGGGGTATTGGCGGCGGGGAAGAGCTTGGCGGTGGCCAGGTTCACGCTCTTGTCCGTGGCCTGGGCCGAGAGGGACACCGCCACCAGGAGTTCGTAGGGCGTGCGGTAGTGCAGTTCCGTGGTGGGCTTCGGATTCGCCGCCTTCAGTCGCTCGAAGATCTTCCTGCGCTTCGCCGGCGTCATGGGGTCTTCCCGCGCCGGGCGCGCTCACGTGCCACTGCCGCCGCGATCTCCGCCTGGCGGCGGGCTTTCAGATCGGTGTCGTCGCCTGTTGCTGCGGCCTCTTCCCCGGATGCTTCCCGCGAACGCCGCTTGAATGCGCCATAGCGCCCGCGCAGGGCATCGACCCGGTCCCGCCCTGACGAGGGAAAATGCCAGCCCTCCAGGCCTTCGGTAAGCCCTTCTGCGGGCTCAAGCCGGATGCAATCCACGGGGCAGGGAGGCAGGCACAGGCCGCAACCGGTGCAAAGGACCTCGATGACTGCGTGCATCTGCTTCGCCGCGCCGGTGATGGCGTCCACGGGGCAGGCCTGGATGCACTTGGTGCAACCGATGCAGAACGGTTCTTCGATGATCGCCACGGTGCCGGCTTCGAAGCTCCCCACCTCGGGGTTCAAGGGCATTGTCGGCCGGTGCAGCAGCGCCGCCAAGGCGCCGAGGGTCGCATCACCACCCGGCGGGCAGCGGTCGATTTCCGTCTCGCCGCGACTCAGGGCCTCGGCGTAGGCGTGGCAATCGGGATAGCCGCAGCGCTGGCACTGCGTTTGAGGAAGTAGAGCGTCGATGGCTTCGACGGCGACCACGGAATCTTATTTGACCCGCATCCCCGGCTGCGCGCCTTGGTGCGGTTCCAATATCCAGAGTTCTTTGCCGCCCGGGCCCGCCGCCAGCACCATGCCTTCCGACATGCCGAACTTCATCTTGCGGGGTGCCAGGTTCGCCACCATCACCGTGAGCTTGCCTTCCAGCTGCTCTGGCGCGTAGGCGCTCTTGATGCCGGCGAACACGTTGCGCGGCTTGCCCTCGCCGATGTCGAGCGTCAGGCGCAGCAGCTTGTCCGCGCCTTCCACGTGCTCGGCCTTGACGATGCGGGCGATGCGCAGGTCCAGCTTGGCGAAGTCGTCGTAGCTGATCTCGGCGGCGATGGGGTCCATGTCGGAGGGCCTATTGCTCTTGTCATTGAGATTGTCTTTCGAAGCCTCCACCATGGCGTCAATGCGCGGCTTGTCCACCCGCGACATCATGGCGGTGAAGGCGTTGATCTTGTGGTCCAGCAGCGGCTGCTCCAGGTCTTTCCAGCTCAAGGGCGCCACGCCCAGGAAGGACTCGGTCTTGCGTGCCAGCTCCGGAAGCACGGGCTTCAGGTAGACCATCATCACCCGGAACAGGTTGAGCCCTAAGCTGCAGATCTGCTGCACCTCCGCCGGCACCGGTTGCTGCTTGGCGAGCGACCAGGGCTTCTTGGCGTCGATGTATTCGTTCACCCGGTCGGCGATCTCCATCACCTCACGGATGGCGCGGGAGTATTCACGGCTCTCGTAGGCGGCCGCGATGCTGTCCTTGGCGGCGACCGCCTTCTTGTACAGTTCATCGTCCGCCAGTGATTTCGAGAGCTTGCCGTCGAAATGGGTGCTGATGAATCCGGCGCAGCGGCTGGCGATGTTGACCAGCTTGCCCACCAGGTCGGAATTCACCCGTTGCAGGAAATCGTCCAGGTTCAGATCCAGGTCGTCGATGCCTGGACCGAGCTTGGCCGCGAAGTAGTAACGCAGGTATTCCGGATCGAGACCGGCGTCGAGGTAGGTGCGGGCCTTGATGAAGGTGCCGCGGGACTTGGACATCTTCTGTCCGTTGACCGTGAGGAAGCCGTGGGCGTAGACCGCCGAAGGCGTGCGGAAGCCGGCGCCTGAGAGCATCGCCGGCCAGAACAGCGAATGGAAGTAGATGATGTCCTTGCCGATGAAGTGGTACACCTCGGCCTTGCTGTCCTTGCCCCAGAAATCCTCGAACCTGAGGTCCTTGCGCTTGCTGCACAGGTTCTTGAGGCTCGCCATGTAGCCGATGGGCGCGTCCAGCCACACGTAGAAATACTTGCCCGGCGCATCCGGGATCTCGAAGCCGAAGTAGGGGGCGTCGCGGGAGATGTCCCAGTCCTGCAGGCCCGCCGTGAACCATTCGTCCAGCTTGCGGGTCACCGCCTCGTGCAGGTGGCCCGGCGCGCGGGTCCAGTCCTTGAGCAGCTTCTCGAAGTCGCCGAGCTTGAAGAAATAATGCTGGGACTCCCGTTGCACGGGGCGGGTGCCGGAGATCACCGACATCGGGTTCTTGAGGTCGGAGGGCGTGTAGGTGGCGCCGCAGTTCTCGCAGGAGTCGCCGTACTGGTCCGGCGTGCCGCAACGTGGGCATTCGCCCTTGATGAAGCGGTCCGGCAGGAACATCTTGGCCTGCTCGTCGTACATCTGCTGGATGGTGCGCACGTCGATGTGGCTCGGCTTCGCATCCCGCAGGTTCTTGTAGATGAGGGACGACAGTTCCCGGTTCTCATCCGAGTGGGTGCTGTGGTAGTTCTCGAAGTGGATGTGGAAGTCCTTGAAGTCCCGCTGATGCTCCACGCCCACGCCCTTGATGAGCTCCTCGGGGCTGATGCCGAGTTCCCGGGCCTTGAGCATGATGGGGGTGCCGTGGGCGTCGTCGGCCGAGACGAACAGGCAGCGGTTGCCGGCCATGTTCTGGTAACGGACCCAGATGTCGGTCTGGATGTTGCCCACCATGTGCCCCAGGTGCAGGGGGCCGTTGGCGTAGGTCAGGGCGTAGGTGACGAGGATGTCGCGGTTCTTCTGCGGCATTTTCAGCTTTTTTCGGGGGTCCAGGGTCCAGACGGCGATTATGCCATAGGCGTCAAGCCGGCTTTAGGCCGCAGGGCCGGTGCTAGAATGCGCCGCCATCATGCAATGCAGTCTTCCATGAGCGCTCTCAACCGCGATCGCGTCGAAGCAGCCCTCAAGGCTTGGATCGAACCGCACTTCGGTACCGACCTGGTATCGGCGGGCGCCCTGCGTGAGGTCTCGGACCGGGTGGTCGTGGAGCCCGGTTTCCCCATGGGGGACTATCGGCAGGAGCTGGCGGCCAAGGTGCGCGCCCTGCTCGAGGCCGCCGGCACGGATGCGCCCGTGCAGGTCGGCGACGCTATCCTCTCCCACGCCGTGCAGCGCAACCTGCAGCCCTTGCCGGGCATCAAGAACGTCATCGCGGTCGCTTCCGGCAAAGGCGGTGTCGGCAAGTCCACCGTGGCCGTGAACCTCGCCTTGGCGCTGGCCGCCGATGGCGCCCGGATCGGCATGCTGGATGCGGACATCTACGGCCCCAGTCAGCCGCGCATGTTGGGCCTCTCGGGTCGTCCTTACAGCAAGGACGGCAAGCATATCGAGCCCCTGGTCTCGAACGGGGTGAAGTGCATGTCCATCGGCTTTCTGATAGATGCAGAACAACCAATGGTGTGGCGCGGTCCCATGGTCACCCAGGCCCTGGTGCAGCTCCTGCGTGACACCCTGTGGGGCGAACTCGATTACCTGATCGTGGATATGCCGCCAGGCACCGGCGATGTGGCCCTGACCCTGTCCCAGCAAGTGCCGGTCTCCGGCGCGGTGATCGTCACTACACCCCAGGAGATCGCGCTCCTGGACGCCCGCAAGGGCCTCAAGATGTTCCAGAAGGTGGAAGTGAACATCCTCGGCGTGGTGGAGAACATGAGCACCCATGTCTGCTCCAACTGCGGCCACGAGGAACATGTCTTCGGCCAGGGCGGCGGCGAGCGCATGGCGGCGGAATACCAGGTGCCCTTCCTCGGCGGCCTGCCCCTGGACCTGAAGATCCGCGAGCAGACCGACGAGGGCAGGCCCACCGTGGCGGCCGAACCCCAGGGTACAATCGCGGCGCGTTACCGGGAGATCGCCCGGTGCGCCACCGCCCGGCTGGCACTGGCCGGGAAAGAGTACGCGGGAGCCTTCCCCCGGATCGTCATCGAAGACTGACTATATAGAGAGAGCAGCGCATGAGCATCAAGTCCGACAAGTGGATCCGCCGCATGGCCGAGAAGGGCATGATCGAGCCCTTCGAGCCCGGCCAGGTGCGCACCGGCAAGGGCGGCAAGATCGTCTCCTACGGCACCTCAAGCTACGGCTACGACGTGCGCTGCGCCGACGAGTTCAAGATCTTCACCAACATCAACAGCACCATCGTCGATCCCAAGAACTTCGATTCCGGCAGCTTCGTGGATTTCAAGGGCGACTGCTGCGTGATCCCGCCCAACTCCTTCGCCCTGGCCCGCACCGTGGAGTTCTTCCGCATCCCGCGCAGCGTGCTGACGGTGTGCCTCGGCAAGTCCACCTATGCCCGCTGCGGAATCATCGTCAACGTCACGCCGCTGGAACCGGAATGGGAAGGGCACGTGACGCTGGAGTTCTCCAACACCACCACGCTGCCCGCCAAGATCTATGCCCACGAGGGCGTGGCGCAGATGCTGTTCTTCGAGTCCGACGAAGTCTGCGAGACGTCCTATAAGGATCGCGGCGGAAAATATCAGGGGCAAAGGGGCGTCACCCTCCCCAAGACCTGAACCATGAAAAGAAAAAGCCCCCGGCTCGCGCCGGAGGCTTTTTTATTTCCACCTTCTCGAAGTCTTACTTCGTGCCCGCCGCCGGGGCCGCTTCATCGCTGTAGGTGATGTGCAGCAACGTCAGGGTGACGGTGTTCTTGTCCACCTGCTGCACCTGTACCGGCAGGTAGTGCAGGTTCGGCGCGAGCCAAGCGGTGATGGTGCGCTTCTTGGCGGCGTTGGTCAGCGTCACCACCTTGGTCTGGTAGTTGCCGGACTGCAGGCGCAGCTTGGCGTCCGGCAGGCTCTTCACCGTGTAGGTTGTATCATCGCCCTTGTCGACGACGTGATAGCTGTCCGGCAGCTTACCTGCAGCGGCATCGGCCGCCACCAGCAGCTGCACCAGCTGCACGTCCACGGAATCGGCGCTCAGCTTGGCCTTGCTCTTCTTGCCAGCCTGATCCATGGCAGCGGACTTGGCGGCCCAGTCGAACTTGATGGTCTCTGATTCGTCGGGCTTGCCGTCCCACGAGAAGCTGTAGGAAGACGACTGCGGACGGCCGCCGACCACCTTGAAGTCGCTCGTCTGGGTGACATCTTTCGATACCAACCCCGCGATGCCGGTCGGATGCAGCACGGACTTGTACTCGTAGCTGCCATCCGCCTGCTTGGCCAGTGTGAAGGTGCTCTTGCCCGAGCCGATGCCCTTGCGCTCGAAGTCGTAGTTCGCCGTATACGGTGAGAACTGCGCCGCATCCGCCATCGCGGCGGCGCTCATCAGTAGGCTCGCCGTCAGCAGCGCCATCTCAAGCATCTTCTTGTTCATGTGGGTTCCTCAGCCTTTCCAGTTGTATGTCTTGGGTTTATCGAGGGGGGTGCCGTCCAAGACAGCCCGCCCTGCCGCGAATCCGAGGCGTCCGGCCGCGAACCAGCCTATGACCTCGGGGTATATAACGTGCTCGACCGCTTGTACGCGTACACGCAGGGCGGACTCGTCGTCGCCCGGCAAGACCGGCACGTCGGCCTGGGCGATGACCGCCCCGGCGTCCAGTTCTTGGGTGACGAAGTGTACGCTGCAACCGTGTCGCGTGTCGCCAGCCTCCAGGGCGCGCCGGTGGGTATGCAGGCCCCTGTGATTGGGTAATAAGGAGGGGTGGATGTTCAGCAAGCGACCCGCATAATGCCGCACGAACTCCGGCCCCAGGATGCGCATGAACCCCGCCAGTACCACCAGGCCTGGGCTATGGGCCTCCACGGCGGCGGTCAAGGCCCGGTCGTAGGCCTCGCGGTCCGGGTGGGCCTGGGGAGGGATCACCACTGTCGGAACGCCGGCGCGGCGTGCCCGTTCCAAGGCATGGGCCTCGGGCCGGTCGCTGACCACTGCGCGGACCTCGAACCCCAGCCCTGGGGCCTGGTCGAGGATGGCCTGGAGGTTGCTGCCGTAGCCTGAGACCAGCACCACCACCGGCAGCGCCGTGGACGGCCGCTTCATGCTCAGCGGATGACGACGCCGTCGACGCCGCGCGCCACCCGGCCGATGCGCCAGGACTCGACGCGCTCGGCCTTCAGCAGCGCGAGCGTGCGTGCCTCGTCGGCCGCCGCCACGCAGGCCACCATGCCGATGCCCATGTTGAAGGTCCGGTACATCTCCGGCGGCGCCACCTGGCCCTCGTGCATCAGCCACTCGAAGATCGCCGGCCGTGGCCAGGACTTGGAATCGATCTCGACGCCCATCCCTTCCGGGAGCACCCGCGGGATGTTCTCGGTGAGGCCGCCGCCGGTGATGTGGGCGAAGGCGTGCACCGGCACCGTCTCCAGGAGCTTCAGCAGCGGCTTAACATAGATACGCGTCGGCTCCATGAGCCGGTCGATGAGCGAGCGGCCTTCGAGCCGCTGCTCGAAGCTCGCGCCGCTCACCGCAAGGATCTTGCGGATCAGGGAATAACCGTTGGAGTGCGGACCGGAGGAGGCGAGGCCCAGCACCAGGTCGCCATCCGCCACCTTGGAGCCGTCGATGATCTTCGCCTTCTCGACTACCCCCACCGAGAACCCGGCGAGGTCGTAATCCTCGCCCTGGTACATGCCCGGCAGTTCCGCCGTCTCGCCGCCCACCAGCGCGCAGCCCGCGAGCTCGCAACCCTTGGCGATGCCGCTGATGACGTCCGCGGCGGTCTCCACGTCGAGCCTGCCGGTGGCGTAGTAGTCGAGGAAGAACAGGGGCTCGGCGCCCACCACCAGCACGTCGTTCACGCACATGCCCACCAGGTCGATGCCGATGCTGCCGTGGCGGCCGCTGTCGATGGCAAGCTTGAGCTTGGTGCCGACGCCGTCGGTGCCGGACACCAGCACCGGCTGCTTGTAACCGGCCGGCAGTTCCACCAGCGCGCCGAAGCCGCCCAGACCCCCCATGACCTCGGGACGCAGCGTGCGCTTGGCCGCAGGCTTGATGCGCTCCACCAGCTCGTCGCCCGCGTCGATGTCCACGCCGGCGTCGCGGTAGGTGAGGGGCTTTTTCGCGGTCATGGGCTTTCCGGTGAGGCTCGAAGGCCGCGTTTCTAGGACCGCGGTGTTAAGTCGGTATATTCTACACGAGCCCTCATTCAAGCCTGTGCATGCGAGAATAAGCCGTGAAGACCCCGTCGCTATCAATCCCCATCCTGGCTGCCGTCGTAGCGCTGTCGAGCGTGCCGGTGCGGGCCGTGACCTTGTCCGGCCTCTACGAAGCGCGCGTGCCGGTCGTGGACCAGTCGGGCCCCGAGCGCAGCAACGCGCTGCAGCAAGCTTTCGACGCGGTGCTGGTGCGTGTCACCGGCGACCGTGCCGCGGGTGGGAGCCTGGCCGCGACCCTGGGCAATCCCAGCCAGTACATCCAGCAGTATCGCTACGAGCAGGCACCGCCGGATCCGGCGAACCCCTCCGCACCTCCTGGTCTCATGCTGTGGGCCAAGTTCGATGCGGGAGTGGTGGACAAGGGCCTGCATGCCGCACACGCGCCGGTATGGGGCGCCGAGCGGCCGCGGACTCTGCTCTGGCTCGGACTACCCGACCGGATATTGAATGCCGCCGACACCACACCGCTGATGCAGGCGCTCGTCACTGCCGCGCAGCAGCGCGGCATCGAGCTGGTGTTCCCACAGATGGATGCGACCGACAAGGCGGCCTTGAGCGCCGCCGACATCACCGGCTTCAACGACGAACGCATCCGCGCGGCGTCGCAGCGTTATCACGCCGACGCGGTGCTGGTGGGTTCCGTGGCGCCTGCCACCGGTCAGTTCGCCGCCCGCTGGCAGTGGCTCTCGCCGGACAAGGTGGAGGACTGGCAGACGCCGGCCGGCGATCAGGTGCTGGTCGCGGTGGACGGCGTGCAGGTGGGTGCTGATCGCTTCGCGGCGCGCTATGCCGTGGCCGCCGACTCCACCGATCAGGACGGCGTGGCGCTGCAGGTGGACGGCATCGACAAGCTGGATGCCTATGCGAAGGTGCTCGCCTATCTCGGCAGCCTCACGCCGGTGCGCGCCGTGCACGTGGAGCGCGTGGCCGGTGGCAGCGTCTACTACAACCTGGACATCCATGGCAGCCTCGATAACCTGGAATCCGCGCTGGTGCTGGGCGGCCTCCTGTCCAACGCCGCGACTGTGGCGCCAGCCGCCGGCTCCGGCAATGTGCCGGCCGCGATCCCCGCCCCGTTGCACTACAGCTACCGGCCTTAAGGGATGAAGCTCGAGACCCGTCTCTGGACCCTCGCCATCGTAGTGGCCTTGGCTTGGTTGCTGCATGAGCTGGGTCCGATCCTGACACCCTTCATCATCAGCGCCTTGCTGGCCTGGCTCGGCGATCCCCTGGCGGACAAACTCGAGGAATGGCGCTTCCCCCGTGCCTTGGCGGTGTTGGTGGTGTTCGTCGCTACCTTCGTGGTGCTGGGCCTGCTGCTGCTCCTGATCGTGCCCATGGTGGGGCGCGAATTCCAGGCGCTCACCGCCCGCGCCCCGCAGTTCCTTACCTGGTATCAGAACACCGCCACGCCCTGGCTGTCCCTGCACTTGCACGTGGATCCCGAGCGGCTGCGTATCGGCAACCTGAGCAGCGCGCTGACCGGAAATTCCGATAGTGTCGGCCAGGTCCTGAGCACCACCGTCTCCACGGTCTCGCACTCGGGACGCATCCTGTTCACCGCCGTCATCACCGTGCTGTTGGTGCCGGTGATCACCTTCTATTGGTTGCGGGACTGGGACATCTTCAAGGCCCGCATCGCGAGCCTCCTGCCCCGCGACCATGCGGCGGCCGTCACCGGCCTCGCCCATGACTGCGAGACGGTGCTGGCGGCCTTCTTCCGCGGCCAGCTGCTGGTCATGATCTCGCTGGCGATCATCTACAGCATCGGACTGTCGGTGATCGGCCTGGAGGGTGGCCTCGCCATCGGCATCGTGGCGGGACTCCTCAGCTTCGTGCCGTATCTCGGCATCATCACCGGCCTGATCCTGGCGCTCGCCTCGGCGGTGCTGCAGACGGGGGATGCCTGGCTGCCGCTGTGGGTGCTGGTGGTGTTTGCCATCGGGCAGGGCATGGAGAGCTTCGTGCTGACCCCGCGCCTGGTGGGCGGCCGCGTCGGCCTGCATCCGGTGCTGGTGATCTTCGCCATCCTCGCCGGGGGCGAACTGTTCGGCTTCGTCGGTGTGCTCCTGGCCCTGCCGGCCGCCGCCGCCGGCACCGTGTTCGCCCGCCATGCCCATGCCCGCTATGTGCAGAGCGACATGTACCGCGGAGACGGCTCTTCCCCATGAGCGGACCGCAGGTGCTGGAAGGGCAGCTGCCGCTGCCCATGATGGTGGACCAGGGCATAGATTTCGACGGCTTCCTGGCCGCTCCCAACGCTGCTGCAGTGCAAGCCCTGCGCGATGCGGCGCTCGCGCCGGGCACCTCCGTCCTGTTCCTGCACGGTGCCGGCGGCACCGGGAAGTCCCACCTGCTGCAGGCTGCATCCCGCGCCGCCAACGCAGCGCAACGGCGCGCCGTATACCTGCCCATGGAGCAGGCGGTGTTGCTGGACCCTTCCGCCATCGAGAACTTCGAGCGCTATCAGCTGGTGTGCGTGGACGACGTGCAGCGCACCGCCGGCGTCGAGCCGTGGCAACGGGCGCTGCTCACGCTCATCGATGCGCTGAAACAGAAAGGCGGCAGCTTCGTCGCCAGCGCCCGCGGTGCGCCTTCCAGCATCAAGCGTCTGTTGCCGGACCTGGTATCCCGCTTGTCCTGGGGACCGGTGTATCCGCTGCAACCCTTGAGCGATGCGGAGAAGACTGAAGCCTTGCAGCAGCGGGCCCTGCGCCGCGGCTTCGAGCTGCCGGACGATACCGCCAAGTTCCTCTTGAACCGTCTGCAGCGGGACATGAGCACGCTATGCGCGACGCTGGACGCGCTCGACACCGCTTCGCTGGTGGCCCAGCGAAAAGTGACCGTGCCATTCGTGAAAGCTTTTATTGAGAAACGCTAAGTCGCTGCAGTTCTCTCAGCGCTGCGCTCGCGCCGAAGAAGAGCAGGATGCTCAGAAAGATTTCCACTGCTCCATATACGCTGCGACTGCCCAAGGTCACGGCGATGCCCTGCGCGAAATATCCCAGAGACAAAAATCCCGCCCAGCCGTAGCCGGCTTTGATGCCGCGGAACAGGAACGGTGCCAGGAGCACCAAGGGCAGCAGGCTCAAGCCCGCCCAGACCAGCCGTATCTGCGGCGGCGCCACCGCCAGCACCCCGAGCCAGAGCGCGAGCCATGCGGCCAGCGCCATGAAGGCCGAGCGTGCCAGAACCCGGCCGGTGAACTGGAGTCTCACTTCGCCTGCAACCGCAGCGCCACGTCGGCGATCCGTGCACCCAAGGCCCGGCACAGGCGCTTCTCGACCTCGGTCACGGCGCGATCGCTGTTGGCGCCGGCGTGATGGGTGGGGCCGTAGGGCGTGCCGCCGGCGGTGGTCTCCATCAACCCGGATTCCGTATAGGGCACGCCCACCATGATCATGCCGTGATGCAGCAGCGGCAGCATCATGGAGAGCAGTGTGCTCTCCTGGCCGCCGTGCAGCGAGGAAGTGGAAGTGAAAACGCCGGCGGGTTTGCCGCTCAGGGCACCCGACAGCCAGAGTCCCGCCGTGCCATCCAGGAAATACTTGAGGGATGCCGCCATGTTGCCGAAGCGGGTGGGGCTACCCATCACCAGTCCGGCGCACTCTTTCAGATCGTCCAGCGTCGCATAGGGTGGTCCGGCGGCGGGTATCGCATCTTCCATAGCTTCGCTCACCGCCGACACGGCCGGCACGGTGCGCAGGCGCGCCGCCATGCCGCTCACGCTTTCCACGCCGCGGCACACCTGCTGCGCCATCTCGGCAGTGGCGCCGTGGCGGCTGTAGTAGAGCACCAGGATGTCGCGGCTCATAGGATCTCCAGCACCGCGTCCGGCGGGCGTCCGATGCGGGCCTTGCCCTTCGCGAACACCACCGGCCGCTGGATCAATTCCGGATGGGCGTGCATGAGTTCCACGAGTTGCCGGCGGTCGAGCTTGGGATCGTCGGCGTGCACCCGCTTGTAGCTCTCTTCGTTGTCGCGCATCAGTCCGCGCGCCTCCAGCCCCAGGAGGTCCAGCGCCTGTTCGATCTCGGCCACGCTGGGGGGCGATTTGAGGTATTCCACCACCGTAGGCTCGATGTCGCGCTCCTGCAACAGAGCCAGGGTTTCCCGGGATTTCGAGCAGCGTGGGTTGTGCCAGATTGTAACTTTTTGCATACGCCAGACCCACACGCAGGGGGCTTCAGAAGATGAACAACTATAGCGCAGGCACTTCGCTTGACGGCTATCGGCGGGCGCTGATAGCGTCCGTCTCGCCGATTTTACAAGGGTCTGGACGTTGATCACCCAGGGGAACGTGCAACACCGCAGGCTTGGTGGCCTGCGTCTCGCCGCCGCATTCACGGTGCTGGCGCTGCTTATCGCATGCGCCGGCGCCCCGGTGCAGGAGATGAGCGATGCGCGTCAGGCGGTGGCGGCGGCCGAGCAGAGTCTCGCCGGCAAGCCTGTGAGTCCCGATCTCGCCAAGGCACGGCAATATCTGCAATCCGCTCAAGCGGCGCTCGACGCCGGTGACTTCGGCGCTGCCCGCGAAGATGCTGAAGTCGCGCGTCAGCTCGCGCTGCGCGCCATGGGATTAAGTCAACCCGGCGATGCTTCCGGCCATCCCGGCGGCTGACGCGCCGCCTAAACGTCGCTTCTGATACTGGTTTTCTTGACACCCCCGGCGCCCGGGCGCTAACCTTGCGACACAATCTATGTCGTTTTCTCCGGACCGTATGGCATGTGCGGCTCGTGGCGTCGAATAACAATCCAGTGGAGAAAATCATGAAGAACGTCCTGAAGCAATCCGCAGCGCTGCTGCTGATGGCCGGTCTCGTGGCCGGCTGCGCCAGCAACAAACCGAAACCGCAGCCTGCCGCTTCCGGTCCGTCGCCTGCAGCTCTGGCGACTCAGGCCATCAGCGATGCCCAGGCGGTGATCAGCGGCGCCCAGTCGCCCTGCACCGACACCGGCAACGCCGCAGACCTCCTGTCCCAGGCCCAGGCCGCCCAGGCTTCCGATCCGGCCAAGGCCCAGCAGCTTGCCGCCCAGGCCAAGCAGGTGGCCAGCGATGCCATCAACAACTGCTATCTCGCCAAGGCCAAGGACCTGCAGTCCCAGGCCCAGGGTTACAAGAACCTGAGTGCCGACCAGCAGGCGCGCCTGACCCAGGGCGGCCAGTACATCGGCGCCAATCAGGGCAAGCCCGCCTATGACCTGTTGGCCGCCCTGGTGGCGGAGCTGCAGGCGGCGCACATGACCTACACGGTGGTGCGCGGCGACAGCCTGTGGCGCATCGCCGGCAAGTCCGACGTGTACGGCAACCCCTACCAGTGGCCGCTGATCTACAAGGCCAATGCCGACAAGATCAAGCACGCCGACAAGATCTATCCCAAGCAGTCCTTCGACGTGGTGAAGAACCCCACTTCGGCGGACTCCGATGCGGCCGTGAACTATGCCAAGCACCGCGGTGCCTGGCGCGGCAACAAGGCCTCCAAGAAAGACAAGAAGTTCGCCGCCGGCCATCCTTGATCTAGGGTTGGATGAAGAGTTGATGGAAGGGGCCCTCTCGGGCCCCTTTCTTTTTTGTAGGATGGACGCATGATCGCCAAACGCTGTCTGGTCTCAGGAAAAGTGCAAGGCGTGTTCTACCGCGCCAGCACGGCGGAGCAAGCCAAGCGACTAAGCCTGGTGGGTTATGCCAGGAACCTTCCGGACGGTCGCGTGGAAGTGTTGGCCTGTGGCGAAGCCGCTGAGGTGCAGGAGCTGATTGACTGGTTGTGGAAGGGGCCGTCGGCGGCGAGAGTGCAGGAGGTGGAGGTGCAGGAAGCGGACGCGGCCCAGGCACCCCAGGACTTTTCCACCCGTTGATCAATGCTCCATGTACCAGCGCTGGTTGAGCGCTTTCAGCACCTGATCCGAGTAGTCGATGCCCACCGTCGCGCCGTTGTAGCGCTGCAGTGCCTCGCGCAGGTCGCCGTGGGTCTTGGTGATGTAGTACTTGAGGATGGTGCAGCCCATGCGCAGGTTGGTTTGGGCATGTACCAGGCTGTCGTCGGGCCGGCCGATGAGCTTCAGCCAGAAAGGCATGATCTGCATCATGCCCACCGCGCCCGCCTTGGACACCGCGTAGCTGTCGAACTTGCTCTCCACCTGTATCACCGACAGCACCAGTTCCGGCGGCAGCTTGGCGCGGGTCGCTTCCTTGTGGATCAGCTTCAGGAGGTCCATGCGTCGCTGTGGGTCCGGCACCAGGTCCACCATGCGCGTGGACATGGTCACCAGCCACACCTGCCGGTCGTAATCGTCCCGGAAGTCAGCCGGATCGTCCGCGGCCTGCTGCACCAGGTAGATCAGGTCCGGATCAGGCTTGGTGAGCTTGAGGGTCTTGGCCGCGAAGGCCGTACAGGGCAGGGCGGCGGCGAGAGCCAAGGCCAACGCCGCCTTGCGCATCAGCCGTGGACCTTCTGCCGCACGAATTCCATGATGCCGGCGGCGGGGATGTCCTGCTTGTCCGCGTCGGTGCGGCCCTTGTATTCCACCGTGCCCGCATCCAGGCCGCGGTCCGAGAGCACCAGGCGGTGCGGGATGCCGATGAGTTCCACGTCGGCGAACATCGGACCCGGCCGCAGGTCCCGGTCGTCCATCAGCACCTGATATCCGGCGGCCTGCAGCTCGCCGTAGAGCTTCTCCGCGGCGGCCTTCAGCTTCTCGGATTTCGCCATGTTGAGGGGCAGTAAGGCGATGTCGAAGGGCGCCAAGGGCACCGGCCAGATGATGCCGCGCTCGTCGTGATTCTGTTCGATGGCCGCCGCCACGATGCGACTCACGCCGATGCCATAGCAGCCCATCAGCAGGGTCACCTGCTTGCCGGTCTGGTCCAGCACCGAGGCGCCCATGGCCTTGGCGTACTTGTCGCCCAGGGAGAACACGTGACCCACCTCGATGCCGCGGGCGATGTCGAGCTTGCCCTTGCCGTCCGGCGAGGAATCGCCCACCTGCACCTTGCGCAGGTCGACCACGCGGGTGATGCGCGCGTCCCGCTCCCAATTGGCGCCGGTGTAATGCTTGCCTGCCTGGCCGCCGCCGCAGACGAAGTCCGCGAGCTGGGCCGCATCCCGGTCCACAATGACCGGCATGTCCGCCGGCAGTTTCACGGGGCCGATGAAGCCGGGTTTGCACTGGATGGCTTTCCAGATCTCGCTCTCGTCCGCCAGCACCGACTCGCCCGGGAGTTCCGGGAGCTTCGCCGCTTTGGTCTCATTCACCTCATGGTCGCCGCGTAAGCACAGGGCCACCAGGCCCTTCTCGCCGCGCACGATGATGGTCTTGACGCACTGCTTGGGATCCACCTTGAGGAAAGCCGAGACATCCTCGATGGTCTTCTGGGTCGGCGTGTCCACCAGCTTCAGTTCAGCGGCAGGAGCTGGACGCTTGGCCGTGGGCGCGAGCGCCTCCGCCAATTCCATGTTGGCGGTGTAGTCGGAACCGTCCGAGAACACGATGGCGTCTTCGCCGGAGTCGGCCAGCACCTGGAACTCGTGGGAGGCGCTGCCGCCGATGGCGCCGGTGTCCGCCTTCACGGCACGGAACTTCAACCCCAGGCGCGTGAAGATGCGCGCATAGGTGTCGTACATGTTCTGGTATTCCGCGTCCAGGCTCGCCTGGGTGTCGTGGAAGGAATACGCGTCCTTCATCAGGAATTCGCGGGCGCGCATGATGCCGAAGCGCGGCCGGATCTCGTCGCGGAACTTGGTCTGGATCTGGTAGACGTTGAGGGGCAGTTGCTTGTAGCTCCGCAGCTCGCTGCGGGCCCAGTCCGTCACCACTTCCTCGGCGGTGGGGCCGAAGCAGTATTCCTGTTCCTTGCGGTCGCGGATCTTCAGCAGCTGGCCGCCGAACTTCTGCCAGCGGCCGGTCTCCTCCCACAGCTCCTTGGGCTGCACCGTGGGCATGAGCATCTCCATGGCCCCGGACCGGTCCATCTCCTCCCGCACGATGGCCTCCACCTTGCGCATCACCTTCAGGCCCAGCGGGGTCCAGGTGTAGAGGCCGGCACCGAGCTTCTTCAGCATGCCGGCCCTGAGCATGAGCTTGTGGCTCACCAGCTCCGCATCGGCGGGGGTCTCTTTCACGGTGTTCAGGGGGAAGCGGGACGTGCGCATGGAGGCTACTTATGGGTTTTGGAGCGGAAAGTACGTATTCTAGCGGGCATGCAGTCCCGGGCCTAGCACCATGCAGCTCTTCTACGACGCCGACACCGACCCCAAGCTCATCCGTGCGCGCCGCGTGGCGGTGCTCGGGTTCGGCGCGCAGGGCCGTGCCCAGGCGGCGAACCTCAAGGATTCGGGCGTCGATGTGCGCGTGGGCCTGCGCGCCGGCTCCAAGTCGTCGGCCGCAGTCGCTGCCGCGGGCCTGGAGGTGCTTGAACCTGCTACCGCCGTGGCCTGGGCCGACACGGTGGTGATGCTCATCCCCGACGAGGTGCAGCCCCAGGTCTACCGGGAGTTGTTGGAGCCCGGGTTTCGCCAAGGCGGCGCCCTGGTGTTCGCCCACGGCTACAACATCCATTTCAAGCGCATCCAGCCCCGCGCGGACCTCGACGTCATCATGGTGGCCCCCAACGGCATCGGCGAGCAGGTGCGCCTGCAATATCAGGCGGGCCACGGCGTGCCGGGCATGATCGCCGTGCAACAGGACGCGACCCGGGGTGCCCGGGCACTGGCCCTGTCCTATGCCTGGGCCCAGGGCCACGGGCGCGCCGGCATCATCGAGTCTTCCTTCAAGGAGGAGACCGAGACCGATCTCTTCGCCGAGCAGGCGGTGCTCTCCGGCGGCCTGACTCACCTGATCTCTGCGGGGTTTGAGACGCTGGTGGAGGCGGGCTATGCGCCTGAGATCGCCTACTTCTGCTGCCTGCACGAAATCAAGCTCATGGCGGACATGATCTATGCCCGCGGCATCGCCGGCATGCGCGAGTCCATCTCCGCCACCGCGGAGTTCGGCGATTACACCCGGGGACCCCGTGTCATCGGACCCGAGTCCCGGGCCGCCATGCGCGCAATGCTCACGGAGATCCAGGGAGGCGAGTTCGCCCGGGAACTGGCCCGCGAGATGGAATCCGGCAAGCCTGTCATCAAGGCTGGTCGCGCGGCAGCGCGCGCCGCGCTGTTGGACAAAGTCGGTGAGGCCCTGCGCAAGGGCATGAATATGAAGCCCTAAACAGCCCAGGCCGTTCGTGGCATCATGTCGGTATAACGAGAGGCCGTCCCACATGCAGTTGCCCATGGAAGACCAGGACGTCGACACCGAGATCGGCGCCGACGAGATCGAACCGGGTATCCCCGACGCCGAAGGTCCCCGCCGCCGCGGCATCTTCCTGCTGCCGAACCTGTTCACTTCCGCAGGTCTCTTCTCCGGCTTCTACGCCATCGTCGCTGCCATGGCCGGCAAGTTCGAGCCGGCGGCCATCGCCGTGTTCGTGGCCATGGTGTTCGACAGCCTGGACGGCCGTGTGGCGCGCTGGACCCACACCGAGAGCGCCTTCGGCAAGGAATACGACAGCCTCTCGGACATGGTGTCTTTCGGGCTCGCGCCGGCTCTCGTCATGTACGAATGGTCGCTGCGTTCCATGACGGACTACGGCGTCATCCCCGGCAAGCTCGGCTGGATGGGCGCATTCATCTATGCCGCCTGTGCCGCCATCCGTCTCGCGCGCTTCAACGTGCGTGCCGGCACGGTGGACAAGCGCTACTTCCAGGGCCTGCCGAGTCCCGCCGCTGCCGGCATCGTGGCGGGCGCGGTGTGGTGCGCCTTCGACTTCGACGTGCCGGGCTCGGCGCTCATCATCCCGGCCTACATCCTCACCGTGGGGGCCGGCCTGCTCATGGTGAGCAGCATCGGCTACTACAGCTTCAAGGACCTGAAGCTTCATGGCCGGGTGCCGTTCGCGGTGCTGCTCCTGGTGCCGCTGGTCATCATGGTCATCTTCCTCTCGCCCCAGAACGTGTTGTTCCTGATCTTCCTGCTGTATGCGGTCTCGGGCCTGACCATGTCCATGTGGCGCGCTTATAAGCGCCGCAGCCGCAAACCCGTCTGATCCTCGACATGGATCCCAAGCGGCTCACCCATCTGCATGACCTCGGGCTCGCGGCCTGGGCGCCGCGACGCAGCACCAAGCCTGCTGCTGCCGCAAGACCGGCGCAGGCCCGCCCTGAACCCGTCGCCTTCACCGCTCCCACGCCCGCTGCCGCCGATGCCCGTGCCGCGGCCATCGCCGCCATGGACTGGCAGGACCTCAAGGCCGCGGTGAAGGGCTGCACGATCTGTGGACTTCGCGCCGGTTGCACCCAGACCGTGTTCGGTGTGGGCGACGAGTCGGCGAAGTGGCTGGTGGTGGGCGAGGCACCGGGTGCCGAAGAAGACCGCCAGGGCGAACCTTTCGTGGGCCGCGCCGGACAACTCTTGAATTCCATGATCGCAGCCATGGGGGTGAAGCGCGAGCAGGTCTACATCGCCAACATCCTGAAATGCCGCCCGCCCAATAACCGCGATCCCAAGCCGGAAGAAGCGGAACTCTGCCGTCCCTTCCTGGAGCGGCAGATCTCCCTGGTGAAGCCGAAGTTGATACTCGCGGTGGGCCGTATCGCCGCCCAGAACCTGCTGCATACCGATGTCACCATCGGCCGCCTGCGCGGCACCGTGCACAAGCTCGGCGACTTGCCGGTGGTGGTCACCTACCATCCGGCCTATCTCCTGCGTTCTCCGGGCGAGAAGCGCAAGGCCTGGGAAGACCTCAAGCTCGCCATGAGTGTCGCGAGGGGCAGATGAACGCTGCGGTGGTCGCCCCCGAGACTCCCTTGTGCCGGCCCATGCACGAGGGCGACGTGCGCCCGGTCATGGACATCGAGCGGCGCGCCTACCAGTTCCACTGGACCGAGGGTATCTTCCGGGACTGCCTGCGGGTCGGCTACTGCTGCTGGGTCATGGAACTGTCGGGCATGGTGGCGGGCTACGGCATCATGTCGCTGGTGGTGGGCGAGGCACACCTGCTCAACATCTGTGTCGCGCCGGAATGGCAGCGCCAGGGCCATGGCCGCCTGCTCCTGGAACACTTCATGGAACTGGCCCGGGAGCGGGGGGCGCGCCAAATGTTCCTGGAAGTGCGCCTGTCCAACGAAGCAGCCCTCCATCTCTATCGTGAAAGCGGCTTCAACGAAGTGGGCATGCGCAAGAACTACTATCCCGGCGAAAAAGGCCGGGAAGACGCGCTGATTCTTGCTATAGAACTCTAGCTGGGGCGGTTCGGGTAGAATACGCCGCCTTTTCCAGCAGCCACGCAGCTAAGCCCGCCCATGTTTGACCAAGAGATCCAGCGCCGGCGCACCTTCGCCATCATCTCCCATCCGGACGCGGGCAAGACCACCCTTACCGAGAAGCTGCTCCTCTTCGGCGGCGCCATCCAATTGGCCGGCGCGGTGAAGGGTCGCAAGGCCTCGCGTCACGCCACCTCAGACTGGATGAAGCTGGAGCAGCAGCGCGGCATCTCCGTCACCTCGTCGGTGATGCAGTTCCCCTACGGCGACTGCATTGTGAACCTCCTGGACACGCCCGGCCATGAGGACTTCTCGGAAGACACCTACCGCACCCTCACCGCGGTGGACTCCGCGCTCATGGTCATCGACTGCGCCAAGGGCGTGGAAGAGCGCACCATCAAGCTCATGGACGTGTGCCGTCTGCGCGACACCCCCATCATGACCTTCATCAACAAGCTGGATCGCGAGGCCCGCGACCCCATGTCCCTGCTGGATGAAGTGGAGCAGGTGCTTAAGATCCGCTGTGCCCCCATCACCTGGCCCATCGGCATGGGTCGGGCGCTCAAGGGCATCTATCACTTCGGCACCGACCGCATCCACATCTACGAAGGTGAGAAGAGCGGCAAGCTGGGCGAGACCCGCATCATCCAGGGGCTCATGAGCGCGGAAGCCACCGAACTCCTGGGCTATGACGCGGACAGCTACCGCGCCGAGGTGGAGCTGGTGAAGGGCGCTTCCCACAGTTTCGATCTCGCGGAGTACCGGGCCGGCCGCCTCACGCCGGTGTTCTTCGGTTCGGCCGTCAATAACTTCGGCGTGCGCGAACTCCTGGACGGCTTCGTGGCCAACGCGCCCGGCCCGCGCGCCCGCAGCACGGTCACCCGGGAGGTGCAACCCCTGGAAGAGAAGCTCACGGGCTTCGTCTTCAAGATCCAGGCCAACATGGATCCGCAGCACCACGACCGCATCGCCTTCGTGCGCCTGTGCTCCGGCCGCTACACTCCCGGCATGCGCGTCAAGCACGTGCGCATCGACCGTGAGGTGAAGATCGCCGACGCGCTCACCTTCATGGCTGCCGAGCGGGAGCGGGTGGAGGCGGCCTATGCCGGCGACATCATCGGCATCCACAACCACGGCACCGTGGCCATCGGCGACACCTTCACCCAGGGCGAGGCCCTGACCTTCACCGGCATCCCCAACTTCGCGCCGGAGATATTCCGGCGCGTGATATTGAAGGACCCGCTCAAGTCCAAGGCCTTGAGCAAGGGCCTGGCGCAGCTCTGCGAGGAGGGCGCCACCCAGCTCTTCAAGCCCGTGCGCAACAACGACCTGATCCTGGGTGCCGTGGGCCTGCTGCAGTTCGACGTGGTGGCATTCCGCCTCAAGGAAGAATACGGCGTGGAATGCGTGTTCGACTCCATCCCGGTGGCGACTGCGCGCTGGGTGGAATGCGAGGATGAGAAACGCCTGCAGGAGTTCCGCGACAAGGCCTATGACAACCTGGCTCTGGATCACGCAAACAGTCTGGTCTACGTGGCGCCGACCATGGTGAACCTGCAGCTGACCCTGGAGCGCTGGCCGGATGTCCGGTTCCGCAAGACTCGCGAACACGGTACTGATACAGCCATCGCTGCCTAAAGCTACCGTGGTAGGCTAACCCCGTCATTCGATGGGGACGACACCATGCTGAGCCGCAAGGTCAAAGGTTGGGCCCTCTACTACTGGGGCAACCATGCCTTCACCACCGCTATCGTTACGGTCTTCTTCCCCATCTTCTTCAAGGACTACTGGAACCATGGGGTCGATGCGAGCCTCAGCACTTTCCGTCTCGGCCTCGCCAACTCCGGCGCCAGCCTGATCGTGGCGCTGTCGGCGCCCATCCTCGGCGCCATTGCCGACAAGGGCGGTCACAAGAAACGCTTCCTCATCGGCTCTGCCTTCATGGGCGCGGTCATGGTGTTCGCCCTGCACTTCGTGGATCTCGGCCAGTGGCAATGGGCCATGTTCTTCTACATGGCTGCATCTATCGGCTACTGGTGGGGCAACGTATTCGGCGACTCCATGTTGGTGAGCGTGTCGGAGCCGGGCAAGTTCGACATGACCTCGGCGGTCGGTTATTTCAGCGGCTACCTGGGCGGCGGCATCTTCCTGGTGCTGGGGCTGGCCATGAGCCTCAAACCCCAGTTGTTCGGCCTTGCGGATCCCACCGCTGCCGTAAAACTCATCCTCATGCTCACTGCCGTCTGGTGGTTGCTGTTCTCGATCCCGCTCTGGTTCTGGGTGCCGGAGCCCACCCAGTCCGTGGACGAACCGTTGCTGCTGACGGTGCGCAAGGGCCTGGGCCAGCTCGCTGAGACCTTCCGGCACATCCGCAGCTACAAGCCGGTGTTCATGTTCTTGGTGGCCTATTGGGTCTACATCGACGGCGTCAACACCATCATCCAGATGGCAGTGGACTACGGCAAAGCTATCGGCTTCGGCACCACCGACCTCATCATGGCGGTGGTGCTGGTGCAGTTCGTGGGGATACCCGCAGCGCTGATCTTCGGCCGCATCGGCGAGAAGATCGGGCCGAAGCACGGCATCTTCATCGGCCTCACGGTCTACACCTGCGTCTCCATGTTCGCGTCCTTCATGCACAGCGCCTGGCAGTTCTATGCCCTGGCCGCCATGATTGGCCTGGTGCAGGGTGGGGTGCAGCTCCTCAGCCGTTCCTATTACGCACGCCTCGTCCCGCCGGAGCGGGCCGGCGAGTTCTTCGGCTTCTACAACATGCTGGGCGAGTTCGCCGCCATCATCGGCCCGGTGTTGATCGGCGTGGTGAGCCTCACCACCCACAGCCCCCGCGCGTCGATCCTGTCGGTGATCGTGCTGTTCGCCGTGGGCGCAGCACTCCTCACGCGCGTGCAGGGCGGCCAGGCCGCAGAGAACCGCCATGGTTGAGGTCACTCTGGAGTGATGGCGGCGCCGGATGCGCCGCGACGGCGAGTCAGGGCGTGTACCTGACTCGTCGGGAGTGAAAATCCAGGGACCGGATTTTCACGCTCTATCAGGAGCGGCTTTGCCGCGGCGTCGCGGCCGGAACCCCGTCACCAGGCGTCGGAACGCACGGGGATCGCCTTCATCCTGGTAGCGTAGCTCGACATAGCGATCAGTGATGTCCAACACCGTCTCCGTGAGGTCGGCGCGTACCGCCACGACGCGGCGCGCATAATCGAGCGGCCCCTCATGTGCGGCGCGCGGCAGCCCCAGGCGTGCGAGCCGCGCACAGAAGCGCGCATAGTCCCGTACCACCGGCGGCGCTGCTGGCGGGCGACGGTCCCACAACAGGTACAGCCAATACAGCGCCATCAGGCCCGCCACCATCCCGCCCAGCACCAGCGCCAGTTGCAGCCAGTCGCCGTAGTCGAGTCCGATCTTGTCGTAGAACCTCTCCTGCAACGCCGGCCCGTAGGCCAGCACCCATTTGTCCCAACCGCTGTCCAGGGCGTCCCAACTGTTGCGCACTGCGCCCAACCAGGGGTAACGGACGTAGATCGATCCCGCCAGGTCCTCGTCCGGCAGGGAATCCGCCAGGCCTTCCTCCACGCGCGCCGGATCCACGGCACCGGTCGGATCCACCCGCAGCCAGCCGCGGCCCGCCATCCACACCTCGGCCCAGGCATGGGCTTCCTGCTGGCGGACCACGTAGTAGTCGTCCAGCGGGTTCTGGGTGCCGCCCTGGTAGCCGATCACCACGTGGGCCGGGATGCCCGCGGCACGCATCAGGTACACGAAGGCGCCCGCGTAGTGCTCGCAGAAACCGCGGCGCGAGTCGAACAGGAACTGGTCGATGCGGTCCGCGCCGGTCAAGACGCCGGGCTGCAGGGTGTAGTGGAACGGCTGATCGTGGAACATGGTGAGCGCGTACTGCACCACTTCTTCCGGAGTCTTGGCCGCGCTGCGCCACTTCTGCGCCAGTGCGCGGGCGCGTGGATCATCGTCTTTCGGCAGCACCAGGTCGCGGCGCAGCATCCATAGCGGCATCGCCGTGCCATAGCGGGCACGCGCGTAAGAGGTCGCATCGTAGAGCTTGCGTTCGGTGACGCTGCCGTGGGTGAAGGTCTCGTAGCTCGCGGACAGGTAGGTGTCGTCCGGCAGCTTGGTCGGCAGATCCAGGGTATAGAGCACCGACAGGTTGTTGGGTTCCAGGGTCACCTGGTAGTGGATGGGCGCGCCCTCGGTGACGGCGTCGGCTTCGCCCCGCCAGGGCAGGTTGCCGCTGCTCCAGGTCTTGCCATCGTATTCATGCAGTACCAGCGCCCGCCAATAGAGCTCGCTGCGGGGTGGCGCCACTCCGTCGAACTTCACATGGAATGCGATCTCGTCGGACTGGGCGAGCTGGCTCAGGTCCCCCGGCGACATGCTGGTGGAGAGTCCGGTGACGCCCTGGTGTTTCAGCGAACCGAAGCCCCACAAGGGCCCCGAGATGCGCGGGAACAACAGGAACAGCACCGCCGCCATCGGCAGCGCCGGCAGCAGCAGGCGCGCGACGCTGCGCAGCGAGGTGCCGAGTTTCCGTTCCGGGTCCGGATGGGCCACGTTCAACAGCGCGACGGTGGTGAACAGGACTGCCGGGATCATGTATAGCGCGAGCTGGATGGTCTGGTCGTAGAGGAAGTTGGCGATCCCGAGGAAATAGGCGATAACCATCAATAGGAAATAATCCCGCAGCCCCTTCGACTCCATCAGCTTCACCATCGCCAGCAGCAGTAGCAGCGAGGTGCCCGCTTCCGGGCCGTTCAGGGTGTGGAAAGTGACCAGTACGCCGGCGAAGCAGGATAGGGCGAGTGCGTAGCGGGAATACCGGCCGGGCATCCGCCAGCCGCGGCGCTGTGCTACAAGCCGCCAGAGCGCCAACAGTGCCGCGGAGACGCCTATCCAGGGGGAAAGGTGCAGGAGATGCGGCGCGGCCATGACAGCCAGTGCCACTAGCACCCAATCCAGGCGCTGACGTTCCAGGTCGCGTTCATGGCCGAAAGGAGCGGCCACGGCGTTCACGGCTGCATCTCCGCAACGCCGCCGAACAGCGCCAGGGCCTGCAGGCAACGCTGCCGCTGTTCCTCGCCGCTCGCCGGCGGGAACACCGCTCCCGGCAGCTTCAGGCCATAGGCCATACCCGCGGCGTGGGCGGTCAGCACCCAGCGGCACAGCACTGCGAGCCGCGTCTCGTCGTCCAGGCCCGCGAGCGTCGCCCACTCGAACCAGCGGGTTTGTTCACCAGCACCCGAAAATCGCTTCGTCAGCAGCTCTTCATGGCGGGTGGAGGCTTTCCAGGCGATGCGGCGTGGAGAGTCGCCGCGCTGGTATTGGCGCAGGCCCCCGAAGTCATCCTCGCCCTGCTGATTGGGCCGGCCCAGACCCTGACCTCCCAGAGGTTCCGGCAGCGGCGGCGCCTGTTCTGCCGGAGCCGGGTAGACCAGCACCTTCCAGTCCATGTAGACCCAGCTCCAGGGCCGGAACAGGCCGAAGGGATAGCTGCTTTCGACCGCCAATCGGCCGAGCGATTGCCAGCCGCGGCGCGCGGTCACGAGCGGCACCGGCGCCAGGTTCTGGCCGTCGGCCGGGATGTCGCTGGTGACGGTGCGCTCATCACGCTCCGCGCTCAAGGTCACGGCGATGCGCACGCGCCGGCTCGGGTTATGCACCGCTAGATGGAAGCGCGCGGTCTCGCCGGCGAATACCGGCTCGGCGCTGGCGGCCACCAGTTCCAGTCCCAGCAGATTGGCGTGGGCCGCGTGCATGGACAGGAGCGCCAGCGAGAACAGCAGGAAGGTGAGCATGAAGCCCATGCTGTTGGCATAGTTCAGGGAGCCCAGCAGCATCACGAACAGGGTGAGGCCGAACAGGAAGCCTTGCGGCGTGGGCAGGATGTAGAGGCGGCGTTGGGCGATGGTCACGCGCCGCCCGTCGGGACCCTGGCGGCTCTTCGCCCATTCCCTGATGCGGCGCTGGAACCGCGCGCGCGCCTTGGCGAACATGGCTTAGGGGATCGGTACTGCTTCGAGCAGTTCGCGGGCGAGCTGCATGGACGGCGGCGCTTCGCGGCCGCCGCGCGGATGCAGGCGATGGCCCGCCACGCCTGGCAGCACCGCCTGCAGGTCTTCCGGCAGCACGCCCTGGCGGCCCGCCAGCAGGGCCCAGACCTGGGCCGCGTGCTTCAGGCCCAGCGCTGCGCGGGGCGAGAGCCCATTCTCGAAGCGCCCGGCTTCGCGGGTATGGCGCACCAGCGCCTGCAGGTAATCCAGCAGCGCATCCGAGACGTGCACCCGTGAGGCCGCTTCGCGCAAGGTCGCCAGGTCGCGCGGTTCCAGCGCGGGCTTCAGGTCCGCCAGGACTTCACGCCGGTCACGCCCGCGCAGCAGATCCCGTTCCGCATCCTCACCCGGATAGCCGAGTTCGATGCGCATGAGGAAGCGGTCCAGCTGCGACTCTGGCAGGGGGAAGGTGCCGACCTGTTGCAAGGGGTTCTGGGTCGCGATCACGAAGAAAGGCTGCGGCAGGGCGCGGGTCTCGCCGTCCACCGTCACCTGCCGCTCCTCCATCGCCTCCAAGAGCGCGCTCTGGGTCTTGGGCGTGGCGCGGTTGACCTCGTCCGCCAGGATCAGTTGCGCGAAGATCGGGCCCGGGTGGAAGCGGAAACTATCGGTCTGGCGCTCGAAGATGGACGCGCCGATGATATCGGCAGGCAGGAGGTCGCTGGTGAACTGGATGCGCTGATAGCTCAATCCCAACACGCGTGCCAGCGTGTGCGCCAGCGTGGTCTTGCCCACGCCCGGGATATCCTCGATGAGCAGGTGACCGCCGGCCAAGAGGCAGGCGATGCACAGCTTGATCTGCGGGTCCTTGCCCAGCACGATGCGGTTGGCTTCCGCGAGCGCGTGCTCCAGCTTGCGCATCTCGGCCGCGTACTGGGCCGGCTGCAAACGGCTTTCCGCCGTGACCGCGACCATGGCTGCTCCTTACTTCGCTTCCGGCTTGCGCTTGGCGGTACGCACGAAGGGTTCGATGCCGGCGGCGCGCAACAGTTCCCGGTGGATGCGCGAGACGCGTTCCACCTGGCCCTTGGCCGGGAAGCGCTCGTAGAAACCTTCGGCCCGGAACTGGCGCTTCTGGTCGCCCCAGGGGGCGAGGCGCTTGGTCCAGCGCTCCAGGCGGCCGTTCTCGGGAGTGCCGTCCTGGGGAGCCAGGTCCGCGCACACGCGCAACAGCGCCTTCAGGGTCACCGAGGTGGTGATCATGTAGGAGCTGTGGCCCCAGGTCTCGCCCCAGATGGTCTTGGCGGCTTCCAGGAAATCCCGCACCACCCGGTAGAAGCGATCCGCTTCCTTGTCGTCGGCGCCGCGGCGCTCGATGCTCTTCCACTCGGAGCTGATCCAGCGATTGAGCTCATTGAAGAGCTCGGCCTGCAGGATCCACTTCTGGCGCTGGGCGCGACCGCCCAGGCGGTTGATGCGGTAACGCAGCGGGCTGTCGCCCTGGGAGTACAGGCGTTCCACCACCTTGGCCGCGAACTTCTTCTCCGGCGCGGCCCACGAGACCTTCTCATACAGGTCGATGAGATGGCTCTTGTTGATGCGGGTCGGCGTGGAATTGATGATGACGAACATCTCGGTGGCGAAGTCCTCGCTGCGACCATCGAAGATCACGCAGGGCACGTTGATGGTGCGGGCCTCGCCCGGGCGGTCCTTGTTGTAGAAGTTGAGGGCCGCCAGCCGGTGCTGCCCGTCGATTATGAGGTACTTGCCCTTGGGCTCCTGCAGGTGACCCACGCTCTCGAAGCCCTGCATGGGCTCGAAGTTGAGGCGTTCGTTGGTGAACAGCAGCACCGTGCCGGGGATGGGCGGCTGGCTCGCGGCGGTCTCGTAGAAGTTCTTGAGGGCCGCCACCTTGGCGCGCCCCAGTTGGCGCTGGAACGCTTTATCAGAGTGTTCTATGTGCCCGATGAAATCGGCGATCTCGTCGCTCTCCGCCGGTTTCTCGGGGGCGATCTGCTCGCCCTCGCCGTAGAAGCGGCTGATGAACCTCACCTTGGCCAGCAGGTCTTCCACGGGGTAGGCCGCGAAGTAGAACACGCCGTCTTTCTGTCTGACCTGGGTCGCAAGCATGGGGGGCTCCGGTGGGGACCGTAATCATAAACTGGCGCTGCCCCCGGGGTACACAGCCGGGGCGGGGCTTAAGTGCTCACGGATAGGGAACTTCCAGCCGCGGCGCGTATTACAGCGCGGCCAGACGCTTCAGCTGTTCCTGCAGGCCCTGCAGCGCCGTCTCGAAGTCCTTGAGGCGCTGGCGTTCCTTAGCCACCACCGCCGGCGGCGCGTTATCCACGAAATCCGGCTTGCCGAGCTTGGTCTGGCATTTGCCGATCTCGCCCTCTACGCGGCCGATCTCCTTGCCCAGACGGGCACGTTCGGCCCCCATATCTATCAGCCCGGCCATGGGCACCAGGATTTTCATCTCGCCCAGGAGCGCGGTGGCCGAAGGCGGGGGCTCTCCCGCCGTATGCACCTCGATGCCCGACAGGCGCGCGATGAATACCAGCAGTGCCCGGTGCTGGTCCAGGCGTCGCCGGTCTTCGGTCGAAGCACCCTGCAGCAATACCGGCATCTCCTTGCCCGGGGCGATGTCCATCTCGGCGCGGATGCGCCGCACCCCCAAGATGAACTCCTGCAGCCAGCGAAGTTCCTGCTCCACGCCCGGGTCCCGCTTGAAGTCGGCGGCCTTGGGGTAGGGCTGGATCATCACGCTTGGCCCCTGCGTGCCCGCGAGCGGCGCCACCTTCTGCCAGATCTCTTCGGTGATGAAGGGCGTGATGGGATGCAGGGCCCGCAGCAGCGCCTCCAGCACTGTCACCAGGGTGTGGCGGGTGCCGCGCTGGCGCGCGGGGCTAAGGCCCTCACCCTGCAGCGCGGGTTTCGAGAGTTCCAGGTACCAGTCGCAGAATTCGTTCCAGGTGAATTCGTACAAGGCCTGGGCGGCGAGATCGAAACGATAGGAGGTGAACTCCTTCTCGACTAGCTCCAAGGTCTCCGAGAGCCGCGACTGGATCCAGCGGTCCGCCAGGCCGAACTCCATCTCGCCGCCGGCGGCGCCATTGTCCTGGCCTTCCGTGTTCATCAGCACGTAGCGCGCCGCGTTCCACAGCTTGTTGCAGAAGTTCTTGTAGCCCTCGCAACGCTTCATGTCGAAGTTGATGGTGCGACTGTAGGTGGCCAGCGCCGCGAAGGTGAAGCGCAGCGCATCGGCGCCCACCGGCGGGATGCCGTCCGGATAATCCTTGCGTACCCGCTTCTCCACCTTCTGCCGCACCTGCGGGATGAGCAGCGAGGCGGTGGATTTGGTCACCAGTTGCTCGAGGGTGATGCCGTCTATCAGGTCCAGGGGGTCCAGGGTATTACCCTTGGACTTGGACATCTTCTGGCCTTCGGCGTCGCGCACGATGGCGTTGATGTACACATCGCGGAACGGCACCTGTTTGGTGAAGTACTGGGTGGCCATCACCATGCGCGCCACCCAGAAAAAGATGATGTCGAACCCTGTGATGAGTACGGACGAGGGCAGGAACTCTTTGAACTCCTGCCATTCCTTGGCGCGCTCCGCGGTGTCGCCGGGCCAGCCCAGGGTCGAGAACGGCCACAGGGCCGAGCTGAACCAGGTGTCCAGCACGTCGTCGTCCTGGCGCAGCGTGCCCACGGGCTTGACGCTGGAATGCTTCAGCGCGTCGGCTTCGTCCTCGCCCACGAAGATGTTGCCCGCTTCGTCGAACCAGGCGGGGATCTGATGGCCCCACCAGAGCTGGCGGCTCACGCACCAGTCCTGGATGTTCTCCAGCCACTGTACGTAGGTGGTGCTCCAGTTCTCCGGCGTGAACTTGATGTCACCGCCGCGCACCGCCGCGAGCGCGGGCTCGGTGATGGCGCGCTTGCCGCCCGGGCGTCCATCCGGCAGCGTGTCGCGGGTAAGGTCCAGGAACCACTGGTCCGTGAGCATGGGCTCGATGACCGCGTCGGAGCGCTGGCTGATGGGCACCATCAGCTTGTGCTTCTTGGTCTCTACCAGGAGACCCGCAGCTTCCAGGTCCGCGACGATCTTCTTGCGCGCCACGAAACGGTCCAGGCCACGGTAGGCGGCAGGCGCTTCGTCGTTCACCTTGCCGTCGAGGGTGAAGATGCTGATGGAGGCGAGGCCATGGCGCTGGCCCAGCTTCTGGTCGTTGAAGTCGTGGGCGGGCGTGATCTTCACGCAGCCGGTGCCGAATGCCTTGTCCACGAAGTCGTCGGCGACCACGGGGATGAGCCGGTCTGTGAGCGGCAGCTTGAGCTGCTTGCCGATCATGTCCTGGTAGCGCTCATCCTCCGGATGCACTGCCACCGCCACGTCGCCCAGCATGGTCTCGGGGCGGGTGGTGGCGACGATCAGGTCCTTGCCGCCGGCCGCCGCCGGATAACGGATCAGCCACAGGCTGCCGTCCCGTTCTTCGTTGTTCACTTCGAGGTCGGAGACCGCCGTCTGCAGCACCGGGTCCCAGTGCACCAGGCGCTTGCCGCGGTACAGGAGGCCATCCCGGTACCACTGCACGAACACCCGCTTCACGGCGGCCGAGAGCCCCGCATCCATGGTGAAGCGTTCGCGAGACCAGTCCACGGAGGCGCCGAGGCGGCGCATCTGGCGGGTGATGGTGGAACCGGATTCTTCCTTCCAGTCCCAGACCTTCTTCACGAAGGCTTGGCGTCCCAGGTCGTGGCGGGTTTGCCCCAAGGCTGCCAGGTGGTTCTCCACGATCTTCTGGGTGGCGATGCCCGCATGGTCGGTGCCGCCCTGCCAGAGCACCTTGCGGCCCTGCATTCGGTGATAGCGGCTGAGGGCATCCATCAGGGTCTGCTGGAAGGCGTGACCCATGTGCAGGGTGCCGGTGATGTTCGGCGGCGGCAGCAGGATGCAATAAGGCAGGCCCTCGCCCGCTGGGGCGAACCAGCCGTGCTTCTCCCAAGTCTCGTACCAGCGGCCTTCCATGCCGCGGGGTTCGTAGGCTTTCTCCATGGGTCCCGATCAGATCTGTACTTGCGCCGCGTCGCGCGGCATGAAGCGGGGATTATAAGTGGTAAACAGCCGGCATGGTGTCGAGAAACACCCCGGTGCAGGGATGCACCGGGATTTCCGCCTCAGCTATGCTGAGGCGGAAATGGAGAAAAAGGCCCGGACGGCCCTTTTCGATAAATCATTCTTTTCCGTTTTCTCGGAGCGCTTCCTCGACGATGCCGGGTATCTCCTCCCGGAGCTTCTCCCACACCTTTTTCACCAGGGTGGCGTGTATCTCCGCGGAGGCATCGCGCAGCAGCCGGTCGGTGAGGGCCGCGATGCGTTCGGTCAGGGCTTCCGACAGGAGGTCCTGGGGGATGGTCAGCACCGCCGGAGTGGATGCGGGCGGTGACGCAGCCGGTAGGGCAGGGGAAGAGGGGGCCGCCTCGCCCACCACCTCGGTCAAGAGCGGGATGTCCAGGCTGGGCTCGGTGCGGCCGGGTTTGCGCGGCTGGTTCATGCCCTGGAGTTTATCTGGTTGGTCTTCAGGGGGTAACCGCGGTCCTTATAGAAGCGGAAGCGAGTGCGGCCTTCAGCCTTGCGGGTCTCGTCGTCGTCCACCAGTTCCGCCACCCGCTCGAAGCGGGCGAAGTAATCCGGCACCTCGGCACCTAAGTTGATGAGCAGGTGAAAGCCCTCGCCGGGTTCGCCCTCATGGCCGATGTGCACCGCCGCTTCGGGATCGGTTCCGGCCAGGCAATGGGGCAGGAAGGCCCCGTCATGGAAGGTCCACATGAGGTCGTCCAGTTCCCGGGCCGCGCCCTCGCTCGGCGCGTGCACGAACACCCGGTGACCCATGCCTGCCACCTTCTCCGCCAGGCGGCAGGCGAACAGCATGCGCGCGCGCGTTGCGGTCCCTTCCAATATATAGAAGTCGACTTGCGTCATCGCCGCGGGGTCACACCTGATCCAGCAGGTGCTGCACCAGGAGCGGCACCGGACGGCCGGTAGCGCCTTTCTCCGCGCCGCCCTTCCAGGCGGTGCCGGCGATGTCCAGGTGCGCCCAGTTCATGTTCTTGGTGAAGCGCGACAGGTAGCAGGCGGCGGTGATGGCGCCGCCCTCGCGGCCGCCGATGTTGGCGAAGTCCGCGAAGTTGCTCTTCAGGCTGTCCTGGTAGTCTTCGTACAGCGGCAGCTGCCAGCAGCGATCCTCGGCCTTGTCGCCGGCCTGCTTCAGGCCCTGCACCAGCCGCTCGTTGTTGCCCATCAGGCCCGAGACGACGTTGCCCAGCGCGATGACGCAGGCGCCGGTGAGGGTGGCGATGTCCACGATGGTCGCCGGCTTGAAGCGCTCGGAGTAGGTCAGCGCCTCGCAGAGGATCAGGCGGCCTTCCGCGTCGGTGTTGAGGATCTCCACGGTCTGGCCCGACATGGTGGTGACGATGTCACCCGGGCGCGTGGCGTCACCGCCCGGCATGTTCTCCGCGCTCGGCACCACGCCCACCACGTTGATCTTGAGGCCGAGGGTCATGACGGCCTTCAGCGTGCCGAACACGCTGGCGGCGCCGCACATGTCGAACTTCATCTCGTCCATGGACTGGGCCGGCTTGATGGAGATGCCGCCGGTGTCGAAGGTGATGCCCTTGCCCACCAGCACGTGCGGCTTCTGGTCCTTGCCCGCGCCGTTGTATTCCATGACGATCAGCTTCGGCGCCTGGCGGCTGCCGCGGGCCACTGCCAGGAGCGCGCCCATGTTCAGTTTCTTCATCTGCGCCTGGTCCAGCACCGTGACCTTGAGCTTGCTGCCCTTGGCGAGGTTCTTGGCCTGGTCGGCGAGGTAGCTCGGGGTGCAGACGTTGGGCGGCAGGTTGCCCAGGGTCCTGGTGAGCGACACGCCGGCGGCGATCGCGCTTCCGACCCTCAGGCCTTCCTCCGCGGTCTTGCCATGGTCGCGGCTCACCAACAAGGTCAGCTTCTGCAGCGCCGGCTTGTGCTTGTCCTTAGGCAAGCCCTTGAACTGGTCGAAGCGGTAGCTGGTCTCCTCAGCGGCTTCCACGGCGTGGCGCGCCAGCCAATAGCCATCCACGCCTTTGATCTCGATGGCGGAGAGGCTGCTCACCGCTTCCTTCACGCCCGCCTCGTTCAGGACGCGCACCGCCTTGACCATGGCCTTGCGATAGTTGCGGGCCGTGAAGTCCTTCTCCTGTCCCAGCCCCACCAGCAGCACGCGCTCGGCGGAGACCTTCGGCACGTCGAACAGCAGCAGCGATTGTCCGGCACGCCCTTCGATGACGCCGCTTTTGGCGATCTTCCCGAGATAGCCATGGCTCGCCTGGTCGAGGGCTTGCGCCGCTGCCGGCAGCTTGCCGCCCTCGAACAATCCGACCACCAGGCACGGCGTGGTCATGGACTCGGCGGCGGCGGTCTTCACGGAAAATTGCATGCATGTCTCCCAATGGGCGATTCAGGATGCGGGGGTGCCTGGCGTATCATGGGCGCTGGCGGCAGGCCCCGCTGGTGCGGCCGCCATTCTAACCCAAGCCGGACCGGTCACCGATGAGGCGACAGCGCGACACATGATCCGCATAGTGGATCGTTACCTTGCCCGGGAGACGGCGCTCACCGTCGCCGCCGTGTCAGCCGTGCTGATGCTCATCATGCTCAGCAACAAGTTCGCGAGCCTCCTGGGTGACGCCGCTGCCGGCCGTCTGCCACGCGAGACGGTGTTCACGCTGCTCGGACTCGCTTCCGTCAAGTTCGCCATCTACGTGCTGCCGGTCGCCGCCTTCCTGGCGGTGATGCTGGCCTTGGGAAGGCTGTACCGGGACAGCGAGATGACCACGCTCATGGCCTGCGGCGTCGGACCCGCGCAGATCTACCGGCCCTTGCTGGTGATCGGCGTGTTGCTGGCCATCGGTCTTGGCGCGCTCTCGCTGTATGCCTCGCCCTGGGCCGAGCGCATGACCCGCATCGTCAACACCGCCGGGGCGCACAACGCCGAGGTCGGCAGTTTCGAGTCCGGGCGCTTCAAGGTGGACGACAACGGCCAGGGCTCCCTGTATGCCGACCACGTGAGCAAGGACGGCCGCTTGCTCGACAAGGTCTTCATGCAGGGGCCGAGCGGCGACCTGATGGCAGTGGTCATCGCCGACAGCGGCCACCGCCAGGACGACCCGAAGCAGCCGAATGCCGGCATGCTAATCCTGGACAACGGCTGGCGTTACGAAGGCCTTCCCGGCAAGGCCGACTACCGGCTGGTGAAGTTCGCCGAGCATGGCATCGTCATCTCGCCGGCCAAGCCCGACAACGGCCTGGATTCCTACGACGCCTATCCCACCGCCGAACTCCTCAAGCTGCATGACCTGGCGGCCATCTCGGCCGTCCAGTGGCGCCTGTCCGCGCCGCTCTCGGTGCTGCTGCTCATCGTGCTGGCGGTGCCCCTGGCGCGGACTTCGCCCCGCCAGGGACGCTACGGCAAGCTGCTCATCGCCATCCTGGTGTACCTCATCTTCTATAACGTGACCATCCTGTCCCGCGTCTGGCTGCAGAAGGGCATCACGCCGGTGGCCATGGGGATGTGGTGGGTGGACGGCCTGTTCCTGGCCGGCTGTCTCCTGTTGCTGGTGCAGCAATACGGGCTGCGCGGTCTCATCAATGCGCCTTGGCGTATCCGCTCATGAAACGCATCGACCTCTATATCGCGCGCACCGTCATCGTCAACACGCTGCTGGTGCTCCTGGTGCTCACGGTGCTGGCCAGCGTCATCACCTTCGTCGGCGAGATCCACAACATCAGCGAGACCTATACCGTCGCCGAGGCAGCGCGCTTCACTATCTTCAAGATCCCCGGCGGCATGTACGACATGTTCACCATCGCGGTGCTGTTGGGCGCGTTGCTGGGATTGGGCGAGCTCGCCAGCCACAACGAACTCACGGTGATGCGGGTCGCGGGCCTCTCGGTGGCGCGCCTCGGTGTCTCGGCCATGATGGGCGGCGTGGTGCTGGCCTTGTTATGCGTGCTGCTGGGCGAGATGGTGGTGCCCGGCACGGAGCAGCGGGCCGAGGACCGGCGCGCCGAACTCGTCAATGCGCGCACCAACGTGCTGGGCGTCGGCGGCATCTGGGCGAAGGATGGGAGCAGTTTCGTCAACGTGCGCGCCATGACCAGCCGCAACCTGGCGCGCGGCATCTACATCTATGACATAAACCCGGCGCGCCAGCTCACCAGCGCGACCTTCGCCAACGCAGCCGCGTTCGATGTGGCGCCGCCGGAACTGCGCGGCGTGCGCGGCACCACCATGAGCGTGGCGGGCTCCAACACGTTCCATTACCGGACCGCGGATTGGCATACCTCGCTCAATCCCAACATCATCAGCCTGTTCGCGGTGAACGCCACCGCCTTGTCCGCCGCGGGCCTCTACGACTACATCGGCTATCTGCGCGACAACCGCCTGGATGAGACGCGCTACATCGCCGAGTTCTGGGGGCATGTGGCCAAGCCGGTGGCGCTGCTGCTGATGCTGCTGCTGTCCTTGCCCTTCGTGTTCGGACCCTTGCGGTCGTCCAGCACCGGACAGCGCATGCTGGTAGGCATGCTCATCGGCATCGGTTTCTACATCTTCGACAGCATGTTCATGCAGAGCGGCGTGGTGTTCGGCATCGATCCCGTCGCCACCGCCTGGCTGCCGACACTCCTGTTGGGTGCCGTCGGAGTGTTAGCGGTACGCAGAATCAAATAACTTAGAGACTGCCGGCTTAGCTATTCTTAGGATTCGAGATCTCGGCGAACGAAGCGGCGCGCCGTAGTTCGGTGCCCGACAGCCGGTCATGCCAGGTCTTCCTGTCTTTGTCCCACAGCGACCACCAGAACCCCAGGCCTAGCGCACCCCAGGAAAGATAAGAGGTGAGGTAGCGGATCAGCGCCTGCTTCCAGGTGATCCTGGCGCCGCCGCCGGCCGGTACCACTTTCACCCGCCAGGCCAGCATCCCCAGGGTCTGGCCGTTGCGCACCCAGAAGCCGCCGAAGAACAGGAAGCCCACCGCCAGGATGTAGAGGCGATAGACGAGCTCCGCCAGCGGGTGTTCCGGCGTGATGGCGCCGTGGGCGAGGGGCATGGCCACCGCGGTGGCGATGAACCACAGCGCCAGCACCACCAGCGCGTCGTAGCTTGCGGCAGCGAGACGCCGCCATAGCGGCACGATATCTTCGATGGGCTGGTCCAAAGAGATGGCGCTCCCTGCGGGATTCGAACCCGCGTTTAAGCCTTGAGAGAGCTTTTGAGGCTCTTGTATTTCAATGAGTTACGTTCGATTGTGACGAGCAGTGTGCCAAGACGTGCCGACAGAAATCATCATCGCTTTAAGGGCTAGTATGTCATAGCACATTGAAGGGGTGGCATATGACTATCAACTGGGAAGTCGTCGGAAACATACTGGGCCCGATCCTTGCTCTCTTTGTAGGCGCATGGCTCGATAGAGTCATCGAGAAGCGCGCGCAACTTATATCCTACTATGGGCACGTCGCCGCGTTTCGCTATGCCCCTGCTGGCGCCGCTGCCATCAATGTTCACACCCATTCTGTGATTTTGAGAAACGCTGGCCGTCTCGCGGCGACCAATATCAGGATGCATCACGCGACGCTTCCGGACTTCAATATCTGGCCCGCCATCCCGCACACCGTAGAGCATCTGCCTGACGGATCAATCGACATCGTTATTCCGATTCTCGTTGCGAAAGAGCAGCTGACCATTTCATATCTCTATCAGGCACCGCTCACGTTCGGTCAAATAAATGCTGGTATCAAATGTGATCAGGGCTTCGCGACCCCGATACCGGTCTTGTTGCAGCGCCAATTCCCGGCCTGGGTGTTAGTGATTTTGAGGGTGCTGGTCGTTGTGGGCGCGACCACTGTTGTCTATTTGCTTTGGCTTCTTTTGAGACATTGGGTGCTGTCGAACTGACAAATCCAGTTTTAGCAGGATCATTTGAGCCGTGTTCATTGAAGCTGAGTAGGTTGTAAATGGGTGTTTAAGCCGTACAACGGCTCGAATAGGGGGTGAAGGTCTTTGTAATGCCAGCGAAAATTTTTCTAGGATTTATTGTTGTGACGAGAAGAACAGTTCAACTAACGGCGTTGTGTGACCCAAATGGCCCATAGCGGTCCAAAACACGTCACACACTTGGAAAAATCTGTGACTTGCGAAATCGCAAGTCATTGATTTAAGTGGCGCTCCCTGCGGGATTCGAACCCGCGTTTAAGCCTTGAGAGGGCTCCGTCCTAGGCCTCTAGACGAAGGGAGCGTCGGGCCGAAAGGGAGTGGTATTATACGGACGCGCCGGATTAGCTCAAGTTAGCCGCCAAAAACCATCAGAAATGCCGCCGTCCGAGCCAACAGGAAGACCGCTTATCCACCCCGTCATCGTCCCCCGCGCCGACCACAACATTTCGCGGGCCCACATCTCCGAAAACGCGCTCAAGGTGCTGTACCGGCTGAAGAACGCCGGCTACGAGGCATTCCTCGTGGGCGGGGGCGTCCGGGACCTCCTGCTGGGCCGGGAGCCCAAGGACTTCGACGTGGCCACCAACGCCAGTCCGGAACAGGTGGAGAAGGAATTCCGCAACTGCCGGCTCATCGGCCGGCGCTTCCGCCTGGCCCATGTGCGCTTCGGCGACGAGATCATCGAGGTGGCCACCTTCCGCGCCAGCAGCGTGGCGGACACCGACCCGGACGAAGTGGCGGACCTGTCCCACGACGGCGGCACCGGCCGCATCCTGCGCGACAACATCTACGGCACGGTGGAGGAGGACGCGGAGCGCCGCGACTTCAGCGTCAACGCCCTCTACTACGACATCCGCGACTTCTCGGTGCGCGACTACGTGGACGGCCTGCCGGACCTGCGCGATGGCGTGTTGCGCCTGATCGGCGACCCTGAGCTGCGCTACCGCGAGGATCCGGTGCGCATGCTGCGGGCGGTGCGCTTCGCCGTGAAGCTCGGCTTCAAGATGCACCCCAAGACCGAAGCGCCCATCGGGCGGCTCGCGGACCTGCTCTCCCACGTGCCGCCGGCGCGCATGTTCGAGGAGATCCTCAAACTCTTCCTGTACGGTTTCGGCGAGCAGGCTTTCGAGGGCTTGCGGCACTATGGGTTGTTCGGACAGTTGTTCCCGCGCACCGAAGCCGCCCTGGCCGTCGAGGAACAGGGTTTCCCGCAAATGTTCATCGCCAAGGCCTTGGCCAGCACCGACGAGCGCGTGCACCAGGACCTGCCGGTGACCCCGGCCTTCCTGTTCGCGGCTCTGCTCTGGGAGCCGGTGCGGCAGGCCGCCAGGGAGCTGGAAGCCGAAGGCATGCATCCCGGCGATGCCCTGCGCAACGCTTCCTTCGAAGTGGTGGAAGACCAGGTGAAGCGTGTCGCGCTGCCGCGGCGCTTCTCCACTCCCATGATCGAGATCTTCCAGCTGCAGCCACGCTTCGCCCAGCGCCAGGGCAAGCGTCCGCAGCGGCTGCTCACCCATCCGCGCTTCCGCGCCGCCTACGACTTCCTGCTGCTGCGCGCCCAGGTGGGCGAGGTGGAACAGGAGCTGGCAGATTGGTGGACCGCCCTGCAGGCAGGGGATCCCATCGCGCCGCCGCCGGCCACTCCCGGCAGCGGCGGCACGGGCCGGCGCCGGCGTCGCCGCCGTGGCGGCCGGGGACGCGGCCGTGGAGGCAATGGTGGTGGTGAAGACGCGGGGCAGGGGTCGCCTTAAGTGACTGCCGCCTACGTGGGCCTCGGTTCCAACCTCGAGGGTCCCGAGGCTCAAGTACGACGCGCCCTGGACGAATTGGCCGGCATGCCCGATACGCACGTCACTGCCCGCTCGCCTCTATATAAGAGTGCGCCGCTGGGCTCCCAAGACCAACCCGACTACATCAACGCCGTCGCGGCGCTCGACACCCGTCTCGCGCCGCTGGCGCTGCTCGCCGCCTTGCGCGATATCGAGCGCCGGCACGGACGCGTGCGCGACGGCACGCGCTGGGGTCCGCGCAGCCTCGACCTGGACCTGCTGCTGTACAGCGACGTGGTGATGGACACGCCGGAGCTCACGCTGCCCCATCCCGGCCTGCCGGAGCGCAGCTTCGTCCTGTATCCTCTCTTCGACGTCGCGCCGCAGTTGGCGGTGCCGGGGAGGGGGACGGTGCGCGAATTGCGTGACCGCCTCCGCAGCACGGACATCGCGCGTCTGGAGCCGTAACGCTGATGAGTGAATCCCAGTCGCGGTATCTGGTGGTGGAAGGGCCCATCGGCGTGGGCAAGACCAGCCTCGCCGTGAAGCTCGCCGAGACCCTGGGCGGCGAACTCCTGCTCGAGCGCGCCGAAGAGAACCCGTTCCTGGAGCGTTTCTACCGCGATCCCAAGAACGCGGCGCTCCCCACCCAGCTCTCTTTCTTGTTCCAGCGCGCCCGCCAGCTGCAGCAGCTGCGCCAGGGCGACATCTTCCAGCCCACCCGCGTCGCCGACTTCCTGCTGGACAAGGATCCCCTGTTCGCGCGCCTCAATCTCGATGATGAAGAGCTCAAGCTCTACGAACAGGTCTACCAGCACCTCACCCTGGATGCGCCGCGGCCCGATCTCGTGATCTACCTGCAGGCACCCGTGGACGTGCTGGTGCGGCGCGTGCAGCGCCGCGGCATCGGCTACGAACGCTTCATCCAGCAGGAATACCTGGAACGCATCGCCAATGCCTATTCGCAGTTCTTCTACCACTATGGCGCGTCGCCGCTCTTGATCGTCAACGCCGCGGACATCAATCCCGTGGAGAGCGCAGCGGATTACGCGGCGCTGGTGCGGGAAATCTCCCGAGTACGGTCGGGCCGCCACTTCTTTAACCCTTCGCCGGTGAAGTGACCGCGCGAATTCTGGACATTTAAGGGCGACTCACGCATCCTTTTTGCATGTATACCACCCCGACGAACACGCTGGACGCCAAGCCCATCACCATCCCCGCGATGGTGAAGATGAAGCAGGAGAAGCAGAAGATCGCCTGCCTCACCTGCTATGACGCGAGCTTCGCCGCCATGCTCGACATGGCCGGCGTGGACGTGGTGCTGGTGGGCGACACCCTCGGCAACGTGATCCAGGGGCACTCCACCACGGTGCCGGTGACGGTGGATGACGTCGTGTATCACACCCGGAATGTGGCCCGCGGCCTGAAGCGCGCCTTCCTGATCAGTGACATGCCTTTCGCCAGCTATCCTACTCCGGCGCTGGCGCTGGAGAATGCGGCGCGCATGATGCAGGAGGGCGGCGCCAAGATGGTGAAGCTGGAAGGCAGCGGCCACCAGGCGGAGATCGTGAGCTATCTCAACGAGAACGGCATACCGGTTTGCGCGCACCTGGGCCTGCGCCCGCAGCTCATCCACAAGCTCGGCGGTTATTCGGTGCAGGGCCGCAAGGCCAAGGCTGCCAGGCAGATGGTGGAAGACGCGCAGCTGCTGGAGAAGTCCGGCGCCGACATGATCCTGCTGGAGCTGGTGCCGAAGGACCTGGCCGCCGAGATCGCCGCCGCGGTGCAAGTGCCGGTCATCGGCATCGGCGCCGGTCTCAAGGTGGACGGCCAGATCCTGGTGCTTTACGACATGCTGGATATCACTCCGGGCCGCAAGCCCAAGTTCGCCCGGAACTTCATGGAAGGGGCGGAGAGCATCTCCGACGGTGTCGCCGCCTACGTGAAAGCGGTCAGGAACAAGAGCTATCCAGGCCCTGAGCATAGCTTCGACTGATGCTAACCGAGCACTCCGTCGCCGAGCTGCGCAAGCGCATCCAGCGCTGGCGCGACATCAATCAGAAGGTAGCCCTGGTGCCCACCATGGGCAACCTGCACGCCGGCCACATCGCCCTGGTCAAGCATGCGCAGCAGCTGGCCGACCGGGTGGTGGTGAGCATCTTCGTCAACCCCATGCAGTTTGGACCGAAGGAGGACTTCGCCGCCTATCCGCGCACGCCGGATGCAGACCGCCTGCAGCTTGCGGTGGCCGGCACCGATCTCCTGTTCACGCCGGAGGTGGACGAGGTGTATCCCGGCGGCATGGACAAGGTGTCGCGTGTGGAAGTGCCGGCCTTCGACGGCATCCTGGACGGTGCCTCGCGCCCCGGGCATTTCACCGGCGTCGCCACCGTGGTTGCCAAGCTCTTCAACATGGTGCAGCCGGATGTGGCCGTGTTCGGCGAAAAGGACTTTCAGCAGCTGCTGGTGATCCGCCGCATGGTCAAGGATCTGTGCCTGCCGGTGCAGATCGTCGGTCATCCGACGCTGCGCGAGCCGGACGGTCTCGCCATGAGTTCGCGCAACCAATACCTCACCAAATCCGAACGCGCCCAGGCGCCGTTGCTGCGCCGCGTGCTGGCCGAGACGGGTGCCTTGCTGCGTGACGGCAGCCGGGATTTCAGCGGCCTGCAGGCGCAGGCTAGGCACCGCCTGGAAGAAGGCGGCTTCAGGCCCGATTACGTCGAGGTGCGCAATGCCGACACGCTCGCGCCGGCGGCCGCGGACGACGCGCGGCTGGTGGTGCTCGCCGCCGCCTGGCTCGGCAAGGCCCGGCTCATAGACAATCTACCGATGGACCTCGGCGTCCCGCAGGACCGTACCGTCGTCTTGAGCCAGGGTGAGACGGTCGGTTAAAATATCCCCACTGCTTCATCTCCTTCCCCGGACATAAACCCATGCAAGTGACCCTGCTCAAGGCGAAGCTCCATCGTGCCCGCGTCAGCCATGCGGAGCTGGATTACGAGGGCTCCTGCGCCATCGACAGCCAGTTGCTGGACGCTGCCGGCATGCTCGACTACGAGCAGATCCAGATCTACAACGTCACCAACGGCGAGCGCTTCACCACCTACGCCATGCGCGCCGAGGCGGGTTCCGGCATCATCTCCATCAACGGTGCCGCCGCCCATCGCGCCAAGCCGGGCGACATCATCATCATCTGTGCTTACTGCCAGCTGAACGCCGCCGAGGCCATCAACCACAAGCCGCGGCTCATCTATCTGAACGAGCACAACAAAGTCGTCCGAACCTCGAACGCCATCCCCGTCCAGGCCGCCTGAAGCGGATCTTTTGGCCGGCTGATGCGGCGGTCCTCGGTGCTCCCTTACCTCCGTGACAGGATGCATCGCGGCAAGGTAACTTAGGGCATGTCATCCATCACCCAATCCGCCGCCTGGAAGGCTCTGTCCGAGCACCGCAAGACGCTCGACATCGCCGAGCTGAAGTCGCTCGCTGCGTCGGATGCGAAGCGAGTGGAAGCCTTCTCGCTCTCCCTGCCGGGGCTGCACGCGGACTACTCCCGCCATCTCGCCACGCCTGAGACATTCTCGCTGCTGCTGAAGCTCGCGGACACGGCAGGTGTCGCTGCGACGTGCCAACAGCTATTCGAGGGCGGGCGCCTCAACAACACCGAGGATCGCGCCGCGCTGCATACGCTGCTGCGTGCCGCGCCCGACGATGTTGCAGCCGGTCTCAAGGCAAAAGCCGCCGAGGTCCATGAGGTCTTCGCCAAGCTCAAGGCCTTCGTCCATGCTGCCCATGAACCCGGGCGTTTCACCGACGTAGTGAGCATCGGCATCGGCGGCTCGCACCTGGGGCCTGAGATGGTGGTGCGCGCCCTCACTCCTCTCAAGGGCCCGAAGCTGCGCACCCATTTCGTCTCCAACGTGGATCCCATGCACGTAGCCCGGGTGCTGGGCCCGTTGGATCCGGCCAAGACCCTGGTGATCGTCATCTCCAAGACCTTCACCACCCAGGAGACCTTGGCCAATGCCCAGGCCGCCCGGGCCTGGCTGGTGAAATCCCTGGGTGAGTCCGCGGTGGCGGAGCATTTCGCCGCGGTGTCGGCGGCGCCGGACAAGGCGCAGGAGTTCGGCATACCCACCAGGCGTGTGTTCGCGTTCTGGGACTGGGTGGGCGGGCGCTATTCCTTGTGGTCTGCGGTAGGTCTTCCCATCGCGCTGGGCTTGGGCTTCGACGTCTTCGAAGCGTTGCTGGCCGGCGCCGCAGAGATGGACCGGCATTTCCGCGATGCGCCTCTGGAGCGCAACCTGCCGGTGCTGCTGGCGCTCCTGGGCGTCTGGTATGTCAACTTCTGGCAGGCCGACACCCGTGCCGTGATCGCCTATCGCCAGGACCTGAGCCTGTTCGTGCCGTTCCTGCAGCAGCTCGAGATGGAGAGCGATGGCAAGCGCGTGCGCCGCGACGGCAGCGCTGTGGACCATGCCACCGCACCCATCATCTGGGGCGACGTGGGCACCAACGGACAGCACGCCTTCTTCCAGTTGTTGCACCAGGGCACCGAGTTCGTGCCGGTGGATTTCATCGCCGTGCTGGAGGAGGGCAGCGGCAACTGGCGCCAGCAGGCCATGCTGCTCGCCAACTGCTATGCCCAGGCGGAGGCGCTGTTCCAGGGCCGGAGTCAGGCGCAGGCCCAGAAGCAATCGAATGCAGCCTTGGCCCCCCACAAGACCTTCCCCGGCGGCAAGCCGAGCACCCTGCTCACCCTCACGCGTCTGGATGCACGGACTCTCGGCATGCTGATCGCGCTCTACGAGCACCGCACTTTCGTGCAGGCCTGCATCTGGGACATCAACCCTTTCGACCAGATGGGCGTGGAGTTGGGCAAGCAGCTGGCGGAAGGCGTGCTGAAAGCCCTGGAGAGCGACGACAAGACCGCCATCACCGATCCCGCCACCCGTGCCGCGGTGAAGCGTTCGCGCTATGAGTGATGCGACCCCCGCGCAGCAGTTCAAGACCAGCGGCTACACGGTGTTGCGCGAAGTGGTCTCCCGCCAGAGCGCCCAGCTCATGACCACCTATGCGCTGTTGCAGCAGCAGTGGCCGGGCTACTACCAGCCGGAAGACGTGTTCCGCGCCGCCCACGGCCGCTATGCAGATGCCATCAGCGAGACCCTGCTGCTGGAAGTGAAGCCGGTCATGGAACGGGCCACCGGCTTGAGGCTGCTGCCCTGTTATTCCTATCTGCGCATCTATGGACCGGGCGCGGTGCTGCCGAAGCATCTCGACCGGCCGTCCTGCGAGATCAGCGCGTCGCTCGCCCTCGGCATCCAGGCACCGTCAGCCTGGCCTCTGTGCGTGCACGCGGACGGCCAGGACAAGCCCATCGGCCTCATCCCGGGCGACATGCTGGTATATCGCGGCGCCGATGTGCCACACTGGCGCGAAGCCTTCGCCGGCGACTGGTGCGTCCAGGTGTTCCTGCATTACGTGGACGCGGACGGCGGCTATACCGATTTCAAGTTCGACGGCCGCGAGCGCATCGGGCCTTTCGACAAGGCCAGCATGCAGCGCAACTTCCCCCGGGAGGCGAGCTTTGGACGCGGCGATGCGCTGGTATCCGTGCCTCCGGATGCGCCTTGCCCCTGCAACAGCGGGAAACCTTTCAAGGAATGTCACGGCCTGAAGGCCTGACGGAGACCGAGCCATGCTTCTAGAAGGTTCTTGCCACTGCGGTGCCGTGCGGTTCACGGTGGAATCCACCACGCCGTATCCCTACATGCGCTGCTACTGCTCCATCTGCCGCAAGACCGGCGGAGGCGGCGGTTATGCCATCAACATCATGGGCGACGCCAAGACCCTCGCGGTCGAGGGCGAGGAATACCTTAGTATCTACCAGGCTCTGGTGCCGGATGGGGAGCAGGAGGGCAAGCTCAACCCCAGCGAGGCGCGCCGTCATTTCTGCAAGCAATGCGGTTCAGCGCTGTATCTCTACGACCCCACCTGGCCGGAATGGGTGTATCCCTTCGCTTCCGCCATCGACACGCCCTTGCCCAAGGCGCCGGAGATCACGCACATCATGCTGGACTTTGTCGCCCCCTGGGTGAACGTGCCGCGCGGCCCCCGCGACAGACATTTCCCCGGTTATCCGGACGAAGCGATCCTCGACTGGCATAACCGCCACCAACTCTGAATACTCGATAAAACCTGCTGCGCTCGGCAGGGCGTTGTTGCGCATCGGACTCGCAGTCGGTCATGCACATTAAGAGTGCACTCCCTCCTGCTCGCCTCGCGCGCCTAGCCCTGCCTTCGCTCGCGACGGTTTTATCAAGTATTCTGCAGGAATGAATAAATCCCAGTTCCATAAAAACCTCAATAGACGCGTAAGAGTCAGGCCTGCGGCACGTGACCTAACAAGCACAAGAATTAAAAACTCCCATCCGCAGTTTGATGTTGAATTACCAGATGATTTTTGGATGATTCAAAAAATTGAAGACGGAGGAGCGGAACTATACAATCTAAGAACCATGCAGATTGCATATATCAGCTTCGATCAGATGATTGAATATATGCATGATCCCGCAAACCACTCGCCGAGAAAGCGATGGTTTTGAGTATGGCTTTCTCCTATTGAAAGTTCAGATTTTTATCCATGGACTGGATGTAAAATCCGAACCTATCAGTGCTGAAACGAGACGGCAAATAGAGAGTGAGTTGTTGTCTCATTTAAGTAAGTGATGGCTGATGCCGCTCAAGAGCCCAGCGCACGTGTTCCCGCACCAGTTCCGATTCATGTGACTCACGGCTTTTGAGAGCGTGCACCACCTCGTCCGAGGTGGGCGCGTTCCCCAGACCCACCGCGAGGTTGCGCAACCAGCCGATGTAGCCGGTGCGGCGGATGGCGCTGCCTTCGGTGCGCTTCAGGAATTCCTCTTCGCTCCAGCCGAACAGCTCCGTGAGCTTGGCCTGGTCCAGGCCGTGACGCGGCTTGAAGTCGCTCTCCGCAGTGGCCTGGGCGAACTTGTTCCAGGGGCAGAACAGCTGGCAGTCGTCACAGCCGAACACCCGGTTGCCCATGGCCGCGCGGAATTCCACCGGGATCGGACCCTTGTGCTCGATGGTGAGGTAGGCGATGCAGCGGCGCGCGTCCAATTCATAGGGCGCCACGATGGCGCCGGTGGGGCAGACATCCATGCAGGCCCGGCAGCTGCCGCAGTGGTCGCTCGCCGCCTCATCCAGCGGCAGCGGCAGGTCGGTGAAGAGTTCGCCGAGGAAGAACCAGGATCCGCCGTTCTTGTTGATGAGGTTGGTGTGCTTGCCTATCCACCCCAAGCCCGCGCCGCGGGCCAGGGCCTTCTCCAGCACCGGCGCACTGTCGGTGAAGGCCCTATAACCGAAGGCGCCGATCTCGCCCTGGATGCGGTCCGCGAGTTTCTGCAGGCGTGCCCGCAACAGCTTGTGGTAATCGCGTCCCAGGGCGTAGCGGGCCACGTAGGCCAGCTCCGGTCTTTCCAAGAGGTCTTCCGCATCGGCCGCGTCTCTGGGCCAGTAATCCATGCGGGCCGAGATGACCCTGAGCGTCCCCGGCACCAGTTCATCGGGGCGGCTGCGGCGCGTGCCGTGCTCCTGCATGTAGCCCATCTCGCCATGCCGGCCCGCGTCGAGCCAGGCCAAGAGGCGCCGCTCGTCCTCCGGCAGTTCCACGCCGGAGATGCCGAGTTGCTGGAAACCCAGCTGCCGGCCCCAGTCTTTGATCTGGGCGGCGAGGGCGTCGAAGTCGGGAGTGCCGGACATATCTATATAATGCCCGCATGTCGGCCTTGCCTGAAAACCTTTTCACCATCGCCCAGATGCGGGAGCTCGAGCGACGCGCCGTGGAGGATGCCCGCATCCCGGCGGCCACGCTCATGCAACGGGCGGGCGAAGCAGCCTGGCAGCAACTCAGGGTCCAGTGGCCTGGAGCCGCGCATCTCCTGGTGCTGTGCGGCGCCGGCAGCAATGCGGGCGACGGTTATGTGCTGGCCACGCGCGCGCTTCAGGAGAAGCAACGGGTGACGGTGATCACCTTGGGCGATCGCCTGCATCTGCCCCAGGCGGCCTCTGACATGCGCGGCACTTTCCTCAAAGCCGGAGGTATCGAACGGGGTTTCGAGGGCAGGCTCCCGGCCGCGGATGTCATCGTGGACGCCCTGCTCGGCATCGGCATCGACCGGTCTGTGCACGGCGAATGGCTGAAGCTGATCAAGGAGGTGAATGCCAGCGGTATGCCGGTCTTGTCCATCGACATCCCCACCGGATTGAACGCCGATACCGGCGCGGAGATGGGCGCCGCCATACGTGCTGATCTCACCGTCACCTTCATCGGCCTCAAGAGCGGGCTCTTCACCGGCGCCGGACCTGAGTGTTCAGGCCTGCTTCGCTTCGACAACCTGCAGGTGCCGCCCAACGTCTACGGCAGCCTCACCCCGCGCGCCCGGCGCCTGCGCAGCGCCGCCATGCGCGAGACCGGTCTCATGCCCCGCCGGCGTGACGCCAATAAGGGCGACTTCGGCCGCGTGCTCATCGTCGGCGGCGACCACGGCATCGGCGGAGCGGTGCGCCTCGCGGCGGAAGCGGCTCTGCGCAGCGGCGCGGGCCTCGTGACCGTGGCTACGCAAGGCGCGCATCTTCCCGGGCTGCTCGCCGGGGTGCCGGAAGCTTTGGCCCATGGCATCGAGACCGCTGACGACCTCAATTCACTATTACAGAAGGCAAGCGTCGTGGCCGTGGGCCCGGGCTTGGGCAAGAGCCATTGGGGGCGCATGCTCCTGAAACAGGTAATGGCTTTCGACATGCCTCTGGTGGTGGATGCGGATGCCTTGAACCTCCTCGCCGAAGCGCCCCATAAGCATGGCCGCTGGATATTGACGCCCCATCCGGGCGAAGCAGGGCGTCTGCTGGGCACCGACACCGCGACCGTGCAACGCGACCGCTATGCCTGCGTGGAACGCATCGCCGAGCGCTTCGATGCAGTGACCGTATTGAAGGGCGCCGGCAGCCTGGTGGCAGCTCACGGCGAAGTCACCGCCGTCTGCACCGCCGGCAACCCCGGCATGGCGGCCCCTGGCATGGGCGACGTCCTCACAGGCGTCATCGCGGCCTTGGTGGGGCAGGGACTCCCGCTGGCCGAGGCGGCGCGCCAGGGCGTCTATGTGCATGCAGCCGCCGGCGACCTGGCGGCGCGGCAGGGTGAGCGCGGGCTCCTGGCCCGCGACCTCATGGAACCGCTGCGCCGTCTGGTGAACGTTTGATGCGTCTGGCCCTGGCCGATGCGGCCGCCACGGAAGCGGCAGGCGCTGCTCTGGCGAAGGAGTTTCCCACTGCGGACTGTGTGATCTACCTGCACGGCGACCTCGGTGTCGGCAAGACCACCCTGGTGCGCGGCTTGATCAAGGCACTGGGACATGGGGGTCGCGTGCCCAGTCCCACCTATACCCTGGTGGAGCCCTATGAACTGGGCCAATTGAGCCTCAAGCACCTGGATCTTTACCGCATCGCCGACCCGGAGGAACTGGCCTATCTCGGGATGCGGGACATGACCGGAGCGCTCCTCATCGAATGGCCGGAACGGGGCGCCCACTTCCTGCCGGAGCCGGACCTGGAATGCCGCCTCAGCGTGGCCCCGCCCGGCCGGGTGCTGGAGGTCGAGGGGAAAAGCGGTTTGGGACGGGAGATCCTGGCTGCCTGGCAGGCCCGCAGCTCATAAGGCTGCACTCTAAGACATATCTCTATCTCCTTAAATCTGTTAAGGAAATATTCAAAAGCCCCACGGGATGGTGTATAACTTATAAGCACCTGTGGGTATTTTTGAGGGCGTCTCCGTGCGGGCGATGGGTTTCCTCCTGGCTTTGCTGCCGGTGTTCGCTGCGGCGTCTTCCGCCACGGTGACGGTGAAATCCGTGCAGCTCGCGGGCGATGCCACCCACGCCGAACTCGTGCTGGCGCTCTCGGGCAGCGCCGAGCACACCCTGTTCACCTTGAGCCAGCCCAACCGCATCGTGCTGGACGTGGATGATGCCGAACTCAAGGCCGCTCTGCCTCCGGGCCGCGGCGTGGTGAGCGCGCTGCGCAGCGCCGCCCATGACGACAAGCTGCGCCTGGTGCTGGACCTCAATACCCGCGCGCTGCCCCAAAGTTTCCTGCGCCAGACCGCCTCAGGTCCTGAGTTGGTGGTGGAGATGACCGCGCCCGGCGCGACGCCGCTCGCCAGCATGCCAGCCCCGGCCTCTACGCCCGTCCCCGCTGCTGCCATCATCACCGCGCCGGCCATGCCCAGCCATGGGCGCAATATCGTGGTGGCCATCGACGCCGGTCACGGCGGCAAGGATCCGGGTGCCCACGGCCCCAAGGGCGCCTACGAGAAGAACGTCACCCTCGCCGTCGCCAGGAAGCTCGCGGCCCTCGTGGACCGGCAGCCCGGCATGAAAGCGGTGCTGACCCGCGACAGTGACGTATATGTGGATCTCAAGGAACGGTTCATGAAGGCGCGTCGCGCCAACGCAGACCTCTTCGTCTCCATTCACTGCGATGCGGCCCGTGACAAGAGCGCCGACGGCGCGACGGTCTACGTACTGTCCGACCACGGCGCCACCACCGAGCATGCCAAGGCGGTGGCGGACCGCGAGAACTATGGCGAGTTGGTGGGTGGAGCTGATATCGGCGATGAGAGCCTGCAGCTTCGCTCGGTGCTGGTGGATATGTCCCAGTCCGCGGTTATGGGTATGAGCTTCGAGGTGGGTACCAGCGTGGCCAAGCAACTGGATGCCATCGGTGCCATGCACCGCAATGGTGTGCAGCAGGCGGGTTTCATGGTGTTGAAGGCGCCGGACGTGCCCTCCATGCTCATCGAGACCAACTACATCACCAATCCCCGCACCGCCAAGCTGCTCATGTCCAACGACTACCAGCAGCAGCTGGCTTCCGCGATCTTCACCGGCATCGACAACTACTTCAGCCACTATCCACCGCCGGGCAGCCAGTTGGCGGTGCTCAAGCAGCGCGACAGCCGCACCTCCAGTGTCCTCGCCTCAGGCGTCGGCCTCAGTCCCCAGCGCTAATCTTTTAGGTCTCTCTTGACCCATGCGGTAAGCTAGGCCTTTCCTCGGGGTCCTAAGGCCTATCCGTGCCGATCCGCGAACTTCCGCCTCAGCTCGTGAACCAGATCGCCGCCGGCGAGGTGGTGGAGCGCCCGGCGTCTGTGGTGAAGGAGCTGATGGAGAACGCCCTGGATGCGGGCGCGCGGCGCATCGAGCTGGACGTGGAAGGCGGCGGCACGCGGCTCATGCGCGTGCGCGACGACGGCGGCGGCATCCGCAAGGAAGAGCTGCCTCTGGCGGTAGCGCGCCACGCCACCAGCAAGATCGGCAGTCTCGAAGACCTGGAGCGGGTGGCCACCTTGGGGTTCCGCGGCGAGGCCTTGCCCAGCATCGGCGCCGTGGCGCGCCTCGCCATCACCACCCGCACGACCGACAGCGAGCACGCCTGGCGGCTGGAGGGGGATGGCCATGGCCGCTATGCTGAGCTCGCTCCCGCGGCCCACGCCCCCGGCACCAGCGTCGAAGTGCGGGACCTCTTCTTCAATACCCCGGCGCGCCGCAAGTTCCTGAAGAGCGAGGCCACCGAGTTCGGTCATCTGGAGACCGCCGTGCGGCGCCTGGGCCTCGCGCGGCATGACGTGGACCTGCAGCTGAAGCACAACGGCCGCGCGGTGCTGGCGCTGCAAGCCGCCACCGACCGGACCGGTGTCGAACGCCGTCTCAAGGAGCTGGTGGGCCCCGAGTTCATCGAGCACGCCTTCCACATCGAGCAGCAGGGCGGCGGCATGCGCCTCTCCGGCTGGTTGGCGCGTCCCACCTTCTCCCGCAGCCAGGCGGATCTCCAGTATTTCTACGTGAACGGCCGCGCGGTGCGCGACAAGCTCCTGGTGCACGCGGCGCGCCTCGGGTTCAACGACGTGATGTTCCATGGCCGGCATCCCGCCTACGTGCTGTATCTGGAACTGGATCCCGCGCGGGTGGACGTGAACGCCCATCCCGCCAAGCAGGAAGTCCGCTTCCGCGACAGCCGCCTGGTGCACGACTTTGTGTTCCGCACCGTGCAGGAAGCGCTCGCTGCCACCACGCCCGCGGCGGCCATGCCTCAAGCCGCCGGTGGCGCCTATGCCATGCCCGCAGCCCCCGGTTACCGCCCTTCAGGGCTGGCACCTTCGCAGATACCCATGGCGGCGGAGACGCTGGCTGCTTACGGACGCCTGCACGCCGAGTCAGCGGCAGTTCCATCAGCCATGCTCGCGTCCGTCTCGCCGGACTCCGGCGTCCCCCCCTTAGGCGTGCCTATCGCCCAACTTCACGGCATCTATATCCTGGCAGCTTCGCCGGAAGGCCTGATCCTGGTGGACATGCATGCGGCCCACGAGCGCATCACCTACGAACGCATGAAAGTGGCACTGCAGCAGGGCGGGGTGGTGACGCAGCCGCTATTGGTGCCGGTGAACGTGGCCGTCGCCAAGCGCGAGGCGGACCTGGCGGAGCAGTTCGGTGACGAGCTCGCGGCCAACGGCTTCGTCGTGGAACGGCGTGGGCCGGAAAGCCTCTCTATCCGCGAGGTTCCGGCGCTGCTCGCCCGGGAAGACGTGACCACGCTGTTGCGGGACCTTCTGGCTGATCTCGCCGAGCATGGCGAGAGCCGCCGTGTGCCTGAGTCCCTGAAACGGGTGTTGGCCAATTCCGCCTGCCGCACTTCCCTGCGCGCTCACCGGGAACTGACGCTCGCTGAGATGGACGCCCTGTTGCGGGAGATGGAGCGCACGCCCCGCGCCGACCAGTGCAACCACGGTCGCCCCACCTGGACGCGTCTCACTCATTCAGACCTGGATCGCCTGTTCCTGCGCGGACGCTGACTTGGACAAGCCCCTCGCCATCTGCATCATGGGCCCGACGGCATCCGGCAAGACCGCGCTCGCCGTCGAGTTCGTCAAGCGCTTCGGCTGCGGGATCGTGAGCGTGGACTCCGCCATGATCTACCGGGGCATGGACATCGGCACCGCCAAGCCTGGCGCCGAAGTCCTGAACGCGGCACCACACCGGCTGATCGATATCCTGGATCCTTCCGCTAGCTATTCTGCCGCGCGGTTCCGTGAGGATGCTCTTGTCGAGATGCGCAAGCTCACCTCGGCGGGCCGGGTCCCGTTGCTCGTGGGCGGCACCATGCTCTATTTCGACGTATTGCAGCACGGCATCTCGCCCTTGCCGAGCGCGGATCCCAAGTTGCGCGCGGAGCTGGAGGAGCGGGCCGGGCGGGAAGGCTGGCCGGCGCTGCATGCGGAGCTGGCGCGCCGTGACCCCTTGGCGGCCTCGCGCATCAAACCCAATGACAGGCAGCGGATCCAACGGGCCTTGGAGGTCTGTTACGTTTCGCAACGGCTTTTCTCGGAACTCCAGGCCGCGGCTGCGGTCGAAACCGGCGAGTACCGTTACTTGAAACTGGCCTTGGCGCCCTCAGATCGAGCGGTGTTGCACGAAATAATCGAGCGGCGATTCCGGTCCATGATGGCTCAGGGGTTCCTGGATGAGGTGCGCAGCCTGCGCGCGCGCGGTGATCTCCACGCCGGCATGCCTTCGATGCGGGCTGTTGGATATCGCCAACTCTGGGAACACTTGGAAAGCGGCGTCGGACTTGAGGAAGCGGTCAGGCGTGGCATCGTCGCGACAAGGCGTTATGCGAAACGCCAATTGACATGGTTGCGCGCCGAATCGGACATGAGATGGTTCGACAGTGACGCATCGATGCAGTTCGTCGAAGATGCATGCACTTATGCGAGGTCGTATCTCGTTGAATCCCCGGGGTAAATTGGTACCCCTGTGTTAGAATCCGGTGAACTATGTATAGAACCATGGGCCTACCCAATCGGCCTGCAAATACAACAAGGAGAAGCACCATGGCAAAGGGTCAATCGCTTCAGGAACCGTTCCTGAACGCACTGCGGCGCGACAAGGTGCCCGTCTCGATCTACCTCGTGAACGGAATCAAGCTGCAAGGTCAGATCGAATCCTTCGACCAGTTCGTCATCCTGCTCAAGAACAGCGTCAGCCAGATGGTGTACAAGCACGCCATCTCCACCGTGGTGCCTGGCCGCCACGTGCACGTCGGCCCGCCGCCGGGTCAGGAAGGCGAGACGCAGGGCGAAGGTGGCGAGAATCATCATTGATCCCGCAGTGAGGGGCCGCGCGCTTGTTTGAGCGCCCCAAGAGCGGCGAACGCGCCGTTCTGGTCCATCTCGATCTCGGTTCGGATCACGGTGAAGTGCTCTTGGCGGAGTTCGCAGAGCTTGCGCGCGCCGCCGGCGCCGAGGTGCTGGCCACCATCGTCGGCAGCCGCCGCACCCCGGAACCGCGTTATTTCATCGGCGAAGGCAAAGCCAATGAAGTGGCCGAGCGGGTCAAGGCTCTCAAGGCCGACCTGGTGCTGGTCAACCACGCGCTCTCGCCCAGCCAGGAACGCAACCTGGAAAAGCTGCTCTCCTGCCGGGTGCTGGACCGGACCGGCCTCATCCTCGACATCTTCGCCCAGCGCGCCCGCACCTTCGAGGGCAAGTTGCAGGTGGAGCTGGCCCAGCACCGTCACCTGGCCACGCGGCTGGTGCGCGGCTGGACCCACCTGGAACGGCAGCGCGGCGGTAGCATCGGCCTGCGTGGCCCGGGCGAGAGCCAGCTCGAGATCGACCGTCGCCTCATCGGCAAGCGCATCCACACCCTGGAGAAGCGCCTCGAGAAAGTGGGCGACCAGCGCGAGCAGGGCCGCCGTACCCGCCAGCGCCATGATGTGCCGACCGTCTCGGTAGTGGGCTACACCAACGCCGGCAAGTCCACGCTCTTCAATGCGCTCACCGGCTCCGGCGTGTTCGTCGCCAACCAGCTGTTCGCCACCCTGGATCCTACGGTGCGCCGCCTTGAGCTGGGTGACGCCACCCATGCGGTGCTGGCCGACACGGTAGGGTTCATCCGTGAATTGCCCCACGATCTCGTCGCTGCTTTCCGTTCCACTCTGCAGGAGACCGAAGAGGCGGCGCTGCTGTTGCACGTCATCGACTCGGGTGACCCGGAGCGGGATGAATACATCGGGACCGTGAACGGCGTGTTGGCGGAGATCGGCGCGGACAAGATCCCGCAGATCGAGGTGTTCAACAAGATCGATCTCACCGGCCAGGAACCCGGCGTGGAACGTGGCCCCGACGGCCAGGTGCGCCGCATCTGGGTCTCCGCCGTCAGCGGCGCCGGCTTGGGTCTCCTGAAGCAGGCGATCTCCGACCGCCTCAAGAGCGACACCTTCCACGGATGGATCCGCCTGGCCCCTGCCCATGCGCGGGCCCGTGCCGCGTTCTTCGGCCTGGGGGCCGTCAGGAGCGAGAAGGGCGATGAGGAAGGGGGCTACCTCCTGGAAGTGGAGCTGCCGCGCCGTGAATATCAGCGCCTGTGCCGCCGGGAGGGCCTGGAACCGGAGGCTCTGGCCGCCGGGATATCCTGAAGTCCACCGGCCAGGAGCCGGTTAAATCGGTATAATCTGACCACGGGCAGTCCTGAAAAGGACGCCCGTTTTTTGTGCCCGGGGACTTTGGGGTCCGTCAGGAGATGAAGATGCTGGTGCCCTTGCTGAGTGCCGTCGGTCTGATGCTGGTCCTGGAGGGCCTGATGCCCTTCGCCACGCCCCGCGGATTCCGCCGCACCCTGGCGGCCGTGGTCCAGGCCGATGATCGCATCCTGCGCCTGGTGGGCCTGCTCAGCATGGCGATCGGTCTCGCGGTCCTCTACGTGGCGCGGAGTTGACCATGGGAAAGAATGTAATAGTCATAGGTGCCCAATGGGGCGATGAAGGCAAGGGCAAGGTCGTCGACTGGCTCACGGACCGCGCCGCCGCGGTGGTGCGTTTCCAGGGCGGCCATAACGCCGGCCACACCCTGGTCATCGGCGGCGAGAAGACCGTGCTCAAGCTCATCCCCTCCGGCATCCTGCGGGAGGATGTGCAGTGCCTCATCGGCAACGGCGTGGTGCTCTCGCCCACGGCCTTGTTCGAGGAGATCGCCATGCTGGAGAGCAAGGGCGTGCCCGCGCGGCGCCGCCTCAAGATCTCACCGGCCTGCCCGTTGATCCTCCCGTCCCATGTGGCCCTGGACAAAGCCCGCGAGCAAGCCAAGGGCGCCGCCAAGATCGGCACCACCGGCCGGGGCATCGGTCCTGCCTACGAAGACAAGATAGCCAGGCGTGCAGTCCGCGTGGCGGACCTGTTCCACCGCGAGCGTTTCGCCGCGAAACTGGGCGAAGTGCTGGATTACCACAACTTCGTGCTCAAGAACTATTTCCGCACCGAGCCCGTGTCCTTCCAGGAGACCCTGGAACAGTGCCTGGGGCTGGTGCCGCAGCTGGAACCCATGGTGGCGGACATCACCGCCATCCTCTATGAGCTCCATGAGCGCGGCGAGAACATGCTGTTCGAGGGCGCCCAGGGGGCCTTGCTCGACGTGGATCACGGCACCTACCCCTATGTGACCTCATCCAACACCACCGCCGGGGGCGCCGCCACCGGCACCGGCTTGGGACCGAAGTACTTCGACCAGGTGCTCGGCATTGTCAAGGCATACACCACCCGGGTGGGCGAGGGGCCCATGCCCACCGAGCTCTTCGACGCCATGGGAGAGCATCTGGCACGCCGCGGTCATGAGTTCGGTTCCGTCACTGGACGGCCGCGCCGTTGCGGCTGGTTCGACGTGGTGGCCCTGCGCCGCTCCATCATTAACAACAGCGTCACCAGCGTCTGCATCACCAAGCTGGACGTGCTGGACGGTCTCGACACCATCCGCATCTGCGTCGCCTACAAGACCCCCCAGGGGGAGATGCATCTGCCGCCGGTGGGTGCGGAGAGCTTCGCGGAATCGGAGCCGGTGTACGTGGACATGCCCGGCTGGAAGGCCTCCACCGTGGGGGTCACCGACTACGCAGCACTCCCCGAGAACGCCCGGGCTTACCTCAAGAAGATCGAGGAACTGATGGGGGTCCCCCTGGACCTCATCTCCACCGGCCCCGATCGCACCCAGACCATCGTCCTGCGCCATCCCTTCGGCTAAATCTCCAAACCCCCTTGTCCCGCAAGGGGGTTTGAGCTTGATTCGCAGCCCTTTGTGATCTATGTTTAACATAACATTACATCGAGTATCTGATATTTAAACTCAGGGCGACCCTTAGGCATAAATCAGCCGCCACCCGATTGGGCTGATGGGGACGGAATGGTCTACTGCACGACACGAAATCAATACCCAGCCGCCCACCGGGAGGCCGTCGTGAAGGGAGAAAGTCGGATGTCGGATTTCGAAGCACGAGTGCTAAGGATGGTCGAAGGGGTCGCCATGAAGAAGGTGGACCTCGACGAATCGTTGCTCGATTCAGGGTTGGTGGATTCCATATCGGCGGTGGATCTTGCGCTGCTGATGGAAGCCGAGTTCGGCGTAGAGATGCCGGCGGCGCGGATCCACGAATACATGCGGACCGTCCGCACCCTGGCCGACCATGTTGCGGCTCACCGGTAAGCATCCGGTCCTAGAGCACATCGCAGCTTTCACGGTCGCCTGGGTGGCGGCCTCCTGCCTATTCCTGTATGTGCTCCGGCCGATCACGATCCCGCAGCCCGAACCCGGCTATCACGTCGATATCCTCGGCAAGGGCGAACCCGCGGTCAGGAACCTGATCTATCTCAGCGATGCCATCCGGGGCGGCAAGACCCTGGTGGTGCTGGGTTCATCAGAGCTCGATCGACCGGTGTGGAACCCCTATACCCCGAACCTGTTCTTCCCGGCGCACCATCTGGCCAAGGTGTTCACCTATGGGCGCCCGGGTTTCGATACCCTCGGCATGTATGGCCTTATGTACGGCGTCAGGCCGCACCTCAACTCCAAGACCCGCCTGATCATCATGCTGTCGCCGGAGTGGTTCCGCACCACCGACCTGCGGGCGCAGCGCTTCAACGAGAACTTCAACGACAACGTGCTGCTGCAGCTCTACTGGAGCGACGAGGCGCGCAGCGTGTTCCATGACTACCTGAGCGGGCACCAGTTCGAGTTCTCGTCCATGACTCCCACCCAGAGCATGTTCCTCTCGGATCCCAACAGCATGTTCGACGACCTCAACCTGCCCGGATTCCTGGCACGTACGCTCAATGCCCGGGCTTACTCGCAACGGGTGAAGCTCGACATGCGCCTGGAACGGCTGGCACAGCCGCAGCCCGCGGATGACTATTCAGCCGGGAACGCCGCCTACCTTCCCTGGGACCGCTATGAGGCCGGCGCCCGTGCCGATGAACTTGCGAGGATGGGCCACAACGACCTGTGGGTCCGCGACAGCTTCTACAAGATACACAGCGGCAGCACCGGTGGCTTGAGTGCACGCCATTACTACCCTGACGACATGAACCCGGAACCGGAGATGGCGGCGCTGCGGGAGCTCCTGCAACTGCTGCACACCAGCAAGGTCAACGCCCTGTTCATCATGCAGCCCATCAATCCGAAGCTCTTCGACGACGTGCACAGCTTCGATCCGGTGGATGCGCGCATCGCCGTCCTGTGCAACGAGTTCGGCATGGGCTACTACGACCAGTACAAGCAGCCCTATCAGCAAGGGATGCTGCGCGACGGCGTCCATCCCGGCGAGCTCGGTTGGGAAATGCTGGACCTGCAGATCGCGGAGTACTTCAGGCTATGAAGCGCTTCTTGCTGCTCTGCTGCCTGTATCTGGCGTTCCTGCTGGCGCTGGTGTTCCTGGCGTCGCCGCCCGACCCGGAAGTGGCGACCGTCAAGGTCGTGTTCGAATACCAGAAGTACTGAGCATGTATACCGCCTGGCCGTTCTTCATCCTGTTGATCGCGGTATCCAGCGTCTTGCTGGTGTATCGCACCGCCAGCCGGCAGTTCCCGATCCTGATCCGCCCCTGGTGGCACTACCGCTATACGGCGGTATTGATGGGGATAGGCTCCTGGATGCTGATCTACCAGGACGAGTGGCGATGGCCGTTAGCGCTCATGGTGTGGGATTACGCGCTGTTCCTGCTGAATCGGCGGCGCGTCCTGCCATTGTGGCTGTGCGTGGTGCTCACGCTGGTCCCCCTGGTGGGTGCTAAGACCGATCTGCTGCCGTTCATCGCCATGATAGGGCTCTCGTTCACTACTTTCCGCGCCATCGATGCGCTGGTGATGAGCGACATGCGCGATCCAAGCGATCCGGGCGAGTATTTCCTGTACCTCTTCTTCCCTCCGGCCATCCTGGCGGGTCCCATGTATCGCTGGCACACCTTCCGCGAGGACATGGCCGGCGCCTTCGAGCGGCTGACCATCCCGACCGTGGTGGAGGGCTGGGAGCATCTCCTGCTCGGCATCGTGCAGAAGTTCGCGGTGGCCCAGTTGATCGACGTATGCGTCATGCAGCGACTGGATCCTGAGGATTATACATTGCGCGGCATCGTCTCGAATGCCGTGGGTTACAGCGTGTTCCTGTATTTCGACTTCGCAGGCTATTCCAACATGGCCATCGGCGCTGCCGGCCTGTTCGGTTTCCGGCTGCCGGCCAACTTCAACAATCCCATCGCCACCCGGAATCCGCAGGATTTCTGGAAGCGCTGGCATGTGAGCCTGTCGGAATGGCTGCGGGACGTGGTGTTCTCGCCGCTCTACAAGTTCCTGGTCACCAAAGGCGGCCTTGCGGAACGCAAGCTCGAGGCGCAGAACGTGTGCATCCTGGCCACGCTCATGGTCATGGGCACATGGAACGGGCTGGAACCGAAGTACATCGCCAGCGGCGCCCTGTTCGGCTCCTATTCGGTGATCTACAACGAGATCTGCCACGCCAAGCGCAACAACCCCGCCATCAAGCTGCTGTTCGAGCGGCGCAGCGTCCGGGAGGCTGGCCGGATACTGACGCTGGTGCTCGAGGTGCTGGCACTGTACGTGTTCAGCGGCCGCAGCCCGATCCCATAAGCCATGCATTTCGACATCGCCACCGGCAGTTTCGCGGACTGCGGCAGCGATCCGGGCCGTGCCGCCGTGGTCGGTGCCGACCGCACCCTCAGCTGGGAGGAATTCCGCCGCGAGGTGGGCCGCTGGGTGGCAGAGGCCAAGGGCCTTGGGATAGGTGCAGACATCCCGGTGGTCATCTACGGTCACAAGGAGGCGGAGTTCCTGGTGGCCATGGCGGGGTGCCTCAGCCTCAAGGCGCCCTTCGTCCCGGTGGATACCATCTATCCCGAGGAGCGCATGCAGCGCATCGCCTCGATCGTGCAAGCGCCGGTCATCTACCGCACCGCGGAGGCCGCGTTCCGCAAGCTCGGGCAGGCTGCCTTGCCGACGGTCGAGAAGGACCTGGCCTACGTGATCTTCACCTCCGGAAGCACCGGCGAACCCAAAGGCGTGCAGATCGGCCGCGAGGGCGTGATGGGGTTGGTGGATTGGATGCGCGACTGCTTCCGCATGGGCGATGCCCCGGTCTACATGAACCAGGCGCCGTTCAGCTTCGACCTCTCCATGTATGAAGTGTTCGCTTTCTTCGGGATAGGTGGGACGCTGGTGCTCAACTCCCGCGAGCAGGCCGCGGAGCCGGAGGCCTATCTCGCGCGTCTGGCGCGCGAGAGGATCAACGTATGGGTCTCCACTCCGTCCTTCGCCCGGCAGCAACTGTTGAGCAAGCAGTTCGACGGCGCGCATCTGCCGGACCTGAAGGTCTTCCTGTTCTGCGGCGAGGTGCTGCCCCACAGCCTGGCGAAGCGCCTGCGCGAGCGTTTCCCGGCAGCGCAGGTCTTGAACACCTATGGCCCCACAGAGGCCACCGTGGCCACCACCTGGGTGTTCATAGACGACGCCATCCTGGAAAGATACGACCCCCTGCCGGTGGGCCATGCCAAACCGGAAAGCGTGGTGCGGGTGGCGGGAGACGGTGAGATCGAGATCCTGGGACCTCACGTCATGCGGGGTTATCTCAATCGACCCGAACTGAACGCCGACAAGCTCTTCCTGGAATCCGGCCAGCGGGGTTTCCGCACCGGTGATCTGGGTGAGATGGGGGAGGGCGGCCTGCTCTTCTGCCGTGGCCGGCGCGACGAGCAGATCAAGCTGAATGGCTATCGCATCGAGCTGCAGGAGATAGACAAGGCCCTGCAGAAGCTGCCAGGGGTATCAGGTTCGGCAGTGGTGCCGCTGCGCCGGCCGGACGGCTCGGTGGCGCGGCTGGTGGCCTACGTCACCATGCCTGGGCACGGCGCGCCTGCGTCTGACTGGAAGGAGCGGCTGGCGGCTTCCCTGCCGCCCTATATGGTGCCTTCGGAACTCCTGCTGGCCCCGGATCTCCCGGTCTCCACCAACGGCAAGATCGACCGCAAGGCGCTGGAGCAGGCCTATCTGGCCCGCTCCAATTGAAGTTTTAGTTCCTAAAGTCCCACTGCACCTTGAATATGACCGTATTGCCGCTGGACACCACCGGCTGTCCGAGACCATTGGTCTCGTTCACGGCGCCGTGGTTGAACACCAGGTAGATGTTGCTGGCGTCCTCCACGATCCAGCGCAGCTGGGTGTTGCTGCTCAGGCCGGGGATCAGGTTGTTGTACTGCACCTGGGTGGTGACGTAGAACGTCGGCGTGAATGCATAGGTCCCGGTGAGGCTGGTCAGCCGGCTATAGGCGCGGTCGGCGCTGCCGGGCTCGAGGCCCGCGAATCTCGGTGACTCATAGTAGTAGAACCACTCCTGTTGCAGCGACAGCACCAGGCGGCCGGACGGCGTGTTCCAGTTCACCTGCACCAACGGATGCATGGAGGTGCCCGCGTAATAGGTGCCTTGGGAGGCGATGACCTCCCACCAGAGCGCCTCGGACTGCGGCGAGTTGAACACGATGCGGCGCCGGTTCCAGGTATAGGGACCTTGCGGCACCACCGCGCCCCCGGTGGCGTCACCCAGCCGCGGTGGGATCAGATAGAAGTCCCCGGTGGGGCGGTCGAAGTCCCGGTAGACGTCGAACTCCCAGTACCAGCCGCCCTGGGTCAGCATCTCCGGAGCGAAGAACCACTCGGAGCTCTGCTTGCCGCCGTCGCTGGGGCTGATGCCGTCGTCCTCGCTGTAGTGGCCGTAGAACCAGAAGCGATGCACCCAGTTGAACCAGCTGTCGGCCGCCGGCCGCGGCTGGTAGTCGAGCTCGTTCATGTAGTGACGGGTGCCCGGTCGCGGCACGAAGCCCAGCGCCGGATCCAGTGCATCGCCGAACTGGCTGAACTGCACGTGGGCATACCACAGGTCGTTGGGATACTCGGCGTCGAAGCCGAAGCCGTTGGGATCGCCCGCCGGCGGGGTGCAGGCGCTGTCCCCTGACTTGCAGGAATCAGAGGAATGGCCGGCCCAGCCGGCGAAGTTCAGGTTCTTGTCGCCGAGGAAGGTGGTGGACTTCCAGGTGGCATCGGTGCCCACGAAGTCATTGCGGGTGGCGTCGGTGGGATCGCCGGCGGTCACCAGCGTGCCCAGCTGCAATTGCGGGTCGACGTTGTAGGTGCCGCGGCCCACGAACAGGTTGGTCACGTCGGAGACGTCGCTGTTGCCCATGTGGGTTGCCAGGAGCGCCAGGGAGCCGTCATCGGACTGGCCGATGAGCTTGGCGCCTTCGTCCAGCCGCACTTCCTCGCCGTCCACCAGGCCGATGTTGCGGGAGTTGAAGGGGATGAAGGTGGTGCCCAGGTTGTAGCCGAAGCTGAACAGGTTGGAGCCCTGCAGGAAGAACTGGCGCTTCTCCGGGAAGAACAGCGGGAAGCGTCCGGTGTTGATCTGCTGCTGGTCCGCCTCCGCTTCCGCGAAGTCGGTGTGATAGGTGAGCAGTCCAGCCAAGGCCGGGTTGAAGTTGTATTTCAGGTCGAAGCCGGTCTTGCCGGTGGTGCCGTCACTGTTGTCGCCGGTGCCGTTCTGGTACTTCACGAGGCCGTAGGGCTGGAAGTCCAGGCCCTTGCCCTGCTCCATGTCCTGCACGCCGGTGAGGGTGCCCTCGCGCGGCAGCTGGAACACCGAGGAGTCCAGCGTCACGCCGGACCAGTCCAGGGTCAGGAGGTCGCGCGGCACGTTGCGGGAGATGTTGAAGCCCCAGCGGGTGATGCCGGTGGTGAACTGCAGGCTGCGGGTGTCGATGGCGAGTTCCGCGGTCCAGCCGTGGTCGTTCTGCACCACCTTGGCTTGCCAGATGCCGTCCCAGTTGTAATCCACGCCGTTGTTGCTGTTGATGGCGGGAGTGGGGGACTGCAGGCCGTCGGCCATGGCGCCGGAGGCGTTCACCTGGAACACATAGGCGAAGCGCTGGGTGCCAAAGGTATCCAGCATGAAGATCACGTTGTCGTCGTTGCCCTGCCAGCCGTCCCGCACCAGGGTGTGGGTGGCGATCCTGGACGGGTCCGGGTCGTCGCAGACGAGACCGATATAGAGGGTGTGCTTGCTGCGCAGCAGCAGCACCTTGGTGTGATAGGGCGTCGGCGCGCCGGGGTGGGGGCTTTGCTGGGTCAGGTCCTGGATCACGCCGGCCTGGGACCAGGCGGCTTCGTCCAGGCGGCCATTCACGGTGATGGCGCCTTCGTCCACGGGGCCCGCCTGGACCTGGGGAGCTTCGTCCTGTGCGAAAGCCGGCAGGCTCGAAGCCGCCAGCAAGGCCATCAGGACTCCGAGTGCCGCTTTACCCCGGCGGCGGGGAGTACTGTTCTGCATATCCCCTTGGATGCCCCGGACAGCGAAAAGGTTTTAGTATTTGAAACAGAAAGTAACAATATTTTATCGGGAACCAAGGCGGATCCGGGTGGTCTTAGCAAGATTCCGCCAAGAAATAACCAGGCTTACCCCGGCAGCCTCCGGTCCTGCGCATCTGGAGGAAATCCATGAGATTCCTACCGACACTAAAGATGGTGACCGCCATCGCCTTCGGCGCGTGTGCTTCTATGGCTACGGCCGCCGCGCAGAAGCAGGACGCTTCCTATAGCCGCAGCTACCAGGACCTGACGCTCGACTCGAAACAGGGCAGGCACTACCGCATCCAGGTATCGGTGCCGGAGGCGCCGGCACCCAAGGCGGGTTACCCGGTGCTGTATGTGCTCGACGGTAACGGCTGGTTCGGACCGGCAGTGGACGTGGCGCGCATGCGCGAGTACGAGAAACTGTCGCCGACCATCGTGGTGGGCATCGCGCCGGCGGGCAAGGACTTCTTCGACGTGGCCCGCACTTATGACTTCACGCCTCCCGGTACGGTCGACCCCGGCTTCGATGGCGTACCCGTGGGCGGGGCAGATGAGTTCCTGATCTTCCTCGATAGCGTGATGAAACCCTGGATGGCTTCCCACTACCACATCGATGCCCAACGCAGGATATTGTTCGGCCACTCCATGGGCGGCACCTTGGTCTTGCATGCGCTCTTCAAGTCGCCCGGGAGCTTCGACGTCTACCTGGCTGCCAGTCCCGACATCGGCTTCGGCAAGGAGATCGTGCCCAAGGAAGCGCCGGCCTTCGAGCGGGATCCGCGCCGGACGCAGCCGCGCTTGCTGGTGACCGATGGCTCGCTGGAGGCGAGCCCGAGCCCCGCGCTGATGGATGACTACAGGCGCTGGTACGCGGCTCATCCTGAGGACATCCCAGGCATGACCCCCGAGCAGGCGGTCAGGGAACTGTTCGCCTCCGACGGTTACGACAAGATCGGGCACACCCGTGCCTTGGTGGATGCTCTCCAGAAGAGCGGGGTGCAGGTGGAGTTCGTGGAATTCGACGGCGACGAGCACATGGCCGCGGCCATCAGCGCCCTGAACCGGGGCATCCCCTTCGCGCTGCGTCCACCCGCGTCTAAAAATTAAGAAGAACCGCTATGCCGAGAGGTTGTCGATACTGACGCCAGGGGCGAGGACGGTGTCTTTACGCGGGCACTGCCCGCGTCCGTCCGAGCGACCCGCCCGGGATGGCGGGGCTGGTCCTTGAGCGAGCACGGCTCGCTCAAGGACGAACGCCCAGCCATGGAAGGCTGGGCCGGGATCGAGAAGAGGCTATGTACATGCCAGGGTTGGCTAGTCGTCAGGTAGAGAAATCGTCACTTTGCGCGAGCACGCTCGCGCCCATCCGAGCGACCGGACAGGGCTTGCGGCGGAGCCGCAAGCGGGCGGCAGGACGTCGCCCTGGGCCGCACGCGGAGCAGGAAGCGCAGCGTGAGGTCCGGGCTGGACTACGGCTACTACGAAGCTTGAGTATTAACGCCAGGGAAGGCGATCACAAACAGAATTAAGAACTGGTGCCAGGAGAGGCTTTGAACGGGTGAGAAATCCCTTTGGACACAACAAGTTCAGTTGATGTGTGTTTTTCATGCCCCCAGTTGTACCCCCAATTTTGAAGCCTTGGACTGAGTTAACCATAGCTGGGGGCACCGGAAATCCGTCCTCAGCCGGTTACTTGGTTCTGTCATTGCCCGGTGCTGATCGCTTGCCTCTCTTGGGAGTGTGGCTTTTGGGTTTCTTGCGCTTACCTACACATAACGCATGAGCTCGCTGGCGGGTAATTCCTAACCTCTTCCCGATTTCGGTATAGCTGAGCTTTTTTGCTCTCAGTGCAAGAGCCCTAGCACGTTTTGACTGAGTTGGACGCTGGGTTCCAGAGCTGGCCACCAAATCACAACCCATTTGATACAGGTTATATCGGGCAATAAGACCTAAAAGGTGATTCGGATACTTAACTACATCATCAAATGCGTCCAAATTGTCGAGTCTCTCTTGACCCAGTATTCGCTCTAACCACTGATCACGAGATTCGGTTTCTACATTAGGCAGAATGTCACCGAGTGCTTTGTGAGCGTGCTTGTAGCATTGTGCAAAATCAGCGACTCTCCCCGCTACAAATGTCCAATGTTCATCCTGGAACAAATCGGCATTCGTCATTACATCATCGATTGCGTCGCTGCGCCGTTGCCACTCTGTAAATTCCCCATCGTGCCTACGCTTAAGTGCACCAAATACTTCGGCGCAAAATAGCGAATCAAGCTTTTGCTTATCGTTCTTCGAGTCTGAGATACATAAAGCGCGAGCAATTCGGATCATCTGTCTTCTACCCCGTACATACCCGGAATAGTCAGATGGCCGCTTTTCACGGATTTCGCGCTCAGGCGAATGCTCCAAACAATACTTCCTATCACCGGCGACTCTGGGATGCCTCCAACATAAGATGCAGTAGGGTCTGATTGCGTCTGGTTCTGGACGACGAAGCACTGCGACGACCCAATGCAACGCATCTTCAAGGTGTTGCATGGCATTAACTTGATTGTCGAACCGCATAGACTCTCGCATCTTCGCTTTGATGCAGAGTCGCACGACGTCGATAGCAGAATCCGCATCCCCTTTTGTTTCAGAAGCTAGCCAATCACCAAGCGTTTTATGATCGGTGCCCAAGCCAGCCCGCATCAAATCTGTCAGGGCTACAGCTTTTAGCACTTCGCAAACGCCCGTCCTACCAAAAACACTCTTGCTTGCACCTCTGGCGAGCAAGCTCTTGTGTTCCAACTCCTCCAGCTTGTGAATTGAGTTTTCGACTTCTGCTTTGAAGATAGCCGGTGCCGTTCTTCGCATGTGGAAGTCGGGGTTTTCTTCGTCCAAATAATTGCTGTTCCCCATCTCGCCAAAAATCGCATGACGGTTTGGGGGTGTCAACACCGTGTTCAACATGCCTCATGCGCCGATACATCGCGGTCGTTATCGTGCGACCCCACTGAGTTTCAAACAGCACAGTCCAGTGCGCGGGAGTACGAATGAAACCGATCATCTTGATTCGTCCGAGAGTCTTGGCCGGTCAGCTTGGTATTGGGCGGTCGACCTTATGGCGTTGGGTTCAACAGGGAATCCTGCCTCGCCCGATACGGATTGGCGGAATCGCCGGATGGCGCCCTGAGGATATCGAGACTGTAATCGAGCAACTCCGGCAGAGCCGCGACGCCAAATCCTCGGTAGCCAGTTGAAGGAGTTGGCCATGAAGCTGGACATATTTGCGCTTGATGTCGGGTACAGCAATCTCAAGGTTGCATTCGGAGAGGGAGCAATCCCCCAGGTCATGGTCCTGCCTGGCGGCGTGGGCCCAGTCGAGGCTTGTACAGAGGACTTAGGCGCAGGCCTGGGAGCACGCAACCATGCAGAAACCGTCGATATCGGTGGCAAGCAATTTGTTGCGGGCATCGACCAGAGCTACCTCAGGGTTAAGCGGAACCGCCACCCTGACTATCCGATGAGTGATGAATATCTTGCCCTTTACTACCGGGCTCTCAGGCTTGCTGGCGCGACAGAGATGGAAATTCTTATCACCGGTGTTCCCGTCGAGCAACACAGGGACCACAAGTTCTGCGAGCGGCTAGCGGAGCGGCTGCGCGGCAAACACGAAGTCAGATCAGATTTCTTCGTCACGGTGAAAGAGGTCTTCATAACCGCGCAGCCCATCGGCGCATTCGCCGATGCCACGGTGCAAATGGGTTCAGAAGGGGATCGGCAAGTCATACGCCTGGGGCGGGTGCTCGTCGTAGATCCTGGGTTTTACTCGAATGACTGGGCGCTTTTCGATCAGGGGCGCTTAGTGCGGTCTGCATCGGGATCGAACAACAACGCCATGGGTCAGGTGCTTGAGGATACCGTCCAGCGTATCGAGAAGGAGCTTCACGACAGGGTAAAGGTGGACCGTATCGAACAGGCGCTACGGCATGGCTCGCAGACCGTCCTATTCCATGGTGAGCACCTAGATTTCGGTCCTTATCTTCAATCGGCCTTGGACGCGGTTAACCGGGAAAACGCCACAGACCTGTTGAATGCGAAGAACATTGAGAGGGAGCAAATTGACCTCGTGGTCTTGGGTGGCGGCGGAGCGGAGTACTTTCGAGCCGCCGTAAACCAAGCCTTTCCTGGAAGTCGGATTGAAGTGCTTCCGCGGCCCGTGGCCGCCAACGTACGCGGTTACTGGTACATGCAGCGTGCCCGACGCATGGCCACCATCATGGTGGCGGCGAAGGGCGTCGCATGACGCCGGTGATGATCATCATCGCCACCACCACCATGGTGCTGGTGTCCACCACCATCATCATCACCGTGGTGATGGTCTAGCGCCATGGCGAGGGCACCCGCTCGAATCCTCATGAGGGTCACTGTGGATAGTGCGCATGCGGATCTTCTACTGGATCTCCTTGAGCATGCAGGAAGACGCCGAGCAAGGCGGATCGTATTCCTGGCCGCGCTAGGCAAGCTCGCAGAGCATGGCGCTTTGCAGACCGGCTTATCACCTAAACCCTCAAACCAATCTGACGTAGGAGCAAGCCGGGGCGCTGGCGATGGCATGAGACCGATTACATCGGACCCTGAGGATGTCGCCTTTTTGGCAAGACTCCAGGATGGCCTGCCATGATGCCGCCGGTATTGAGCCTCAATGCCGACCGTTTTGACTGCGGAATAGTGGTCAGCAAGTTTATCGGTCGCGTTTGTGCCTCAAACGCGACCGCTCCGGCTGCATCCTTGCCGCCTCCGCTTCAGATCGTTATCGGAGTGGACGTGTGCAGCTCAGTGCCGCACACCACCACGACCTCGTTGACGGTCTTCGCTGACCGGCTCGGTGTGAGCGCGCAGCGAGGCGCGTCAACCAAGCTCGTCAGCGAGCGCGCTATCCCGACGCGCGAGAAAAAAGCGCCTCCCGCTGCGCCCCTGAACGGGTCGCTGTCGCGGGAGGAGGCCTGCGGCCTCGCCAGCTTTGGCGGGGCTGGACGCCGCGCCGTTGCTGGCTTCACCACCGCCCACGCCCTGAACGGTCGTGGGCCCCCCGGGGCATTTGCCCCTCTGTCTGCTCCCTCGGTCTGTACGACCGATTCCGCATCCATTCACCTGCCGCCGTCCCGCGCTTTGCCGCGCGCGACCCCCGGCTGCGCCGGCTGCGCGAAGCGCGGCTGGCGCCGCACTTCGCTTGGTCGCCGCTTGGCCGCTACGCGGCCGAGCGGCGACTCGGCTGAACGCCGACCGTCGCCACCGGGGGTCGCGCCCGGCCTGTCGGCCTCGGCGACGTCGGCGGCCAACACTCGTGCGCGCCGTAGGCGGCGCGCACTCATTTTCGCCCGGCTGGGGCCGGGCTCATGGCCTGGCGCGGCGCTGGGGCGCCGCGTCCCCGCGGGCTCGCTGAACGCTTGCCCGGGTGATCGGAACGGCCACCGGCCCGCTGGGGCGGGCGGGTGGCCTCGCGCGGCTGGGGCCGCGCGTCCGACCGAGAGCGCCAGGCTGAACGCCTGTCTGCAACGCGCACTAGGGTGCGCTTAACTGAGGAGCTGTGTCGTGTTGAATCTTCCGAGGCTTACGTGGGTTGAATTTCTGCGGTTCTGGAATTTCCTCCAGATGCCACATGCGCTGTGGTTTATCGGGGTAGTTGTAGCCCTATTCGTGTTTCTACTCGCCGTGGCACTGCGGCTCATGCGGTGGCTCGAACATTCAAATGCCTGGCTTGCGTGGCTGGTGAGGCTGTTGGGAAACCTGATGTTCGTGACCCTCGGGCTTATCGCGGTGCCGGCATGTCTGTTCGGGTTGGCGGTGTGGTTTGGGAGCCGCGAAGCGGATCCTGGATACACGGATGCCATTAGCGCAGCGTTCGCGGACGTGCTGCAGGCCGTGCTGTGGGGTGTGGGGGTAGGATTGGCCCTGGGAATCGTGGCGGTGTTCTACCTGACCCGGCATGTCATACCGCGCTTTGCGTCTGCGCTGGATCGCGGTACCCGTAAGATCCGGGATGATGAGCTCACAGATGTAAGGACAGTGGGGCAGCTCCTGCCAGAAGCCACTACCTACGATCCGCGCCGCTACTACGCTGAATGCCACCGTCGGCATGAGGTCTTCGTGGGGCTAGAGCGGGGGAAGAGTCCCTTAGCCATTGCTCTTAGGCGGGCGAGGGAATCCCACGTCCAGCTCATCGGGCCCACGGGTAGCGGCAAGGGTGTGGCAGCCCAGAACCTCCTGACCCAGGCCGTGCGTCGTGGGGAGGCAGTAGTGGTGTTCGACCCGAAGGTCGATGGTGACAAGTGGCTACCGTCCGTCTTGTACGCAGAGTGCAAGGCTGTCGGCGTGCCGTTCCGCTTTATCAACCTTTGCGCCGAGGTCCCACAATTCAACCTGCTTAAGGGTGCAGACGCCCGGGAGATCACGCAGCTGCTGACCACCGGTCTAAGGCTTGGCCGAAAGGGCACTGAAGCTGACTTCTACCGCCTGGCGGAGCGCGCATTCGCAAAGCGTGCTGCGCGGGGAGAGTTCGGTCCACCGGAATGCTTGCCGGCGCTTGCAGATGCTCTTAAAGAGGCAGCAGGGGAGGAGTACGACAAGCTCCGTGGGCTTCTGGACCAGGTGGACGAGCTCGCGGATATTCTTGCCGTTCAGACCGTAGCCGGTACTGATCTGGGTGCTGTTCTGGAGCAGGGTGGGGTGCTCTATATCGCTGGGTCCGACGTGGATGAGGATGTGCTGCTGCTGCAGCCCATGATCGTACTCAGGTTAGTGCAACTGATCCGTCGCCGGGAGCGGGATACAGGGCGCCAGGTACTGATGTTCCTGGACGAGGTAAAACATCTTCTGTCCAGGCCGGTAATTAACAGTCTTGGTCTGATCCGGGACCGTGGCTGCAATCTGATCCTGGCCCATCAGGCACTGGAGGATCTGTACTGCATAGATGCGGACCGGGAGACCACTGAAGGGGCCGTGAGGGTCAACTGCACCTTGCGTCTGTGCTACAGACAAACCGACCCGGATACAGTCCAATGGATCGAGGCTCAGACGGGCACGATTGTGGTCAATGCGGAAAGTCGCGAGATCGCCCGCAATGCGGCCCTGGCTGAGGTTCAGCATGAGACACGGCGGCTGCAGCAGGTTCAGCGCGCCAAGATTGACGCCAACATGATCCAGCAACTCCCGGAAGGTTGTGGCGTGCTCATCGGCGCGGGTGTGGCGCGGCTCGTGTTCACTGCGCCGCTGACAGTCCAGCGCATGAAGTTCACCCCTGCGGCAGCCGCTAAGTTTGAGCGCCGAACCACGCATGACTTGCTGCGTCAGGAGAATAAATCGGTAGCCGCGGCCACCAGTGGGACGGATTTTCTGTGAACGGATGCGTCACCACGCTCATTGCTGATCCGGCGGAGCGGGAGCGTCGCCGGCAGGTGAAGCATGATCGAGTGTTGCGCTGGCTACGGGTTAATACCTGGTCGACGGCTGACGTGCTACGGCAGGTTGCGGGTGTGGGTTCGCGGCAAGCTATCCATGGGCTTTTGCAAGCCCTGCTCAGGGACGGTTATATTCGGAAGGCAATGATTTCAGGAGGGTACGGTCCACCCGTACAGATATGGGGCATCACAGCGCATGGAGCAGCGATGGCGGCGAGAGAGGACGAGTCGGTCTCGGTGCGGACCTTTGAACCTTCCAAGGTCAAGATGGCGACCATGGGGCACAGTCTGGATGTTCAGCGCCTGCAGTTCAGGGCCAACCGTGCTGGATGGAGTTGGCAGCCCGTTTTCGGTGAGTTCTCACGCAGTGAAGCGAAGTATGCCGACGCCATAGCGATCAGGCCGGATGGCCAGAAGGTTGCTATGGAGGTCGAACGCACAGTTAAGACTGGAAAACGTTACGCCGAGATACTGGTGGCCCATCTGGCTGCCCGGAAGGAAGGAAAGTGGAATTGGATTTATTACCTTTCCCCTGATGCGTCCGTGCGGGATCGGGTGAGGCGGTGCTTTGGTGAAATTCGGAGGGTGAGGTGGAAAGGGCGGTTCATCGCTGTCACCCCTGCGCATTTGGTGCCGTTTAAGTTCTTTGTTTATGACGACAACTGGTTGTGACAGTCTCCGCTTTCGTTGGTTTTCATTCTTTTGTCCCTCTGGCTTTTGATGTCGAGCATTTCGACATGTCCTCCAGGACATGTCGAAGAATCGGGAAATTTTCGACACGTTCTAGCTGCCGTGGGGGCTGATTTTTCCCTTTAGGTAAAAAACCGCCTGTTTTCAGGCAGATAGCGATTATTTATCCCAAATGGGAAAAATATTGATTTATGTGACCATATCTTCTATATTTTTCCCAAATGGGAAAATCAAAGGATTCCCTCATGATCTCAATCCCAGCCGATCTCGGGCAGGCGATTCGCGCTGCTCGGAAGAAGCAGGGCCTCACCCTGGTGCGCTGTGCGGCCGCTAATGGTGTCAGTGTGCGCTTCCTATCGGAGTTGGAGCGGGGTAAACCAGGTGCGTCCATCGGCGCCGCCCTGAAAATCGCTCGCTCGGTCGGTTTGCGCTTGGCTATAGAAGACGCAGGCTGATGGACAGCCGCCTGTGGGTGTTTCTATCCGGTCGCCGTATAGGCTCTTTGGACGAGCAGGGCGGCCGGCTCACATTCACTTACGAACAAGGGGTGATAACGCCTCTGTCCGTAAAGCTGCCCATCCGCGTCGAGCCCTATGAAGATGCTCAATGTCGACCGTTTTTCAATAACTTGCTGCCGGAAGGCAGCTGGCGGCTGTCGCTGTGCCGCCAACTGAAGATTGACGAAAAAAACGACTTTGCCCTTCTGAAGGCTCTGGGCTCTGAGTGTGCCGGCGCGGTAACCCTCAATCAGGATCCGGATTGGACGCCGGATAAAGGCAGTTACAAGCAAACCACCGAAGCTGATCTCCGCCGCTGGGTGCTAAATCCCGCGGCGCGGCCCAGCATGCAAACCACACCTGGGCTCCGTCTGTCGCTGGCAGGTGCCCAAGACAAACTGCTCATTTATCTCGATCAGGGTGTACCGTATCTATGCGAGGGAGGGGCCCCCAGCAACGTAATTCTTAAGCCGGATATCCAGGACAACTTTAATTCCGTCAAACTCAGCGGATTTAATGAGCTCTTAAGTTCGACGCTGGCTAAGAAATGCGGGCTCAATGCTGCGGACCCGTTCTGGTTCGCAGGGGCCTACGCCGTGCACCGATATGACCGTGTCATCAAGGATGGGAAACTGATGCGGCTTCACCAAGAAGACTTTGCCCAGATTTCCGGCGTACCCGCAGGAAGCAAGTACGAGGAACACGGCGGCCCAGGCTGGAAAATCGCTTTCGCGATTGTTGATTCACATACCGCCGTCCCAGCCACTGATCGCCTGGAGTTGTTGAATAGGCTGTTTTTCAATATTTGCCTGGGCAACAACGACGCTCATTCAAAGAACTTTGCGCTACTGCACGACGTGGAAGGAAAGCGGCCAACTCTGGCGCCAGCCTATGACCTCGTTTGCACAATGGTATATCCCGCCCTCTCAGCAGACATGGCCATGAAAGTAGGTGGTCAATCCAAGCCAGAGCAATTGAATGGAGATGCTTGGAAGCGATTCTGTGACGAAACGGGATTTACCGCCGCCCCTTTACGAAAATTGGGCGCCGAAATAACAGGAAAGGTCAGCGCGGCTCTTGATGATCTGCAAAACGAAGTTGAAGAAACTTGCTCTGCACTTACGACCGATATTTATCCTGGTAGACGTCGCACGAAGTTCTTTACAGGTTATTCCAAAGTCATTAGGAAAAACTGTAATGCATTAGAGCGTTCCTTGCAGTGAGGAGAAATACCCGTGGCCGCGCCCACGATTAAATACTCAAGCTGATTACAGAAATAACACTTACGTAGTTGTAGAGGCTTGCACATGCTAGGGAGCTGTGTGGTTTGAAAAAGAAAGTCCCATTCGCGAAAAGCACACGTCACTCACGGGATCGCCAGGCCCTTAAGAGGATTGGCATTTTCAAGGAGGTGCTTCTTCTAGAAGACAATGCTACGACTGCGAAACGCAGAAAGAAGCTTGGCGTTCGTTCCGACGTCAACACCAAGGAAATCACGGTCCGTATACACCGTCTCGTCCACGCCGAGAGGGTCTCGGTTTCGCGCAAAACCTACAAAGTGGGCGAGATGCGCAAGCATAGATCCTCGCGCGTCGATCTTGCACTAAACCTAATTAGGCGTGCCACTCGCAAAGGCGCTAAATCCGTCGTCGTAGCTGGGACGGCATATGGATCCGTAAAAGCGTTCACAGGAATACTGTTTGACGCAGGCATGCACTTTGTCACACAAGTTAGGCCAGGTACCGTAATTGCCAATCCCCGTGGGAAAGGCAATGTAAGAGCGAGTGCGTCGCTAAAGGCGGGGCGGTGGCGGCGCGTGACGATAAAGCTGCCCACTGGTGAGGTAATCCCATGTACTGCAAAGAAACTGGGTGTCGTTAATCTCCCAAGCGGTCGGGTACGACTCTTTGCGATACAAGTCGGCGGAATTCAGGGGGTACACAGAGGCACAATAATTGGTCTCTCATCTTTTGACGCATCTATAAATTACCTTGCTCATCTAGCCAGCTACTCCAGGTGGATTCGGACCGAAAGTAGACGCGGCGCAAGAGCCTCCAGTGCCCAGGGTGTAAAGCCCAAGGGGAAGGCTGCTCGAATTGATAGGCGCGCAAACATCACTTTGGCACGAAAGCGCGATCAAGAAATTGACAGCCGCACTGATGTTCGGCCGGACGGCTTTAGACTTCGCAAGACCCTATCAAGTGGTGAAACGGTTCTAAACGTTGTCGATCTTTTTGCTGGCGCCGGAGGGATGGGCCTAGGTTTCCTCTTGGGCGGTGGAGAATCCGGTCGATACCGAATTACGTATTCTGGAGAAGTAAACCCCATATTTGCCCGCACAATCGAGCACAACTATAAGAGGTTTGATCGGATCTTCCGGCACCATCGAGCATCCCGTACACCTGAAACCATCTCGCCCATAGATTTGAGGCCTAAGAGAGCTTTGGAGGAAGTTCGAGCAACCGCGCGAGACTACGGTGATACGCACATTCTCATTGGAGGCCCTCCGTGTCAGGGATTCTCAATGGCGAATCGAAATTCATGGTCGGGACGAAACCCGAATAATGAACTAATCGATACGTTTCTCAAGTATGTGCGGATACTGAAGCCGCGCGTTTTTCTCTTGGAGAACGTGCAAGGAATGATCAATGCGCCAAAGGGAAGTGGAGAGATATCTGTAGTCGACGCCATAGAGCGCCGAATGACGTCGTCAGGATACTTGGTGTACCCCAAGCTGCTAGATGCAGTGTGGTATGGCGTGCCTCAACACCGCACACGCCTTTTTGTAATTGGCGTGCATCGAGATCTCGGCTATCGCGCGGAAAGCTTTGGAGCGTGGGGGCCGTTTCCGACGCCTTCACATGGGACCGGCGGACTTCCTTGGATTACTGTCCGTGATGCGATTCGAGACTTGCCCAGAATTGGAAATGGAAGCTCGTCAGAATCGCTTAAGTATGCCCAGCCTTCACGAAAGGAGCTACGTGAAAATACCTTTCTGCGATCCATGAGAGCCGGCGCGGACGCTGGCACAATCAGTGGCCACGTTACGTCGAAACACGCGGACTATGTTCTTGAGCGTTATAAGAAGATTCCGCAAGGTGGAAATTGGGAAGATATTCGCAAAAGCATGACCAACTACGCGAACATTTCCAGGACTCACAGCAACATCTACAGGCGGCTTCGCTGGGATGAGCCCTCGATTACTATCGGCCACTATCGCAAAAGCATGATAATCCATCCGAGTCAGACTCGGGGTCTCTCATTGCGTGAGGCCGCTCGTTTGCAATCGTTTCCAGATTGGTTTGATTTTGTTGGCGCCGACAGCGGAGCGCAAGCCGGTCTAATTCATCGGCAACAGCAACTTGCAAATGCCGTGTGTCCGCTAGTTACAAAAGCAATCGCTCAATTCTTGCTCATGTTGTGACATGGCCGTCGCCGAGAGATACACGTTGTGGAATTACATGCTGGCGCAGACCTGTCTGCTCTCTGCATCCAATCAAGGTACTGTGCTGTTAAACGTTACGCCAACAATTCTGGCGGCTGCACTCGTTGATGCTGGCGAAAGTGCATTAAGCCCCTCGGAGGCGATGGATGACTTTATGCGGGCGGTTAGGGAAGTTTATTGGCATCGAGTGATCGGCGATTCGAGAAAACTCGCCACGCTATATTCGGCCAACAATGCAGACGTTCCATTCGCATTAGGCTTTCTAGCACTATCGGTACTTGCTGCCTACGACATGCATACCGATGAGGAAAGATCTGCTAATGCATACTACCCGCGACTTGCAGATCTGTTGGGATGCCAGATGGATGGGAGCTACCCGGCTGGCTTTGACGGATTTACCTATAGAGCTCTTTGGGGCGAACTCGCCCAATGGTTGAAGGAACACTACAACAGAACACTTGCGATCCCTCACAGCGCAGGCATGTATGCGTATCTCGAGTTTCCATTGGCACACGTGCCGTTTCGGCAAATCGATATTGAGAAGCTACCCCTATTCTTTGAATCCCATGGGTATGAACCAGGAATACCTGCGGCGCTCGATCGCCTTGCTCACGATCTATTGGCCAGTGTCGAAATATTTTCCCGTGCTGGCAAGAAGGCCCTCAGAGATTCCGATCGACTGCCATTTGTTATCAGGCAGGTGGCCCACGAGCTGGAGCATTGGGATGGCTATCGCGAAGACCGCTCCGGGGCTCGGGTCGCATCAATAGAACTGTGGTTGGACTTCCGCCGCCGCAGGGCTGAGATATCCATGGTGGCGAGACGTCCAGAAGGATTTCCGACTCAAATCAACGACGGTGAATTCGTGTTCGTGTCCAGCCAGGAGCGATGGTATGAGCCCGTTTTACTAGATCAGGGGGACGGATATCACCTTGAATACGGATTGCGTGTGTCCAGTTGGGACGAAGGGCGAAACTACATATTGAACTGTCGCGCCGCAAATGTAATACCACTAACTCCGTCTGACGAGTTTTCGGGCCTGATATCTGACCACGCATTACGCGAAAATACAAAGTGCGCCGTGCTTTGCAAATCTTCAATGCAAGATACGGTAAGAGGATTCCTCGAGCAGGTATGCGGGCGCCAAGTCATCGCGCGAAGCGACCAGACCCTGCCTGAGGGTTGGGTACTGTTTGCTGACGTTATTCCAAAGAGCGTCATCGACCCGCCCAGCGGACTCGAGAGATTGCGGATTGAGTCGAGTGTGACCTTGATCCCGCAGGGCGGACTGCGGCTAAAGCGCCGTTGGACCTGGCTTTCTGGGGCGATGGGGCGAGTCACCATTGTCGGCACATATGACGCGTCAACGGTCCGTATTGATGGAGAAGCCGCAGTAGTAGGTGAGGATGGCACATTGCCTGCTGGACCACTAAGCACAACCGCCGATCACACAGTTGATATCGGGAATCAGCTTCGCCAAAGAATATCCGTAGTTGAAGGGCAGGTTAGCCCAGACTGTAAGCCATGGCATGCGGAATCTTCTCGTTCATCCAACGATCCCCTGATTCTTCCTCGTGGACATTGGGTATTGGTCGGATCTCGCCCGGGGCAACATCTTTACGTCGACGCCTCTGATCATGGGGCACTAGTTCGGCCACAATTCAACGCAGTGTGGGCAATTGGCCCTAGCAACAATACTGCTGGCGCTGTTGTGCATCTGCACGACAACTTCGAAAGAGATGAAAGATCGTATCATCCTCAAGTAGAACTTCGTGGAAACCCAAAACACTGGCGGGGCGACAAACTCAATGTGCGACGTTGGGCCGAGGCAATCTATCAGTCCTCGATGCGGAGACCAAAGATAGCATGCACTAACGGCTGCCCAAGTGAGCAAGTATTAGATGAATGGAAGTCGTTGGCACGTAGCGCACAGGGAGTTAAGCGTCAGGTTAGGAAGCTGTCGAGATGAAGTGGGACATCCTCCTAAATTGGATGACACACCTAGGCTGGGGCTCGTGGGCCCTGTATAGGCAGGCCGTGGATGAACTATGCGGTGATACCGAGGAAGAGATTGAAACAGTATACAGACGACTCCGTGTTCTACTATCGGATATGGGTCACGCCGATTTCTTTGAGAACGGGACAATGCGCTGGCGGACCTTTCAGCCAGCGCTGATGCGATTATCAGACAGTAATTGCTACATTTTCACCGGAGGGCGTACTCGAAGTATCACGGAACGATTGATTGCACAATGCAAAGAATACAAGCTGCCTATGCAGATCGATGAACTGCCGCCAGGACTATCGCGCATAAGTATACAAGGAGAGCGGGAGTTACTCGACGCCGTTGCGCATAACGTTGGCATCACTCTCCTGCACTCAGGTGCCGTATCTCTTGCTTCACGAGTAGATACGGTACGGGCACAGTTGGATTCCGCTCCTGTCCGTCCGTCGCCTACGAACTGGGAAGAGCGTTCCTGGTCATTCGATTTACGGAACTGGGTGGATGGTGATTCTGAGAGCACGTTGCATGAATTTAACAACAGGCACGGAACTAGACGATATCTCGTTCGCACTAGGAACGGTGATTACAAAGAACTAGAAAAGCGATTCGCCATTTATGCAGCTGCTCTTCTGGATGGTGTAGAACTGGCAACATTTGATGAGCAACAGCACTTGTTCAAAGTTCCAGTATGGGCACCGCTTCCCATTGACTACGCACGCGCCGCCTGCCTGTCGTCGGGGAATCCGGCGCAGATGGGAAATGGCGAGATCACATACAGTGAAGTTTCTGGACAGGTGGCGGCTTATCTTCTGTTCGCACTAGGTCTGAATAAAAAAACCCAAGGATTGGCAACATGAACAACCCTTTTGCGACGTTCCAGCAATTGCGTGAAACTTACTTACGCTACCTGGACAGCCCCTTTCGTCTGAGGTACGCCGCGCTGATGGAAGAGCGCAAGCGTCTGCTCGATCAGGACAGGCAGCTTTATCGCGAGCCATTGTTCGAAACCGTAGTGCCATATGAACTATCAGGCCTTACAGCGTCAGCCGCCTGCGCCAGCATGGGCATATCGGCGGATGTGTCGGACTTTCTCGAAGTTGGAGGACTGTTTCCAGAAAAGCGAGAGCTCTTCAAGCACCAAATAGATGCTTGGAAGTGTTCGCGCAATGGAGACGCGGTCATTGTGACGACGGGAACTGGGTCGGGTAAGACCGAATGCTATCTAACTCCGATACTTTCGTATCTCGTCGAGGACTCGTCCAATTGGTTAGCCCCGAATCCGAAAAATCCGAGACGACATTGGTGGAAGTACCAACGCCAGCCAAGAATTCCGCAGCGTGCGCATGATATAGGGAGGCCAAAAGCACTTCGTGCACTTCTACTTTATCCTTTGAATGCGTTGATTGAAGACCAACTAGGTCGAATTCGCCGAGCCTGTGACGGACCGGCTGCTCGCCAGTGGCTGAACGCCACGCGGCAAGGCAATGCTTTCTGGTACGGACGTTATACCGGCGCGACGCCAATTTCTGGCATTCAAAACACAACCAAACAATCAGAACTTAAAAGGCGATTGTTCAAGATGGAGCGCGAATGGAATAGCGCTATGGCGTCGGCCAATCATGCAAACGGAGCGGACATTCTTTCCTATTATCAGGACCCAGACGGCTCGGAGATGTGGTCACGATGGGACATGCAGGAGGATCCCCCCGACTTGCTGATCACAAACTACAGCATGTTGAATATCATGCTGATGAGGCGGCTTGAAGACAGTATTTTCGAACAGACCCGTGACTGGTTGGCTCAGGATCGCTCCAAGAACCTGTTTTTCCTTGTGGTCGACGAATTGCACACTTATAGGGGAACACCTGGGACAGAAGTGGGGTATCTATTGCGAACCCTGCTCGAGCGACTGGGCCTGGCCCCGGATTCGCCGCAGCTTCGGATCATCGCTACTAGCGCCTCCATTGAGAAGGGCGACCCAAAGAGTGCCCGATTTCTCGAACAGTTTTTTGGGCGGCAGGCCTCATCATTTCAAGTGATTGATGGAGACAAAGCCACTTTTTCCTCGGCAGACCATCGCCAGATAGTAAAGACGTTGATTCCAGACGAAAACGCTCTTTCTACGGCCAATATCACGAAGACGGTGAAAGGACTCGCAGAGAAGCTTTCCATACCTGAGAACCCCCAGGGCGAGGAGTTCACTCTTGCCGATGCATTGTCTAAGAGCGGCATATTAGAACTCATAAGGGAACGAGGAGCATCCGCTCCGTTTACCAGTACTCAGCTCGGGTCGGTCTTGTATGGCTCAGAAGCCGGCGCCGAAAGTGCAGCCCGCGGCGTGATAAATGCACTCGTGGCCGCCCGGGTATGGAAGGGGGATTCTGCAGTTGCGCCACTACCGCTCAGGGCACACTTCTTCTTTCACAATGCCGGACGGCTGTGGGTCTGCGTAAACCCCAAATGCTCGGGTCGAACCGGGAGAACACCACCCAACTCACCTCTGCCGCCAGTCGGCCGGCTTTACACCGAACCCCAGCCCCGATGCCTAGACTGTGATGGGCGAGTGCTTGAATTGCTCTACTGCCAGCCATGTGGAGAAGTGTTCATCGGAGGGTACAGAGACCCTGACGACAGCGCGAACAATGCTTGGTTCTTGTCCCCCGACTACCCCTTCTTGGAAAACGTTCCAGATCGCTCGGCATCCTTGGAACGCAAATTTGAAGAATATATGGTGTTTTGGCCCGCCAATGGACGGCCGCTGATCCAAACGAATCACAAATCAACGTGGCAATGGCAGCTCGACAAACAAAAAGGCTACCAATGGTGCCCCGCGTCGCTGTCTGTCGCTGATGGAAGAGTTGCGCTCTCACTACCGCGCAGCGGCGACGTTGCAGGATTTGTCTTTTTGGCGCCCGTTGCTGACGCAAATGCATTTCCAAGCAAGTGTCCACATTGCGCAGCTGACTGGGGAGCGCGCCCTGGGGTCAACTCTCCAATCCGAGACCTGGGCTCAGGTTTTCAGCGCATTATGCAAATCCTTGGCGATGCGCTTATGAGACAAATGTCGCCAGGCCCACAAAGAAAGCTTGTGTTGTTTTCCGACTCCCGATTGGACGCGGCGAAGCTCTCGACTGGAATAAAGCTTTCCCATTATAGGGATTTGCTAAGACAGTGTGCTTTTAGTGCGATTGCCACCGCTGGAACAACGGCCGTACACCAACACCAGCATGATGTAGATTTACACGCGAGAGCTGCGGAATTGCACAGTCTCTTGCATAAGCGGGAAACAGGCGCACTGACAGGCGGCGAGAATGCTCGACGGCTTGAACTAATCGGCAGCTTGCCGGCACAGGCAATAGGTGAGATCTCTGCGTATGTAGCCACCGGTGGATCCGTCCCAACGAGTCTGACTGCGCCGACTCCGCCAGGCCCACTGATGTACATGCGGTTCTCCGATTTGCTCAATATCGTGCGGCTACAGCTCTTCGAATTGGGCGTAAACCCTGGGGGTCCGCTGCCGTCGGTCGCTAAGTATCAGCCTCAGCGAAATGGTCAAAAGATCCTTTGGAAGAACCTGGTCGCATGGGAATTGTCGCCTCGAGCTTATAAATCCGGTCTGCAGCCAATTGAGGACAATCTGCAGGACAAAATTGAGCAGTCCTTCCGTACCAATATGATTTCGAGCGTCTTGTCAGCCTCGGGCGCCCGCGATTTTGAGTCATTAGGCCTTGGATACTTTTGGATCAGCAGCGCCCCACCCCAAGATATCGTAGAGCACGCTGCTGCAAGCGTCATCAGAATGCTTGCACAAAAGTGGCGGTGGAGGGGATCGGACGCGTTGGGGAGCACGCAACCACCTAAGGTTGTAATGGAGTTCATCACGGAAGTGGCCCCGAGGTCAGGAATGACTGCGAACGACTTGGTACTGGCCATCGAACGGACCTTGGCTCCCTGTATGAGTGAGTGGCTGGTCAACCCGAATTCGATGGTGGTTGTAAGCCCGCGTCCCGGTGCAGACGGGGCCATAGGCATATACGTTTGTTCTAGATGCGGAACGACCCATCTCCACAATTCTGCCGGCACCTGCACCACCTGCTGCGGCCAGCTGGCAGCAGAACCTAGGAGGCATGCCACCAATGTGACGCCAGCCGACTACTACGAGTATCTGGCGCGATGTCACGAACTACCCTTCCGGCTCACTTGCGAGGAACTCACCGGACAAACGGACAGGGAAGACAAGCGGCTTCGTCAAAGACGTTTTCAAGAAGTATTCATGTCCGGGGAGGTACCAGTTGCTGACGGCATAGATCTGCTGAGCGTTACAACAACCATGGAGGCGGGAGTCGACATCGGCTCACTACAGGCGATAGCCCTGGCAAACATGCCTCCGATCCGTTTCAACTACCAGCAACGGGTAGGTCGCGCGGGACGACGCGGCCTCGGGATAAGTGTCGCGCTGACACTTTGCCGTGGCCGCAGTCATGACGATTACTATTTTGAAAGACCCGACCTAATTACTTCGGAGCGTCCCCCGCAACCCTATGTTGACGTAACCAGACCGGAAATTATTCGTCGAGTGATCAACAAGGAAGTACTGAGGCGAGCCTATGGACCGCTGAGTCTTCCGACCCGAGGAGACGACGTGCATGGCGAGTTCGGGCCTGTGTCGGACTGGCAAGCGCATAGACCGGCTGTTCAAGCGTGGCTAAACGCAAATTCGCATACAGTCACCAGGATTTGCCGCGTGCTTTCAAAGCACACGGCGTTCGACAACGCTACCGACATAGCAGCAATGGCCGAACAGACCGGCTCCACGCTGGTTCAAGAAATCGATCAAATTGCCGCAGCTAGCCTTCCGCATCACAACCTTAGCGAACGGCTCGCATCACACGGAATTTTGCCGATGTTCGGATTCTCGACGAGAGTACGTTACCTGTATCACGGCGGCACGCCACGCAGTACTGCCGGCTGGCCTCCGGAGCATGGTGTAGTAGACAGGCAGCTTGATATCGCAATTAGTCAATTCGCTCCGGGAGCCCAAACAGTCAAGGATGACCAGCTGCTAACCTCCGTGGGTGTAGTCGACTACTATCCAGCGGCCGGGGGCAAAGTCAATACAGTAGCTGATCCTTTGGCCAACCCAGTAACCGTCGGAGTTTGCCGGAAATGCCAAGCGCTTGTCGAAAGCCCCGCCGCTACAGGTGGCTGTCCGTTTTGCTCCGCGCCTCGTGCCAAGGAAAATTACCGGATAGTAGATTTGTCGGAACCTCCAGGTTTCTTGACATGGTATGCGGCTGAGGCTGAGTACAACGGAGCATTTGAGTTCACACCGAGGGCATTGCGGGCGCGCGTGGGTCACGTCCCCACAAATGTTTCCAGCAACGGTAATTTTGAGGTGAGATCCGGGCCGGCCCGAATTCACCGCATAAACGATAACGCCGGAAATGACTTTGTGTTCCAGAAGATTACGTCGAGGGATATTTGGATTGTCGATGAGGCCTTTCAGCGGGCAGTACGGGATTTGCCTGCTGACCGGCAACGGGCGATGACGTTACCGCAATATGAGGTGGCTCAGCCTGCTACAAGAGCCCTTGCATCAATCGCGAAAACTGACCTTCTCGTCGCGGGGATTAAGGACGTGCCGGTTGGACTCTCGCTGAATCCATCGATTCCAGAAGCGAGAGCTGCGTGGTATTCCTTTGGCTTTTCCGCGAGGCGAGCTGCTGCGGTTCATCTGGATGTGGCAGAAAGCGAGCTGGATGTTGGAATCCAACCAGCGCTGGATATGCGTACTCCTTTTGCTCCACCTTCCGCTCGCATATTCATATCCGATAGCCTCGAGAACGGCGCTGGCTACAGCACGCATCTTGGTGAACTCGGTAATTTTGAGCAATTGTTGAATTTCATGTTGGGCAGAGGCGGACCATTGGCATCCAGGTTTTATGACCCGATTGTTGGTTCCCCACATGAATTGGATTGCTCGTCGTCATGTCATAAATGCCTCCGCGACTACGGCAACATGCTGTACCACCCTATATTGGATTGGCGGTTGGCACTGGACATGGTTCGACTAGCACTTGATCCGTCAGCGGCCATCGATCTCAACCAGCCCCATTGGGCGCCGTTAGTCCGGAGAACAGCCTCCAAATATTTTGCAGGGCTTAACTACACATATAAGCAGATAGCGGGTTTACACGCTGGACATGATCCCACTACTGGAGACGTGGTTATTCTGACTCATCCCTTATGGGACCAAGACAGCGCAAACTTCCGGCCTGATGTCGCAGATGCTGTTGCCGAGGCTGAGTCCAACGGCTGGAAGTGGAAGCTTCACTCGATATTTAGGGCCGTTAGGTTCCCATACGAGTAGGAAGCAACCGGTGTTCATTCCTGTCTCGGCAAGAATTGGAAAGCTGGATCGAATCACTCCCACGATTTACGAGGCAGCACTGAAATGCGTGTCGCGTGCAGAATGGGTGTCATCTGGGGACAAGACCCTGATTCCGACGCACCCCCGAGCGTTGCTTGGTATCGGCACACACAAGGTATTTGAGCGATTGAAGGGCATCGGTTCCGTAGCTGGCGATGTTAGCGCCACAAGGTCACAGGCTGTGATGGCGTTTGACGAAATTATGCAAGAGCTATTCAGTACCGCGCACCCCTTACTTCGTACGAAGTTTGCTAATCCCACCAGCCTGCCTTTCTACAATCTTTTTCGATCCAGAATCGGGCAAATCGCGCTTGGCATGGTGCGCCGGCCGGCTACTCAAGCTGCGGCCTCAAAACGCGCCGGGGTTGGGAGATCTGCCGTATCGTTGGAACAATTGATGGTAAGTAGAGATAAGACTATTGCAGGCCGCCCCGACGTTGTAGATGAAAATGCGTCGGCCATCATAGACTACAAGACTGGCGCCGCACCGCAAGGCCCTCAGTTGACAGATAGTGAACTTAGGCAATTGCGACTATATATTTATTTGGCTGGTGACAACGGTATATCTATTACTCGTGGCATCGTGGAACGAATTGATGGGACACGTGTCGAGAAAACCATATCAGCTGCAGAGGCGCAGGAGGAAGCGCAACGTGCGATTAGAGTACTGGAGCAGCATAATCGTTATGTAGGAATGGCTTTCGCTGACGCGGCAACGCCGTCTCCCGACAACTGCCGATTCTGTCCATGCATTCCATTCTGTGAGGCATTTTGGGACGCATCGCGCGCAGAGTGGGCCGTTAGTTGCGGGACACACGTGCAAGGGGAAATCACCTCAATTGAGGGTGATGCTCTGATCTCCATTGAGCTAACTATTGATAACGGGAGTTGCGAGAGAGGTACAGGTGTCGTTACACGACTCAGCCGCGAGTGGGTTAGCGGCGACAATTCTCCGCCCCTAGATCGTGGCGAGACCCTACGAGTTACAGACGTATACCATGCTGTTGGTACAAAAGAACCGGCTGTCTATAGAGCAGATCGAATCTCGACCGCACCATGGCGATTTAGATCAAAAGCGTAACTTCGCAGAATTTATGCAGAGGTATCCGTGTCAGACAACATGACACCCGCACGACGGCGGACGCTTATGTCCAGCATCGGGCAACGTGATACGAAACCTGAACTTGTCGTCAGAAGAATGCTGTTCCAGGCGGGTTATCGGTACCGACTGAATACCAAGACATTACCGGGAACACCGGATATTTGCCTACCGAGCAGGAGGATCGCCATCTTTGTTAATGGTTGCTTCTGGCATGCACATAAGAACTGCAAATATTACAGAGTGCCGAAGAGTAATCGAAATTATTGGAAGAAAAAGCTTCGAAAGAACGCAGTTAGGGACAATCGGAATGTGCGCGATCTTTTAGCAATGGGTTGGAAGGTAATCACTGTTTGGGAATGCGCCACTCGTACGAATGAGGATAGTCGCGCATTTAGCAAATGCCTCACTTCCGCAATGGAGGGAGGCGCTGTCCACACTTCAATTCCCAAAAAAGTGCGCGGCATCTAGATGCCGGTTGTATTTTATGTAGCCTTCCCTCTTAATGGGATAACCTTACCATCGGACCGTAGAGCGTCTAAATAATCTGCCCAATGTTGCATGACGCGTCTGCGCTCATCATTGAAGGTTGTCCGGTCATAGGCTTTCTGCACATCGCCCTTCTTTGCATGGGCCAGTTGTGCTTCAAGGACATCCGGGTCGGCATTCAATCGTTCTCTTGCAACTGTGCGCAGCATTCCTCGAAAGCCATGGGTCGAATGTCTCCCTTTGAACCCCATGCTGCGAAGAGCTTTACTCATTGCTTCTCGGTGCATGTGATTCGTTTTCTGCTTTGCGATTGGAGGAAAAACATACTCCGCGCCATCGGAAAGTGGCTTCATATCACGCAACACACTGATAGCTTGTTTTGGAAGAGGGACAATATGTGCGTGTCTCGTCTTCATCATGGAAGCTGGGACGCTCCACTCGGCAACATTTAGATCAATATCAACCCAGCGCGCGGATGCCACTATTCCAGGTCGCATTGCCGTCAGCATTGCAAGCTTTAGGGAGGCACGCACAATGTCGTTTGGATAGGTATCAATGGCACGCAATAGCTCAATAATCTCTTTCGGATCAGTTGCCGCCGGAATGTTGCCCTTTTCATGCTTAGGCACTGCGCCACGCAGAGACAAGAAACGCCCTTCTTCCCGCAGCCCTTCACGAATTGCATAAGTGACTATGCCGCCCAGGTACTGCCGGGCCTTTGCGGCCAAAGCAGGAGCTTTGTTCCCGATGTGTTCCAAGCCTTTTACGGCCTCCTTCGTGGAGAGAGTGGCTATCGAATGACGCCTGAGGGCTGGGATGAGGTATGTATCTAGGATGTACTGGGCTTTCCGATAGGTCTCTGGCGCCCATTCTTTCCGCTTGAATGCCAGCCATGCCGTGGCGACTACAGGGAATGGTCCTTTTTTATTTGCTCGTTGGGCCTCTTTAATTGCCCTCCGTTCTGCCGCCGGATCCTTGCCGTCGCGGAGTAGGGCTCGTGCTTCATCTCGTCGCTGGCGCGCCTCAGCAAGAGGTACTTCATTCGAACGACCAAAGCCTAGGCGATTCTCTTTGCCGCCATAGCGGTATTTCAGTCGCCAGTAGCGGGCGCCTGTGCTGGTGACTTCGAGAAAGAGCCCGCCACCGTCAAAATGCTTGCCGACCTTTGCATTCTTGATGCTTATCGCCGTGAGTTTATTGGTAAGCGCACTCATGTTTTTGCCCCGCTACCTGCAGCTTTATGGCCCGAGTTTCGCACTAAGTGACACTGCGGAGGTTGGAGTCTCACTGGAGGACCCTTTGAGGTTCGGTTTTTGTTCGTGCCCCCAATTGTGCCCCCAGGCGATGTTCGCTTCAATGGGAGAGGGTGAGGCGTACGGAAACAAAAAACCCGCTTTTTTAGCGGGTTTATTGGGTATCGGTAGATTGGGTGAGACTAACTGAGATTGCTCGAAACGGTCTGTGGTGCCCAGGAGAGGACTCGAACCTCCACGGTGTTACCCGCTAGTACCTGAAACTAGTGCGTCTACCAATTCCGCCACCTGGGCTTTAGGGGCGCGAAGGGCGGGCACTTTACCCAGCCCCGTCCTATGTGTCAATCTGCGCACCTCTCTAGACCCTTGAACTGCCTCTAAAAATGACCATATAAGGCAGCGAGGGGTTCCCCTCTGTACTCTATCCATCCATGAAACGTAAGAAAAACCCAAAACCTCAGTCCCATCGTCGTACCCGACGTTCTGCCGACCCCTACGCCCAGCGCGAAGCCCAGAAATACGTCCGACCCATCGCCAGCCGTGAAGCCATCCTCGATTGGCTGCAGCAGGCCGACCAACCGCTTTCCTTCGAACGCCTGTTGCACGACATCGGCTTGAGCGATGCCGTGGACGTGGAGGCGCTGAACCGGCGCCTCGGTGCCATGGTGCGCGATGGCCAGCTGGTGCAGAACCGCCGCGGCGAATTCTGTCTGGTGAAGCGTCTGCCGCTCACGGCCGGCACCGTCATCGGCCACCGCGACGGCTTCGGTTTCCTCAAGCCCGACGATGGCGGTGACGATATCTTCCTGCCGCCGCGCCAGATGCGCGAACTCATGCACGGCGATCGCGCCGTGGTGCGGGTACAGGGCGTGGATCACCGCGGACGGCCCGAAGGCTCCCTGGTGGACGTGCTGGAGCGCAACACCAGCGAGCTCGCCGGACGTTACGTGGAAGAGCGGGGCGTGAGCTTCGTGGTCCCGGACAACGCGCGCATCGCCCACACGGTACAGATCCCCGTGCCGGATCGCGGCGGCGCCCGCACCGGCCAGATGGTGGTGGTGGAGATCACCCAGCAGCCCGGCAAGCACAGCGAAGTCATCGGCCGGGTGTCGCGGGTCATGGGCGAGCGCAACGCCGCCGGCATGGCCACGGAACTCGCCATCCATGCCCATGCCTTGCCCCATGCCTTCCCTGCCAACGTCGAGGCCGAAGTGCGGGGCTTGAGCCCCGAGGTGCCGGAGCAGGCCAAGCAGGGCCGCCTGGACCTGCGTTCCACGCCCCTCGTCACCATCGACGGCGAGGACGCACGGGACTTCGACGACGCGGTGTTCTGCGAGCGCCAGCGGGACGGCTTCCGGCTGCTGGTGGCCATCGCCGACGTCTCCCATTACGTGAAGGTGGGCACCGCCCTCGACCACGAGGCGCAGAAGCGCGGTAACTCGGTGTACTTCGCCGACCGGGTCATCCCCATGCTTCCGGAGGTGCTCTCGAACGGCCTGTGCTCCATCAACCCGCAGGTGGACCGCCTGTGCATGGTCTGCGAGATGCACGTGGACAAGGACGGTGAGGTCTCCCGCGCCCGCTTCCACGAAGCGGTGATGCGCTCCCAGGCCCGTTTCACCTATACCAAGGTGGCGAAGATACTGGTGGACCGGGATGCGGCCCTGCGCAGCGAGTACAAAGCCCTGGTCCCGCACCTGGAGGACCTCTACGCGCTCTACCATGTGCTGGCCAAGGCCCGCGCCAAGCGCGGTGCCATCGACTTCGACAGCACCGAGACCAAGGTGGTGTTCGACGACAACGGGGGCATCGCGGCCATCCGTCCCACGGTGCGCAACGACGCCCACAGGCTCATCGAAGAATGCATGATCGCGGCCAACGTGCAGGCCGGCAAGTTCCTGGCCAAGCACAAGTTCCCCACACTTTATCGGGTGCATGCGGGCCCCGAGACCGAGAGCCTGGAGAAGCTGCGGGCGTTCCTGGGCACCCTCGGTCTCAAGTTCGGTGGCGGCGACAAGCCCGAACCCGGGCACTACGCCAAGTTATTGGAGAAGGTCAGGGAGCGGCCCGACAAACACCTCATCCAGACCGTGCTGCTGCGCTCCCTCGCCCAGGCGGTATATACGCCGGAGAACGTGGGGCATTTCGGCCTGGCGCTGCCTTTCTACGCGCACTTCACCTCACCCATCCGCCGCTACCCCGATCTGTTGGTGCACCGGGCCATCCGCCACGCCCTGCAGGGCGGCGCCGCCCAGAACTTCAATTACTCCGGCAGCCACATGGAACAGATGGGCTCCCATTGCTCCATGACCGAACGGCGCGCCGACGAGGCGACCCGCGATGCCCTGGACCGGCTCAAGGCCGAGTACATGCGGGACAAGCAGGGCGAGGAGTTCGAGGGGCTCGTCACCGGCGTCACCAACTTCGGGCTGTTCGTGCAGATCAAGGATCTCTACGTGGAAGGCCTCATCCACATCACCTCGCTGCCCAACGACTACTACAACCACGATGCGGTGGGGCACCGCCTGGTGGGCGAGCGTTCCGGCCGGGTGTTCCGCCTCACGGACACCCTGCGGGTGAAGGTGGCGTCGGTGAACGTGGACGAGCGCAAGATCGATTTCGAGCTGGCCTCGGTGCCGGCGCCGGGCCGCGGTTCCGCCGGCCGCAAACCCAAGCGGCGCTGATGCCATGAAAGAGAAAGAACTCATCTACGGGCTCCATGCCGTCACCGCCCTCCTGGAAGGCGGCGGCAAGGTGCATGCGCTCTGGATGCTGGACAGCCGCCATGACGACCGTCTGGCGCGGGTCACGGAGCTGGCGCAGAAGGCCGGTATCCGGGTACAGCGTGTACCGAGGGCCGAATTGGACCGTCTCACCCACGATGCGCGCCATCAGGGCGTGGCGGCAGAAGCGGAGGGTGCGGAGCTTCGGGACGAGAGCGGTCTCATGCCGTTGCTGGACGGTCTCAAGGAACCGCCTTTCCTGCTGGTGCTGGACGGCGTGCAGGACCCCCACAACCTGGGCGCCTGCCTGCGTTCCGCCAACGCCGCCGGCGTCCATGCCGTGATCGCCCCCAAGGATCGTTCCGCGGGCCTCACCGCCGTGGCGCGCAAGGTCGCTTCCGGTGCGGCTGAAGCTACGCCGTTCTTCCAGGTCACCAACCTGGCCCGTACCTTGCGCGAACTCAAGGACCGCAACATCTGGTTCGTGGGCCTGGCCGGCGAGGCGGATCAGTCCTTATATGAGCTGGATCTTAAGGGTCCCATCGCCATCGTCATGGGAGCCGAGGGGGAGGGCATGCGCCGTCTCACCAAGGAGCACTGCGATTTCCTGGCCAAGATACCCATGGCTGGCAGCGTCGAGAGTCTCAACGTCTCGGTAGCCACGGGCGTCAGTCTTTTTGAGGCTCTGCGCCAGCGTCAGCCAAAGAAGAAATAGAAAAGGCGCCCCCTTTGCAGGAGGCGCCTTCGATCCGGCCTGATCCTCAGTTCGCTTTCTGCGCGGTACCGCGCTTCACGAACAGGCAGTCGAACTCCGGAGCCCAAGTCTTCCCGCCGTCTTTCGATGCCACGGAGATCTCCCGCACGCCGTCACCCTGCTTGGCCCAGGTGATCTTGTGGTGTACCTCGGTGCCGTCCCTGGCTGTGGTCGTGGCGGTCAAGGTGAGCACGCCATGTTCGTCGAAGTTGCCCTCCTGCAACCATAGGCCGCCGCCATTGTTGACCCAGCTCTGGTGCCAGATCTTGCGGGACGCCACGTACAGGCTGTAGCTCTGGCCCACCAGGCCATCGGACTGCTCATAGAGTTCGTGCAGCGCGCAGCCCCCCAGGATGGGCTCGATGCGGGCGTGGGCGATGGACGGGCCCTTGCCGTCCGGATGATCCTGCATGTCGATGGTGTCCCAGTCGCCGATCCAGAAATCGAGTTGGCGGTATTCCGGCGCGGCACAGTACGGCCCCTTCTGGCCGGCGGCTGCAGTGGCGAGTTGGGTCTCGGCCTGGGCCGAGAAACCCATACCCAGCAGAGCGAAGGCGAGCAGATGAAGGATCTTCATGGGTTCTCCCCGGTGTTTCGAGACCCTAGAAATACCACGCGTATATTGGCGCTACCTGCCGTTTTCGGACATCGTCATCCCATGTGGGGCAGGAACAGGATGTCGAAATAGGGCGCCCAGGTCTTGCCGCCGTCCCGTGAGATGAACGCCGTCTCCCGCACGCCTTTGCCCTGGGGTTCCCATATCCCCTTGATGGTCTCGGGCTTGCCTTGCAGGTCGATATTGCTGCCCACCAGTGTCAGCTTGTCGCCCTCGAAGCGGCCTTCAAGTATCAGCAGTTCTCCCCGGTTCGTGACCCAGCTCTGGTGCCAGAGCTTGCGTGTGGCGTCATAGATGCTGAAGCTCTCGCCGCGATGGCCGTCGAACTGGTCATAGACCTCGTGGATGACGCAGCCTTCAAGGATCGAGGTCACATGGTTGCGCGCCTGGGAGGCGCCGGAGCCGTCCGGATTGAAGGTGTCCCAGTCGCCGACCCAGAAATCCAGCCGATGGTATTCCGGGGCAGTGCATTTGTTTTGGGCAGGCGCAGCTTGGGCTACCGGCGTCATGAGGATCAACGGCAGGCAGGCGAACAGGGTCTTCAGCATGATGCGGCTCCGATGATGGATTCGGCGACCGCCGATTCAGGGGTTTCCAACTCCAGCCATGAGCGTCAGTGCGGCATGGGTCTCTTGCTGCGCCTTGGCGGGGGACCAAGCGGCCATCTCCTGCAGCGAGTGGCTCTTCACCATCTGCCGGATGAGGTTCAGGCCCAGCCAATAGCCGCTGCGGTTAGGCAGATCGGCCTGGAAGGGGATATTGCTGCTCTCGAACCAGCGCCCATAGGCCTTGGATGTGGCGCTCTCGATGGCGGGCTGCCCAGCATCGGCCAGGAAGCGCCTAGCGGCATCTCCCAGGCGCGAAGTGGGCAGGGCTCCCAGGCTGCCCTGCAGCAGATACTCGGCGTCGGTGTGGCCGGGTTCCACCAGCGTGCTCACGTAGGTGGCGAGCCCTTCCTCGAACAGCGGCAGGGTGAGGTCGGCGCCGGGCATCACGCCGTCGTTGGTGATGCCCGCCTGGGTGGCATCGTAGATGTGGAACAGCTCGTGCGGGAAGAGGATGCTCACGTCTGCCTTCTCCAGCAGCAGCGTGTCCACGGACAGCGCCAGCACCGGCTTGCCTCCGGTCAGCACGCCGGTCTTGGAATCGAAGTCCGGAGCCAACACCATGACCACGGGCGGCTCTGCGGAGGCATCCGGGAACAACTGCTGGAACTTCTTGGCCTGCACCGGGATGGCGGATGCCAGGGAGCTGGCTGCAGCGGCGATCTGGTCGCCGATCTTCGGGTAGGACGCGAAACGCAAAGCCAAGTTAGCGTCTTTTGCTTTTCGCCAGTTGGGATAGTCACGCTTCTCCCAGACGATGGAATCGTAGACATCCTGCCGCGGGGATTCGATGTACTTGTCCCAAAGTGCCTCTTGATCCGAGAAGGGCTTGCCCTGGGCGGCCCTCCAGAATGCCTGGAAGGAATCAGAGAGGGAGGGAGATGCCTCTGCCAGGGAGGCGCAGGCATAGGCGGCCGCCGTCATGCCGGCTGCCAGGGACAAGATCACTGCAAGGTTCGAGCATCGCATCGCCGGGCATGCCTCTTCATGGGTACTGCCCAGTGTAGACCCGGCCGCATGCCATCTGGTTCCGCTTCAGCCCAGCAGGCGCGTGAGTCCGTCGAAGATCATGCCCCAGCCTTCCGGCGTCTTATCCGCGTATTCCGCCAGGACGCCTTCGTGGGTGAGGGTGAGTTCAGAGCCGCCATCCATGGCCACGATGTCGATGCTGACGCGGCTGTAGTCCTTCGAGAACTTGGGCACGCCGAACGTGAAGACGAGCCGCCGGGGCCGCTCGATCTCCAGGTACTCGCCGGTATGTTCCACGTCCTCGCCGTCCCGCCGGTCCGCGATCAGGAAGCGGCCGCCCACCCGCGCGTCGATGTCGGCGCGGACCACCTCGCCGGCCGGCGTGGCGAACAGGAACAGGCGGGCTTTGGCGGGGTCCAGCCACGCATCGAACACCCGCTCCGGGGAGGCCTTGAAACGGCGGCTGACTTTGACCGTGACGGTCTTGGGCGTAGTCATGGCTTCATGCTCCCGGCGACGAGGCGACGTCTTCAGCCTCCAGTAGCGCCTCCAGCACGTCCAGGCGGGCATTCCAGATGTTGCGCTGCCCGGCCATCCAGGCGGCGGCTTCGTCCAGGGGCTTCTGTTCCAGGCTCAGCAGGTGTTCCCGGCCGGCCCGGCGTCGGCGCACCAGGCGCGCTCTTTCCAGGATGCGGATGTGCTTGGAAACGGAATTCAGGGAGATGGGGAAGGGCGCTGCCAGCTCCGTGACCCTGGCCTCGCCGTGGGACAGGCGCTGGAGGATGGCCCGGCGGGTCGGGTCCGCCAGGGCGGCAAGGGTCAGGTCTAGGGCCTTGTTCATGGCTTAATATTCACCCATAAGTATTAATAATAGTCCGATTTTCACCCCCGTCAAGGCAACCCAGAAATGCTCTAAGCCACTGAATTTGCACACCCCTTCGGCCTATGGCATCATGCGCGCCCTTCCGTCGTGACCCGCCGGAAGCCCTTGCTACACCGCTTTGACGGGTAGCCGGTCAGTCCATAAGGAGCTTCGATTGAGACACTATGAGATCGTGTTTCTGGTCCACCCTGACCAGAGTGAACAGGTGCCCGCGATGGTCGAGCGTTATCGCTCGATGATCGAGTCCGAAGGCGGCAAAGTGCACCGCATGGAAGACTGGGGCCGCCGCCAGCTCGCCTATCCCATCGCCAAGGTCCACAAGGCCCATTACGTGCTGCTCAACATCGAGTGTGGACAGTCCACGCTGAATGAGCTGGTCGGCATGTTCCGCTTCAACGATGCGGTGCTGCGCCACCTGGTGGTGCGCCGCGAGGAAGCCGTCACCGAGCCCTCCGCGCTGGTCAAGCCGAAGGACGAGGAGAAGGAAGGCCGCGCCGAGCGCTTCGACCAGGACGACCGCGACGACGATCGCGACCTGGCCTGATCCAAACCGAATTCGAAAGGAATTAGCACATGTCACAGCAGCGTTTTTTCCGTAAGCGCAAGTTCTGCCGGTTCACGGCAGAAGGCGTGGTGGAGATCGACTACAAGGACCTGGCCACCCTCAAGGGTTATGTCACCGAGACCGGCAAGATCGTGCCGAGCCGCATCACCGGCACGCGCTCGAACTACCAGCGGCAGCTGTCCCTCGCCGTGAAGCGCGCGCGCTTCCTGGCGCTGCTGCCCTACACCGACCAGCACTGAGGGGGTAACTAAAAATGGAAGTCATCCTCCTGCAGAAGGTCGAGAACCTGGGTAGCCTGGGCGACAAGGTCAAGGTGCGTGCCGGCTACGGCCGCAACTACCTGATCCCCCAGGGCAAGGCCAAGCCTGCCACCGCCAAGAACATCGAGGAGTTCGAGAAGCGCCGCGCGGAGCTCGAGAAGCACGCCGCGGAGATGCTGTCGGGCGCCGAGAAGCGCAAGGCGGAACTGGACGGCAAGACCGTCACCATCAACGCCAAGGCCGGCCAGGAAGGCAAGCTGTTCGGCTCCGTGGGCACCATCGACATCGCCGACGCCCTGACCGCGTCCGGCGTGAAGGTCGAGCGCAAGGAAGTGCGCATGCCCCAGGGCCCGATCCGCAACGCCGGTGAGCACAAGGTGGAGATCCACCTGCACTCCGACATCAACGTCGAGATCACCGTCGTCGTGGTGGCCGAAGAGTAAGCATTCCTTCAGGGGTGCACCAGAGCGGGGGCCTCAAACCCCCGCTTTTTATTTGCGGCGATTGCTCACTTGGCGATTATTTGCCCAATCTCTAAGCTGCTGAATGCAAGAGATATTCTGATGAGCTTGCGCAGCCTGCAGTCACCGACGCATTCAGGGTCCACGCATTTCGCGGTCCCCACCGAGGCGTTTGCCCAGCCGTCCGTCCTTGTCTAAATTTGCCTGACCGGGGGAGATCGTCAGTCCATGCCCAGCGCCGTCAAATCCATAGACCAGGCCGCCACGTCGGCTCTCGAAGCCATGCGCACGCCGCCCCATTCGGTGGAGGCGGAGCAGGCGGTCCTGGGCGGCCTGATGCTGGATAACACCGCCTGGGAGCAGGTAGCGGACCGCATCGTCGAAGAAGATTACTATCGCACCGATCACCGGCTCATCTTCAAGGCCATGGCGGAGCTCGCCGGCCACGACAAACCCTTCGACGCCGTCACCCTCTCCGAATGGCTGCAGGCCCGTGGTCAGCTGGAGCAGGCAGGCGGCCTGGCCTATCTCGCCACCCTAGTGCGGGACACGCCCACCGCCGAGAACGTCAAGGCCTACGCCGATATCGTCCGCGAGCGCTCCGTGCTGCGGCAACTCATCCGCGTCGGTGGCTCGCTGGCGGACGCGGCCTACCGTCCTGAAGGGCGCAGCACCGTCGAACTCGTGGATTTCGCCGAGAAGTCGGTGTTCGAGATCGCCGAGCGCGGCGATCGCATGCGCCGCACCTACGTGCCCATCAGCCAGCTCATGTCCAAGGCCATGGACCGGTTGGACACGCTGCTGCATGCCGACAGTCACATCACCGGCGTCGCCACCGGTCTCTCCAAGTTCGACGAGATGACCGCCGGCCTGCAGCCGGGGGACCTCGTGATCGTCGCCGGTCGCCCCTCCATGGGCAAGACCAGCTTCGCCATGAACATCGCAGAGAACGCCGCCATCGGCGCGCAGGTGCCCACCGCCATCTTCAGCATGGAAATGTCCGGCGAGCAGCTGGCCATGCGCATGATCTCCTCACTCGGCCGCATCGACCAGCAGAAGGTGCGCACCGGCAAGCTGGATGACACCGATTGGAAGCGCGTCAGCTCCGCCATCTCGCTCATGTCCCGCGCGCCGGTGTTCATCGACGACACCGGCGGCCTGGCGCCCACCGAGCTTCGGGCCCGTGCCCGGCGCCTGAAGCGCGACCATAACCTCGGCCTCATGGTGGTGGATTACCTGCAATTGATGCAGGTGCCGGGCACCCGCGAGAACCGCGCCACCGAGATCTCCGAGATCTGCCGCAGCCTGAAATCCCTGGCCCGCGAGCTGAAAGTGCCGGTGATCGCCCTGTCCCAGCTCAACCGCAGCCTGGAGCAGCGCGACGACAAGCGCCCGATCATGTCCGACCTGCGCGAATCCGGCTCCATCGAGCAGGACGCCGACCTCATCGTCTTCATCTACCGCGACGAGGTCTACAACAAGGACACTGAGGACAAGGGCGTCGCGGAGATCATCATCGGCAAGCAGCGTAACGGCCCCACCGGTACGGTGCGCTCCACCTTCCTCGGACAGTTCACCCGCTTCGAGAACTACGCCAGCGAGGATGGAGGCGGATTCTCGTGAGTCGCGCCACCGGCGCGCTCATCGACCTTGGCGCGCTACGGCACAACCTCAGACGGGTGCGCGAACTCGCTCCCCGCTCGAAAGTGATGGCGGTGGTGAAGGCCAACGCCTATGGACACGGTCTCGCGCTCGCCGCCCAGGCCCTCGCCGGCGCGGACGCCTTCGCTGTCGCCGGTCTCGAGGAGGCGCAGGTCATCCGCCGCGCCGGGCACGACAATCCCATCGTGTTGCTGGAAGGGGTATTCGGCGAGCAGGAACTCGACGAGGCGGCGCAGTGGAACTGCGAGCTGGTGGTCCACGACGAATACCAGCTCAAGCTCATCGAGAAGTCGCATCTCAGGAAGGAACTCGGCGTCTGGCTCAAGGTGGACACCGGCATGAACCGGCTGGGGTTCTCGCCCAGCGCCGTACCGGACGCCTGGAAGCGCCTCAGCAAAGCCAAGGCCGTGAAGCCGCCGCTGCGGTTCATGAGCCATTTCGCCTCTGCCGACGAGGTCTCCAATCCCAAGACTGTGGCCCAGCTGGAAGCTTTCGCCGCCGCCACCAAGGGGCTCGAGGCGGAGCGCAGCTTCGCCAATTCCGCCGCCATCCTGGCCTGGCCCCATAGCCACTTCGACTGGGTGCGCCCCGGCTCCATGCTCTATGGCGCCTCGCCTTTTGCCACGCGCACCGGCGCGGAAGACGACCTCAGGCCCGTCATGACCATGGAGACGGCGCTCATCGCCGTCAAGAAGCTCAGGAAAGGCGAGAGTGTCGGCTATGGCGGTGCCTTCGTGGCGCCGGAAGACATGACCTTGGGGATAGCCGCCATAGGCTATGGCGATGGCTATCCGCGCCATGCGCCCAGCGGCACCCCGGTGCTTGTGAAGGGGCAGCGCGTGCCGCTGGTGGGACGCGTCGCCATGGACATGATCGCGTTGGACCTGCGCGGCCTGCGCTCCCCCGCGGTGGGGGATCCGGTGGTGGCCTGGGGCCCGGAACTGCCGGTGGAAGAGATCGCCCGCGCCGCAGGCACCATACCCCTGGAGCTGCTCTGCGGCGTCACGCAGCGGGTCAAATACAGCGTCGTCGACACCAAGAAATAAAGAAACCCGCCGGTGAGGCCGGAGATTTCATGGTCATGCCGGATGGCATGACCATCCGGCCGAACGGGCAGGCATGGGCCAGTCGCATGCGACTGGCGGGCGGCCAAGGATGGACGCCCCGGACCGAGAGCGGGGCAGGGGCTGCGCAGCGAGAGGCCTGCCCGAAATCTTCGTGTCCATGGCTCTAGAAACAAAACACCCGCCTCTCGGCGGGTGAGCAGCGAAGCTGCGAACGCGAGGCAGGATGCCGAGCTGGAGCAGTGCCAGGGACGGGTCAGCGAGCACTTGTTGACTCAGAAAATAAAAAACCCGCCGTGAGGCGGGTTTTTTTTATTCAATTGGAAGCCGGGCTTACTTCATCTCGTAGAAGCCCATCTTCACGCCGGCCAGCTCGATCACGTCGTTGTCGGCGAGCTTCTGCGCCTGGGCGCCGATCTCCTTGCCGTTCACGGTCGGGAAGCCCTGGCCCTGGCCGCTCTCCACGTGCACCACGAAGAAGCCGTCGGCGCGGCGCGTCACGGCCGCCACCTGCACGCCGGGGCGTCCCAGGGTGGTGAGCGCCTTGTTCAGTTCCAGTTCCTTGCCGGCGAAGCTGCCGGAGAGTACCTGCAGCTTGGCCTTGGGCAGCGCCGCGGCCTTGCCATCGGCGCCGATGGGCGCGCCGCCCGCGTCGGAGATGGCCTTGTTGACGCTGTCCATGCTCGGCACGCCGGTCTGGCTCTTGGTGCCGGGGCGGATGATCATGGTCTTCTCGAAGTCGTCCGCGTCGCCCGCCGGTGCCGCGCCCTTGCCGCTGACGTATTTCAGCGCATGTCGGCCGATGGTGATGACGTCCGCCTCTTGCAGGGCGTGCTTCTTCACCAGCTTGCCGTTGACGTAGGTGCCGTTGGTGCTGTTCAGGTCTTCGAGGAAGGAATCTTTGAGGATGTTGATGATGAGCGCATGGTGGCCGGAGACCGCCATGTTGTCGATATGGATGTCATTGTCAGCCAGGCGGCCGATGGTGTACCGCTCTTTCTCGAGCTCGTACTGGGCCAGTTCCTGGCCGTCCAATGTGAGTACTAACTTGCCCATGGCTACGCCTCTTAGTGATTCATCTTCTCATTCAGCGCCACTTGCCCCACGACGCTCACGAGAACCAGTCCGTCAGCCGGTCGAAGAACCCCCTCTGGGCTTCGAACGACTTGAGCGGCTGGACCAGGACCACCGAGACGTTGTCACGTCCCCCGTTGTCACAGGCCAGCTTGACCAGCTGTTGGGCTGCCGTCTCAAGGTTAGCACTAAATGTCTTAAGGGTTAAGTAAATGTCCGCATCTTCGACCATGTCGTTCAAGCCGTCCGAGCACAGAAGGTAGATATCGTCCGGCATGACCACGTCCTCCTGGACGTCCACCTCCACGGTGGGCTCGATCCCGAGGGCCCGGGTCACCAGGTTCTTGTTCAGCGACTTGCGGGCCTCTTCCGGGGTATAGAACCCCCGGGCCACGAGTTCCTGGAGCAGGGAGTGGTCGGTGGTCACCTGCTCGAACTGGCCGTGGCGGATGCGGTACAGCCGCGAGTCGCCGACGTGGGCGATCGAGACGCGGTTGTTGTAGAACAGGCAGGCGACGATGGTGGTGCCCATGCCCTCGCACTGGGGCTGGCTCTTCGCCGTCTGGTGGATGATGTCGTTGGCCTTGAGGATCGCGTTCCGGAGCAGCATGCTCTCGGCGCTGTAGCCGTCGATTTGGCCGGAGTGCTTGTGGGCATCCTTGACGCCGGCGGTGATGAACTCGGAGAGGGTCTGCACGGCGATGCCGCTCGCGACCTCACCCGCCTTGTAGCCGCCCATGCCGTCAGCGACCACGACGAGACCGGTCTCGAGATCGGTGCCGATCGAGTCCTCGTTGTTCGGGCGCACCATCCCCTTGTCGCTGTGCCCGACGAAATTCAGCTTGCCTTTATAGCTCATGCTCGACGGCCTTTCTTAGCTGATCTGTGCGGCACAGGCGCGCACGTCCTTCGCGAACTCGGCGCCACGCTGGTAGCGCTGTTCGGGATCCTTCTGCATCGCCTTCTCGATCGTGGTATCGATGCTGGCCGGTAGCTCACCCCTGAACAAGGTCACCGGTGCGTGGGTCTCGTTGGCGATCTTGAACATCAGGGTCGCCATCGAGTCCGCCTGGAACGGCAACTGGCCGGCCAGCAACTGGTACATGGTAACACCCAGGGAGAACAGGTCGGAACGTCCATCCACCTTCTTGCCGGACAGCTGTTCCGGGCTCATGTAGGAGGGGGTGCCCAGGACCATGCCGGTCTTGGTCTTGCTGGAATCCGTGATCCGGGCGATGCCGAAGTCGGTGACCTTGATCTCGGCTTTATCCTCGTCATACATGATGTTGGCGGGCTTGATGTCCCGGTGCACCACGTTCTGGGAATGGGCGTAGTCCAGGGCATCGGCGGCCTTGGCGATGATCTCCAGGACGGCCTTCGGCGGTAGCAGGGCGTTACCCTTCGTGCGCGAAGTGAGGTCCTTGCCCTTGAGGAACTCCATGGCGATGTAGGCCAGGTCGTGCTCCTCGCCGGCGTCGTAGATGGTCACGATGTTCGGGTGATTGAGGCGGCCGGCGGTCTCGGCCTCGCGGAAGAAGCGCGCCTTGACCTCGGTCAGCTCGTCGGCATCGAACTCCTGGGACAGGGCCATGGTCTTGATGGCCACCACGCGGTTGATCTTCGGGTCACGGCCCAAGTACACGACGCCCATGGCGCCCTTGCCCAGCTCCTTCTCCACCTGATAGCGGCCCAGCATCGGCTTCTGCACCGTGTCGCCCAGCATCAGTGTGCCGGCCGTGCCGCCGCCACCGCCGCCCAGGATCACGGTGCCTTCCAGCTGCTTGGAACGCGCCAGGCGCTCGCCGATGTCGCGGAACTTCGGGTTGAAGTCGTTGATGTAGGAGAACACCGAGCCGGCCTTGTTGAACTGGCGCTTGCGCTCGTAGTCGAGCGCCAGGTTGTAGAGCAGGTCGGCGATGGAATCGTCCATCGGGCACTTGCGGAACTTCTCGAAGGCCATGTCCAGCTGGCCTTGGCCCTGGAAGGCCAGGCCCAGCATCTTGTTGCTCTCGGCGCTGTCGGCTTCGCTGCGCACCAGCATCCGGTTCAGCATGCCGGAGCGGATGATGGTGACGACCAGGTGCCCGATCACCAGCATCTGCACCGGCACCATCAGCGGCACCCACATGAACTTGCTCTTCATGAGGCCGAACTCGATGACCAGCATCAGCACCACGAGACCAAGGCTCACCAGCGCGGCGATGCCGGGCTTCAGGTGCGGCAGGCCCACCGCCAGATAGACGATGATGCTGAGCACCGCCAGCATCGTGATCCAGTGCGCCCAGCTAGGGTTGGTGAAGAAGTTCTGCTGCAGGATCGAAGAGACCACGTTGGCTTCCATCACCACCGGCGCCATGGTCGGGTAGGTGGGAGTCGCGAGGCTGGTGCCCACGCCGAGCGCGGTGGCTCCGATCAGCACGATCTTGCCCTTGAAGCTGTCCGGCGGGATCTTGCCCTGCTTCACGTCGGCGTAGGAGTACACCGGGAACGCGGCGCCGCCGTTGGTGCCCGGGTAGTAGAAGTTGCGCATGAAGAAGTCGGCGCTGGTGCCGATGAACAGCTTGCCGATCTTCACGCCCTTGCCCGGCATCACCTGCACGTCCTTGGACGTCAGGTTCAGATCCTTCATGGCGATGGCCAGCGACATGGAGGGGTAGTAGGAGTCGTAGTAGCGGACCACCAGCGACTCGTCGCGCACCACGCCGTCCCGGTCGGGGACCGTCACCAGGTAGCCGACGTTGGCGGCCTTGGCGAAGTCGTCCATCGGCGGGGTCATGTCCTTGGTGGCGGGCGGCTGCACCTCATCCGGATCCTGGGTGACCTTGCCGAGCGCGTTGCGGGCGATGTAGTCCGGTGTGGCGCTGCCTTGGTTGCCGAGCGGCTCGCCCTGGGTGAACAGCATCGGGATCACCACCGCGCCCGACTGGCTCATGGCGGATGCGAGTTTGCTGTCGGTGTCGGTGACGTCGTCGGCTTCCTGCAGGCGCTTGCGCAGGTCCATGAGGTCGGTGCGCACGTTAGCCGGCACGCTCACGCTGGGGGCTTTGGCGGCCGGGGCTGGAGCGGTGCTGCCGGCGGGCACCGGCACGGCGTAGGGGGAGGCGGCTCCCAGGGACGATGAATCGTAGAAATTCATCATGTCCTTGATATAGATGCTGCCCGCGTCCATCTGTGCTTCGGACACGAACACCGTGAAACCGATGACTTTGGCGCCGTCCTGGGTCAGCTTGCGGATGAGTTCAGCGTGGTAATCGCGGGGCCAGGGCCAGCGGCCGAGGGTATTGATGCTCGCATCGTCGATGGCGATGACGGCGATGTCCGGGCTGGGCGCGGCACTCGTCCAGTTCACCCCCAGGTCATAGGCCGCCGTCTCGGTGCGGTTGAAACCGTCCGAAAAGATGACATAAGCCACGAGGATGAACACCAGTCCGTAGGCGACGCCTGCGAACCAGTCGCTGCTCCAAAAGCCCTTTTTCACCCCTACCCCTGCCCTAAGAGGCCAAATCAAGCATGGTCCATACTACCTTGAATTTTCATGGAAATGGAAGGAAACCACCCGGGAAATCAGGGGGTTTGGGGGGTGTTAACATGCCGCCTTTCCAGCCCGTCCCGGACCCATGAAAAAGACCAAGACCGTCTACGTCTGTGACGCCTGCGGCGGAAAATCCCTGCGTTGGGCCGGCCAATGCCCGGACTGCGGCGCCTGGAACACGCTCACCGAGACCCAGGCCCTGGCTGGGAACCGAGGTCCCATTACGGAGAGCGCCGGCGGCCCGGCCCTCCTGGAAGGTCTGGATCAGGCCCAAAACCGTGACATACCCCGGTTCGCCACCGGCTTGGATGAACTGGACCGGGTGTTGGGCGGGGGTTTGGTCCCCGGGTCCGTGATCCTCATCGGCGGCGACCCCGGCATCGGCAAGTCCACGCTCTTGCTGCAGGCCACCGCGAGCCTCGCCCGGGGGCGTCCGGTCCTGTATGTGAGTGGCGAGGAATCGCTCAGTCAGGTGGGCTTGCGGGCGCGGCGCCTGGAGGTGGCGGATGCACCCGTCACCCTGGCGGCCGAGACCTGCGTGGAACGGATCCTGGAAGCGGCCCACCAGGCCAAGCCGGGCGTGCTGGTGGTGGACTCCATCCAGACCGTGTTCACGGCCAGCCTGCAGTCGGCGCCGGGTGCCGTGGCGCAGCTGCGGGAGAGCACTGCGCTCCTCACGCGCCATGCCAAACAGACCGGCACTGCCGTCATCCTCATCGGCCACGTCACCAAGGAAGGGGTGATCGCCGGGCCCCGGGTACTGGAGCACATGGTGGACGCGGTGCTGTATTTCGAGAACGACGCCGGCAGCCGCTACCGCATCATCCGCTCCGTCAAGAACCGCTTCGGCGCCGCCAACGAGCTCGGCGTGTTCGCCATGACCGAGACCGGCCTGAAGGAGGTCAAGAACCCTTCCGCCATCTTCCTCTCGCGCCACGGCGAGCCCGTATCCGGCAGCGCGGTCACGGTGATCCGCGAGGGCACCCGGCCCATGCTCATCGAGGTGCAGGCCCTGGTGGACGAGAGTCCGCTCAACAACCCGCGCCGCGTGGCGGTGGGCATGGACGTGAACCGCCTCTCCATGCTGCTCGCGGTCATGCACCGGCACGGCGGCGTCGCGCTCTTCGGCCACGACGTGTTCCTCAACGTGGTGGGCGGCCTCAGGGTCAGCGAGACCGCCGCGGACCTCGCGGTGTTGCTGGCGGCGCTCTCCAGTTTCCGCGACAGGCCCTTGCCAGGTGAGTTGATCCTGTTCGGCGAAGTGGGGCTCGCGGGCGAGATCCGTCCGGTCTACAACGGTGAGGATCGCCTGCGCGAAGCCGCCAAGCACGGCTTCAGGCGTGCCATCGTGCCCAGGGCGAACGCGCCCAAGAAAGGCTCCATCGAAGGTCTTGAAGTGATTGGAGTCACCCGGCTCGCCGAGGCGATCGCCTCTATATAGAGAGCTTCTTTGCTTTCTCCGGCGACAGGAACAGCCGCACCGTCTTCACGGTGTTGTCGCTGGTCTGCACGATCTCGAAAGAATGTCCCGCCAGCTTGAAGGCCGTGCCCGGCTGCGGGATGGTCTCGAGCATCTCCAGGATCAGGCCGTTCAGGGTCTTCGGCCCGTCGGTTGGCAGCTTCAGGTGCATCACCCGGTTCAGGCCGCGCAAGCTGGCGCTGCCGTTGACGAGATAACTGGTCTCGCTCTCCTTGTACACGTCCTTGTGCTGCGCCGCCGGATCGGTGGTGAACTCGCCGACGATCTCTTCCAGGATGTCCTCGAGGGTCACCAGTCCCTGGATGTCGCCGTACTCATCCACCACCAGGCCGATGCGCCTCTTGGCGTTCTGGAAGTTAAGCAGTTGCCGTTGCAAGCCGGTGCCCTCAGGCACGAACAGGGCCTCCCGCAGGATCTCGCGCAGCGCATCCTTGTCGGCGTCGTCGCGGGACAGCAGGTGCAGGGCCTGGCGGGCATGCACGAAACCGATCACCTTGTCGATGCTGCCCTCATACACCGGCATGCGCGTGTGCTGGCTGCTGTAGAGCTGGCGCACGATGTCATCCCAGTCGGACTCGATGTCGACGCCGGCGATCTCGTTGCGCGGCACCATGATGTCTTCGACCGTGATCTTCTCCAGGTCCAGGATGCTCAGGAGCATGCGCTGGTGACGCTTGGGGATGAGCGCGCCGGCTTCGGTCACCACGCTGCGCAGCTCCTCGCGGCTCATGGAATGGGGTTCTGCCTGGTCGGCGCGGATGTTCATGATGCGCAGCACCATGCGGGTGAAGCTGTTCACCACCCAGACCAGCGGCCACAGGATCTTGAGCAGTGGCCAGTAGATGTAGGCCGCTGGGAAGCCGAGGCGCTCCGGATACAGCGCCGCGAGGGTCTTGGGAGTGATCTCGGAGAAGATCAGCAGCGCCAGGATCAGCAACAGGCCGGCGATCGCCACTGCGCTGTCGCCGCCGATGCGTATCGCCACCAGCGTGGTGAGGGAGGTGGCGGCCACGTTGGCGAGAGTGTCGCCGAGGCGCATCAGGCCGATGAGCCGGTCCGGGCGCTTCAGGAGCTGCTCTGCGAGCTGCGCGCCCCGGTGTCCTGCGCGCGCCAGGTGCCGCAAGCGATAGCGGTTCAGGCTCATGAGCGCGGTCTCGGAGCCGGCGAAGAACGCCGACAGCACCAGGCATCCGCACACGATGCCGATGAGATAGGAGATCGGGAAGTCTTTCATGGGCGCGCGGCTACCGCTGGCAGCCGGAGCTTCGAGGTCGGCCGCTCACCAGTGCCGGCCCAGGATCAGTTCCAGCACCAGCTTGCTGCCGAAATAGGCGAGCAGCAGGAAACCGAAACCGCTCAAGGTCCAGCGGGTCGCGGTGCGCCCGCGCCAGCCGAACTTCCAGTGGCCCCACAGCAGCACCGCGAACACAGCCCAAGCGAGCCCCGAGAGGATGGTCTTGTGCTCAAGGTGCTGCGCGTGCAGGTTCTGCACGAAGATGAGGCCGCTCAGCAGAGAGAGCGTCAGCAGCACGAAGCCGGCTGCGATCAACTGAAACAGGAAACGTTCCATCTCCTGCAGGGGCGGCAGCGCGCTCAACACGCCGCCCGCGCTGCCGCGGCGCAGGCGCCGTTCCTGCAGGTACAGCACCGCCGCCTGCAGGGCCGCCACGCCGAGCAGGCTGTAGGCCAGCATGGAGGTGGCGATGTGCAGGTCCAGCGGCCAGCTGCGGTCGGTGAGCAGCAGCACGTCGTGGGGGAAGAGTTCCGCCGCGAGCACGCTGATGCCCGCCAGCGGGAACAGCGCCAGCCCCAGGTTCTCGAAGTCGGGTTTCAGGAACGTCGCCAGTGCGATCAGCGCCATCAGCCAGCCGGCCAGGGCCAGCGCGTTGAAATAGCCCAGGTCCAGGCCGTGGGGCGTATCGAGCAAGCCGTATAGCAGTACCGAATGGATGAACACCGCGGCGATGGCTGCGCTCACCGTGAAGCCGCGGCCTTCACGCAGCAACGCGGGCCCGGCCTGCAGCAGCCGCAACAGCAACCCCAAGGCCGCCAGCAGGTAGAGGATGAGGTCGAATACGGCGGTGCCGGTGAGCTGCATGGCTTAAAGGTATCTGGCGTGAAGGGCTTATCCCGAGGCGGAAACCATCATCGCATAGGGCCGAAGGCCCGTGAAGGACCGTATATATATGACTGTGTTAAGCTTGCCCGGCGGAGCGGGGACCGCCATTTTTAGGGTCATTTCGACGATGGGCATCAGGATTCTGGGTTGCAGCGGAGGCATCGGCGCGGAACTGCGCACCACCTCCCTGTTGGTGGACAAAGACACGCTCATCGACGCGGGCACGGGCCTGGGCGACCTCACGCTCGACGAGATGCGCCAGATCCGTCATGTGTTCTTCACCCATTCGCACCTGGATCACACCTGCGGCCTGCCGCTCCTGGTGGATACCATCTTCGACCATCTCAAGACCCCGCTCACGGTCTACGGGCGCATCGAGACCCTCAATGCGGTGCGCAAGCATATCTTCAACTGGGTCATGTGGCCGGACTTCGGCGAGCTGCCGGAGAAGCACAACCCGGTACTGGTCTACAAGCCGCTCGATCTCGGCGAGAAGGTCAGCATCGGCGAGCGCAGCTTCCACATGATCGAGGTGGACCACACCGTGCCCGGCGCGGGTTACATCCTCTCCCGCCGTGGCAAGGTGTTCGCCTTCACCGGCGACACCTACACCAACGACACCTTCTGGAAGGCCGCGAACGCCTACCCGCGGATCGACGCGCTGATGGTGGAGACCGCCTTCGCCAACAGCAACCGCAAGCTCGCGGACATGGCCAAGCACTACTGCCCCGAGACCCTCGCCGAGGATCTCAAGAAGTTCAAACACGACTGCCCGGTGTACATAACGCACTTGAAGCCCGGCAGCGAGGACGTGATCTTCCAGGAGATCCTGGCGGCCCTGCCCAAACGCAAGGTGCATCGTCTCAAGGGTGGCGAGGTCTTCGATCTGTAGTCTTATAATTGATTCTTCGTCTTCCGGCCCCATCTCCGTCCCATGTTCAAATCCCTGACCGATCGCCTCACCAAGACGCTCTCCGCCTTACGCGGCACCGGCCGGCTGTCTGAACAAAATGTACGAGACGCCTTGCGCGACGTGCGCATGGCGCTCCTGGAAGCGGACGTGGCCCTGCCGGTGGTCAAAGCCTTCACGGATGCCGCCCGGGATAGGGCGCTCGGCACCGAAGTCACCGCCAGCCTCACACCGGGCCAGGCCTTCATCAAGGTCGTCCACGAGGAATTGCTCAAGGCCATCGGCCCCGGCGCGCCCTTGGATCTCAATGCGACGCCACCGGTAGTGATCCTGCTCGCCGGCCTGCAGGGCGCCGGCAAGACCACCAGTGCCGCCAAGCTCGCGCGCCATCTCAAGGACAAGCTCAAGAAGAACCCATTGCTGACCAGCACCGACGTGTACCGTCCGGTGGCGCGAGAGCAATTGCAGCGTCTCGCATCCCAGGTGGGCGTCACTTATTTCCCCTCCGACAGCGACGATCCGCTCACCATCGCCAAGGCCGCGCTAGCCGAAGCCAAGACCCGCTTCCACGACGTGCTCATCGTGGATACCGCCGGCCGCCTGCACGTGGACCAGGACCTGATGCAGGAGGTGCAGCAGCTCAGCAGCCTCCTTAGCCCTAAGGAAGTCCTGTTCGTCATGGACGCCATGGCAGGCCAGGATGCCGCCAACGCCGCTGCCGAGTTTGGCAAAGCGCTGCCGCTGACGGGCGTGATCCTCACCAAGGCGGACGGCGACGCCCGCGGCGGTGCCGCGCTCTCGGTGCGTCACATCACCGGCGTACCCATCAAGTTCATGGGCGTGGGGGAGGACGTCTCGGCACTCGAGGCCTTCCAGCCGGACCGCATCGTCGGCCGTATCCTCGGCATGGGCGACGTGCTCGCCCTGGTGGAGCAGGCCCAGGAGAAGTTCGACCAGGAGCAGGGCGCCCAGCTCGCCGAGAAACTCAAGAAGGGCAAGCGCTTCGACCTCACGGATTATCGCGCGCAGCTGAGTCAGGTCATGGCCATGGGCGGGATGGGCGCCATGCTGGACAAGTTGCCGGGCGGAGCCGCCATGGCCGGCAAGGTGAACCCCCAGTTCGGCGACAAGGAGCTCAAGCGCCAGATCGCCATCATCGATTCCATGACGGCCAAGGAGCGGGCCAAGCCCGATCTCCTCAACGGCTCCCGCCGCCGCCGCATCGCCGCCGGCTCCGGCACCCAGGTCCAGGAAGTGAACCGGCTCATCAAGCAGTACGACCAACTCGCCCAAGTCATGAAACAGATGGCAGGGGGAGGGATGGCGAAATTGATGCGGGGTTTGAAGGGAAGGCTTCCACCTGGGTTTGGTCCTAGATAACTGGGCAGGGATAACCGGAACAGCTGGAATGGCTGAATTCTGGGCTTTTTGAGCTTTAAAAGGCCCGTTTCCAGGCCCCAAAACCTCCGTAACCCCTTCTCTTTTCTCCAGATTTCCGTAAAATACCCTGCTCTTTTCCGGGGTCTCCCCACAGGGTGGCCCCATGTTTTTTATAGAGGACCTGATTTCATGGTGACTATCCGTTTGAGCCGTGGCGGCGCCAAGAAGCGCCCCTTCTACCACCTGGTGGCGACCGACAAGCGCAGCTCGCGCGACGGCCGTTACATCGAGCGCCTCGGGTTCTACAACCCGCTGGCTGCCAAGCACGAAGAGACCCTGCGCGTGGATGCCGAGCGCATCAAGCACTGGATCACCAACGGCGCGCAGCCTTCCGAGCGCGTGCAGTACCTGCTCAAGGAGCACAAGGTCGCCCTGTAAGTCCCATGAACGGTGAGCGCAAGCGCATCGTCATCGGCAAGGTCGGCGGGCCGTTCGGCGTAAAGGGTTGGATCAAGCTCCTCTCCTGGATCGAACCGCGCGAAGAGATCGCTGACTACTCTCCCTGGCAGATAGGCCGCGGAGATCAGTGGAAGGAATGGAAGGTCGCCGAGTTCCGGCCCCACGGCAAGGGACTCGCCGCCAGGCTCGTGGGCCTGGACGACCGCGACAAGGCCGCCGAGTTGCTCGGCGCCGAGATCGCGGTGTGGCGCGACCAGCTGGGTGAACCTGAACCCGGCCAGTATTACTGGGCTGACCTGGTCGGCCTCGAAGTGAAGAGCGCAGATGGCGCAAGTTTCGGTAGAGTGGATGGATTGATGGCCACCGGTGCGAACGACGTGCTGGTGGTGAAGGGAGAACGGGAACGCCTCATCCCGTTCATCCATGGCCAGGTGATCAAGGGCGTTGACCTCGACGCCGGCATCATCACGGTGGACTGGGATCCTGACTTTTAAATTGAGGGGCACCTCTAAAAATGAGGGATTTTGGACACTGGCGAGGCGCGGATGGCCGAGGACCCGGAGCGTACTCTTTAGTACGTGAGGATTCCGAGGTCAGCCGCAACGAAGCCAGAGGACAAAAGAGACATTTTTAGAGGTGCCGGCGATGCATATAGAAGTCGTCACTTTGTTTCCGGAGAGCGTCCACACGCTGCTCCAGTTCGGCGTGACGGGACGCGCGGTGGAGCGCAAGTTGCTGCAAGTGGGGACCGAGAACCCGCGCGACTACGCCACCGACAAGCACAAGACGGTGGACGACCGGCCCTACGGCGGCGGCCCCGGGATGGTGATGAAGGTCGAGACCCTGCGCGCGGCGATACGCGCGGCGCGGGAGAAGGCCGGAGCCGGCGCCAAGGTCATCTATCTGAGCCCCCAGGGCCGGAAGCTGGACCAGGCGGCGGCGAGAGAGTTGATGCGAGAACCCGCGCTGGTGTTGGTGGCGGGCCGGTACGAGGGAGTCGACGAGCGGCTCCTCGAGACCGAGGTGGACGAGGAATGGTCCATCGGCGATTACGTGCTCTCCGGCGGCGAGCTGCCGGCACTGGTGATGATAGACGCGCTGGCGCGGCTCATCCCGGGAGCGCTGAACGACGATGAATCGGCGGCCCAGGACTCGTTCGAGAACGGGTTGCTGGATTGCCCGCACTACACCCGGCCGGAAGTGCTGGACGGGATGAAGGTGCCGCAGGTGCTGATTTCCGGAGACCACGCGGCGATACGCCGCTGGCGCATGCAGCAGATGCTGGGCCGGACCTGGTTGAGGCGTCCGGAGCTGCTGAAGGATTTGGAGTTGAGCGCGGAGCAGAAGAAGTTGCTGGACGACTTCATCCGTGAGCACAGCGAAGATTAACGGTTCGATTTTTGAAAAGGTGATGCAGACATGAACAAGATGATCCAGGCGGTCGAAGCGGCGCAGATGAAACAGGTCCCGGCCTTCGAGCCCGGCGACACCGTCATCGTGCAGGTCAAGGTGAAGGACGGCGAGCGCGAGCGCCTGCAGGCCTTCGAGGGCCTGGTCATCGCCATGAGCAACCGCGGCCTCAATTCCTCGTTCACCGTGCGCAAGATCTCGCACGGCGAGGGCGTCGAGCGCACCTTCCAGACCCACAGCCCCGTCATCGGCGGCATCGAAGTGAAGCGCAAGGGCGACGTGCGCCGCGCCAAGCTGTACTACCTGCGCGATCTCGCCGGCAAGGCGGCTCGAATCCGCGAGAAAGTGTAAAAGCTGCTGCTGATAGAACCAACGGGCACCTTCGGGTGCCCGTTTCATTTCTAGGCATGGCGTCGTCTGTAGCAGGATGCGTACGTGCCGCGGAGCACAGGGGTCCAGAGCATGCTCCGGACCGGCGCTAAGGAGTGGCGCCGTGGGCCGCGAGTGGAGCAGGAAGCGTAGCGAGAGGTGCGAGAGCGGCGAGGGCGTAGCCCGCCTAGCCCTGCTTCGGCTCGCGACGCTTTTATGAGAAATTAAGACTGCATTGAGTTGATACACTAAACGGGCGCGAAAGCGCCCGTTTTTTATCTCTTGCTTCCTTCCGTCATTCCCGCGAAAGCGGGAATCCAGCTTTCCAGACTGGTTCTTTATCAACGTCCCGTCTTACACTTAACAGACACCTTCGGGTGTCTGTTTCTTTTTAGGGGTCAAACTCCAATTCCCACTCACTCTCCCTTTGGGAGAGGGTTGGGGTGAGGGTCCAGGGTTTCGATGCGCACAGCCGCCCGAATCGCCGTCTGTTGCCTGCTCGCCATACTGGCGTCAGGAACGCTTGCCGCTCCCTCCAAGTCTTCCAAGAAGCCCCACACCAAGGTACCTGCAACTGCCACCGCGACGGTAGCTCCAGCATCGACCACAACCGCACCCGCTGCCAGTACAAAATCGCTTCCTGTAGCAGTCACCACTGCCGCACCCGCCGCCACCACGGCTGTGGTGCCCGCCGCGGACCCCAACCTCACCATGGTCAGCGGCATGGCCTCCGCCGGCGCGCCGCGCATCGCTCTCGAGATCATGGACCGGGATCAGCCGGAGGCGGCCAAGGACCTCGTCGGCTGGATGGCCTGGGAGCGGGAGCGAATCTATATCTATCAGACCGCCCATGCCTGGAAAGCCGTCATCGGCCGCGCGGCCAAAGCACCCAAGGAAGCCACCACGGAGTTCCATCGTTGGGAAGTCATGCAGGCAGCGGACGCCTGGCTGCATCTCGGCGACGGGGTGAAGGCCTTAGGCCTGCTGCAGCCGCTGGTATGGGATGCCCAGTCGCCGCCGGATGCGGCCACGCTGGCAGAACTGCGTCAGCTCATCATCAGAAGCTACACCGTGAGCGGCAAGCTGGACGACGCTCAGACCGCCGTCATCCGTTACCGCCAGGATTATCCGAAAGACGCCGGCGACTGGCCGCTCCTGGAAGCGCGCCTGTATCTGCGTCTCGGCCAGCCCCAGTCGGCGCTGGATGTCTTGCAGGACGTGAAGGGCGATGAGGCGGAGATGCTCTCGCTGCTTGCATCTCTGCGCTCCGGCAAGACCGCGCCGGGGGATGCGCTCACCCAGGCCGTGCACATCGGCTCCGACAGCAAGGCAGGCGTGCAGAAGCAGGTGCGCGCCTGGCTCATCGCCGCTGAAGCGGGGGACATGCTCAAGAATCCCGTGGCCCGCATCCAGGCGCTGCAGAACGCTCTCGGCCTGCAGCCCACGCTCATCGAACAGGATGAAGTGTTCTCCTTGAACGCCGACATGCTCTGGGATGCCTACGAGGACTACGGCGAGGATCTCGGCAACGACCTGCAGCTGGTGGTGGGCGACGACCAGGGCTGGTTCGTGGCCGCATCGAACGAATACGACAGCAAGCCCGTGGACGCCGCCGCCCTGTTCACGGTGGTGGCCTACCAAGCGGGCGATCCCAAGCAGGGCGAGGTGGCCCAGGGTCAGTTCGCCGCGCTCATCCAGAAGCAGCGCTATGGTGATGTGGTGCTGCGTCATCTCTATCTCGATTCCACGCGCTTCAAGGGACCCAAGACCATCCCCGCGCCGGTGCGCTACGTGCTGGTGGACGATGTGCTGGCCCTGCCGGACATCCCGCTGGCATCCCAGCTCATGCAGGGGTTGGATGCGCCGCCACCGCCGCAACCCGGCGAGAAACCTGCGGACCCCGCCGTCGCGGACGCCGCCTGGCAGTTGAAGCGTGCGCACGTGTTCATCTTAGGGGGTGATCCGGAGCAGGGCATCGCATCCCTCAAGAAACTGATTGAATCGAAGTCCGCCGTAGATACCGATGACATCCTCCAGGAAGTCTTCGATCTCCAGACCCTGCACCGGGACAAGGAAGCCATACCGCTGTTCGAGGAACTGCTGAAGACTGATCTGAAGCCCGAGCAGCGCCGCCAGATGCTCTACTGGACCGCCGACTCTTATAAAGCCGTCGGCGACTACGCCAAGGCCGCGGAGCTGTATCTGCGCTCCGCCATGCTGCCGGGGCCCTTCACCATGGACCCCTGGGCTCAGACCGCGCGCTACCAGGCGGCGCAGATGCTCGCCCAGGCGGGATACCTGGACGATGCGCGCAACCTCTATAACGGACTGCTCAGCGCCACCAACGATCCCGCTCAGCAGGCGGTGTTGCAACATGACTTGCAGCAGCTATTGCTGATGACCAACAAGTGAGACCGCCCCAACACGCACATGCCACTGGCATGTTGTGGGCGGTCGAACGGGCGGGCAGGAAGCCCGCCCCATACCTGCCCTCGCAGCGGGAAGCGAAGAGGGGGAGTTGGCGGTCCCGCCAACCAGAATCTTCTGTTTTAATAAGAGGAGGATAAAACGCATGTTCACCAAGAAAGGCGATGCCGCCGTCCTCGCCAAGCTCGGCGCAGCTCCCGCGGAATACCGGGCCTTCGGCGAGCGCCTGCACCGCATCATCCGTGAGAGCGCGCCGTCCCTGGAGCCGATCGTGCGCTGGGGACTGCCGTTCTATGTGAAAGACGGCAAGGACGTCTGCTACATCAAGATAGGCAAGGACTTCATCGCCTTCGGCTTCGGGGAAGCAATCAATCCGGCCCGCGAAGAGGGCGTCCACATGCACCCAGTCGTCTGGAACATCACCTCGTTGGATGACGCGACGGAAGCCAGGATCCGCGCGCTGGTCAAGAAAGCGGCGGGCTGAGAGTGATGTCTTACATTTATATCGGCTTTCTAGTTGCTCTGGCATGCGTGTTATATGTTTTTGTGAAGGCGATTTTCAGTTCAAGGAAACAATTTGTTTTGCTGGATGCAATACTGATCTGGCCCCTAATTCTGAAGGGGGAGCATGGTCGTCGTGGAAAGTATTTTTTATTAATTGGCGTCTCGATGGCATTACTACTCATCATTGCAGCGCAGTTCATTAACAAGTAACTCTCTGAGAGCAGTACTCATGCTCGAACGCGATTCTCTAAAAGCCCTCGACGAAGCTCTTTCCGTTCTGGAGCAAGGCTTCTCCGCCATGCCCGACTTCAAGCCCGCGCCGCTTAACCCTAAGGGCCGTGAAGTGCTGTTGGAGACCGCACGGCGCATGCAGGACAACTATCCCTATCCTCATCCTTTATATGCGGGCCAGATGCTGAAGCCGCCCCACGCCATGGCGCGGCTCGCCTACATGCTGGCCCTGTGGATCAATCCCAATAATCACGCCCTGGACGGCGGCCGCGCCAGTTCACCCCTGGAGCGGGAAGCGGTGGCCGCCATCGCCGCCATGTTCGGTTACCAGGAGCATCTCGGGCATCTCTCCGCCAGCGGCACCATCGCCAACCTCGAAGCCCTCTGGGTCGCGCGCCATGCCAAGCCGGGTCTGGTCTTGGCGTCCTCGCAAGCCCATTACACCCATAGCCGCATGTGCGAAGTGTTGGGCATGCCCTTCAAGGCGGTGCCGGTGGACAGCCGTGGCCGCATGGATCTGGATGCCCTCGAAGATCTCCTGAAACGGGAACAGGTGGCCACCGTGGTGGTCACCCTCGGCAATACTGCTCTTGGTGCAGTCGATCCTTTGCACGAAGTCATCAAACTGCGCGCCAAGTACGGCTTCCGCATCCACGTGGACGCGGCCTACGGCGGCTACTTCAAGCTCGTGGATAATCTGGGCAAAGACGCCCGCGCCGCCTACGACGCGACCCACGAAGCCGACTCCATCGTGGTGGATCCCCACAAGCATGGCCTCCAACCCTACGGTTGCGGCTGCGTGCTGTTCAAAGACCCTTCCGTGGGCCGTTACTACAAGCACGACTCGCCCTACACCTATTTCACTTCCGCCGAGCTGCACCTGGGCGAGATCAGCCTGGAGTGTTCCCGCGCCGGCGCCGCCGCCGTGGCGCTCTGGGCCACGCAGCGCCTGCTGCCCATGGTCCCAGGTGGCGAGTTCGCCAAGGGTCTGGCCGCGGGGTGCGACGCCGCGCTCTCGCTGCACGCTGCGCTCAAGCAGGACTCCCGTTATCTGCCGGGTATAGATCCAGAGTTGGATATTGTCGTCTGGTCCCTCGCAGGTTCGGGCCGCAAGCAAGCGGGGGAGAGGGCCCAAGCAGTATTCGATGCCGCCGCCCAGCGGCACCTCCATCTCGCGCTCCTCAAGGTGCCGGATGCGTTAGCCAAGGCCTGGTGGCCGAAGCTCGCGGCGGACGCCGATATGACAGTCGCCCTGCGTTCCGTACTCATGAAGCCGGAGCACCGGGAATGGCTGCCTAAGATCCGCGAAATCTTGGACGCATCAACCTCTCAAGTCTTGGCGCATACTGTTTCTGGCTAAGGCAGGCAACGGATAAGGATCATCGCAGGTGAAAGAAAAGAACTTCTTTATTGTTGTGTTCGGCGGGATTTGGAAAGTCTGGGATGCTCTGTGCCGGACCATCATTAATATAGTTATTACGGTCGCAGTGCTGCTCTTCGGCATCGGCCTGATGGTGGGGGGCAACCGCCACGCCGCGGTCCCGTCCACCGCGGCGCTGGTGGTGGACATCCAGGGCGCCCTGGTGGAGCAGTTCTCCGGCGATCCAGCCCAGCGGGCCTTCGACCGGCTCTTCGGCCAGCGCGACGAGAAGCCCCAGACCCGCCTGCGCGACGTCCTCACCGCCATCGAGACCGCGAGATCGGACGACCGCATCAAGGCGCTGGTGATCGAGACCGACGGCATGGATGCCGCGGGCCTGGAGAGCCTGCAGGAGATCGCCCACGCCATCCGCGACTTCAAGAAGACCGGCAAGCCGGTTTTCGCGCTGGGCTCCTCCTATGATCAGTCTCAGTATTACCTGGCTTCCACTGCCGACACCGTGTTCATCCATCCCATGGGCGAAGTGTTCCTGCGGGGCTTCGGCCTCTACCAGCCTTACTTCAAGGATGCCCTCGACAAGTTCGGCGTGGAGTGGAACGTGTTCCGCGTCGGCAAGTACAAGTCCGCCGTGGAGCCCTTCATGCTGAACGGCATGTCGCCCGAGGCGCGGGATGACTACACCTCCCTGGTGGATCAGCTCTGGAAGGACTACCAGGATGACGTCGCCGCGGCCCGCAAGCTTCCGGGCGATGCCATCAAGCAGTATTCCGACGACATGGACCAGGGCCTCACCGCCACCCAGGGCGACGGCGCCCGCCTGGCGCTCAACGCGCACCTCGTGGACAAGATCGCCGACTTCGACCAGATCGAGGAGGCGGTGGAGAAGGTGGTGGGCAGCACCAACCACAGCTTCCGCTCCGTGGATTTCCGGGACTACGTGGCCGGCCTGGACACGGGTGGGTTCGGCAGCCGCGTCGGCGTGATCGTGGCGGAAGGCGACATCCAGAACGGCGACCAGCCGCCCGGCGCCATCGGCGGCGATTCCATGTCGGAGCTGATCCGCGAGGCACGCTACGACGACTCCATCAAGGCCGTGGTGCTGCGGGTGGACAGCCCCGGCGGCAGTTCCTTCGCTTCCGACCTCATCCTGCGGGAGATCGAGCTGACGCAGAAGGCCGGCAAGCCCGTGGTGATCTCCATGGGCAACGTGGCCGCGTCCGGCGGCTATTGGATCTCCATGTCCGGCGATACCATCTACGCAAGTGCCTCGACCATCACCGGGTCCATCGGCGCCTTCGGCATGCTGCCCACCTTCCAGGACACCCTGACCAAGGTCGGCGTGCACACCGACGGCGTCGGCACCGGTCCCTACAGCGACGCCTATGACGTCACCCGCGCCATGTCACCCGAGATGAAGCAGATGTTCCAGTTGAGCGTGGACAACCTCTACGCCAGCTTCGTGGACAAGGTCGCCATGCACCGCCACATGAAATCGTCAGCGGTGGAAGCCATCGCCCAGGGCGAGGTCTGGACGGGGGCCGATGCCAAGCGCATCGGCCTGGTGGATAAGTTCGGCGGCCTGGAAGACGCGGAAGCGGCTGCCGCCAAGATGGCGGATTTGGGGCCGCACTATCAGGTCACGTATCTGGAGAAGCCTCTCAGTTTCAGCCAGCGGTTCTTCATGGACCTGGCTGAGAACTCCAGCCAGTCCCATGAGGGCTGGCTGACGCACCTCACGACGCCGTGGATGAGTAGGGTGGTAGAGGCGACGAAGGTTCTGGATGTGTTTAGTGATCCAAAGGGCCTCTATTCATTCTGTTTCTGTGAGGTGCGTTGAAACGTCACCGGCGCTGGCATAGGGGTGTTGGGCTCCGGCTCGGCGTCCTCACGTACTGAAGAGGGGCTATCCCGCTGCTCCGATCAATTCTTTCGCCTTGGCCTGTGCCGTCGGCAGGCTGGTGAATGCACCCTGAGCCAGCTCTTTCAGCAAGCGATGTTCTTCCTGCAACTTGAGCGAATGCAGCGCCACTGCTACCTGGTGCGCCACCAGAGCGAATAGCCGCCGTTCTTCCTGGGTATAGGCTTCCGCCGGGCGGGGGCCAAGCACGATGAAGCCCAGCACTTCGCCGCGGACTGTGAAGGCGTAGACGTTGCCTTCGGTCCCTAAGCTGCTGGCGACACCGTGCAGATCCACTTCCAGGTCGCCGGCGCGCAACCTCAAGAAACCCAGATCGTCGATATCCAGGTGCTCGGCATAGGAGCCTTTGCCGCGCTGGCGCACTAGCTTGGCGCCGGCCTTGCCGGGTTCCGTGAGGTAGATGGCGAGACTCTGTGGGTTCCCGTGGCGAAAGAGTTCATCGGCCGCCAGGTCCAGCAGCGTCTCCGGATTCTCCGCGTAGGCGGAGCTGCGGGCGAACTGCGCCAGGGATTCCTCGGCCCGGTGCCGGTGCCGGAAGAAGACTTTGTTGATGTAGGCATCCACGTTGCGCTTCAGGGTGTTGAGCCCCATGCCGAGGATCAGGGGCACGATCAGTGCGAGCGTGCGGTTGGTCTCGGTGTTGAGCGCCGCGTGCTCCAGGAAGGAGAGCACGGCGGCGAACACGCCCACCACCAGGGAGGTGATGAGGCCGTACACCAGTGCCCGGTTCAGCACGAACTGCAGCGAGACCAGCTGGTGCTTCAGCACCGCATAGGCGAAGCCCACGAAGGAAGCCGCGGTCAATATGATGCTGAGGACGTTCAGCAGCACGGGGCTGATATCGATGTTCCCGCCCATGGTACCGATCAGATAGCTGCCCACCACGCCCAGCAGGCTGAACAGCACCCAGCGGATGCGCGCCTGGTGCAGGGGCGTCGCGCGGCCATAGGCGCCCACCAGCAGCACCAGTGGGATACCGAAGCCGAGCAGGTGTACGCCGCGGACCACGGTGACCGACGCGGGTTCCAGGGTAGCGGTGTAATAGAGCTTGATGTCGTAGAAGGGTATGCCCGCGCAGTAGGCGATCACCACGGCGGCGAACACCCAGGTGATGGCCCGCCGCTTCTCGGGCTGGAGGGCCGATCCTGCCAGGTCCATGGCTACGATGAAGAGACCCACCAGCGTCAACACCGCGCTCGTGGTGCTACCGAAGCGGCTCAGTAGCATGCCGTAGGGCGGTGACATCGGCACCAGGGAGATGACGTCCTGGATGAGCGGCGTGAAGCACCACAGCGCCACGCCCAAGGCGGCCCTGTTCCGGCCCCGCCACAGCAGCAGGAGACCGAGCGCCGTCGCGAGGATCGTGAGCAGATAGTCGGCGATCTCGATGATGCGGTTGCCGGTGCTGCCGTTGAGGAACTCCACGGAACCGAAAGGCACGGTCACCTGGTGGATGCCGTCTGCGCGATGGACCACCAGGTCCACGCTGGTGCCGGCTGGGACGTTGAGGCTGCTGCTCATGAAGAAGGAGCGTGAACGGGGCGAGAGATCGGCGTAGTAGAAGACGTCGCCCGCCTGGAGACCTTCCGGCATGGGCAGGCCCACGGAGCTGGGGAGCACCTTCAGCGAATCCCGGGTCGGCCCTCCGGTGGCGTCGAAAGGCTGCACGTATTCGGGCACGAGGGGCATGGCGACCAGGGCCGCGATGCACAGGAGTGTCAGCAGGGCGAGCAGCTTGATGCGGGTGGTCATCGCAGGGTCCTATCTGAAATCCCTTCACACAGGACCAAACTAACGTGCCGGAGTTCCGTCGGCAAGTGAGCAGAACAGCTGCGAACGGCTGTATATAGTCGCGGCTTCAGCCCACGCCGACGCCGATCAATTCCTTCGCCCTGGCCTGCGCCGTCGGCAAGCTCGTGAATTCGCCTTCCGCCAGTCCCTGCAACAGACGGTACTGGTCTTCGAGCCGCAGCGCGTGCAGCGCCACCGCCACCTGGTGAGCCACCCGCTCGAAGAGTTGCCGCTCTTCCGCGGAATAGGCTTCCGCCGGACGCGGTCCGAGATAGATGCAGCCCAGCAGCCAGCCACGGACCTGCAGGCCATAGACGAGGCCCTCCTGGCCCAGGGCGCTGCCGACGCTCCGCAGGTTCACCTCGGGATCCCCGCTCTTCAGTCGCAGGAAAGCCATGTCGTTGTTGTCCAGCTTCGGCGGACAAGGCAGCTCGCTCCGCTGGCGGGCGAGGGTGGCGCCGGAGGACTTGGGCGGGGCGAGATAGATACCGAGTGCTTCAGGCCCGGCGCGGCGGGAAAGCTCGTCCGCGGTGAGGTCCAGGAGCTTCTCGATGTCGTCGATATGCCCGCAGGTGCGGGCGAACTGCGCCAGTGCCGCCTCTGCCTCATGGCGGCGGCGGAAGAAAGCTTTGCCGATATAGGCGTTCACCTGGCGCTTGATGGTGTCGAGTCCCATGCCCAGCACCAGCGGCACCAGGAGCGCCAGCAGCCGGTTGGTCTCGGTGTTGAGGGTCTCATGCTCCAGGAAGGAGAGCATCGCCGCGAACACGCCCACCACCAGCGAGGTCACCAGGCCGTAGACCAGTGCCCGGTTCAACACCACCTGCAGCGACACCAGTTGGTGCTTCAGTACCGCGTAGGCGAAGCCCACGAAGGTGAGGGCGGTGAGCACCGTGGCGATCATGTTCAGCACGAATATCGGCAGGCCCAGGCTGCCCGCCGTCAGGCTCAGCACGTAGAAGATGATGTAACCCGTCAGGCTGAAGAGGATCCAGCGGATGCGGGCGCGGTTCACCGCATCGCAGCGCCGGTAGGAGAAGGCCAGGATCGAGAGCGGGATCAGCACCGCCGCGAAGTGCAGGCCCACGATGATCTTGAGCGCCCAGGGCACGCCGGGGATGGCTTCGAAGTCGCCATGCAGGTAGAAGTGCGCGTTGAAGACCGTCGCGCCGACGGCATATAGGGCCGTCACCGTGCTGAACCGCAATAGCGAGCCGCGGCGCCGCTCCGCAGTCCGGGCGCTTGAGGTCAGTCCGTCAGCGACCAGGTACAGGCCCACCAGCGTGCCCAGGGTGCTGAGGACGGTGCCGAACCAGTTCAGCATGTTGCCGTAGGGCACGGGCAAGGGCATCGCGGCGAACACGAATTGCACCAACGTGGCGAAGCAATACAGCGCCACGCCGGAGGCGGCCCGGCTTTGGCCGCGCCACAGCAGCAGGAGCCCCAGGGCAGCCACCAGCAATATCAGCGCATAGCCGGCAAGCTGGGTCGCCTTGTTGAGCACGTTGCCGTTCAGGAACGCCACCGGCGCGAACTCCGCCTGCACATGGCGCAGGCTGCCGTCCGGCTGGCGCACCGGCAGGTCGATGGTGGTGCCGCGCGGCGGGTTGGAGCCGCCCACCATGAAGAAGGAACGGGTGGCGGGGCTCATGTCGGAGAGATAGACCTTGTCCCCGACGTGCAAGCCGGCGGGCATCGGCAGGCCCAGGCTGCTCTGCAGGACCACCATCGCCGGCTCGCCATTGGGTCCGGTGCCCGTAGTCGCATCGATGGGCTGCCCGGTCTGGGGCACCAGGGGCAGGGCGAGGCAGACCGCCGCCACCAGGACCGTGAAGAAGACCAGCAACCATCTGCGGAGGGTCATGGCGGAATCCCTGTATCCCTTGGGACAGGACCAAGCTACCGCGCCGATAGCGCGGGGGCAACCGGCCTGGTATTGGGTTCTCAAGGAGAAATTGAGATTTTGGCCTAGGACGAGGCGCGGGAGGCGAGCCCCCGGAGCGTACTCTTCAGTACGTGAGGGTTCGTCGCATGGGACGAACGGGAGGACAGGATGTCCTCACTGGGCCGCGAGCGCAGCAGGACAGCGCAGCGAGCGGGCGAGCCTTCCCGCCGTCCCTCTCGCACATCCCTGTGCTCCGCGACACGTACGCATCCTGCTACAGACGAAGTTATCGGGCAAAAGATCAATTTAGAAAGGGCGGGGGTCGTACGACCCCCGCCCTTTCGACTCACATCGCTTTGCCGTTCGCCGGCTGTTTGGCCTTCCAATCTTCGATGGCCTTGAGCGTGTTGGCCACGTGCTGGTCGGGGTTCATGTCCGTGAACGTATAGATGATGTTGCCATCCGGCGTGATCACGTAAGACGTGCGGTTGGCGTAGGTGTCGCCGGTCTTGGTGGTGAGGAGCGCATCATAGGACTTGATGACCGAGAGGCCCGGGTCCGCCGCGACGGCGAACTTGCTTCCGCACTCGCTCACCGAGAACTTGTCGAGCTTGTCCATGTTGTCATGGGACACGCCGATCACGGTGGCGCCGAGCGCGTGGTACTTGTCCATGGCCGCGGCGAAATCATGGGCTTCGATGGTGCAGCCCTTGGTGAAGGCCTGGGGATAGAAATACACCACCACCGGACCTTTCTTCAGGGCGTCCGCCAGGTTGAAGGTGAAGTCCTTACCGCCGAGAGCGGCCGGGGCGGTGAAGTCCGGGGCCTTGGCGCCGACCGCGAGGCCGGCGAAAGCCGGCAGGGCCACGGCGAGCAAAGTGAGGGAGAAGAGGGAGAGCAGACGCTTCATGGGACACTCCTAGTGAAGAGGCAAGCGATGAAGGAGGATGATGATACAGCCTCCGGGTCCGTATACCCGGGACCGGTCATGCCCGGAAATATTCCCGGTCGGAGGGATATCTTTCAGCCCGATGTGACTTATTGCAGCGCGGCTATGTCGCCCTGGCGAGCAAAATCACGGCTCACGGCCGTAACACCTACTTTGGCCTCTCAGTGGGTCTTTCCGTAGGTCCCTCGGACCTCAACCAGGCACGCGCGGAATCGGCGTCGTCGAACAGCATCACGAAGTAGCCGCGGTTGCGGCACACGTCTTCGTAGAACTCGAAGATCTCTAAATGGTATCCGTCGTGGGGTTTCACCACCGCGGCGCGCACCTGCCGCGACAAGCCCTTGGCGTCGTACAGCTCCGGTAGCTGATAGACGTTGACGGTGGGGACATTGAAGTGCGCGTCGTGGCAATTCAGCACCAGCCGCAGGATGCCGCTCGCAAGCAGCGAGTCCACGATCTCGAAGGTCGCTGCGCGCAGCTGCTCCGCGTCGGAAGTGCCTTGGAAGGTCACTTCCAGAAGCTGGCCGGCATCCTTGGTCTCAAACGTCCACGGCATACTGCTGCGCCTCGCATAACTTTGTTGCGCATCGGTCTCGCAGTCAGTCACATACTAAAGAGTATGCTCCATCCTTCTCGCCTCGCGCGCCTCGTTCTGCTTCGGCTCGCGCCATCCTCCGTCAATTCCAATCTAATACTACTTTGCCCGATTTTCCGGATCTCATCACGTCGAATCCTTCTTGGAAGTCCTTCACCTTGTAGTGGTGGGTCAGCACCGGGCTGATGTCGAGGCCGCTCTGCAGCATCGAGACCATCTTGTACCAGGTCTCGAACATCTCGCGGCCGTAGATGCCCTTCAGGAACAGGCCCTTGAAGATCACCTTGTTCCACTCGATGGCGGCATCGGGCGGCAGGATTCCGAGCAGCGCGATCTTGCCGCCATGGTTCATGGCGTCGATCATCTGGCGGAAGGCCTGGGCGTTGCCGGACATCTCCAGGCCCACGTCGAAGCCTTCCTTCATGCCGAGGTCTTCCATGGTGGCCTCGAGCTTCTCGTTCATCACGTTCACGGTGCGGGTGGCGCCCATCTTCTTGGCCAGCGCCAGGCGGTATTCGTTCACGTCGGTGATCACCACGTTGCGGGCACCCACGTGCCTGGCGATGGCCACCGCCATGCAGCCGATGGGGCCGGCGCCGGTGATGAGCACGTCCTCGCCGACGAGGTCGAAGGAGAGGGCCGTGTGGGTCGCGTTGCCCAGCGGATCCAGGAAGGCCGCCACGTCGTCAGTGATGTCGTCCGGCAGCGGGAAGGCGTTCACCGCCGGGATCGCCAGGTACTCGGCGAAGCAGCCAGGACGGTTCACGCCCACGCCCACGGTGTTGCGGCACAGGTGCCGCTTGCCGGCGCGGCAGTTGCGGCAATGACCGCAGGTGATGTGGCCTTCACCGGAGACGCGCTGGCCCACCTTGAAGCCCTGTACTTCGCTGCCGATCTCCGCCACCACGCCCACGAACTCGTGGCCCACGGTCATGGGCACCGGGATGGTCTTCTTTGCCCACTCGTCCCAGTTGTAGATGTGGATGTCGGTGCCGCAGATGGCGGTCTTGCTGATCTTGATCAACAGGTCGTTGTGGCCGATCTTGGGACGCGGCACGTCCTGCAGCCAGATGCCCTCTTCCGACTTCGCTTTGACGAGTGATCTCATTTCTTCTCTCCGATTCTGAATTCTTCCCCTCTCCCTTCGGGAGAGGGCAGGGTGAGGGTCTTCCCTCTTGCTCCGTCATTCCGGCGTTGGCCGGGGATGCTTATTGTCTGTTGCGTCATTCCCGCGAAAGCGGGAATCCAGTTCCAAATCGCTTCCACGTCTCTATCCCTCCATCCTCGGGAGAGGGGATGAGGGCCCTTTATTTGATCACGCCTAATCTTTTGCCGACCTTGCCAAAAGCTTCAATAGCTTTGTCTATATGTGAGGTCTCATGCGCCGCGCTCATCTGGGTGCGGATGCGCGCCTGGTCCTTCGGCACCACCGGGAAGGAGAAGCCGATCACGTAGATGCCTTCCTTCAGCATCTCGTCCGCCATGGTCTTGGCGAGCTTCGCATCGCCCAGCATCACTGGGACGATGGGATGGTCCGCGCCCGCCAGCTTGAAGCCGAGCTTCTGCATGCCTTCGCGGAAGCGCTTGCTGTTGGCATGCACTTTCCTGCGCAGGCTGTCGTCGCTCTCCAGCATGTCCAGCACCTTGATGGAGGTGGCGGCGATGGTGGGGGCGAGCGTGTTGGAGAAGAGATAGGGGCGCGAACGCTGCCGCAGCCACTCGACGATCTCTTTGCGTGCAGAGGTGTAACCGCCGGAAGCTCCCCCTAAGGCCTTGCCCAGGGTCCCGGTGAGGATGTCGACCCGGCCCATCACGCCGCGGAACTCGTGGCTGCCCTTGCCACCCTGTCCCATGAAGCCCACGGCGTGGGAGTCGTCCACCATCACCAGCGCCTTGTACTTGTCCGCCAGGTCGCAGATGCCCTTCAGGTCCGCGATGATGCCGTCCATGGAGAACACGCCGTCGGTGGCGATGAGCTTGTAGCGCGCACCGGCTGCGTCCGCTTCCTTCAGCTTCGCCTCCAGGTCCGCCATGTCGTTGTTGTTGTAGCGGAAGCGCTTGGCCTTGCACAGGCGCACGCCGTCGATGATGGAAGCGTGGTTGAGCGCGTCGCTGATCACCGCGTCCTGCTCGTCCAGGATGGTCTCGAACAGACCGCCGTTGGCGTCGAAGCAGGAACCGTAGAGGATGGTGTCTTCCATGCCGAGGAACTTGGAGAGCCGTGATTCCAGCTCCTTGTGCACCGTCTGGGTGCCGCAGATGAAGCGCACCGAGGACATGCCGAAGCCGTAGTGGGGCAGGGACTCCTGGGCAGCCTTCACCAGCGCCGGGTGGTCCGAGAGCCCCAGGTAGTTGTTGGCGCAGAAGTTCAGCACCGCGGCACCGCCCTGCACCTGGATCGCCGCCTGCTGGGGCGTGCTGATCACCCGCTCCGACTTATATAGACCCTGCTCGTGGAGGGCCTGGGTCTGCTGCTTGAGGTGGGCGAGGAAGGGTTGGTTCAAGGCGGGGCTCCGGACATCAAAACGGGGCGCATTATACCAGCGCCGCCCTGGAGCGCCTGGAGCTGAAAATCCGCGAATCTCTTTGAGCAGCAAGCCCTTAGCCGGATCGGGGAGGGGCTATCCATCGCTTTCTGCCTATGCTGATATGGCATCCATGCGAGGTGGCTGTAACAAAAGATTCATACAAGTGACCCCCTCTATTGTTAAATCGATGAGCGAAAGAGCAGACATCAGGTTGGATAAGTGGCTATGGGCTCGCCGCATGCGGCGAGCGGGCGCACAGGATGTGCGCCCTGGAGGTTAGTGGCATGGATGCCTTAGAACTGGGGGGCTTTGGTTTGAATCACGTAGCGCCGATGACTACGCAGAGCAGGCACTACGATGGTCGATGACGTGATTCGTCTGGATAAGTGGTTATGGGCGGCCCGTCTATATAAGACGCGCAGTCTTGCGACCGTCGCCATCAACGGCGGCAAGGTGCATGTGAATGGCGCGCGCGTGAAACCTTCCCGGGATGCGCGCCTGGGCGATCTCATCTCCCTGATGCGCGGCGACGATCCCATGGAACTGACGGTACGCGCGCTCTCGGACAAGCGCGGCAAGGCCGCTGAGGCCCAGGCCTTGTACGAGGAGACATCCGGCAGCGCCACCACGCGGGCGACCCGCGCAGTGCTGCGCAAGGAGCGGGCCTTGCGTAACCCGGCTCCCGAGAAGCGCCCGGACAAGCGCGCGCGGCGGCGCATCATCAAGTTCACACGCAAAGGCGACATCTAGTGCCGCGTCCCACGACCCCCATCATCGCGGCCGACATCATCATCGAACTGCTCGATGAACCGGGCCGGCCCATCGTGCTCATCGAACGCAGGAACCCGCCCCACGGTTGGGCCATCCCCGGCGGCTTCGTGGACGTGGGCGAGACCCTCGAATACGCAGCAATGCGGGAAGCGGAGGAGGAGACGGGCCTCAAGGTCAAGCTGAAGGCCTTGCTGGGTAACTACTCCGACCCCAAGCGCGACCCCCGCGGCCACACCGTCACGGCCGTGTATGTCGCCGAAGCCCACGGCAAGCCGAAGGGTGGTGACGACGCCAAGAATGCCCAGGCCTTCGATCCCATGAAGCCGCCCACCCTGGCTTTCGATCACGCTCTCGTGCTCGCCGACTATCGCCGGTACAAGGAGACCGGCATGGTCGCTCCCTTACGCACATGACCGACAAGTCTTTCCTCGACTACGTCCTCGAACAGCTTGAAGCTGCTAGAGGGCTGAAGACCCGCTCTATGTTCGGAGGTACCGGCCTATATCTAGGCGATGCCTTTTTTGGCATCGTCTATAAAGGCTCCCTTTACTTCCGTACCGACGAGGCGAGCCGCCCGGCCTATGTGAAAGCCGGCAGCAAGCCTTTCAACCCCAAGGGCAAGATTGAGCTGCACCGCTACTACGGGGTGCCTTCGGAAGTACTGGAGGATGCCGAGGAACTGCTGGTCTGGGCGAAACGAGCCACGAAAACCCGTGAGTGAGACCGCCCAAACACACACATGCCGCAGGCATGTTGTGGGTGGTCGAACGGGCAGGCAGGACAGCCTGCTCCTAGCTGCCCGCGTAGCAGGAGCGAAGCGGGGAAGCTGGCGTCCCCGCCAGCCAGAATCCCCTCTTGTGTGGTTTCGGACAGTAGGGGGGAGGGCTGAGTGCGGTGCCCCTCTCCGATATAATTAGTGTCCTTTCCAGCAGTGGGTCTCCGTCTCGCCATGATTTTCAGCCCCAAAGTGAAAATCCTCCTGGCGATCGCTCTCCTGGCGCTGGCCTGGTTCGTGGGGCTGGGTCACCGCGACCTGTTCCAGACCGACGAAGGCCGCTACGCCGAGATCCCGCGGGAGATGCTCGCCACGGGTGACTGGGTGACGCCGCGCCTGGATAGCCTCAAGTATTTCGAGAAGCCGCCGCTGCAGTACTGGGCCACGGCCGCCGCCTATTCGGTGTTCGGTGAATCCAACGCCACCTCGCGCCTCTGGACCGCGCTCCTGGGCTTCCTCGGCATCCTCATGACCGCCTTCGCCGCGCGCCGTCTCTACGATGCGCGCACCGCCTGGTGTTCCGCGCTGGTGCTGGTGGGAAGCATCTATTACGCCGTCATGGGGCACTTCAACACCCTGGACATGGGCGTGACCTTCTTCATGAGCGGCAGCCTGTTCGGCTTCTTGCTGGCCATGGACGCCAGCGATATCAAGTTGCGGCGCCTCTACATGTACGCCGCCTGGGCCTGCGCGGCCCTCGCCACCTTGAGCAAGGGCCTGGAGGCGGTGGCGCTCCCGGGCGCGGTGTTCCTGCTCTACATCGCCATCACCCGTGACTGGGCGCGCTTCAAACAGCTCCACATCATCGGCGGGCTACTCATATATATAGTGATCGCGACGCCCTGGTTCCTGCTGGTCAGCGCCCGCAACCCGGACTTCGCCCAGTTCTTCTTCATCCACGAGCACTTCCAGCGCTTCCTCACCACCGTGCATCACCGCGTCGAACCCTGGTGGTTCTTCATCCCGGTCCTGCTACTGGGGCTGTTCATATTCCTGCCCCAGACGGTGCGCGCCGTGGCGGCGTTGCGCCGCCGCGAGACCTGGGCGCCTAAGCCCGGCCGTTTCAACACTGAGCTCTTCCTGTGGATCTGGTCCGGATTCATCTTCCTGTTCTTCTCGCTCTCCGACTCGAAGCTCGGCAGCTACATCCTGCCCATCTTCCCGGCCCTGGCGGTGCTGGCAGGGCGCGAACTGGCCCAGTTCAAGCGCCGCGACGCCATGTTGAGCGCCTTCCTCTGCAGCGTCCTCGCCGTGGTCATGCTGTGGCAGACGCCGGAGCTGCAGAAGCACACCGACAAGCTGCCGCTCGAGCTCTATCAGGCCTTCCTGCCCTGGGTCGGCGTCGGCATCGGTTTCGTGCTGCTGACATCGGTGGTGGGGTTCTTCCTGGCCTACTGCAACCGTGTGGCCGCGGGGCTCACGGTGACGGCTTTCGGCCTGTTCCTGGGCGTGCAGGGCATCTCCGCCGGAGCCGAAGCGCTCTCGCCGGCGTACTCCCAGAAGAGCCTGGCGGAGCAGATGGCGCCATCCATCACCCCCGACACTCATCTATATAGCCTGCAGGATTACCCCCAATCCCTGCCGTTCTACCTGGGCCGCACCCTCACGGTGGCGGCCTATAAAGGGGAGCTGGAGTTCGGCATCGGCCAGGAACCGGCCAAGTGGATTCCGGACCTGGAGGCTTTTGCCTCACAATGGCGGTCTGAGACCCAGGCGGTGGCCGTGATGCCTCCCCAGACCTACGACGATCTGCAGAAACAGGGGCTTCCCATGACCATCATCGGCCGCGACCCGCAGCATGTCGCCGCGAAGAAACCATGAGCCTCATCGCCTTCATGTTGGTCTTCACCGGCGTGATGCTGAACGCCGCCGCGCAGCTGTTGCTCAAGGCCGGGGTCAAGGACATCGGCATCATCGAGCTCTCACCGGCCAACATCTTCAACGCGGGCCTCAAGCTCGCGCTGGAGCCGCACATCGTCGGCGGCCTGTTCTGCTACGTCATCAGCGTGGGGATATGGATCCTGGCCCTGTCCCGGGTGCCCGTGAGCATCGCCTATCCCATGTTGTCATTGGGGTATGTGGTCACGGCGGTCATCGCCTGGGCGTTCATGGGTGAGGCGGTCAACGCCATGCGCATCACCGGCATCGGCATCATCATCGTCGGCGTGTTCCTGGTAGCCCGGAGCTAGAGAGATGGATACGAAAACGAACTATCTGCCGTTCACCCGGCCCACCCTCGATGAGGAGACCATCCAGGGCGTGGCGGACGTGCTGCGCTCCGGCTGGATCACCTCCGGCCCCATGGTCGAGCAGTTCGAGAAGGGGCTCACCGAATACCTGGGCGGCAAGCGCCCGGTGCGCACCTTCCTGCACGCCACCGGCGCCATGGAAGAGTGCCTGGTGATGGCCGGCATCGGCCCCGGCGACGAAGTCATCGTTCCGGCCATGACCTTCGCCGCCACCGCCAACGTGGTGGTGCGCGTGGGGGCCAAGCCCGTGTTGGTGGACGTGGACTTGCGCAGCCGCTCCATCCTCATGGACCAGGCCGCCGCCGCCGTCACCTCCAGGACCCGCGCCATCATGCCGGTGCACCTGAACGGCCTGGCTGCGGATCTGGATGCCGTGTACGCGCTCGCGAAGGAGCACAACTTGCGCGTCATCGAAGACGCCGCCCAGGCCATCGGCACCGAATACAAGGGCAGGCGCATCGGTTCCTTCGGCGACATCGCAGTATTCAGCTTCCATGCCAACAAGAACCTGACCACCATCGAAGGCGCGGCCGTCGCCATGTCCACGCCGGAGGAGGCGAAGCGCCTGGAGATCCTGCGCTTCCATGGCATCAACAAGTTCCCGGATGGGACCATGGACATCTCCGAGGCCGCCAGCAAGCACAACATGACCGATGTGGCCGCCCGCGTCGGCATCGGCCAGCTGAAGCACCTGGACGAGTTCAACAAGAAGCGGCGTGCCCTCGCGTATCGCTACTTCGAGCTCCTCGCGGACGAGTCCCTGGCGGTATTGCCCGCCAAGGGTGACGAGGGCCATAGCTGGCACATGTTCACGCCGCTGCCGCTGTACAAGAAGTACGGCATCGACCGGAACACGCTCAAGCAGCGCATGCACGCGCAGGGCATCGGCCTCGGCATCCACTACCAGGCCATCAACCAGTTCAGTTTCTACAAGAAGATGGGCTATAAGGAAGGGCAGTTCCCGAATGCCGAGCGTATCGGCAGCGAGACCCTGACCTTCCCGCTGTTCCCGACCATGCAGATGTCAGACGTGGATAGAGTCTGCGATGCTCTGAAACACTGCTTGACGCAGAAAGCCTGACGGAGCCACCATGGCGAAAATAAAAAGCAACAAGCCCGCCGCCAAGGCCGCCGCCAAGCCCGTCGGGCCGTCCATGAATCCCGAGCTCTCGGTGGTGATCCCGGGTGAGCAGCGCCAGCTGCGAACGCCCGTGCAGGACAGCACGGGCGGGCCTGCCCGCGAAGCAGGATGCGGAGCGGGGGAGGTGGCGCAGCCACCCAGCTTCTTCGGCTTCGATATTTCTAAGGGGTTCTCATGAGTCCCGCCAAAAAAAAGGCAGCAGCACCTGAACTGTCTGTCGTAATCCCGGTTTACAACGAGCAGGAGTCCCTGCCGACCCTGTTCGAGCGGCTCTATCCCGCGCTCGACTTGCTGCTGCGTACCTACGAGATCATCTTCATCGACGATGGCAGCGCCGACCGCTCCGTGGCCATGCTGCGCGAGCAGTTCGAGAAGCGTCCGGATGTGACCCGAGTGGTGATCCTGCAGAGCAACTTCGGCCAGCACGCGGCGATCCTCGCGGGCTTCGACCAGTCCCGCGGCGATGCCGTGGTGACCCTGGACGCAGACCTGCAGAACCCGCCGGAGGAGATCGGCAACCTCCTGGCCAAGATGGACGAGGGTTACGACTACGTGGGCTCCATCCGCCGCAAGCGCCATGACGTGGCCTGGCGCAAGTATGCTTCGCGCCTCATGAACCGGCTGCGTGAGCGCATCACCAAGGTCAAGATGACGGACCAGGGCTGTATGTTGCGCGCGTATTCGCGCCAGGTGATCGAAGCCATCAATAACACGAGTGAGATAAATACCTTCATCCCGGCCCTGGCCTACCTCTATTCCGCGAAACCCGTGGAGATCGAGGTGGAGCACGACGAACGCGAGGCGGGGCAGTCCAAGTACTCGCTGTACAAGCTGATCCGCCTCAACTTCGACCTGGTCACCGGCTTCTCGGTGGTGCCGCTGCAGGTGTTCTCGTTCTTCGGTGTGATCATCGCTGCATTGTCGTTCTTCATGTTCCTGTTCCTGGTCGGTTACCGGTGGCTCTATCCGGAAGGCACCGTCGGCGGCGTGTTCACGCTGTTCGCCGCAGTGTTCTTCTTCATCGGGATCGTATTGTTCGGCATCGGGTTGCTCGGGGAATACGTGGGCCGCATCTACCAGGAAGTGCAGCGCCGTCCGCGCTTCCTGATCCGCAGCGTGCTGCAGAAACAGCCGCGATGAGCCGCGTCGGCACCGCCAGCGCCGTCGTCTTCGCCTACCATGACGTGGGCGTGCGTTGCCTGTCGGTGCTGCTGGCCTATGGCGTGAACGTGTCCCTGGTGGTCACCCATGAGGACGACCCCAACGAGAACATCTTCTTCGGCAGCGTGAAGAAGCTCGCGGAATTGAACGGCATCCCGGTGGTCACGCCGGCGGACCCCAATACGCCGGAGTTTGCCCAGCGCGTCGCCGCCCTGAAGCCCGACTTCCTGTTCTCCTTCTATTACCGTCACATGCTGGGCGATGCGCTCCTGGACGCGCCGCGGCGCGGCGCGCTCAACATGCATGGCTCGCTGCTCCCCAAGTACCGCGGCCGGGTATCGGTGAACTGGGCTATCATCCACGGCGAGCGCCGCACCGGCGCCAGCCTGCACTATATGGAGAAGAAGCCGGATGCCGGCGATCTCGTGGATCAGCAGGCCGTGCCGATCCTGACCGACGACACCGCTGCCGAAGTGTTCGCCAAGGTCACGGTGGCGGCGGAGCAGGTGCTGGACCGCAGCCTGCCGGCGCTGGTGCTGGGCACCGCTTCGCGCCAGCCCCTGGACCTCAAGGCCGGTAGCTACTACGGCCGCCGCCGCCCCGAAGACGGCCGTATAGACTGGAGCAAGCCGGCCTGGAGCGTGCACAATCTGGTCCGCGCCGTGGCGCCGCCGTATCCGGGCGCCTTCAGCACCGCCGGCGGTAAGCCCCTCAAGGTGCTGCGCAGCCATTACCCGGACGAGGCGGCCAAGAACCCGAAGCCGACCTTATATATGGAGTCCACGGGCCGCTGCTACGCCGACTGCGGCGATAGCAAGCGCATCGAGATACTGGCGCTCGAGTTGGACGGCAAGACACTGCAGCCCGCGCAGTTCGCGCAGCATCTGAACAGACCGCTTTCATTGGGAGACTGAACGTGAAGAAGATCCTCATCCTCGGCGTGAACGGCTTCATCGGCCACCACTTGAGCAAGCGCATCCTCGAGACCACCGACTGGGAAGTGCATGGCATGGACATGTACTCCGACAAGGTGTCGGAACTCATGAAGAGCCCGCGCTTCAGCTTCTTCGAGGGTGACATCACCATCAATCGCGAGTGGGTCGAGTACCACGTCCGCAAGTGCGACGTGGTGCTGCCGCTGGTGGCCATCGCGACGCCCGCCACCTACGTGAAGGACCCGCTCAGGGTGTTCGAGCTGGACTTCGAGGCCAACCTCCCCATCGTGCGCCAGTGCGTGAAGTACAAGAAACGCGTGCTGTTCCCGTCCACCTCCGAGGTGTACGGTATGTGCCGCGACCCGGGTTTCGATCCCTACACCTCCGAACTGATCCTCGGCCCCATCAACAAGCCGCGCTGGATCTACAGCTGCAGCAAGCAGCTCATGGATCGCGTCATCGCCGCCTACGGCGACCGCGAGGGCCTGGCCTATACGCTGTTCCGCCCCTTCAACTGGATCGGACCCGGCCTCGACTCCATCTACACGCCGAAGGAGGGCAGCTCCCGCGTGGTGACCCAGTTCCTGGGCCAGATCGTGCGCGGCGAGACCATCAAGCTGGTGGACGGCGGCGCCCGCAAGCGCGCCTACACCTATGTGGACGACGGCATCGACGCGCTCATGAAGATCATCGAGAACAAGGGCGGCGTGGCCGACAAGCGCATCTATAACATCGGCAACCCCAAGAACAGCCACTCCGTTAAGGAACTGGCGGACATGATGCTGAAGATCGCCCGCTCCATGCTCGAGTACAAGGACAGCGCCGAGAAGGTGAAGCTCCTGGACGTGAGCGCCGACGACTACTACGGCAAGGGCTATCAGGACGTGGAGAACCGCCTGCCCAGCATCGAGCACACCCGCAAGGAACTCGGCTGGGAGCCCACCGTCACCATGCAGACGGCGCTGCAGAAGCTCTTCGAGTTCTACCGCGGCGACGTGGGTAAGGCGCGGGCCCTGGCGGAAGAGAGTGCCTGAGCGTGGCGCTTCTGCGGGCTCTGGTCGCTGCCGGCGTCCTGCTGCTTCCTCTCGCGGTCCGGGCCGACGATCAACCGGCAAAGGCTGACGTGCCGCTGCTCATCTCCGATACGTCCTGGAATTTCACGCGTGGGACTGCTTGGAGGAAATCGGAGATGGTGGCGGGGACGGAGCGCGACGACCTCTTCGTGTCGTTCACCAATCCCCAGGACAAGGACATAGCGGAGATCCGGCTGCACGTGCGCAGATGCGGCGTGAAAGGCAGCAGTATCGGTGGCGGCTGGATGAAGCTGAAGGGCCCATTCGCGGCTCACGGCACGTTCAAGGTCACACCTTCCATGCCCAGCGGCGGCGGTATCTCCCAGTCCATCAGCTCATCCGGCTTCGATGGCACATCCGCCGGCGACCACATGAAGATCACCGAAGTGGTGGTGGTGGACGGCGACGGGACCCAATACCAGTTCAGCTCCGACCTGTCCAAGGTATTGAGCGACAACATCTCCAACTTCTGCGCCAACTACTGACCCGGTATGTCCAAGCGCGTCCTCGCACCGAAGATCGACGTGGGTAAGGCGCGTCAGCGCCGAACACCCGGCCAGGAAGACCGGCAGGAAGCCCCGCCGGGGATGGTTCATTAATCGGATGCATATGAAGAGATTGGCCTTAAAGATCGACGTCGATACTTTGCGCGGTACCCGCGAAGGGGTGCCACCGCTCATCGAGGTCCTGAAGAAGCACGGTGCCCAGGCCACTTTCCTGTTCAGCCTGGGACCGGACAACACCGGCCAGGCGCTGAAGCGTATCTTCCGCCGCGGCTTCCTGAAGAAGGTGTTCCGGACCAACGTGGCCGGCAACTACGGCCTCAAGACCCTCATGTATGGCGTGTTGCTGCCGGGGCCGGACATCGGCAGGCATGCCGCCGAACCCATGCGCGCGGCCCGCGACGCGGGCTTCGAGGTAGGCATCCATACCTGGGACCACATACGCTGGCAGGACTACGTGGCCGTCAAGGATGAAGCCTGGACGCGCACCGACTTCGACAAGGCCGTGGCGCGCTTCGAGGAAGTGTTCGGCACCAAGCCCACCACCTTCGGCGCCGCCGGCTGGCAGATGAACGCCCATGCCTTCGAGATGGAAGCTCGGCACCACATGGATTACGCCAGCGACACCCGCGGGACTGGTCCCTTCATGCCCGAGATGCAGGGCCGCGTGTTCGCGGTGCCGCAGCTGCCCACCACGCTGCCCACGCTGGACGAGCTGGTGGGCGTGAACGGCGTGACCGTGGAGAACGTGGCGGAACATGTCCTGCAGCTCACTGCGAAGGAACCGCCGCCCTACGGCCACGTGTACACCATGCACGCGGAACTGGAAGGCATGGCGCTCTTGCCGGTGTTCGAGAAGCTCTTGACCGGCTGGAAGGCCCAGGGCTATGAACTCGTGGCCACCCGTGACATCGCCGCCAAGTTGGACCGCAAGTCTCTGCCTATCAACACGGTGCGCATGGAAGAGATCCCGGGTCGCTCCGGCACGCTCGCGCTGCAGTGCGGGCCCTGCGAGATCGTTAAGGTATAATCCGCGCCCACGTTTCCATCATCATCCTCTCAGGGGAACTGCATGTCGTATAAGCATGTGAAGCTGCCGGCCGGCGGCGCCAAGATCACCACCGCCAACGGCAAGCTCACGGTGCCGGAGAACCCGATCCTCGGTTACGTCGAAGGGGACGGCATCGGCGTGGACATCACCCCCGCCAGCATGAAGATCTGGGATGCGGCCGTGGCCAAGGCCTACAACGGCAAGCGCAAGATCCACTGGTGTGAGATCTATCTCGGCGAGAAGGCCCAGAAGCTCTACGACGGCAACTATTTCCCCGATGAAACCTTATCTGCAATTAAGGAATTAATCGTCTCCATCAAGGGCCCCTTGACCACGCCGGTGGGCGGCGGCTTCCGTTCGCTCAACGTGACCCTGCGCCAGGACCTGGACCTGTACGCCTGCGTGCGTCCGGTGAAGCACTACCCCAACGTCCCCTCGCCGCTGAAGAAGCCGGAGCTCGTGGATGTGGTGATCTTCCGCGAGAACACCGAGGACGTATACGCCGGGATCGAGTATCAAGCAGGCAGTGACAAGAACAAGAAGCTCGCCAAGTTCCTGCGCGAGGAGCTGGGCGCCAAGTTCTTCGAGGACGCCGGCTTGGGCGTGAAGCCCATCTCCGAGTTCGGCTCCAAGCGCCTGGTGCGCAAGGCCATCCAGCACGCCATCGAATATGACCGCAGCTCCGTGACGCTCGTCCACAAGGGCAACATCATGAAGTTCACGGAAGGCGCGTTCCGCCAGTGGGGCTACGAGGTGGCTCAGAAGGAATATGGCGCCGAGCTTCTGGACGGCGGCCCGTGGATGCACTTCAAGAACCCCAAGACCGGCAAGTGGATCGTGGTCAAGGACCAGATTGCGGACATCATGTTCCAGCAGATGCTGCTGCGGCCCGACGAGTACGCGGTGCTCGCCACCCCGAACCTGAACGGCGACTACCTCTCCGACGCCGTGGCAGCGGAGGTTGGCGGCGTGGGCATCGCTCCCGGCGCCAACATCGGCGACTTCCTGGCGGTGTTCGAGGCCACCCACGGCACCGCGCCCAAGCACGCGGGCCTGGACAAGGCCAACCCGGGCTCACTCCTGTTCTCCGGCGTGATGATGCTGGAATACATCGGCTGGCGTGAGGCGGCGGATCTGATCCAGGCTGCCTATTCCAAGACCGTGGCATCGGGCGTCGTCACCTATGACTTCGCGCGGCAGATGACCAATGCCAAGGAAGTGAAGACCAGCGCCTTCGCCGACGCGGTGATCCGCAACCTGTAGAAGACCGGTCTTCTGTCCTCTGGCCAAGGTAAAGACGTGACGGCAGCTTAGGCTGCCGTCGCTTTTTCCGGCTTCCAAAAATGATTCAGGTATGTTTCGCTGGCCGGCGAAGTAGGGCCCTGCTCCAGGGGCTATAACTTCCCTGTGAGGCCGGTCTTCCGGCACTGCGGAGAATCCCGGATGTCCATGAAGTCGCCGCTTCTTCTGCTGTTGGGCCTGTTCTGGCTTCCGGCGGCGCTTGCCGATGCGCCCCAGACCGGGTCATTCGCTGTCTCCTTTTATCAGACCACGCCGCTGGCCGACGGTGCCGAGGTCCTGAAACGGCTCCTGCATCCCCTGGTCTACAACAAGTGGCAGGCCGAGGGCCGCATCCGGCCCGGTCAGACCATCGTCCCATCCCAAGAGGAGTGGCGCGTCTACGTACCGCCGGCGTACGACGGCAGCCAGCCCTACGGCGTGCTGGTCTGGATCTCTCCGGGTGAAGGCGGCCAGATGGAGGAGAACTGGCAGCACGTGCTCAGCGAGCACAAGCTGATCTACGTCGGCGCCGACAAGTCCGGCAACGTGGAGAGCCTGGTGGAGCGGCGGGTGCCCTTGGCGCTCACGGGACTCGCCAACATCGAGGCCTTGTATAAGGTCGATCCGGCGCGCGTCTACATCGCCGGATTCTCCGGCGGTGGCGTGACGGCGAGCCGCATGGCGGCGGCCTATGCGGATGTATTCACCGGCGGGTTGTTCGTCTCCACCAGCGAGGGCATCGGCAGCGCAGATACGCCGGTGCCGTCGCTGGAGCGTTATCGGTTGATGCAGAGCCGTGGGCGCTATGTGTTCACCAGCGGCATGGAGGAGACCAGTAATCTCATCGCGAATGTGGGCTCGGTGGACGAATACCGGTCGCTCTGCGTGCTACGGGTGGACTTCATCCACATCCCCAACGCCACCCACGGCAATATCGACTCCCGGGTCTTCGCCCGGGCCATGACCTACCTGGATACACCACCGGCGGTGGACGCCGCCGCGCAGGCGGATTGTGAGAAGAAGCTGGCTGACCGGCGCGCCCAAGGCATCGCCGAGGTACGCCAGTCGCTTGCCGCCGGCGACAAGGACAAGGCCTGGAGCCAGTTGCAGGATATCGCCATGGCATTCGGTCCCCTGGCGGAACCGGAGTTCAGCCAGCTCTCCGCCTGTATCTCCGGAGCCTCCCCGGTCCGGGCCTGCGCGGCGGGCACGCCCACGGGCAGCCCCTGACGCTATTCAGTAGAATGGCGCGGCATCCGCTGAGCCATATCTATCCGGAGTGAGCGCATGGCCAAGGGCACCCACGACTATGTCGTCGATCCGCGCAACGCTGCCATCCAGGTCAGCATCAACGGACAGCTGTTCCCCCGCGACCAGGCCAAGGTGTCGGTGTTCGACAGCGGCTACATCCTGGGCGACGGCGTCTGGGAGGGCCTCAGGGTGCACGAGGGAGGCCTGCCGTTCATCGAGATGCATCTCGACCGGCTGTACGAAGGCGCCAAGACCATCGACATGGACATCGGCCTCACGCGGGAAGCGCTGACCGAGCAGATACTTGCCGTCCTGCGCGCCAACAAGATGCGCGACGGCGTGCACATCCGTCTCATGGTCACCCGCGGCCTCAAGGCCACGCCCTACCAGGACCCGCGGGTCACCATCGGTCCTGCGACCGTGGTCATCATCCCGGAATACAAGCAGCCCCTGCCGGAGACGGTGGAGAAGGGCATCCGCCTCTTCACGGTGCACGTGCGCCGCGCCTCGCCGGATACGCTCGATCCGAAGTTGAACGCCCATTCCAAGCTCAACGACATCATGGCCTGCATCCAGGCCGCCAAGGCCGGCGCCGACGAAGCGCTGATGCTGGATCCTCAAGGGTTCGTCGCCACCTGCAACTCCACGCACTTCTTCATCGTGCGCAAGGGCGAGGTCTGGACCTCCTCCGGCAAGTATTGCCTGGGGGGCATCACCCGCAGCAACGTGTTGCGCCTATGCCGCGACAACGGCATCCCGCACTTCGAGAAAGACTTCAGCCTCACCGACGTGTATGGCGCCGAGGAAGCCTTCGTCACCGGCACCTTCGCGGGCCTGGTGCCGGTCACGGAAGTGGACGGCCGTAAGATCGGACCGCGCGGACCCGTGGTGCGGCGCCTGCAGGGGCTCTACATGGACCTGGCGAAGAAAGACAGCAGCACGGGCCCCAAGATATGAACCTGCACCTGGCCATGTGGTCAGGGCCCCGCAACATCTCCACCACCATGATGCGCTCCTGGGAGAACCGGGAGGACACGGTGGTGGTGGATGAACCGCTCTATGCCCACTACCTGATCGCCACCGGCGTTGATCATCCGGGTCGCGATGAGGTCATCGCTTCCCAGCCGGGCAACTGGCGGGTGGTGGCGGAATCACTCACCGGTCCTATCCCTGACCGCAAACCCATCTGGTACCAGAAGCACATGACCCAGCACGTGCTGGTGGGCATGGGGCTCGACTGGCTCGACGGCCTGACCAACTGCTTCCTGATCCGCCGTCCGGAACTGGTGGTGGCATCCTTCACCAAGGTCCGTCCCGACGCCGCGCTCTGGGAGCTGGGCTTCGAACAGCAGACCCGCATCTTCGAGCATGTGTCGCAGAAGCTCGGGGCTGCGCCGATGGTGCTGGATGCGGAGGACGTGCTCCGGGATCCCCGGGCCATGCTCGGAGCGTTCTGCGCCAAGCTCGGAATCCCCTTCAGCGAACGCATGCTGCACTGGCCCGCCGGCCCCCGGGCCAGTGACGGCGTCTGGGCGCCCCATTGGTATGCGGCCGTGGAGCGCTCCACGGGTTTCGAGCCCTATGAGTCGCGTAGTCCCCAGTTGACGGATTTCCAGCAGGGATTGGCCGAAAGATGCCGTCCCCACTATGAGGCGCTGGCCCGGCACCGGCTCCAGGCAGCTTGAAAAGGGCAATTCCGGTAAAATATCGGGTTCAACGTCCTTAAAGATCCTGCCGGAGCTTTATGTATCAGCCCGCCGACACGTCGTCTGACGAGCACTTCATTTTCCGCAGCCAGCCCCCGAAGCTGGACCCGCTGCGTGCCGCCATCAACGAGCTGTATCTGGCGGATGAGACCCGCTGCGTGGACACGCTGCTGGTTCAGGAAAAGTTGGATGACACATCGCGGGCCCAGATCCAGGCCCGGGCCAAGACGCTCGTCGAAGCGGTGCGCAAGAACCGCCAGCACAAGGGCGGCATCGAGGAGTTCCTCCGCCAGTACGACCTGTCCTCCCAGGAGGGCATGGTGCTCATGTGTTTGGCGGAGGCCTTCCTGCGCATCCCGGATGCGGATACCGCCGACAAGCTGATCCGCGACAAGATCGTGAACGGCAACTGGTCCGAGCATCTCGGCGCCAGCCCCTCGTTGTTCGTGAACGCCTCCACCTGGGGCTTGATGCTCACCGGCAAGCTCATCGAGCTGGACCAGGCGGTGGAGAAGAACATCGCCAACTATCTGGGTGCGCTCGCCGCGCGCCTGGGCGAGCCGGTGATCCGCGCCGCTTTCCGCCAGGCCATGCGCATCATGGGCCATCAGTTCGTGATGGGCCGCACCATCCAGGAAGCCCTCAAACGCGCCAAGGACGAGGATAACCGCAAGTTCCGCCATTCCTACGACATGCTGGGCGAGGCTGCCCTCACCGCCAAGGATGCGGAGCGCTACTTCAAGGCCTACACCGATGCCATCGACGCCATCGGTGCCACGGTGGAGAAGGGCGCCGACGTGTTCGCCGCACCCAGCATCTCCGTGAAGCTCTCGGCCCTGCATCCGCGTTATGAGCTGGCCCAGCGCCAGCGCGTGATGGATGAGCTGGTGCCCAAGGTGGTCAGCCTGGCGGAGCGCGCCAAGAAGTTCGGCATGGGCCTCACGGTGGATGCAGAGGAGAGCGAACGCCTCGATCTGTCGCTGGACATCATCGAAGCCGTGTACCGTTCGCCGAAACTCGAGGGCTGGGAAGGTTTCGGACTCGCGGTACAGGCCTATCAGAAGCGTGCCTACCGGGTCATCGACTGGCTCATCGCCCTCGCCAAGAGCGGCAAGCGCCGCATCCCCGTGCGCCTGGTGAAGGGTGCTTACTGGGACAGCGAGGTGAAGCGCGGCCAGGAGCGCGGCCTCGAGGGCTACCCCGTATTCACCCGCAAGGCCAGCACGGACGTCTCCTATCTCGCCTGCGCCCGCAAGATGCTCGGCAACCGCGATGCCCTGTATCCCATGTTCGCCACCCACAACGCCCAGACCCTCTCCAGCGTCATGCAGATGGCCGGCGGCGATCTGGCCTTCGAATTCCAGCGCCTGCACGGGATGGGCGAGGAGCTCTATGCCGAGGTGGTGGGTCCGGACAAGCTCAAGCTCAACTGCCGCGTATATGCCCCGGTGGGCAGCCACGAGGACCTGCTGCCATACCTGGTGCGCCGCCTCCTGGAGAACGGCGCCAACACCTCCTTCGTCAACCGCATCATCGACGAGAAAGTGCCGGTGGATGCCATCATCGCGGACCCGGTGGCGGAAGTGGACGCGCTTAACGTCAAGCCGCATCCCCGCATCCCGCTGCCGCGCGACATCTACGGACCTTGGCGCCCGAATTCCCGCGGCGTGAACCTGGCGGACCAGCAGAAGCTGGCGGTGCTCGCTGTCGAGATGGAACAGGCTTTCAGCAAGCATCCATGGACTGCGGAACCCATCGTGGGCGGCAAGGTGCTCACGGGCAAGGAGAAGCCTTCTCTCAATCCCATCGACAACCGCGAGACTGTGGGCATCATCCGCGAAGCGGACGATGTGACCATCCGCCATGCGGTGGACGTGGCCGTGGCCGCGCAGCCCGCCTGGGACATGACGCCTGCCATGGAGCGGGCCCGCATCCTGCGCAAGGCCGCTGACCTGTTTGAAGTCCATACCGCTGAATTGATGGCGCTCTGCGTGCGCGAAGCCGGCAAGTCCATCCCGGACGCGGTCTCCGAGGTACGCGAGGCGGTGGACTATCTGCGCTACTACGCCGAGCGCGCTGAGGAAGACTTCGGCAAGCCGCGCGCCATGCCCGGACCCACAGGTGAATCCAACGAGCTGTGGCTGCAGGGCCGCGGCGTGTTCGTCTGCATCTCCCCCTGGAACTTCCCGCTGGCGATCTTCACGGGCCAGGTGGCGGCCGCGCTCGCCGCCGGCAACGCGGTGCTGACCAAGCCCGCGGAGCAGACCTCGCTGATCGGCGCCCAGGCGGTGCGGCTCATGCACGAGGCCGGCGTCCCCGGCGGCGTGCTGAACTTCATCCCGGGCCGCGGTTCCGTGGTGGGCCAGCATGCGGTGGCCGATGCCCGCATCGCAGGCGTCGCCTTCACCGGCTCCACCGAGACGGCCAAGACCATTCACCAGACCTTGGCCAAGCGCGACGGCATCATCCCGGTGCTCATCGCCGAGACCGGCGGCCAGAACTGCATGCTGGTGGACTCCTCCGCCCTGGCGGAGCAGGTGGTGCTGGACGTGGTGGCCAGCGCCTTCAACAGCGCCGGCCAGCGTTGCTCCGCCCTGCGGGTGCTGTTCGTGCAGGAAGAGATCGCCGACCGCGTGGTCGAGGTCCTCTCCGGTTACATGGACGAACTCAGGATCGGCGATCCGGCCTTCCTCGACACGGACGTGGGGCCGGTCATCGACAAGGCCGCCAAGCAGCAGCTGGACGAGCACAAGGCCTGGATCAAGACTAAAGGAAAGCTCATCAAGGAACTGGCGCCGCCGGCGGAGTTCAGCAACGGCACCTACGTCACGCCCATGGCGGTGGAGCTGCCGGACCTGGATATCCTCAAGCGCGAGGTGTTCGGTCCCGTGCTGCACGTGATCCGCTTCAAGTCCTCCGAGCTGGATCACGTCATCGATAGGATCAACGCCACGGGTTTCGGCCTGACCTTGGGCATACATTCGCGCATCGACAGCCAGGCCCAGTACATCCAGCGCCGCATCCGGGTGGGCAACGTCTACATCAATCGCAACATGATCGGTGCGGTGGTGGGCGTGCAGCCCTTCGGCGGCCAGGGCCTGTCCGGCACGGGGCCTAAGGCCGGCGGCCCCCACTACATGCTGCGCTTCGCCACGGAACGTACCGTCACCGTGAACACGGCGGCGGTGGGCGGCAACGCTTCGCTGCTCTCACTCAAGGAAGACTGAGCTCCGATGGCCGTCAGTGTCTTCGACATCTTCAAGATCGGCGTGGGGCCTTCCAGTTCCCACACCGTCGGACCCATGCGCGCCGCGCGCCAGTTCCTGCTGGACCTGGAAGAAAAGGGTTTGTTCGATAAGACTGCCCAGGTGGCGGTGCAGCTCTATGGTTCCTTGGCTCTGACCGGCAAGGGTCATGGCACCGACCGTGCCATCCTGCTCGGCCTGGAAGGCGAGACGCCGGATGGCGTGGACCCGGACGGCATCGCAGGCCGGCTCGATCACATCCGCAAGAGCGGCAGGATCAAGCTGCTCGGCAAGCGCGAGATCGCCTTCGACGAAGCGCTGGACCTGTTGTTCCATCGGGATCAGGTGCTGCCGAAGCATTCCAACGGCCTGCGCTTCACGGCGCTGGACAAAGCCAAGCAGACGCTCTTCACCGACGAGTTCTATTCCATCGGCGGCGGTTTCATCGTGCGCAGCAGCGAGATGGAAGGGGACGCGGCCGCGGCGGATGTGAAGTTGCCCTATCCATTCAGTTCCGGCGACGAGCTCCTGGCGCTCTGCGCCAAGCACAAGCTCAGCATCGCCCAGTTGATGATGGCCAACGAGAAGGCCTGGCGCTCCGAGACGGAGACTCGCGCGGGTCTCATCAAGATATGGGAAGTCATGAAGGCCTGTGCCGCCCGCGGCATGCGCGAGGGTGGAGAGCTGCCTGGCGGCCTCAAGGTCATCCGCCGCGCACCGATATTGCACGCGCGCCTGGCTGCCCAGAAGAAGACCACTGCTCTCGATGCCATGGACTGGGTGAACCTGTGGGCGCTGGCGGTGAACGAGGAGAACGCCGCCGGCGGGCGGGTGGTCACGGCGCCCACCAACGGCGCTGCCGGCATCATCCCCTCGGTGCTGCACTACTACATGCGCTTCGTGGAGGGCGCGGACGAGGAGGGCGTGATCCGTTTCCTGCTCACCGCTGCCGCCATGGGCATCCTCTACAAGCAGAACGCCTCCATCTCCGGCGCTGAGATGGGTTGTCAGGGCGAGGTGGGAGTGGCCTGTTCCATGGCGGCCGCCGGCATCGTCGCCGCCATGGAAGGCAGCGATGCCCAGATCGAGAATGCCGCCGAGATCGGCATGGAGCACAACTTGGGGCTCACCTGCGACCCGGTGGGCGGCCTGGTGCAGATCCCCTGCATCGAACGCAATGCCATGGGCTCGGTCAAAGCCATCAATGCCGCCCGTCTGGCCATGCATGGCGACGGCCAGCATCGGGTCTCCCTGGACCAGGTTATCGCCACCATGCGACAGACCGGCAACGACATGCGCAGCATCTATAAAGAGACTTCCCTGGGGGGGCTCGCGGTGAACGTCACCGAGTGCTGAGCACCCATACCCCACGGGGACTGCGCAATTAATCGCCATCATTTGTGCTTGGGACAGTGGTCCCAAAGGCTTGGTATATGTTAAAAAAAGGATTACTCGGAACCCGTTTTTGAAGGGGCCATGAGATGGGGATCAGACGCGCCGGCAGGACGCTGGGCAGCGTGCGTGGCAGCTATCTCGTGGCGCTGACCGTGTTGGCCGCCGCCTTGGCGCTCACCGCGGTGCTCTACCACGTGACCCTCAACAGCGAGACCAGCGCACATCAGGCACGCTTCACGCTTTATGCAGAGGAGGCGGCGAACACGCTGAGCGCGCGGTTCTCGCGCTACCAGGCGATCCTCGACGCCTCTGCCGGCTTATACGTCAGCAACGACGGTGATGTCAGCCGGACCCGCTGGTTGCGCTTCGCCGATACACTAGGGCTTCAGCAGCATTATCCCGGCATCGAAAGTCTCGACTATCTCGCGTACGTGCCAGCCGGCCGACTCTCGGCATTCCTGGCCGCCACTCGCGCCGATGGTGCACCGAAATTCTACGTAGCGACGACGCCTGACGCCGGATTTTATTGCCCCATCACCTACGTCGCTTCGGTCGCCGCCGGAAACAACACCGAAGGTTTCGATCCCTGCCATCACTCCAAGATCGGCACGGCGATGTTGCTGCAAGCCCGTGACACGGGCCGCTACTCCCTGAGCGCACCGCTCAATCTGTCGGATACCGAGGGGCATCTGCACCGCGGCGTGGTCGCGGTGAGGCCGCTGTATCGCAACGGTGCGGATCTCTCCAGTGTAGTGGCCCGCCGCGGCGCATTGTACGGCTGGGTTGCGGAAACGCTGCCCATGCAGCAGGTGTTGGCCGCCCAGGTGTCGCCGACGAGCCTGAATCTGGGGATGCATATCGAGGATGTAGCCACGCCGGTCGGCGAGGGACTGGTATACGACAACGGCAGCATGAGCGCGGACTCATCCCGCTGGTGGCAGCGCTTCGCACACATCCAGTCGACCTATGAGACTACGCTGCCCATGGGCGGCCGCACCTGGCGCCTGGAATTCTCCGAACCGCCCAGTGTCGCCTGGCTGGCGCTGCTCATGGCCGTGGCCGGCGCCCTGGTGAGCGTCCCCGCGGCCCTGCTGGTGTTGAACCTCGGACTTACCCGGTCCCGCGCCCTCAGGCTTGCGGAGCGCATGACCGATTCCCTGCGTGAACAGGAGCAGATGCTCTCATCCATTACCGGCAACATCTCCGACGGCATCTACAGGAGCACGCCGGATAAGGGCATGATCTACGCCAACGATGCCCTGGCTCGCATGTTCGGCTATTCCAGCACCGCCGAACTCATGAGCGTGGCCGGCCCGATCCTGTATGCCAATCCGCGCCGGCGCCAGGAACTGACCCAGCTCCTGGATGACCACGGCCAATACCGCAACGAGGAAGTGGAATACCAGCGCAAGGACGGCACGCGCTTCTATGCCGTCAACAGCGCCAACACCGTGAAGGATGAGAACGGGCAACCGATCTACTTCGACGGTGTCATCTCCGACATCAGCGACCGCAAGCGCGCCGAGGCGCAGGTCTACCAGCTCGCACACTACGACGCGCTGACCGGCCTGCCCAACCGGGCGCTGCTGCGCGACCGGCTCGGCCAGGCCATGCATGACGCCACGCGGCGCGGCGTCAAGCTAGCGGTCATGTACCTGGATCTCGATCGCTTCAAGAACGTCAACGATTCCCTGGGGCATGAGACCGGCGACAAGTTGTTGAAGTCGGTGTCGAGCCGCCTGCGGGAATGCATGCGCGACAGCGACACTATCAGCCGTCAGGGGGGCGACGAGTTCCTGCTGATCCTGCGCGACGTGGCCGATGCGCCCGCGGTGGCCCGTATCGCCGAGAAGCTGCAGGAGGCGGTGGCCAAGTCCATGCGCATCGGCGAATACGAGCTGCACATCACGCCCAGCATCGGCATCAGCATGTTCCCTGATGACGCGGACGACATCGATGAGCTGATCCGCAACGCCGACGCCGCCATGTACCACGCCAAGGAGAAGGGCCGCTTCAACTTCCAGTTCTTCACGCCCGAGATGAACATCCGCGCCTACGAGCGACTGTCGCTGGAAGGCAGCCTGCGCCATGCCATCGAGCGCGAGGAGTTCCACCTGAACTATCAGCCGCAGGTGGAGATGCGCAGCGGCAGGATCATCGGCGTGGAAGCCCTGCTGCGCTGGAACCGCGCCGGTCACGAGAGCGTGCCGCCCTCGGTGTTCGTGCCGGTGCTGGAGAGCAGCGGCATGATCGGCGCGGTGGGTGAGTGGGTGCTGCGCGAGGCCTGCCGCCAGAACCGCGCCTGGCAGGACCAGGGTCTGCCGCCGTTGCCGATCGCGGTGAACCTCTCCGCCATCCAGTTCAACCGCCGCAACATGGCGGATACCATCTCGACGATCCTGGCGGAGACGCGGCTCGAACCCCGCTATCTGGAGCTCGAATTCACCGAGAGCGCGGTGATGCACGATTCCCGTGAGCTCGCGAGCATGATCGGCCGGCTCGACGATCTCGGGGTGCAGCTGTCCCTGGACGACTTCGGTACCGGTTACTCCAGTCTCAGTTACTTACGCCGGTTTCACCTGGACAAACTCAAGATCGACCAGTCCTTCGTGCGCGACATCGACCTCGACGTGGACGATGCTGCCATCGTCGCCGCCATCATCGGCATGGCCCGCAACCTGAAGGTCATGGTCATCGCCGAGGGCGTGGAGACCGCGGGCCAATGCGAGTTCCTCCGTTCCCACGGTTGTGACGGCATCCAGGGTTACCTGTTCAGCAAGCCGCTCACCGCTCAGGAGTTCGCCGACTTGCTCAAGTCGGGCCGCACGCTCACACTCTGAATCCCGCCGAGCGTCCCGCCGGCGGCCTTGCACCGCCAGGAGGCGCTCCATGTCCATGCCACGCCGCAAACTCGGCTCCCAGGGTCTCAGCGTCTCCGCCCAGGGCTTGGGCTGCATGGGCATGTCGGACTTCTACAAGGGCGGCCAGGGCGAGCAGGAATCCATCGCCACCATCCACCGCGCCCTGGAACTCGGCATCGACTTCCTAGATACCGCCGACATGTACGGCCCCTTCACCAACGAGGAACTGGTGGGCCGCGCCATCAAGGGCAAGCGGGACCGGTACATCGTCGCCACCAAGTTCGGCAACGAGCGTACTCCCGATGGCAAGTATCTGGGCGTCAACGGCAAGCCGGACTATGTGCGCAAGTGCTGCGATGCCTCCCTGAGGCGCCTCGGCGTCGATCACATCGACCTCTACTACCAGCACCGGGTGGACAAGGACACTCCCATCGAGGACACGGTCGGCGCCATGGCCGACTTGGTGAAACAGGGCAAGGTGCGCTACCTCGGCCTCTCGGAAGCGGCCACCGGCACCATCCGCCGCGCCCACAAGGTTCATCCCATCAGCGCCCTGCAGATGGAATACTCCCTCTGGACCCGCGATCCGGAAGACGGGTTCCTGGATACCCTGCGGGAGCTGGGCATCGGCTTCGTGGCTTACAGCCCCCTGGGGCGCGGCTTCCTCACCGGCGCCATCAAGAAGTACGAGGATCTCGCGCAGGACGACTGGCGGCGCAACATGCCGCGCTTCAAGTACGGCAACTTCCAGAAGAACCTCGATGTGGTGGCCCAGGTGGAGAAGGTGGCGCTGGAGCACAAGGCCAAGCCCTCCCAGGTGGCCTTGGCCTGGGTGCTCGCACAGGGTGAGGACATCGTGCCCATCCCCGGCACCAAGCATCGCAAATACCTGGAAGAGAACGCCGCGGCCGGCGCTGTGAAGCTGAGCCAGGGCGATCTGGCGCGCATCGATGCGGCCTTCCCCATGGGCATAGCCGCCGGCAACCGATATCCTGATATGTCCACCGTGAACAGATGAACCGTCTCGGGGTGCGTTAAGAAGGGGAGAGGGGTATGGACAAGTTCGAGCTGATCATCGGCAACAAGGCCTATTCCTCCTGGTCTTTGCGGCCCTGGCTGGCACTGAAGCACGCGGGCGCAGACTTCATTGAGACCCGCGTACCGCTATACGTGCATGGTTACAAGGAGGAATTGCTCAAGTACGCGCCCTCCGGCAAGGTGCCGATCCTCAAGCATGGCGCCGTGACCATATGGGATTCCCTCGCCATCTGCGAGTACCTCGCGGAACTCTTCCCCCAGGCGCAGCTCTGGCCTGAAGCGGCTGCGACGCGTGCACTGGCCCGCTCCATCAGTGCCGAGATGCATTCAGGATTCGCCGCCATCCGCAGCGCGATGCCGTTAAACTGCCGGGCCCAGGACCGGCACGTCCCCCTCGGCGCCGAGATCCAGAAGGAGATAGATCGGGTGCAATCCCTCTGGCAGGACTGCCGTGCCCAACACGGCAAGAGCGGCCCGTGGTTGTTCGGGCGCTTCAGCATCGCCGATGCCATGTACATCCCGGTGGCGCTGCGCTTCATCACCTACAGCGTGCCGCTCGGCGCCGTGGCACGCAGCTACGCGGATGCCGCACAGGAGCATCCGGCGGTGCGCGAATGGGTCGCCGCAGCGAAGCAAGAAACAGAAGTGATGATCTCCAACGAGGTCGGCCGGTGACGAAAGAGGCTGATGAGATCGAAGGTTTGCTCTCTCCCGTCGAATACCAGTTGCTCGCTGCACCGGCCTTACAGGCAGCAGCGGAAGTGGCGGCGCAGCGCGGCGATCCTCATCTCTACAACGACATGCCCTCGATGCTGGCGCTGCTCGGTACTGTCACCGCGCTCACTCACGCCTACCTGCAACAGCCGTCGCCCGTGGAACCTTCACCGCGCGAGGCGTTGGAGATCGCGCCGCTGTCCATCTGCGCGATGGTGTTCACCGAATCCGGACTTGAGGCGCCTGAAGTGCAGCAATGCCTGCGCGCACTGTCGCAGGCCTATCTGCAGTTGCTTAAAGACGGCGTGCTGGGTCCCCAGGAAGGCATGGTGGAAAAGGCCTTCGATCAGCTCATGGCCGGGGATCGCGTCTCTGCTCTGCAGACTATGCGCCTGGCTGCGCAAGCCATGACCCATGCCATAGACGCCTGGGAGGCGGCACGGGTCGTCTGACATATTTCCGTCTCGAGTCGGTCAAATCCCTGCAATGTGATCGTCACGGTCTGCTCGCCGCCAGGATCCCGCGCCTGCTGTGCACACTCCACCCAAATGTCCAATCCATGCAGTTCGTCAAACTGTTTCACGTCCTTGGGGTTCTACCCTATGGAAGATTAGGGAATTGTCCTGATGACCCTGGGGTGAATTTCGGAGCACACTATGCTCCCTGTGACGGCGATCAATTTTACTTTGCCATGTCACGGACGGAGTGGAAACCATGGCTGTTGATAGCGCGATGATGAGTGGGATCTGGTCGCCTCTCTATGGGCAGGGTCGCAATACGCGGCGTGCCCAGGAGCACCGCGTCTGGGCGGAGCAAGCGCAGGCCAACCACTTGCGGTGCTTCGGCACCGAGCGCCGCTTCACCTGTGAGGAGACGGGTTGTCCGTGGCATGTAGAGTGCATGTCACTATGCGCCGAGTGGCGCCGCTAGATCGTCGCCATCTAATTGAAGCGCCGTGAGCTCAAGGCCGACTCATAGACCTTGATATAGGCCTGAGCGCTGCGTTCCCACGAAAAATCCTCTGCCATCGCATTGACCATCAAACGTCGCCAGACCTCCGGTTGTCGGGCCACGTCTGCCGCACGCCGCACGCTGGCAGCCAACGTCGCTGGCGTCAGGCCTTCGAAGACGAAGCCGTTGCCGCTTCCCCCGTCCGCCGCCGTATCCTTCACCGTGTCCGCGAGCCCTCCGGTGCGGTGCACGATGGGCAGCGCACCGTAGCGCATGGCATAGAGCTGGCTGAGCCCGCAGGGCTCGAAACGCGAGGGCATGAGCAGCGCGTCGCAGCCCGCATATACGCCGTGGGCAAGCTTCTCGTCATGCCCCAGGCGTATAGCCAGACGGTCGGGATAACGCTCTCCTGCCTCAATAAGCGTCTTGCGCAGGGTTGCGTCACCGCTGCCGAGGATCACGCACTGCGTCTTCAGTTTGAATATCTCCGGCAGGGCGTCCAGGATTATGTCTATCCCCTTTTGCGCCACCAGTCGCGCCACCACGCCCAGCAATAGGCCGCCTCCATCCGGCAGCCCGAACTCCTTGAGAAGTGCCGTGCGGTTCGGTTTGCGGCGGTCAAGATGGCCGGAATCGAAGCGCGATGCCAACAGGCTGTTATGGGCAGGGTCCCAGTGGCTGGGATCGATGCCGTTGATGATCCCACTGAGCTGGTCGCTACGCATCCGCAACACGCTGTCCAGGCCCGCGCCGAACTGCGGGGTGAGGATCTCGCGGCCATAGCTGGGGCTGACGGTCGTGAGCCGCTCGCTGAACACCAGGCCCGCCTTCATGAAGTTGAGGGCGCCGTGGAACTCGATCGCTTCCGGGTGCCATAGCCAAGGCGGCAGGCCGAGGCTGGCGAAGGTGGCGGCGGGAAACACGCCCTGGTATTCCAGGTTGTGGATGGTGAATACGCTGGCTGTGGGCACGCGTTGCAGCATGAGATGCACCGGCACCAGGCCGGCATGCCATTCATGGCAATGCACTAGGTCCGGCGTCCAGCCGCCGGCTCCTGCCGCCATACGGGCGGCGATGCGGGCCAGTTCGTCGAAGCGTTCCGCGTCGTCCGGATAGTATTCTCCCTGGTCATCCTGATAGGGGGTGCCGGAGCGGCGCCGGAAACCCGGCGTGTCCAGCAGCCACACTTTCGCGAGCGTACCGGCCAGTGGAAGTTCCAGGATCCCTACGTCGTCGGGCAAGCCGATGGTGGCGAGCCGCGGCGCGCCTTCGGCGCGCGCCGTCTTGAGCGCGCCGGCCGTCGCCGGTGCCAGCACCCGCACCTCGTGCCCCAGGGCCGCGAGTGCCGCCGGCAGGCCGGCCGCCACGTCGGCGAGGCCGCCGACCTTGATGTAGGGACGGACCTCGGTGCTGACGAACAACACGCGATGAGCCATCAGGCGTCTCCCACTGCACGCAGTATCAAGGCTCCCAGCGGCGGCAGCGTCACGCAAATGGAACAGGGCCTGCCCATCCAGGGCAGCTCCTCCACCGGCACCTCTCCCAGATTCCCCACGTTGGAACCGCCGTAGATCGCGGCATCCGAGTTGAGCATCTCGGTGTAGCGTCCGCGCCGCGGCACGCCCAGGCGATAGCCGTGGCGCACCACCGGGGTGAAGTTCAACACCACCAGCAGGTCTTGCCCCGCGCCGCGCCGCAGGTAGCTGATGGCGGATTGGGTGACGTCGTGGCAGTCGATCCACTCGAAGCCTTCTGCATCGAAGTCGTGGAGGTGCAGCGCCGGTTCTTTCCGGTAAAACCGCGCCAGGTCCCAGACCAGGCGGCGCAGGCCGCGGTGCCCGGCTTGTTCCAGCAGCTGCCAGGGCAACTGTCCGTCGTGGGACCATTCGCCCGGCATGCCGAACTCATCGCCCATGAACAGGAGCTTCTTGCCGGGATAGGTGAAGAGATAGCTGAATAGAAGCCTGAGGTTGGCGAAGCGCTGCCAGGTATCGCCGGGCATGCGGGTGAACAGCGAACCCTTGCCGTGGACCACCTCGTCGTGGGAGAAGGGCAGCACGAAGTTCTCGGAGAAGGCATACAGCAGGCCGAAGGTGAGCCGCTCATGATGGTAGCGCCGGTGTACGGGATCCTCGTGTAGGTAGGCGAGGGTGTCGTGCATGAAGCCCATGTTCCACTTCATGCTGAAGCCCAGGCCGCCCAGCCAGTCCGGCCGGGTCACCGCCGGCCAGGCGGTGGATTCCTCCGCCACGGTGAAACTGCCGGGACATTCCCCGTGGGTGGCGGAGTTGAGTGCCTGCAGGAAGGCCACGGCTTCGAGGTTCTCCTTGCCGCCATGTATGTTTGGCAGCCACTCGCCATCCTTGCGTCCATAGTCCAGGTACAGCATGGAGGCCACCGCATCGACCCGGAGGCCGTCCAGGTGGAATTCCTCCAGCCAGTACACGGCGCTGGAGATCAGGAAACTGCGTATCTCATTGCGGCCATAGTTGAACACCAGCGTGCCCCAGTCAGGGTGCAGACCGCGGCGCGGGTCCTCGTGCTCGAAGAGCGCAGTGCCGTCGAAGCGCACCAGCGCGTGCTCGTCACGCGGGAAGTGGCCCGGCACCCAGTCGAGGATCACCCCGAGCCCCGCCTGGTGGCAACGATCCACGAAATACCGGAAGTCATCCGGCGTGCCGAAGCGCGCGGTGGGCGCGAAGTAGCCGGTGGTCTGGTAACCCCAGGAGGCATCGTAGGGGTGCTCGGTGACCGGCATCAGTTCCAGGTGCGTGAACCCTGATTCGAGCAGGTAAGGGATCAGGGCTTCCGCCAGTTCCCGGTAGCTGTAGAAACGGCCATCAGGATGGCGGCGCCAGGACCCGGCATGGACCTCATATACGGACATGGGGGCGGTCCGCCAATCGGCCCGGTCGCTCAGCCAGACCGAGTCGCCCCAAGTATAGCCCGAGGCGGTCACCCGGGAAGCGCTGTGGGATGGCTTCTCCGCTTCGCGGGCGAAAGGATCGGCGCGCAGCAGGATCTCCCCGCTATGCCGGTTGCGGATCTCGAACTTGTAGATCGCACCGGCCTCGACTCCCGGCACAAACAGTTCCCAGACGCCGCTGCCATCGCGCACGTCCATGGGATGGCAGCGGCCGTCCCAGCGGTTGAAATCGCCCACCACGCTGACGCGTTCCGCGTTGGGCGCCCACACCGCGAAACGTGTGCCCCTGATCCCGCCGCGCTCGCGCAGATGGGCGCCCAACAGGCGCTGGGCGCGCCGGTGCTCGCCGCGGGTGAAGGCAGCCAGTTCCTCCAGCGACAACTCCGGCGGAAAGCTGTAGGGGTCCGCGTGCCGTGACTCATGCCCCTCCGCATCCAGCCAGATGAGTTCATAGATGCCGTCGCGCCGGCGTGGCGCTTCGAAGAGGGCGGAGCCTGGCACCCGTGTCATGGGCGTGCGCTTCGAATCCAGCCACGCCGAGCGTGCGTGCGGCAGATAGGCCCGCACCACCCTGGTGCCGCCGGTGGCGTGCAGTCCGAGGAACTCGGACGGCGAGTGGTGGCGAGCCTGTGACAGGAGATCCAGGTCGCCCGTGGCCTGTGTGTTGGAGCGTGGCAGTTTGGACATAATCAGTTATGACTGCATGACGCAATCATGATAGCTCTATGGCTGTCCGGATGTTTGCTCCGCTCAGCGACGATTTTCCGTAATCACCCGATTGACGTGCATCGGCACTTCACTACACGCTACTGCGATTCATCATCGACTTTGCACCTCGCAACAGGAATACACGGATGTCGGTTGCAAGCAACCATCTGCAATTCTCTGGGCAATTGCCGCGGGACACCTTGGCGTTGGTGCTCGCCGGCGGTCGCGGCACACGTCTGGGCGGCTTGACCAGCCACCGCGCCAAGCCGGCGGTACCCTTCGGTGGGCGCTATCGCATCATCGATTTCCCGCTCTCCAATTGCATCAACTCCGGCATCCGCCGGGTGGGCGTGCTCACTCAGTACAAATCGCATTCACTCATCCACCACATCCGTCAGGGCTGGGGGTTCTTGCACGGCGAACTCGGCGAGTTCGTCGAGATACTGCCGGCCCAGCAGCAGGTGGGCGAGGGCTGGTATACCGGCACCGCCGATGCGGTGTACCAGAACCTCGAGATCATTCGAGTGCATGATCCGCGCTTCGTACTGGTACTGGGCGGCGACCACGTCTACAAGATGGAGTACGGCATGATGTTGGGCTTCCATCTCAACCGTGAGGCAGATGTCACGGTGGGTTGCATTCCGGTGACCCTGGACCGGGCGCGCGCCTATGGGGTCATGGCCACCGACGAGTCGGGCAGGGTCATCGAGTTCGCCGAGAAACCCGCCAGCCCCAAGCACATGCCCGGCGACACCGAACACGCGCTGGCATCCATGGGCATCTACATCTTCAACACCGAGTTCCTGGTGAAACGGTTGCTGGCCGACGCCGCCAATCCCAAGTCGCAGCACGACTTCGGCAAGAACATCATCCCTGAGGCGGTGGGCAACGCGCGCACCTATGCTTATCCCTTCACCGATCCGGCCACCCAGTTGCCGGCCTACTGGCGTGACGTGGGCGACCTCGACTCCTATTGGGAGGCGAACATGGAACTCATCGGTGTGACGCCGGAGCTCAACCTCTACGACCGCAACTGGCCCATCTGGTCCTACCAGCAGTTCTCGCCGCCGGCCAAGTTCGTCTTCGACGAGAACCAGCGGCGCGGCCTGGCCATCGAATCCATGGTCGCCGAGGGATGCATCATCGCCGGCGGATGCGTGCATCATTCGCTCCTCTGCAACGACGTGTATGTGGACGAGGGCGCCGATGTGGCCAATACCGTGGTGCTGCCCGGCGCGCGCATCGGCGCGCGTTGCAAGATCCGTAACGCGGTCATCGAGACCGGGTGCATAATCCCGCCGGGTACCGAGATCGGTTTCGATCGGGGGCGGGACGGCGAACGTTACGAGGTGGCGCCGGGCGGTACCGTGCTGGTGACCCCGGAGATGCTGCAACAATCCCTGGGTTATGCCCGCTGAACGCCTGCGGGTGGTGCTGCTCTGGCACATGCACCAGCCGATGTATCGGGAGCCCCTAGGCGGCCAATACCTGGTGCCCTGGACCTACCTGCATGGCATCAAGGACTACAGCGACATGGCGGCGCACCTCGAGAACCAGTCGGCCGCCGCCGCAGTGGTCAACTTCTCGCCGGTGCTGCTCGAGCAACTGGACGATTATTGCCGGCAACTCGAGGCCTACCTGGCGGGCCGCGGAGAGCTGCGTGATCCCCTGCTGGCGGCGCTCGGCGCCGAGGCGCTACCCGGTGATGCGGCGATACGCCGCAAGCTCGTGGAAGCCTGCCTCATGTTGCAGCGCCAGCGCATGGTCGAACCCTTCGAGCCGTTCCGGCTGCTGGTGGAGATGGCGGATTGGATGCTGGCGCGCCCCGGCGCCGCCGGATACATCGACACGCAATTCCTGGCCGATCTCCTGGTCTGGTATCACATGGCTTGGCTGGGCGAGACCGTGCGGCGCGGTGAACCGCGCGTGGTGAACCTCATGCACAAGGCGAGAGGTTATACGCCGGACGACCGGCGCCGATTGTTGACGGTGATCCACGGGGTATTGAAGGACATCGTGCCCCGCTATGGCGCGCTGGCCCGAGGATCCCGCATCGAGCTCAGCCTGAACGCCTACGCCCACCCCATCCTGCCGCTGTTGCTGGATTTCAACGCGGCCCGGGAAGCGCAGCCCGATCTGCCCTTGCCTGCGTCCGATCGCTATCCGGACGGCGAAGTGCGTGCTCGTTGGCACATCGAACAGGGTAAGCAAGTGTTCCAGGCGGCTTTCGGCGTGCCTCCGATCGGCTGCTGGCCCTCAGAGGGCGCCGTTTCCGATGCGGCGGTCTCCTTGCTCTCGCAGAACGGCTTGCGTTGGGCTGCTACCGGTCAGGGTGTGTTGCACCACAGTCTGGACGTGGAATCGGCGTCCTCCGACGTGCTGCATCGGGCTTACCGGCTGGAAGGGTCCGATCTCGCGCTGTTCTTCCGCGACGATGAGCTGTCGGACTTGGTTGGCTTCCGCTACAAGGATTGGCACGCCGACGACGCGGTAGCGGACCTGGTGAACCGGCTGGCGGGGATAGCCGAGGCCCAAGCAGAGCCCGGCCGGGTCGTGACCATCGCGCTCGACGGCGAGAACGCCTGGGAGCACTACCCCAACAACGGCTATTTCTTCCTGTCAGCCCTGTATCGGGCGCTCTCCCATGATGCGCGCTTCGAGCTCACCACCTTCGGCCGCTGCCTGGAAGATTCGGCGGTGAAGGTGCGCAGCTTGCCACGACTCACGGCGGGCAGTTGGGTGTATGGGGACCTGACAACCTGGATAGGCAGCCCGGACAAGAACCGCGCTTGGGACATGCTGGTGGATGCCAAGAATGCCTGCCAAGAGGCCCTCGATGCGAGGCGCTTCGACGCGCAGCAGCGCGCGCGCGTCGAACGGCAACTCGGCGTGTGCGAGGGTTCCGATTGGTTCTGGTGGCCGGGCGACTACAATCCGGAGGCGGTGGTGGCGCAATTCGAACATTTGTATCGCCTGCAGTTGCAGGGCCTCTATGAACTGATCGGAACGACGCCGCCGGGTTACCTGGACACGCCGTTCAGCCACGGCAAGGCCGAAGCGCAAGGCGGCGCGATGCGACCCGGGAACTGAGATGGCCGCACCGGGAAGGGTGTTCGGCTCGCGCCGCGCAGGGGTACTGGCGCACGTCACCAGTCTCCCGGGGGCGGGGTTGATCGACGACGACGCTAGATGCTTCGTGGACTTCCTGGCTGCCGCCGGCTTCAGCGTGTGGCAGACCTTGCCCTTGGGACCCGTCAACGAATCCTTATCTCCTTACCAGAGCGATTCCGCGTTCGCCGGCAACGTGGCGCTGGTGGGGGAACGCCGCCATGCAGACCAAGATTACGAAGCATTCCAGGAAGCCAACCGCTATTGGCTCGAGGACTTCGCGCTGTATCGGGCGCTACGCGGGCGATATGACGCTCCGTGGTATCGATGGCCCCCGGAATTGCGCGATCGCAACGCGGATGCGATCACCGCTGCCCGAAATGAATTGCGCGATGCCATGGATGCGGAGCGACGGGCGCAGCATCGCTTCTTCGCTGCCTGGCGGGAGCTCAAGGCTTACGCCAACGCGGCGGGCATCCATGTCTTCGGGGATCTGCCGCTGTTCGCCGCCCATGACAGCGCGGACGTGTGGTGCCACCGGGAGTTGTTCTGTATAGACGAAGCGGGCGGCATGACCGAGACGGCCGGCGCTCCACCGGACGCCTTCGCTGCGGACGGACAGGACTGGGGATGTCCGCAATACCGCTGGGACAATCGTGCGGCCGAAGGCTTCCGCTGGTGGACTGAGCGCCTGAAGGTCCAGGCCGGGCGCTTCGACCTCCTGCGCATCGATCACTTCCGCGGCCTGCGGGAGACGTGGGCCATCCCCGCCGGCGCGGCTACGGCGAGACAAGGACATTGGAAAGAGGTTCCCGGTGACGCGTGGTTCGGCGCGGTACAGGCGGCGCTCGGGCCTTATGCCTTCGTGGCCGAGGATCTGGGTTACATCACCCCCGATGTGCATGCCTTGCGGCGGCGGCTCGGCTTGCCTGGTATGCATGTGCTGCAGTTCGCCTTCGAAGGCGATCCCCACAGCACGCACCTGCCGCACAACCATGAGGCCAATGGCGTGGTGTATACCGGTACCCACGACAACAACACCACGCTGGGCTGGTGGCAGGCGCTGGATGAGACCAGCCGGAGCAGGGCGATGCAATATCTCGACTATCCCGGCGAAGCCATGCCGTGGCCGCTGGTGCATGCAGCCCTGGCTTCGGTCTGCGAGTTGGCGGTGTTGCCGCTGCAGGACTGCTTGGGCCTCGACGCCGACGCGCGCATGAACACACCGGGTACGGTCCAGGGGAACTGGCATTGGCGCTGCCCGCCGGGCGCGCTCGATGAGCAGCTCGCGCAGAAGCTGCGTGAGCTGCTTGCGCTCTACGGCAGGACCGACTGACGGCCGCTTAAAGCCAAAGCATGCAGCCCATCTCGAAGGGATGGGCCAGGGCTTGATTGAAGGGATACAGCCTCACCGAGAGCTGCATCAGGCCGTTGCTGGGTGGCACCATATCCAACTCGAAGCGCACACCCCCCTCCTGCTTTACACCGGCCTTGAACGGAGCCACCTGGCGTTCGGAGGTCTCGGTGTTCTCCAACACCGCTTCGGCCCGCAGGTCTGCGCTATCCAGCCCGGCGAGCTTGGCAATGAAGGCGAGACGCAACGGCTCACCGGTGTTGATCTGTGCGGGCGGCGGTGTCACCCATTTCGCCGTCACCTGAGGCCAGGACTTGCGCACCCGCTCCTTCCAGCCGGCGAGGTCGCGGGCGGCTTCACCGCTGCGTCCGTTCAGGGCCGCACCCTGGCTGCGCGCCGGCAGATAGAAGCGCCGCAGATAGTCCAACACCATGCGTTCCGAGGTATAGCGCGGCAGGATGCTGGCCATGGAATGGCGTGCCATGGCGATCCAGTCGTGCGGGACGCCTGAGTCGTCGCGCCGGTAGTAGAGCGGCAGCACGTCGCGCTCCAGGATGTCGAGCAGCTCCTCGGATTCGATGCGGCTGCGGTAGTCGGCATCCAGCGCCGGATCGTGGCCGGTGATGGCCCAACCGTTGCGGCCGTCATAGCCCTCGGTCCACCAGCCGTCCATCACGCTCAAATTGAGCACGCCGTTGATGGCGGCCTTCTGTCCGGAAGTGCCGCTGGCTTCCAACGGGTAGAAAGGCGTGTTGAGCCACAGGTCCACGCCGCTGACCAGGTGGCGCTCCACCGCGATGTCATGACCCTCGATGAAGAATATCCTGCCGGCATACTCGGGGAGCTGCGCATAGCGGTTCAGCTCCTTGATGATGTGCTGCGCCGGCTTGTCCTGGGGGTGGGCCTTGCCGGCGAACAGCAGCACCAGCGGCCGCTCCCGGTCCCGCAGCAGCCTCGGCAGTCTTTCCGGATCCTGGAACAACAGCAGCGCCCGCTTGTAGGTAGCGAAGCGGCGCGCGAAACCCAGCATCAGGGTGTCTACCTGCTCATCGCCCAGCGCCTGCAGCATCAGTTCCACACGGCCGCGGCCGGCGTGGTTGCGCCGATACTGTCGTTGCAGGTTCTCGCGGATGCCCTGCAGCATCTCGCGCTTCAGCATGCGGCGGATCTCCCAGAAGCGTTCGTCCTTCACCTCGCTGAGCGTTGCCGGCCAGAACTCTACGTCGGTCATGCGGCTGCGCCATCCTGCGTGCTCCTCGTCCAGGAGCTTGATCCAATCCCGCGCCATGAAGGTCGGCACGTGCACGCCGTTGTTGACGTAGTCCATGGGATTGTCGTCCGGCGGCACCTGCGGCCAGATGTAGCTTTCCATGTCCGCGGCCACGCCGCGGTGCACGCGGCTCACGCCGTTGTGCCGGCGAGAGAGCCGCAAGGCCAGGGCGGTCATGTTGAAACCACCGTCACCACCGGTGGGGGAAGCCCCGAGCTGCATGAGCCGTTCGAAGCTGATCTTCAGGTCCTTGGCTACCCAGCCGAGATGGGTGCGCATCAAGTCTTCGCTGAACACATCGTGGCCCGCCGGCACCGGCGTATGGGTGGTGAACACGGTGACGGCCGCCACGATCTCGGCAGCGGTGTCGAAGGGCATGCCTTGGGCGACCCGTTCGCGGCAGCGTTCCAGGCCGAGGAAGGCGGCGTGACCCTCGTTCATGTGCCACACGGAGGGATCCACATCGAGCGCGCGCAATGCGCGCACGCCGCCAATGCCGAGCACGATCTCCTGAGCGATGCGGATATCCTTGTTGCCGCCATACAGTTGGTATGTGATGGCGCGGTCTTCTTCGCTGTTCTCTGCGAGGTCGGTGTCGAGCAGCAGCAGGCGCACATTGCCCACCGGCACCTGCCAGACACGTACCTTCACCGGGCGGCCCGCGATGTGAACCGTCACCCGGATCTCCTTGCCGTCGGCGCCCTGCGCAACGCGCACCGGCAAATCCTTGAGCTTCACCGGCAGGTGATGCACTTGCTGCTCGCCGTCGGCGTCGATGGTCTGGGTGAAATAGCCGAGGCGATACATGAGCCCCACTGCGACGAAGGGCAGGCTGAGGTCGCTCGCGGCCTTGCAGTAGTCGCCTGCCAGCACTCCGAGACCGCCGGAGTACAGCTGCAGGCTCTCGTGCAGGCCGTACTCCATGCAGAAGTAGGCCACCAAGTCCTCTTCGGGGCCGATGCCGGCATCCCTGAGCACCTGGCTTTGGCGCGCGAGATATTGATCGAAGCTTTCCAGCACCGCCTGGTAACGCTGCAGGAAGGTGGCGTCGGCCGCGATATCGTCCAGCCGCTGTTGCGGGATACGCCGGAGGAACACAGTGGGGTTGTGCTCGCACTTGGCCCAGAGCTCAGGATCGATGAAATGGAACAGGTCTCGCACCCGGCGATCCCAGCTATAGACCAGGTTGCCGGCCAAGTCCTCCAGACGTGCCAGCGGTGGCGGCAGAGTGGGCCGGACCTCGAACACATGCTGGATGACGGGCATAGTCCCTCCTTGGAAAGCAGCCATCCTAACGGCCGCGGCCGTTTCGGACGGTGAACTGCGTCGAGGGTAGGGGAGCCCTTTGCGCATCCCAGAACCCGTCTCCCGGGCATACGCAAGATGGGGTAGGCTGGAAATTCAGGGGCTTAGCCGGCACTGGACTTGCAAAGTCCAAAGTCCTGTATATAATCACATAACCTGTATTTTTACCCAGGCTGAGGCGGTAGCTATACCATGGACAAACTTACCTCGCGTCAGCAGGAAGTTTTCGATTTGATTCAAGAGGTTATAGAAGAAACCGGCATGCCTCCCACGCGTGCTGAAATCGCCGATACCCTTGGATTTAAATCTGCCAATGCCGCGGAGGAACACCTCCGTGCTCTCGCTCGGAAGGGTATGATTAGCTTACTGCCCGGCGCCGCCCGGGGAATTCGCATTACCGATCCTCCCGGTCTCCCGGTAGTGGGCCGGGTGGCGGCGGGCAGTCCTATCCTCGCTGAACAGCACCTCGAAGGCCGGGTCCGCGTCGACCCGCGCATGTTCAAACCCAAGCCCGACTATCTGCTGCGCGTGCGCGGCATGAGCATGCGCGACGCCGGCATCATGGATGGCGATTTAGTAGCCGTTAACCGCAATCCCGAGGTCCGCAACGGCCAGATCGTGGTGGCCCGCCTGGGGGATGAGGTCACGGTGAAGCGCTACCGCCTGCAGGGGGCGGAAGTGCACCTGCTTCCTGAGAACCCGGCGTTCCAGCCCATCGTGGTGGACGTGCACAGCCGGGAGTTCATCATCGAGGGGGTGGTGGTGGGGGTGCTCAGGGACGTCACCGTCCAGTGAGCCATAAAGGAAACGTAAAGGTGCGGCCTTTCGGCTTTGGAGTATAATTTCGCGCCCCTGAAGCCGGGGTTGGCCTGAAGTCATTGATTCTATTGGCCTAATTCCAAGTGATTACCCTGACCGGCTGGCAGCTTTCGAGCGCCGGCCGGTCGCGCTTTGGGGCAGGGTAGAAATAAAGAGAAACGCGCGAGCGCATGCATAGTCATATCCATCATCACGGCAGCCGGCGTGGCAGCGGCGCTGACGTTCCCATGGACCGCAAGCGGCTCTATGCCTTGAGCTTCGGCGCGCTGGGCGTCGTGTTCGGCGACATCGGCACCAGCCCTCTGTATGCCTTGAGCAGTTCCTTCTCGGCGGGCAACGGTCTCGCGCCGACGCCGGACAGCGTGCTCGGGGTGCTGTCCCTGGTGTTCTGGTCGCTGGTCATCATCGTCTGCCTCAAGTATCAGCTGTTCGTGCTGCGCGCCGACAACAAGGGTGAGGGTGGCATCCTCGCGCTCCTGGCGTTGCTGGATCCCTGGCGCACGCGCCGCAGCCGTCGCTCCATGATCCTGATCGCTCTCGGCATCTTCGGTGCCGCGCTCCTGTACGGCGACGGCATGCTCACACCCGCAATCTCGGTCTTGAGCGCGGTGGAAGGCCTGCAGCTCGGCGCCAATCCCATCTCGCGCCGCACCATCATATTCATCACCGTGGCGGTGCTGGTGGCGTTGTTCGCTTTCCAGCGTGGAGGCACCAGCTGGGTGGGCATGGTGTTCGGCCCCATCATGACCCTGTGGTTCGTGGTCATCGCGCTCCTAGGTCTGCATGCGATCGTGCTGGCGCCGGGAGTATTGGCCGCGATGAACCCTGGTTACGCCCTGGGCTTCGTCGTGCATCACGGTTTCGCCGACATCGTGGTTCTGGGCGCTGTGTTCCTCTGCGTCACCGGCGCCGAGGCTCTATACGCGGACCTAGGCCACTTCGGGCGTTCACCGATCCGCCTCGCCTGGTTCGCCTTCGTGATGCCGGCCTTGCTGCTCAACTACTTCGGTCAGGGGGCCATGCTCCTGGCCCATCCCGACCAGCCTGTCCAACAGCTCTTCTACAGTCTTTCGCCCGACTGGTTCCTCTATCCCTTGATCGCGCTGGCCACGGCCGCCACGGTCATCGCCTCCCAGGCGATCATCTCCGGCGCCTTCTCGCTTATGGCGCAGGCCATCCAATTCGGACAGAGCCCGCGCCTCACCATCATCCGGACCTCGGTGGATGAGAAAGGGCAGATCTATATCCCGGCCATGAATTGGATCCTGATGGTGGGCACCATCGGCATCGTGCTGGGGTTCAGGAGCTCCGACCGGCTTGCCACTGCCTACGGCGTGGCGGTCAGCTCCACCATGGTGATCACCACCATCCTCATGTTCTTCGCGGAGCGGGACCGCTGGCACTGGAACGTGTGGCTGGTGAGCTTCCTCACCGTCGGTTTCCTGGCGGTGGACCTGATGTACTTCAGCGCCAACGTGTTCAAGATCGCGGATGGCGGCTGGTTCCCGCTGCTGGTGGGCCTCATCGGTTTCATAATCATGTCCACCTGGAGCACCGGGCGCTCCAACCTCATCGACCGCCTGCGGGCCGCCACTGAACCTCTCGAGGAATTCCTGGCGCACATCAAGAAGCTGAAACCGCTGCGGGTACGCGGCACCGCAATATTCATGACGGCGCCGAACCTGGGCACGCCGCCCATGCTGCAACATCATTTGGAACACAATCAGGTGTTGCACGAGCAGATCGTGCTGCTGACGGTACTCACCGATGACGTGCCCTTCGTGCATCCCATCCAGCGTCTGGAAGTCGAGAAACTGGAGCTGGGTTTCTACCGGGTGAACGTCCACTATGGCTTCATGCAGATCCCGAACATCCCGCAGTGCTTCCGCCGCGCCAAGGATTTCGGCTTGAGCATCGATCCGGAGACCGTCACCTACTACCTGGGACGCGAGACACTGGTGGCCACCAAGAGCTGGCCGTCCATGATGGGCTGGCGCGAGAAGCTGTTCGCCTTCATGTCCCGCAACGCCATCCGCGCCACCGACTTCTATCAGATCCCGCCGGACCGCACCGTCGAGCTGGGTCTGCGCCTGAGGCTCACCGAGTTGCGCCAGTCCCGGCGCAACCACGGTGAGGACCGGCACTAGTCCATGGCCGGCAAGTTATTGGCGGCACTCGCCAGTTTCATCATCGGCGTGCTGTCGAGCCTGGGTTATCTCGGCGTGGTGCTGTTGATGGCCATCGAGAGCGCCTGCATCCCGCTGCCCTCCGAACTCATCATGCCCTTCGCCGGCTATCTGGTCTTCAAGGGCACCCTCACTCTCTGGGGCGTGACCCTGGCGGGTGCCGTCGGCTGCGTCCTCGGGTCCCTGGTGGCGTACTACGTCGGTCTCTGGGGCGGGCGGCCCCTGGTGATGAAGTACGGCCGCTATCTCCTGATCTCCCACCACGATGTGGACCTGGCGGATCGCTGGTTCGCCCGGCACGGCGACATCACCATACTGATCGGAAGATTGCTTCCCGTGGTGCGGACCTTCATCGCCTTCCCGGCGGGCGTGGCGCGCATGCCGCTGCTGAAGTTCGTGGTCTATACCTTCGTCGGCTCCCTGATCTGGTGCTGGGCGCTGGCCTGGCTGGGCCAGACCCTGGGAGAGCACTGGGATAGTCTGGGAGGGTATTTCCATCGCTTCGACGAGGTGATCGGCCTCCTGATAGTGCTCGGCGCCGCCTGGTGGATATGGCGTCACCTCAAGCATCTGCGCGGAGACAGCCGTCCGAATTGACACTTCGGCTTAGATATCAGATACTTATCACCTAGCGCCGATTTGAGACTCAGCTTGCGGGCGCTCTATAAATGCAGCTAAAGCGGTATGCCCGTATGGACCTGCTTTAGCTTCCCGTCTCTCCAGGCGGACCCAAGCTGAGCGGGTCTTTCGTTTCCAGGGTTCCTGGAACGGAAGCGGCGCATCGCAACACGAGCTTCGCCCACGTCATGAATTCGCTCACCACTCCTTGGGATCGCCGCGCCTTTCCGCTGGTGCCGGGAGTCTCTTTCGAGTTCTTCCCGCCCGGTACGCCTGAGATGGAGAAGAAACTGTGGCAGGCACTGGAGCGCCTGGCGCCCCTGTCGCCGCGTTTCGTCTCCGTCACCTATGGCGCCGGCGGTTCCACCCGGCAACGCACCCATGACACCGTGGTCGCCATCCAGCAGCGGCTCAACCTGCGTCCCGCCGCGCATCTCACCTGCGTCGGCGCCAGCCGCGAGGACATCGATGCGGTGGCGCGCCATTATTGGCAGGCCGGGGTGCGGCACATCGTGGCGCTGCGCGGAGACCCGGCGGAAGGTGAAGGCCTATTCAAGCCGCATCCTGAAGGGTATGCCAATGCCGCGGAATTGGTGGCGGGCCTGAAGCGCGTCGCCGATTTCGAGATCAGCGTGGCCGCCCACCCGGAAGTGCACCCGGAAGCGCTCTCGCCCCAGGCAGACCTGGATAACCTGAAGCGCAAATGGGAGGCAGGCGCCACCCGCGCCATCACCCAGTACTTCTTCGACGTGGAAGTGTTCCTGCGCTTCCGCGACCGGCTCGCGGCCAATCGCATCGACCTGCCGGTGATCCCAGGCATCCTCCCGGTCACCAACTTCGAGCAGGTGAAGAAGTTCAGCGGCCGTTGTGGCGCCACGGTGCCGCGCTGGCTGGCAGATTTCTTCGAAGGCATCGACGACGATCCGGAGACCCGCAAGCTGGTGGCGGCTCACGTGACCGGCGAGCAATGCCGCATGTTGCAGGACGAAGGCGTGCGGGAATTTCATTTCTATACCCTGAATCGCCCGGAGCTGTCCCGCGCCATCTGCCGCCTGCTGGGGATCCGCCCGGCGGTGGCGACCACCGCCACCGCAGCCACCGGGACCTAGCCTCCATGGACTGTCGCACCGAACTCGAACGCCTCTTGGCAGAACGCATCCTGGTGCTGGACGGCGCCATGGGCACCATGATCCAGGGGCGCAAGCTTGAGGAGGCGGATTTCCGCGGCGAACGCTTCAAGGCGCATCCGAAGGACCTCAAGGGCAACAACGACCTCCTGAGCCTCACCCGGCCGGACGTCATCGCCGCTATCCATCGTGACTATCTCGAGGCGGGCGCCGACATCCTCGAGACCAATACCTTCAATTCCACTTCCATCTCCCAGGCGGACTATGGCCTGGAAGCCCTGGCCTATGAGCTGAACCTGGCCGGCGCCCGCATCGCCAAGGGCGAGACGGAAAGAGCGCAAGCCGCCGACGGCCAACGGCGTTTCGTCGCGGGCATCCTCGGCCCCACCAACCGCACCGCCTCTATCTCACCCAAGGTCGAGGATCCCGGTTTCCGAAACGTGAGCTTCGACGAATTGAAGTCCGCCTATGCGGACGCGATCCGGGGACTGCTGGACGGAGGTTCCGACCTCATCATGGTCGAGACCATCTTCGATACCTTGAACTGCAAGGCCGCGCTCGTGGCGATCGAAGAACATTTCGAAAAATCCGGCCACAGGGTCCCGGTGATGATCTCCGCCACCATCACCGATCTCTCCGGCCGTACCTTGTCTGGCCAGACGGTGGAGGCTTTCTGGAACTCGGTGCGCCATGTGCGTCCCTTCAGCATCGGGCTCAGCTGCGCCCTGGGCGCGGACCAACTGCGCCCCTACGTGGAGGAGCTGTCGCGGCTGGCGGACTGCTACGTGAGCGCCCATCCCAACGCCGGGCTGCCCAACGCCTTCGGCGGCTATGACGAGACCCCGGCGCACATGTCCGAGCATCTCGGCAGCTGGGCGAAAGAGGGCAGCGTGGACATCGTCGGCGGCTGCTGCGGCAGCACGCCGGAGCACATCCGCGCCATCAAGGCCTCGGTGGCGGCGCGCACCCCGCGCAGCCGGCCTGCCGCCGGTGCGGGCTGCCGGCTCGCGGGCCTGGAGGCCTGCAACATCCTGCCGGGCAGCTTGTTCGTGAACGTCGGCGAGCGTACCAACGTCACCGGCTCCGCCAAGTTCAAGAAACTGGTGCTGGCCGGCGACTATCCCACGGCCCTGGAGGTGGCCCGCGAGCAGGTGCAGAACGGCGCCCAGCTCGTGGACGTGAACATGGACGAGGGCCTGCTGGACGGCAAAGCCGCCATGGTGCGCTTCCTGTCGTTGCTAGCTGCCGAGCCTGACATCGCGCGCGTGCCGGTGATGCTGGATTCCTCCCGCTGGGAGATCATCGAGGCGGGGCTGAAGTGCCTGCAGGGCAAGTGCGTGGTCAACTCCATCAGCCTCAAGGAAGGCGAGGAGTCGTTCCTGCACCAGGCCGGCCTGGCGCGTCGCTATGGGGCGGCGGTGGTGGTGATGGCCTTCGACGAGCAGGGTCAGGCGGACACGCTGGAGCGGCGCATCGCCGTGTGCGAGCGGGCCCACAAGCTGTTGACGGAGAAGCTGGGCTTCCCGCCCTCCGACATCATCTTCGATCCCAATATCTTCGCCATCGGCACCGGCATCGAGGCCCACGCCCGCTATGCCATCGATTACATCGCCGCGATCACGGAGATCAAGCGCCGCCTGCCGGGCGTGTTGATCAGCGGCGGCGTCAGCAACGTGTCCTTCGCCTTCCGCGGCAACGACAAGGTCCGCGAGGCCATGCATGCGGCCTTCCTGTATCACGCCATCCGCGCCGGCATGGACATGGGCATCGTCAACGCCGGGCAGCTGGCGGTGTACGAGGAGGTTCCCAAGGAACTCCTGGAGCACGTCGAAGACGTGCTCTTCGACAGGCGCCCGGATGCCACCGAACGTCTCATGACCTTCGCCGCCACGCTGGACAAGTCCGGCGCCAAGCAGGTCCAGGATCTCGCCTGGCGTGAATGGCCGGTGGCCGAGCGGCTGAAACATGCGCTGGTGCAGGGCATCGCCGACTACATCGACGAAGACACCGAGGAAGCGCGCCTCGCGGCCAAGCGGCCCCTCGACGTCATCGAAGGCCCGCTCATGGCGGGCATGGACGTGGTGGGCGACCTGTTCGGCGCCGGCAAGATGTTCCTGCCACAGGTCGTGAAGTCAGCCCGGGTGATGAAGAAGTCGGTGGCCCTGCTCACGCCCCATATCGAGGCGCAGAAGCAGGAGGGCGTGCGTCCCAAGGGCCGCATCCTCATGGCCACGGTCAAGGGCGACGTGCATGACATCGGCAAGAACATCGTCGGCATCGTGCTGCAGTGCAACAACTACGAGGTGCTGGACCTGGGCGTCATGGTGCCGGCCCACAAGATCCTCGAGACCGCACGTGAACGGCAGGTGGATCTCATCGGGCTATCCGGCCTCATCACCCCCTCGTTGGACGAGATGGTGCACGTGGCGAAGGAGATGCAGCGCGACAAGTTCGCCATCCCGCTCATGATCGGCGGTGCCACCACCTCCCGCACCCATACCGCCGTGCGCATCGCGCCGCAGTACGCGGGCGCCGTTACCCATGTGAAGGATGCCTCCCGGGCTGTGAGTGTCGCGGCCGGGCTCCTGGGCGAGGGCAGCGCGGCGGTGATCAAGGCCATCCAGGACGACTACGCCGGGATACGCGCGGAATATGCCGGCCGTGGCAACGAACAACCTCTGCTCACGCTCGCCGCGGCGCGCGCCAACCATACCCCGATAGAGTGGCGCGGTTACGCGCCCCCGCGGCCCCGTGAGCAGGGCATACACGACATCCGGGACATGTCCCTGGAGGTCCTGCGCCCATATATCGATTGGACCCCCTTCTTCCATGCCTGGCAGATGAAGGGCAGCTACCCGAAGATCCTCGACGATTCGGAGAAGGGCGAGACGGCGCGCAAGCTTTTCGCCGACGCCCAGGCCATGTTGGACCGCATCATCTCGGAGCGCTGGCTCACGGCCCGGGGTGTGTTCGGCCTGTTCCCGGCCAATGCCGAGGGTGACGACGTGGTCGTCTACCGGGACGCGGACCGCCACGCGGCCCGCACCCGCTTCCATTTCCTGCGGCAGCAGGCGCAGAAGCCCGCCGGGCGGCCCAATCGTTGCCTCGCGGATTTCGTGGCGCCGATCGGGACGGGAGAGGACTATCTCGGGGCCTTCGCCGTCACGGCGGGGATCGGCATCGAGGAACGGGTGAAGGCCTTCGAGGCGGATCACGACGACTACAGCGCGATCCTGCTCAAGGCGCTCGCCGACCGGCTGGCCGAAGCCTTCGCCGAATACCTGCACCTGGAAGTGCGCCGCGAACGCTGGGGCTATGCAGCGGGGGAGGGCCTGGACAACGAGGCCCTGATCCGCGAAGAGTACAAGGGCATCCGGCCGGCACCGGGCTATCCCGCCTGCCCTGAGCACACCGAGAAGGGCATCCTGTGGGACCTCCTGGACGCGGAACGCCGTGCCGGCATCACCCTGACGGAGCATTACGCCATGTGGCCGGCGGCGGCGGTCAGCGGCCTGTACTTCTCCCATCCTGAGTCCCACTACTTCGCCGTGGGGCGCATCGATCGGGATCAGGCGGCGGACTATGCCCGCCGCAAGGGCATGGACCTGGCCACCGCCGAACGCTGGCTGGGGCCGAACCTGGCCTATAGCGCCTGAACCGATAAGGGTTCCTTGAGCCGAATTTTCCCGGCGCAGGGTCAACCTGCCGCCAGGCCCGTCGTTTTCCACTCCAAGGACAGCCTCTTGGGGGGCTGCATCCCAATTAAACCAAAAGGAGTCTTTATGAAGCGTATCAGTGCCGTCTTCCTGACCTCCCTCCTGGCCCTGGGTGCCTACGCGGCCCAGGCGGCCGACGCCCCTGCCGCGTCCACCACCGTGCAGGCCCACAAGGCCGAGAACAACAGCAAGGCCGCGGCCCGCAACCTCAAGAGGCAGGCCAACGAGATCAAGGCCGACGACCACGCCATGACCAAGGACAAGCAGGAGCGTGCCGCCGATGAGTCCAAGCTGAAGAAGGACGAGAAGGCGGGCGATGCCAAGGCCGTGGCTGAGGACAAGAAGGCCATCGTGCAGACCGACAAGAACATGAGCAAGGAAGAGCAGAAGGACAAGGCCGCCCATAAGGACATGGCCAATGACCGGGCTGCGATCGCCGGCGACCAGAAGCAGATCAGGAAGGACAAGGCGACCAAGGCCGCTGCCCCCAGCACCGCGCCGGCCGCCAGCACCCACCACTGATCCATCGATCACGGGTCTGAACATCGCCCCGGTGCCGAGAGGCACCGGGGCGATTTCTTTTCCGGGTCGGGCCGCGTCACCGTCATCGAAAAACCGTTGACAGGGTCTGCGCCGCGGGACTAGCATCCGCGCAGCTTCGTCATGAGAGGCCCCCGAAGTGGGCAGTAGCTGTTTAACCCTTTGTCCCCTCCGCCGCGCCCGCGGCAGCTCGCGCGCCTGAATTTGGCCTTAAGGTCGCGCGTCCTGCACCCCGGCGGGGGAGCATGCGAGACCGGAAGGCATGGCTTTCGACACACTCCAAGGTTTGCTGCGTCGTAACAGCGCCGCTCAGGGTGAGCAGGGTGCGCGCGTGTCCGCGCGCCTGGTCGAGGTCAGCCGCATGGCGGCGGACGACACCTTCGACGAGTTCAAGACCAGCATCCAGGGCCTCGTCGAGTCGGAAGCCGAGGAGCGGCTCGCCGAGTACGGTCCCAACACTGTGGCCCGCGAGGTCAAGCACGGCTTTTTCTATGAGCTGTTCACCCGGCTCGCCAACCCCCTCAATATCTTGCTCATCGTCCTGACCGTCGTCTCGGTGGCGACCCAGGACTACGACGGTGCCGTGATCATCGGTTTCATGGTGGTGTTGTCGGTGGCCCTGTCCTGGATCCAGGAAGCCCGCTCCAACAATGCGGCTGAAGCCCTTCGTGCCATGGTCAAGACCACCGCCACGGCACTGCGCCGCGAGCCGGTGGAGGAACCGGAAGACGACAAGGAGCGGGAGGATCACCGCGAGGACGAGGAGCCGTCCGAACCCAGGATGACCTACAAGGCGCTGCGCAAGCAGGTGCCCCTGGACGAATTGGTCCCGGGCGACCTGGTGCAGCTCTCTGCCGGCGACATGATCCCGGCGGACGTGCGTCTCTTGTCCGCCAAGGACCTGTTCATCAACCAGTCCGCGCTCACCGGCGAGTCCCTGCCGGTGGAGAAGAACTCCCGCGCCGTGGAGCAGGCCTCCGGCAGCCCGCTGGACCTGCCCAACCTCTGCTTCATGGGCACCAACGTGGTGAGCGGCACGGCCATCGCCGTGGTGGTCATGACCGGCGCCAGCACCTATTTCGGTTCCTTGGCCAGCACGCTTGGCGTGGAGCGCGTGCAGACCAGCTTCGACAAGGGCGTGCACAAGTTCACCTGGCTCATGATCCGCTTCATGGCCTTCATGGTGCCCACGGTGTTCCTCATCAACGGGCTCACCAAGCACCTCTGGGGCGACGCCTTCCTGTTCGCCATGGCAGTGGCGGTTGGCCTCACTCCCGAGATGCTGCCGGTGATCCTCAGCAGCAACCTGGCCAAGGGCGCGCTGGTCATGTCGCGCCGCAAGGTCATCGTCAAGCGCCTCAATTCCATCCAGAATTTCGGCGCCATGGACGTGCTGTGCACGGACAAGACCGGCACCCTCACCCAGGACAAGGTGTTCCTGGAGAAGCACGTGGACATCCACGGCAACGAGAGCGAGCGGGTGCTGGAGTTCGCCTTCCTGAACAGCTATTACCAGTCGGGGCTGCGCAACCTGCTGGACGTGGCGGTGCTGGAGAAGGTGGACATGTATGCCGACCTGCACCCGGAGAAGAACTACCGCAAGGTGGATGAGATCCCCTTCGATTTCCAGCGTCGTCGCATGTCAGTGGTGGTCGAGGAGCAGGAGGAGCGCCACATCGTCATCGTCAAGGGCGCGGTGGAGGAGATCTTCAGCATCTGTGACCGGGCCGAGATCGAGGGCGAGATCGAGAAGCTGGTGCCGGATGACTTGGTGCGCCTGAAGGATGTGACCCTGGCGCTGAACGAGGACGGTTTCCGGGTCATCGCCGTGGCCTACAAGGAAAGCATCGAGCCCAAGCGAGCCTACAGCGTGGCCGACGAGACCGGCATGGTGCTGCTGGGCTACATCGCTTTCCTGGACCCGCCCAAGGAGAGCGCGGAAGAGGCCATCGCCAAGCTCAACCAGCACGGCGTGGCCGTGAAGGTCCTGACCGGCGACAACGAGACCGTGACCCGCAAGATCTGCTCCGAGGTCGGCCTGGAAGTCTCGAACCTGCTGCTGGGGAAGGACCTGGAGGCGATGGACGACGCGGCGCTGGCGGAGGCGGCGGAGCGCACCTCGGTGTTCGCCAAGCTCTCCCCCGACCAGAAGGCGCGGGTGATCCGCGCCCTGCACCGCAAGGGCCATGTGGTGGGTTTCATGGGTGACGGCATCAACGACGGCCCGGCGCTCAAGGCCGCGGACGTGGGGATCTCGGTGGATACCGCCGTGGACATCGCCAAGGAATCGGCGGACATCATCCTGCTCGAGAAGAGCCTGCTGGTGCTGGAGGAGGGCGTGCTGGAGGGGCGCAAGGTCTTCGGCAACATCGTCAAGTACATCAAGATGGGCGCCAGCTCCAACTTCGGCAACATGTTCAGCGTGCTCGGGGCGAGCGCGCTCCTGCCGTTCGTGCCCATGGCGCCCATCCAGGTGCTGGTGAACAACCTGCTCTATGACTTCTCGCAGATCGCCATCCCCACCGACAACGTGGATCCGGAGTACCTGGAGAAACCGCGGCGCTGGGACATGAAGAACATCGGCTGGTACATGATCGCCATCGGTCCCATCAGCTCGGTATTCGACTATGTCACCTTCGCGCTCTTGTGGTGGTACTTCGATACCGGGCACGACGAGAGGCTGTTCCAGACCGGCTGGTTCGTGGAATCCATCGTCAGCCAGACGCTGATCGTGCATGTGATCCGCACCGGCAAAGTGCCGTTCCTGCAGAGCTGGCCGAGTTGGCCGCTGCTGTTCACCACCATCGCCGTGTGCACCATCGGCATGTATCTTCCTTTCAGCGGCGTGGCCCACGGCCTCAGCATGGTGCCGGTGCCGCTCACGTTCCTGGCGGTGATGCCGCTCATCATGTTGGCCTACATCACCCTAACCCAGTGGGCCAAGTCGCGGCTCATCAAGCGCTTCGGGCTGAACTGATAGGGCCGATCGAGGCTGGTCAAAAATTGGCCGTCCGGAACCCTTGCGGCCCAAGGCAGGTAAGTCCCCGCTGCCCGGTTGTCATATTTGTGCCATATTCCCCCCCTAGACTGCCCCGACCAGACAGGCGGGGAGACCGGTGATCCAAGGGCTTCCGGCCGCGACGCGTCCGGCCCCCGTCACATCACCGGTGAGAACGTGTTGTCAGAACAGATCGTAGAGACAGGGGCCCGAACCACTGTGAGCGGCAACACGCACAACACGCGCTGGCGCGATAACGCCGCGGACCTCGTGTTCAAGACCCTCACCCAGATCGCCGCCCTGACGGTGCTGGGATTGATCCTCGCCATCATCGGCCTCCTGATCTACAAGGCCTGGCCGGCGTTCCATACCTTCGGTTTCGGCTTCTTCACCAGCACCGACTGGGACCCGGTCGGCGGGCACTTCTCGGCCCTGACCTCCATCTACGGCACCCTGGTGACGTCCCTCATCGCGCTCTTCATCGCGGTGCCGGTGAGTTTCGGCATCGCACTCTTCATCACCGAGCTCGCGCCGCCCTGGCTGCGCCGCCCGGTCAGCACCGCCATCGAACTCCTGGCGGCCATCCCCAGCATCATCTACGGCATGTGGGGCCTGTTCGTGTTCGCGCCGCTGTTCGCCGACAAGGCCCAGCCCTGGATCACCTCGCACCTCGGTCACTGGCCGCTCATCGGCGGCCTGTTCCAGGGGCCACCCATCGGCATCGGCGTTTTCACCGCCGGCCTCATCCTCGCCATCATGGTCATCCCCTTCGTGACATCCGTGATGCGCGACGTGTTCGACGTGGTGCCCATCGTGCTCAAGGAATCCGCCTACGGCATCGGCTGCACCACCTGGGAAGTCATGTGGCGCGTGGTGCTGCCCTATACCCGGGTCGGCGTGGTGGGCGGCATCATGCTGGGGCTCGGCCGCGCGCTCGGCGAGACCATGGCCGTGACCTTCGTCATCGGCAACAGCCATGACATCAGCAAGGCCCTGTTCATGCCGGGCAATACCATCTCCTCGACGCTGGCCAACGAGTTCTCCGAGGCGGTGGGCGACACCTATACCTCGTCTTTGATCGCATTGGGATTGATACTGTTCCTGGTGACCTTCGTGGTGCTGGCCATCGCCAAGCTCCTGCTGCTGCGCGTCGCGGCCCGCGAGGGAGCCAAGTCGTGAGCAAGATCAACAATCGCTACCTGTTCCGCCGCGCAGTGAACGTGTTCAACCTCAGCATGTCCATGTTCGCCACTTTGTTCGGCCTGTTCTGGCTGGGATGGCTGCTGTGGACCCTGGTGAGCCACGGCCTGCACAGCATCAACCTGACGCTGTTCACCAGCGACACGCCCCCGCCGGGCGCGGAGGGCGGCATGGCCAACGCCATGGTCGGCTCGCTGTTGCTCACCGCCGTGGGTGTGCTGGTGGGCACGCCGGTAGGCCTCATGGCCGGCACCTGGCTCGCGGAGTATGGCCGCGCCAATCGGCTCGCTTCCGTGATCCGCTTCGTCAACGACATCCTGCTCTCGGCTCCATCCATCGTCATCGGCGTGTTCGTCTACGGGGTGGCGGTGGCGCCTTTCGGTCACTTCTCGGGATGGTCCGGCGGCCTGTCGCTGGCTATCATCATGCTGCCGGTGGTGCTGCGCACCACCGAGGACATGATGCGCCTCGTGCCGGACCAGATGCGCGAGGCGGCAGCGGCCCTGGGCGCCCCGCGCTGGAAGGTGACGGTGCACATCGTGTACCGGGCTTCTCTCGCGGGCATGCTCACCGGCGTGATTCTCGGCATCGCCCGCATCAGCGGCGAGACCGCGCCCTTGCTGTTCACCGCGCTCAACAACCAGTTCCACAGCACCGACATGTCGCAGCCCATGGCTAACCTGCCGGTGATGATCTTCCAGTTCGCCATGAGCCCCTACCAGGGCTGGCAGAACCTGGCGTGGGCGGGGGCTTTGATGATCACCGCTGCAATCCTGATCCTCAGCATCGCGGCCCGGCTGCTGCTGCGCACCAATTCATTCGGGAAGTGAACATGAACGCCGTACGCAAAGAGAGCCCACAGATCGACAATCCCAAGATTGCCATCAAGGGACTGAATTTCTACTACGGCAAGTTCCATGCCCTGCATGGCATCGACATGGATATCCCCGAGAAGCAGGTCACGGCCTACATCGGTCCCTCCGGCTGCGGCAAGTCCACGCTCCTGCGCACCCTGAACCGCATCTACGAGCTTTACCCCGAACAACGTGCCACCGGCGAAGTGATGCTTGACGGCGGCAATATCCTGGCCGCCACGCAGGACTTGAACCTGCTGCGCGCCAAGGTCGGGATGGTGTTCCAGAAGCCCACGCCGTTCCCCATGTCGGTCTACGAGAACATCGCCTTCGGCGTGCGCCTCTACGAACGGGTGGCGCGTGCCGAGATGGATGAGCGGGTGGAGTGGGCGCTGCGCAAGGCGGCGCTGTGGGACGAGGTGAAGGACAAGCTGCACCAGGGCGGCACGCGCCTCTCAGGCGGCCAGCAGCAGCGCCTGTGCATCGCCCGCGCCATCGCGGTGAAGCCGGAAGTGCTGCTCCTGGACGAGCCGGCCTCGGCCCTGGATCCCATCTCCACCCTCAAGGTGGAGGAGCTCATCGCCGAGCTGAAGAAGGATTACACCATCGTCATCGTCACCCATAACATGCAGCAGGCGGCCCGCGTGTCGGACTACACCGCCTTCATGTACCTGGGAGACCTGATCGAGTTCGCCGACACCAGTACGCTCTTCACCAACCCGGCGAAGAAGCAGACGGAAGATTACATCACGGGTCGCTACGGGTGAGACGTAAGCGATGCTTCTGGCATCGCGCGCGTCGAACCCCCAGCCAGGATGGCTGGGCTGGGGGTTAGAAGAAGCCGAGACTTGCGCCAGGGATGGCTAGAGTAATCTCAAAGCGGGATGGTCTAATGCAAAAGGCGCGAATCTCTCGCGCCTTTTCTTTTGCCCAAAGAAAAAAGCCCGGGATTTCTCCCGGGCTTTCTTCAATCTCTAAAAATCAGAGATTACTTGCCGCCCGTGGAGGCAGCCGGGGCCTCGGACTTCTTGTGCTTCTTGTGGCTCTTCTTGTGCATCTTCTTCTCGCTCTTGGCCGGGGCAGCAACCGGGGCCGGAGCGGCCGGGGCGGCAGCGGGGGCCATCGGGGCGGTGGAAGCGGCCGGGGCGGCCAGGGTCACGCCGGCGAAGGCCAGCAGGGAGGCGGCGATGGCGCTGATTACGATCTGACGCTTCATTCTGAGTACTCCAGTTAAAGTTGACGTTGGATACATTTGGTTTTGCAAAACCTCCATCCTTATCGCGGATGGATAGCGTGCCCCCAATCTTGCCAGTCACCTGGCGGCTTGGCCGGACATCCTGTCCTGGGCTCAATCACGTCCTGTCGAGGGCTATAACGCCTTCTCGGAGGGCGGGTTGACGGTCAAAACAGGCATTTCCAGGCGGGTCTTAAGCCCCCCAGGCGGGAGGCCGGTCCCCGGGCCGGCTGGCATAATACGCGGCAAATGACCAAAAAAATACCGGTTTCTGAATTGAGCCTGGGGATGTATATCACGGAGCTGGACCGCCCCTGGCTGGACAGCCCGTTCCTGTTCCAGGGCTTCGCCCTGGAGTCCCCCGACCAGCTGGCGGCCCTCCAGGAGTGCTGCGAATACGTCTATGTGGATGAAAGCCGGGGCCTGGACAGCCCGGCCGGGGAGGCCCGGGAAGGGGTCACGGACCTGACCATCCCCGGGGTCACGGAGACCCCCGCCCGGACCGGTTTCCGCCTGGCGGTGCGGCGGGTGCTGGAATACCGCCAGAAGCTCTATCCCCACCTGCAACGGGTCATGGAAGACGCCCGCCTGGGGCAGCTCATGGACACCCGGGAGACCCGGATCATGGTCCAGCAGCTGGTGGAGCTGGTGGCCGTGAACCCCCAGGCCGCCCTGTGGCTCACCAACCTCAAGGACCGCCACTCCCATACCGCCGATCACTGCTTCAACACGGCTGTCCTGGGAGTCGCCTTCGGCGCCCACCTGGGTATGTCCAAGGACCTCTTGGAGCAGGTCGGGCTCGGAGCCTTGATGCACGACGTGGGCAAGATGCGCACGCCGGTCAACATCCTCGACAAGCCCGGTGTGCTGACCGAGGACGAGTTCGACATCCTCAAGAAGCACCCGGGGGACGGTTACCAGATGCTGCGCAAGCAGGGTGGTTTCGGCGATGCCGCACTGGAAGTGGTGCATCTGCACCATGAACGGGTCGGCGGCCAGGGCTACCCCTTCGGTCTCAAGGGCCAGGAGATCCCGTTGCATGCGCGGGTGGTGGCGGTGGCGGAGGTCTACGACGACATCAGCAGCGACCGGGTCTACCACGAGGGCATCCCGGCGGCCAACTGCCTCAACATGATGTTCCATTGGGCACCGCGCGACTTCGGCGAAGACCTGATGCAGGAGTTCATCCGCTGCATCGGCATCTATCCCATCGGCAGCCTGGTGGAGCTCAACACCGGCGCACTCGGCATCGTCATGTCCAGCAACCCGGACAGCCGGCTGAAGCCTGTCGTCATGCTGGTCCGTGACAGAGAAGGCCGGCCCTACCGGCGCAGGCCGCTTTTGAACCTGGCGGCGCCAGGCATCCGCGACGGCACCTTCTCCTGGAAGGTGGAGAGGGTGGTGGACTGCAAGGACTACGACATCGATCCGGCGCGCATCGCCCAGATGGAAGCACGGCTGTGAGCCGCGAGACGCAACTCACCCTGAGCGACGGGCTCATGCTCGATGCCGCGGAGTTCGAGTTCAGTTTCATCCGTTCCTCCGGTCCCGGAGGGCAGAACGTCAACAAGGTGGCGAGCGCGGTGGAGCTGCGTTGGGACCTGCGCCAGAGCGCCTACCTGCCCATGGGAGTGAGGCTCAGGCTCGAAGCCCTGGCCGGTTCACGCCTCACCGATGCGGGCGTGCTCATCATCCAGGCCCAGCGTCACCGCACCCAGGAGCGCAACCGCGCCGATGCCATCGAACGGGTGTTGGCGCTGGTGGAGCAGGCGCTGCATCCGCCCAAGCCCCGCAAGAAGACCAAACCCACCAAGGCCTCCAAGCGCCGCCGCCTTGATGGCAAGAAGCGGCAGGGTGACAAGAAACGACTACGCGGTCGCAGCTTCGACTGAGAAAGAAAAAGCCGGCTGAGAGCCGGCTTTTTCATATCCCGTATCGCTAAGGGATCAATGCATGGGCATTTCCATACCACGAGATCCAAGAGCCTCGATCTTCGCGGAATGTGCCTTGGCCTGCTGGGTGTTCAGGCCGGTCTTGAGCGCCAGCCACAGGATCGCCGGGCTGATGATGGCGATCAGCAGCATGCCGGTGAAGAAGCCGAAGCTGTCGTTGCCGCCCATGCCGCTGGAGGAGGGGCCGAAGTAGCTGATCAGCCACATGCAGACGAAGTAGGGCGCCAGCCACCAGGCGTACTGCCAGTCGAGCCCGGAGACGGGCAGGCGCTTGACGGCCAGGTGCCAGACGAGCAGGAAGATCACATAGCCGCCCACCAGCACGAACAATACGCTCATCACGTAGTTGCCCGTCCAGTAGATGATCCAGTTGGAGGCGATGAAGGCGATGAGCGACACCAGCCTCTGCGCCTTGAGCCTGAACGGACGCTTCGCGTCCGGCAGGATGTTGCGCAGGTGCAGCAGGATCACCGGTCCGATGGCATAGGACAACACGGTGATGGACGATACCGCCGACACCAGCTTCTGCCAGGACGGGAAGGGGAAGAAGAAGGCGGCGCCCGCCACGTAGGTGGCGATGAGCGCTAGCCAAGGCACGCCGTGGCGGTTCAGCCTGGCGAGGATCTTGGGTGCGCCACCCATCTCGCCGGCGGCCATCACGATGCGCGGGCTTCCGGTCACATAGATGAATGCGGTGCCCAGCGGCGAGACGACGGCATCGAAGTAGAGTATCCACGCCCACCACACTGCGCCCACTGAAAGCAGGATGGCCGCCAAGGGGCCGAACATGCCGGCGAAGTGCAGATGCGTCCAGCCCGCGTTGATGGCTTCTGTCGGCAGCGCAACGATGAAGGCGTATTGCAGGCCGAGATAGATGATGAGCGCGATCAGCACCGAACCGATGAGCGCGATGGGCACGTATTTGCCCGGGTTGCGGGTCTCGCCGGCCAGGGCGATGGCTTGCTGGAACCCCAGGAAGCTGAAGATGATGCCGGCGGTGCCGACGGCGGTGAAGATGCCGCTCACCGGAGTGCTATCCAGGTGCGAGGCCATGTTGCCCGGATGGAAGGAGTAGGCCATCAGGATGAAGATGGTGGCCACCGGCACAAGGATCTTCCACCAGGTGGCGACGCTGTTGATGGCGATCACCCAGCGGATCGCCATGAAGTTCAGGGCCACCACCACCGCCAAGAGCGCCATGGCGCTGGCCGTGCCGAGCGGGGTGAGCAGGCCTGCCGAGTCCAGGAAGCCGGGCTTGAGGGTATTGGTGTAGGTCAGCACCGCGATCACTTCCACCGGCGGCACCGAGACGAACGCCAGGAACAGGATCCAGCTCCACATCTTGCCCAGCATGTCGCCGTGGCTCACGTGCACCATGTGCACCAAGGCTCCCGAGTTGGGGAACATGGTGGAGAGTTCGGCGAACACGAAGGCCAGGAACAGCACCGCCAGGGCGCCGATGGTCCAGGAAGCCATGCTGAAGGGGCCCGCCTGCAGGGAGGCGTTGAGGGCGCCGAACAGCCAGCCGGAGCCGATGATGCTGCCCAGGCTCGCGTAGAGCAGGCCAATGACGCCGGCTTCGCGGCGGACCTTGTCGGTAGCGGACATGTCGTGGACCCCTATATATCGGATGGATACAGTGCCGGCCCCGATGGCTTGAGGCTCCGGGCGATATTAGACGACCCCAGGAAGCCTCACAACAGCGCGGCGCCTGGGTAATACCTAATGAAGGCGTTGGTCTTCGGCTGAGCGGGTGAGCCTCAGGGTCTCGGGTGAGACCGGTGCCCCCGCCCCCAGGATGGTGACCCCTTGCGGATGATCGAGCTGCACCGACAGCACGCGCCGGCCTGCCAGGGTGGCGCGACCCGTCCAGCGGTCCTGACCGGTGCCGCTGAACTCGAAGCTGTAGACGCGCACGAACTCCGGCCAGCCGCGGGCGCTGCGGGCGAAGCTTATGCTGGTCAGCGCCACGGTCTCGTCCAGGAACTGCAGCTTGAGTTCCCGGCACATCCGCGAGCAGGTCTGGAGCATCCGATCCCGGGCGCGCAGGCTGTCGTTCCAGAACAGGAAGCTCGCCGCCGCCAGCAACAGCAGCACGATGGCGAAGCCGGTACCGCTGGCATCGAGGTACATCTTCAGGCACTCCCTATGCTCACGCGGTTGCGGCCCGCGTGCTTGGCGTCGTAGAGCGCCTTGTCGGCGGCCTTGAGCACGGTCCAGGGTTCATCCAGATGTTCGCTGTGCTGGGCGGCACCGATGCTAACCGTGATGGAGAGCATGTCCTGTTGTATCTCGCCGGGCCCGGTGTCTTCATTGCGCCGGCCGCCCTGGCGCAGGTCGAAGCGGCAGGACTCGATGTCCGCCCGCACCTGTTCCAGCTCCTGTTTCACCTGCGCGAGATCCCGGCCACCGTACAACAGGCAGAACTCCTCGCCGCCGTAGCGGAAGGGCTTGCCGACCAGGGCCGGCTGCTGCAGGCGCGAGGCGACGAAGCGCAAGACCTGATCGCCCACGTCATGGCCGTAGCGGTCGTTGAAATGCTTGAAGTGGTCCACGTCCACCATGGCGATGGCGTAGCGCCCAGCCAGCTGGCGCATCTGCTCCTCCAGCGCGCGCCGCCCCGGCAGGCCGGTGAGTTCGTCGAGGTAGGCCATGCTCCAGGAGCCCTGGATCACGGCGTAACCGAAGCCCAGTCCCGCGGCACCCAGGAACAATATCGAGCGGGCCGGGTCGGCGCCGTGCAACACCGGCAGCGCGCTCACCATGGCGAGGAAGAAGGCCGCGCTCTCGGCGTCATGGCCGCGCAGCAGGCGATCGTTGAACCACAGGAGGCCCAGGCCGATGATGAGCAAGGCCGGCTGGGTGACGTCGGAATGGGCGAGGAAGCTCAGGTGAGTGAACTGCACCTGCAACGCGCGCGCCAGTAGCGGGCTGCCGAAGGCGGTGAGCGCCCACAAGGCCAGGGTCTCGCCGGCCAGGAGACCGAACCACAGGCCGCCGTAGCGGCTGAACACGCCGCGCTCGGGTATGAAGAAGAACACCAATACATCCAGCGGCAGCATCAGACACAGGCCGCCGTCCAGCACCGCGCGTTTCACCGGGTCCACGAGGTGCGACAACAGGACGATCCCGAGATAGGCGCCGATGAGAGTGAGCAGCGCGAAGGACAGGCGGCTGCGGTTGAACTGCATGCTCAAGCCCAGCGCCGCCAGCAAGATGGCGCCGACGCTGATCTCCACCGCCAGCCGGCCGGCGGAAGGGAAGGTCCCGACCTGCGGCGCGAGCAGCAAGGCGATCGCGAATACCACGATCTCGGGCAGCAGTGAGTAGAGAAGGCCGATGAATATCTTCATGCCTGATCCCCGGCCGCCGTCGGCGGCAGGCGCCGCGATCCCTTAGCTCTGTACCTGCATGCGGTCATGCACTTCGTGCACTCCCGGCACGTACCAGCAGTCATAGATGGCCATGCGCCGCTGCTCATCGCTATGCACCGTGCCCTGCAGGGTGACCTCGCGGTTGTGGGTATGCACCCGCAGGGTCTCGGCATGGAGCAGGGGGTCTTTCTCCAGCACCATGGATACCGCGTCCGAGATCTCATCGTCGTTGTCTTTCTCGGCCGGTTTGACCCGCATGTGGTTGTGCACGTCGCAGCTGCCCGGCACCCACCAGGCGATGACCTCCGCCAGGCGCCGGTGGGAGAGGCTGCCTACCTGTCCGTCCAGGCGCACCACGCAGCCCTCCGCGGCCACTCCGATCCAGTCGCGGCCGGAGGTCTCGGTGGCGGGGTGGGGATGTACCGCGATGTCACGGAAGGCCGGTTCCTGGGAGAGCGCCGAGGTCACGGCATCCAGGAGCGCCTTGCCGACCCGCTTTTCCCCCGGGCGGAGCAGCAGCCGGTCTTCTATGTCGTTGAGGCCCGAGATCTGTATCGCGATGCGGCGGGCCTTGCGCTTGATGATGATGTTGGCCACTTCGCCTTCGAGGCGCAGGCTGTCATGATAGGTGACGTGGATGGGGGATTCGTGCAGATTGATGTCCGGGTCTTTCTCGAGGGCCGCGAGCAACGCGGCTACCAGGTCTTTCTGCGGCATGAGAGGCACCTGATCCTTAAGGATGTTCTTCTGCCACTAGGGTGAGCCCCGGCGCCGCGCTTGGCAATAGGTGACAGGCATTGAAACGGACGATAAATGACAAATCGCGGCACGACGCACGTGCCGCGCTCCGGCACCTGCGCCGCAGCGATCCGCGCCTGGCCAGGGCCATCGCCGCGGTGGGGCGCTGCCAGCTCGAATTCACGCCCTCCCGCAGCCCTTTCCATTCTCTGATGCGGGCCATCACCTATCAACAGCTCTCGGGCAAGGCCGCGGCCACCATCCATGGCCGGGTGGTGGCTCTGTTCCCCGTGGAGCACGGCCCCCATCCCGAACTCCTGCTGAAGCTGCCGGATACCGCATTGCGGGGTGCCGGGCTGTCGCGCAACAAGCTGCTGGCACTGAAGGATCTGGCGGCCAATGCCCTGGACGGCACCATCCCAGACATGCGTAAGCTCAAGGCGCTCAGCGACGACGAGATCATCGAGCGCCTCACCCAGGTGCGGGGCGTGGGACGCTGGACGGTGGAGATGCTGCTGATCTTCACCTTAGGCAGGCCTGACGTCTTGCCGGTGACCGACCTGGGGATACGCAAGGGCTTCCAGCGTGCCTATGGGATGCGCAGGCTGCCCGCCTATTCCACCCTCGAACGGGCTGGGCGCCTCTGGTCACCGCACCGATCGGTGGCTTCCTGGTACCTGTGGCGCATCGCTGACGGCGACGCGGCATTATGAGCGCGGCCTACCCCCATCTCCTGGCGCCCCTCGACCTCGGCTTCGTCAAGCTGCGTAACCGGGTGCTGATGGGCTCCATGCATACAGGTCTCGAAGACCATGCCCGGGACTATGGCAAGCTCGCGGCCTATTTCGCCGAGCGTGCCCGCGGCGGAGCTGGGCTCATCGTCACCGGCGGCATCGCGCCCAACATCGTGGGCTCGTTGGCGCCCTTCGCTTCCAAGCTGAGCCGGCCCTGGGAAGTGGCGCGGCATCGCCGCGTCACCGAGGCGGTGCACGCCGAGGGCGGCCATATCTGCATGCAGATCCTGCATGCGGGCCGCTATGCCTATCATCCCTTCTCGGTATCGGCCACCTCCCTCAAGTCGCCCATCACACCCTTCAAGCCCCGTGCCTTGAGCGAGCGGGGCGTGGAGAAGCAGATCGACGACTTCGTGAGTTGCGCCGAACGGGCCCGCAAGGCGGGCTACGACGGCGTGGAGATCATGGGATCCGAGGGCTACTTCATCAACCAGTTCCTAGTGCCGCGCACCAACAAGCGCGACGATGCCTGGGGCGGCGACTTCGCCCGGCGCATGCGCTTGCCGGTGGAGATCGTGCGCCGCACCCGTGCAGCGGTGGGCCGTGACTTCATCATCATCTTCCGGCTCTCCATGCTGGACCTGGTGGAGCAGGGCAGCGAATGGAGTGAGGTGGTGCAGCTCGCCAAGGCCATCGAGGCCGCCGGCGCCACGCTCATCAATACCGGCATCGGCTGGCACGAGGCGCGCATCCCCACCATCGCGACCCGGGTGCCCCGCGCCGCATTCACCTGGATCACCGGCCGCCTCAAAGCTGAGGTCAGGCTCCCGCTCATCGCCGTGAACCGCATCAATACGCCGGAGGTGGCGGAACGGGTGCTGGCCTTGGCCCAAGCTGACATGGTGTCCATGGCGCGGCCCCTGCTGGCGGACCCGGAATGGGTGAGCAAAGCCGCTGCGGGGCGTGCGGATGAGATCAACACCTGCATCGCCTGCAACCAGGCCTGCCTTGACCATGTGTTCGAGCAGAAGCTCGCCACCTGCCTCGTGAACCCCCGTGCTTGTCGCGAGGATGAGTTCATCGTCAAGCCGGCGACGCAGAAGCGGCGCATCGCAGTGGTGGGGGCGGGCCCGGCGGGTCTCGCTGCCGCCGCCACCGCTGCCGAGCGCGGCCATGCAGTGACCTTGTTCGATGCGGCTGATGAGATCGGCGGCCAGTTCAACATGGCCAAGCGGGTGCCGGGCAAGGAGGAGTTCCACGAGACCCTGCGCTATTTCCGGCGCCGCCTGGAGCTCGCAGGGGTGCACCTGCGACTGGGCCGGCGGGTGGACGCCGCAGATCTGCGCGCCGCGGATTTCGATGCGGTGGTGCTCGCGACCGGCGTGCTGCCCCGGGATCCCGGCATCCCGGGCATGGACCACCCCAAGACCCTCTCCTACATCGACGTCTTGCTGGCCGGTAAAGCCGTCGGCAGGCGCGTGGCTATCGTCGGCGCCGGCGGCATCGGGTTCGACGTGGCCGAGTTCCTGGTGCAGCGTGCGGTGCCCGAAGACGAGGCCGTACAGGACTACCTGAAGGAATGGGGCGTGGATGAGCGTTACCGGAACCGGGGCGGCCTCACCCGCCCCGAGCCTGAGCCGGCCGCCCGGCAGGTCTGGCTGCTGCAGCGTACCCCGTCACGCCCCGGCCGGACCCTGGGCAAGACCACCGGCTGGGCCCACCGGGCTTCGCTGAAGGCCCATGGCGTCGAGATGTGGGGAGGTGTCGCTTATGAACGCATCGACGATGCCGGCCTGCATGTGACGGTGCATGGTGAGCCGCAGCTGCTGGAGGTGGATAACGTGGTGATCTGCGCCGGGCAGGTGAGCCGCACTGAATTACAGGAGGGTTTGGTCGGCCTGGAGATGCATCTCATCGGCGGGGCGAAGCTGGCCGGGGAACTGGATGCCAAACGGGCGATCGAGGAAGGTACACGCCTGGGCTTAAGGCTCTAGGGGCGCGGTTTTGGGCAGAAATCCGCCCGTGGATTCCGCCGGGGCAAGAGTCTATGATTCTGCGAGGCCGCTTAGGCCTGATCTCAAGCCATCAACCACGGGGACAGATGCCATGACCAGCCGTGCCATGACCTATTGGATCGTTCGCGCCGGCGCCTTGGGCGCGCTGCTGACGCTGTTCGGATGCTCCTCCGGCAAACCTTATGCCCTGGTGGCCCAGTTGCCGGCCAACGACCACCTGGTGATCGGTGCCATCACCGTCAACAACGGCCAATGCACGGCCGAGTTCGCCTCCCTCGACTGGGCGGACTTCTACAAGCCCGCTTGCGAGGTCCTCAAGGACCAGTCGGGCTTCAAGAGCTTCAAGATCGGCGGTACCCAGATCGACTTCGGCGCGGTGGACAATGGCTTCAAGGTGCTGACCACGGCGCCCAAGCTGCCGGCTCCCAATGTGAGCGCAGCGCCTGCCGGCGGCACCGCGGTCGCTGCTGCGCCTGCGAAGGCTGCTACGCCGGCACCGGCCGCTTCCACGGCGGCGCCTGCCGGCGGCGTGGGCGAGGACTTCCCGGCCCAGTGGGCCGTGGCGCCTCACCCGGGCAACAACCATCTGGCCGGACAGGCCCCCGGCTATCTGCTGGCGACGGACAACCTGATGATCCAGGGCGGTGATGCCACCCTCGACGTCACCTTCAAGACGCCGGCCTACAAGCCGCTGCACATGTTCGCCATCGTGACCGCTGACGAGAAGGGCAACTTCCGTCTGGTGTTCAACCCGCACCTCACCGGCACCCTCACCGCCGGCGGCAACTACGACGTGCAGCTGGTCTCGGAAGGCGAGGGCATCTCCGGCACGGTGTGGGATTCTCACGGCTTCGATTCCTGGACGCCGTCGCTGCCCGCCACCTGGGCGGTGAAGAGCGACGACGCCAAGTAATCGTCCGGTCATCCGGAACGGAAAGGCCCGGCTCAGCCGGGCCTTTTCTTTTGTCTCTCCTGCAAGGCTTCCTGCATCGCTGCCTGCCAGCGTCGCCGGCGCGCTTCCAGAGCCGGTGCGGACCGCGGCTCGAAGCGGATAAACTTTGCGGGGGCGGCTTGTGTTGCTCCACCCAGGAGCCGTGCCAGCCCCATTGCCGTCGCTTCGTAAAGAAAAGGCCGCTCCACCGACAGGGCACTCAAGTCCGCGAGCCTCTGGCACAGGCCATCCAGCTGCGCCAGGCCTCCCGTGACCCGGAGCGTGCGCAGCTCCGTCCCCGCGGCCCGCATGCGATCCAGGTTCTCCAGCAGCAGGAACACGATGCTCTCCGCGGCGGCTGCCATCTTCTGCCCGGCATCACCCCGGCCGAGGAAGCGCGAGCGGAAGCCGGCACGCCAATAAGGCGCGCCCAGGCCGCCGATGCCGTTGAGGAACAACGGCGGTTCATCGGGGGCATCAAGCCATGCCGGAAGGGCGCGCGGCACCCGCACCTTGTTCAATCCCAACTGCTTGGCTACTGCATCCAGTGCGGTCGCTGCACCATTCACGGTGCCTTCCAACGCAAACAGGGTGCGGCCGCTGTCGCGCCACAGCACGCTGCGCAGCAGACCGGGTACGGCTCGTGCCGACAGGCACTGCACGAAAGCGCCGGTACCCAGATTCAGATAGGCAGTATGGTCGTTGGGGGCACCATCCGCGAACAAGGCCGCCGGCTGATCGCCGATCACCACCGTGAGCGGGATGGTTCGGCCTACGACCTCGAGTCCGCCGAAGTCATGACGATTGGGGACGGGTTGCGGCAGGATCTCCCGTGGCACGCCGAACAGATGGCAGAGCTCTTCCGACCAGTCACCCCGCCCGATGTCCAGGAGTTGGGTGCGGGCACCGTTCACCGGATCCGCGAGGCAGGGATGGCCCTGGGTAAGACCCGCGACGGCGAAGCTGGCGAGTGGCCCGGCTGCCAGCGATCCCTCACGCCGGGCCTTCTTCACTACGGCCAAGTGCCGCAGGCACCAGGCGAGCTTGCTGGCGCCGTAGTGCGGTGACAACACCAGTCCCGTCAGCTCCGTGACGCGCCGGGCTTCCGGTGCAAGTGATGCCACCTGCCGGGCGGCGCGCCGGTCCTGCCAGGAGATCACGGGTGACAAGGGTTTGCCGCTGCCCCGGTCCCAACAAGCGATGCTCGATCGTTGAGTGGCGAGCCCGGCGGCTTCAATGGTGTAACCCCGGGGCAAATCTTCGATCGCCGCCTCCGCCGCTTCCCGCAACGAGCGCAGGACGGCCGCGGCGGTGTGCTCCACCCGTGCCGTGCCGCTGCGATGGGTAGCGATGCGCCGCTCTGCGTGCGCCAGTACTTTGCCCTCGGCATCGAACAACAGCGCCCGGCTGGCATGGCCGCCCTGATCCAGAGCCAGGACGCAGGAACGCGCCATGGTTCAATCCACGGGCTGCAGGGGCAACTTGGAGGTGTCGCCGCGGGGCGTGCGCGAGGGAAGCGCACCGCGGATCTTGCGCAGCACCTTCAGGGAATCGGCGCGGTAGGAAGTGAGCTTGCCGCCGTAGAGGCTGATCACCCGCGGCCGGTGACCGCGATCCACCCCCAGGATCAACTCCCGGCCCCGGTCGAAGGGACGGGCTGCATCGCGCGGCAGCACCCGCAGGCCGGCGAACGCGGCCAGTTCCTTGAATTCACGGCCGGGGAAGTAATGCCGCACCACTTTGCGCAGGTAGTCGCGTTCCTGGTCGCTCGGGGCAGTGGCCGCCGGATCGCGGCCGGCGAAGGGGATCTCCGTGGTGCCGACCAGGCTCATGCCTTTCCAGGGCATCAGGAACACGGCGCGGCCATCCGCCGGCACCTCCATGTAGAAGATGCCGTCCTGGGCGGGGATATCCACCAGTATGTGGGTACCCTGCACCAGGTCGCTCTGCACGCTGCTGGTGAAGGGCGCGATCAGTGCATCCACCTGGGCGACCCAGGGCCCCGCGGCGTTCACCAGCACCCTGGCGCGGCAGCGCTGCTCCTTGCCGTTTTCGCGCAAGCGCAGGCTCACGCCGCTCGCCTCCAGGTCGGCACCCAGGAGCTCCGTCGGTATCCGCGTCTCGGCGCCCAGGCTCCGGGCGGAATGCAGCACCGCGCGGGTGAGGGCCGCGTCGTCGGTCTGGCCGTCCCAGTATTGGAATACCTGCTGCAGGCCATCCGTCGCAAGTCCGCCTAAGGAACCCCATTCTTCCTTCTTCAGGGTGCGGAACGCCGGATGATGTCCGGGGCCCGCCAACGCGGCATACAGGCTCAGGCCCGCATACAGCTGCCAGGGGCGGCGGCGCGTGCCGGCATAGATGGGGATATAGAAAGGTCTTATCTTCACCAACTCGGGCGCGAGCTTCAGCAGCAGCTCGCGCTCGTGCAGGCATTCCCAGACCAGCTTGAACTGCAGCTGTTCGAGATAGCGCAAACCCCCATGGATGAGCTTGCTGGAGCGGCTGGAGGTGCCGGCGGCGGGTTCCTTGCGCTCCACCAGCAACACGCTATGACCCGCGGCCGCGGCGGCCTGGGCCACGCCAGCGCCGTGGATTCCGGCACCGATGATGGCGATGTCGTAGGGCTCGCTCATGCTTTCTCCAAGGCCTTCAGCATGTCGCCGATGGCGTTGGTCTCGACGAGATCCGTACCTTGCTCGGTCAGTTCGATGGCACGCTTGGGGTCCTGGGTCTGGTACACCGCCCACTGCCAGGGACCCTGGAAAGCTGCGTGAGCCTCAGTGAAGCGACGATCGCCCACGAACAGGTATTCAGGTTTGAAGCTGAGCGCGGTCTTCACGGCTTCGGGGCCTATGTCGTCCAGCGCCCAGCCTACGGGACCTGCGCCGCGCTGGCGCGCGAGCTTGAGGCAAAGTGCATCGAAGGAGATCACCACACACTTGCCGAGCACCGGGCGGATCGTCTCCATGATGCGCTCCACCACGAGCTCATGGCCGAAGTATTCGAGGCTCTCGGCCTTGATCTCCACGAAAGCCTGGGCGCCCTGGTGCTTGCCGAACCACTCCACCAGCTCTGCGAGCGGTGTGGGAGGGGTGCCGGCATAGCGCTCGCCGAAGAGCGCTGCATAGCCCACGTCCACCGACGCCAGTTCCTTAGCGCTCATCTCCATGATGAGGCGATCGAGCCCGGCGGTGCGTTTCAGGGAATCGTCATGACAGAGGAACGGGACCCGGTCCGAGGAGAGTTGTACGTCGAACTCGAACCAGGCCGCGCCGGCTTCCACGGCCGCCTGGATGCTGATGAGGGTGTTCTCGGGATAGCGGTCCGGATAACCCCGATGTCCCACCAGGGTAGGGACGTTTTCGACCGGCATGCTGAGCAACCTTGCTTTGGGTTACTCGTATCTTAGCGCGTCGATGGGGTCCAGTGAGGCGGCTTTGGCCGCCGGGGCGATGCCGAAGATGACGCCGATGCAGGTGGAGAAACCGATGGAGACCAGCGCCGCCCACAGCGGCACCTCGGCGCCGTGGAAGGCCGGAACCGCATGCACGATGAGGCTACCCAGGCCGTAGCCCAGCAGCAGGCCGATGATGCCCCCCAGCATGGAGAGTGCCACCGCCTCCAGCAGGAACTGGATCAGGATGTCGGAGCGGCGCGCGCCGAGGCTCTTGAGGATGCCGATCTCGCGGGTACGTTCCGTCACCGACACCAGCATGATGTTCATGATGCCGATGCCGCCAACCAGCAGCGACACGCCCACGATGCTGCCCAGCACCACCGTCAGGGTGTTGAGGATGCTCTTGAAGGAGTCGGTGAACTGGGAGGCGGTCTGCACCTTGAAGTCGTCGTCCTGGCCGGTCTTCAGGTTGTGCTGGCGGCGCAGCAGCTGGCCGATGCGCGCGGCGGTCTCGTCCATCAGCTTGGTGTCGTTCACCTTCAGCTCGATGTTGATGTCCTCTTTCTTGGCTCCGCCCATGAGGCTGTGAGCCGTGCCATAGGGGATGAGTACGTTGTTGTCCTGGTCCTGGCCCAGGATGGATCCCTGTTTGTGCAGCACGCCCACGATCTCGAACCATTGGCCGCCGATCTGGAAATACTGGCCCAGGGGCGAGGCCGGCAGATGCAGGTTGTCTATCACCGTCTGCCCGATCACCGCCACGCGCCGGTGGGTCAGGTCGTCGGCGGGGGTGATGAAGCGGCCGCTGTCCGGGTATTGGCTGAACACGTCGGCGTAGCCCTGGGTCACGCCCTGCACCTGGGAGGAACTGGTCACGCCCTTGTACTGCACCGAGGAACCGAAACGGCCGAGGTTGAGCAGGGGCGTGACGCCGCTGATGCCTGGGATGCTGTGCTGGATCGCCAGCATGTCGTCCGGCGTGATGTAAGCGGTCTTGCCCTGCAGTTGTTCCTTGAACGGCAGGTAGGAGGAGATGGTGAGGCTATCGGTACCGAAGCCGGCGAACTGGCTGCTGATGGACTGGCTGAAGCCCTGGATCAGGGATACCACCGTTACCACCGCCATCACGCCGATGATGATGCCGAGCGTGGTGAGGAAGCTGCGCAGCTTGTGCGCACGGATGGCCTGGAGCGCGGAACGCAGGGCTTCGGTGAAGGTATACATGGCTATTCGTAGCGCAGCGCGTCGATGGGGTCGAGGGCGGCGGCCTTGGCGGCCGGCGCGATGCCGAAGATCACGCCTACGCCCATGGAGAAGCCCATGGCCAGCGCCACCGCCCAGAAGGGCACATAGGCGCCCTGGAAGGCCGGCACCAGTTTCACCACCATGAGACCGATGCCGTAGCCCAGCGCCAGGCCGATGAGCCCGCCCAATAACGACAGGCTGACGGCCTCGATCAGGAACTGCATCAGGATGTCGGAGCGCCGCGCGCCCAAGCTCTTGAGGATGCCGATCTCGCGGGTCCGCTCGGTCACCGACACCAGCATGATGTTCATGATGCCGATGCCGCCCACCAGGAGCGCGATGCTGACGATGCCGCCCAGGATCGCTGTCGCGGTGTCGAAGATCTGGTTGATGCTGTCGGCCAGTTGCGATGCGGTCTGCACCTTGAAGTCGTCGTCGTCGCCGGGCTTGAGGTGATGCTGCCGGCGCAGCACCTGGGAGATGCGCGACTTGGTATCGTCCAGCTGCTTGATGTCGTCCACGTCCATGTCGATCTGGATGTCAGGGTTGGTGGCCCCGCCCAGGAGGCTGTGGGCGGTGCCGTAGGGGATATAGATGCGCGAGTCCTGGTCGAATCCGAAGAACGATCCCAGCGAGTGCAGCACGCCGATGACCTTGAACCATTCCCCATACATCTGGATGAAATGACCTTCCGGATCGTCACCCAGGTTCAGGTCCTTCACCACCGAGCGTCCCACCACCGCCACGCGGCGGTGCGCCAGGTCGTCGCTGGGCGTGAGATAGCGGCCCTGGTCCGGATAGAACTCGGTGTTCTGGGCGTGGCTGAAGGTGGTGCCGGCGATCAGCGCGTAAGTGGTCTGGCCCTTGTACTGCACCTGGCCGTTGAGGAACGCCATGATCAGCACCGGCGTGATGCGGTTGATGCCCGGCACCTGGTGCTGGATGGCGAGCAGGTCATACGGCGTGATCTTGGGGAACTTGCCGGAGAGCTGGGTATTGCGCGACTGGAACGACGTCACCAGCACAGTGTTGGAGCCCATGCCCCGGAAATTGGCGGAGAGCGCCACGCTGAAACCCTGCAGCAGCGACACCACTGCGATGACCGACATCACGCCGATGATGATGCCGAGGGTGGTGAGGATGCTGCGCAGCTTGTGGGCGAAGATCGCCTGATAAGCCGCACGGAAGCTCTCCAACAAGTTATACACGCGAAGGCCTGCTGCGCTTGGCGGGGCGTTGTCTGTAGCAGGATGCGTACGTGCCGCGGAGCACATGGATGTGCGAGAGCGGCGGCGCGAGGGCTCGCCTAGCCCCATTTCGCTGCGCAGTCCTGCTTCGCGAAATGCTGGGTGGGCATCCTGCCCACCCGCGCACCGCATGCGGTGCGCCTTCGCTCGCGACGGCCTTCGGCATGATCTTATCCATGCCTGCCGACCTGATTCTTCGCGGGTTTTGGGTCGTTCAGGGTGTCGCTGGTGATCTTGCCGTCCTTGAGGCGGATCACCCGGCGGCAGTGGTTGGCGATGTCCTGGTCATGGGTCACCACCACGATGGTGTTGCCGCTCTGGTGCAGCTCGTCGAACATGGCCATCACGTCGCGGGCCGTGTTGGAGTCCAGGTTGCCCGTGGGTTCGTCCGCCAGCAGGATCGAGGGGGTGCCCACCAGGGCGCGGGCGATGGCCACGCGCTGGCGTTGGCCGCCGGAGAGCTGGTTGGGCAGGTGGTGCAGGCGTTCCCCCAGGCCCACCCGCGTCAGGGCCTCGGTGGCCATGCGCTTACGCTCGGCCAGGGGGATGCCGCGGTAGATGAGCGGCTGCATGACGTTGTGCAGGGCGTCGGAGCGGCCCAGCAGGTTGAAGTTCTGGAAGATGAAGCCGATCTCGCGGTTGCGGACGTTGGCCAGCGCGTTGTCGTCCAGCTGCGAGACCGGAGTGCCGTTTAGCACGTATTCGCCGGAGCTGGGCTTGTCCAGGCAGCCCACGATGTTCATGAGCGTGGACTTGCCGGAACCGGAGGGGCCGATGAAGGCGGCGTATTCGTTGCGCTGGATGGCCAGATCCACGCCGTCGAGGGCGTTCAGCACCGCGTCGCCCATCACGTATCGCTTGGTGACGGCGCGCAGCTCCAGGACCGTGTCGCCGCTCATGGCGTCTTCTTGGCGTCAGCCTTGCTGGCAGCGGCCGGCGCGGCCGTGACCGCGGCGCTATCCGAGAGGTGGTGCAGGGTCTGGTAGGGTCCGCTCACCACCACATCACCCTGTTTCACGCCCGAGTTCACTGCCTGGTAGGTGTCGCTGGAGACGCCGGTGGTCACCGGAGTCTTCTTGGCCTTGCCGTCTTCCACCAGGTAGACATAGGCGCCGGTGGTGGGTTCCAGGCTCTTGGAGGCGGGGTCCGTGTCGTAGAGGATGGCCTGCACCGGCACCGCCAGCGTGCCGGGGGTGCTCTGGGTGAAGATCTCGGCGCGGGCGCTCATGCCGGGCTTGAGCACGCCGATGTCCTTGTCGCTGATGGCGATCTTCACCTCGAATGTGCGTCCCTGGCTGGCGCTGGTGGAGGCGGTGAGGTTGTTGCTGGTGTCGGTCACCGAGGAAGCCACGAACTGCACCTTGCCGTGCAGCGTGCGGTCCGGGAAGGACACGGCGTCGATGTTGGCATCCTCGCCCAGCTTCACGTTGGCGATGTCCGCCTCATCCACCTGCACGTCCGCCAGCACCTCGGAAGGATCGGCGATGTCCATCAGGGTGTCGCCGGCGATGTTGGTGCCGGTGATCACCGTCTCACCCACCTTCACCGGCAGGCTGGTGACCATGCCGTCCAGCGGAGACACGATCACAGTCTTGTTGAGGCTCTGCTGGGACTGGATCAGCTCCGCCTGGGCGATTTCCAGGGCCTGTTGGCGCGCATCCAGTTCGGTGTTGGCGAGGTCCAGCTGGTTCTTCAGGTTGTCGAAACTGTTGGCATCCACGAGGTGCTGCTTGAACAGCGCCTGCTGGCGCTGGTACTGCTGCTCGAGGTTGGCCACGGTCAGTTTCTGGCTCTGGATGGCGATCTGCGCTTGTTGCACCGAAGCCTGCTGCTGGGCCACCTGGGCCTGGAACAGTTCCTGGTCGAGACGCAGCACCACCTGGCCCTTGTGCACGCGCTGGCCTTCCACCACCGGGATCGAACTGATCTTGCCGATCACCTCGGGTTTCAGCTCCACAGGATCCTTGTACTGCAGCTCACCGGAAGCCAGAATGGAACTGCGGATGGTGCGGGCTTCCACCTGGGTGGTCTCCACCTGCACGCCGCTGCCGTGGCTGCCGAGGCGCGCGATCACCACCAGCAGCACGATGGCTGCGATTGCGGCGAGGATGACGATGAACTTCTTTTGCTTGGTCATGTTGCATCCCGCAGGTTCAGCCGCGCACCATGACCCAGCCGATCCAGAGTGCGTAGCAGATGGCGTAGGGCGTCAGCACCACGATGGCGGATTTCAGCTTGTCCTTGCCGGTCCAGACCGAGACGCCGATGACCATCAACACCCATGACCAGATCGTGGTGAGACGCAGGCTGGAGGCCAGGCCTTGGGCAGGGTGGGCGTAGGGCACGTGGAAGATCAGGGTATTGAGCGAAGTGACGTCGATGTCCACCGGGCTTATCTGGCGTGAGCTGGTGGACAGCATGTAGGCGGCGCTGGCGACGAAGCCCAGCACGGCGGGCATCGAAGTCCAGCTGATGAAGTTCAGCCAGTTGCCGAAACCCTGTTGCTGCCAGCCGCCGACCTTGGCGGCCAGCATGAAGTAGAGCGCCTGGATCATGTACCAGAGCAGCGCGATCACGCTGAAGATGACGCCGAACACCATCATGCTGGTGGTCGAGAAGCGGGCATGGGCATCGCGCAGCTGGTCCGCGGTCATCTTGTCGGCGCTGGGCGCCAGGGTCTGGTCGGCGAACCAGGACACGTCGACGCGGTTCGCGTACCACACCTGGAACAGGATGCTCAGTACCAGGATCAGCAGCAGCGGGAGCCACCACCAGGAGGCGCGGCTGCGCAGCTCTCCCAGGGTCTTGCCGGGTTCCAGGAAGATATTGACGAGGCTACCGAAGGCCGAAGGGTTGGATTCGTTCATCGCTGTTCTCCCCAAGATGAGCGTTCGGAAAGGCGCTTACGACGGATATCGGGGTTCATCATAAGCAGGCCCCGACCGACCCGGAAGTGACGGTTGTCACCGGCAGCGGTGACAAAAAAACCCATGCCCCGGCCCTTGCGGGCCGGAGACATGGGTCTTACTTAGCTGGATTCAGCTAAAGGCGCGTGTAAGCGTTTTGCTTACCAGCGGCCGCGGCCACCGCCGCCGCCACCACCGCCACCGCCGCCACCACCGGGCTGACGGGGCTGCGCTTCGTTCACGCGCAGGGGACGGCCGCCCATGTCCTTGCCATTCAGCTCGCGGATAGCGGCCTGGGCAGAGGACTGGTCCATCTCGACGAAGCCGAAGCCGCGGGGGCGGCCGGTCTCGCGATCCGAGATCAGCTTCACCGAGTGAACGGCGCCGTACTGCTCGAACTTCTGACGGATTTCATCTTCATTGGCGGAGAAAGGCAGATTGCCGACATAAATGGACGTCATACGATTAACACTCTCTTGCAAGGTCTTTGGAACACGCCACGGAGAGGAGGAATTGATGCCGCCAGCCGTGGTTTACCTGCGTCCGACCCTTGGATTCCCTTGGGAAGCGTGGGGGTGGACGCTTATTTGTTCGAAGCTTTAGTCACATCCCCCGGCGCATCAGCAGGTCATCCCCGTAGACGTCGGCAAAGACTTTGACAGGACCCGAACGGCGGAAAAGCTTACGCGAGTCATACCACCCTGTCCAATGGCCGGAAGCCCTTGTATGGACTGAAAAAATCGCCTGTTTCGACCCCTCATTTTCCGGGGTTTGCCGGTATAATTCGCCGTTTTTCTCAGCCCCCTGACCCCCTGGATTCCCCTGTGATCGAAAATCTCCGCAACATCGCCATCATCGCCCACGTAGACCACGGCAAGACCACCCTGGTGGACTGCCTGCTCCGCCAATCCGGCACCCTGGACGCCCGCGCGCCGGTGACCGAGCGGATCATGGACTCCAACGACCTGGAGAAGGAGCGTGGCATCACCATCCTGGCGAAGAACACCGCCATCCGCCTGAAACAGGGCAATACCGAATACCGCATCAACATCGTGGACACCCCCGGCCATGCCGACTTCGGCGGCGAAGTGGAGCGGGTGCTGTCCATGGTGGACTGCGTGCTCCTGGTGGTGGACGCGGTGGACGGGCCCATGCCCCAGACCCGCTTCGTCACCCAGAAGGCCTTCTCCCACGGTTTGAAGCCGATCGTGGTCATCAACAAGATCGACCGCAACGGCGCCCGGCCCCATTGGGTGCTGGACCAGACCTTCGACCTCTTCGACAAGCTCGGCGCCTCGGACGAGCAGCTGGACTTCCCGGTGGTCTACGCGTCGGCGCTGAACGGCTTCGCCACCCTCGACACGGACAAGCCTGGCAAGGACATGCAGCCTCTGTTCGAGACCATCATCAAGCATTGCCCGCCGCCGCCGGTGAACCTGGACGGTCCGTTCCAGCTCCAGGTCAGCCAGATGGACTACTCGAGCTACGTGGGCGCCATCGGCATCGGCCGCATCGCCCGCGGCCGCATCAAGCGCAACAGCCAGGTGATCGTCACCGACTCCGAGGGCAAGACCCGCCGTGAGCGGGTGCTGCAGGTGTTCGGTTTCATGGGTCTGAACCGCGTGGAAGTGGAGGAGGCCCAGGCCGGCGACATCATCGCCTTCACCGGCATCCCGGCGCCGCGCATCTCCGAGACCCTCTGCGATCCCGAGCACGTGGAAGCGCTGCCGTCCCTCACCGTGGACGAGCCCACCATCAGCATGATGTTCGAGACCAACAGCTCGCCCTTCGCGGGGCAAGACGGCAAGTTCCTGACCAGCCGCCAGGTGCGCGAGCGCCTGTACCGCGAGACCCTGCACAACGTGGCCCTGCGCGTTGAGGATAGCGAGGACACCGAGAAGTTCCGCGTCTCCGGCCGCGGCGAACTGCACCTCTCGGTGTTGCTGGAGACCATGCGCCGCGAGGGCTATGAGATCGCCGTCGCCCGCCCGCAGGTCATCTACCACGAGGTTAACGGCGAGCGGCACGAACCTTTTGAGACCCTCACCGTGGATGTGGAAGACCGCCACCAGGGCGCCATCATGGAAGCCTTGGGGTCACGCGGCGGCGCCCTGCAGGACATGCGCTCGGACAGCCAGGGCCGCGTGCGCCTGGACTATGTCATTCCGGCGCGCGGGCTCATCGGCTTCCAGACCGAGTTCCGTACCATGACCTCGGGCTCCGGCCTCATGCACCACGTGTTCGATAAATATGCCCCGGCCAAGAACGTGGGCGTGAACCAGCGTGCCAACGGCGCCTTGATCTCCAACGGCACCGGCAAGGTCGTGCCCTATGGCCTGTTCGGCCTGCAGGAGCGCGGCCGCCTGTGCGTGGGCCCGGGCGAAGACGTGTATGAGGGCCAGATCGTCGGCATCCACGCCCGCGACAACGACCTCACGGTGAACCCGCTCAAGACCAAGCAGCTCACCAACATCCGCGCCGCCGGACGCGATGAGAACATCCTACTGACCCCGGCCCTGCGCTTCACCCTGGAGCAGGCCCTGGAGTTCATCGAGGAAGACGAGCTCGTCGAGATCACCCCGCTCAACATCCGCCTGCGCAAGCGTTACCTCAAAGAACAGGATCGCAAGAAAGCAGGCCGTGCTTCAGAGGCTGCTGCTTAAGAGCTGCGATGCTGCGGGGTTAGAATAAGGCCATGCAGCAAGCGCCCGCCCATACGAATGACAAGCTCTACGCCGAAGCGCTGCAGCGCTTCGGCGTTTTTCTTGAGCAGGCCAAGGCCGAGAAGAGCATCCTCGAGCCCACCGCCATGGCGCTGGCCACCGTAGCGCCTGACGGCCGTCCCACCCTGCGCATCGTGCTGCTGAAGCACTTCGATGCCCGGGGGTTCGTGTTCTACACCAACAAGCAGAGCCACAAGGGCCGCGACCTGGGGCAGGAGCCGCGTGCAGCCCTGTGTTTCCACTGGCAACCCTTGCTGGAGCAGGTGCGGGTAGAAGGCGTCACCGAGAGCGTGACGGATGCGGAAGCGGACGCTTACTGGGCTAGCCGCAAGCGCATCAGCCAGATCGGCGCCTGGGCCTCCCAGCAGTCGGAAGAGATGGCGGACAAGGACACCCTGCACCGGAACTTCGTCCAATTCGAGAAGAAGTTCGAGGGCAAACCGGTGCCGCGGCCGAGCCATTGGTCGGGATTTCGACTCGTCCCTAACCTCATGGAGTTCTGGTCTTCCAAGGAAGGCCGTCTGCATGAGCGCGAGCGCTATCTCCTGGGCGATGCGGGCTGGCGCCACACCTGGATGTACCCGTGAGCACCGCCTCCCATCGCGTATCCGTGGCGCCCATGATGGATTACACGGATAGGCACTTCCGGTATTTCATCCGTCTCATGAGCCGCCATGTCCGGCTCTACACCGAGATGCTGACCACCGGAGCCCTGCTGCATGGCGACCCGCGCCGGTTCCTGGAATTCCACCGTGCCGAGCATCCCCTGGCCCTGCAGTTGGGCGGCAGCGAGCCGGGACAGTTGGCCGCCTGCGCGCGCCTCGCCGCGGACTACGGTTACGACGAAGTGAACCTGAACGCCGGGTGTCCCAGCGACAGGGTTCAGCAGGGCCGTTTCGGCGCCTGCCTCATGAACGAACCCGCCCTGGTCAAGGAATGCGTGGCCGCCATGATCGCCGCTTCGCCGCTGCCGGTGACGGTGAAGACCCGCATCGGCGTGGACGAGCGGGACAGTTATCCCGAGCTCGTGGATTTCATCGGCACGGTGGCCGAGGGCGGCTGCGGCACCTTCATCATCCATGCCCGCAAGGCCTGGCTCAAAGGGCTGTCGCCGAAGGAGAACCGGAAGATCCCGCCGCTGCGCTATGACGTGGCCGCGGGACTCAAGCGTGATTTCCCGGCGCTCACCGTGGTGGTGAACGGCGGCGTGCAGACCTTGGAGGCCATGGAACAGCATCTGGGCTCGTTCGACGGCGTGATGGTGGGCCGGGAGGCCGTGAGCAACCCTTATCTCTTCGCCGACGTGGATCGGCGCTTCTTCGACCCATCGGCCCCGGTGCTATCGCGCACCGAGGTGCTGCAGGCCTGGATGCCGTATCTCGCGTCGCAGATGCAGGAAGGCGTCCCCCTGCAGCGCATGACCCGCCATGCCCTGGGCCTGTTCCACGGCTGCCCGGGCGCGCGTGGATGGCGCCGGCACTTGAGCGAGGAGGGCACACGCCTGGGTGCGGACCTCGGCGTGCTGCAACAGGCGGTGGCATCACTCAAGGCCGCTGCCTGATAGGATAGGCACGCACCGCGCCTGCGCCATGACTTAACCATAAGAAGACCCGATGCCCGTCAAGACCAGTCACCGTACCGTCTCCAAGCAATCCCGCAAACCCACCCAGGCCGAACGCGCCGACCGCCACGTGCTGTACCAAGCGTCGGTACAGGACGCGGACTGGGAGATCGACTTCATGACCGGGCTCTACAAGGGCCTGCGTGGCCGCGCTCCCAAGCGTCTGCGTGAGGATTTCTGCGGCACCGGGCTTTTCAGCTGCGCCTGGGTCAAGAGCGCGCCGGACCGCGAGGCAGTGGGCGTGGACCTGGATCCGGAAGTGCTGGCCTGGAGCCGCGCTCATAACCTGCCCAAGCTCAGGCCTGCCGCCCTGAAGCGCTTGGAGCTGATGCAGGCGGACGTCATGGACGTGAAGGCCGCGCCGGTGGACATCCTCTGCGCCTTCAACTTCAGCTACTGGATCTTCAAGGAGCGGGCCACTCTCAAACGTTACTTCCAGAACGTGCGGTCCGGCCTCAAAGAGGACGGCATCTTCATGTTGGACGCCTTCGGTGGCTACGAGGCCTGCAAGGTGCTGAAGGAACGGGAAGACATGGGCCGCTTCACCTATATATGGGACCAGGCGGAATTCGACCCGGTGACCAGCAGCATCACCTGCCATATCCATTACGCCTTCCCGGACGGCTCCCGGCTCAAACAGGCTTTCAGCTATCACTGGCGGCTATGGACCCTGCCTGAACTGCAGGAGATCCTTGCGGAAGCGGGCTTCCGTAACATCCGAGTCTGGTGGCAGGGCACCGACCCCAAGACCGGGGAGGGCAGCGATGAGTTCACGCCCGTGGACCATGGCGACCCGGACCCCTCCTGGATAGCTTATATAGTGGCGGAGAAATGACCGGTCGCCGGACTGGCCCGGGACCTCATATATTGGTAAATTGGGCCCACAGAGGGGGGCGGATACCAGGCCCTGCGGGGCTTTTCGACATCCGATGAAGGAAACCAAACTCACCATCCTGTTCGCCGACGTCTGCGGCAGCACCAAGCTGTACGAGACGATGGGGGACACCGTCGCGCGGGACACCGTGGCGAAATGCGTCTCCATCATGGACGAGGAGACCAAGCGCCAGTCCGGCCGCGTGGTGAAGACCATCGGCGACGAAGTGATGTCCGTGTTCGAAGACCCCAGCGCCGCCGCCGATGCCGCCAGCGGCATGCAGGAACGCATCTCCGCGGGACTCGTGGTGCAGGGCAAGAGCATCGCCATCCGGGTCGGCTTCCATTTCGGCCCGGTCATCGTCGAGACCGATGGCGATGTCTACGGCGACGCCGTCAACACCGCGGCGCGCATGGCGGGGCAGGCCAAAGCCGGCCAGACCCTCACCACCGCCGCCACCATGGATAAGCTCTCGGACGTCTGGAAGGCCTCCACGCGCCAGATCGACCGTGCCGCGGTGAAGGGCAAGAAAGACGAGATCGACATGATCGAGCTCCTGTGGCAGCGTGAGGATGTCACGCGCATGTCCACCTCGTTCAAGCCGGCCGCCGGAGAGACCAAGAAGGCCAAGCTCATGCTGCGTTACCGCGACCAGTCGGTCGAGGTCAACGACCTGCATTCGTCGGTGGTCATGGGCCGCGCCGATGAGAACGATCTGGTGGTCAAGAACACCCTGATCTCGCGCATGCATGCGCGCATCGAGCTGCGCAAGGGAAACTTCGTGCTCATCGACCAGAGCATCAACGGCACCTACGTGCGCACCAGCTCCGGCGAGGAGCTGTTCGTGCGCCGCGACAACTATCCCATCAAGGGTAGCGGCATCATCGGCCTGGGGCAGAGACTGGCTCCGGAGTCACCTGATGCCATTTCGTTCCAGAGTTCTGAATAGTCCAGCCAGCTGATTTAACGACGCCCTCACCGCGTCGCTACGCATCCCCTCTTTGCTCCGCATCCTGCTACGCAAATGGCCCAGTGCGCGTCGGCATGCTTTCACTTCCTGCTCCGCATGCCGGTCCAGGGAGGACATCATGTCCGCCCGTTCGCGGCATTGCGGCAAACCCGGTGCGGGCATCCATGGGTGAGCCGCGTAGCGGCGAACGGGATGCAGGATGCATCCCTGGGCTTGAGGCAGAGCAGGGATAGCGCAGCCGAGAGGGCGCTCACCCAGAGTCCGGAATAAATCAGTTTATATAGAAGATGAGGGCTCAGGACCCGGCATTGACGCCGAGGATCTTGGCCAGCTTCAGCAGTTCCGTCAGATGCGCGTCACCCGCGCTGTTGGATCCCGTCACTGCCTTCTCCGAATCGATCTGCTGGCGCACCTCGCTCACCAGGCGCGGGTAGGTCAGGCTGTCCTTGGCCTTGGCCTGCTCGTCCGTCCCCAGGCTCTGCCAGCGGCGCTCGAAGCTCTGCAGGCTGCCGTCGGTCCAGTCATCCGCATCCACGAAGGTATGCACCAGGGCCGGCCCCGGTGCCTGCGGCACCACCGGCGCCGCGGGAGCGACCGCCGCCTGGGCTGTACCCGAGGCCGGCGCATGGGCGGCGTCCGAGCGCTTGATCGCCAGCACCACGCCGACGCCCACGGCGATCAACACCACCACCGTCAAGCCCACCAGCTTGCTGTCGAAGCGCGGCCGTTTGACGGGCGGCTTCTCCTCGCGGTAGGCGAGCGCCACAGTGCCGCCGGTGATGGAGTCGATGAGAGAACGCCGCTGGCTGCGGTAGCTTTCCTGGCTCAGCTTGCCCGTCGCGTAGCGGCGGGCGAGGTCGCGTACCTGGGAGGATCTCATTGGTTCACATCCCGCGCCACGCGGAAGCCGGTCAGGGGGTCAGCGGCGCCGCTGCTGGGACGGACCGCCGAGATGGTGCATTCAGCCAGCGGGTCCTGATAGTCGCCGCCCACCGCCGCCACGCCGCCGCCGCTGGTCACGAATTGCTGCACGTTGCCGATGTAGTTGACCAGGCCCCAGGCATTCGCCTTGCCGGTGCTGATCGGCACCATGGACAGGCCCTTGATCACCGTGTCACCCAGCTTCACGTTGCAGTTGAAGTCGCGGTTGGCATCGGTGCCGCCCACGCTCGCCGCATAGCTCCACTGGTCCTGGCTCGGGATGAAGTAGTGCAGGCCGCTCTTCTGCGACAGCCAGGCCACATAGGCCTTGGCGGTGGCGAAGGACACGTTGGTGGCCGGCATGTCGTCGTCGCCGGAGAGCGGGCTGCATCCGCCGCCTGCCTTGCAGAAGGCGTTCACGTCGCCCACCGAGACCTCGTACTTGCCGATGGCGAAGGGCGTGGTCACGGCGCCGCCCGCCGGCACCACCACCAGGGTCGGGCCGTGCACACCGTCCAGCATGTCGTAGCACTCGGCGCGGCCGGACCGGCCGTAGCCCGCGAGGTCGACGGTGCAGGGCTTGCTGCCGTTGGCGCTACGGGTCGGTTGCTGGCTGGTGGCGAACTTGCTCTGGTACTCCTTGCTATAGGACGTGTTGTCCGTCCACTCGCGCATCGCTTCCTGCAGGTACTGCTGCGCCTGCGAGGTCTGGCCGGCTTGCTGGTACTGCTGGTAGGCAGCGAAGTACTGGTTGGCGGCGGCCTTGGCGTTCTGCAGGCTTTGGCCGAACTGCGCCAGATCCTGGTTGCCGGCTTCCTGCTGCTGGCCCTGGTCGTAGAAACCCTGGGCCTTGGTCAGCTGGTTCTGCTTCATGGCGTCGCGGCCCAGGGCCGCGAACTTCGAAGGCCGTGCCGGCGGCGAGATGCGCAGGCCCTGGATCGCGGCGCTGTCCGGGAACGTGCTCTTGGCGGCATTGAACAGGTCGTAGGCCAGGCCCGCGTCGGTGTCCTTCAGGCTGTCGATGTGCTGCGCCAGGCGCTTCATCAGGCCTTCCGCGATGGAGGTCTGTTCCTTGGGGAACTGCTTCTGCACTTCGCCCAGCTTGGTCTTCAACTCAGGCAGGCCGGAAGCCTGCAGGTTGTCGACCATGGCGAGCAGGTCACCCTTGGACTCCTGGGCGGTGTAATCCACCTGGGCTTTCTTTAGGTCATCCAGGGGCGCGTAACCCAAGCCGGTCTTGACCAGCGCCAGGGCGGCGCGGAAGTCGTTGCTCTGAGCCTTGTTCCGCGCCAGGCTCAGGTAAGCCAGGGCGTAGCCCTGCGGAGCCGTGGCGGTGAAGAACGGATCGTTCGACGGCAACTGGCCCTGCAAGGAGGCATAGGTCTGCTTCGCCGCGTCCAGCTGGCCGGCGTTCAATTGGGTCTGCCAGGTGTTCTTGAGGGAGTCCAGCTGAGCGATGCGGAGCTTCTCGGCCTGGGCCTTCTGCGCCGCCTGCTGCGCAGCGGCCAAGGCCTGCTCGGCCGGGGCGAAGTCAGGCAGCTGCGGCGCGTAGAGCTTGCCGCTCGCCAAGAGGCTCTCGGCGGCGTCGAAGCGGTTCTGCTGCACCATCTGCTGCGACAGCTTCACGTAGGTCTTCGCCACCTCGTCGCGCAACGTCTGATACCACTCCATGTCGTTGGGTTGCAGCAGCGCGGTGGTCTCCTGGAAACCGCCCAGCAGCTGGTTATCCCAATCGCTGTCGTACTTCGCGCTGCCCAGCAGTGTGTTGATCGAGTCGCGATGCTGCTTGACCTGTGCGAGACGCGCCTGCATGTCCGCCGGCACATAGCCGCCCGCGACCTCGGCCTGGTTCAGGCTTTGGCGCTGGCCGAGCAGGTCGGGCAGTGCGAGCAGGTGGGAATAGGTGTAGAGCGCTTTTTCCGCGTCGTCCCAGCGCTTCTGCTGTGAGGCGGTGGTCAAGGCGTTGGCGAGCGCGCTCTTCAACGGGTCGTTGAGGTGCTGGATCACCGCATCACCCGGGTTCAGGTTATGCAGCTTGGTCATGTCGTCGCGCACCTTGTCGAAGTCCCCGAGCGAATGCAGTCCGGGGCCGGCATCCTTGAGCCGGGTCTCGAGTTGCGCCACCAGTTGCGCATCCTGTTCACGCTTCAGCTCGCGCTTCACCGTGTCCTGCAGGTTGAGCAGCGAGGCGTCGGCGGGCGCGTAGTCCAGGCCGACCTTCAACACGTCGTTGGCCGCGATATAGTCCTTGTCACCAACGTGCGACTGCACCATCTGCGCATAGCTGTGCGCCAGTCGCGCGTCCTTGAGCATGCCGTTTCCCGGGTCCGCGGCGCGCAAGGTCCGCACCACCGCGGTGATGTCCTGACCGTTCTGACTCGGCATCAGCTTGTTGGCCGCCATCATGCTGTTGAATTCGGTGGTCAGGTCCAGGATCAGCTTGTTCTTGCGCTGACTGAGGTCGTTGGAATACTTCGCCAATTCCGCCGAGTCGGGATAGTAGGCGTTGGCGTCGGTGATGATCTTGCCGGCGGCGGCGTAATTGAACTGACCCTTGGCCTCGTCCACGTCGGCGTTGGCCTGGGTCTCGAAGTAGTTGATGACGTTGTCCTTCGCGCCATCCAGGACTGCGCGCTTCCCGGCGTCGTCGAAGGATGCGATCCTCTGCAGCGCGGCCGGTATGTTGGCCGGGTTCGCCTGGATCTCGGCCACCACTTGCGCATTTCGGCGCGCATGCAGGTAGCTGGTGATCGGCACATAGAGTCCGAGAGTGACGAGGATCACGGCGGCGATGCTGCCGGCCACGATCTGTTTGGTGCGGCTCTTGCGCGGACGCATTCCGTCCCAGAACGCCTCCACCGTCGGCGTGCGATCCTCGCGCCGCAGCGCCAGTGCCCGGAACAGGGCCTTGTTCTGTGTGCCGCTGAGTTTGGCGACGGGCGCGGGCTTGAGGCCCTTCTCCAGCACCTTGGGCGCGGAGAGCTTGTTGAAGGGATGCTTGCCGGTCAGGAGTTCATAGGCGACGCAGGCCAGCGCGTAGATGTCGTCGCGCGGATCCGGATCCAAGCCTTCGAACATCTCGACCGTGGCGTAGGCGGGCGTGAGTGCCCCGAGCTGGCCCGGGTCGAACACCGTGGTCTCGCCGACGGTGTCCTTGCGCGTCTTGGATGCGCGCGCGATGCCGAAGTCGAGCAGCTTCACCGTGCCGTCCTTGGTGAGGAAGGCGTTGCCCGGTTTGAAGTCCGAATGCACCAGCTGCTTCGAGTGTGCGTAGGCGAGGCCGTCGCACAGCTGCTTGATGATGTTCATGGCCTCCGGCACCGGCAGGCCGCCGGCAGGGAGGTGCTTGATGTACTTGGCGAGCTCGTCGCCTTCCATCATCTCCATGGTCATGTACACGGTGCCGCCGTCGCGGTCGAAGTCATACACCGTGGCGATGTTCGGATGCGCGAGGCGTTGCGCCTTGCTCGATTCACGCTGCAGTGCGATGAAGGATTCCGGATGTTGCTTGAAGTCGCCGGTCAGGGTCTTGACCGCGATGTAGGGGTTCTTGTCCTTGGCTTCGACCTTCAGGAGGTCGCGGGCCTTGTACACCTTGCCCATGCCGCCTTCGCCGAGCACGTCCATCAGCTCGAAGCGTTCCTTCAGCACCGAGCCCGGTCCGAGGTTGTCTCCGCCGCCGCTCGCCTTGAGCCCGGTGCTGGTGCGCCAGCTGGTGCCGGTGGTCGGATTGCTGCCCCCGCTGCGTTGGCCGGTGGGCTGCGAGTCGATGGCGAAGGGATCGGTCTCGCTGCCGCCGGTGATCTGGGTCTTGGCGCCGCCACCGCTGCGCGTGGTGGCGTCTTCGCTCGGTGCGGCGCTGCGCGTGATCACGGTGCGGCCCTGGCCCTTGTCGGCGCGCATGGTCGCGTTGGCATCTTCGCCCGCCGGCTGCTGGATCATGGTGCGGTCGCCGCCCGCCGCCATGGTGCGGTCTGCGGCGGGGCGCGTCTTGTCGCCCGCGCCGGTGATCACGGTCTTCTCGGAGCTCTTCGCCTGGATCTGGGTCTTCTCCGCGCCCTTCGCGACGGGCGTCATCTCTTCCAGTTCGAACGGGAACTCGGATTCCGCCTTCTTCGCCGCGGCGGGCATCACCGTCTCGATGTGGGTGCGGATCGCGCGCACCACCGGCTCGGAGAGACCGGAGGCCTGCGCCTTGTCGAGCGAGGCGAGCATCGCGCCGGTGTCGGCCCCGGTCTTCTTCAGGTTCTTGTCCAACCAGGCGCGCAGCGGCGCCAGGTTGCCCTTGCCCTGCAGGATGTCGTTAAGCAGTTTCTCGAACTCAGTCACGGAACTTCTCCCCAGGGTGGCACGGCGTAGTCAGTGACGTCCGCGCCGATGTCGTTGTCTTTCAGGTGAATCGCACCGCGATGGCGGTGACGTTATCCCGCGCCCGGCGTTCGAGCGCGAGGTTGATGAGCGAGTCCACGGCTTGTTCGTCGCCGTTGAGCGTCTTGCCGATCTCGGCGTCGGACAGTTCCTTGTACAGGCCGTCGCTGCACAGCACGTAGATGTCGTTCGGCTCGACGCCGAAGAGCTCCACGTCCACGAACAGGCCGGGCATCGCACCGATGGCGCGGGTGATGCGGTTCGCCTGCGGGTGGCTGATGGCTTCGTCGCGCGACATCAGGCCGCTCGACACCAGGTCCTCCACCATGGCGTGGTCCTGGGTCATCCTCTCGACCTTCTTGCCGCGCACGCGGTAGACGCGGCTGTCGCCGGCCCACAGGCAGGCCACGTACCGGCCGCGCGCGAGCAGGGCCACCGCGGTGCTGCCGATGGTGCGCTGGTGTTGATTCACCGCCAGCGCCAGCAAGCGGCGGTTGGCTTCCAGCAGTTTGTCCTCGGCACTGTCGATCATGGCGCTCAAGGATCCGTTCGCTTGCAGCTGCGTCATGCACTCCACCACCGTCTGGCTGGCGACGTCACCGGCGGCGTGTCCGCCCATCCCGTCCGCCACCAGCCACAGCCCGAGGTCGGGACGGTGCAGGTAGGAATCTTCGTTGTTCTTGCGCACCGCGCCGACATGGCTGATGGCACGCGAGTTCCATTGGATTGCCCGGGTTTCGCTCATGCGTTGAAGCGCCTGTTCCTGGTTTCCCTGTCGACACTGGAACCGGCTCCGGAGGGGCTCCGGAGGCCGCGAAAACACATGTTACATAACTGAAAAGGCCCTGTCCCCGGTCGCAGTGTATCGCCCTGGGGCCCCTTTGTTTAAAGGCCGGGTAACATTGGGGAAAAGCATATTACATATGTTGCAAACCCCCCCCCTGAAACGCTAAATTGTGCGCCTGGATGTCGGTCCTTTTAGGGACATGACAGCCCGGCATTTCTCGGGGTTTTGGGCGCGTCCGCGGTCGCGATCTTCGTAGGGGACCACAGTGCAAAAGAAGAAAGGCTCATGATGCGATTGGGCGACATCGCGCGCAGGCGTGTTGGATTCATTTCTGCAGGGTTCACCGCTGCCGTACTGTGCGCCGTGACGGCCGCGCAAGCCGCGCCGCCGCCGCTGCCTCCGCCCTTGCCGCCGCCGCTGCCTTCGGCCACGCAACCCGGTGGCGCGCAGCCGGTGATGCCGCCGCCCACCATCCCGGTCCCCGAGAACAACCTCGACCTCTCGGTGCCGCCGGTGTACGAGCGTCCGCTCGGCGCGGAAGAGGGCGAGCGCGTGTTCGTCAAGCGCTTCGTGATCACCGGCGTGGTCGGCGACCGCAAGGCCGGCATCGATCCCGAGGAGATCCAGCGACAGGTGGACGAGGTGTTCGCCTCGCTGCAGAAGATCACCGAGCAGCAGCGCCTCACCAAGCAGAACCTCGAGAAGCAGGGACCGGAAGGCTTCACGCCCGATGAACAGGACAAGATCATCAAGTTCATGCAGGGCGCGGTGAAGACCGGATCGCCCGAAGAACAGCAGAAGCAATACCAGGCTTTCATCCAGCAGCTGATGCTCGAGCGCCTGCAGCGCCTGCAGGGTCTCACCATCGGCCAGTTGCAGGGCATCGCCGACGGCATCACCAAGTACTACCACGACAAGGGTTACTTCCTCGCGCGCGCCGTCATCCCCGCGCAGGAGATCAAGGACGGCGTGGTCAACATCCGCGTGCTCGAAGGGCGCCTCGAGAAGGTGCAGACCTCCGGCAACAAGATGTATTCGGATCAGACGCTCGCCAAACCCTTCAAGCCTCTGCTCGGCGAGCTCGTCACCATCGACCGCACCGAGAACGCGCTGCTCACGCTCACCAAGTATCCGGGTCTCTCCGCCGCCGGCGTGTTCCGTCCCGGCGAGGATGTCGGCACCACCGACATCGTGGTGAACGTCCAGAACGAGACGCACGTGGACGGTGACGCGCGCTATGACAACGAAGGCACCACGTTCACCGGACGCAAGCGCCTCGTCGGCAGCGTCGACGTCAACGATCCCTTCGGCGCCGCGGACCTGTTGACGCTGACTGCCTTGCACACCTTCGGCGCGGAAGCCAACACCGGCAACGTGGTCATCGCCAACGCGCAGAAGGGCGGTTCCAATTTCTACGACCTGCGTTACTCGCATCCGCTGTTCAGTGCCTACGACCGCTGGGCGGTGGACGTCAGCCGCAACTCCTTCTCCGTCGGCGGTCTCACTCCGGTGGGTGGCATCTCCAAGATCGGTGCGTTCTCCTGGGAACACGACTTCACGCGTTCGCGCGAATTCAACATGATCGGCACGCTCGACCTGAGCCGCAAGCGCGCCGACACGCTGACCAACGCAGCCAGCGGACAGATCCTAACCGGCCGTGACGATCTCGCGGTGTTGGGTTACCAGCTCAACATCGACAGCGTCAACACCGCGTCCAACACCATCTCGACGAGCTACTTCCGGATCGACCACGGCTTCGGCGGCGTGCTGGGCGTGCCCGAGACGTTCTCCAAGCCGAGCCGCTTCGGCACCTGCGGTCAGTCCTGCCCGGCGGGTCCGAAGTTCACGCAGTTCATCGCCAACTATCAGCTCTTCAAGAACCTTCCGGACAACCAGGGTTTGCTGTTCCGCGCCAACGGCCAGTACTCGCACGACCTGCTCACCTCGCTGCAGCAGTACGTGATGGGCGGGCCGGACAGCGTGCGCGCCGCGCCGGTGTCGCAGTTCCTCACCGATCGCGGCCTGTTCGGCTCGATCGAGTACAGCGTGCGTGCTCCCGGGTTCTCCGATAAGCACGCCTTCGGTAGTTACACATGGGGCCAGGTGCTGCGCTTCCGGGTCTTCGAAGACGCGGCCAAGGGCTGGATCAACCAGCCGCCGGCGGCGTCCTCCGGCGTGCAGAGCAGCCACTCCCTCGCAGGCTGGGGCCTCGGTGTCGAGTTCAGCGTGCCGGGCACGGTCACGGCCAACCTGCAGTGGGCGCACCTGAACGGTGGCGCGCGCAAGGGCAGCGGCCTCCTGGATCCGAATGCGATCAGCGATGCTTCGGAGACCTGGTTCGACTTGACGGTGAATTTCTAAGGACCGAAGGGTGCGCGAAGCGCGGCCCCTTGGCGGGATTGAGGTTAGGGCCCAGGAGGGCCGTTGGTCGGTGACGGACGGCCGGGTGCACAGGGGCCTGGCTGCTAGAATTTATTTACATAAGTCGCAGTCTTATAAGAGCGACTGGCGTGTGGACCTCGGTCGACACTCATATATATAGGTAGGCAGACGATGAACAGGGCAAACGGGATGGTGGCGGCAGGGAACGGCGGCGTGGGGCGCCGGGCCAGTCGAACGGCGGCGCTGCTGCTCTCCGCGGGCCTCGTGGGCACCGTGTTCCAGGCCCAGGCCTCGCCCCAGGGCGGCCAGGTCGTGGCCGGCCGCGGCAACATCACCAACCCGAACGCCAACCTCACCGTCGTCCACCAGAATTCCAACAAGCTCATCATCAACTGGAACAGCTTCGACATCGGCGCCGGCCAGACCGTCAAGTTCGTGCAGCCGGGCGCCTCTTCGGCCGCCCTCAACCGCATCTTCAACCAGAACGCCACCCAGGTGTTCGGCGACATCCTGTCCAACGGCCAGGTGTTCCTCATCAACCCGAACGGCATCATCTTCGGCAAGGATTCTTACGTAAACACCGGCGCCTTGTTCGCCAGCAGCCTGAGCATCAGCGACGACAGCTTCATGTCGGGCAAGTATCGCTTCGTCGCGCCCACCGGCGTGGACGGCGGTGCCGTGGTCAACCACGGCACTCTGGTGGCCGCTGACGGCGGTTCCGTGAACCTCATGGGTGGCACCGTCTATAACGACGGCGTCATCCAGGCCAACCTGGGTCAGGTGGACCTGGTGGCCGGCCACGCCGTCATCGTCGACTTCGACGGCGACGGACTCATGTCCTTCGAGGTGACCCAGCCCGTCCTGCACAAGATGCTGGATGGCACCACCGGCGACGCGGTCGTCAACGCCGGCACCGTCGAAGCCGATGGCGGCACGGTCATCATGAGCGCCAACGTCGCCCGCGACGTGTTCACGCAGGCCGTGAACAACACCGGCGTAATCGAAGCCACCGGTGTGATGGAGAAGGGCGGCAGCGTCTACCTGGACGGCAGCGTCACCCTGAGCGCCACCGGCAGCGGCGTCGTGGATCACGGCGTCATCGACGCTTCCTCCGCCCAGGGTCATGGCGGCAACGTCACCCTGCAGTCCGACTTCGACACCCTGGTGGGCGGCGCCAACAGCAAGATCGACGTCTCGGCTGCCGCCGGTGCCGGCGGCACCGTCCAGTTGCTGGGCAATCGCGTCGGCTTGATGCATGGCGCCAGCGTGGATGCCTCCGGCGCCTTCGGCGGCGGCACCGTGCTCGTGGGCGGCGACTACCACGGCCAGAACCCGGACGTGCAGGACGCCTCCCGCACCTATCTGAGTCCCGATTCCAGCATCCACGCCGATGCCACCACCAATGGTGATGGCGGCAAGATCATCCTCTGGTCCAACGACGGCACCCAGTTCTACGGTAGCCTCTCCGCCGATGGCGGAGCGCGCGGCGGTAACGGCGGCTTGGTCGAGACCTCCAGCGACGTCGGCCTGGACATCACCGGCAAGGTGGATGCGCTGGCGCCCGCCGGTTCCACCGGTACCTGGCTGATCGACCCGGTCAACATCATCATCGCCACCGGCGGCGGCGCCACCACCGCTAACGTCTCCGCGTTCGCCAACGGCGCCTGCGCCGGCACCTGCACCATAGACCCGACGACCTTCAACGGCTCGGGCACCACCGTCGACATGCAGGCCCAGAACGACATCACCGTCACCAACGGCTTCACCATGTCCACTGCCTCGATCGTCCTGCAGGCGGGCGAGGCCATCACCGTGGCGGCAAACCAGACCATCAGCACCGCCACCAGCGGCACCAACATCACCCTGGTGGCCAACAACACCGGAAATGCCGAGACCGACGCCGCCGGCAACGCGCTGGTGGGTTCCGGCGGCACCGGCCGCGGCGCCAACCCGGGCACCATCACCTTCGGCACCGGCGACACCCTCAACGCGGGCACCGGCAACATCAAGATCGACAGTGCGAACACCGGCACCCATAACGGCAACGTCGCTTTCACCGGCGCCGGCACCAATACCGTCGAGACCACGGGCGGTTCCATCACCATCTCGGCGGGCGGCGCCATCACGTCCGCCGGAACCACCACCATCACCACCGCCAACGGCTTGGCTGCCGGCTCGAGCGCCGGCGCGGTGAACATCGTCGCGGCCGGCGGCGGCATCGCCCTTTCAACCATCACCGCCAGTCCTGCCGCCGCCGGTGCAGCCACTGCCGGTAACGGCGGCGCCATCTATGTCAGCGCCGCGGGCAACATCGGCATCACCGGCAACGTGACCGGTGCGGGCGGCACCGTCAACGCCGGTACCGGCAACGGTGGTTCGGGTGCAACCGTGGTCACGGATCCGGGCGCCATCACGCCTCCCGCGACGTTCGTGGCCGGCATCAACATCAGCACCAGCAGCGGCAGCCTCACCCTGGGCGGCACGGTCGCCGCCAACGGTGGCAACGCCCGTACCACCGGCACTGCCGGTCCTGGCAGCCCCGTCACCCTGAGCGCCACCACCACCGTCAGTGTCACCGGCGCCATCACCAGCAACGCCGGTACTCCCGCCGGCGGCAGCGCCGGTTCCACCGGCGGCGCCGTCAAGATCACGGCCGGCGGTACCCTCGGCACCGCCGCCATCACCACCAGCGGCAGTTCGGGCGGTGCAGTGGCGGATAGCGCGGGTAATGTAACCATCCTTGACCCGGGCGCCACGGTCACCACCGGCGCCATCACCTCCACCGGCGGCTCGGGCGTCGCCAGTACCGGCGGCACCCTGGCCATCGGCACCGCCCTCAATCCCGTGGGCCAGCTCACCACCGGCAACATCAACACCACCGGCGGCGCAGGCGCGGCTACCGGCAACAACGGCGGCAACGGCGGCAGCGTCACCATCTTCTCCTCCGCAGCCATGACCCTCGGCACCATCACCACCACCGGCGGAGCCAACGGCGGAGGCGCCAGCAGCAGCAACGGCGGCAACGCGGGTTTCATCAGCATCACTGATACGGATATCAGTGCCACCGACACCATCAACATCGGCGCCGTCACGGCCAACGGCGCCTCTGGCCGTGTCAACGGCACTGCCGGTAGCGGCGGCTACTTCCAGCTGAATTCATCCCTGACCGATACCGCGGCAGCCTCGGTCACCATCGCCAGCATCACCGCCACCAGCGGCGCCGGCGGCACCGGTACCGTCGGCGGCACCGACCAGACCGACACCAATGGCCTCAACCACTATGCGGTGGATCTCAACGCCGCGGGCAGCTTGACCGTCACCGGCACCATCACCACCACCGGCGGCAACGGCGGCACCAACCTCGCCGGCGGCGCCGGCGGCGCGGTCAACATCAACGACACGGCCGGCACCTTGACGGTGGGCTCCTTCACCAGCCTCGCCGGCGGCAACGGCAACGGCAGCGGTGCCGGCGGCATCGGCGCGGCGGTCACCATCAGCGCCATGGGCGGCGCTCTGCCTCTCCTCACCACCACCGGCGGCACCGCGGGTGTCACGGGCACCGGCGGTGCCGGCGGCGCCGTGAACATCACGCTGCCCTTAGGCAGCAGCTTGACTCTGGGCACCATCACTACCAGCGGCGCCAAGGGCGGCACCACGGGTCCCGACACCGGCGGCGCGGCCGGCAACGTCACCATCACTAACAACTCCGGCACGTTCCTCACCATACCCAGCATCAGCGCCGTAGGCGGCGCAGGCGGCCCCACGGCCGCTGCCGGCAGCCAGGCGGGCAACGGCGGCGCGGGCGGCATCGTCACCATCACCTCCAGCGCCGGCGGCGTCACCAGCACCAACGCCATCAGCGTCGCGGGTGGCACGGCCACCGGTTCCACCACCAATGCGGGCGGAGACGGTGCCGGCGGCAACGCCGGCCAGTTCATCATCAACCTCACCAGCGGCAGCATCGCCCTGGGTGGTGCCTCCATCACCGCCACCGGCGGCAACGCTTCGGGCTCCCTGGCAGCAGGCACCGCGGCGGGCGGCAACGGCGGCTTCATCCAGATGAGCACCAACAATACCGGCACCATCACCCTGCCGGCCCTCAGCACCGCCGGCGGCACCGGGGTGTTCGGCGGCGCGGCGGGCAATGGCTTCAGTTCCACTGCACCGACGGCGGGGCTCGCGGTCAGCATTTCCGGCGGCGTACTCACCGCGTCCACCATCACCACCTCCGGTGGTACCGCAGGCGCCACCGGCGCCGCCGGCGCTGGCGGCGCGGTCAGCATCACCAATCACGCCAGCGGCGCGAGCCTGAATGCTGTCAGCATCACCACCAGCGGCGGAGCGGCGGGCGGCGGTAACCAGGTGGGTGGAGCGGCGGGCAACGTCACCATCACCAACACCTCCGGCACTCTGGCGCTCCCGGCCATCGCAGCGAACGGCGGCGCAGGCGCAGGCACCGGTAACGGCGGCGCCGGCGGCACCATCCAGATCACATCCACCGCGGCAGCCACCGGCCTCAGCGACGCCCAGACCCTCTCCGCCAACGGCGGCAGCAGCGGCGCCGGCGCGACCGGTAACGGCGGCACGGGCGGCTCCCTCACCATCAGTGTGGCCACGGGCAACTTCAACGAATCCGCCGGCTCCATCACCCTGAGCAGCGGCTCGGCAGCCTCCACCAATGGCAACGGCGGCAGTGCCGGCACCGCCGCCACCGGCAGCGTGGCCGTCAACATCTCCGCGGCCGGCAACGTCACGCTCCAGGGCCTCACCACCACCGGCGGTGCCTCCACCGGCACCGGTACCAGCGGCAACGGCGGCAGCGTCACCATCCTCGCCGCCGGCGGGGCCTTGTCCACCATCACCACCAGCGGCGGCAGTGTCAGCACCACCGGCAGCGCCGGCAACAGCGGCAACTTCACGCTCACCAACAACGGCAACGTCACCCTCGGCGGCGCCATCACCCTGGCTGGTATCCCCGGCGGCACCGTCAGCGGCAACGGCGGCAACGGCGGCAACTTCATCGTCATCAATAACGGCACGGCCCTGGTCCTGGCGCCCATCGTCGCCGATGGCGGCGGCGCCACCAACGGCACCGCCGGCAACGGCGGCACGGTGACCCTCACCGACAACCCCAATACCCTGACCTTCGTCGGCATCTCCTCCAACGGCGGCGGCGCCACCACCGGCACCGGCGGCACCGGCGGCAACATCACCATCACCAACGGCGCCCTGCTCACCATCGGCACCGCCATCAGCGCCAACGGCGGCAACGGCACCACCACCGGCGGCAACGGCGGCAACATCCAGTTCGGCAACGGCCAGAACACCCTCGCCATCAACGCCGGCATCAGCACCAACGGCGGCACCGGCACCTCCGCCGGCACCGGCGGCCAGGTCTCCCTGGGTCATGGCGGCCTGAGCACCCAGGTGGCAGGCGTCACCGAAGGCGCCAGTGGCACCATCAGCGCCGGCAGCCTGAGCGTGTCTTCCGACGGCAACGTCGTCCTCAACAACAGCGGCAATGCCGTCAGCAGCATCGCCGCCACCGGCGTGACCGCGAGCTTGGGCTTCACCCTGGATGACGGCACCACGCCCCTCGACATCAGCAATGGCGGCATCACCACCAGCGCCGGCAACGGCGCAGTGATCCTGGTGGCCGACAAGATCAACCTCAACAACAGCATCAACGCCGGCAGTGGCACGGTGAGCATCACCACCAACACCGCGGGCAACGTCATCTGCGTCGGCGCCACCGTCGGTTGCGGCGGCCCCACCAACGTGCTCTACCTGAGCGCCACGGGTCTCAAGAACATCAACACCAGCGGCGGCCTCACCATCGGTTCCGCCACCGGTTTCGCCACCAACACCGGCGGCATCCAGATCAACGGTCCCGTTACCTTCGGCACCGCCGGCACCGGCGTCACCGGCGGCACCATCAGCTTCATCACCAATGGCAGCATCGGCACCAACGCCATCGCCGACACCATCGCGCTCGCCAACAACGGCGTCAGCCTCGACTTCGATACCAGTGGCGGTACCGGCACCATCAACCTGCCCGGCCTCACCACCGGCAGCACCGGCACCCTGACCGTGCATTCAGGCGGCGCCGTCTCGCAGGAGACCGCCATCACCGTCGGCAGCACGTCCAGCATCAACGCTGGCGCCAACGCCATCGACCTCAGCACCAATGGCGGCAGCAATGACTTCAAGGGCGTCGTGACGCTGCTCAACAGCGGCACCAACGACGTCACCATCACCAACGCCGCCACCCTGAACCTTGGGGCAGACACCATCGGCCGTGATCTCACCGCCATCGTCACCAGCGGCAACCTGGATCTCGGTTCCGGAGCTATCGGTCGCAACCTGAGCGCCACCACCAGCGGCGGCAATATCAGCCAGGACGGCACGCTCAACGTCACCGGTACCTCCAACATCAACTCCGGTGCCGGCAACATCGACCTCAGCACCAACGGCAGCCTGAACACCTTCGGTCAGGCCGTGACCCTGACCACCACGGGTACCGGTACCGCGAACATCACCGGCGGTACGACTTTCAGCTTGGCGGCTTCGAGCATCGGCGCCAGCCTGAATGCGACGGCCACCACCGGCACCATCGACCTCGCCGGCAGCATCACCACCGGCACTACCCAGGACTACAACAGCGCGGCCGTCCTCACCGGCGGCGCAGTCAATCTCAGCGGCACCACCGTGACCTTCCACAACGCCCTGGACTCCAACACCGGCGCTGAAGGCCTGACCGTGACCGGTGCCGGCGTGTTCGATGGCCTGGTGGGCAACAGCCAGGCCCTCGCCAACCTGCACGTCACCGGCGCGGCCACCATCAATGCCGCGAGCGTCAACACCGGCACGGGCACGCAGCACTACGACAGCACCCTCAGCCTGGGCGCGGCCAGCGTCAACCTGACCGCGGGCGGTACCGGTGTGACCTTCGGCGGTGCCGTGAGCACCTCGGCCAACACCAATCTGACCGTGACCGGTCCGGCCGTGGTCAACGGCGGCAGCGTCAACACCGGCAGCGGCACGCAGGACTATAAGGGTGCTGTGACCCTGGGGGCCGACACCAGCATCACCGCGGGCAGCACCGGCGCGACCTTCGAGTCGACGCTGGACAGCAGCAGCGCCACCGCCCGGGCCCTGACGGTTAACGGCGCGGCGGTGTTCGACGGCGACGTCGGCGCGGGCCAACTGCTCTCCACCTTGCATGTGACCGGCGCGACGACCATCGCCACGGCGAACGTCGAGACCTCCAGCACGCAGCTCTATAGCGGCACCCTCAGCCTGGGCGCGGCTAGCACCAACCTCACGGCGGGCAGCACCGGCGTGACCTTCGGCGGGGCGGTGAGTACCACCAACAACACCAACCTGACCGTGACCGGCGGCGCTACCGTCAATGCCGCCACTGTCAGCACCGGCTCCGGCTTCCAGAACTACACCGGCACCCTGAGCCTGGGCGCGGCCAGCACCAACCTGACGGCGGGCGGTACCGGCGTGACCTTCGGCGGTGCCGTGACCACCACGGCCAACACCAACCTCACCGTGACCGGTCCGGCGAACATTAATGGCGGCAGCGTCAACACCGGTAGCGGCACGCAGGACTACAAGGGTCTGGTGACCCTGAATGCCGATACCAGCCTGACGGCGGGTAGCGGCGGCGTGACCTTCGAGTCGACGCTGGACAGCTTCAACGCCACGGCCCGCAGCCTGACGGTGAACGGCGCGGCGACGTTCGACGGCGATGTGGGTGACACCCATGCGCTGTCGACCCTGCACGTGACCGGCGCGACCACCATCGGCGCGGCGGCCATCAGCACCTCGAGCACCCAGTCGTATGACAGCACGGTGAGCCTGAGCGCGGCGAGCACCGACCTGACGGCGGGCGGAGCGGGCGTGACCTTCGGCGGCGCCGTGAGCACGACGAACAACACCAACCTGACGGTGACGGGCGCGGCCGTGATCA